>Ga0335081_10000039_pt1 | contig 236197 bp, 212 predicted proteins | sample Lox_Sample_35_FD_206713 | JGI IMG/M metagenome (GOLD analysis project Ga0335081, IMG submission 206713) | Soil microbial communities from Loxahatchee National Wildlife Refuge, Florida, United States - Lox_Sample_3.5 | ecosystem: Environmental > Terrestrial > Soil > Wetlands | place: USA...
TCTCGACCATGCACCGTAAGTCGGGCATTCTTATGAATGTCCATTCGACCTCCCGGGAAGATTTGATTGCTCAGCACAATCAGCATCTCCCGTTCAGGTCGAATGGACAACCTGTTGAAAGGTCACAGCTAGGCGCCCCTCTCGTACAGATTCGTGAGCTTTCCGCTGGAAGTTCGGATGGAAAACGGGCTTTGGTTCCATGATGCGAATAGTGAGTCCTTATTTACTGGCGGTCGTCCAAGTGATACGGCTATTGTCTCCGCCCATTCCATGGCCGAGGCAGCCTCGCCGAGAACCCGAAGCCCACCTCCCACATCTGCAGCTTCGGGATCTATCGAAGAGCCCGCATAGCAACGCAGTCCCGCCAGCTGCGCTTCCAACAAGGCTATCGGCAGGCCCTCCCAGAGCGACGGAAAGACAAATGCGTCCATGGCGCCCCTCAGGATGCGGGGCACATCGGCTCGGCTCCCGGCAAAGTGCATGTTGCCGTTGAAACCCATCGCTGCTGCTCGTGCCTCGATCGACGGCCGAAGCGGCCCATCGCCGACCAGCAGGAAATGAACGTCCGGCCGACGCTTCGCAATCTCTGCCGCGATATCGAGAAAAAAAGCGTGATTCTTTGCCGCGACGAAGCGGCCGACATGACCGACAACCGCGACGTCGACTGGAATGCCCAGTTCTCGCCGGACCTCTTCACGAGTGATTGGTTCCTCAAACGGGCCGAGATCGATCCCGCAGTGAAGGACTTGAAACCGGCTATCTCTCGCCCACCCGGCACCGAAGAGTTGACGCGCTGCGGGCTGCGACGCTCCAAGGCCGTGCGTCGCGTAGCGATGAATCCACGACTTCATCAATCGTTGATAGAAACGGCGCGAGAGCGTGCTCGCCTTGCCGTCGCAGCTCGTGTGACTGTGCGCGATCCGCACCGGGACGCCCTCATCTTGCGCCCAGCGCAGCAGCACGCCTGAAAAGAGATGGACGTGACTATGAACTACGTCGTACCGACCCTCTCGCAAGATCTCGATGAATCGCCGCCGAAACTGTCGCAGGCCAAGATCCCTCGGGCATCGCAGGACTCGGCTGCCGAACCTCTCGGCTTCGGGGGCGTAGAGTCCCGCCTGAGTCCCAAGCGTACAGAAATCGAGTCGGAAACGATCGCGGTCGATGTGCCGCAGCACGTGCATCAGCCACGTTTCGACACCGCCCGGATCTAGGCTGCCCAACACGTGAAGAATTCTGATTGGCGCCTTATCGGCCGAGCGAACGTCGAGCGCGACTGAGCCCCGGATCGGACTGAGGATCCCGGAATAGAAACCGGCTATGACCTTTGCGTGTCTTCCGATGTCGAACAGTTCACAGGCGAGCTTGCGTCCGACGATCGTGCGTCGGAGAGCCTCATCCCGATTCTGCAGGGCCTCCACGATGGCGCGCGACAAGGCGGCGGGATCCCTCGGGGGCACGAGCCAGCCCGTCTCGCCTTCGTGAATCAGGTCGGGGAGTCCGCCGACGTTGGTCGCGACGACAGGAACACCGCTTAGCAGAGGCTCGACAACACCACGAGAGCAACACTCGGAGTGCGACGGCACCACGGCCAAATCGAGGTCAGGGTACAGCGTGGCGACATCCGAGCGAGTGCCCAGGAACGTGAGCGACCCGTCGCAGATCGCACCTCCGCGATACCGCAGGAGATCTTCGTACCACGCCGCATCTCCCCACGCGCCCCCGATCACCACGCCTCGCACATCCGGCCAATCCTGTCGCACCAGATTCAGCGCCGCGAAAAAATCCTCGTGGCCTTTCAGGCCGCGGTCCTGGCCGAGAAACCACTTCGGCGCGTACATGTACGCGACCATGCCGACGAGGGGAACGTCCGCCGAAAGGCCGAGTTCCGCGCGCAGAGTTCCCGTTCCCGCGGGCGAGAAGCGATTCACATCCGTTCCCGCATACGAGAGGAAAACGCGATTGGGCGCAACGCCGAGTTCGAGATACTTGCGGCGCGTCCATTCGCACGTCGCGATCCAATAGTCCGGCGGCCCCGCGAGACTCATTTCCAGATTCGCGAAAGTGGGCGATTCGAGGTGCAGCGGACCCGGCACTTGAAACACGCGCGGGATCTTCGATCGCTTGCCGAGGGCCAGCCGAACGACCAGCGTGGTCCCGACGTGGTGCGTGTGAATCAGATCGGGCTGCACATCCGCGACCAGCTTGCGGCACGCCGCCAAAACGCCCGGAAGCTGCCACGGGCGCCGCGCAGGAAAATCCAGATTAACTCCGATCACCTTCGCTCCCGCGCGGCGATAGTCCGGCGCGAGTCCCTGCTCGGCGGATGGCAGCGCGACGACCACGTCCACGCCCAAACCGACCAGCACGCGCACCTGTTCGTAAGCCCACGTCGCGCCGACGGCTGTTTTGACGATGTGCAGTACCTTCACGGTCAGTCTCGCGCCGCGAAGCTTACCTCAGAGCTGCGGTATGGACAATCGGGAGGAGAGGTGATAAATAAGAGCGCGAGCCCAGTCGTTCGCGAAGCCTCCGCGATAACTGAATCATGAAATTCTCCGCTCGTACGTGTCGAGTCGCCGCCGCGCTGGCGCTGTTTTTCTCGCCGCTGCTCGCTCACGCAAGGGGTTCATCCCGGGCCCAAGAGCGGCAACCTCTCGGCTCGCTTTCGACCATCGGCAACGTCTCCATCAATGGTTCGCCGGCGCCGGCCGAGCTGACGATTTTTTCGGGCGACGATCTTGTCACCGGGCCGACGGGCACGGCGACGTTTACGGTGAGCGGCAAGGGCTCGTTCAAGATCTCGCCGCAGACGCACATCGTCTTCGCCGGTGACCCGCGGTATCTTGCCGAGCTGGACTCGGGAACCGTGGTAATGGACTCGTTCGCGGGATCGACGGACGTCACGCTGAAGGCCGGCAACTTCGTCGTCGCGCCGGTGATTCAGACGGAGACTTCGTCCGCGCGCGTGGATAAGACAGCCACCGGTTCGTTTGCGGTTGCGTGTCTTGACGGGACGATGGGAGTGATACCGCTCGAAGGCGCGAATGGCCGCGTTCTCAGCGTCGGGCAATCGCTGGAGATTACCCCCGAGGGCGCGCTCGGCGCCACGCAGGAAGCTTCCAGCCAGCCTGCCACGGTTACGCCCGTGAAAAAACCCGCGGGCGGCAGCCACACAGGATGGATCATTCTTGGCGTGGCCGGAGCGGGCGCCGCGGGAGCTGCGGCGGCCCTGGCCGGGCACGGACACAGCCAACCGGTGAGCCCGTCTTCCTAGAATCCCTATCTTGTCGAAACTGGTTTTGAGAGCCGGAACACAATCGTTACGTACTGCTCTGCTTCGATTGGATTGCCTCCGAGCGAGGTTCCGCTGTAGCGCCACTGCTTCACCGCGCTGACGCAGGCGTCCGTCAGGCTGGTGGGGCCGCTCAGGACCTGCGCGCTCTCTACCGCTCCGTTCGGCCCGACGATGACGTCGAGCTTCACGATCCCTTCCACTCCTTCACGCGCTGCTTCGATCGGATACGCGGGCGAAAAGCTCGAGATGAGCTGGCCGATTTGCAAATTGCCCGCAACCTGCGACGCCTTCGACTGCATCTTTGGCGGAATACGAATCGCATGGAACTGCGATGTGGCGGCCACGGAACCGCTGGGAACTCCCGAAAGCGGAACGCTCGGCACGACGGGCGAGCTTTCCGTCTTTGCCGCCTCGACGGATGGCGCGCGCGGCGGGCTGCTGATGGCAGAGGGTTGAACCGGATTGCTCCGGTTCGTGGCGAAGGCGTCCTGATTAGGCTGCGCCACGGAAGCGTGAGCGTCTTGGTCCTTCTGCGTTGTGGGCGGGTTGGCGTTTACAGGAGCCGCGGAAGAATTGGATGAGCGGGCGGGCGCAGGCGTCCGCTGGGTATCCGTGGCCGGGATGGGTGCGATCGTCTGGGGCTGGCTCGTTCGCGATGTCGCGCCCTCGTTTGGAACGGCGCTGCTGTTCAAGTTCGTCTGCGGGTGCGTCTGTCGAGACGTAACTTGATTTGTTCCGCCGCTGCTTGCAGCTGCGAGCCCCTGGCGAACCGGAACGCCTCCATCGGCCGAGCTATGGGCCGCCGAAACTTGCGCCGGCAGATTCTGCGGCGCACCGTGACCGGCGGCGATGCCGGAGTTCGCACGACTTGTGGGCGGTTGCTGCGGGCGCGAGGGAAGAGATGAGCCGGAGGCTCCGGGAACATTTCGCGCCGCTTCGGGTTGAGACGACGACGCCGAACTCGATGCGCTGTCGGACTGGCTGGGAGAACTTGGCAGGCGCACGCGGCTGAGGGTGCCGGGATCGAGAAGGATCAGCGCACCGAATCCGATGGCAGCAACGATCCCAAGCGCGGCCGTGTAGGTCCACCATCGCCGGGGATCCTTCAACTTGAGGGCCGCGCCCGGTGGCGTTTGGCCGATCCACTGCTGCATGTTTGGAAATCGCGGAGCATAGGCAGCGGGAGTCGGCGACTCCGGCGTTGCGGGAATTGCCGGGGGCGTGCGCGCGATCGGAGCCTGGGGCTGCGGCGGTTCGGGCACGCGTTCGATGCTGGGACTCGGAATCGGCTGCCGGAGCGGAACTGGCTCAGGAGAAGCTAGTGTCACAGAAGGACCGGGCAGCGCGAGATCCGCGGGCAGGTTTCGTGCAGTGATAACCAAGGGTTGTAGTTGTAGCGAAGCTGCGGGAGCCTGCGGTACAGGTTTGGCCGAAGCGGGAACCTGAGTCACGGGAAGCGGTACCGTCGCAACGGGCGTGGGAGTTTCCGGCAGAACCTCGGTTGAGACCGCCGAAGGGGTGACAGCCGTTTCCCTCGGTGCTGCCCCGCGCACGCATGGCTCGAAGGCGCTGGCCAGACGCGAAGGCTCGGCCGCGATCCATTGCTGGATTTGCGAGCGGGCCTCGTCCGACAAGTTGACGAAACGGATCCCGGCCTCTTTTTTCAACCGGAGCTGCCACACCATCCGGCCCGCCGCCTCGATGGAAACCTCTGTTTTCGGCAGGCGAAAACGCATGCGCGGGAAGTAATCCGATGCCAATACCTGGACCGCCTGGACGGCAATTCCGTCTTCGCTGATATTGAGAATCAGCCCGCCGTTGTCGTCGGACAGCTCAATGTAGGCCAGCGCTTGCACGGGCGTGCGAGGGTGGATCCGACTCTCGACTACGCCGAGAGCGTTCTCGCCTTCGTCTTGTCGGAAGCCGTCTGGCATTGGTTCGTCTTCGGGCGGGACCACGCGCAGAATCAAACTAACGCAATTTTATCGCGAGTCCCAACCCCGTTCAATGCTTCACGTCCTGCGCGACCGGGACGAGCGCAACGCGGCGAATCCAAATCGTGCCGGAGATCTTGTTGTCGAATTTCGAGCTTGCGGGGCGCTCGATTCGCACGACGAGCAGGCGCGTGTTGGCGCCTGTCCTAAAGTTGAGAGTATCACGCGACCAGTCGGACGTGCCGACGCGATTCGGAGTGGCCCACAATCTCGTCATATCTCCGATATCGAACACCTGGAATCTGGGCCCGCAGTCCGTGGTAATACCCTGCGTGCGAGTTTCCGCTGAGAATTGATACTCGGTACGCGGCTGAACCCGGACGAGCTGCAGCACGTTCGCGTATTCGAGATTGCGGCTGCCGTCGAATTCGATTGCAAGCGAGCCCATTTCGCCTGCGGCGCCGGGAGGCGTGACGGTCACGGCCGCGCCTTCGGCAGGATTCACTCGCCAGTCGAAGCCGCCATTCAGGACAGCCAAAGCGAAGTCCGCGTTCGTGATCAAGTTGCCGTCGGGAGTTCGCTTGGGAATTTTTGCGGGGAAGAGTTCGCCCAGCTCGTTCCACGTGCCGGACGCGGCGTCGAGGTCGCGGTGCTGAATCAGCGCGTCGAGGTAGGGAAGCGCCTGCGGCAAGTCGAAGGGCAGCTTCGATCCGAGCAGGTGTTTCCACGTTTCTTGAGCAGCGTCGATATTTCCGGCGCCGACTTGAAAGTCCAGATAGTCGAGAAGAAACGGCGCGCGGGCGGGAATCATTTCGCGCAGGATGGCGGCGTTATCGGAGGTTGCGCGCGTGGCGAGTGAAAAAATCTGCCGCTCGTCGACGCCGCCGGCCAGCAGTACGCTTTGCAGCAAATGAAGCCCGTCGGAGATTCTTCGCGCGCGAATGTCGAAGTTCGCCAGCCGCCAGTTGATGTCAGAAGAATTCGGAAAGAGAGCGTGGGCGCGTTCGAAGGCTCGCAGAGCGTCTTCCGGGCGTCCCGCCCAATCGTATGCGGAGCCCAAATCGGCCCAATAGTGGGCGTCATACGGGCTGAGGCTGACGGCCGTCTCGCATAGCCGGACGATCCGGCCGGCGTTCGCGCTGTCCGCATAGAAATGCATGACGTTCGCAAGCGCGCCGGGATATTGCGGGTTGCTGGGATCCCATCGGATTGCCGCTTCGATGTCATTCGGCTGGCCCGAACGGAAGTACCACGCGCCCACTCCCTGCCGCGCGGCGAAGTAGATCGCGAAGCAAAGCAATACCAGCGCGCACAAGCGAGCAGTCAGAGAGAGAGCCGACGGCCCGGAGGGGGCCGCTGCATTAAATTCCCTCGTTCTTATTGGCATTTGTGAAGATGGCGGAGAGGGGGGGATTCCGCAAATCAGACTTCAAAAAGCCAACAAAACTGAAGAAGTCCTTGTTTTTCCTTCCACTTGAGCGACGGAGACTTTCGTACGCGTTCCCCCAGTTTCGTCTCCAATCGTACGAAATTATGCCAAAAGTGGTAACAAAAAGGTAACAGATTCGAGTTGGCTCAAGCTGCGGTCTCTTCGGGATCAGGATTGAAAAACAAATTTAAGGCTTTAGGCCATTGGTCTGGAGAAATTGTCGCACCGATTGGTCAAATAGTTGCCAATGTGACCGCACTACATCGCGAAGTGCTTCTATGCGGTCAGACCAAGCCTTGTCGTTCCTTTCATGCTCCTGCAAGCAATCGCGATAGATGAGAAAAAGAGCGTTAACTACCTTACCGAGGTTGGCCGAACACCTGGGTAGATTCTGCGGATTCCAATAAAAGGAAATTCCCCCGCTACCGTCGCTAATGTCTGGGGTTCGTCCAGTCTCATAGTGAGTCGGGCCTTGTACCCAAAACATACCCGCCCGGACATTCACGATGTTGGTCCGGTCGAGAGCAATCCATTCGCGGAGAACCAAGGAGAATTGCTCAACCTTTGTCTCATCAAAGATTTCGGCTGCGGAAATGCGTGCGATTGGCGGACCAAGTTCAATTTCTTGCGTGCCGTCCTCCGCAAAATTTACTCGGGGCCAGACGTAGCCTTTAATTCCGGGCGCTAGGATGATTCGTTTTGGCTCTTTGAGAAGCGGGCCGCACAACAGATTCCATGTTGAATAAACGTCCATCGCCAGTGCTGCCCGGTCAGCGACACAAATGAACAAGGGATTTTCCTGGCTCTGAATCCAGGCAAGCTCGTGTTCTTTCTCGTAGCAAATTGGCTCCGTGTCGCTCTTTGACTGCACGGAGAACGGCGGGCCAGCTTTGAGAAGCTGGCCTTCACGAGAAATAAGGCTACAGAAAAAATCAATGCCAACATCTTCCTGCCGGGGAACCGGAGTCGTAAATGCACACGCTGAGAGGAGAAACTCCACAAGCTGTTCGGAACGGTCCCCCAATCGAAACGGTCGTGAGCGCCCACCTGGCATAAGTATTCGTCCTCCATGGCAAATTGTGGATTATGACATGGCCGGGGCACCAATGAGGAAGCCAGGGACAGACGGGGCGTTTCCGACCCTGCGACACCAAGAAGAAAAAAGGCCGAGCGCCTGATGCCCAGCCGTGAATCATAAAATTTGATTGAGGGGGCAGATTTGAACTGTCGACCTTCGGCCCCCCGAGTCCCGCCCAGTTTGCGGGACTCGCAAAAAACGAGACAGCCCGCCTCTTTCGGGCTCATAATCGCACAAAATAAAAAGGGCCGGATCCTGGCTCCGACCCTCTAAATCATCAATGGTCGCGGGGGCTTGCAATGCTTCGAAGGCGCTGGTGCTACCATTCCGTTATAACCTTCCCGTTTCAAGTCACATACGGCACAGGCGATTAGATTAGAAATTCATCAGCTTTCTGGCCGTATCCCCCCTCATGTCCTATGGGACGTGTCTCACACGAGTCATCCCATTTCACTTGCTTACGAGATAATGTAAGCTTACATTTGGTTACGGAATGAAAACATTCGGCGAACGCATCAGAGAGCTTCGAGAGGCGCGCGACTGGTCGGTACGTGAGCTCGCAAGAAAACTCAAAGTATCGGCACCGTTTCTGTCGGACGTGGAACTCGGTCGGCGACATCCGTCCGAGGATGTTTTGGAAAGAATAGCTTCGGTGCTGGGTACTACGGCCGCTGATCTCAACAAGTACGACCCGCGGCCTCCCATGCAGGAGCTGAAACGGATCGCTGCGAAAGACCCCGCGATGGGCTTCGCTTTGAGGAAGATCGTCGATGAAGAGATAGATTCCGACGAGCTCCTTGATTTCATCGAACGCAGAGCCAAAAAGAAATGAGAACGTTTCGTGCCAAATCTGGGCCGTTTTCCGAGCAGCCCTTCTACGAACCTTGCGAAGTCGAGTCGATCTGCATTGATGAACTGCAGAAGGTGGACTTATATCCCGTCGATCCCAGACCTATTCGCATCGATAGGTTCATCGAGAAGCGTTTCGGCATCGTACCGTCATACGAGGATTTGCCGAAGGGCCTGCTCGGTTTTACGCGCTTTAGCGACAAAGGAGTCGTGGAAATTGTCATTGCGAACGCGTTGGATGAAGAGGGTACGCAATCAGCCGAGCGGCGATTGAGGACCACGTTGGCACACGAGGGCGGACACGGCCTGCTTCACGCACACCTCTTTGCGCTGGGATCTCGCCCCGATTCGCTGTTTGAACACGAATTGGCCACGGACGCCCCTAAGATTCTCTGTCGGGACGGAGCTATTCAAGGGGCGGGCCGCACGGTGAAAAAACCGCCATATCGATGGTGGGAATACCAGGCGAACCTCGCCATGAGCGCTCTGCTTCTGCCGGAAACGCTCGTCGCGAAAGCGCTGGAGCCGATGCTTACGGTCCAAGGGATGCTCAAGCGGCTGAGCTTACCGAACGACCTCCGCGAAGATGCGGTGGACCTCCTCGCGTCGTTGTTCGACGTGAATCCTGTTGTCGCCCGCATTCGTTTAGAGATTTTGTATCCTGTGACGGCCAGCCCACAGATGGCGCTGTAGGCGATTCCCTCTACTTTCTGACCGCCAACCTCTTGACTGTTAGCTACTGGTAGCTTACATTACGTATGCGCCTCGATTGCCATCCGGCTCGCGCCGGACGAGAGGTCGCAACCAAGAACAGCCGGAGTGGATGAAGATGCCAAACGAACAAGAAAGCCAAGGGCCCGTTGTCGAGGTCCTGTACCTGAAGACGAACGAGGAAGCGAGATTCCATGCTCGTTGGAGCGAGACTCTGCAGCAGGTGTGGGACCAGGCGTACAACGAGCTCGGTGAGGCGAAGCATGCTGGCGACACCTTCGAGTGCCAGGACGGGGCGAAGCTCGACCCGTACCTGACGCTGACGCTCGAACAGCTCCGCGAGCGGAAGATCTGCGTCAACCGCAAGTTCCAAATTCGCGGCCCTGCTGGCGGCGCTTAGCGATGGCCAAAATCGGTGCCGATCCAATCCTGAATTCGCCAACTGCCGCTCGCGAAGCCCTCGAAAAGGATTTAGTACAAGGGCTCCGCGGGCGTACGCATCAACGACCCCACCCTCTGACGTTGCTTGTTCCCATATTCGGCAATCCCGATTCGGAATCGCCGGATCTGTTTCTCTTGCGCCTTCAGTTTTCCTACTACCCGGATTGGCCGCCCGGCGCTCAGTTCGTGAACCCGTTTACGCGTCAATACGACAAAACGAAAGATTTGATCTGGTTGCCGCGCATCGAGGGCAATTCCCGAATTCAGGTGCATGCCGACTATAACAATTCCATGGGGCAAGTAATTTGCTCGTCGATGACGCTGGAATTTTATAAGGTTCGGCACGGAGGAAAAGAGTCGGAGGTGTGGACGGAAAAACACACGTTCGCCGCGACGATCAATGAGATCGAAATGGGGCTTCGGCCGAACGACGGCTACAAGGGAAGGATGGGTTAAAGGCCCGATGGTGCGGAAATCCCGGCCCACAATTCGTCCCGAAGCCCGTCCCGTTCTGCTCCTCCCAAGAACGGCATTCGAACTGATGCAGGACGGCTTCGTTCAATACAGCAACGCAAGGGTCGAAGGCTGCTGTTTCTGGTACGGACCAAAGACCGATTCGAACGAGTTCGCCATAACCCATCTGGTGTTTCCAAAGCAGATCAACAAGCGGCAGAATTTTACCGTTCCACCCGAAGCCGTTGGCGAGATGTCGGCCGCGACACGCCCGCTAAGCCTCATCAATAGGGCGCAGGTTCACGCGCATCCGAATCGCTGGGTGGAGCATTCCCCCTACGATGACGAGCATGCGATCAGTAGAAAAGCGCTGTCCGTAGTGCTGCCGCGCTACGGCGCCAGCATCCGTGCGTGGCCGAGAGGTATCAGCGTACACGAGTTTCGGAACGATGCGTGGCGCCGCCTTAAGTCACGGCAGGCCTCGCAACGAATACAAATCGTCGATGGCCAGATCCACCTCATTGACCTGCGATGAAATTCGATCTTGGTAATCGCCACCAAGGAAATTTGGACGGGAAGCTCCTTAATCCCGCTGGCAGCAGCCGGGTGCGGATCATCGCAGGAACCGCGTTCGCCCAAACCCAGGGTGGCCAGCATCTGCTGTGGATGCTGGTCAATCTGCTGGCGAGACAGTACGGCGTGGTGGCTGGCATCGAGATCGCCGTCCCCGCCGTTGAATTGAATCCGTTCATCGCACCGTTTGGCAGGGGCCCTGATCTACAAACGGCCTTGGCGGATATGGGCAGATTGGTGGCCGCTGGACAGATGGATATACGCACGGCATCGCCGCCTGACGAGCGCCGGTGTGCGTCCATCGAGTGCGTGGGAGTGCCGATTTCGACGTGGTCGGCGACCGCAGATGGATGGAACCTCCATGTCGGTCCCGGAGAAGTTCCCGAGGCGCTCCCTTCAAGCTCGCTTAGCATTGGGCCGTATTTTGCCGCTTGTATTCTGGCAAGCGAAGTTTTCAAAACTGTCCGTGGCTACGATGCCAGTCGTCGCTGCCTGACGCCCGTCGCCATGTCGCTATGGGCGTTCCAGACCTATGACGACGTCTCGCAAGCGCCAAAGGCGCCAACGAGTATTGGGCCGATCCCACTGCCTTACTTAGTGGGCGCGGGAGCTGTTGGCCAGGCACTCGCCGCAACGTTTGTGACTTCGCGTATTGGACCGCCGGCCGTTATCGTCATAGACGGGGACGTGATCGACGAGGAACTGACGAATCTCAACCGCTACTGCCTTGCGGTCCCGAGCGACAAGAATCGCAACAAAGCCGAGCTTATCTCAGAACATCTGACTCGCGCGGGCTTGCGATCATTCCCTTTCCCACTGCGCTGGGCAGATTATGTGCAAAGCGGAGTCCACGCTGGCATCGCACCGCACATCCGTGCTGCGGAACGTGAAGGCCGATACGAGTACATTATCTCGTGCGTGGATACGAATCCGAGTCGCCATGATCTCCAGAGAATGTGGCCGCGCCTCATCATCGGCGGAAGCACAAATGGAATGGGCGCGACCGTAGAGGTATACAACCTTGGCTTCGGTCACGAATGTTTGATGTGCTCCAATCCTTTGGACGGTGAACGATGGACGCTGGAGGGCGAAATCGCAAGATTGCAGCAGCTTTCCGACGCCGAGCGCCAGGCCGAGGCTCTTCGCATCGGTGTCGAGCCGGTGTTATTGACCGCCTATCTGCGCAACCCGAAGTGTGGAGCGCTTGGGGAGGCGGAGCTCAGGCGTTTTCAGCCGTCAAGCTCTCGCCACGATTGGTCTGTTGGATTTGTATCGGTCGGTGCCGGAGTTATGCTCGCGGCGGTTCTTCTGCGTTATTTTTCAGCCCCCGCTGACCCCGCTCAACCGCCTGCATTCCGCTTTAGTTTCGAAACGAATCGCCCGCGAACGAGTCAGCACCGCCCGAGCCCCGAATGCGAGTGCCGAAAACGAGGCCTCGATGAGTGGCGCAGGTTATGGCCTTGATCGGTTTCTTTGAATTCTTTGCAACGAGGAACAAGACGGGAGCATAAAGACGTCATGAGCAACTATATTTACAACTCCCACGGACGAGCGGTTGGGTTTTGGAGAAGGCGTTATATTTACGCCTTGAACGGCACTCCTGTCGGGCAGCTTAACGGAACCCATGTGCATAAGTTGACTGGGCCCTATGTGGGCGAACTGTACAAGGACATGGTCGTTGATCGGCATCTCGGCAATTTAGGGAACATAGGGAATCCCGGTAATCCGGGCAATCCCGGCACTCCTGGAAACCCAGGGAGCCGCGGCGCAGTAAACTACGGCTATCCCGACGTATTCGACGAACTCTTGAAGGATTGAATGGACGCTCCTCGGGGGCGAGTTGGCGAGAAACGATCACCGACGGACTAGTCCTTCTTCACTTCGAGCCCCCACAGCGGTAATCGGGATTCAACATAACTTCTGAAGGCCACATATCGATCGACTAAATCGGCGTTCTTTCCCGCGACGATTCTTTTTTGTTCCGCCAGAACGAACTCGTACGTAGGCGCCACCAAATGCTCTTTGTGTCCGCCTCCGGCGCCAGCATGTTCGACCATAGTCTGACCAAGATAGTCGAGAATTCTTTTTCCGTCACCGTCTGTTGCAAACAGCCCCATCATTCTCTGCGTGATTGCTGTAATCGACCTCGCCACCGGCGTCGTTTGTTCCCTAAAGTTTACAAGTGCTGCATTAAAATAGCGCCAAAGCTCGTCGCCGATAACAATCCGCGGATACCTGGCCTCCTTGGACTCAAGAAGATACGCGCTCTCCAGTGCCGCACCGTAGATCTCTTGCGGCCCAATCTCCGTCGCGAGCCCCACGTCAATTCCGCCACGAAGGGGGTGCTTACTCGCCAACGACATCAGCATCACAACCGCAGCAGCCGAGAGGGCGGAAAACACTGTGACTATCGGTACCAGATCCCCGCCGTCGTTTCGCAGAGGAACCGACATGACGAACGAGTCTGAGAAGCCTACAAATTTTGGACGTACGTGTTTTTTTGTATGCCGCTTAACATTAGTGCAGCCGGCTTCGAAGTTCTTGATTTGCTGATCGAAAGCCTTCCTGAGGTCAAGCACAAAGCCCGCCGTCTGCCTCAATACCTCGCCGACGGTTGCCGCCTCCTGAGGATTCCGTGGGTGGTGCAAACCCCGGAACCTGTCGCGCTGACCTAGCACATCGAGAAACGCGACCAGGTGATGTCCCAACTGAAAGTGTCTCTTTTTCATGAGAGTTCTATCTTCGAGACATCGAGCGATCAAAGTACAACATCTTAGCCTGGCACAGAACCAGAACATCTCGCAGGAAAGCGGACGAGTACGATTGGACAACCCTATGGGCCTATTGCCCTCTGCTCGGTTTGCGCTTTCAGGTTGCCAAGGGTCGAGCCCCGCAAAGAGCAAAGCCAATCACCCTCTCAGTCTGTGACCGCATAGGCCCGAAAATTCCTAGTACTTTGGTTACATTCTTGGTCTTTTTCTCATTTTCAGGCCCAAAGTGTGGGTTTTCGAAGACCTTGGTGGTATATATGAGAATGGGGATCTGTTCGCTCTGCCCGGCGGAGCACACAGTGAGTAAGGTCTCAGATTGAACGAGGCAGACAACAATTTCCACAAGCACTACGCCACCAACGAACTGGAGTCTGCACGGCTCCGTGTCATCGTCGCCTTCGCCTATTGGCTGTGGTGCCAAAAGCGACTCAAGGACTTGGTGACCTCGTTCCACTCTTTCGATTCTAGTTCCTCGTGGTTGGCTTCGTTCTTGCATCTGCGGAGGGCAGCCCGAAACGCCGAAGTCAGATGGGTGGCCGCCATCTACGGATTCAAGCGTCTCGTCGAAGGGCAAAACTCGGGCAAGTGGAAAAACTGAAGGGCATACGAAACGAAAAGGAGGAACTTTCGTGAGCGGACCATCCAACAAGAACGGGAAGTACAACGAGGTGACCCCTCCGCCGCAGGTGTGGTTCAGCGCCGATAAAACTGTCACCTTCCAAGACGGGCCGATTCAGGTGTACAGCGAGCGCAGCCTGAAGGACGGCTCGGTGAAGACGCAATACTTCATCAAGGCGACCAAGCAGTGAACGACAACACCAAGGCAATCAAACGCACTGGTCGCTTGCTCCATTCCGATCGCGACACTGTTTTTGTCTCCGACATGAATTGATCGTTTCTTATCGTCAATCCGGATCGGAATACCTAATTCGATAACAAATTCAGGCCACTGGCCATCAAGACGCCACTTGTGGCGCTGGCACATTTCCCGAATCTGCGATTCCAATTCAAGAAAAGCGACTGTTGACGCCGCTTCCCATTCCACCGCGAGTTCTTTTGCGGCTTTCTCAAAGTCAACAAACTGAGCAATGCAAGCCGTCAAATCGGAGAGCAGTTCTGATTGAGAGGCGGGATCTTTGAGGGGCTTACGCACCCGTGAAGCGATAACATTCACTTTTTTCGTCTGTGCGCGAAGAGAGTCCATGTAGTGTTTTGTGCGAGCATCTAACGGCTCACGGGACGGCTCAATTTTCGCACTCATTTCTGGCTCCTTGAGACAGTTTGGCCTCAACTTCCAAGAGTCTTTCCCGATAGCCTCGTCTACAGTTTATGAACATACTATCGATATCATTACCTGAGGCAAAAAAGCAGTGATCCGGGAGCAGATTGTCCTTCTTGACCGTCAACATCATCCGATGAAAATCTTCAATCTCAATGACATACCCCTCTACGGCCGCGTGTAGCATTCCGTATAACGCAACGCTCTCTAGTGGTGTATGACCGATTGGCCTTTTAACCGCCTCGTAAGCGTCTGAAAAGAAACGGATGAGATCGGTCGCACGAGCATCGCCCGGCTGTTTGTTTTCTCGCAGTATCGAATTCAGGACCGTTTTGGCAAATCCTGCCCAAAACCAATTTCGATTTGTTGACACGGAAAGGTGTTTGGCGTCTCTCCAGAGTTTGCAGTAGACCGTGGGTTTGTATCGCCATCGGCGCTGCGCGGGGGTCGCGGATTGCATATCAACGTCGGTTTTTTTCAAAAACCCGAGGTCCACCAACTGCTCAAAACGAGGAATGGTTTGATGATCTGCATTCTTGTTTGGCTTCTTACGCGGGACTCCAGTGTGGATTAAAGGTCCTGTTTTCTTGAAGACCTTTGGAGGCCTGGGAAGACGTTTTGGTCTTGGTGAGCTCCCCCCTCTTACTTCTAAACCTAATTCCGCTGCGATCACCGTTGCTAGGTCGTAGGCCACCCGAAAATCAGGCAAGAATCGTGGGCTAAGCGTTGGTTTCGCTTCGTCTAAAACCGCAAAGAATGCTTGGCTCGCGAGCTTTCCGGCATCTGACGATTCAAGTGCAATGCCTTCATGACAGTCGGCCAGAAGATCAATCAGATTGAGAGTTATACGATCGATTTCACTTAAATGGTATAGAAAGAAGATGCGCTCCATCGGGGTCAATATGAATGGGTTCCACAAGCTTCCGTCACTGCCAAAGAACTGGTCGGCGCTGGCGGGTAGCAAAGCTCGGAGCAAAGGCTTTCTGCAAAAAAGGGACCATCTCACTAAGAAACAACGAAGCTACTTGATGTCGTGCGTAAGGCAGAGAGACACAGATTTAGAAACTTTAGTCAGTTCGGAACTCACTAGGCGCGGCATCAGCTTCAAAAAGCATTTGAAGACTCTTCCGGGAAGTCCGGATCTCGTCTTGATGCGTGAGCGCATAGGCGTGACCTTCGAGCTCCGCATCGATGGAAGCTTGCGGCGATGCTGCCTTTGGACGAGGCGGAGGTCAGAAGGCAACTTTCCTCGCAGCCCGGTCTCCTCGGGCAGTACGACGCGGCCACAGCTGAGCAACGTAAGCTTTGGTCGTCTCCGTTTTTTCTCGACGCTTTTCTGAGGAACGGCCTGAAAGGCGAGGACAAAAGCTCGACGTTTTCATCATTTTTTGCAACTGTGCCTCTCTCCCGTGAAGAACTTCAGTCGCTTGCTGATGCTGCCTTTGAACTTTATAAGAATCGCGGAAGCAGAACATTCCCCGCGAACGAACTAGAAGAGAAAACGTCGGTCGAATTGGCAAACCGTCTTGAAGCTGCTGGCGTCATCAAACGCAGTGGGGATAATGCGTACTTCACACATCATTTAGCGCACGATTATTTGGCCGCCACCTCCTTAGTAACTAAGCCCCGCAAATGGAAACAACCCTGTTTCGATGTGATCAGCTTCGCTGGCAGTTCATTCGATTCGCTAGCCATGATGTTGGAGCAAATTAACACGGCTGCAGCGGCCGAACGGCTGGTTAGGGCACTTTTTGATTGGAATCCATACGCCGCTGCGTATTGCCTCGCGGAACAAAAGCGCGAAGGTGTCCTTGGTTTCGAAATGAGGGTTGTCATATTCGCGATGATGGCCGAGCGAAGGTTTGATTTAATCGACGCGACTGCGCGTCGAGCGTCAGACGCTTTGCGTCTTTCTTCGACAGAACCCGCAAAACACCTGATGGCAGCCCAATCACTCGAAAATGTCTTCGAGTATGTTCGCAACATCGACTCGGCGGAGAATTGGTTTTCCGATTGGCGACATCTTTTCACCACTCCGCGTTCCGGAAGATTAGCCGATTCTTCAGTTCGACACCTCACATCCGACGACTCGGTGGTGGGTTGGACAATGTCTAACGTCCTGAAGCGCGTCAGATTATCGAACTCACAGCTTAAGCTTGTTCGTGGATTCGTGAGTCACCAACGAGATGTCGTGCGGTGGAGGGCGGTACACGTGTTGGGAGCGTTCCCTTCGTCCTCAAATCTAGTCGTCCTGACCAGCGTTTTTGACCGAGATAAGCACCCATGGGTTCGATTGGGGGTCGTTCGTTCACTCATTGAGATGGCCGCCCGGGGACCAAGCGATATCAGGAAGCGGATCTTTTCGAGGCTTAAGTCGCGGCTAAAATTGATCGTTCAAGACCAGCTCAGTCGCAAAGAGTTGGAATCCGTGTTGCTCGTCTCGAAAGTGAAGAATCGAGTCGAGTGGATCGACTACGTATCAGAAGTCCTTCGAGATCTCTACGACCAAGATACTGGACAGGAGGCGAGGGAACGCTTTGAGCGAATCAACAAGAAATTCAACGAGACCTACGCCTGAAGAAATATTGCAGATTCTCGACAAACTCTCGCCATTCGCTTGGCACGTTAGAGAAAACGCCATCGTTCTAGGTAAAACAAGAGTCGGCTGTGCCGTGATTTCGGTGAATGGAAAAATATTCTCTGGTTGCAATATTGAGCATCGCTTTCGTTGTCATGACGTTCACGCAGAAATAAATGCATTGACGACAATGGTCGCTGGGGGAGAAAAGACCGCTAAGGTCGTTTTAATAGCTGCCGATCGTAGTAGGTTTACACCTTGTGGCGGATGCTTAGATTGGATAATGGAATTGGGAGGCAAGGATACGGTAGTTGCTTTCCAAAATTCTCCAACTAGTGAGTTCCGCATCTTCAAAGCAAGTGAACTGATGCCTAACTATCCAGAGTAGAGTGCCGAGTACGGCAGACCCGAGGTGAACATTGTCTTTGGGGGACACCTTCGATTAACAGATGGATGTTGAACGCCAAATTCCGGCAATTTCTGACCTTCAAAATCAAGTGGTTATGGTGCTGCGGGGAGTGGGGGTTTTTCGAACGCGGGGCGGAGAGCCGATTTAGCGCCCGAAGCGAGCCAGCTGGGCATGCGGTCGTGCAACTGCCGCTGCTCAACGTTTCGGATGCCGGATCAGAGTTCTCTGGGTTTGAGTTCTCACGCTGGTGACGGTCAGCAATGCCAGCTCATCGAGCAGGGCCAGCAACCAACCCGTCAGGGAAGGTTCCGCGATACCCGGGTTTGACGAACCGCAAAATCACGGTGTCGTCGTCCTCAGCGAAGTCCAGGCTTATCGGGGCCAAGCCCTCCTCAATCGCCCGCCGCAGGCTTTCCACGGTAAAGGGTGACAGGCTGTGCAGGAAGACATCGCTGCGGACGGCGACCGGCTGGCGGTTCAGGAGCTTGGCGCGGCGCTCAGGAGGGTAGTTGCGTCTTGCGTTCATCCGTTTCTCCATACATAGAGACTCGTATTCCCAGGATTGACGGGATTAGCGAGCGTGACGAGGCGTCGCCCTAAGCAATTCGGTTGATCAGACTGCGGTGTAACAGCTGTTTTGGGTCGATTTTCTTTTGGCACACATGCGCATTCAATCCGGAGCACGACGGTCACAATTCGATTCTTACGTACTTTCCAGAATTCTTACCCCGCGCCCCGCCGAACACGATCCCCGGCAGGTGCAGCTGATGGCAGTCTCCTTCCGAGGAATCGACGAGTTTCTTCCATCTCCCCGCGCTCACCACGATTCGCCCGTTCAGGAACACGCGCCGGCGCGAAGCCTTGAAGGCGAACCTTCTCCCACGATGCCGCACCTTTTGCTCCGCAGATCCCTGAATGCGTTCTGCGAGTCGGCGCGAAATCGGGGCCGTCACGACGAGGACCGCATATTGACTGTTCTTTTCCCGAATTTCCTCCGCCACGGATTCGATCTTCCTGCTTTGTAACCACGTCGCTTCGGTAACGACATCAATGATCAGGCTGTTCTCCGGCGGTGGGAACTTTGGCGGAAACAGGCTGGGATTCGTCGGGCCATCCTGACCCACGCCAGTGCAGATCGTGAACCCCATCCCGCGGTCTCGCAAGGCGCTCATAGCGCGGTCGCGGAACTCCGGCTTGTCTTCTGTGTAGATGCGGTGCAGCAGGTACCGCCTGGGTCTTTTCTCCACAATCATAGCGACCGTCAGGATTTCACACCCGTGCGGGTTCGGCCAGCGCCGTCTTTTCTGCGGTGCACTGAAGGTTACTGATGAACTGGTTTTTTCTTCTTCGCCGGGAGCCGCGGAAGCCGGACTTGCTCGGCGACATCAATTCGCTGCCAGCCCAAACCCCGGCCGGGCCCGGCCGGGCCTGTCGCACTACAGCACAGGATAGGTTTCCCCTCGACTCGCGGTCGGCGTGCAGCCTACCTTCTTCGCCATCGCGACAAACTCCGGGCCGTGGTCGGCGCCACCTCCGAGGAGGGCATGGGCGATTTCGTGGCGAACGATCTCGTCAACTAACTCAGGGGAATCGGCGTAGCCGCCATTGACCCAGATCAGCTTGTCGCTAAAGTAGCAGCGCCCGTAGCTGCCACGAATGTCGTCCTCGTCGCCGAGGTCGTCTTCTTCATAGACGACAACGACTTTCCAGTTTTCCAGCCCGAACTGGGAAAGCAGGGCCGCGGCTCTCGTCTCGACAGCGCGAATCTCACGAGCGAGTTTGGTCAAGTCGATGTCGTATTGCGTGTCCATGGTACATTCGCTCGAGTTCTCACAGATATTCTTCGACCGGCCCGATGCCGCTTTCTTCCGACTTTTTCGAAGGTTCTTATGATCGGTGGCGCCCCGCATTCTTCCCCTTCTGGCCGACTTTCGAACCCGTCGAACCGAATCACTTCGTCGTCGGAAAGGAGCACACCTCTGAAGGTGAGCGTCTTGGCCGCCACCTCGCAGTGGACGAGAAGAGCGTCGGTGGCCTTGGCGAGCATGGCTAAGCGGGCGTGACCGCCGCAAGGTTGTCCTTGCTAGAGATGAGGGTCTCCTGCGAGAACAGCGTTCGCTCCTTGCACTTGGGGCAAGGAGCGTTGCGTTCCTCGGCGAGGACTTTCTCAAGCGTCAGTTGCCCACGCTCGGTGAACTTGATTTCCGCTTGGCAATGGACGCACCGGAATGTGGCCTTCTTGGGCTTCGGCTCGTCGTCCTCCAGGACCAACGAGAACTTCTTGGACGCCGGAATGTCGTCTGCGTCGATCTCGCCCTCGGCGAACACTCTCACTTCCTCTTCGGCCCGCGCCGTCCGCTTGCGGCCACGCAAGATGTTCTCGAGTTGCTCCCGAAGGGTCTTCCCGTCGTGCGGCTCCGCCTCTAGGCGGTAGCGCAAACGGGCGATGGTCTTCGACTCGCCCTTCCAGGAGCGGGACAGGAAGAGCTTCGCCACGTCCCGCAGGGCAGGACGCCAATCGCCAAAGCCCTCGGCTTCGGAACACTCGGCCAGGATGTCGAGGACGCCCACGGCGTCAAGGACATCCGCGGACCCATCCTCGAACTCGCAGGACAAGAAATCTTTGACTTCCAAGGCCTCCCATTTTTTCTTTTGGGACAAGGCAGCCCAAGACTTCCCAAGACCTACATTCCCTGGCGTGGGGGAAGAGACGGCATCCCGCTCGCCGGCGGCGTCGTTCGTTTCGTTCGCCTCGTTCCCGCCCCCTTCCTTTGGGTCAACTTCAGAACAACAGACGGGCGGTTTTTGCCCGTCGTGATAGATTGGGTCTACTTCTTGGCGGGGTTTTACCGTGGCGGTATTTTGCCCCCCATCCGGGGCGGGGTTTTCCCGCTGCGATGTTTTGCCGCCACGAGAAAAGTCCGTGGAATACTTCTCGACGGGAACCTTGAACCGTCCCTTGTTGTCGCGCTGCGAGATCGTGGATAGCAATCCCTTGTTCCGCAACGATTGCCGCCCGTCCTTGACCGTGTCAATGTGAAGGCCGGTTTCCGCCGAGATGACTCGCAGCGACGGATAGGACTCGCCGTCTTTGTCCGAATGCAGGACGTGGCAGAGATACACTTTTAGTTCCGCGCCCGTGAAGTCCTTTAGGTGCTCACGCAGAGCGTTGGGTACTTTCGTCCAGCCCTTTGCTTTACTCATGATTCGTACCTTTTGCCTTGCTTGCCATTTGGTGTGAGGGCACCACGTACCGCGAGGAACAATGGCGAGGGCGGTGGTACGAAACCGCCCTCCGATGTGCGGGGCACATCGCCTCGATATAAAGTACTCAAAAGTCCGAAAACTCGAGCGCTGCGTTCGCCATCCGCGCTGCACTGGGCCGGACGGCATAGTCTCCCTGCCGTTCGATCAGATGCTCGAGGATCTGCCCCCTGGTCCTCCGGCAGCCAAGGGCCACCAGCTCACGCGATCCAGCCCGCGTCGGCGCGCGAACTCCCGCACGATCTCGTTGGCATAGAAGTCCGCCGGCCTCTCATCGGCTGGCGGATCGCCAGGATCCACTGGCTCGGACGGGTTCTCCATCTTCATCTTGCCGAGGTCGCCAATGTCGTTGGCCTTTGCCTTCGCTCTTGCTCCCGGTCCGGTAAATCCGATAGCGCAACCCGTTGAGCGTCATTCCGCCGATAAACATCGCCTCAACCGGAATTACGGAGCAGGCGTTGAAGGCGTCGCGCAGGTATCGCGGCGCCCCCGAAAGCAGGTATTAACGCCGCCGCAACTTGACGTTGTGGGGAATCCTAGGGATTCCTTCCCCATCGCTAGGGGTCACGTCAGTCATTTTCTTTCTCTCCTTCCGGCACGCGAAACCATTGCACGCGGCCGTTCGAGGCGAACTGTTGACGTTGCGCCCAGTGGTCCCGGCAGAACCGGACGTCGACCATCCGCCGCTCACGGCCCGCCTCGTCGTCGCCGTGGGGATCGAGCGGCAGCCGCGCCGATTCAACGGCCAGCTTCCCGCACGTCTCCCCCGTCTTCTCATCGACGACGACCATGCACCGCTTCTGCCCGACATGAAACATGGTTGGCTCTCCTTCAGAATCTGTAGGCGTCTCCGGGATCATCAAGCTGTCGGATTCCGCCATTCCGTGTGACGACCGCCGTCACGCCGCCCCATGCGTACTTCCGCTTGTCCGCGAGGTAGCTCGCCATCATCGCGCGGAGATCGGTGAAGAATGCGTAGTGCTCCGCGCACATGGGCACGTCTCCGTCACGCGTCTCTACCGATCCGATTGCGGCCTTGCCGCACCGGATCGCGGACCGGACGTAATCGCCGGAGGCCAAGGACGGCGGCACGTCCATCTCAACGTCCGGCTGCCCGTCCTGGACGACGATTATGTGGAACACTTCGCACGTACGCTCTAGTAACTCGCTCACTGTTACTCTCCTCGTCTGATCTGAACCGCAAACCTCACATGCCGGCTTTCTTGGCGTCGTTGGTCGCGTCCGCCAGCCAGGCCGGCTTCTGCAATTCGTCGAAGATGAACGCATAGCGCGCCATGGCTCAAGCCTCGGGTTCGATGTTGATATCCTTATTGGAACCCTTTAGGGGTGGTAGAACCGAAAGCTCTGCCTCCCGCACCTGCTCGTTGGTGAGCCGAATGATCAACCCGTGCTTTTCGAGCATTGCGAGCTGCTGCGCGGCCCACTCCGGGGTCTCCATCTCGGCGTGCCACGCCGCTACCTCCGCCTCGATCTCCACTGGCTTGCCGTCCTCGTGCTTGGGATATTTCCATTTCGGATCTGAATGCAGCAGGCGGAAGTGATGCGCGATCCGCTCGGGAGTGCCCGACCAGATTTCGCTGCCGTAAAAGGCCGCAGGCTCGTCCTTCTCGCGCAGGCTCCATGCAAGAGGGTCGTGGTCTTGCACGGCCTGCGTTACCATGGCGGCCAGCGCCATAGGCATGTTGGCGCACTCCTCCAAGGTGACGACCTCCGAGTCGTGGAGCACCATGAGCTTGTGAGGGCAAGCCGTCATGGAAAACACCGGGGTCTCGGTGCCGGGGTTGATGTTGAATCTGAAATGCAGGAGTTCTCTCATGCTATTCCTCCTCCCAATGCGGCGTGCCGTGCTTGAGCACGGATTCCCATTTCGCGTCGGTCAGTTGGTCGTACATCGATTGGTGCACCCAATTAGGCATTGCTAAGTCTCCCTAAGCAGCATTCTTCAGGCGTAGGCCGCGGCCTATTTCGTCGACGCCATCTGATGCGCGGTCCGGATCACGCGTGGTTGCCGCGCGAGCCTGCAAGAACGCCCCGGCCTCCCAGATAGTACCGACCAGCCAACAGACGACCGGACGTTTTTTCGTTCGCCCCCCGATCACATGGCCAGTTGAGTCGCAGCATGGCGCGCATCGCTCGATGTCGTTGGTGCGTCGGCCCCATCAAAGGCCAGCTCGCACCGCAGCCGCGCTGCCGCCTCATCGACGATCCAGCGTTTCTCCGCTGCAGGGAGATGCTTGATGATCGAGATGGTCCCCCCGACGATCTGGCGCACGGTCTCTTCCTTTGACCAGGCTTCTGATTCGTCGATCGGCGAGCCTGATATCGCGAACGACGGCCTTGAGTCCGTGTTTGTCGTTTGGCTTGACGTTCGCTGGGATCGTTTCTGAAGTTTTCGGCATTCGGCGCTCACCTTGCCCAGTTTGTGCTCAAGTGCAGCGATCTTCCTGTCTGCTTCCCGCTTCTCGGTCGCCATAATCTTTTGCAGATCTCGAACTGCATCCTTTTTGACTTGGTCGATATTCGCTTGGGTACCATTGGCCAAATGAGTCGCTGGGGCCTTCGATGCACGATCGTTGGCAGCTTCGAGCTGTTTCACGTAAGCCTCCAGCCGCTTGTTCTTAGCCTTTTCCTCTTCGAGTTCCTTCAAAGAGGGCCGTGCCTTTACTTTGCGGCCCTTCCGCCCTCCAGGGTTGTCGTTGAGAATGTTTCGTACTTGGCGTGCGGTGATTTCGAGCTTGTCCGCGCAAAGCTGGTCAAAGTTCTTGTGGCCAAGGTACGGCTTCCTGACCTTTTTGCATTCGGCGAATCGTCGCTTCATTTCAGCGAGGAAATCTTTTGCATACGCTCCTGCTTGCGCGTGGATCGTGCATGCGTTCTTCGCCATGAAGAGCAGCTCCGAATCCTTCATGTTGCTCAGGATGGCCTGGTCAATCGGCGGAGCCGAAAAAGTCGGAAGCGCGCTTCCGACTTTTGGGTCGACCTTTGCGATCGCGGTCGAGGCCGAAGGCTGATTCCCAGACGCCAGCGACATGGGGGTTCCTTGTCCCGGTTGAGACTTGAGGTCCTCGGTCGTTTGTTTCGTTTTTCGATGTGTCACAATCCGCCGCGCGCTCATGTCGCCTCGCTTTCTTCCTCGAACGGCACCGACAGCCTGTCGCCGCAGCTGGCAACCTGCGTCTCGACCACTTCCCACTTCCAGGCCGGAACAGGAAGCAAGCCGTCCCGCGACTGCCGAGTGTTCGATCCCATCTGCCGAATTGTGTTTTTCAGTCCAGCGCCTATCCACGCAGGCATGCGCGAGAGCGACTTCAGGCTGGCCCAAGGCTTCAGATGGCGGGTGTCAACGGCGAGGCGTACGACGTAGCGCGGCTTGATCGCTTCGACACACTTATCTCGGCGTCGAGACAGCGCGTCAAGGCCCACTGCTTCGCTTGTATGCGGTTTCATCGGAGCGGGCGGCGGGAGTCAAACCCGCGTTGCTGCTGGCTCTCGGTGAGCCGCGTCCGCTTACTACTCCATTAGATTACTTGAGATATTCCAAAAAGTCCAATGCGCCGATCAGGGCTAAGTAGCCTCCCTTGGCGCGGCGCCGCCATGCTCATCTACTGACTTGGGATCTTATCGCCCTGCCCGAGACCCCGGGATTTGAAGGGTCTTTGGAGTCCAGGGAGTGAAATGGCTCGCTAAGCGCCACGAACACTTGATGGGCGCGTGGCTCCTTCCGGGGCCCTGTGGAAGCCCCGGATTTTCGTCGAGGCATTTTCGAGCTAGGCTTCATGCCGTCCTTCGCTGATCAACTGCTCGATACGTTCAGGATCGAAGCGCAACACATAACCGAGCTTTACTTTGGGGAGCTTGCCAACCTCAGCCCACTTATAGACGGTGTGGACACTGATACTGAGACGATCGGCCACTTGCTTTACTGTAAGGAGCTTTTTTGTGGTCGTGCACACGGACACGAGTCTCTCCAGGTCCCATGTGCAACTGTTCAAGGAAGCACTACCGGTGAGGGAGCAAACCGGGCGAGCCGTCTGTTTCTCGGCCTATGTCAGAGCGGCGCTGGATAGACGTCCTGCTCATCCAGCACAATTTCATAATACTCAGCCTCTACCAATCTTGTCCGACTAATCTCCGGTTGCATAACGATTATCCTCACGGTTCGCCGACTCCCGCGCACGCTTGGACTCAGCCTCCAGCCACGCCGCATACCCCATCGTGACGTTAACGTCGGTATGACCGGCCCACTTCTGAACCGTGCGGATGTCCTCGCCATCACGAATTTTGTTCGTGATGAACGTGTCACGAAAACGATGTAGCTTGGCATTCGAGACACCGGCCTTTTTGGCGACCTTCTTGATCTGGCGCAGCAAGTGCCCGTCCACTCTCCCATTGTCCGCGGCAAACGGGCGCTCGCCCGGCCGCGCGAGAAGTTCAGCGAGGAGTCTTTCGCTGACGGGGATGTCTCGCACGCTCTCCTCGGTCTTTGGGTACCAAAGGTTTCCGCGCTGGCGGCACTCAGGGCAATCCGTGCAAGGCTTTGGCTGGACTTTGACCACCTTACGTCGGGAGTCCAAATCGGCCTTGGTCAAGTGAGAGATCTCCTGATCACGCCCACCTATTGCGACAAACGTGCGGATTAGAAGGTTGGTGCTTCCTTCACTGTTCTTCAGCAAGGATCTCATCTCGGTATCTGTGTATGGCTCGGGTGGATTTTCCTTGTATTTGGGCCAGTCTTCTTTCTTGAGCTTCAAGCGGATTTCGTGTTGGTTAAAAAACGTCACCACGCTCATCATCATGTTGTCCACGGTTTTGGGCGCATATTCGTCGTTTTCAAGGTTGCTCTTATACAGGAGCACGTCGTCGCGATTAAACTCGTCGAGATATTTCTTGTGAGGGCTCACCGCTGCGAAAATTTCGAGGTTGCGTTTCTTGCCCGAGATGCTTCGCAGCGGACGCTTACCAAGCCGCAAGCGGTCGAGATACTTCTCAACGGCCTCGGTGAAGAGAATGCGATCCACGGCGGGCGAGACTGGCTCAGCGGTACGAATCCCCGCCGCCTGCGCTCTGAGCACCAGTTCCTTCCGCTGCGCTGCAGCTGCCGCGGCCGCAGCATCCGTGCCGACGCGGGCAAAATGGCGCTTACCTTCTTCCGTGTACCGCAGGTAGTAAACTCCCCGCACTATTGTTTCGGCCCCGTTGACTAAGGCGACGCCTCGCTTGATACGTCCGTTGCTGTTGACGACCGCCGGAAGGAAAGGGTATTTCCCGTCCACCTTGGCCCGAATCATCACCTTGACCGTGTTCACACCCGCTTCTCCTTCCAGATAGTACTCAGCGGTCGGGAAAAACAAGCGAGCTTCTTTCGCAAGGTGGTAACAGGAGTGGTAACAGAGTCCTGCTCCCATCACAGATTTCTTAGTTTTGTTGGGGAAAATTGCAGGTTTTTTGAATCTGGCGGAGAGGGGGGGATTTGAACCCCCGGTACCGGTTTTAGCCAGTACAACGGTTTAGCAAACCGCCGCCTTAAGCCGCTCGGCCACCTCTCCGCGGAAAAGCGAGGTGTGATGCGGGCGTGTTCGCCAGGCAAGTATAGCATCAAGGGCGCGGAATGAGGTTTCGCAATTCGACAGGCTCGCGCGCCGACGCGGCGCGTTCTTGGGCTTGCGCCTCGACGGAAAAAGCCGCTTGTCCGCATCGGTTTATTTCTGGTCTAAGGTTTCCGGCAGCGCGGGACGGAAACGCAGGAAGACAAGAAACCCGGCCGGATGCGAGCCGTAAGTGGAATCGAGGAACGCGGGCGCGCCATAGAGGGTGAATTGGCCGCCGAGCGCGCTCGAGACGCGCGGGATGAAGCCGAATTCGCGATCGTAGCCCAGCGTGTAGGCTTGCACGCGCGCGAGGAAATGCTCTTCGAATCCGGGGGGAATCGGATTCTCGCCGAGGAGCAGCAGATTCGTGCGGTCGACGTTCTCGATGCGCGTCCACGCATAATTACGGCGGGCGAATTTCAGAGTGCTTTCGGCGAGATAGCTATTGAAGACTTCGCCGCCCGGCAGATCTTCGTTGCGGCCCCACAGGAGCATCGACGCCCAGTTGCCCGCGCCTCCGGCGAACGGCTGGTTGTACGCGATCGAAGCCGTCATGCGAAGCGTGTCTTCATCGGGGAACAACTGCTCGGGGCTGTGCAGGCGCGCGATCGAATATTGAGCGCTCCAGTTCCCCGCGGGATGGACGGTGAGGCGCGTGGACCAGGAATCGATTGCGCCCGCGCCGATGGTCCAGCGATTTTCGTTCGGCTCGCGGCCATGGAAGCCGGAGACCTCGATGCGCGCGATTTTGTAGGTGAGGCCGAGCGTCACGACATCGTCGGAAATGTGCGTCGAATCCTGCAGGTGATGGCCGAGAGTCGCGAGCGGATCTTCGCCGGCAGAAGCGCGGTGCGGATACGCTTCGGGTCCGATCGAAGGATCGCCGACCGGCGCCGCGTAGAACGAAAGCAACGCGTTTTCGCCGAGTTTAACGTCGTAGAGCGCGGCGAGTTCCATGACGAAATTATGCGGATGCTGGCCGTCGACGATGGGATTTCCGAACGCGGTCTCGCCGACCTGAAAGAGCTCGGGATAGCGGCGGTCGGTGACAGTGGCGGGTTCGAGGCTGAACATGGCGCGCGCGGTGAGAGTGCCCGGACCGAGCGCGCGTTGCGCCATCGGCATCAGCCAGCTCGTGCTGAAGACTTTGTCGGCGCCGCGCGGGCCGGTCTGCTGGATGGCGCTGACGAAGGCGGTTCCGTGGAACATCAGCGTCCACGGGCCAGCGTGCGTCATCAGCATCGGGTGAGGCGTCGAGCCGGGCTCAGAGCTCGTGCCGGCACTGGCATGGCCGATCGTTTGGTCGATGAACGAAGTGTGGGCGGTCATATTCATGTTCATGCCGGGCATTGCCGCCAGGTCGGGCGACGTATGGCGCATTCCCGCCATCGATTTGGCGGGCGCAGCCGAGTGAGCGAGGAACTGGGAGCAGGGGCAGCGCTCGCCGACGTCGCAGAGGTGGCGCGCGGAGCCGGCGGCGAGGGCGCGTGCGGCTGCAAGGGAGATGGACGTCAGGAGCAGGAGAACGGCGAAAGCGGCAGGCTCGATTTTGTATCGATTAGAAAGGAGCCCGGTCCTTTGTTTTCTGCAAGTTACGGGCGGTTCTGTTTCCACTTGTGTATCGATTAGAGGTTTCGAGCCGGAGGGCCGGGGCATAGGGAAATGACCGTAGCGGATTGCGAGGCGGGTTGCAACGGGTACTCGCGGACGGGCGAGCGGTGAGCGGGCGTTTGTGTGCACGGGTTTAGCGGAGCGGAAGGCGGGCAGATTAGATTGCGCCTCCGTCCTTTGTTTTGTGTGAGTTAGGGGCATTTCTAATATTCCGGGGATAGATTAGACGAAGAATAGAATGTCCTTGTGCTGCGACCCGCGGGCCGCGCCAACTTTCCTCCATTCATGCACACGTCGACCTCCGCGCCGAAAGCGCACCGGCGCACAAAACCATTATTCTGATTGTCAAGGATAGCTTCTTATATCACAGTTGACCGGCGATTTCAAGACCCAGTACTAGCTGTCGCGATGGGGTTCGGCCCGCAGAACCGCCACTCCGGTGGGAAACCGTCGAACGAAGGATCGGAGAGGGCGCTTCCGAGGCGACGTCTCGGGGAGCGGGCCTGGGTCTTCAGTCACACGTCAGAATGGTCGTTCGGGCTGGAATGACATAGTGCCCGATAAGTCTTAAGGGACAATTCCGGGTTCATCGATCGCAGCTCGTCGCCTCGCCGCGATTGCTTGTACTTAAGGCACGGCCCCCCGGGTGCGGTGGGCGTCCCGCGCCTTATTTCTTCAGTGTCGCGTAGTGAGTCGGAATGACCAAGAGCCTGAAGCTGCCAGCGACCATTGGTCCGCGGCGGAAGCGGTTGGCATTTGGGTTGTTGGGATCGGGTGGAGGCGGCGGACCGAAGTCGGCAGTTACCGAATAAAGCGTGTGAGTTGACGTGTCACACTCCATAGTGCGCGCGCCGCTAGCGGTCTTTACATTACCAAGCACAGTGAACTTATCAGGTGACTCCTCGCGCACGATGGTGATGTCGCCTTCACCCTCAGACGCAAATGCCAGTTTGGCGCCAGGATCAAAGCGCACTGCGTCATTGCCCCTACCTCCGATCGGCAAATTGGCGACGACCTTGCCCGCGTCAGGGTCGAAGACCACCATCACGCCAGTGTTGTTGTCGCCGCCGCCGTGGCAACCAATGAAGATGCGACGCGCCTTCGTGTCCATGGCGACGCCAGAGGGGCCGGTGCAGGGCGCCAAGGGCCATTGATTGACAACTTTGAGCGTGCGAGTGTCGATGTCTATCAAGAGACTGAGGTCCTCCATGACGTTAAAGAGGTGCCCCTTACCATCCGCCGCCGCGGACTCCGCTGCGCCTGGAATCTCCACGACACCTGCGACCTCACCGGTGGCGGCATCGACGGCGACGTCCTTCTTTCCGTGGGTTAAGCCAAAGACCCGATCACTGGCAGGGTCGTAGACGATGCCGTCGGATCCGCCGATGGGCAATATCACCTGCTTGATGATGGCCAGCGTCTTTGGGTCGAATTCCGTGAAGCTGCTCACGCCGGTTTGCCCACTGCTGTTGCGACTGTTGCTCGTGAAGCCGTGATTGTCCTTCCAGGAAATCACAACGCCGTGGCTGCCCGGCGTGGGAGCAAGTTTTCCAACTACCTCGTTCGTTGTCGTCGAGATCACGAGGATCTCGTCGCTGTGAGAAATGAACAGGTGATGGTTCGGCTCGTCAATGCCGAGATAGTCCCAGAAGCCTTCGTCGGGCAGTGGGATGGAAGCAGATAGGTGATAGCCCGAAACGTTATCGGACATCGACGGCGGCGGTGCCGACGCTTGTCGGGCAGCGAGGCAAACGACTGAGGCTATAGCGATCACTGCCATACTGAGAATCCGATTGCGCATTGCGTCCTCCTAAAGTTGCTTCAGCATTGCGACCCTTGGCTGGGTTTTTTCTCTGCGTTCTTATGAAGTAGCAGAGAAAGTGCCATCAGGGCGGTCTTCGACGCTCCTCTTTTACACGAAGCGGCGTGAATATGTCAGCCTAGTCCACGTAGTGGTGCAGACATATTTCTCGCCAGTATAGAACACCTCAATAGTTGATCCAGTAGGATCTCCCGTGGGCCTGAAAGCAAATTCCGGTAACAGCGTTTATCAGGAGTTGGGCATACGGTGGCGCCCCTCGGCAGCGAACTAACGGGACGCTACGATTTGCGCTTTTCCCGCAGGCCCGCTGCTACTCGTAGCGCAGCGCAGTGAGGGGATCCACTTTTGTCGCCCGCCGCGCGGGAACAAAGCACGCGAGCGCGCCGGTAAGGATGACGATCAGCACCGCCCCAGCAAACGTCCAGGGATCGGTTGGTTTCACGTGCCAGAGCTGATTGCGAATCAAGCGCGTTGCACCCCACGCGCCGAAAATTCCCACCGCGATGCCGCAACCCATCAGGATCGTTCCTCTACCCAGAACCGAGCGGAGCACGTCCGCGCGCTGTGCCCCCAGCGCCATGCGAATGCCGAACTCGCGCGTTTGCAGCGAAACGTTGTACGCCATGACGCTGTAAACGCCGATCATCACCAACAGCAGGCCCACGAATCCGAAGGTGGAAACCATCACGAATTCGAATTCCGGCTCCGCGTACAAGTACTTGGCGAACGTGTCGGCCTCCGAACCAACCGTGCCGCTGCGAGAATCTCCCAGCTCTATATCTCGGTTCATGGCCCAGACTTGCTGGGCGGCCGCCGATGAAAACCGATCCGCATTGCCAACGGTGTGTACAGCGAGTTGCTGCACGGTGTCGGGTAAAGCCGACCAGGGAATGTATGCCACGGGATTGGCACGCATTTCGATTGGAAGGAGCACATCGGAAACAACGCCGACGATCTGGAAATAATTGCTGTCCGGGGGCTTCGTCTGGGCCCGGGAAGCAGTTGCAGGCTGACCGCTGGATAGATGCCGCACGTAATTGTCGTAATCGGGGAAATCCAGTTCTTTGCCGAGCCAGCCGTTCGCGGAAAGGAAATTGCGCGCGAAGTCTTCGTTGACCACGGCCACCTTTCGCTGGGCGAACAAGTCTTCGGCGGAGAAGGCGCGTCCCTGAAGAAGGTGTTGCCCGTATATCTGAAACTCGTCCGGCCCCGTAAAGCTAACCGCCGTTTGCCACGGCTCCGAGTGCGAAACGGCACCAGTCACGTTCACCTGGCCGAAGCCATACCCTTCCTCCTCCACCTGAAGAACACCGGAAATATTGCGCAGGCGGCGCTCCAGTTCCTGATAGAAGGCGAGTCGCTCCGCAGGTTTTTGGTACTGGCCCGGCGGCAGCGCGAGGGTAACGTTGAGAACGGTTTTCGGATCGTAGCCAAGATCCTGATGGGTCATGGCGAAGAAGGTGCGGAGCATGAGCCCTGCGCCCGTGAGGAGGACGACGGCAAGCGCGATTTCCGCGACGACGAGCGCCGACCGCAGTTTGCCATGGCGCAGGCCGGCGGCGGAGCCGGTCCCGGAGCCGGAAAGACGAGGTTGGAGCGGCCCGGCGACGGCCTGAATCGCGGGAACGAGCCCGCAGAGAATTGTGGCGACGAATGCGAGTGCCATGGCCGCGAGCAGAACGATCCAATTCAGCTCGATCACGGATTCTTGCGGAAAGCTGTCGTACGGGATCAGCGGAACGAATTCCTTAATGCCCAGGTAAGCGAAAACGCATCCGGCCGCGCAGCCCAGAGCCGCGAGAACGAAGCTTTCGACCAGCAATTGCCGGATCAGGCGCCAGCGCGACGCGCCCAGGGACGTGCGCACGGCAATCTCGCGGTCGCGGGCCGTGGCGCGGGAAAGGAGCAGGTTCGAGACGTTGGTGCACGCAATCAGGAGGAGCAGCACCACCGCACCCAGCAGCGGAGGAAGAATATGCGTAAACATCGGCGTGACGCGCGCCTGGAACGAGCGCGCCGTCACCCGGAACTGCTTCGGGTAACCGTCCGGATAGACCTTGGCCAGCCGATGGGCTACAAGGTCGAGGTCGGCAGCCGCTTGGGGAATCGTCACGCCTGGTTTCAGCATGCCGAGCGGCCAGACATAGGCGTCCTTCAGGTTCGGATCGTTTGAGATGAGGTTTCGATCCATCGGGAACGCGAGGAAGATATCCGTCCAGCCAGGACGGAAGCGCGGCGGCATAATGGCGATCAGCTTGTAAGGCGTTCCGTTCAGATCGAAAAGTTTTCCGAGGATGTGCGGATCGCGCTGGAACTGATCCGTCCACACCTTGTACGTCATCATGAAAACCGGCTGGGCATCGGGCCTGGTATCGTCCGGCGTGATCAAGCGCCCAAGCAGCGGTTGCACGCCCAAGAACTGATAGCCGTTGGCGGTCTCCATGGTATCGGTCCACTGGGTGGTTTGGCCGTCGTGCAGCCAATGGAGCGCCGGAATGCCGGTCCCGCCTTCCATATCCGCGAAGACGTGATTCTGCTCGCGAAAATCGAGAAATTCGGGAATCGAGAGCATTTCGCGACCGTTGCCCGAGGCTTGCCCGATCGGGTCAATCGAAAAGCTGACCATGCGGTCGTAATGCGCGTAAGGGAAAGTGTCGAGCACCACGCCGTAAACGGCGCTGAAAATGACGGTTACAGAGCCGATCCCCAGTGCCAGCGCCAGGACCGCCAGCAGCGTGAAACGGCGGTCCTTATTGAGGCTGCGGACCGCAAACCGAAGGTCTTGCGAGAGCCAGCCCAGGAGCTTTTCCACTGGCCACCTCCCGGATCTTGTCGTCGCTCGCAGGCGCACGCCGAGCCTCCGAAGTTGTGGACCTCCGAAGCGTCTCAGGCATGCCGAAACCCGCATGAATCAAGGGTTCCAAGGGCATCATAAACCCAATTCGTCAGACTCAGAACGGGATAACTCCTGATCATTCGGGTAACGTGACACTTGCCATACCCGGGGTCGCAGCCGGGTCCCCACCTACTGCTTGCACTTTCCAATAGAGAAGTTCGCAGGTGATTGAGGGGAGGGATGTTCAGTGGAGAGCGGGCGACTGGGGTATACTGACGGCGGTGTGCAGGACGCCACCCGTCCGCGGGCAGGACTGAGTCCACCTGAGCAGCGATTTGAAGCAGGGTTCACTACGAACCTCCTTTTCGCCCGCAGCGGATCCGGGCATGACCTAAAGGAGGTCCGTCATGGCCGAAACCGAGCGTCACCTACCTGTACGACCCAATCTCGAACAACTGAAGCATCAGGCGAAGGATTTGCTGCGAGCGATTCGCGAAGGAGATCACGAGGCGATAGCGGAGCTGCAGAGAAATCATCCGGAACGGGTTGAAGCCGGCAGCGCGAAGCTGGCGGATGCGCAACTGGCGCTGGCGCGGAGCTATGGCGTCGCGAGCTGGCCGCGGCTCGTGACGGCGTGCCGAATGATCGATGCGATCTGGCGCGACGACGCGGAGGCAATTCGCGAGATGGTCATGCGAGATCCGCGGCTGGTGCATGAGAACGCACGCGCAACGGAGAAATGCAATTGGGGTCCGCCGATGTCGTACGCGGCGAATCTCGGGCGCGACCGAATCATCGAGATGCTGCGCGACCTGGGCGCGAAGGATTTTGCGAGCGCGCTGGACCGCGCGGCGCTGCAAGGCAAAATCGGCACGGCGCGAATGCTGGACGCGATGATGGGCAGCCCGCGTCCTCCCGCATGCGGCTTGGGCGGGCCGGCATACACTCTGAGCGCGACGGGCACGGCGTTGCTGTTCGAGCTGGGGGCGCGCGTCTACGACGAGGAGGGGAAGCGGCTGGCGCCGGTCGACGTCGTTCTCGAGACCGACAGCCGCAAGCCTGCGGCGAAGCACGAGATTCTGGAGATATACGTCCGGAACGGGCTCGCGCTGCCGGACACGCCGACGATGGCGTTGCACCGCGGGCGAATCGATCTGCTCGGAGAGCATTTACGGCGCGATCCGGGGCTTCTCCGACGAACGTTCCGGTACGATGAGATTTTTCCGGCCGAGCTGGGGTGCGGTGACATGGCGACACACGGGACGCCGCTGGCGGGCGCGACGCTGCTGCACATGTGTGTCGACTACGACGAGATGGAGATTGCACGGTGGCTGCTCGAGCGCGGCATGAACGTGGATGAAAAGGCGGCGGTGGATGCGGAGGGGTTTGGTGGGCACACGGCGCTGTTCGCGACGGTGGTGTCGCAGCCGAATTTCTGGATGAACGATCTGGCGAAGCCGCAGGAAGCGCCGTTCACGGAGCTGCTGCTCGAGCACGGCGCGAATCCGAACGCACGGGCGTCATTAAGGAAGCAATTGCATCCGGGCTATGGGCCGGACACGATGCACGAATATCGCGACGTGACGCCGCTGGCGTGGGGGCAACGGTTCCATCGGAAGATATTCGTGAGCGAGGCGGCGATGAGGTTGATTGCAGAACGCGGAGGAAAGTGAGAATGGAAAAGGGAAAAGAGAAAAAGGAAAAGGGGGGAAACGCGCGGCGAGTGGCGGTGATTACTGGAGCGGCGCAGGGGATCGGCCGGCGAACGGCGGAACTGTTCGCAGAGCGCGGGTACGCGCTGGGGCTGGTCGACCTGCGGTGGATGCCCGAGACGCTGGCAGCCGTTCGGAGACATGGAGGCGACGCGTTTGAGTTCGTCGGTGACATCACGGACGAGGGGGTGGTGACGCGGTTTGCGAATGCGGCGCGCGAACGATGGGGCGGCGCAGACGTGCTGGTGAACAATGCAGGCATCAGCTCGATTGCAAGGGCGGAGACGATTTCGGCGGGGGATTTTCGGCGGGTGCTGGAGGTGAATCTGGTGGCGGCGTTTCTGCTGGCGAGGGAATTCGGCGAGATGATGCTGGAGAAGGGCACGGGAGCAATCGTCAATGTGGCGTCAATCGCGGGCCTTTTCGGGATTGCGGACCGCGCGGCGTACAACGCGTCAAAACACGGCCTGATCGGGCTAACCAGGACGCTGGCGGCAGAGTGGGGAGGACGCGGCGTGCGTTGCAACGCCGTGTGTCCGGGCTGGGTGAAGACGGAGATGGATGCGGCGGATCAAGCGAGTGGGAGCTATACGGATGCGGATATCGTTGGCCGGGTGCCGATGGCGCGGTTCGCGACGCCGGAGGATATTGCGCGCGCTATCGCGTTTCTGGCCGATCCCGCGGAGAGTGGATTCGTGAATGGGCATGCGCTGGTGGTCGATGGCGGATGGACGGCGGATGCGAGCTGGGAAAGCTTGCGGATGAAGCATCGGTAGATCGGAAAAGAGAAAAAGGGAAAAGACATCTTGAGTTTCGAGTTTCAGATTCGAGATTTCAGAGAAAGCAAAAGAGGCACCACAGAGGGCACGGAGAATGGCGAGAGAACACGGAGGAAACGTCAGGGCGACTTCGGGGAGGGCGGGGCGACTGGGGCATCGGCGGCGGTGGCAGGGCGATTCTCACGAGTGCTGCGAATCACACCAGTTTCGTCGGCGAAGAAATTCAGGTAGCCATAATTTCCGGCGCGGGCGGTGAGGGCATAGGTCTTGATGGTGCCGTCGGGTTGGGAATTGCCGGGAGTGTAAAGGAGCGTGTAGCGGCCGGACTGCGCCTGTTGGGCCGCGTCGCGAGCCTGATTGCCGAGGGCTTCGAGGGAGGAGGGGAAAGTTCCTTCCGTGGATTCGTAGGAGGCGAGCGCTTGCTGGAATTCGGTGACGGCGGCGAGGGCGTGGGACTCGAATTCGGATTTCGAGCCGGCAAGACGCCACGGGAATGCAAACCAGGCGATGGCCGCAAGGCTCAAGAGAACGACGGACAGCAGGATGGCGATTCGGGCGGGGGATTTCTTGCGCGGCTTCTCCGCGCCGGTGGCCGCGGAAGGTTCCGTCAAATCGGCGCCGCAGTAGGGGCAGACTTCCGTGGCCTGGTTGATGGGCTGTTCACATTCGCGGCAGGAGTACATGCGGGGAGTCATGGTAGCAGTTTTGGGAGAGCGGGCCGAAACGGAAATGTCGAAGGCGAATTTCAAATTTTGGATTTGAAATGGGGCCGAACGACAACGGCGAACCACAGAGGCACGGAGGAAAGCCAGGAGGAATCCACTGAGAAACAGTCGAGAGAGGGGTGAGAAATTCCGGGGGGGGGCGGAACGTCGATTTGACCATAAGTATCAACTATGGTCTAATAAGACGACCAACAGAGGAAAGTCATGAAAGAAATTGCGATATCGGAATTCAAGGCAAAGTGCCTGGCGCTGCTCGAGCAGGTGCGATTGACGAGGAAGCCCATTCGCGTAACGCGATTCGGAAAGCCGGTGGCGGAGGTAGTGCCTCCCGAGTCCTTACAGGGACGGGCGGCATGGATCGGCTCGATGAAAGATTCCATCGAGATTGTGGGAGACATCGTCTCTCCAGCAAACGAAGAAAGCGAGTGGGAGGCTCTTCGCGATTGAAACTGCTGCTGGACACGCATATTTGGCTGTGGGCTTTGCAGGATCCCAAGCGGATCGGAAGGAGAACTCGCCGCGAGCTGGAAAGCGACGCCAACGAACTCTGGTTATCGCCCATCAGCACGTGGGAAGCGTTGACGCTCCATTACAAAGGGAGGATACGGATCTGCGGAAATCTCACGGAGTGGGTGGAACGAGCGACTGCCGGAACGCGGGAGGCTCCGTTGACGCACGAAATTGCACTGGCCGCACGGCAGATGCCGCTCCATGAAGATCCCGCCGACCGCATCCTCGCGGCCACGGCGCAAGTCCTCGATCTGATTCTGGTGACGGCCGACGAACGACTGCTGGGGCTAGGAAACGTAAGAACACTGGCCAACCGCTGAGTACCTGAATCGCAAGACTCAACAACGAGCTACTCGGGTTCGGCGGCGTGGCCGACGACGACGAGGCCCATCTTTGCGGGCGGCGTGAGCGGCGCGTTGAAGAAGGCGATCCAGAGGTCGCCGTCGTCCTGATGCGCGATGCCAGGAAGGGTGGCGGGAGCGGTGTCTGCAGGAACGAGGCTCCAAACCGACGGATGGCCGGTGCCGGCGGCCTTGCGGCTCACCTTGAGAAGATCGGCGGTTGGAATGTCGGCAGGCGAGGAATCGAGCGCCGCCGGGACGGCGAGGACATAGTCGCGGTACGCCGAGACGCCCTGATGATTGCCGTCGACGGGCTGGAGCATGAACCGCAGCGTGTAGACGCCGGGCTGGATGGGCTGGTTGCGATAGTCGACTTCCTTGACGTCGAACTTGATGGCGCCGACGAGAGCGCCCTGCGTGATCTGGCCGAAGTTGACGCCGAGGCTGGTGTCAGGCGCGGCAGCCGCGGGAATCGATTTGCGCAGCCAGATTTCGCAGACGGCCCCGTCGGGGCCGGTGACGTGGAGGGCGTCCGGCCCAAGCGCGTCACGAATGCCGGCGGCGAGCTCCGAAGGGGCGGGAGTGGCGGAGGGCTCGAGCTTGTAGGATTGCGCGGCGGAGGCGCTTGCGATGGCGGCAACGGCAAGGGCCGCGATGATGAGCTTCACTCCAGAGAGTCCATTCATCATGTCTGCTCCAGGATGGAACTTGGATTGGTTTACGTGACGCTGGGTCCTGGCGAAAAGCCGATGAAGGGCGGGTCTGAGCCCGCCCCAACATCAAGAGCAAAAAGCAGAAGCAGATCCCCCACCCCCGTTCGCCTACGACGCGACCGGGTTCGGGATGACAAGCACGGTTCACTCGGCGAAGGTGCCGACGAATGAGCTGCGGCGGCCGGAGTCATTCCACGTGACGCCGAGGTGATTGCCGCTGTAGCTGGCGTTCTGAGCGACGACGGGCATGGAGTGCTCAAGATGCCCGACGAGAGGCGGATAGTAGACGTCCTCGTTATGGCAGATCTTGTCGGTGGCGCGCAGCGTGCGGGTGGCGAGGTGCACGAGGCTGCCCGCCTGCACGGTGGTGTAGCCGTGCTGCGCGATCGCAAACGAAATCGGCTCGGACTGGACGGCGACAACGTCATTGAGCAAGCCGGAGGCTTGCGCCTGCGCGAACTGGATGAGCGAATCGCGCTGAGCATCGTTCGCGCGGGAGTCGATGAGGAAGACAGTCTTCGCGGGCAGCGGGCTCGTGTACGGATCACCGAGCGTGTTGCTGGCGTGCACCACGGCTACGACGCTGAGGTCGGCGAGCGAGACTCCGTTCCACGCGCCGTTGCGGACGTGCCAAGCAAGGACGGCGCTGTCACCCGTGAGGCCCATTTCCGAATTGGCGAAGCACGGGCCGGTGTAGACATCGGCGTTGCGGAATTCGGCGTAGTCGCCGGAGATAGCGGCGGACCCGGCCTGAGCCGCGTTGGACGCGGCGGGCAGGACCGTTAATAGTGCGGCTGCCAGTAGGATTGCTTTCGTTCTCATTTCGACCTCCTAAGCTGATTCCCTATTTTCGCATACCCTGAGGCACACGCGAATAGAGATCACAACTGAAAACTCCCAGGGCTAAAGCCCGATCGGTTCTCTGCAAACTTCCTTCGGGCGCCCTCCCTGGACTAAAGTCCAGGGCTCCCACCCAAAACCGTGCAACAGCCTCGAGTCGACGGCGCGAGACTACGTAGTCTCGCAGCAGCTGCGGCCGGGGCGACATTCTTCGTGGCCGGCGATTTCGCCGTCGACGCCGAGAAGCGACTGCGTGCGCGCGCACCAGAAGGGACCGGCGCTCGTAATATCGGAGGCCTCTTCTTCGGTCTGATAGAAGAGCTTCTTCGAGCGCAGGCTGCGGCACACTTCGCCGGTGCGGATCAATTCGTTCAGGCTTCGAACCGCGGGCTTGGCTGGAATCTCCGGCATGTTATGCGCCCTCCTTTGCGGCCAGCAACGCGCGTTTGACGGCAACGCGCGCGAGTTGGACTTTGTAGCCGTTTTGGCTGAGAGGCTTGGCGCCGCGAACGGCGGCTTCGCCAGCCCGAGCGGCAGTGGCTTCGCTGAGCGACTTGCCTTCGAGGACCTGTTCGGCGGCATGGCTGCGCCACGGCACTGGGGCGACGTGTCCGAGGACGACGCGCGCGGCCGTGATTTTATCGCCGTCCATCTTGAGAGCGACGGAAGCGGTGGCGAGCGGCCAATCGAGGGCTTCCTTTTGGCGGACTTCGTAGGTCGCGTTGCGCCACTCGCGGGCGGACGAAGGAATGGAGATCTCGGTGAGGATTTCGTTGGGATGAATCGAGTGCTCGCGCTCGCCTTCGGCCTTGGGCGTGACAAACAGTTCCTCGATGCCGATCTCGCGGCGGCCGGACGGGCCGTGAAGCGTCACTTTGGCGCCCAGCGTGACGAGCGCCGGAGCGAACGAAGACGGGCTGACAAAGTAGGCCGGGCCTTCGTTGCCGAAGATGGCGTGATAGCGGTTATCACCGTTGGGAACGAGGGAGTGGCCTTTCTCGTCGCGCGCGAGCAGACCAAAGCCGCCGCGGTAATACCAGCAGCGCGGCCGCTGGAGAAGGTCGCCGCCCACGGTGCCCACGTTGCGGATTTGAGGGCTCGAGACGCCGCGCGCCGCTTCGGCGAGCGAAGGGAAGGTTTTCGCGATGCCGTGTGCGAGGAATTCGTCGAACGTGACGAGGGCGCCGATGCGATAGCCGCCATTTTCTTCCTCGATGTGGCGAAGAACGTCGATGCCTTTTATGTTGACGACGCGCGCGGGCGTGTCGCCGTGATCCTTCATCAGGCTAATGAGGTCCGTGCCGCCCGCGAGAATCGCAGTTTCGCCCCACTTGGAGCCGAGGAGGCTGACAGCGCCGTTGAGAGTCGAGGGATTCGCGTATGCGAAGGCTTCCATTTAGGCCTGACCTCCTTTCGCGAGAGCGGCGAGGACACGCTCCGGCGTCATGGGAATCGGCGAGACGCGAACGCCGATAGCGTTGGCGACTGCGTTCGAAATCACGGCGCCGGGCGAAACGACGGGAGGTTCGCCAAGACCGATAACGCCGCGATCGTCATAGCCGGGGCCAGTCATCATGTGAACAACGAGTTCACCGACATCGCCGATGCCCGCCAGCTTGTAGAACTCCATGTTGGGATTGAGGCAGTGGCCGGTCTGCTGGTCCATCAGCTTTTCTTCGTACAGGGCGTACGTGACGCCCATGATGAGCGCGCCGTAGACCTGGCTTTCGGCGGTCTTCACGTCGATGACGAGGCCGCAGTCCTGCACGGCGACGATTTTCTGGACGCGAACGATGCCGGTTTCGGTGTCGACGGCGACTTCGGCCATCTGCACGCCGCCGACATTTGCGGAGGTGAGGTCGCGCGAGGTCTTGCCGGTGGCGGTGATGGGCGTCGCGCCAAGCTTGGCGCAGGCCTGCTTCCACGAAAGGCTCTTCGCGGGATCGCCCTTCACGCGGATTTGACCGCCGACCGCTTCGAGCTGATCGGAGGTGGCTCCGAGAGAAGGGGCAACCTTATCGAAGAGTTCGTTCACGGCAGCCACGGTGGCACGACGCGTCGCGGAGCTGACGCCGCCGACGGTGGTCGAACCGCCCGACGCGCCGGCCGCAGGGTACTTGCTGTCGCCAATGTTTACGGTGACGGCTTCCAGCGGCAGACCGAAGGTTTCCGCAGCGACGATGGCGACGACGGTGCGAGTGCCGACGCCCAGATCCTGCGTGGCCATCGAGACTTCGGCGGAGCCATCGGGATGAATCGTAGCCGAGCAATTGCTGTTGTTGGCGGCGCCGCCCCACGTGTGAATCGAGAGGCCGACACCGCGCTTGATTGGACCAGAGCCGGAATCGCCGCGCGGGTGCCACTTCTTTTTCCAGTCGAAGAGTTCGGAGGCCTTCGTGAGTTCTTCGTCGTAGGTCTTCGCGCGCTCGCCGGTGATCCCGAGATTCTTGCGGAAGAAATCGACGGGATCCATGCCGAGTTTGGCGGCGAGGTCGTCGAGCGCCCCCATGGTGATCACGCACATTTGCGGATGGTTGGGAGCGCGCCAGGCGCGTTCCGGGCCGATGTTGGTGAGCACGGCGGTGTGCTTGACGCGGCTGTTGGGTATCTTGAAAACGTACGGCAAGGGAGGCGCACCAGGCGCCGCGGGACCTCCAGTGCCCCAGGAGTGCGAGTCCCAGGCGATGAGAGTGCCGTCTTTTTTCGCGGCGACTTTCACGTCGGCGTGAATCGAGGGGCGCGCGCCAGCGACCATGAGCTCCTGATCGCGCTCGAGCATCATCTTCACGGGGCGCCCGGCCTTCTTGGCGAGCTGGGCGCAGGCAACGCCCCATGCGTCGCCGGCGAACTTGCTGCCGAAGCCGCCGCCCATGACGGGCGTAATCACTTCGACCTTGTTGCCGGGGACGCCGACGCCCTGGCCAATCTCGCCGCCGATGCCGCTGACGTTCTGCGTGGAGGCCCAAACAGTGAGCGAGTCGCCATTCCATTCGGCGACCTGGCCGTGCGATTCAAGGCAGCAATGCGTGATGACCGTCGCGCCATAGCGGCCCTGATGCGTCACTTCGGCCTGCCCGAAGGCGGTGGCGGGATCGCCGGTGGTCTTTTCAGTGAGATCCTTCGTGTACTGAGCGCCCGCCTTGTCGGGAGATTCGTCCAAGACAAAATGGGGAAGTTGCTGATACTCGATGCGGACCTTGGCCGCGGCATCGCGAACCTGGTCTTCGGTTTCAGCAGCGAGAGCGACGATTTCCTGGCCGGCCCAAAGGACCTCTTTGCCCTCGGGGAACATGATCTGCACGGCTTTCACGCCGGGCATCTTCTCCGCTTCGCTGGTATCGATCTTCGTCACCTTCGCGTGCGCGTGCGGGGAGAAAACCATGCGGCCGTAGAGCAAGCCGGGGCGATTGATGTCGTAGCTGTACTTCACGCGGCCCGACGACTTCCAGGGACCGTCGAGGCGCGAAATGCGCTTTCCGATGAGGACGCGCTGATCAGCGGGGGGCCATTTGTAGTCCATTATGACTGCCCTCCCTTCCCGGCCGCCTGAAGGACGGCGTGCCGAATGCCCATGTACGTTCCGCAGCGGCAGAGATTGCCGCCGAGCGACTGCTGCACGCCTTCATACGTCGGCTTCGGCTCGTGATCGAGATAGGCCTTGCAGGCCATCACGAAGCCGGGCGTGCAGAAGCCGCACTGCTGCGCATCGTTGTCGACAAAGGCCTGCGAGAGGGGATGTAGTTCGCTTTCGGGGGCGAGGCCCTCGATGGTCTGAATGTCACGGCCCTGGGCGTCGATGGCGAGCGTGGTGCAGGAATAGATCGCTTTGCCGTCGACGATGACGGTGCAAGCGCCGCACGTGCCGCGATCGCAAACTTTCTTCGCGCCTGTCAGGTCGAGGCGGTCACGCAGCGCATCGAGCAACGTGACGCGGGGCTGGAGCTGGAGCTTGTGCGTTTGGCCGTTGACACGCAGCGTGACGTCCACGGCTTCGGGGCCTATCCATTCGCCTTCGGCAGGCGCGCGTCCGGCGGCCTTAGCGACTTCGTCGCCAAGGAGCACGGTGGCCGAAACCGCCACGCCGGCGATGCCTGTTCCCTTGATGAAATCGCGGCGGGAGAATCCACTCGAAGAGGAATCCTCCAACTCAGTTCGTTTCTTTTTGACATCCTTGTCGCGGTCCTGCGGAGCCTTATGACTCATGGAAATTCCTCCGGGAGAAAAGAGAGAAGGAAGGACGATGCTCGGAGCTGCGGTGCGTCAAGCTCACCCCCAGGTTTGGAGAGCGGACTTATGATAGTGCCGCGCGCACAACGAATCAATCCTTATAGATGCAAGGGCAGGAGGCCGGTTTCAGGATTCTCGCGCATGATTCCACCGACCTCCGAGCCCCGCCGACAGCGCCCGACCTCATTCGTAGCGCAGCGCTACGATGGGATCGACTCGGGCAGCGCGGCGCGCCGGGATGTAACACGCGGCGAGCGCAACGAGCGCCAGCAACAGGGACACAGCGACGATGGTCACAGGGTCGTTGGCGCGCACGCCGTAGAGCATGGACGTCAGGTAACGCGTCACTGCGAGCGCCACGCCGACGCCGACCGCCGCGCCCACGAGCGCCAGCGCGAGACCCTGCTTCACGACGAGGCGCAAGACGTCGCCTATTTGCGCGCCGAGGGCCATGCGAATGCCGATTTCCCGCGTGCGTCGAGCGACCTCGTAGGACAACAGGCCGTAGAGGCCGATACACGCGAGGACAAGCGCCAGCAAGCCGAAGAAACTCGAAAGCCGGGCCACGAGACGTTCCTGAAACAGCAGCCGGTCGATCTGGATCGATTCAGTGGTGACGTCTCGGAGCGGCAGATTCGGGTTGATTTCGCCGACGACGTGACGAATTGCCGGAATCAAAGCTTGCGGGTCGCCCGCCGTGCGCACCTCGAACGATGCACCCATCGGCATCGAAACGTGAGGTGTATACATCGTCGGGCTAATGTCCTGACGCAGTTCGTTGTATTTCGCGTCGCGTACCACGCCAACGATCTCAAAGCCTGGATTGGCGGGTCCGGTTTCGTCCGCGGCCGATTGGCCGAATTGCTTCCCCAGGGCATTTTCCTTGCCAAGAAACTTCGCAACGAATGCCTGATTGACAATCACGGGGGTCGGCGCCGAAGTCGGTGCGGTGCCCTGGTTGTTCGCCGCCAGCTCATAGTCGGAAGCGTTGAAATCGCGGCCCTGCAGGAAGGAGATCTGCATCGTACTGAAAAACCCGGGTCCGACACCGAGCATGTTTGCCTCGGACTCGCGATCTTGCGGCGTGCCGGGCCAGTGGAAACCGGTAATCATCAAAGCTCCGCTCAGCAAAGGGACCATCGAATAGCTTGAGGACCGGACACCCGGCGTTTCGGCGAGCCGACCCTGCAGATCGCGGTAGAAGCTGTCCAACTGCTCGTTCTTGTAACCCGCCAGCGAAGGATTGATGCCGAAAATCACGAGATTGTGGGAATCGAAGCCAATATCGATGCTGCGGAGGTCTTGCAGCGTTCGCACCATCAGACCGGCCCCAACAAGCACGACGATGGCGAGCGCAACCTGCATTACAACCAGCGCGTTAGCGATGGTGAACCGCCTTGCTCCACCGTGCGCGAGGCCGGTCGAGACACCGGAGCCGTCCTTTAGCGCCGGAGTCAAGTCGACGCGGACGCCGCGAAAAGCAGGCGCGAGGCCGAACAGTATTCCCGTGAAGAGCGAAACGGCGATCGTGAATCCGAGCACGCGCATATCGATTCCCATCGCGAACGCGAGCGGGCGCGACTGATTACTCGAGACGAACGAAACGATCGCGTGGGCGCCCCAGGATGCGAAAACGATTCCCAAGATGCCGCCGGCCGCGGCGAGCATGACGCTTTCGGTGAGTAGCTGCCGCACGATACGGGCCCGGCCGGCGCCGAGCGCCAGACGCAAGGCCATTTCCTTCTGTCTTGCTGCGGCGCGAGCGAGCATCAATCCGGCCACGTTGAAGCACGCAATCAGCAGGATCAGTCCGACCGCGAACATCAGAACGTAGAGTGGATTGGCGAAGCGGCCGCGCACGCCCGTCAATCCGGTCTGGGCGCTGACGAGAGTCACCACTGGTTCGTCGCCGGGCTTGGAGAGCGTGCCGGATTCTTTTGGGGCCGCCATCGGCGCCGGACCCTGTGCGGCATTCTTCGGCAGCGTTGCGAGCGCGGGTACCTTTGCGGATTTCCGACCACCGTCCGTGGAAGGCGGCGCGCCGTGGATCACCACGGGACCTCCGGGGCCGCCAGGTGGCAGTGGCGCGCGTGCCGCGCCTGCCGGAGGCGGGCCGCCCATCACCATTTGCTTGCGGACAGGGCCGCCCGGGGGTGGCGGTCCACCAGGAGGGGCCATCAGTCCGCCCGCTTCAAAGAGCGGGACGGAACCGTGAAGCATTTCGTTGCGAAAGACTCCGCTAATTGCCGCTTGGACTTGGGGCAGGGCAGTTTCCCGTTTCAGCCGACCGACGACCGTGAGCCACCAATAAGTGACGTTGTCCTCGCGGTTGTTCCACATCCTGGCATTCGTGATGCGTCCGCCGACGGCGAGAGGCAGCCAGACGTCGTAGTCGCTCCCCGGTGTGAGCCCGGTGAATCGCTGCTCGGCTACGCCGACAACGGTGAAGGAAGCGCCGTTCAACTCAATCGTGCGTCCAATCGCGGAGGGAGAACCGCCGAATGCGCTCTGCCAGTAGCCATAATTGAGCACGGCAACGGGCGCTGCGGTCGGCGAATCGTCGTTCGCCTCCAAAACACGGCCTGCCGCGGCCTTCACGCCCAAGGTGTGAAAGAAATCTCCCGAAACAAGCTGGCCGTTGATCATGGTTGCGGGGCCGTTGCCAGTCAGAGACAAGAAACCCGAGTTAGCAAACGCGGCCACTCCTGAAAACTGGTTCGTGTCCCTTATTTCGCGAACCATCGGCTCGGAGAACGAGCAACCGGAGGGATTCGCAGCGCCAAAGCGGAGATCGCTGGGGCAGTCGCCCGACGACATGTAACCGTGGATCTTCGGGGCGTTACGCGCGCTCCACCGAAGGAGAACCAGCTGAGATGGCTTATCAACGGGGAGCGACCGAAGCAGGACGGCGTCAATCAGGCTAAAGACAGCTGTGTTCGCGCCAATGCCCAGGGCCAGCGTTAGGATGGCTACCGCCGCAACGCCGGGCGAGTGCGCGAGCAGGCGGAGCGCGTAGCGAACATCCTGAATGAGTTTCCCCATAGAATTGTCCCTCCCCGCAAAGACGTGCCCGTCCTGTGCATACTGACGTAGGGCAAGAGATTTGGGAAGCAACTCAGAGTGATTCCCAAGGGCTCAAGGGAGCCCTTTGGGCGGAGCCGCGCTCTGACAGCCCGTGAGTCAGCGCAAGTCGTTCTTGTAGACGACGCCCTGGCGCATCACGAATTTGACGTCTTGGAGTTCGCTGATGTTTGCGAGGGGATCGCCGGCGACGGCGATGATATCTGCAAACTTGCCCGGTTCGATAGAGCCGAGACGGTCAGTCCAGCCGAGCATCTCGGCGGGGGTTGCAGTGGCGGTGCGAATCGCGTCCATCGGGCTCATGCCATAATCCACGTAGTACTTGAGTTCGAGAGCCTCGTTCAGTTTCGTCCAGGGAAAGCCGCCGGCATCGGTGCCCATCACAATTTTCACGTGTTTCTGCATGGCTTTCTGGAAAACCTTGCGCTCGGCCTCGACCATAGGGTTCCAGGCGCCGCCGCGGCCAGGCGCGACATAGGCGCCGACCATGATCGTAGGACACCAGTACACACCGTTCCTGGCGGCTTCATCGAGAAGTTCGTCCGTGAACCCGTCTCCGTGTTCGATGGAATCGACGCCGGCGCGCAACGCGGCCGCGATTCCGTCGGAACCGATGGCGTGGGCCGCCACCTTGTGCCCAAGGCGATGCGCCTCTTCGACGATGGCGCGCGCTTCGTCGTCCCGGAAATTCACATGGCTGTGGAGGACTCCATCAGGCGCGAAGAAGTAACCGTGGTCGGAATAGTATTTGATCCAATCCGCGCCGTGCATCACTTGCTCGCGGACGGCGAGCCGCGCGTTGTCGACGCCATCGACAACTTGCACTCCGTGTGGCAGGTCCAGCTCCCATGAGAAGCCGAGCAGCGGGTAAACGCCGGTCGGCGCCATCGCCCGCGTCGAGACGAACATGCGCGGTCCGGGGACTTCGCCGCGATTGATGGCTGTCTTGACGTCAACGTCGGCATACATCGCACCCTCGGTTTCAAGGTCGCGGAGCGTGGTGAATCCGTGGTCGAGGGCGATGCGCGCATTTCGCTCCGCGAGAATCGCGCGGTAGGGAATCGACTGCTTCAGCAACTGGTCCTCGTACTCCTGCTCAGTGACGTCACCATTGAGCAGGATGTGGGTGTGGACGTCCATCAAACCGGGCAGAACGGTCGCGTGAGAAAGATCGATCACTTCGGCGCCGGCGGGTGGTGCGCCTCCGGAAGTAACGGAGACGATTTTTCCGTCTTCGATGACGATCAGCACATTCGAAATCGGCTGATCGCTTTTGCCGTCGATCAATTTCCCGGCGCGGATGGCGATTTTCTTGGGCGTTTGCGCAAAGAGCGAAGCCGAGCCGGCGAGAACCAGAATCAGGATTGCGAAGCGGCGCAACATAAGAGCCTCCCGTATTTCGGCGGGACTATAGGCGATGTGCGGGGGAGTTACAAGCGTGCGAAAGACAGGAGCCGAGGGTCAGCACCGACGCGGTAGAGTTACGTCATCTGACCGGTTCGGGCGAGGCAACTCGGGCGCGTGATTCGGGTATCATTTTGAGTAGCTTCAAGCAGTCTTTGCAGTCTGGCAAGGCAGGCGCTAATGTCACCCGGCCGCGCGCCACAATTCGTTTCCATCGAGATAGCTCGGCGTTGGCTCGAGCGCGCCCGTGTGCCTGCGGAGTGGGGCGTCACGCCGGAGCGGTTTCAAGTCGTGCTGGAGCGAAGTGCCAAGCGGCGGTTCTGTGACAGCGCTCCCGAGCCGAGAAACCTAGAGTCGTACTTCGCAATCCTCCAGATCCGCGATCTGGCACTGTCGTGCGCATGCTCGGCCGGGAACGAAGCGGCCTGGGACCTGTTCGTGAGGGAATTCCGGCCCGAGCTTTACCGCGCCGCGCGGGCCATCGCGGGCGATAGCAACCCGCGCGAGCTGGCGGATTCGTTGTACGGCGAACTCTACGGAATGCGGGAGTCCGAAGGAGTCCGGAAGTCGCTGTTCGATTATTTTCACGGACGCAGCAAGCTCTCAACCTGGCTGCGTGCGATCCTGGCGCAGCGGCACGTCGACGAGATTCGGCGCTCGCGGCGTACGGAGCCGCTGGAGGATGCCAACGGCGAGGTGTCTGCAGAGGCAACCGTGAAGGTCACAGCAGCAGCGAGTGGTTCGGACGATCCGGAGCGCGGGAGATACCTCGCAATTCTGCAAGCGACCCTGACGGCACTGCTCAACGCGCTCTCGGCCCGCGACCGGCTGCGGCTTGCGTACTACTACGTCGAGGAACTCACGCTCGCGGAAATCGGGAAACTGATGGGCGAGCACGAGGCGACAGTCTCGCGGAAACTGGAGCGCACGAGGCGCGACTTGCGCGCGCAGATCGAAGCGGCGCTCCGGGAAAAGAAGCTCAGCGACGCCCAATTGCGATTGTGCTACGAGTACGCGCGCGACGAGTGGCCGTTTGATCTGACGCTTTCCCTGCGATCAGGGCAAGGCCGCGCCCTTTCCGCGCGCGATTGAGAGCGAGGGCGCAAGATTTGTGGCCTCAGACGTTCTAAGGTAGGAGAATGAAGTATGGCTCCGCAAAAGGAAAGCGAAGCGGTTAGCGGCCTGCTGCGGCAAAGCCTCGCGGACGACCGAGGGGCGGGCGTTTGCCCGGAGCCCGAGATTCTGGCCGCCTATTTCGAGCATGCGCTCGACCCAGACGAAAGCGCGCTTTGCGATACCCACTTTTCCCGCTGCGCGCGATGCCGCGAGCAACTGGCGGGGATGGCGCGCGCTGAGCAGGGACCGAAGCCGCAGCCGCGCCGACTGTGGCTGGTCGATTGGCGTTTGGTTTCCGCCCTAACCGCAGCGATGGTGCTGCTGACGGTGTGGGCAATCCGCCGGCCGGAAAAACTCGCGCAGATAACTCCAGCGCCAAAGCCGCCGGCCGTTGCAACGACGAAGCCAGAGGCGGCGCTGCCGGAAGCGAATCTTGAGGCCAAGAACGAGCTGAAACAGGCGCCTCCGCCGGAAATGTACAGGGCCGTGCCTCGATCGTCCGTAGCTCCCGCAAAGCCCATCGCGGGGCTCGCGAAGGATCGCGAACGAGATGAAGCCGAAAGCACTCGGAAATTGCAGCTCGATCAGACCGCTCAGAATCAGAATGGGGCAGGCTCGGCGGGCGCGTTGGTACAAAGCAGGGCGGCGGGTCACGACGCCGGAAATGCGCAGAATGTGCAGCAGGTGCAATCGCTGGCGCCTTCAGCGAAAACAATGAACGCGCAGGCGAACTTGCAGCCTGCTCAGCCAGCGCAGTTCGGTTCCGGCATTCCGGTGGCTGGGTCGTCTCCTCCGATCAGCGGCGGGACGATCCAAGCCAAGGAGTCGTCGCGACAGAACGCAGCGGCGCCTCCGCCTTTGCCGACGGCAGACGCGCAAGCACAAGCGGTAACGGGAGCGGCCGCGACCGAAGTGACGCCCGCCGCCGAGCCGAGCAGTGAAAACAAGAAGAAGCAGACGTCGCTTCCGGTGGTGAGCGACTTCGCGGCCGACCGCGTCGCGATGCTGCAGACTCTCGAGGAGCGGTCCGCGGAGAAAATTATCAGCACGCCCATTGCTTCGGTGCAGTGGCGGATCAGCGGCGGGGGCTTCATCGAGCGCTCCGAGGACGGCGGCGCCACCTGGCATGGGCAGGAGCCTTACGCCGGTGCGCACTTGCTGGGCGGGTCGGCACCGAGTGCAAGGATTTGCTGGCTCGTGGGGAGAGGCGGCTTGGTGGTGGTCACAAGGGACGCGACAAACTGGAAAAGACTGCCGCCACCCGCTCCTGTGGACCTCATCGCGGTCTCGGCGAAAAGCGCGTCTTCCGCGACCGTGATCGCCGCCGACGGCCGGAGATTTGCCACGCACGACGAAGGGAAGAAGTGGAAGCCTGAAAACTAGAACGCAAGATATGACGCCGCGGTGCCAGCCGCTGCAAGAATTTTCCCCTCGGCCGTTCTATCCATGAGTGGAGTCCGACAAAGGAGACAGCCATGTCCACGCGGAAGTTGAAGACATCCGGGATCGCAACGATTTCAGCCCTGACGATTTTTCTCTGTGCCTTCGGGAATTTCAAGAACGCACACGCGTCGCAAGCGGCGAGCGACGCCGCGACGAAGGCCGGGCCGTCGACCACGGACAAGGATCAGGTCGATCTCGCCGTGACCGTGTACAACTCGAATCTCGCGCTGGTTCGCGACGTCCGGCAGATTCACCTCGAATCAGGCGTATTCCCGCTGAAATTCGAGGATGTCGCGGCGTCAATCAATCCCGCGACGGTCCATTTTCGCTCGCTGAGCGATCCGGCAAAGCTCAATGTGGTCGAGCAGAACTATGAGTACGACCTGCTCGACGCGCAGAAGCTCCTGCAGAAATACGTCGGGCGCGAGGTGACGCTGATGCGCGGCGAGGAAGAAGCGAACTCGACGAAGTGGGTGGAGACGCGCGCGCTGCTGCTGGCGGACAACAACAATCAGCCCGTTTGGAAGATCGGAAACGAAATCGTGACGGGCCTGCCGACGAGCTGGTACCGGTTTCCTGAGCTGCCGGGAAACTTCTATAGCCATCCGACGCTGGTGTGGACGCTCGACAATCGAGGGGCCGACACTCAGCGAGTGGAAGCGTCCTACTTGACGACGAACTTGAGCTGGAGCGCGGACTATGTGTTAACGGTGGCGCGCGACGAGAAGAACGCCGATCTGGATGGTTGGGTGACCCTGGCGAACAACAGCGGAGTCGAATACCGGAACGCGAGGCTGCAGCTTGTCGCAGGGCAGATTCACGAGACGACGCCTCCGGCGGTGGCGGGGCTCGCCAAAGCAGCGCTCCTCGAAGCCGCGCCGGCCCCCCCGCCGCAGTTCGCGCAGGAAGCGTTCTCCGAGTATCACCTGTATACGCTCGAGCGGCGCACGTCGATTCAGAACAATGAATCGAAGCAGATCAGCCTGCTCAATGCCACCGGCATCGGAGTCGACAAGCGGCTGGTGGTCGAAGGCCAAAGCTATTACTACCGCAACCGGCAAGGAATCGGGAACGCCATCCCGGAGACCGTGAAGGTGTATTACGTTTTCAAAAACGAGCAGCACAACGGCCTCGGAATGCCGTTGCCGGCGGGAATCGTCCGGGTCTACCAGTCGGATTCGAAGGGCGGCGTCCAATTCGTCGGCGAAGACCGAATCGGCCACACGCCGAAAGACGAACGCCTGCGAGTCTATGTGGGGAACGCCTTCGACGTGGTGGCCGAGCGCAAGCAGACTGACTTCAAGAAAATTGCGGGCGACACGTACGAAATGGAATACCAGATTACGCTGCGAAACCACAAAGACAGCGACGTAACCGTGGACGTGCGCGAACCCGTGGGCGGCGACTGGGAAGTTCTGAACTCGACCCATAAATGGCAGAAGCTGGACTCCTCCACCATTGGTTTCGAAATTCCGGTAGAGAAGAACGGCAGCGCGACGCTCGATTACCGCGTTCGCGTCAAGTGGTAAGGCCAAGCCACGCGGCTGCTTCAGCGCTTTTCGCTGCGCTGATTCGCGATGGTTAGTTCCTGAGCGAAGTGCGGATTCGACGGGAACTGGCTGGTGAGCTCTGTGAGCAGGGTGCGGGCTTGCTCGGGGTGGTGCTCGCGTTCATAAGCCAGGGCCAGCATGATTTTAGCGAACGGCTGGAGATAGTGGCCGTGCTCGGCGGCCTGCGTCATCTGTTCGATGCCGCGGGCACGGTCGCCGTGAACGCCTCCGAACCACAGGAACGCCTTCTTGTAGCCCGGCAGGCATCCGATTACGTAGTTGCTCATTCCGAGGGCCACGTATGCGTCCTTGGCATCCGGATCGATCGCCAGGAGTGTATTGGCCTCACTCTCGGCCTGTCGCATCATGCTGAGCGCTGCCAGTTGCTTCTTCTCGATCAGCGCATCGTAATTGGATTCCATTCCGTCGGTGATCGTGAGGATCAGCAGGTCGTGCGCATTGTGAGGATCGGCCTCCAGGCCTTTCTTTGCCATTTCGCGGGCCAGATGGTTCGTCGCAATGAACTGATCGTTGCGATTCTCACGTGGGTCGCCTTCGATGCCGCCGAGAAACCGCGCATCGTTCAGGAAAAACGCAGACGTGAGAATGCCTTTGGTGTTGAATTCTTCGTACAGGTAACTCGCGGCTTCCGCAGCTTTCCCCATCGGATCTTCCGGATGGGCCTTCTGATAGCTGAGAAAGTCCTCGCGCGCTGTCGTGAAATCGACGTCATAGAGATGGCGGAAGCCGCTCTCGAGAAATTCGGCGGACGGATCCGCTTCCATATGGGGCGTTTTGAGGCCGACGGGCTGCGACTCGGAAGTTTGAGCACCAACCTGATGCGCTGCGCAAAGTACGAGTCCCGCTGCCACGCAAGCTGCCGCCCACCTTCGCCGCGCCTTCATTGTGAGCACTCTTCTCAAGCAGTTCCTCGGTCTTCTACGGGTCGCTCGGCTTGGACTGCCATTCGGGGTCGCTATTCTAGTTTGAATCTATCTCGATTTCACCGGTTGCATACGGCATCGCTGCCTTAAAGATTATGGAACGAGAAGTGCGTGGGCCGTGGGACCCGAACCCGTAGCGCCCACCGCGAATGGCCGCATTCTATATTGATTTTCGGTTGAACGGAACGGCCTAAACGGTCCGGCCCGGAGGCAGACTCGCCGGGCCGGTGGAAGCTTCTTTGCGACGGTGAATTAAGAAAGCTCCAATCGTGACCGCCAGCGCGACAGCGAGGAGAGTGCCATCGCGAAGCAAAGTCCTGGGGCCGATTTGCTCGCCCGGGCCAAAACACCCGCAGCTGATCTCTTGCCCCAGCACATAGGCCCGCACCATTCCCGTGAAGAACCCGGAAAGCAGGAGCGCCGTCACCAGCGAAGAAAAACGCAGCGCGATCCCAGTAAGAAGCCAGAGACCGAGAAAAAGCTCGAACGGAGGCAGCAAATGCGCGACTGCATTGACGCCCCACGGCGGCAGAAGTTGATAGGAGTCGACCTGCATGGCAAACATCGATAGCGAAACGCGGAGCGATCCGAGCGACCAGCCCATGCCGCCTTGGGGTTTCAGCTTGACATATGCCGCGTAGAGGAAAACGGCCGCGAGCGCGAGGCGCCCCACGATCAAAAAAATCGCTCCGGCATTTTTTCGGTCCTGCGGCACGCCTCGCGCCTCCGTTATTGGCTCAAGAGGGAATCGAGAAACTGCTTGAGCAAGGGCCAGGAGACGAAACCTGAGCCGGGCGGATATCGCTGTCCTTTATACGTGATGACGAAGGTTGGCGTGCCCTTCACCGGCACCTGATTCCCCGCGAGGATATCCTGCTCGATGTAAGGATCGAGCGAACACGGGTGAGGTGGAAGATTGATCCCGTCGGGCTTGCCCGTCGGTCCGGGCGGCTCGCATCCCTCCATCATTTTCTGAACGCGCTTGAAATCGGCGGTCGACATCGCTGCGGCGACATACTTTTCCAAATTGCCGTCCGTTGCCCAAGAGGTTTGATTGTCATAGAACGCGGCGTCGACGTTCTCGAATTGACCGATCCGCGCCGCGGCTCGAGCCCAGCGAGCTGCCTGGGGGGAGTTTTGGTGCCCGGGAATTGCGAGGGGGTAATCGCGATGAACCAAGTAGACCTTTCCGGCCGCCACATAGTCGTTAATCATCGGCCTCAGCGTCTGCTCGTAAAGGTTGCGGCACATCGGGCATGAGTAATCGCTAAAGACCTCGAAGGTGATGGGGGCGCCTTTTGAGCCGTAGGCTTCGTCGATCGGCGGCAGGGTTTGCGACTTGGCGGCTCGGGCCTGTCCTTGCGCCCGATGTGCCGCCGTCGTGGTGCCGGACTTTGCTGCCTGTGCGATGGCTCCGAGGGCCAGGGTAGCAATCGCTGCGAGGAACACCGCGCTCCGAAAATGCCGGGAGGGGTGTCTAGGTGCTGGGCCAGTTTCGATCAGGAATTGATGTTTTTCGTCCAACAGCGCCTCCGAAGTTGTATTGGCTCAAGTCGAAGCATTGTAGCGCGAAACGACCGATCCGAGGCTCGAGCTTGCACGGGCATGTTTCGGATTGAGAATTACCTTTGGTCCGATGCCGAGCGGGTCCGTAAGGTTCGATGGCCGCTCGTGGGCAAGAGCCCAAAAGATAACTGAGTTCGCTGGCCTCCGAGCGGCTCCCGTATATGCAATGTAAGGCCATATGATATAAGGAGTTACGTCAGAACAATCCAGACTTGACAATAAGACACTCAATGTGTATGATAGCCGTTGTTCAGCGGGTTTTCCCCGCATTGAGCCAGCTATAGCTAAGGTAGAGGAGCGGATTCCAATGAGCAAGATTATCGGTATTGACCTGGGCACAACCAACTCGGTCGTGGCGGTGATGCAGGGAGGCGAACCCGTTGTCATCCCAAACCAGGAAGGGGCGCGCACTACTCCGTCGGTGGTAGCCATCACCAAGAGTGGCGAGCGTCTGGTGGGCCAGGTGGCGAAACGCCAGGCGATTACAAACCCTGAGAACACGGTGTATTCAATCAAGCGCTTTATGGGGCGGCATTATACGGAAGTGTCCGAGGAAATGAAGCGCGTGCCGTACAAGGTCACGCGCGGGCCGCACGACGATGCGCGCGTCGAGATTGCGGGCAAGGTGTACAGCCCGCCGGAAGTCTCCGCAATGATATTGCAAAAGCTGAAGAGCGCCGCCGAAGACTTTCTTGGCGAGAAGGTAACGAAGGCAGTGATCACCGTCCCGGCGTATTTCAACGACAGCCAGCGCCAGGCGACGAAGCAGGCCGGCGAGATCGCGGGCCTGAGCGTCGAGCGCATTATCAACGAACCCACGGCCGCGGCGCTTGCGTACGGGCTCGACAAGAAGAAGGACGAAACGATCGCCGTGTACGACCTGGGCGGCGGCACGTTCGACATCTCGATTCTGGAAGTAGGTGAAGGCGTTGTCGAAGTCAAGTCGACCAACGGTGACACGCACCTGGGCGGCGACGACATCGATCAGCGGATCGTGGATTGGCTGGTCGCCGAATTCAAGAAAGAACAGGGGATCGATCTGAGCAAGGACAAGATGGCCATTCAGCGGCTGAAGGAAGCGGCGGAGAAGGCCAAGATCGAGCTTTCGCAATTGATGGAGACGGAGATCAACCTGCCGTTCATCACGGCGAACGAGTCGGGGCCCAAGCATCTTCAACAGAAGCTGACGCGAGCGAAGCTCGAGCAGCTGATGGAAGACTTGCTGCAACGAACAGTGGAGCCGGTCAAGCGAGCGCTGAGCGACGCAGGGCTCACGCCGGACAAGATCGACGAGGTTGTTCTCGTCGGTGGCTCGACGCGTATCCCGCGGGTCGTGGACATCGTGAAGAACCTCTTCAATGGGAAAGAGCCCCACAAAGGCGTGAACCCGGACGAAGTAGTCGCGGTGGGCGCAGCGATCCAGGGCGGCGTGCTGGGCGGCGAAGTGAAGGACATCCTGTTGCTCGACGTGACGCCGCTTTCGCTGGGCGTCGAGACGCTGGGCGGCGTGATGACCGTGCTGATCCCGCGTAACACGACGATCCCGACGCGGAAGTCGGAAACGTTCTCGACGGCGGCTGACAACCAGACGTCGGTTGAGATACACGTGCTGCAGGGCGAGCGTCCCGTGGCAAGCGGAAACCGGTCGCTTGGAAAGTTCCATCTGATCGGGATTCCGCCGGCTCCCCGCGGCGTGCCGCAGGTCGAGGTGACGTTCGATATCGACGCGAACGGCATCCTGAACGTTTCAGCCAAGGACCTTGCGACGAACAAGGAGCAGAAGATCACCATCACCGCTTCGACCGGCCTGAGCAAGGAAGAGGCGGAGCGGATGAAGAGGGAAGCTGACAGCCACGCGAGTGAAGACAAGGCGCGGCTTTCGGAGGTCGAGGCCCGGAACAAGCTGGACAACCTGATCTACGGCACGGAAAAGCTGATCAAAGAAAACCGCGAGAAGCTTGCCGACGCCGACGTGAAGGCGGCCGAAGAAGCGATCGAAGAGGCACGGCGCGCGCTCACCGAAGGAGGATTGGAGCGGCTGAACGCAGTTGCCGAAACCCTCACGAAAGCTTCGCACCGAATCGCGGAGGCGATGTACAAGGCTCAGCAGAGCGCGGCGAGTAGCTCGGGCGCGGCGGGCGCAGCCGGTGCGGGCGCCTCGGACGGCAAAGGAACAGCAGGACAACCGAGTGACGTTGTCGACGCCGAGTTCGTGGACGTGGACGATTCGAAGAAGCCGAACTAACGCCGCAGTGGTTTGGTCGTTTGGGAGGGGCGTTCGCTACCGCGAGCGCCCCTACGAACTGTCGGCGTAACTTTCCAAGGAGAAACAGTTGACGACGAGCGGACTCCGGCGGACAGGTCCGCCTCAGGCAATTCAGAAAATACGCGAGGGCGTGTTTCTCGTGCAGGTGACGGTTTCGGCCAGCCCCAGCGCGGATTGGCGGCGGCTATTCTACGAAGCGCAGCACGATGCGTCGGCCGAGTTTTCGCCGCGCGCGGTGGAAATCACGGGCACGCTGCTTCGCTTCAAGTCCGATCCCGGGGGCGTCGAACAGCGAATTGGGTTGATCGACCGCTGGATCGAGAAGGCGAGCCAGAAAGAGGCTGCGATGGCCGGCCGCTCAGAGGCCCAGCGTCAAAAGCAGGAAGAGGCCGAGCGGGAGGCGGGTGAACTCGCAGAATGGAACGCGCGCTGGGCGAATCTGTAATTTGCGGCAGAGGATATTGACGTTACGAATGGGCGCTGCCGAAGAGTCCGCGCCAGCATAAGACGCTACCAATGGCGACCACAACGAAACAAGATTATTACGAACTGCTGGGAGTCCCACGCAAGGCTTCCGCAAAAGACATTCGCGCCGCCTATCGCAAGCTGGCGCGAAAGTACCATCCCGATCTGAATCCGGGCGACAAGTCGGCCGAAGAAAAATTCAAGCAGATTCAGGAAGCATACGACGTCCTTTCCGACACGAAGAAGCGCCAGATGTACGACCAGTTCGGCTTCAACACGCCGGGAGCGGGCGGTCCCACTCCTGGAAGCGCTTATGGTGCCGGGGCGCCCGAAGACATTCATTTCGATTTTGGCGGGTTCGATTTCGGAGCGGGGGGCGGGGCCGGTGCGGGCGGAGGAGGCAGTTTCCGCGATCTCTTCAGCCAATTCTTTCGCGGAGCCAGCGCAGCCCAAGCGGCGACGGAGCGGGAGCCCGGCACTGATCTGGAGTTTCAGATCGACATCACGTTTGCCGAAGCCATGCGCGGCACCGTGAAGAAACTGAGCATCACACGCCTAGACGTCTGCAACGTGTGCCACGGAAGCGGCGTTCAACCCGGAGACGAGAAGGTTTGCCCGACGTGCGGTGGGTCGGGCCGTGTGACGCAGACGAGCGGCAAGATGCGTTTTCAGATTACGTGCTCGCGATGCGGCGGCACAGGCAGGCTGCAGTCGATGTGCCACAACTGCGGGGGCGAGGGCCGAGTGGCTCGCGTGGACACGCTCGAAGTACGGATCCCGCCGGGAGCGCAGACCGGCTCGCGCGTCCGCGTCGCAGGCCGAGGCAACGCCGGACTGCACGGCGGGCCGCCGGGCGACCTCTACATCATCACGAATGTACAGCCGCATCCATTCTTTGAGCGGCGCGGCGACGATCTATATACGGTCGTCCCCGTCACAGTGACGGAAGCTTCGCTCGGCGCGAAGATCGAGGTGCCTACGATCGACGGGCGCGCTCAGGTTCGGATCCCGCCCGGCACCGACAGCGGAAAGAAGCTGCGGCTACGCGAAAAGGGCGCGCCTTCGGCGCGTCAAGCAGGCAAGCGCGGCGACCAGATTGTCGAAGTGCAGGTGATGGTGCCGAAACCTGAAGACGAACGAGTGCGGCAACTGCTTCGTGACCTGGCGAAAGCGGAGCCACAGGACCCGCGCGGAGACATTTTCGCGCGCGCAAGTTTGTAACGAAGCGGAGGCTGGTGATGGTGCGTACAAGGAAAAAGGCGAGAGCGGGCTACATGATCAGCGCCGTCGCCGAGCTGTACAATCTTCATCCGCAAACGCTTCGCCTGTATGAACGCGTCGGGTTGCTGAAGCCTTCGCGCTCGCAGGGCAATACGCGGCTCTACACGGATGCCGACCTCGAACGCTTGGAAGTGATCCTGAATCTGACGCGCGAGCTGGGCGTAAACCTCGCCGGAATCGAAATCATCCTCAACATGCGCGACAAGATGGCGGAGATGCAATCGCAAATGGAGGAGTTCATCAAGTTCGTGCGGAACGAGGCGGCACACAACTTTGGGTTTGAGGACCGCCGCGCCCGCAACGCCATCGTGCGGACCGTCCCGCGTCAGGCCATTCGCATTGACAAGTGACGACAGCGGGCCCCATCACGGCTGCGCCGGCGTCACTTTCCGACGGATCTTGAGTTTCCACAGATGGCGGGACTTCCACAGGCGCTCGTATGCTTGCGCTGCCGGGCGTTGCCGCATATTCTCTTGCGGATGGCACGAGCAGACTGTCCTACGTGTGGCGGAACCGGTTGGAAGGTGGTCGAGCGGACGGCAGAGGGCGCACAGCCGCTCGCTTCGGCTGAGGACGCGCGGCCCGGCGCTGCGGCCGGCGAGCCCAAGTTGGTGTGGGCCGTGCCCTGCGACTGCACGTCGGGCGACCGAGAGGAGCGAGCTCTGGCCAGAGCGCGTGTCCCCGACCGCTATCGCCACTGCGACTTCGCGAATTTCGAAACCGACAACGAGATCGGCAGTGTCCCAAGAGAACAGCTTCTTGCATGGAGCCGCAGCCTCACGCAGGCAAAACTCACTGTCGGTTGCTTCGCCAAAGAGTATTCCCCTTTAGGTAAGAACAAGGGGCAAGGTCTGCTACTGATGGGAGAGTGCGGGACCGGGAAAACGCACCTAGCTGTTGCGGCCCTGAAGGAGATTGTTGGACGGGGTTGTTCTGGACTCTTCTACGACTACGGTGAGTTGCTCAAGGAAATCCAGGCGAGCTACAGTCCCGAAAATCCAGCGACTGAAATGAGTGTGCTCCAACCCGTGCTGAACGCCGAGTTACTCGTGCTCGACGATTTGGGGTCAAGCAAGCCTTCCCCATGGGCGCTCGAGACCGTAGCGCACGTTTTGGGCACCCGCTATAACGCAGACCGCCCTACGCTCATTACTACTAACTACCTCGACCCAGAATTTCAGCGCCGCTCTAGACGCGACGCTGCTCCGCAGGTTGCCAATGTTCGGTCTAAGGACGGACCGACTATCGATTCGTCCATCTCTAGGAGAGTCGTGCAGCTACCTTCAGGAGAATTCATCGCTGAATACGGAGAGGATACGCTCGAACAGCGCGTTGGAAAGCGAATCCGCTCCCGCTTGTACGAGATGTGCCGCACGATCGAGATTGCCTCCCCGGATTACCGGAAGCATGTGCGCCGCGCGGGTCTGGGTGCGTGAATCCGCGGCATCGCACATAGGAAAGTTTGCGCAACAGAGGGATACGTTGTCTTCAAACGGGCGTGGCAGGGCGAAGACTTGAGAATAGGCGAGTGCTATTTCGGCACGGTCTTCGCTCATTTCACGTGCCACGGTTTTATTGACAACGCGCGAAGCGGGCGGGTATCATCTTCGCGATACGGCGTCGAGCGCGGGCGCTCTATCCCCTTCATGCTCTAGCCCCCGGTTGGGTGGAGTAACGAGGTCGTATACTGGGCTAATAGGGTATGCATCCGTAGGGAGGCCGCTCTCCATGTCACGCGAACACGACGAACACTCACAGCCATCGGCTTTCGAACCTGTGACGGCGGAGCCGCACACAGAGGAACGTTCCGGCGGATCTACTGCCGGCATTGGCTCGCAGCCACAGTCATCGGGCGGGGCAGCGACAGCCGTCGCGCGCGCGCCCGAAGTTTCACACGACGTGATCGCCGCGGTCCCCGAAGCGCCCAGCACTGTGCTTCCCCTCGCCTCGTCGACGGAATCTTCTGAATCCGCGCCTTCTGCCGAAACGCCTTCGCCGGAGTCAACGGACGGCGGGGGCACGATTGAGAACGAGACGATGGACCAACTGCTGGACCAGTTCTCCACGCCGCAGACGGTCGTCGCGGAGGGCGAGATTTTCGACGGGCGCGTGCTGGCAGTGACGGACGCGGGCGTGGTTGTGGACGTCGGCGGAAAATTCGAAGGCCTTGTTCCTGCTCAAGAATTTACGGATTCCGGCAGCGCGATTCAATTTGGGGAAGGCCAAACGATTGAAGTGGAGCGACTGCACGAGCAGCGGGATGGCTACGTCCTGCTTTCGCACGTGCGCGCCCATAGGCGGCGTGTGTGGGAGCGCATCGAGAAGTCCTACCGCGAGCACGCGAACATCACCGGCAAGATTACGGAGCGAATCAAGGGCGGTCTCGTCGTCGATATCGGAGTGCGCGCGTTCCTGCCGGCATCGCAAATCGAATTGCGGCCCGTGCACGATCTGGAAGCTTGGAAAGACAAGGATATCGAGGTCCGCGTCCTGAAGCTCAATCGCAAGCGCGGCAACGTGGTGGTCAGCCACCGCGTCATCCTCGAGGAAGATCAGAAGGCAAAGCGTGACGCGCTGGGGGAGACGCTCGCCGAAGGCTCCGTTGTTACGGGCAAGGTGAAGAACATCACCGACTACGGAGTGTTCGTCGATCTGGGCGGAATGGACGGGCTGCTGCACGTGAGCGATCTCGTTTGGGGACGCGTTCCGCACCCCTCTTCGGTCGTCCAGCCGGGCGAGGAGATTCAGGTTCAGGTCTTGAAGTTCGACAAAGAAAAGCAGCGGATCTCGCTGGGTCGCAAGCAACTGATGGCCGACCCCTGGAGCACGGTGCCAGAACGTTTCCCGGTCGGAACGCGCGTGAACGGAAAGATCGTCGGCGTCACGGACTACGGCGCGTTCGTGCAGATTGAGCCCGGCGTCGAGGGCCTGGTGCACGTGAGCGAGATGAGCTGGTCGAAACGGATGAAGCATCCGTCGAAGATTGTGAAGGTCGGCGACGACGTGGAAGTCGTTGTGCTCGATGTGAAGACCGATCAGCGCCGCATTTCGTTGGGTCTCAAGCAAACACTGCCCGATCCGTGGGAAGCGGCTGCTGAGAAATACCCTGTCGGAACAATCGTTACGGGCAGGATCCGGAATCTCGCGGATTTTGGGGCGTTCGTCGAGATCGAAGAGGGCATGGAAGGGCTGATTCACATCAGCGACGTAAGCTGGACCGAGCGAATCAAGCACCCGAGCGAGAAATTCAAGAAAGGTGAGACCGTCGAGGCGAAGGTCCTGAAAGTGGACTCGGAGAACCGGCGCCTGTCGCTGGGGATCAAGCAGGTCAACGACATCTGGGCGAATTGGTTCGCCGGGCGAAAGGTCGGAGACGTGGTGAAGGGAAAAGTTTCGCGCACGACGGACTTTGGCGCCTTTGTCGCTCTCGCGGACGGCATCGAGGGGCTTTGCCACATTTCCGAGATCGAGGAGCGCCGCCCGAAAGGCGATCGTGAAAAAGACAAAGGCCCGCGGGGCCAGCGCGTAGCTTCGGTGCTGGCGGTGGGCCAAGAGTACGATTTCAAGGTAATCCGCGTCGAGCCGGAACAGCATAAGATCAGCCTGAGCTACCGTGCCGCGCAGAAGCAGGTCGAGCGGCAAGAAATGGAATCATTCCGCTCCTCTAAGTCTTCGCCCACGGCCACGATTGGCGATGCCATCCTGGCGAAGCGGCAGTCTTCGTAATCGGATTTCCGCGGGCGCGCAGGAGCCTTGTTTTCGGGGCCTTCCCGGCAGGAAAATCATTTACGTTGCGCGGGATTGATGGTATCCAGTGATGGAGCGGCGCCCTCGCCGCGGCGCCCAACCGGCCCATTTAGAACCACATCGTGAGAGGAGACTCTCGTACATGGCAGAAAGTGCCGGAGAGCACGAACATAAAGACCACACTGTGACGAAGGCGGAGCTTGTCGAGGAGGTCACGCGTGTGACCGAGCTCCCGCGCAAGGACTCCGAGGCCGTGGTCGAGGCGATCTTCGAAAGCATCATCTCGGCTTTGCAAGCCGACGACAAGATTGAAATCCGCGGGTTTGGCAGCTTCCGCACGCGCGAACGACGCGGCCGAACCGGACGGAATCCGAAGACCGGCGCGAAGGTGGAAGTCCCCGCGAAGAAGATTCCTTACTTCAAGCCCAGCAAAGAGCTGAAGGACTACGTCAACAACCCCCACCCCGCAGGCGCTGCCGCAGGCACGACCGGTTCCAGCGCGCAGAGCTGAGCGGATGGATTACCTTTGGACGCCGTGGCGGTATCAATACATCGCCGACGTGAAGAAGGATGACAGCTGCATCTTCTGCGACGCGATTACCGCTAACGACGACCGCAAAATGCTCGTCGTCCTGCGCGGCGAAAAGAACTACATCATTCTGAACCGCTATCCTTACACGAGTGGCCACGTGATGGTGGCGCCCTATGCGCACATCGCTGACCTGCGGCCCGCCGATTCGGCAACGCTCTCAGAGATGATGCAGCTCGCACAGCGCGTGCAGATCGCCCTGGGCAAGGCGTATCGCCCAGAAGGCTACAATCTTGGGATGAACCTCGGCCGCGCCGCCGGTGCGGGCGTGACGGGTCATCTGCACTTGCACATTCTGCCGCGGTGGTCCGGCGATTCCAATTTCATGACCGTTGTGGGTGAAACTCGCGTTGAGCCGGAAGATCTGGAGACGACGTACGAGAAGCTCCGCAGCGCGCTTGCCTAGATTCTTCTTTGCCAAATCCCCGGCACGGCCTAAGATTCGTCTTCGCCTTGGAGTGGCGCGTCTAAGGACCGAAACGTGAATCTTCAGCTCACTGAAGAACAAGAATTGTTGCAGCGGAGCGTGCGGGAGTTCGCCGAAGCGGAAGTGAAGCCGGTGGCGAAGGAGATCGACGAAACCGGCCGCTTTCCGCGCGACACATTCAAGAAAGCTGCCGAGCTTGGCTTGACCGGCATCGCGACGCCCGAGGACTACGGCGGGGCGGGGATGGACCACGTCAGTTACGAAATCGTCGTGGAAGAGATTTCGCGCGTTTGCGCGTCGACTGGTGCCATTCTTTCGGTACAGAACTCGCTTTATTGCGATCCGGTGCAGCGCTTCGGAACGGAGGAGCAGAAAAAGAAGTTTCTCGTTCCGTTTGCACGCGGCGAGAGAATCGGCTGCTACGCGCTGACCGAGCCCCAGGCAGGCTCGAACGCCGCCGCTCTCGCAACGAAAGCCGTGCGCAAGGGCGATCGTTACATCGTGAACGGGACCAAAGCGTGGATCACGAACGGCGGCGCGGCCGATGCAGCGATCGTGTACGTCAACACGCAGCCGGAAAAGGGGGAGAAGGGAATCACGGCGCTGGTGGTTGAAAAGGGCACACCAGGATTCGCCGTCGGCAAGGAGGAGAAGAAGCTGGGAGTCCACGCGACGGCGTGCACCGAGCTGTCGTTCACGGATTGCGAGGTTCCCGCCGAGAATCGCGTCGGACAGGAAGGCGAGGGTTACAAGATCGCGCTTTCGACCCTTGACGGAGGACGTATCGGAATCGCAGCGCAAGCGACCGGCATCGCGCAGGGCGCATTTGAAGCGTCTCTCTCTTACGCCCACCAGCGGCAGGCGTTCGGACATCCCATTGCCGACTTTCAGGCGATTCAGTTCATGCTGGCGGACATGGCCACCGAAATCGATGCGGCGCGCCTGCTCGCTCGCAGGGCCGCATGGAAGCAGGACTCCGGCGCTCGGTTCACGATGGAGGCGTCAGTCGCGAAGCTGTTTGCGAGTGAGATGGCAACGCGCGTTACCCACAAGGCGATCCAAATTCACGGAGGTTATGGTTACAGCCGGGAATATCCCGTTGAGCGCGCCTACCGCGACGCCCGCATCACGGAGATCTACGAAGGCACCAGCGAGATTCAGCGCTTGATCATCGCCGCGTGGGTCCTCAAAAGCTACGCCTGATTTTCCCTTTTCCACCATGTATTCTTGTTAGGTGCTTCCACTCGATTGCGGACAGGATTTTGATCCAGCGCATGATGCCGACTTTTTTGCCTCATTGCCGGCGCGGCCTGGTGTGCTGCTGATCGAGATGAAGGACGCCGCCGCGCAGCCGTATCTCGGCCGCACGGCCGACATTCAGCGCGCGGCGGAACGCCTGCTGCGGATTCCGGAAGGCTTATCAAAATCGCTGAATCTTCGCGGGGTCTCTGCCCGAGTCCGCTATCGCGTGGTCGGCTCGAAATTTGAGCAGACGCTGGCGCTTTACGAGCAGGCCCGCGAGCGTTTCCCAAACCGCTACCGCGCCCTGATGCGGCTGCGGCCTTCCGCCATCCTGAAGGTGAACCTCAAGAACGAGTATCCGCGGTGCTACGTGACGCGGAGGATTCGCGCCGACGGAGGATTTTATTTCGGCCCGTTTGCCTCGCGCCGCGGAGCGGAAGCATTCGCGGAGGGTTTTCTCGACCTCTTCAAGATTCGGCGTTGCCAGATCAAAATCCGCCGCGACCCGTCGTTTCCGGGCTGCATCTATTCGGAAATGAAAATGTGCCTGGCGCCGTGCTTTGCGGGATGCATGAAAGAGGAATATGACATGGAAGCGGAGCGCGTCGTCGAGACGCTGGCTTCCGCGGGTGAAGCCCTCACCGAACGGCTCGAAAGCGAGCGCGAAACCGCCAGCGCCGCTCTCGATTTCGAACGCGCGGCTTCGCTGCACAAGCGGCTCGAGAAGGCGTCGGCCCATTTGCGCGGGCTTCCGGAGATTGCAAGGCGCCTCGACGACTTGAACGCGGTCGTCTTGCAGCGAACTGCGGAAGAGAAGACGGTCGCAGTGTTCCCTGTTTTTGCGGGAATCCTCCGTGAGCCAATCATGCTGCGCTTCGCCGAACTCGCGAGCGAGCCAAGATCGGTCGAAGCGATTCTGCGCGAAGCTTTGGAGCCTCAACCGGCCACGCCAAAGCCCGCGGCGCCGAAGCCAGACTCCGCCGGCACGGCAGAGGCAAACCCGAATTGCGGCGCGCAGCAGGATTGGCGCGAGCGGTTCGGTCTGCGCTTCGCGCCGCCGGAGCTGCCGGAACACCTCACGCTGCTGGCCCGCTGGTTCTATTCGAAGCCGCGTGACGGCGAGATCTTCTTTCGCGAGGCCGACTGGCCTTATCGCCGTATCTTGCGCGCTTGCAGCCGCCTTCTCGCACCGCCCGAGCCCCAAGGGCCCCCGAATTTGCCCCCGAAGTAAACGAGCCGAGAATCGAATCCGGCGAAGCAGCAATTGCGTCGTACAATTGAAGGGTTCCGTCGGCGGAAGAATTGAATACTCAGGCCCCGGCACTACAAGTCCGAAGCCGCTCGCGCGCCGCAGAGATGGTCCGCGCGCTGCGGCACCGCAACTTTCAGCTTTTCTTCAGCGGACAGCTGATCTCGCTCGTCGGCACGTGGATGGACACGGTCGCCGAGGGCTGGCTTGTCTATCGCCTGACCCATTCCTCCCTCCTCCTCGGTGTCGCCACCTTTGCAGGTCAGATTCCCGTGTTTCTCTTGGCACCGCTCGGCGGGACCGTGGCCGACCGTTGGGACCGCCGAAAGATCGTAATCGCGACGCAGACGACCTCGATGATTCTGGCGTTCATCCTCGCGATTCTGACGCTCTCCAAGATCGTGACCGTATGGGAAATCATTGTGCTTGCGGCGCTCATGGGTTCCGTGAACGCGGTCGATATTCCAACGCGCCAGGCCTTCCTGATGGATATGGTAGGCCGCGAGGATCTGATGAATGCGATCGCGCTCAACTCGTCGATGTTCAACGCAGCGCGCGTCGTTGGGCCCTCCGTCGCCGGACTGATTGTCGCGTGGAAAGGTGAGGGCTGGTGCTTCCTTGCGAACGCGATCAGCTATATCGCCGTTATCGCAGGTTTGATAGCAATGGAGATCGAGCGGAAGGCCCCCCTGGTTCACGCGGCGTCGCCGCTCGAACATATCACGGAAGGGTTTCGGTTCGTCCGAGACACGGCGCCGATTCGGGCGATTCTTCTCCTGATCGCGCTCGTAAGCCTGCTCGCAACGCCGTATTGGGTGCTGATGCCGATTTTCGCCGCGCGCATTCTGCATGGAAACGCCCGGACCTTGGGCGCTCTGATGGCCGCCACCGGAATTGGCGCCATGTGCGGCGCGTTGTTGCTCGCGGCTCGCAGTGGGACGAGAGGTTTGGGCCGCGTGGTGGCAACCGCATGCGCCGGATTTGGTGCATCGCTGATTCTGTTCTCGCTCTCGCGTTGGTTTCCGCTCTCGCTGCTCCTTCTGGTTCCGGTGGGTTTTTGCTTGATGACGCAGATGGCTGCGTCCAATACCCTCATCCAGTCGATGGCGCCCGACCATTTGCGTGGACGCATCATGGCGATCTACTCGATGATGTTCATGGGAATGGTGCCGCTCGGCGCGTTGCTCTCCGGCGCACTGGCAGACCATGTTGGCGCGCCCATGACAGTGGCGCTGGGAGGTACCGGGGCGATTGCCGGCGCCATCGTTTTTGGACGGAACCTGTCGAAGTTGCGCGTCGAAGCGCGCCAGTTGATTGCCGCGCAGGGCATAGCCAGTGACGCTCCGGGTCAGGACTGAGCGCCGAACGAATGCCCGAAAGCCGCTTGCTTATTCGTCTGGTATACTTCGCGCACTTTGTTCTCCGCGTTGCGATGAGGCTTAGATGTCGACTCGTACCCAACTAAATGAGGATCGCGTCGCCGGCCGTGCCACACGCGAAGGCACGCTTCGGTATGCGGCGCGCTTCGCGGGCCGTGCCGCAGCGGGACATTTCCGCGAGGCGGCTGGCGGGCTCTTTCTCTCGTCGATCGGAGTGGGCACTTACCTGGGTGAACCGGATGCAGTGACCGACCGAGGCTATGCCGATAGCGTCGTCGCGGCCGTCGAAGGCGGCTTCAATCTCATCGATTCAGCCATCAATTACCGGTTTCAGCGCAGCGAACGGTCGATCGGTGCGGCCCTGAAGCGCCTCGTCTCCGGCGGATTCTCGCGCGACGAGATTGTCCTCTGCACGAAGGCGGGCTTCCTCACTCCCGATGGCCAAATGCCCGAAGATCCGAACGAGTATTTCCTGCACGAATACATCGAGCGCGAAATCTTTCAACCGGAGGAAATTGTCCAGGGTTGCCACTGCATGTCGCCGCGGTATCTGGAGGACCAGCTCGAGCGCAGCCGGCGCAATTTCGGCGTCGAATGTGTTGACGTCTTCTACGTGCACAATCCCGAGACGCAATTGGCTGAAATTACGCGCGAAGAATTTCAGAAGCGCGTGCGCGCGGCCTTTGAGTTTCTGGAATCAGCCGTTGCGAGCGGGAAAATTGGAGCCTATGGCATGGCGACGTGGAACGCATTCCGCGAGGGCGCTCAGTCGCCGGGCTACCTCTCGCTTGCGGATATGGTCTCGATCGCACGCGACGTCGCGGCGAGCGACCACCACTTCCGTTTCGTGCAGCTGCCGTTCAACCTCGCCATGCCGGAGGCGCTCATCCGGCCGAATCAAACGGTCGACGGAAAGACGATGGCAACCGTGCAGGCGGGGCGCGCGCTCGGTGTGACGCTCGTCTCGAGTGCGGCCCTTCTGCAGGGCCAGTTGACGAAAAGCCTGCCACCCTACATCGGTGCCGCTCTTGGCCTCGACACCAATTCCGCCCTCGCCCTTCAATTCGCGCGCTCTTCGCCCGGCGTAACCACGGCGCTTGTTGGCATGAGCCATGTCGAGCATGCGAAAGCCAACCTCTCGCTTGTCGCTGTCGAGCCCGCGCACCGCGATCAGTTCCTCAAACTCTTCGAGCCGCGCAGCTAGCCGCCGCTAAGAATTCAGATGCTCCACCCAGACGTTGATCGCGGCACCCACCTGATTGAGTTTGCCCGCGAAAAAGTGGTCGGCCCCTTCGACGATGACAAGCCGCTTCGGCTCCGGCATCGCCTCGAAGACAGCTTCCACTTTCGCCCGCGCGCCGAATGGGTCGTTGCCACCCTGGACGATTAGCTTGGGTTTCGCGCACGTCCGCAGGTAGCTGAAATCGGAATCGTTCACAGGAATGCCCAGGCCGATCAGGTCGTCGACGCGCCGATCTTCGCATCCCACCCGCAGCCCGACCCACGAGCCGAAGCTGAATCCGGCGAGCACGACAGGCCGGTCCGGGAACTCCCGTGCGAGATAGTCGAGAGCCGCACGAACATCGCCTTGTTCTCCGGCGCCCTTGTCGTGTGTTCCCTCGCTCAGTCCCGCGCCGCGAAAATTGAAGCGCAAAACCGGATAGCCGCAGTGATGCAGCGCCTTGGCAGCCTGATAGACCACTTTGTTGTGCATCGTCCCACCAAACAGCGGATGCGGGTGGCAGACGACGGCGACGTGGCCCGGGCCGGCGTTCGCCACCGTCCACAGCATCGCCTCGAGCTTGCCGGCTGGTCCGTCGATGAAGAAACTTCGGTGGAAAACGTTCGTCACGGCCAGTGGTTTAGTTCGGGGACTTCGGGGAGTCGATCCACTGCACCGCGACGCATGTATAAATGCCGCTCACGCCGGCGTTCGGATCGGCCAAACGGCCTGGGCCGCGATCGTCGAATTCAACGCGTACCACGCGGCCGCGGACTTCTCCGGCCTTCGCCCATTCGCCCCAGGGTATCTGCGCCAGTATTTCTTCTCCGCGCGTGTAAATGTGCGAGGTTTCAAACCGTGCGCCGGAATGCGAAATGTCGCGCGTCATCGATTCATCCGGCCACGGAGTCCCCACCGGGCGCACGAAAATAGGCAGGGCGAACGAAAGCCGCGCATTCTTGCGCCGCTCCCTCGCGCCGGGCCACGTCGCGCGGCGGGGGACGTTGAGGCGCAAGGCCACGCGGTAGCCGCCCCTGGAATCGGGCTCAACTCGCATGACCGTCGCGGGTGTCTCCGGCTGAACGGCTCCGCCGTTGCCCGGGTCATAGGGAAAGGTGACCCACACGTGAATCTGATTTTCGCAAGGTTCGGCTCGCTGGACCATCAAGCCTTCTCGCGACACATCCACTGTGCGCGTTGTTTCCAGGCGCGTGCCAAGCGGCCCGTGCCAGCGGATTCGGACGGGGAGGGTGAGGAGCGCGCGCGGATGTTTCCGCAAGTCGAGCGATGGAGGCGGACGCAACATTAGGCCATCCTTGTCCCATCCTATCGATAGGTGGCGGCCAGGTCAAACTGGGCACGCCGCAGGCGGAGACTAAGCGAAACAAAACGGGCCCGGCGCGTGGGACCCGCACCGAAACCCGTTGCTTCCCATAGAGAGCGATGATAGCTTCACCCGTTAATACTGGCTTCCCAGGGAGAGAGAGGATGGAGAACGGTATGGAGCGCCGGTCGGCGCGGCGTTTTTCGATGACGCTTCCTCTCAAAGTCCGGTTTTCGGTCGATGACGGGGTCACGGAAAAGCCCGGCGAGACGCGCGACGTGAGTTTTCGCGGGCTCTATTTTCTCATCGAAGCGGTTCTCGAAACCGGCACTTCGATCGAGTTTGTGCTCACGCTGCCGCAGCAGATCACGCTTGCTGGCGACGTCCACATCCGCTGCTATGCGCGCGTCCTTCGCGTCGAGCCGCAGAATGGCCGCCGCGGAATTGCCGCTCGCATCGAACGCTACGAATTCCTTCCTGCCTCCGCCTGACGCATCCGCTGAAACAGAGTAGAATGCACAAGTTGCGACGGGAGGCACACATGTATCACTACGATCCGAACACGGCCCTTGACGAGCTGCGCGACGACGCCATTCTGCCCCACCCCGTTCATCTCCGGGACATGATCCTGCGGACCAAGCTCGACGCGACCACCGCTCTGGATCTGAACCGGGATTTTCAGGACTATCTCGCGCAGTTCGGCGAAGCGCAGAAGACGGCGCGCGGCATTCTCGAGCGGCTCGCCGTGGGTGCGCGCAAGGCATCTGCATCTTGAGTCATGCGGCAAGCGCGGGGGCTGCGCGCTCGGGTCAAGATGTGCGCCCGTTGGCCTGAACGTCCTTATGTTCCCAGCACAGCAGGACAGCAAGGCTCAGCTCGGAGAAGCTCTGAATGGCACGCCAGACACTGCTCATAGACGCCGATGACACACTCTGGGAAAACAACATCTTTTTCGAAAAGGCGATCGACCGCTTCGTCGCCCGCCTCGAGCATCTCGGCTACACGCCGGAGTATGTCCGCCACATTCTCAACGAAACCGAGCGGCGCAACATCCGGCAACACGGCTATGGCGTTCGAAGCTTCCGGCGTTCGCTCGAGGAAACATACCTGAAACTTGCAGGAAACGCCGCCCGCCGTGAAATCGTAAAAGACATCGAGCAAATGGTGCTCGAGCTCGAGAATACGCCGCCGCACATCATGGACGGAGTTCCCGAAACTCTCGCGTACCTCTCCAAGCACCACCGCCTCATTCTGTTGACGAAGGGCGAACAGGCTGAGCAGGCCGCCAAGGTCGAGCGCTCCGGACTGCTTTCCTACTTCGATGCCGTCGAGATCGTCCTCGAAAAAGATGCCTCTACCTACGACCGCATGATCGAGCAGTTCAAGATCGTGAAGGCGCACGGTTGGATGGTGGGGAACAGTCCGCGCAGTGACATCAATCCCGCGCTGCAGGCCGGCTTGAACGCCGTGTTCATTCCGCACGCGGCTACCTGGGAACTTGAGAAGGCCGAGCTCGAAAGCGGCGCAGCCAGATTGCTGATCCTCTCCGGGTTTCGCGACTTGCGCACTCATTTCTGAGTCCGGGCGTCGGCAGGCTAATTTGTCTCCCGCGGCGTCTCCGGGTCCCAGCGCGTTCGCGCACGACTTCGGCGATAATCTAGGTGCCATGGACTACCGTCGCGAATTCGCAGATTTCGAAGGCGTCGCGTATCTCAACATCGCGAATCAGGGACCGCTTCCGCTCGCCTCGGCCCGCGCGTCGCAAGCGGCGATTGAGGCGAAGAAGCTGCCACATCGCATTTCCGACAATCTCTATTTTGACCTGCCGGACCGCGTCCGCGAGAAAATCGCCCGGCTCATCGGCGCCGTGCCGGACGAAATCGCCGTCACGACCGGTGCGAGCGCCGGGCTCGCCGCCGTCGCCGCTGGCATCGATTGGCAGCCGGGCGACGAAGTGCTGGTTGCGCGCGACGAGTTTCCCGCGCACCTTGCCGCGTGGCTTCCCTATGAAAATGCAGGCAAGCTGCGCGTCCGCGTCCTCACGCCACGCGGCCGCTTCATCTCCGCGGAGGACTACGTCGAGCACATCGGCCCTCGAACCCGGGTTGTTTCGGCCAGCCTCGTTCGTTACAACGACGGCGCTCGGCTCGACGCCGCTCGAGTCGCTCAGGCCTGTCACGCGGCAAACGCGGCGCTCCTGCTGGACATTTCGCAGTGTGCTGGCGCCGTGCCCATGTCGGTTCGCGATCTCCGTGCGGACTTCGCGGTTTCGAGCGCCTACAAATGGCTCCTCGGTCCGTACGGCACCGGCTTCTTTTGGGTTGCGCGCGAATGGACGGACCGGCTGCGCTGCGGACCGCTTTACTGGCAGGCGCTCGAAGGTGCGCGGGACTTCCACTCGCTCACGCTCGGAAATCTGCGTGCCGCCGCGGGAGCGCGCCGCTGGGACTCGCCTGAAACCGCCAGCTTCGTGCAGCTGGCTGCGCTGGACGCTTCGCTCGAATTTCTATTGAAAGTGGGAACCGAGGCTATAGCAGCGCACAACGATGCCCTCATGTCCGAGATCATCGATCGCTTGCCTCGCGATCGCTGCGCCCTCGCGACGCCTGCGGAGCGCGATCGCCGCGGCCCATACGTTTGCGTTGCGGCGCGCAAACCGGAGAAAACGGCGCAACTCCTCGAGCAATTGCGCGAAGCGCAGATTATCGTCAGTCTCCGCGAAAATGCTTTGCGAATCTCCTCTCATCTTTACAATACCCCCGAGCATGTCGAGCGGCTGGTGAAGGTCCTCTCGGCGTCCTAGCGCGAAAGGGCTTCCGGATGGATAGCGGGAACACGAAGATGCGCGTTGCGGTCATGGGAGCTGGTGCCGTCGGCTCCTATTTCGGTGGAATGCTCGCGCGCGCCGGCGGGGACGTCACTTTGATCGGCAGGCCGGCGCACGTCGACGCCATTCGCCGCGACGGGTTGTTCATGGACACGACCTCGTTCCGTGAGCGCGTGCGAGTCGGCGCATCCACGGACCCGGCCGCCGTGGCGGACGCCAGCCTTGTACTCTTTTGCGTCAAGACGCTGGACACGGAAACCGCCTCGTCTGCGATTGCCCCTCACCTTGCTCCCGGCGCTATCGTCGCCAGCCTCCAGAACGGTGTCGACAATATCGAAAGAATCCGGGCCGCGTCTGGGATTGACGCGCTGCCTGCCGTCGTCTTCGTTGCCGTCGCGCTCCCCGAGCCTGGTTGCGTCAAACATTCGGGCCGGGGGGAACTGGCGATTGGCGAATGGAATCATCGGCGCGGTGCAGCCCCGCCGTCATCCGAGCGATGCCGTCGAGTCGCCGACCTCTTCCAGAGCGCGCGGGTGCCCTGTCGCATTTCCGAAGATATCGAAGCCGATCTCTGGGGAAAATTCGTGTTGAACTGCGCCGGGAACGCCGTTTCCGCGGTCGCGCAAGCCACTTACGGTGAAGCAGTTCGCGAGCCTCACACTCGCGAAGTGATGACACGCCTGATCGAGGAGACGGTCGCCGTCGGACGCGCCGCCGGCGTGCACCTGCCGCCTACGGACTTCGTGCAAACGGGCTTGGCCTTCTTGGATACGATGATCAACGCGACCTCGTCCACGGCTCAGGACATCGCGCGGGGCAAACCGACCGAAGTGGATTCGCTGAATGGCCTCGTGGTGCGGCGCGGCGCCGAGTTGGGAGTCCCCACGCCCGTGAACTTCACGGTTAACGCGCTCGTAAAGCTTCTTGAAATGAAGAACGCGGCGCAGCGGCAGCAGGCTCAGTCTGGCAAGTCGTGACTTACTCCGGGGTAGCGTGGTGCCGGAAGGGGATGTGCACCACCGCCTCGATGTCCACGGGCGCTCCGTCTCGCGTCGCAGGACGGAACCTCCACTGCGCCAGTGCCTGCACCGCGTATTGGTCGAGCCGTGGGTCGAGTTTCCGCACGAGCTGAATGCTATCCACCGAGCCGTCCGTGCGAATGATCGCGTAGAGAACCACCTCGCCCTCCACGTTCTCCTTGATCAGTTCGGGCGGGTATTTCGGGTCGACCTTTCGCGTAGGAACCGGCCCAGAAAGCGTTCCCTTTGGTCGGTTGAACGGCGAGGTATCTTCATCGAGCTGCGCGAAATTTAGAATCCAGCTCCCGGACGAACTCGTCAGGTTCGGCAGGTTGACGTTGAGCGTGTACACTTCCTTCCCAGAGAGCAGCTTCTCCGGAGTCTCGTTCGGGCCCAAATCTGCCACGTTCGCGGGACCTTTCCGCGGATTCATCGGCGCGGGCGGGTCCGGCAGCGAGTTTAATGGCTTCAGTATCAGTTTGCTCCGCGGTTGTCCGGAACCAATCCCGCCTCCCGCGTTCGCGTGTCCATTCCCGCCGCTGATGCTCACAGCGGCCGGCAGCGAGCCTGCGCCGCCAGTTCCAGTCCCGGAGATCCCGGTCCCGCTTCCACCCCCACCGCTGCCGTTCCCCACCGCCGACGTTCCGTTGCCGTTTGGCGATCCTGGCCGTGTGCCTTCCGGTGAAATCACCACGCGAGCCGCCAGGTTCCCCGAGGGAATGCTTACCTCGGGCGCCGGTGGCGCCGGCGAAGCCGACAGTGCAATCACATTCCGCAGGTTCGCATCCTCGGCCGTGCCACCGACTTCCGGCGCAGCCCCCGTCGAATCCGCACGCGTGCGCGCGCGAGCTACGGCGGCCGACATCGGATTCATCGGCATCTGCGGCTGCGGGTTCACGACCGCCGAGGAGGCGATGTTCAGCGGCCCTGGATTCTTCTCCTGGTTTGCCACCTCGGGCGCGGCAACCTCTGTCGTCGTTCGATGCTGCATCTTCGGAGCGGACGCGCTCGGCGAAAACTCAAGTCGTGGTTTTGGAATGGCTGGCGCCGCGGCCCATTGGACGATATTCGGCAATGCCGGCTCGATTTTCGGCGGTGTGGGTGGCGCATCCGGCTGAATCAGCGTTTGCCGCGGATGCGTTACGCGAACTGGTATCGAAAGAATGGTCTGCCGCGGATGAAACGCGTCCGCTCCGCGTTGCGGCTCAACGTCTGGAGCGGGCAGCCTCGGCGCCACTACAGCATGTTTCTTCGGACCCGGCGCGGGCAGGGAAATCGGCGGCAAGTCTTGCGCTGGGCTCCACGTGACCTCAACCCGCACGGGAGCGAGATTGTGCGCCGTCGCCGGCAGAAAGCCCCAGATCGGCAAAATCAGCAGCATCACCACGGCCACGTGCCATAACGAAGACGCCGCGAACGCCCAACCCGAATTCCGCCCGCGAATCCAATGGACTCGCAGATCTGAATCCTGCGGCAGCTCGCTATCTTTCGGGACGTACGACTTCGATAGGAAATCCCGCACGCTCGTGCGAAATTCCTGCCAGGGGGACACCCACTCGACGCCCAGGTCGAGCCGCGGCAGCCGCCCGTGCGGCGGCAGCTCGACGAGGCTCTCTGCCGGTGGTTCAAGCGCGCGTTTTGCCGCAGTCTGCAAGGTCCGCCATTATATCCGATGGGTTTAGGATGCGCTTCCTTACGCTGCGGCTGCCAGCCGGTAAAAACTGAGCGCCGCGTCCCCCTGTTCCAGCAACCGCGTGCGTTCCAGCCGGCTCAGCCGGTCGGGCAATTCCAGCTTGACGCTGTGCTCCACGATTACGACGCCATATGACGCCACCAGGTGCGATGAATCGAGGAACTCCAGCACGCGAAGATGCTCCTCGGTTTCCTTGTAAGGTGGGTCGAGAAATATAAGATCGGCAACCAGGCGCCGCTGCGCGATTTTCTCGAGCCCACGTACGGCGTCTCCTTCAATCACTTCCGCGCCGGCCTTGATCTCGAGCGCCTTGAGATTTTCGCGAATCAGTTTCGCCGAAGCGGCATGCGATTCCACCAGAATCACCTCTCGCGCCCCGCGGCTGATTGCTTCGATGCCGATCGCGCCCGTTCCGGCGTAGAGGTCGACGAACAGCGAATCCTTCACGGCCGGCCCGAGGACGTTGAATAGAGTCTCGCGCAAACGGTCGCTGGTTGGCCGCATCCGCAGCTTGCCGGGACTCTTCAGACGTCGGCTCCGGAATTTTCCCGCGATCACGCGCATCACTTACCCCACCGAAGCAAGCTGGTACCGCTTCTGCCACGCCGGGCTGACTGCTTCCAGTTGCGCCACCACCTCGTTGGCCTTCGCAGGATCCTCCGCCAGCGCGAACGCCTCTCGCCGTGCCATTTCCAGAATTTCGCGGTCGCGCAAGGGTTGCGCGAACGAAAACGCCGCATCGCCGTGTTGCCGCGTTCCGAAGAATTGCCCCGGCCCGCGCAGTTTCAGGTCGCGTTCGGCGATCTCGAATCCGTTTGACGTCGCCACCATGGTTTCGATGCGTTCGCGCGCCTCGCCCTTCACCGATTTCGGCGCGATCAGGATGCAGTGCGATTTTTCCGTGCCTCGTCCGATGCGTCCGCGTAACTGGTGAAGCTGCGCGAGGCCGAAGCGGTCGGCATGCTCGATCACCATCACGGTGGCGTTCGGCACGTCCACGCCGACTTCAACCACCGTTGTCGCCACCAGCACTTGCAATTCGCCTCGCCGGAACCGCTCCATCACCGCATCCTTCTCGTCGTTCTTCAGGCGCCCATGCAGCAGGCCGACTTTCAGGTTCGGGAAAACGGTCTTGGCCAGCCGCTCGTATTCCGCCGTCGCCGCCTTCAGCTCCTGCTTCGATTCCTCAACGACAGGATAAATCACATACGCCTGCCTCCCTCGCGCGATTTCCCGCCGCAGGAATTCCCAGACGCCCGCAAGCTGCTCCGTCGACGTCCACCGCGTTTCGATTGGCGTGCGCCCCGGCGGCATCTCGTCGATCACCGAAAGATCGAGGTCCCCGTACAGCGTAAGCGCCAGCGTTCGCGGAATCGGCGTTGCCGTCATCACCAGAACGTGTGGCGACGCTCCCTTTTCGATCAGCTTCTTGCGCTGCAGGACGCCGAACCGGTGTTGCTCGTCCACAATTGCGAGCCCCAGGCGGTGGAACATCACCGGATCCTCGATCAGCGCGTGCGTGCCCACGATGAATTGTGCTTCGCCGTTTTCGACACGCGCGAGCGCCTCCTGCCTTTCGCTGTGTTTCTGCCCGCTGACGAGCAATTCCACTCGGTAACCTGCCGCATGGAACGTCTTTCGCGCTGAAAGGTAATGTTGCGCGGCCAGAATTTCCGTCGGCGCCATCAGCGCTACCTGGTAGCCGTTTTCGATCACGATCGTCGCCGCCTCGAGCGCCACAATCGTCTTCCCGCTTCCCACGTCGCCCTCGAGCAACCGGCTCATCGGCGTCGCGCTCTCCAGATCGTCGGCAATTTCCAGAAGCACCCGCTTCTGTGCGCTCGTCGGCTTGAACGGCAGGATGCGCTTCAGTGCTTCGCGAATCTTGTCGTCGCGCGCCCTCATTGCGATTCCGCGCCGGCTGTGTTCGCGCAGCCTCCGCAGGGCCAGCGCCAGTTGGTAATAGAAAAACTCCTCGAAGATGAGCCGCGTTTGCGCCGGGCTCCGAAAACTGTTCAGCAGTTTGAGATCTTCGTCCTTGGGAGGGAAATGCGCGTAAAGCAGCGCTTCCCGCCTCGCCGGAAAGCGATATCGTTCGCGAATCGCCTGCGGAAGCGGGTCCGGTATATTCAAATCGAAATTCAGCAGCACCTGATACGTAATCCGTCGCAGCATCCGCGAACTCAGCCCGCCGACCGACTCATAGATCGGCACGATGCGCCCCACTTCCGTCGAATCCGGAGGCTTGCCGTCCGCGCTTCCGACCAGCTCGATTTCCGGATTCACCATTTCCCGGCGCGCCGGCCGGTACGGATCGACTTCCACCTTGCCGTGCAGCACCACGCTCTGCCCCGCTTTCAGCCGGTCCTGCAGGTACGCGCCGTGAAAAAAGCGCACGTGGAGATTTCCGGAGCCGTCGCGCACGTTCACGTGGAAAATCGGGCCGCGCCCGCGCGCGAACCGCACGACGCTTCCAGCCTCCGCGATTTCCGCCATAATCGTATGCACCTCGCCCGGAACCGCCTCCGCAATCCGCGTGAACCGGATGCGGTCCTCGTATCGAAACGGCAGGTAGCCGAGGAGGTCGCCAACCGTCGCGATTCCGCGTTCTTCGAGTGCGGCCGCTCGCTGCGGCCCGACCCCTCGCAGATATTTCACCGGATTGCTAAGCGTGAAGTGCATTCAAGAAGGAACCGCGCGGCGCGCGTCAACCTCTTATACCATCAGTGGCGGGCCTCTCGTTCGGACGGCATTTCAGCCCTCGTCGCTGCGTCCGTGGCGAAGAAGCAGGTTGTCGACTTCGGCGTAGCCCGAGGGAAATTCCACGCCGCTGACCGAAGCTTCCGCACGAAGCAGCGCCTCCACTGACTCCGGCGATCGCCGATTCATCCAGTACGAGTCCACGCAGGCGCGGACAGCGAGAGCCAGCGGAGTGCGTCCCTTGGCGTCAAGCGCGTCCACCGCCGCGCCACGCTCGATCAGGAGTTTCACGGTTTCGTGGCGCGCGCGCCAGGCCGCGACGTGCAGCGCCGTGCTGTTCTTCGCCACATCCCAATATCCGTCGCCCGCTTCATAGATCGCTCCGACTTCCACGCCGAGGTCGAGGAGCCGCCGAACACCCTCCGTATTGCCGTTCCCGGCAAATTCTGCGAGCACCGTGCCTCCATCCTTCAAGACCTCGCGCACGACTTGGGGTTCGCCTTCCGCAATCAAGCGGATCGTAGCCGCGTCGTTCCTCGCGCATGCGGCGATCAGCCGCTCCGCGCCGTGAAGTTCGATGGGAATCCCTCGTCGCTCGAACAGTTCGAGCAAGTCGCCCCTCCCTCTTCGTGCCGCCATCAACACGCCCGACCCGCCCACATAGGATGGATTCAAATTCTTGGCGGTCACCTTGAGCGCCGGATCGCCGCCGTGGTCCAACAACGCCCCGAACGTGTCGACGGAATTGTCTCTCAGAATTGCGTGGTGAACTGTCGTCCGGCCCAATCGTTCTCGGTTCGGATCCGCCCCGTGTTCGAGCAGCCACTTGAGCCCCTCGTAGTCGTGCCAGTCCGCCTTGCGCAACAACATCCACGCCAGGCTGTCATCGTTCAGCTTCCCGCTTTCCACCAGCACTCTCACCGCGGCATTGTCGCGCGTTTCAGGCGCGTGATACGGCGTCTCCTCGTCGTTCGGATCCGCGCCGCGTTCGAGCAACAGGCGCGTCAACTCCGCGTCGTGCGCGACGCCAGCCGCACCGTAAAGGACGCTTTCCCAAACGGGTTGCGGCTGGTGATCGTTTTCGAACCAGCCCGTGTTCGCGCTTGCCCCTGCGTCGAGCAGTGCCTTTGCGGCGCGCACGAAGCTTTCCGAGCGCGCCCGATCGAGCCGAAGGTAGCGCGAGAAGCAAAGATGCGTGAGCGCGTCCCAGCCGTTCGGCCCTCCTTTCGCCGTGGCGTCGCGCGGATCGAGCGCGAGGAATCGGCGAACCCCGGCGTCATCCCCAAGAATTGCGGCGGTGTGGATGTTGCTGTGCGCTACTTCGGGGTACGCCGCGAGGATCGCTTCCGCCTGCTCCAGTGTTCCCGACGCATGCCAACTGCCGTCGAGCGGTACGCACGCCGCTCCGATGAACGCTGCGGCCGGATCGGTCAGCGAATCGATCGAACGCTGGGCCGTCAGCTTTTCGATCTGCTTCGCGAACTTCGGCCAGCTTTCGAAGCCGTGCTCGCGCGCAGTCGTGAATTGCGCATCGGCAAGTGCGAACCTCGATCTCAGTGCGCCGGAATCCGGCACATTTCTCGATTGCGGCTTGTGTTTCCTGATTCGCTGAATGGCTTCGGGGTCGCCTGCTTGGCAGGCCTTCAGGAGGTCCTTCGCTTGTTTCTTGTATTGATCGAGGCTGGGACGTGCAGGTAGCTCTTTGGCATCCATTACGACCTTCCTTTCATAACCGCGCCTGGAGTCCGCCCGAATCAGGCTGAAAGAAGGTTCGTAACCTTCAGGATTGTACGTAAGGTGGGCACGGCCCTTTCCGCGGACTGGATGCGCCCTTCGCGCTGCTGTTACTCTAGCGTTTCCAATTCGTGAAATCAATCGCGCTGGAATTCGATTCAGGGAAAGTATGCGGTCGGACGATCACTGGTTTTCAGCGAGCGTGTACTGGAAGTCGTACGAATGTTTCCCGTTGTCGATTTTGATCGTCATCGACCCGCTTAGGCCCGTCAGTTGGCCCGTGCCGGAATCGGGCACCACAGTCACGGTCAAATGCAACGCACCCCGCGCCATCGTGCCGCTGTGCTGCAGAACGAAGCTGCCACTGTGGCTGTTCAAAGTCCCGGTGACTCGTTCGATTGCAACGTAAGCGGCCGAGCCCTTGACGCTGGTGCCTGCCGTCAGCATTTCGCCTCTGCTGGTTCCTTCGAGGTCGCCATGGAACTGTTTGTCGAGTGACATCCGGCCCAGCGCCGCATCCGCACCGCTGTCGTCCAGCTTCAGCGGCGTCACCTTCACCTCAAACGTCCCCAATGCATGAGTTGTCACCGATGCTCCTTTTTGATTCGCACCGGGTGTCTGCGAACGAGTGTATGGCCGCGCAAGACCGCCAACGCCGATCGAGAGCAGAATGCACGTGACGATGCTCGCCCCGGCGAGCGATTGGTTTTCCATGTGTTGCTCCTCCATCCGTGCTCTCGTTCAACGGGAAGTTTACACGTCCCGTCAGCTTGCCCTATAGTTGAATCCTTCGCCCGGCAGGCGAACCCAATGGCAGACAAATGGCTCGGCGCGACCCCAAGGCGTTGGCTTGAGTATCTGGTCGCCATTCTGCTTGGCAACGCCATCTACTACTTCTCCCTCCTTCCTCACTTGCCCAAGGCGCTCCATCACGAAGGATATCGAATCGATTTGGGCATGCTCCTGGACTTCGTGGTCTGCGTGGCGGTTTACGGACTCATCCGGCTCGGCTCCCGCCTCTGATTGGCGCGGTCCTTGCATAGATATCCACAGGGATACGAACCGCGGAAGGTCGGCGGACCTTCCGGCGGCTCACCGCCGCCGCTAAGTGCCGCCGTTACAATCCGTCACAGTAACCCGATTTCCCGCCTTTAACGGTGTGTGAAATTAGGTGACAACTCCGATGTCCGATAGTGGGAAAATGGCAGATCCGGGTGCTCACCAACGGCCACCTCAGCCGTCTATCTCCCCGGACCTTGCGGAAAGGCTTGCCGGAGAAAACGAGCTTCGCTGTTCCGATCCCTCGGTATCTCTCGGAACCGAAGTCAGGCCGGCCCTGAACACCATGGGGATGAGCGTCGCACTCCAGGGAGATGCGCGCCAGGCAGCGGCGGTGAAGGTCGCGGAAGAGCATGGTCTCATCCGCAAGGCGCAGGCGGGCGACCGCCTGGCCTTCGAAGAGCTGGTTCGGCGGTACGACCGCGATGTGTTGCGGCTCGCCCTGAACCTGGTTCATCGTGCCGAGGACGCGCGTGACATCTACCAGGAAAGCTTCTTGCGAGTTTATAAGAACCTGCACCGCTTCCGTTTCGAGTGCAGCTTCTACACTTGGCTCTATCGCGTCGTCACCAACGTCGCCCTCGACCATTTGCGCCGCCGGACCAGCCGTCGGGAGGATCAGGCGCCGGTTCCCGAAGAGGTCGAAGGCGGCACAAGAGATTTCTTCGACCGTCAGCCGGAGCAACGCGCCGCGGCGAATCCCGAGCGCCATTTGCTCGGCCAGGAGCTCGGGCGCCACATTTCTGCCGCGCTCAATCGCCTCTCTCCCCGCGAACGCATGGTGTTTGAGATGAAGCACTATCAAGGCATGAAGCTGCGCGCGATCGGCGACTTGCTGGGCACGTCGGAAGAGACCGTGAAGAATTCGCTGTTCCGGGCCACGCGAAAACTGCGTGCCAGTCTCGATTTCATGAGGTAAAACGAGGCACCTGAAAGATGGAGGACTCCGCCAAAAAGCCGGGCCTGCCTTGCAGCGACATGGAGCCGCTGCTGATTCTCTTCTCGGCCGGCCAGGAGCTTGATCCCGCCGAGCAGGCGGAAGTCAGCGAACATCTTGCCCATTGCGCGGACTGCGCCGCGTTTTTCACCCGTGAAAAGGAAATGCTGGCGCTGATTTCGTCGCGGCATGCCGAACCCGATGGCGGGTTGCTGGCCAGTTGCCGCGCGGGACTCGAAGACGCTCTCGATCGCCAGGAAGAGCGCGGCTGGCTTCGCCGCTTCCTCGGCACTCTGCTTCCGGCAAACTGGGTTTCGCCGCGCCCCGCGTGGAGCGCGGCCCTCCTCGTGATTATCGGTTTTTCCGTCGGCATCCTCGGCCCGCGGTTCTTCGATCGTGTCGAAAAGGCCGCCCCGCCTGCGGCGAACACCGCGGTGACTGTGGATTCGGGCGCGACCGCCGAAAAGCAGCCCGCTGCCGGTTCCTCTCTCGGAACTCTCGACCTCCACACCGCGGATGTCGCGGGCATCAACGTCCTTCCCGCGGCCGCGAACGAGCAGCCGCAAATCGAATTGCAATTGAGGGCGCAGCGTCCCGTCACTCTTCAGGGCACCGTCGACAACGACGACGTCAAGCGCGTCCTGCTCTACGTCCTGCAAAACAACGAACGCTTTGATCCCGATGTCCGCCTCAGCGCCGTCGATCTTCTCCGCGAGCGCAACAACGATCCTGAAGTCAGGTCCGTCCTTTGCCAGGCGGTCCACAGCGATCGCAACGCCGCCGTCCGGCTGAAGGCGCTCGAAGCCCTCAACGGCGCCGAGCCGCAGGAGCTTGTTCGCGACACGCTTCTGCACGCGCTCGTTGACGATCAGAATCCCGGCGTTCGCGTCGAAGCCATCAACGCCCTCCGTTCCATGGCCTCCAAAGGGCAGGTGACTTCCGACGATCACATGCTCGCCGTCCTCCGCGATCGCATGCAAAAAGATCCCAACACCTACATCCGGCTCCAGAGCGCGGCGGCGATCCGCGATCTCGGTCCGCGCGCGAAGTTCTGACCCATGCACACCGCATCGCCTCTTCGAGTTTCCCGGCAACGGCTCGGCCGGTTCGATGGCCCCTTGCATTTCGCCGTTTCGGGCGGCTTGCTCGCCGGTTTGCTCGCCGCGGGAGTTTTTGCTTCCGCGGCGGCCGCAGCAACCGGCGAGGCACAGCCAGAGAAACCGCCCACCGTCGGCCCGCACCTCACGTCGCAGCTCACGGGTAGCGTCGCCACGCATGACGGCGGACATCTCCGCGTGATCACCGACCTGGGCAACGTCGTCATCCGCACGCAGAACTCCGGCCGCGTCGACTACGCCGTTTACCTCGAAGCCGACGCGTCCCAGAAAGACGCGAAGGAACTGCTGAAGAGCTTTGCCGTCTCGGGCCGCGAAGCGCCGGACGGCGTCGTCATTCGCGGCCAAACGATCGGGCGCGAATGCAGCGGCCGCCTCTGGGTCACCATTCAGGTCAGGATTCCGAAGGACTACAGCGTCGATGTTTCCACCGGCGGCGGCAACATCCAGAGCGATGACGTCGATGGCCGCGTTGCCCTTTCGACCAAGGGCGGCAACCTCATCGCCGGAAACATCGGTGGCCCTGCGCGGCTCTACAGTGAGAGCGGCGGCCACATTTCGGTGAAGAACGTCGCCGGAGACCTTACCGCCATCACCGGCGGCGGCCACATCACCACCGGAGCGATTGCCGGCAATGCCAATCTTCACACCAACGGCGGGCACATCCGCGTCGCCTCCGTCGTGGGCGTTGCGCGCCTCGATACGGGCGGCGGCAACGTCACCCTCGAGCATTCCGGCACCGAGCTGATCGCCTCGACCACCGGCGGCCAGATCGACGTCGGCGAGGCCGCCGGACTCGTCCGCGCAAAGACCGGCGGCGGCGGAATCCGCGTGGTTCGCCTTTCGGGCCCGACGAATTTGCAAACCGCAGGCGGCAGCATCTACCTCACCCAAGTCGACAGCGCCGTGAAGGCCTCGGCCTCGGCCGGCGGGATTACGGCGTGGTTCGTGGCGCCGCCGAAAGGGCCGGGCGGCTGCGAACTCGCGTCGAACGACGGCGACATCGTCGTCTACCTGCCGCGCCAGTTGCCTGTGACCATCGACGCCATCGTGCAAATGGGCGACGAGCATCGCGTCATCATCGACCCTGCGTTTCCTTTGAAAGTCAGCTATGGCGACAATTCCAGCGGTCCGCGCACGGTTCACGCGGAGGGCGCGCTCAATGGCGGCGGCGAAGTGATTCACCTCCGCACCGTCGCCGGAAACATTCGCGTCGCGCTCAGCGACGCCGGCAAGCAGATGCAGCTTTACAAAGAGCAGATGCTGCAGTTGCAGCAGAAACTCGCGGTGCAATTGCGCGTGGTCGACCAGCAGTCGCAGTCTGACGCCCCGCCGCAGCCGCAGCAGTGAGCTGTCCCGATGTTTCGGGACGGCGGGCGAAGAGAATTCCGGCCGGTTGCACTTCGGGGCCGAACGTTCGAGAGAGAGAGGCAGTTCCGCTCGAAGGGGGCGTACTGTGGACACAATCTCGCGGAGTCTCGGTCAGGCTCGATCGCAACGCGTCTTTCCGGAGGCGCTGGGGCGCGCCCTGTGCGTGCTCGCCGCCATTCTCTGTCTTGCTCTGCCGGGCTTTGCCGATAGCCACATTTTCCTGCACACGTATCCGCTGAGCTCGGGCGGCAGCTTCCTGCTCGCGAACGTCAACGGCTCGGTTCGCGTCGAAGGCTGGGAGCGCAACGAAGTGGAAGTGCGCGCGGTGAAAACCTCCGCGAGCGATCCCCACGACATCGACCGTGTCAGCATCGAGGTCAGCAGCACGCCGGGCCAGGTGGCCGTCCACACGCGCTATCCCGAAGGACCGGGCGTCGAAGTGGCCGTCGAATATATTGTCCATGTCCCCTATCGAGTTCTGCTCGGCAGCGTCGAAACGGTGAACGGCAGCGTGGTGGTGCGCGGCGTCGAAGGCGGCGGTGAGCTTCGCTCCGTCAACGGCGATGTCGACGTCCTCGATAGCTCCGGCCGCTTCAGCGCGAAAACCACCAACGGCAACCTGCGCCTGCAGCTCCGCCAGCTCGAGGACGGCGGCCCGATGAACATCGAAACGGTGAACGGCTCCGTCGTTCTGGGTCTTCCCTCGAACGCGGGCGCCGACCTGAAGATTCTGAGCATGAACGGCGATTTCTCTTCGGAGCTGCCGGTCACGTCGACCGCCGGAACGCTCGCCTCGCGCACATTCCACGCGAAACTCGGCCGGGGCGGCAGCCCGATTTCAGTTCGCACGGTAAATGGCGGCATACGCCTGATCGTGGGGCGATCGGGCGTCTGACGGGGCGTAATTCTCTGAAAGTGAGGACGACTCGCATGAAGTGGTGTACATACTCGAACCTCGGTGCCCTCGGAATTCTCGCGCTGGCTCTCGGAAGCGCTCCAAGCGCCCTTCCGGGCCAGAACACGGCCAAGCCCGCGGCCCCGGCCCCGCAGGCGCAGGCAGCCGTACCCGGCTCCGCCGGCCAGCATTGCGTAAATCTCGACTCCCTGACGGAACAACTCGACAACTCCCTGCGTAATATGCAGTTGGAGAGCAAACTCGCCAACCTGTACGAGAAACTGGCGAAAGAGGAGGCCGCAATGAGTTCGCCCGAGTTGGCGAAGTTGCAAAACCTCTCGGCCCAGTTGGAAGGAAACAAGGCGGAAATCGAGGCCAAGGCGGAACAACTGGCCGCCCAAGCCGAATCGCTCGCCTCCGCGGCTCAGGACGAAGCTCAGGACCGCGGCGCGAGAATCTTTGTTTCGTCCGACGACAGCGGCGGCTGGCTCGGCGTCGAAATTGACGAAGTCACGCCCGACCGCGCCAAGGACCTCAAGCTTTCCGCCGCGCGCGGCGTCCTCATTCACGACGTCGAGCCGGACAGCCCGGCCGCGAAGGCCGGCCTGAAGGAAAACGACGTCGTGCTTCAGTACGACGGCCAGACCGTCGAAGGCACGGTGCAGTTCCGCCGCCTCGTCCGCGAAACGCCCGCGGGCCGCACCGTCTCGCTCGTCGTCTCGCGCGACGGCGCCACGCAGAACGTTTCGGTGGAGCTCGCCGACCGCAACGCCTACTACGAAAAAAGAATGCGCGGCAAGATGCAGGACTTCGGCCGGCCGTTCGCGTTCGCCACGCCGAATCTTGATTTCAACCTCTCGGGCCCTGAAATCTTTGGCATGATGGATCCGCGCACGCCTCTTCTCGGAATCAACGCGGAAGATCTCTCGGGCCAGCTCGGCGCTTATTTCGGCGCGCCGAACGGCTCCGGAATCCTCGTCCGCGAAGTGCGCAGCGGAACGCCCGCCGAGAAAGCCGGATTGAAAGCGGGCGACGTGATCGTCAAGGTCGACGGCAAGCCTGTCGCCTCGCTTTCCGAACTCCGCGACCAGCTTCGCGACAAGGCCGATCAGAAGACGGTCAGCCTCGGCGTGCTGCGCAACCGCACCGAGATGAGCGTTTCGGTGGAAGTCGAAAAGCCGAAGCCCATGGAGAAGATTCACACCGTCCGCCGCGCCCAGCTCTAGCGCGCGCCCGTATTCTTCCTTCCACTCCAAACGGGGCCCGGATTTCCTCCGGGCCTCTTTTTTTCCCGCCTTGCGCTGGTCTAGCTGACGCCGAAATGTCGACTTTGTTGCGATTAGATTCTGGCACGAGGCTTTGTTTTCTATAAGTTAGGCGGGATTCTAATCCTGAACTGTTGCGATTAGGTTCTGGAGGCTGGAGTCCAGCGGCTGGAGGCTGGAAGGGAGTCCGGAAGGAGGTAAAGGAGATAGCAGCGCGGAGCGCATTGCGCGGGGAGACGGATAGATTAGAAATTTTTTTGTCGTTTGTTTTCATGGAGTTGAGTCCGTTTCTAATCTTCGAGGGATAGATTAGAGAAGGATCAAAACGCTGAGGCAAGGAGACAAGGAAGCAAAGAGGCAAGGAGCGGCCGCTTGCCACATGCGTCGCGTGGAACTGTATATTAGACATGGTGCCGGCCCTGTGTTTTCAACGAGTTACGGCGATTTCTAATCGCGGAACTGTATATTAGGATTCGCCGGACCTTCGCCGTGCCCCAGCCGCTCCCCATGGGCGGGCTCCTCGAAGGCGTCAGAGAGGACGCCAAAAGTAAAAACAAGCTATGTTAGCATACTCGTAAACAGAAGTCAATAGGAAAGAATTTGCCACTCCCGGCGGACGAAAACAAGGGAGTTAGGGGGAAGCTAGAATGGTCTAATCGGCAAGGCGGAGACGCGCACCCTTATACTTCAAAGGGATGCGGCACCCCGCTGATTTTGTGCGTGATGGAATGGATGGTGTGGTGTGGAGGGATCGGTCGCGACTTCGATTTGGTTTGCGAAATGGAAGCAGGGGTAACAAGGGGTGCGCCACCCGCCTTTCAGGTGGGTTGGCACAGAGAGGGTCGATTTCTGCGCCGAACCGCGGAGATTAGCATGGTCACACTGACGACAAGAGCGATGGCAGAGGCAGCGAGATCAAGGCGATAGGCGAAGGAGGCCCAATTTGCCAGGCCGGATACGGCGGCGAACAACAATGCCCTGGCAGGGCCCAGCAGCCAGAGTGCAAGCACGACCCGTTCCCGTATGCATTTGAAGATCGTAAAGCAGAAGCCGATCCCGAAAATTATCCACGCCTGATAGAAGAGGCGGGGCGCTCCGTAATCCGTTGTATGGGGCCTGACCCATGCCATCCAGAATCCAAGAAGCACCCACGCACAGCCCGCGACGAAAATTATCGCCGTTGCTACGTTCCGATTGGCGCAATAACGATCGTGAAGACTCTCAGGCTGGGCTCCGCTCATTTCGGGCCCCCGTAGACCTGTCCAGTGCACGTCGCGTTGATGTTGGCGGCAGCGTTCAAATCATAGGCGGCCGCCACGGCGGTACCGACAAGTAAGCCTTTGAGCCCCACCGCCCTGCTGCGGCCTCAAACGGATTGGCTCAAGGACGGTCGATTCCTGCTCCGAAGCGCCGAGGCTAGCATAGTCAAGCTGATGACCAAAGCCGTGGTCAAAACGGCGAAGTCGATCCACTCCAGGATCGGGCGGAAGCTCGCCAGGCTTGGCAAAGCCGCGAATAGCAGCGCGCTAACAGGAGTAAGCAGACTCAGTGCTATCACCGCCCGCTCGCGCGTGCATTTGAACGCTGTGAACAATAGCCCAGCGACCAGGAGCGCGATCGCCTGATAAGACAGAAAGAATGCCCCGGAATCCGTCGAATGGGGCCTACCCGACGCCCCCCTCCAACCCGCAAATGCCATTATCGCGCAGCAAGCAACAAAGACTGCGGCAGTTCCTACGTTTCGAGTCGCGCAAAAACTATTATGGAAATTGTTGCGGTGGTCGTGGCTCATTATTGGACGCCATAAACTTGCGCGGTACAGGTCCTGTTGATGTTAGCAGCAGTTTGGAAATCATAGACTGCGGCTGCACCGGTACCGATGACCAAGCCGACAGGTCCAAAACGCGCGCCCACTAGCGGCGCCAAATTTGCGTACCCGAAGCCTTCTGTGTGTTCTGCATCGCCCACAGTGTTAGCAATCCACTGGGCGCCGACGCAAGGAACGTATGCCCCGAAATAATTTTCGGCCGTCACAGGCGTTGGAGTCGCCGGGTGCCCCAGGTGTGGTGGCGTGGTTTGGGCTAAGCACGTAAACGCAAGCCTCTGTCGGCGACGAACCGAGGTCGAAGAATCCGGCCGCTGGGTGCCCCATCGTTCGCGGTTTTCGAACGGTGGGGGTGTTGCACCTATGACGTTTAATCGCTCGCGTCGAGCGATAGTAGCACTGTTCCCGTGCGCATGTAGGCCACAGGCGGTGTCAAGACCGAAAACACCCACGCTCCAAAAACGGGAGCATGGGGCACTCAAGGGGTGGATTTGTCGGCCGAGGGTGATTGATTGGGAGAGGCTTACGGTCCTGGGCGGAGAAACCCTGGGGCACCCGGCAGAAATGGTCGCTTTCAGCCCAGTTGTTACGTTAGTGTTATCTGGCTGCCGTAATCTGAGTTCCCAGGCGAAACTTCAAGTTATGGCGGAGTGAGTTTGAATCGACCAAGGTCACCTTCCCACAAGATTAGTTTCAGGCGATTTTGAGCGAGCCCAGCCGTGATGACCTCAAAGGATTCCTAGTGCGAATACTGCCGAGGGGCAGTGAAAACAGACTCTGCCGATGCCAGGGCTCGTCTTCAATTGAAACCTCTCACCTTGAGGGCAGTTAGTTTGTGAGTCTCAACTTCGAGCAGGTATGGCTCGGGATCAGTGACTTCCCCCATCCAATTGTACCGCCACTTCAAGAATGCAGCTGTCTTCCCGTCCGCCGAGACTTTGAGCTCCGTCGCGTAGCCATTCCCGTCCGTGAGCTCTTCAATCGACCCGGTTTCCCGGGCCAGCCGAAAGACGTCATAGCCGTGTTGACTGGCAGCCATGAAGAGAATGGACCCGTCTGGCAGACAGTTCGGGTAAGCAAGAATTGGATGCTTAGTATCCACTTCCTTCGGAACGTGAGGCCGAAACGTTCGCACGGGAGGACCCGGAGCATCTATCGAATAAATCGCGATCTGCGGCTCCGTTTCGAGACTCTGGGTTACGACGACCATCTGCTTGCCGCCAGAACAGACGGAAGGGCGCGACACCATGTAGAAATGCTCGGTAGTGAGCTGACGCACGTTTGTCCCGTCTAAGCTAGCGGCAAAAAAGCTCCAGTCATGGGGATGCGGCTGCGCGATAGGCGAGTAATTGCCGTAGGAGTTCGCTCTGGAGAAAACGATTGTCGTGTTGTCGGGCGAGAGAACGGGCGAGAGATCGACGACGTTTGAAGGCGACCACTCGTGCGCGTTTGACCCGTCCACACCGGCGATGACGATCCGCGGTCGCCTATGATCGGACTCGTAGGTGTATGCGATTCGTTTTCCGTCGGGCGAGAACGACGGACTATTTTCCTCTCCATCTCTCGCATCCGTCAATCGAGTTGCAACGCCAGTATCAACAGGAACTGTGTAGATGAAGGACGTGCCGTCCTTTTCGGCCACGAAGGCAAGGAGTCTGCCATTGGGAGAGACCGCGAGCGTTGTGATCTGCCATCTAGGGTTGGGTCCATGCGACGCGGCAGCCGGAAAGAATAGCAAGAAGGCCAGCCCGCTTATAAAACTTGCGCGGCCCGATTTCTCGTTCGTCCACATTCTTGGACCTCAATCAGCCAAACAGAATTCGATAATCGTGGATTTCCTCATTGAACGCCTTCCTTCGGGGGCTGTCCGCAACAGCTCGTGTGTGGCATGTTCGGATCGTTGTGATCGTGTGCCTGTGAGTTAGCGTCTCCATTCTTGCCGGGCCAAGGCACAAGGTAGAGAGCGATGCCACCCCCAACGATATAGGACCACGGATTCAAGATGTTTGGTCTTGATGTTGCATTCAGTCTATGAAACGGATTGCCCGCTATCCCTCCGATAAGACCGAAGTCGCATTTTCGGAAGCAGACAATGCGGCCCAGGGGCGAACAAGGATGTTTGTCGCGGCACTTGGCATAGCCGGGTGCCCCAGGATTTCTCGGCCTGTGTTGGCGATCCGCATCGCCGTAAGGCTCCCATCAATCAACGAAAGGAGACCGACGAATCCAACCCGCGGGTGCCCCATCGTTCGCGGTTTTCGAACGGTGGGGGTGTTGCCCTTGTGACGTTCAGTCGCCCGCGTCGAGCGATAGTAGCACTGTTCCCGTGCGCATGTAGAAGCAGTAGCTACTCCAGATCCAGTCCTTTGGATTGCGGACCAACTCCCGCTTCACCGGATTCATGTGCATGTAATGGAGTTTTTCATAGCCTTTTTCCGGCTCCAGACATTGAAATCGTAGAATCGGCGCTGCTAGAAGCTGCGAAGTCGAGTGGTTGGAGCCGGGCCACAGGCGGTGTCAAGACCGAAAACACCCACGCTCCAAAAACGGGAGCATGGGGCACCCGACGGGTGGATTTGTCGGCCGAGGGTGATTGATTGGGAGAGGCTTACGTTCCTAGGCGGAGAAACCCTGGGGCACCCGGCAAACCCGGCAAAGAGTGCGGCACCCCGAACGTCTAAACCAGACCCGAAATCAAGGGTGCACTACCCGCCAAAGGCAAAGGAGCCGGCAAGATGCCGGCGCTACGAAAGGCGCTTCCGGAAAAAGGCGAACGGCAGGGGCAGCGAGGGTTGGCCTCGGCCTAGCTCCCCAGACTGAAAGTCCGGAGCCTCTGCGGCACTACGTTGAAACCGAAGCGGCGAGGCGCTTGGGGGCGCAGAGCTGGTAGCTGCAAATCAAGAGGTCGCGGACTTCGTCCCAATCGATCTTGCCGGCGTCGAGGCGCAGAGCAACCCAGCCTCTCGGTCCAATGTAGGAGGGAAGGTAGAAGCGGGCCGGCTGCGCGGCGGCGAGCGCGGAATTCTCTCCGGGCATCACCTTGCAGGTGACGGCAACGATGCCGTCGCCGTGATGGTTATCGAGGAAATAGGCGAAGGTCTTCTTGCGAACCAGAAACTGGGCGTGCGAGCCGTAGACTTGGCGCGCGGATTCGGGGAGCGCAAGGGCAATTTTCGTCAAGCGGGTGAGCCGCGGATTTTCTTTCTTGCGTTTCGCCATTCGCGGTTCCTGCGGCGCGCCGCTATTCGCGGACGATTTCGGCGTTGGCGCCGGGAACGGTGATTCGCATGAGGCGCTGGCCGTCGAGGAAGAGATTGAGTTCGTTGCCCTCGGTCTTGACGCGCAACTGCTCGAGTTTCTTTCCGCCGGCGTCCTGATTGCCGAGGGACTCGACGGTGACAGGCCCGCCTGTAATCTCCTGCGGCACGAGGACCGAAAATGTCTGCACGCCCTTCTTCGAGCGGTCGTAGAGGCGCGCGAGGACGGCGTACTGGTCGTAGAGATTGTTGTCGAGGACGACGATCGGCTGGGAATTGAACGTGAATTGCTGGGAGTAAGGATAGGCGCCCGGTATGTGCGGTTCAACGGAAGCCGTGCGGCCGTCGAAGGTGACCGTAGAAGAGGCATGCTTGTCGCCTTCCGTCGACCATTCGTAGTGGAGCGGCGTGCCGTCGGGCTGGAGCTCGAGAGTTCCTGTGACGCGCGTGACGCTGTTTGCCGCTTGAATGCTGGCCGTGCCGCGGACGATCCAGTTTCCGCCGCTGGGGCTGATCTCGAAGTCTTCCTTCCCGGCGGGCTTGCCATTGACGAGGATATCGAAAGTTCCCTTGTCGGGCGCGAACGATGGGGCGGAGCCTGCCTTGGCTTGCGGCGATGCGGGTACGCTCGCGGCCAGAATCGATGCCAGCGTGAACACGAGCGTGAACGCCGCCGTCGCAAACAAACCGTGCGAAAGTCTTTCCGTCGTCTTCATGCGATCACCTTCGGGAAAATTCCCAGCGCGAGAATCTGTTCGACGACGCGCAGGGGTTCGGTGTTGCTATCGACGCGATAGTCGGAAAGTTCGTAGAAGGGAAGGCGCTGCTGATAGAGCTCGCGGAAGCTCGCTTCGTCGCGAAACAGGGGACGGTTCGTGATGTGCGCGCACCGCGGCAAGAGGACTTCGATGGGACACTGGAGCCAGATGAGTACGGCGGCATTTTCACGGAGAAGCGCGAGGTTGTGGGCTTGCGCCGTGGTGCCGCCGCCGAGCGAAAGGATGCGCGACTGCTGGAGCTCGGCGGATTCGCCTAGGACGCGCGCGAGCTGTTCGTGCTCGATCCTGCGAAATTCCGGTTCGCCCATCTGCGCGAAAATCTCCGATATCTCGAGTCCGGCCGATTCGACGATTCGCTTGTCGAGATCCACGTGCGGCCATCCGACCTGGCGCGCGAGGAGGCGCGCAACCGTCGATTTGCCCGTGCCCATGAAGCCGGTGAGGCAGACGAGCTTGCGAGCGCGGACTTCTTTGCTCATTTTCCGGGAAGGCTGTTTCGCTGCGGAATGGCGCGATCAGTCACGCTTCAGGATGTTGATTGTACCATCGAACGAAGTGAGTTCCACCCTCGCGTGCCCGGCGCCATTGAACGTTCCGAACAGGGCATTGCCGTACTTCGGGGCGGAATTGACCTCGTGATTCGGAGGAGTCAACTTCGCTTCGTTGTTCACTTTGCCTTTGAGGGAGGTGGCGCTGAGGTCGAACGAATCGCCCGGCGCGAATCGCAATTCGATCACGCCGCTGTAATTGCGGAGGCGGTAGTCGCCTCGCGGGAGAAATTCGCCGGAGTAGAGAATGTTTCCGGTGGAAGTCTGCGCGTGGACGTGCAGGCTGCGCATGTCGACGAACCGGAAGTTGCCGCTGATCGAATTGACGTCGATGCGGCCGGCGCAGCGAACGCACTGGAACGAGCCGCCAACCGTGGCGACCGTGAGGTAGCCGGCAGCGTCCTGCAAATCGACGCCCGCCGCGACTGTTTCGACGTTCATGTCGCCGAGGACGCTCGCGACGGTCACTTCGCCGGAGTCATCGTGGATTTGCAGCTCCGCATCCTCGGGAACGTTAATCTGGTAATCGGCGCGGAGGTCGTCGGGGGCCACGCTGTTGCCGACCGGGTGTGTTGTCACGTCGACGCGGTTACCGTTCTGCTCGGCGTTGACGTTGACGCGATCGCTGGGCAAATCCGCGATCACCATCACTTCGGATCTGGTCCACGCCTTGATGGTGACGGTGCCGTTCGGATTGTGGATGGTCACGACGGGCCGGGCGTCCACCTTGAAATGTTTTTCGATTCGCTTTGCCGATGCGGGCAGGGCGACGAGCAGCAGAACTCCGGGCACGAGGACCCCGGCTATCTTCCAGGTCTTTGAAACAGCGCCATCATGGCTCATGGGTTGTACTCTCCCCGCTGCGTCATCTGCGCCAGCAGGTCCGCTTTCTGCTGGTAGGCTTCGTAGAGATAATCGCGGGCCACTTCGTTTTGAGGTTCTTCGCGCACGCTTTTTTCACACAAAGCGATGTAGTTGTCAACGATGGCCAGGTTCTTATGGAGCACAGAACTCACGACGGGGTTGGAGTCGACAATCGAAGCCAGGGTTGTCTGCTCGACAGAATTAAGGTGAGCGCCCAACGGGCTCGTGGTGGCCTGCATGCCATGGAACCAACGGTAATCGTTGAGGCGTCTCGAGGCGGGCCCGCTGAGGGCGACGGCGGCGGCGATCAAGATCGCGAGGTAGGCTCCCGCCAGCGCCGGACGCGGCAGCGCGGCAAACCAGCCACGCCACGTTGCCATCCAGCCGCCGGCTCCTGCAGGCCGGGCGGCACGAATCAGGCCTTCGCGCTCCAACTGGGCGCGGAGGGATGTCCAGACGCGGGCGGGCGGCTCCTCGTCCGTAGTCATTGCGCGAGCAGCGGTGGCGATGGAACCGAGGTCGCCGGCCACTTCCCGGCACCGGGCGCAACCGTGCAGATGAGCCTGGGCGCCAGGGCTCCGTTCGCCTTCGAGCCACGCATCAAGATGATTCAGGAATTGCTTACATCCCATCTCAGCCATTTTCAATCCTCGCCCACGGAACCGCTCGCGGCCCGGCGCTCTTCACGGGCTTTGTCACGCAGCGCCTCGTGCAGCAGTTCGCGGAGGCGCATACGAGCCTTATGAAGTTGCGATTTGGAATTGCCGATCGAGCAGTCCATGATCTCCGCAATCTCGTTGTGTTCGTAGCCCTGCACGTCATGGAGAACGAACACTGCTTTATATCCCGGCGGCAACTGGTCAATCGCCCTTTGCAAATTGACCCGGTCGATGGAGCCGGACAATCTCAGGTCCGGGGTCCCGAAGTCGCGGCGCGGCCCGCCGGATTCCTCATCGGGTTCGGTGACTTCCTCGAGGGAAGTCTCCGTGCCGGACTTCTTGCGCAGCTTCATCAGCACGACGTTGACGGCAAGCCGATGGAGCCAAGTGGAGAATGCCGATTCTCCACGAAACGTGGCGATTTTCCGGAAAAGCTGGAGGAAGGCTTCCTGGGTCAGGTCCTCTGCTTCGGCCGTGTTCCCCACCATCCGAAGACACAGCGAGTAGACGCGACGACCGTGCAATCGGTAAATTCGCTCGAAAGCCGCCGCATCGCCTTGCTGGGCAAGTCGGATCGCTTCCGCTTCCGGTAATTCCCCAGTTTCGGTTCGTCTCGTTCGGGCCACGCTACCCGTCGGGACGCATCCGTTAGTGCGATGCGTGGGCCGCTCCAGAAGTTGTCCTTGATTCAAGTGACGCCGGCGCCCGGCAGCGTCCTGCTGCCCGCTACCGGTATTGAAGGGCGCCCGATTGGATGCCCGTTCTTCACGCCACGTTTCATTCATTTTCGTCGGAATCGGGCCCAACGTCCAGTCTGGTTCTGCACGGTGCCCGTTTTTTTCTGACTCGGCTGACACTTCGAAACAAGCTCCTTCACAGAGATTCAGAACCGGAACGCCGCAAAGCCGCGGCTTTCTTTTACGCCGACGCGCGGTACAGAGCCGCGCGAAGGCCCCGCAGCCGTCTTGGCTCGACCGGGGTTTCCAGTTCCGCGGCAAACGCAGCCACCTGCTCGCCCGGGAGGGCGCGCAGGAAGGCTTTCAAAACCACTTCAGTTTCGCGGAGGCACGTATTGAAGTCATAATGCAGGCAATCGAGCAGGTTCCAACCGTCACAGGGCTGCACCGAGGAGTCGTTGGCAATACGCTCGGCCGTCTGCCTGAATTTCCGGTCCAGCTGCTCCAACGTTTCCGAAAGAATGCGCAGCTTGTGACAGAATCGCGAGCGCCCGCCGAAGAGAACGTGGTGCAGAATGCCGTTCCATGAGGCGGCGCTCTGCGCGATATGGCCGCGGAAGAACTCGGTCTTCATGGGCTCGACGGCCGGGACATTGCTTATGTTCCGAACCCGCTGGGAGCCGGCATTGCAGAAACCGATGAGGGAATTGGCGAGGCGTTCCAGGAGATCCGCCGCGATACTTGCCTGCTGGCGGGCGCAAACCAGTTCTCCGCGCGCTCGGAGGGAGAGGGCGTCGTCCAAGGCCACACTCATCATCGCGTACGAGCGTTCCCAGCGGCAAACTGCCGCATCGAAGACCTGGCTCTTCTCTCGCGGAAGAGCCATCAGCCAATCTTCGCAAACGGTGCGGCGGATGAACGACCCCTTGCGCCTAAAGAACACACTGCCCCCGGATTCGGTGCCATTATACCACCGTTTTGCTGACGCCCGGTTCCTTGACGAGATGGAGTTAGCCATCTGTGCAATTGCCTTTCTGTTTCGCGGTTCTTTTCGGATTCGATAGGCGTCGCGAAGGGTGGAAAAGGGCGGCTCTTTACCCAAACGAAAACCCATCTGAACCTTTCCAACCGGTGAGTTGCGCGGAAGACTATCGTGGAAGGTGCCCGCCGAAGGACGTCGGAGACTTGGGAGGCTGCGGTGAGCCGCATCTGGGACGCCTTAAAAGAGGCTGAAGAGGAGAAGGCCCGCGCGACTCAGCGGGGTCACGCGGAGCCCGACAAGCCTCGCGAAAAACCACCCGAAAAGGGTTCGTCCGAGCGGCGGCGAAGCCAGCGCCGGGTGCATCGCGTTGCCTTGCTTGTCTACGGCCGGGACGCGGAACAACAGCCGTTCCACGAAGAGGCCTACACCCTCGAAGTGAACGACAATGGATGCCTGCTGTCGTTGGAGACGACGGTCGCGCGGGGCCAACGGCTGTTCCTGACCCACACGCGGAATCAAGCGGAGCAGGAGTGCCGTGTCGTCACGGTGGGGAGGCGGGTTCGCGGCAGGGCGCGAGTCGCGATCCAGTTCAGCCATCGGGCTCATCATTTCTGGCAGGAGGCGTGATCCGAGGCTCAAATGTTCGAGGCTATCAAGATCGGCCTCGACAAGAAGGAATTGCCGGCGCTGGAATACGGCGCGATGTGTTACATGATGTCAGAGCAATCGTACTTGAGCGAGCGCAACGGCCATTAGCATCCCCACCTGATGTTCTTCATTCCGCAAAGAGCCGCGGCAACGTGGGGAGCAGGCTTACCGGGGTCTCCGATTCTGGCGTCCGAGGACCCGCAGGACCGACTGACCGTGTTTCTGATTCCGGTCGGCAAGTGGTCGGACGGCACGTCGGCACTCACCGACGCTCACTGAAGCCAGCGTCGGCGAGTGATGCCCGCCTGTGTGCCAAGTGTTGATTAACGGGGTGACCCGACGGGTGGAGTCGTGGCAGGGCAGATGTCTGGCAACCCGACTTATTGGGAGTTGGCCAAGAGCTTAGTTCAACCCTGGACGATCCTGCAGCACGGCGGTATATTTTCCTAAATGTACGAATTCACCGGGCCGGAAGAAGAACCCGAACCTCAGGCGTCTGGCAACCGCTTCGGACCGCCGCGCAAACACACGGCCGCCGACCTTCTGGACCCGCCTCAATTCCCGCCCATTCGTCTACGGTGCTTTGGATGTTCGAAGCCGTTCGTCGTCGCTGAAATCAGCCAGCACCTCCTAAGTTGTGACAGGATTTCAGCTCAGGATTTGGCACGGTTCAAAGCTGCGTTGGCTGAATTCAAGGCGAATCCAAGCCGCGCCCGACAAGTCTTCGAGGGGTTTCTGAATCGCGTTTGGAAGAATCGAGGTTTTGATGAGGGGGACCCATCCCTCTAGCTAGGGAACGTCGCTCCAACACTTAGTCTTTTCACCCGATCCAAGTCCTGTAACGTGGTTACCGAACATTTCATTTCAATAGACCGACCAGATGCCCGGCGTGGCGAGTTCGAGTAAATGGCGATCCGGGTCTCGAAAGTAGAGGCTCCGGCCTCCCAATTCCCACGTCTTCTTCTCCTCCACGGCAATTCCTCTCGTTTGGAGCCACACTTCCCAGTTGGCCAATTCGGCTGATGGGATGGCGAACGCGACATGTAATTCGCCGTCCCCGTCGTGGGGCGATTGGATCGCACGCGAAGCTCCCTTCTTGAACAGCAGCAGCACCTGGCGTGTGCCTGCGTGCATCGCGCAACCACGCTCGAACTCGCTGATGACGCGGAAGCCGAAAGTGTCCTCGTAGAAGCGAATGGAGCGAGGCACATCGCTCACATACAATGAGGATTCAAGAATGCCATCGGTTTTTGGCGGCATCGAGCCCTCCGGATCCTGGAATGTGGGAATCGCCCGCGATGACGTGAGGTGTGCCGGCTCGCGTCACGTATTCCGTTCAAGACTATCCGCGTGATTGTCCGCTCGTTGACGGGTCATTCGGGCGATGCTCGGCGAGAAGGTCGGCGAGAATCCATGCTACCCCGGCAATCGCGAACGTCTCGATGTTTTCGCTCCAATTCGTGTGGTTGCGGGGATCCGAAAGAAGCAGCGGTACCCACACGAGCAGCCCAAAGCTCACGAGCATCGTTGTCAGCAGGCGAGTGGCGAGAAGCGCCATCCGATTCGTGAGAAGAGCCACAGCCGCGAGTGCGAACAAGACAGTCGTCGCAACCGCCCAAAACATCTGACCTGGCGGAAGCCACTTCGGAACAAGACTGGCGGTAGCGTGAAGATAAAACGCCTGCTCGAGGGTAAAGGAAGCGGTACAGATGCCCAAAAGAATGCGGCCGATCCGATTCAGCGTTTCCCGTGAGCATGCCGACGACAGGCGCGCGAAAACGATCGCCGCTCCGGTGACGAGAGAGAACTGCTCGAAGAAGTTGCCCCAGCTATTGTAGACCTGCGGTTTGGCGACGATTTCCGGCACGCACAGCAAGGCGAAGACAAGATAAACCGCACCAAGGATGATTGCGCCCGCTTTCGCGGTCCGACGAGACTGAATCGCAGCGCCGCCGAAGATCTGGGCAGCGCCTGCAGCGTCGACCAGGTAAGGCAGTTGATGCCAGCCGTTGTAGTCATGCCAGGCCAGCGTGACGATGCCGAAGGCCAAAGCCGCCACTCCAAACACGTGACGGCCGAGATTCGAGCCGGGTTGTGATACGGTCATTTGTTTTCAGTCCAGTTCATGCACGTGCATCTCGATGCGGAAGAGCCGATCGCCGGTAACGTTCATTTGAGCACCGGGGGATCGCAAAGGATGCAGGCAGCTTTATACAACGGGATGGGCCGAGGGTATAGTGCGGCGTGACATCGCTGGGGGGTGCCTTCTCATCGGCGCACACCACTGTTAGAATGCGGCGCTTTCCAAACGCGACAGGAGAATTCGAAAATGACGGACAATGCCAACGCGGGGGCCAACCCCGGCCCGGAATTTATTCTGCAAATTGGATTGGGATTCTGGGCGTCAAAGGCTTTGCTGAGTGCAGTAGAGATGGGCGTCTTCACCGAACTGGCGAAGCGAGCGGAGGATTTGGCGACGCTGCAGGGCCGTCTTGGAATTCATCCACGAGCCGGGCGCGATTTTTTCGATACCTTGGTGGCGCTGGGCTTCCTGCGCCGCGCGGACGGGAAGTACGCGAATACGCCGGCGACCGATTTTTATCTCGACAAGCAAGAAACCACTTACATTGGCGGCGTGCTGGAAATGGCAACCCAGCGCCTGTACATACACTGGGGCCACCTGACCGAGGCGCTCCGAACCGGCAAACAGCAGAATGAATCCAAAGACGGAAGCGGCTCGCCTTTCGAGGCTCTCTACGCGGATCCCGCGCGGCTGAAGACGTTTCTTGCGGCCATGACGGGCATCAGCCGCGGCGCCAACCAAGCGATCGCGAAAAAAGCTCCGTGGGCGCAGTACCGCACCTTCGCCGACGTGGGCACCGCGCAGGGCGACCTGGCAGTGCAGATTGCGCTTGCGAACCGGCATTTGAAAGGCGTGGGCTACGATCTGTCCGAGGTAGGGCCCATCTTCGAGGAATACGTGGAGCAAAACGGCCTCACCGGCCGCCTCTCTTTTCACCCCGGCAATTTCTTCGAAGATCCGCTGCCGAAAGTGGATGTGATCACGATGGGCCACATCCTGCACGATTGGAATTTGGAAGAGAAGAAAATGCTCCTTCGCAAAGCGTACGACGCGCTCAACCTGGGCGGCGCCGTGGTGATCTATGAATCGATCATCGACGATGACCGGTCGCAAAATGCGTTCGGCTTGCTGATGAGCCTGAACATGTTGGTTGAGACGCCCGGCGGATTCGACTACACGGGCCAGGACTGCATGGGCTGGATGAAGGAGACTGGGTTCCGAGACGCTCGCGTGCAGCACCTGGCCGGCCCGGACTCGATGGTGGTTGGAATCAAGTAAGACGCCGGAGGCGCAGTAAGGGACCAGCCATTAATGCCTCTCTGCTAGTCGTAGGTATTCCTTCGCTGGTTTTGAGACCGTTTTTCCGCTTATGCCTAAGTGCCGTTGGTAGTCTATCGGGTCAAAACTGTAGGAGCCGTTCCGCGCCCTTTTGGACGAGAACCGCGGCTGAGACCACACCTATCCGCCCGTTTCCTTGACGCTGTCAGAAGCGCGCCGCTATACTCGCTGACTGCCGCGAGACTCTCCGGAAAGGACTTACGTTGGAATTTGAGCCGCTGGACCAGTTCCATGAGCGCCTGAAGAAGCTCGCAGAAATTGAAGCCCTCGGCCATCCCGCATATCCCCACAGTTTCGCCTGGACGCACACCGCGCGGCAGATCGTCGACCAGTACGCGAGCCCGACGGCTGAAGAGCTCTCGGCCAAGCGCGTGGACGTCCGAGTGGCGGGGCGCATCGTCGCCCTGCGGCCACACGGCAAAGCCGCTTTCGCTCATCTGTTGAGCGACGGGCAGCGGCTGCAGATCTATATCAAGCTCGACGTGGTCGGCGAGAAAGCCTTCAAACTCTTTCAGCTCCTGGACCTGGGAGACATCATCGGCGTCGCCGGGCACCTGTTTCGCACGAAGACGAATGAGCTGACGGTGTGGGTCGAGCAGCTCGAACTGCTCAACAAGGCGTTGCTGCCGCTGCCCGAAAAATGGCACGGGCTGGCGGACGTCGAGCAGCGGTACCGGCGGCGGTATCTGGACCTGATCGTCAACGAGCGGGCCCGCGACATATTTCTTCGGCGCGCGGAGATCATTCGCGAGATGCGGCGCTTCTTCGACGAGCGCGGATATATCGAAGTCGAGACGCCGATGATGCATCCCATCCTCGGCGGAGCGACGGCGCGGCCGTTTGTGACGCATCACAACACGTTCGACATGGACCTTTATCTGCGGATTGCACCGGAACTGTATCTGAAGAGGCTGGTGGTCGGTGGACTCGAACGCGTCTACGAAATCAACCGCAATTTCCGCAACGAAGGAATCGATGCGATTCATCAGCCCGAATTCACGATGCTCGAGTTCTATCAGGCGTACAGCGATTACCGCGAATTGATGGACCTGACGGAGGAACTGTTTCGAGGGCTGGCCGAGAAAACTTGCGGCGGCGTGAAAATCAAATATGGCGAGCAGGAAATCGACTTCAGCCGGTTCGAACGGCTGACGATGCGCGATGCCATCGGCAAATTCTGGCCGGCGAGCTTTGGCGCGGCGCCACAAGTGAGCGCGCTTGCTTCGTCGGGCGGTCCTCGACGAGTCGCGGAGCAATACAATCAGTTCGGGCGGACGCAGCGACGCGATTTGATCGAGAATCTCGACAAGCTCTCGGACGGTGAGATTACGGGCGAACTATTTGAAGCGGTGGCCGAAGAGCACCTGATTCAGCCGACTTTCATTTACGATTTTCCGACGGCGATTTCGCCGCTCTCGAAATGCCGCGAGGACGATCCTTCGCTGACGGAGCGATTCGAGCTTTTCATCGCGGGAATGGAGCTGGCCAACGGCTTCTCGGAGCTGAATGATCCCGCGGACCAGGAGCGCCGGTTCCGCGCGCAGGTGGAGAAGGGCGGGCAAGAAGCGCCGAAGGAAGTGGACGCGGATTACATTCGAGCGCTCAGCCATGGATTGCCGCCGACTGCGGGCGAGGGAGTGGGAATCGATCGGTTGGTCATGCTGCTCACTGATTCGCACGCGATCCGTGAAGTGATGCTCTTCCCATTGCTGCGCGCGGAGCCCGCCGCGGAAGCCGCTGCGGCTCCGCCTGCCGAGACAAAATGACCTTCGAGTGGCTGGTGGCGCTCAGGTATTTGCGGTCACCGAACCGCCCCGCGGTGCTGCGCCTGGTGACGCTGCTGGCAGTGATCGGCGTGACGGCCGGCGTGACGACGCTGGTGATCGCGCTCTCCATGAACACGGGCTTTCGCCAGGCGATTCGCGATCGCCTGCTGAGCGTAACCGCGCACGTGAACCTGAAGCCGCTCGGTCCCACCGGAATCCGCGATTACCGGCAATTGATCAACAAGCTGAACAGCACGCCGGGAGTGCGTTCGATCGAGCCCGCAGTTTACGATCAGGCGCTGCTTTCCTCCGGAGTTCACGCACGCGGCATCGTGCTGAAGGGTGTCGATCCGGAGCTCGAGATTCGGGCGAGCGAAGCGCTGCACCACATGATCGCGGGCTCCGCCGATTTTTCGCCGGACGCCGACGGGATTCCCGCTTTGCTGGTGGGCCGCCTTCTTGCGGAAGACATGAGAGTCTCCGCGGGCGACTACGTGACGCTGACGAGTCCGCAGGGGAACCTCACGCCGTTCGGGATGCTTCCCCGGTCGCGACGATTTCGTGTGACGGGAATCTTCGATTCCGGATTCTACGACTACGACGCGAACTGGGGCTTCGTGACGCTCGGATCGGCGCAATCGCTCGCTGGAATCGGCGACGTGGTGAGCCTGCTGGAAGTGCGGGTCGCAAGGCTCGATGACGCGGAAGCCGTAGCAGAGGATCTGCTTCGCCGCGCGGGCGAAGGTTTCACGGTCACGACGTGGATGGAGGAAAACCGCGCCCTCTTTCGCGCGCTGAGCCTCGAGAAGCTGGTTACTGCTCTTTTCATCGGCCTGATTACGTTCGTGGCGGGATTGAATATCCTGGTCGTGCTCACGATGACCGTGGCGGATCGCGCGCGCGACATCGCCGTGCTGATGGCCATGGGGGCGCGGCAGCGCCAGATCCGGATCATCTTCCTGGTCCAGGGACTCGCTGTTAGCGTGACGGGAATTGTCGCGGGACTTGTGCTCGGCTACGGCGCTGCGCTGATCGCGGACCGCTGGAAACTGATTCCGCTGAACCCGGAAGTCTATGCGATCCCATACGTGCCGTTCCATGCGAACGGCCTCGACGCCATCTGGATCGCGGCGGCAGCCCTCGCCATCAGCGTTGCGGCCACTGCGCTCCCCGCGCGGTCGGCTGCGCGGATTCTTCCGGTCGACATCCTGCGATTCGAGTAGGCCGGAATTTTTCAGCGCGAACGGTTAGCTAATCCATCGAATTGGTGCGCGCATTTTTCAGTGTTACGGCGCAAGCGTGCTAGAATTACAATGAGGAAAAGAATTAGAATCGAGAGCGCCATTTCTTCCACTCTGAGGGGAAAGGATTTAGCTAGGCAATAAGACGGCCAAAATGTGAAATTCCTTGGACAAGTTCCCCTTTTGGCACTGCTAGTTGCATGGAAGATAAGGACATATGGGAATGCAAGTTCGGCATCTAATCTGTGAGAGAGATAGCAGGCGATGCAGAGGCAGGCTAGTACGGGTGTAGCAGTGCTTAACGGCGCCCGCTCCGGGGTCGTCGAGAAATCTGACGAACTGCTGCGCGCGCAAGCCCTCACTAAGGTCTTCCACTCAGGTCAGCAGGAAATCAAGCCACTGGACGAAGTCGATTTCGCGGTCGAACGCGGCGAGATGGTCGCGATTGTAGGACCCTCCGGCACAGGGAAGAGCACTTTCCTGCACTTGCTGGCCGCGCTGGACACTCCAACAAGCGGTGAAGTATACTTCGCCCGAAATTCGCTCTGGTCGCTTGGGGACGCGGAACTCGCGGAATATCGGAACCGGGTGGTGGGTTTTGTGTGGCAGCGGCACCACCTGCTTCCGGATTTCACGGCCGCAGAGAACGTCGCGATGCCCCAGCTGCTTCGAGGGGCGAAGCTGAGGGAATCGCTGCAAGCGGCGGATGCGTGGCTGGGAGACGTTGGATTAGGCGGCCGGGGAAACCAGCGCGCGAGCGAACTTTCAGGGGGAGAACAACAGCGAGTGGCCATAGCCCGAGCGCTCGTGAATCAGCCGGCTTTGCTTCTGGCGGACGAACCGACTGGCGATTTGGATCAGCGCAATGCGGAAGGCGTTTTCGAATTGATGCAGCGCCTCCACCGTTCTCACCATCTAACGACTGTTCTTGCAACGCACAATCCATCGTTGGCTCGGCGCGCAGATCGTGTATTTGTTCTCGAGCACGGAAAGCTGGCGCCAGCCGTGGAAGGGCACACAGTCGCCGCCATCGGCGCGACGCAGACGGCAGGCGCCTGGACAGAAACTCTGGGAGAACGTGGGTGAACCGTGTTTGAACGCTATACGGAAAAGGCTCGGCGAGTGATATTTTTCGCGAGGTACGAGGCAAGCCAGTACGGCAGCCCGTACATCGAGACCGAACATCTGCTTCTCGGTCTGCTACGCGAGGATAAGGCGCTCGCGAACCGGTTTCTGCGCACGCACGGCTCCATCGAATCCATCCGCAAGGAAATCGAATCGCGCATCACGGTCCGCGAACGAATTTCCACTTCCGTCGAGGTTCCTCTCAGCCAGGAGTGCAAGCGCATTCTGAATTACGCCGCCGAAGAAGCCGAGCGGCTGGGGCACAAGCACGTAGGCACGGAGCACCTGCTTCTTGGGGTGTTGCGCGAAGAGAAATCCTTCGGGGCGGAAATTCTGCTCGAACGCGGATTGCGACTTTCCACGGTGCGCGAGGAGTTGGCGCGCAGCGCGGGAGAGAAGGTGCCTGTGAATCGGCCAAAAGAAGCATCGTTGTTAGCTGAGTTCAGCCGCGATTTGACGCAAGCGGCGATGGAAGGGCAGCTCGATCCGCTCGTCGGGCGGGACCGGGAGCTCGAGCGCGCGATTCAGATTCTTTGCCGACGCACGAAGAACAATCCGGTGCTGATCGGCGAGCCGGGCGTGGGCAAGACAGCCATCGTCGAAGGTTTGGCGCAACGAATCTCCGACGGCGACGTGCCGCCGTTCCTCGCCGACAAGCGAATCCTGTCGCTGGACCTGTCGTTGATCGTCGCCGGAACGAAGTATCGCGGCCAGTTCGAAGAACGCCTGAAGACGATCATGAAGGAGCTGATGGAGAGCCAGAACGCGATCGTCTTCATCGACGAATTGCACACGCTGGTGGGCGCGGGTTCGGCGGAGGGTTCGCTCGACGCCGCGAACATCCTGAAACCGGCCCTGAGCCGCGGCGAGATTCAATGCATCGGCGCGACTACACCGGCGGAATATCGGAAGTCGGTGGAAAAGGATCGCTCGCTCGAGCGGCGTTTCCAGGCCGTGAAGGTTTCCGCGCCGGGCGAGGATGAAGCGATTCGGGTCCTTCAGGGCGTGCGCGATCGTTACGAAAAATTCCATGCAGTGAGCTACACGGAAGAAGCCATCCGTTACGCGGTCTATCTATCGAACCGGTACATTCCCGACCGCTTCCTGCCGGACAAGGCGATCGATCTTCTCGATGAAGCCGGGGCGCGCGTGAAGCTGCGCCAGGCCATGCTCCCCGACGAGGTTTCGGAAGTCCAGAAGCGGGTGAAATTCATCACGCATCGGATGGAAACGGCGATCGCCAATCACGAATTCGAGAAGGCGCGGTTCTACTCCGAGGAAGAACGCAAGGAAAAGGAACACCTGCGAATCCTGCGCGAGAAGCTGAAGATCGATGATTCCTCGACTGGAGTGGTCACGCGCGAGGATATCGAAGAAGTGGTCGCGCGCTGGACCGGTATTGCGGTCACGTCGATCAAGGAAGACGAGCAGCAGAAGCTCCTGCGCATCGAAGAAGAGCTCCATCGGCGCATCATCAGCCAGGACAAGGCGATTACGGCGCTGGCGCGGGCGATTCGGCGAAGCCGCGCGGGCCTGAAGGCGCCGGGACGCCCGGTCGGCTGCTTCCTGTTCCTCGGCCCGACGGGCGTGGGCAAGACAGAAGTTGCGCGACGGCTGGCGGAGTTTCTCTTCGGCAGTGAAAAGTCGCTGATTCGCTTCGATATGTCCGAGTACATGGAAAAGCACTCGGTTTCGAAGCTGATCGGCGCGCCTCCGGGATATGTCGGATACGAAGAGGGCGGGCAACTCACCGAGCGAGTGCGGCGAACTCCTTATTCGGTGATCCTGCTCGACGAGATTGAAAAGGCGCATCCGGACGTCTACAACATACTCCTGCAGGTTTTCGAGGACGGTCAGTTGACCGACGGCCTTGGGAATACGGTCGACTTCCGCAACACAATCATCATTCTCACGTCCAATCTCGGCGCGCGCCAACTGCAGAAGCAGTCCGGGCTCGGCTTCCAGTCGGCCGATGAGCTTGCCGCGGCGAAGAGCCAGGACGATATGGTGATGGGTGAAGTCAAGCGGGCGTTCAATCCCGAATTTCTGAACCGCCTCGATGAGGTGATTCTGTTCAACTCGCTCACGGATGATGATTTGCTGCGGATCATCGACTTGCTCGTGGGCCAGATCAACGAGACGCTGGTGCACCGCCAGGTACAGATCGCGATAACGCCTGAAGCGCGCCAGTGGATTCTCGAGAGGACTTGCAGCGATCGGAATTATGGCGCGCGACCGCTCCGGCGCGCGTTGCAGAAGTACGTCGAAGACCCACTGTCGGAGGCTCTGATCCAGGGCGGACTGCAGCGGCCGGCCACGCTCGAGGTTTTCCTCTCCGGCGACGGTCTGTCGTTCCGTCCTGTCGTTGAAGCAACCCCGGTGGCCCACTAAGAATCCCACACGCAAGCCGGAAGGGAGCATTCCGGCGGGGGAGCCAAAAATTTTGGGCGGGGGACTGCGGCCTTGACTATAGCCTTGGCCGCCGGAACGAAAATTTGTCTGCGCCTGTTCGAATCGTTCGGGCCTGTGTGCCTGATTTTTTTTGCTCTCGGGCAAACCCTTTGGGCTCAGCAACCTCAAGGGAACACCGGGCCTCAGTTCGTTATCGAGCGCATCGACTTCGTCGGCAACCGGCGGATACAGACGGGCACGCTTCGCGCGCGAATTATTTCGCGGCCGGGCGACGTCTACAATGCGGAAGTGCTCCGGCGGGATTTCCAACTGCTGTGGAACACCCAGTTTTTTGACGACATCCGCCTGGAAGTCGAAGATAGCCCCGACCAGCCGAACGCAAAAGTGGTGGTGTTTTACGTTTCGGAGAGGCCCATCATTCGCCGGATCGAGTACAAGGGAAACAAGTCGATCACGGAATCGGACATCCTGGATGCGTTCAAGGACAAAAAGGTCGGTCTAACGGTGGAAAGCCAGTTCGACCTGACCAAAATCAAGCGGGCAGAGGTGGTCATCAAGGGATTGCTCGCGGCGCACGGGCGGCAGTTTGCCACCGTCAAGCCGACGTATGAAAAGATCGCGGCGACGAACGCCGTGAAGCTGGTTTTCAACATCGATGAAGGGCCTAAGGTTAAAGTCGGGAAGATCATCATCAAGGGAAACAAGGCGTTTTCCGATCGCCGGATCATCCGCACGATGAAGAACGACCGGCCATACTCGATTCCGCTCTACTACACTTACATTCCCGTGATGGACAAAACGTACGACCGGCCTAAATTGGACGAAGACCTTGAAGTCGGCATCCGCGGGCTTTACCAAAGCAATGGCTATTTCCGGGTCGACGTGAACGTCACGGACGCGAAGACGGTAGACATCAATCGGGCGGGCATCCCGGGGCCGTGGCCGTACATCGGAAGCAAGCACGAGAAGGCCACCAACATCACGATCACGATTGACGAGGGCGAGCGGTATCACATGGGCAAGCTCACGTTCCGCAGCGCCGATCCGGACGAAGGACTCGTGCTGAAGCCCGAGTTCCTCGCGCAAGTCTTCCCCATGAAACAGGGAGACATTTTCTCGACGGACAAGCTGCGCAAGGCCTTCGACACCTACAAGAAGATCTACGGCGAATACGGCTATATCGACTTCACCCCTCAGCCCAACTTCGACATCGACGAAGCCAAGAAGACGATCAATCTCACCTTGGACTTCGATCAGCAGAAGCAATATTATGTCCGCCGCATCGAGTTCGCCGGGAACACGACAACCCGCGACAAAGTGATTCGGCGCGAAATACTCCTGGATGAGGGGCAGATTTTCAATAACCACCTCTGGGAATTGAGCATTCTTCGGTTGAACCAACTCAATTACTTCGAAACCATCAAGCCGGAAAACGCGGACCTCAAGAAGAACGCGAAGACGGGGTCTGTGGATATTCGTTTGAAGTTGCATGAGAAACAAAAGCAATCCATCAGCTTCTCGGGTGGCGTCAGCGGAATTGCCGGAAGCTTCATCGGGCTTTCGTATCAGACGAACAACTTCCTGGGGCTCGGCGAAACACTCACCGTTTCGGCGCAGGTCGGCGACATTCAGAAAAACATCGTCTTCGGCTTCACGGAACCGTATCTTCTCGACCGCCCCATTTCAACGGGCTTCACCATATTCTTGAACTCGTTCAACTACAACACCGCCAGGCAGACCGGGCTCTTGTTTGGCGCCCCCGTCGCCATTAACCCCGCGCTCCAAGAGAATTACTCGCAGGACTCGAAAGGCTTTACCGCATTCGCGAGCTATCCGATGCGGAAGTTTTCGTTCGCGCGGCTGGGACTCACGTATGGCTGGTCGACGACGGACATCACGACGTTCAGCCAATCGGCTCAATTGCTGTTTGAGTTCACGCAGTTCCGAAGTCTTGCCGGGCCGTCGGCGTTGCGGGGGATTCGGGAAAGCTATGTGATGCCGAGTCTTAACTACGACCGGCGCGACAGTCAGGTAAACCCGACGCATGGCTCGAGCTTCTCGCTCTCGTCCAAGGTGGAAGGCGGCCCGTTAGGCGGCAACGTCAACTCGTTCACGAACATCTTCACCATGAATTATTTCCGGCCGCACTACCACCACCGGAACGTGATCGGAGTCCACCTTCAGACGGCGATGATGTCCGGATTCGGCGGGAAGGATGCTCCTCCGTACAGTCGCTTCTATATGGGCGGCGAATACGATGTGCGCGGATTTGAGTTCTACACAATATCGCCGTTCGTGGCGATTCCCAGCCTGGGTAGTGCGACCGTCACCTATTACGATCCCACGAAGATCGGAAGTGGCGGACAGCCGTTGCCGCAGATCCTGTCGATCCCGACCTTGCAGTATTTTCCGACGCGGCCCGGCGGGGACACACAAGCCATCCTGAACACCGAGTACCGCATTCCGATTTATCAGAACTACGTCGGCCTCACGATCTTCCACGACTTCGGCGTGGACGGGATCCTTCGAAAATCGCAGTTGGCGCTGGATCCCTCGGCGCTCTCGAGTTTCCAGGAACAGTATCCTAACGCGGATTTTCCGGGTCTCAAGATCGGCAACAATCTCCCCCTGATTTCCGGAACGAACTTCACGCCGCACACGTCCGCCGGCGTCGAGCTCGTGGTCCAGTTGCCGATCATTCAGGCGCCGTTCCGGTTCTATTACGCTTACAATTATGCCCGTCTGACGCAGACGATTCAGGGCCCGCAGCTCACCGATATTTACGGAGACCAGATTCCGGGCGCCTATGCCGTGGATCCGATTGAAAGACAGTATTTGCAAAATCTCGGGATATACACCACGGATATCGTTCCTCAGATCACACAGTTTCTGCAGGCGCAGGGACAGCGGCTTCCAGCCGGATTGATCGAGCCGAAGAGCACGTTCCGGTTTACGGTCAGCCGGACGTTCTAGCGCGGAATTGCCGGCATGGACCGGCATGGCCCAATTCGCGACTTTTTCAAGAGGCACGGCGGAGTGAGGTGAGAGGCTTGGGAGGAAGCAGAATGCGATCGCTTGGACTGGCCGCGGCAGTATTCCTCGCGGCCGTAGCCTCAGGGTGTGGAAGTAACACCACAACCATCGGCGTGTCGGTATCTCCCACTGGCTCGTCGCCTAACGCGCCCTACTCGGTGATCAAAGGCGGGACGCAAATCTTCACCGCCTCCGTGGCGGGAGGCTCGACGACAACCGTCTACTGGCAAATCTGTCTCGCGCCGCCCATCACGAGTCCTCCCACGGAGCCGACCACCTGCACCCCGATTCCCGGCGTCAAGAGTCTGAGCACGTGGACCTTGACGGGTTACGGCACGATCACGCAGAACGGCCTTTACACAGCTCCCACAACCATTCCTCAGCAGAATCCCTTCGTCATCATGGCCGTTAGTCAGGTGGACTATACAGCGTTCGGCATCAGTTACATCAGCATCGATTCCGGCATTCGCGTCCAGATGAACCCTACGACCGCGACGATCGGCACGCAAGAAACCTTTACTGTAACCGCCAACGTAACAGGCACAGCAAGCACTGGCGTTACTTGGAGCGTTAACGATATTGCCGGCGGCGACGCCACGAACGGAACGATCACCCCAACCGGTCCTCAAACGGCACTGTATCAAGCTCCCGCAACCGCTCTGTCCGCAACAGTGAAGGCCACTTCCACTGCAGATCCAACGGAGTCGGGTACCACAACAATCATTGTCACGGCCGCAGCCGACCCGACTCTCGATTCGGTGGATCCCACCACTGCGGCCCAAGGGTCTGTTCAGCAGGATATCTATGTCACAGGTTCGGGCTTCCTTTCGACAAGTGTGGTGCTCGTGAACGGCACGCCGCTGCCGACCACGCTGATTAGCGCTACGCTCATGCGCGCAACCATTCCTTCAACGCTCTTGACCCAGTCCGGATCGTTCGCGATTCGCGTACAGCGCCAGAATGGCGACTTGAACTTGGCGGGGTCCAACGGCGCGGTGAACCTGTCCGTCATCACGCCACGCCCTTCCGTCGTAGCGTCGGCGCCGGATAGCATTCCGGCCACGAACGCTGGTTTCGGCGTAAGCCTCACGGGAGGTTTCTTCGCCTCGGGGACCACCAGCGCGACCTTCAACAGCTTCACGGGTCCGAGTCTTGGCGTGAGTTCTACAATCGGCAGCAGCCGCCAGATGACAGTCAACATTCCCGCCGGCAGCCTTTCGACACCTGGCCTTTACCCAATCGTCGTCCACAACAGTGGCGTCACGACCGGCCCGTCGTCCACATCGGCTGCGAACATCGCAGTGACGCCGGCTGCAGGGACCCTGTTGAGTTCACCGACGGCCACCGTGGGTGTCGGTTCAAACCCCTCCGCCGTGGCGATCGACGAGGCGGACGGTCTGGCTCTTGTCGTCAACACGGGAAGCAACACGGTATCCGTTGTCAGTCTTGCGACGAATTCCGTTGTTCAGACTGTGGCGGTGGGGAATAATCCTACGGGAATTGCGGTCGACGACGGATTGCTCCCGCCGCTCGATCATGTCGCGCTCGTGGTCAACAGCGCCGACAACACAGTCTCGGCCATCGACCTGACTACGTTCGCAGTTTCGACCCTTACTCTTCCGCCGCTTCCATCGGGATCGACGCCCTATTCGGTCGGCGTCAATCCAATTACGCACCACGCTGTGGTTGCCAATTCGTTGACGAACCTTGCCACGATCCTCGATCTCTCCACCGGGGCGCCCGTATATCTCCAGGAAATCGGCGGTGGGCTGACCAACTATGGCACGGGAACGGCGCCGGCCATCGCGATTGATCCACGCCTGAATTGGGCCGTGGTGTCTGCGGGAGGCGGCGGAAACGGAAGCGTCAATCTTGTCGATTTGGGCCGCGACGCCATCGCCGGCGTCGATGCCGGGCGCGCACCTTCCGTTGTGGGCACGCTGACGCTGACTTCCAGTGGGTCCGGCGTTCAGGGAGTAGGCATCAACGGTGAAACGCATCAGGTCTTGTTGACCGCGCCAACCGTCGGCGGCTTCCCGATGTTCAGCTTGCTGGATCAGTCCGTAAGTGCGATCGCCTTCCAACAAAACGGCGTGATAGTGAACCAGCCCGGCTACGTGGCGGCGGCCGTGAGTTCCCTTGCGAACATGGGTGTGGCTATCAATACGAACGCGAACGCCGCTGCGATTCTGGATTTGCAGGGTCACATCGTCATTGAGAATGTCGCAACCGGCAACCAGCCGGTGGCCGTCGCCGTCGATCCCGGCACCAACGAAGCGCTCGTCGTGAATCAGGCAGACGGCACGGTTTCCATTCTTTCGCTTGGCACGGTGCGCTCGAGTGCCTCGCTTGGCGCCGCTCGAGCACCCCAGATCACGCTCTCGAGCCCCGAAATCGCCTTCACCTCCTCGAACTCGTTGACGCTCACTCTGACCGGCGGAGGCTTTGCGGCGGGTGCCCAGGCCCTTCTTGATGGCACTGTGGTTCCGTCCGTCGTTTCCGCCGATGGGCGGCAGATAGTCGCCACCGTCCCGGCCGCGATGCTGACCGCCGCGCGCCGCTATTCCGTGTATGTCCAGAATCCCGGGCAGGCCGCGATCTCGAACATAGAGGACTTGATTATCGTGCAGCCTGTACTCGTGGGAGCGTCGCCGTTTGGTGTTGCGGTCGATTCCGATTGCGACCTCGCGGCCGTGACGAATTCCGGCGATGGAACGGTCTCGATCGTGGCTCTAACTCCGAATGCCCCGGCGGGCCAAACCCTCTGCGCAAACAATGGGGCCGTCGGCACGGTCGGCGCTCCGATTCCCGTGGGCACCACTCCTCAGGGCATTGCGATCGAGCCTCGTTTGGGCGTGGCACTGGTTGCCAACAACGGAAGCGACAATGCCAGCGTCGTGGACTTGGCCGGGATGGGCCCACCTTCGACCTTCCAGTTGTGCGGTGGCTCGTGCACAAACGTCACTGCTGTGGCGATGAATCAGGATGGTTCCACCGCCTATGTCGCCGACGTCCTCTCGGCCAATGGGAGCCCCGCTGGGAATGTCAGTGAAGTCGCGGTGTCACGGGATACCTCAGGTTTTGCGAGCGGCACTCCAGGCGGAGTGTTTGGCAACCTGGACCTGACTCCCACCTCGATCGCCTTCGATCCCTACTTGGAGTATGTGGGAGTGGCGACTGCGGGGCTCGAGAGCAACATCGATATCATAAACCTCACCTCGTCCGGCACTCCGACGCGTGTGACTGGCCTGACTGGGGCGGGCCTCCAGGTCCCGATGGGAATCATCTTTGATCCTGTGAACCAGGTCTTTCTTGCGGCGAACAGCTTGGTCAACAACATCATCTTCGTGGATCCGACCACGGCGATTGCCGGTTCCTCTCAGGTGGGCATGAATCCGACGTCGCTCGATTACAACTATCAGACGAGCACCCTGGTGACTGCCAACAATGCGAGCAACACCGTGTCGATTGCCGACTACGTTTGCCCGCCCAACATCCTGAATAATTGTTCCGGGCCACAGGTGCGGAGCATTCTCGCATTGGGCAGTTCGCCTCAATTTTCGGTCGCGATCGACCGCACGTTGAATCTCGCGGTTCTAGCGGACCAGAGCAACAATCGTGTGCTCTTGATCCCGCTGCCATAGCGGTCTCGAAAGGAATGGGCCAACCCCACGCAGAGGCGATGCATCGGACTCAAACAGACCGGCGTGCAGTCGGCGGCGTGAGTTGCGAATCGCCCGGATCCGTGCGGGATTGAATTCTGGTTGACCCTCTTCTCCGTCCGACGCTATAATGCCCGATTTGGACTTAGCCGAATTTTGAACAAGGAGTTGGCAGCATGAAGATTCGATTGGCAATTGCGGTTTTGGCGGCGGCAATCTCTTCCCCCGCCATCTGGGCCCAAGCAGGCGCCGCGGGCCGTGCGGACCAACCCCTGAAAGTGGGCGTCATCAACATGACGGCCGCGATCACCGGGACGGCCGAAGGCAAACAGGCGGCGAACGAGTTGACCTCTAAGTTCGCCCCTCGGCAGACCGAACTGCAGAATCTCCAGAAGCAGATTCAGGACATCTCTTCGCGGCTTCAGACGACTTCCAACACGCTGTCGGATGATGAGAAGTATCGCCTTCAGCGCGAAGCCGAGCAGTTGAACCGGACCCTTCAGCGGAAGGATCAGGAGGCTAAGGACGACTACCAGGACGCTCAGCAGGACCTGATCAACTCGCTCGGCCGGAAACTCCTGACGGTTCTGGACAAGTATTCGAAGGACAACGGCTACGGCGTCATTTTTGATGATTCGGCGCAACAGACGCCTGTGATTTATGCGGCGAACGCTGTTGACGTCACACAGGACGTCATCAAGCTCTACGACCAGAGCTACCCGGTCAAGGCGACCGCGGCGGCGAAGCCCGCCAGTCCCGCGCCGAGACCGGCGGCCCCGAAGCCACAACAGAATCAATAGCGGCGTCTTCGCCGTACTTTCGTGGGGCCTTTCGACCACCGCGTGGAGAGGCCTCTCTCCCCACAGACTCGGCTGAAGCCTGGAATCAGGCCGTTCCAAACGCGGCTTGCGTTTTGCAGGTAACGAAATTATACTGAGGTGCTTTCATCTAGGTCGCAGGGCCGAGTGGGCGCGAGCCCACTTTTTTGTTGGTCGCAATCATTGGACTATGTGGGCGAACGGTCCCGCGACGCCCAAGTGACGTGAAAGCTGTGCCTGGAACGGAATGGACCTGGGTAAGATTCGAGAAGCGGCCGAGCGTGTAGCCCGCTCCGAGGGCTTGGACGTATTTGACGTCGAGTGGAAGGTGGGGAAGCAGAGGCTTCTTCGCGTCTATATCGACCGGCTGCCGGGCCCGGCGAATCCCGAAGGACTTGGGATCAGTCACAACGATTGCGAGAAGGTCAGCCAGCAGCTCAGCATGATCCTGGACGTTGAGGATCTGGTGCCTGGACCGAGCTATCTGCTCGAGGTCAGTTCGCCCGGGCTGGACCGCAAGCTGCTGAAGCCGGCCGATTACGAGCGGTTCGTCGGCCGTCTGGCGCATATCTGGCTGAACGAACCGGTCGAGAATCAAAAGTATTTTGAGGGCCGCCTAGCGGGCTATGTGGATGGTGTCGTAAAGCTGGCCCTGAGGGATCGCGAAATTCAGGTGCCATTCGCGGGCATTCGCAAGGCGAACCTCGTCGTCGAGATCTAGGGAGAAACGGAAATGGCGAGTCTGCTGTTCCAGACAATTGAGCAGATCAGCCGGGAAAAGCACATCGAACCGGAGATCATCGTCGCGGCCATTGAGGACGCAATGGTGGTGGCGGCTCGGAAGTTCTACCGCACGGAGGAAGATCTCCGCTCCAAGTTCAATCCGGAGACGGGTCACGTGGACGTGTATTCGGTCCACACGGTGGTTGAGGAGGTCACAGATCCTCTGCGCGAAATTTCGCTGACCGACGCGCGGAAACAAAGTCCGGAAATCGAAATCGGCGGCGAAATCGTGCATTCCAAGCCCACCGACGTGCTGGGGAGAATCGCCGCGCAAACCGCGAAGCAGGTGATTCTGCAGAAGGTGCGGGAAGCCGAGCGCGACACCATCTACAACGAATTTCACACGCGCGTCGGCGAGCTCGTGAACAGCATCGTGAAGCGCATGGAAGGTCCGGACATCATCGTCGATCTGGGCCGCACCGAGGCCCGTCTTCCGAAGCGCGAACAGTCGCGCCTGGAGGCCTACAATGTCGGCGACCGGCTGCGTGTGACGATCCGTGCGGTCGAGCGTGCGGCCAAGGGCCCGCAGGTGATCGTATCCCGCGCTGATCCCGCTCTGGTGCAGCGGCTGTTCGAGATGGAAGTCCCCGAAATTTACGACGGCACGGTTCAGATTCGCGCGGTCGCCCGGGAAGCCGGCGAGCGCACCAAAATCGCGGTCGAGAGCCGCGACAAGGACGTCGATCCGGTCGGCGCTTGCGTCGGCATGAAGGGAATGCGCGTGCAGTCGATCATCCGCGAACTGCGCGGCGAGAAGATCGACATCATTCCCTATAACGAAGAGACGATCGCCTTCGCTCAAAAGGCCCTCAGTCCCGCCAAGGTTACGCGCGTTCAGATCGTGGACCCTGATGAGAAGCGCCTGGAAGTGATCGTGGAAGACACGCAGCTCTCGCTCGCGATCGGCAAGAAAGGACAGAACGTCCGACTCGCCAGCAAGCTGATCGGCTGGAACATCGACATTAAGAGTGAAGAGGAGAAGCGCCGCGAAATCGAAGCGCAAATGACGGCTCTAACCGCGCCCGGCACGCCGCTTTCGGAGCTGAAGGGCGTCGGTCCCAAGACCATCGAGAAGCTCGAGGCCGCAGGCATCACTTCCGTCGAGAAGCTGGCGGATATGACTCCCGAACAGCTCGTGGAGATACCAGGCATCGGCGAGAAGATGGTCGAGAAAATTCACCAGTCCGTTGCGGCGCACTTTGAGGCGCTCGAAGCCCAAGCCACCGCGCCTCCCGTCGAGGAAACTGCCGAGGCGGGCGAGGCTGTGCCTGAGGCTGCGGTCGAGAGTGAGCAAGAAGCTCCTCCCGAAGCGACGGCAGAGGGCGCGGCAATGGACGCTGCCGAGGCGGGCGAAGCTGGCGAAGGCCAGTCTCTCGGCGGCGGGGAAGTCGCATCCGAGACGGAGGAACAGAACGCCAAGGCGGCGAAGGCGGCTGAATCGGATGCGAAATCTGAGGCGGAGGAACCGAAGGCCTCCGAATAATGGAATTCGGGAATAGGAGCTGATGTCAGACCCTAATCAAATTCGAATCAATGAGCTGGCCAGGGAACTCGAGATCAAGGCGAAAGTCCTGATCGACTACCTGCCGGAGATCGGCGTCACGGAAAAGAAGACGCACTCCAGTTCGCTCGACCTGCACCACGCGGAGCAGGTGCGGAAGCACTTTCAGGAACTGGCCGCGAAGGAAGCTGCTGCAGAGGCGGACAAGGCCGCGAAAGCAGCGGCAGCCAAGGCCAAGCCTCGTCCGGCGGCTGCTCCAGCGGCAAAGCCGGGTCTGACACCCACCCAAGCTCCTGCAGCTCCTCCCGTCGGCACTTCAGCTCGCCCGGCAGCTCCAGCAGCAGTTCCGCCTGGCGTTGCAAAGCCAGGAGTCGTGCCCCCGCGTCCGGCAGCTCCCGGCGCGGCGGTGCCAGCCACGCATGCGCCTGCCGCTGCTCGCCCGGTGGTCCCTGCGAAGCCAGGTGTGACGCCCGCGGCACAGCCGACGCCATCCTCGGCTCCAGCTCGGCCGACGACGCCAATGCGGCCTGCGGTACCACCTGCGACGACAGGCCAGCCCGCCGCTCAACGCCCCGCCGCAGCCGCTTCATCGCAGGCACCGGGCACGCCAAGACCTGCGGTAACTCCCGGTGGCGGCCAACGAGTTCCGATGCGTCCGAGCGGGCCAGGGCAGCCAGGTCAAGGCCGCCCCGCCCCGAGCGGCATGCGTCCCGCTGCGGCTCCAGGCCAAGGACGCCCCGGCATGCCGCAGCGTCCCGGTGCGCCTTCGTCGCGTTTCCCGCAGCGTCCTGGCGGTCCTCGTCCGGGTGGACCCGGTGGCGGACCCAGGCCCTCTGGTCCCGGTCTCGGCGGCTTACCGAAGGCTGAGCCTGGCAAGCCGCTCTACGCCAGAAAACCGCCCGCCAGCGCCCCGCGCGGCCGGCCGCTGATTGAAAAGCGCTTCGCAGAGGGAGAAAGAAAACTTCACCCGGTTCGCACGCGTCCCGGCGTCGGTCCGGGCGGAAGAGCTACGCAGGTCGAGCCAGTCGCGCCGGTTCAACGCGAGCCGAGGCTCGTCACGGTCACGGAAGGAATCACGGTTCGCGACCTGGCTGAAAAGCTCGACATTCGCGCCAAGGATCTTCTGAAAACGTTGCTCGATCGCGGAGTCTTCGCCAGCATCAATCAGGCCCTCGATGCTCAGACGGCCACGACCTTGGCGGAAGCCTTCAATGGAATCGTGCAGGTGGTCACGTTTGAACAGGAAGTCGCGCAGGAAGAAAAGGTCAAGGAAGAGAGGACCGGCAATCTCCGTCCGCGCGCGCCCGTCGTAACAGTAATGGGCCACGTGGACCACGGCAAGACGAGCCTGCTCGACGCCATCCGCGAAACCGAAGTCGCTGCCGGCGAAGCCGGAGGAATCACGCAGCATATCGGTGCATATGAAGTGCATGTGGACGACCGTCGCATCGTCTTCATCGACACGCCGGGCCACGAGGCGTTCACACGCATGCGCGCGCGCGGCGCGAAGGTGACCGACATCGTCGTCCTCGTTGTCGGCGCCGACGACGGCGTGATGCCGCAGACCGAAGAGGCGATTTCGCACGCGAAAGCCGCGAACGTGAAAATCATCGTCGCCATCAACAAGATCGATAAGCCCGAAGCGCAGCCGGAACGCGTCAAGCGTCAGCTCTCCGACCGCGGTCTGATGCCCGAAGAATGGGGCGGCGACACCGTCATGGTTGAGGTCTCGGCTAAGACAAAGAAGAACATCCCGCGGCTCCTCGAGATGATTCTGCTGGTTGCGGATCTCGGCGAGCTCAAAGCGGACCCCGATGCGCCCGGAAGCGGCACCGTGCTCGAGTCGCGCGTCGATAAGGGCCGCGGTCCTGTTGCCACTGTGCTCGTTCAAAACGGAACCCTGAATGTCGGCGACGTTTTCATCGTCGGCGCGGTTTACGGAAAGGTGCGCGCGCTCTTCGACGATCGTGCTCAGCCAATCAAGAAAGCCGGTCCGTCGACTCCCGTCGAAATCCTCGGTCTGCAGGGTGTGCCCGAAGCCGGCGACCAGTTCCAGGTCGCGGACGAAGCCAGGGCCCGCCACATCGTCGAGTACCGCCAGGCCAAGCAGCGCGAGGCCTCTCTCGCCAAGACCGCTTCTTCCGGCCGCTTGACGCTCGATCAGTTGCACGAGCAGCTCAAAGCCGGCGAGGTGAAGGAACTGCCCGTCGTGATCAAGGCGGACGTCCAGGGCTCGGTGGAAGTCCTCTCGGAAATGCTGCCGAAGCTCTCGAACGACGAGGTGAAGGTCAAGGTCATCCACGCCAGCGTCGGCGCCGTAAGCGAGACCGACGTTTTGCTCGCTTCCGCCTCGAACGCCATCATCGTCGCTTTCAACGTCCGCCCGGAACGAAAGGCGACGGATCTCGCGCAGCGCGAAAACGTCGACATCCGCCTCCACACCATCATCTACGAACTGCTCGACGAGTTGAAGAAGGCTGTTGCCGGTCTGCTCGCGCCGGTGATCAAGGAAACCTACCTGGGCCGCGCCGAAGTGCGCGACACCTTCCGCGTGAAGGGCGCCGGAATGATTGCCGGATGCTCTGTCCAGGACGGCATCATCAAGCGCGATGCCGATGTGCGCGTCCTCCGCGACAACGTCGTCATTTATACCGGCCGCGTCGCCTCGCTGCGCCGCTTCAAGGAAGACGTGAACGAAGTTCGCGCCGGTTTCGAATGCGGCGTCGGAGTCTCGAACTTCAACGACGTGAAGGTTGGCGATATCCTGGAATGCTTCAAGATGGAGAAGACGGCCCCGGCCCTCGACGTGAGTTTGCCGGATCGCGGGCGGCCGCCGAAACAAAGCGGAACCGGCGCTTCTGTCTGACGCGATTCCTCGCCTTCTTGGTGAGCGCGTCCGGTTGCAAATAGTCGGGGGCGGAAATGCCGATCGGCCTCCTCACTCTGGAAATTCACATCCCAGATGCGCGGTCTCTCAAGGACAAGCGGCAGGTGCTGCGCAGCTTGAAAGATCGTCTCCGCGCCCACTTCAATGTCGCCGTTGCCGAGCTGGAGCACCAGGAGTTGTGGCAGCGCTCGCGCGTCGGGGTTGTCTCCATTTCGGGCGACGGAAAACACCTGGAGGAATTGCTCGAAGCGATTGCCGCGGAATCCGAGCGCCTTCTCGGCCGCGACCTGGTTTCGCGCGATATTGCCTATTTTGAGGATGCAGAGTCATGACCGTCGGGGGACATCGATCGGAGCGCGTTGCCGAGGAGATTCGGCACGAGGTGAGCCTCATGCTCGCGGGTGAACTCAAGGACCCTCGCCTCGCCATTCCGCTCGACGTCACCGAAGTCCGGCTCACACCCGATTTGCGCACCGTGCGCGTTTTTGTGCGCCTCGACGGCGATGAATTGGAGCGCAACGCCGCGCTCAAGGGCCTGAAGGCCGCCTCCGGATACATTCGCCACGAACTGGTCGAGCGCCTTCAGTTGCGGCGCGCGCCCGAAATCCTGTTCAACCTCGACGACTCGGAGGAGTACTTTCAGCACATCGACGACCTGCTTCGCAAAGCGAAGGCCCCGGAGGGAAAGTAAGCCGCTCGCGTTTCCGGGCAGCCGCTTGGCCCGCACTCATGCCTAGAACTCCACAGCCTGCTCCCATCGACGGCATTCTCGTCGTCGATAAGCCCTGCGGCAAGACTTCGCACGACATCGTCGAAACCGTGCGCCGTCTCGTCGGCTTCCGCCAGATTGGCCACCTTGGCACTCTCGATCCTCTGGCCACGGGAGTTCTCGTCCTGGCGCTCGGCCGTGCCACTCGTCTCGCGCGTTTCTACGCCGGCCGACGGAAGCGCTACACGTGCGCCGTGCGTTTCGGATTCGCTACGGACAGCTACGACGCCGATGGCGAGCCGCTCGGTCCGGATTCGGCGCCCGCGCTCGACGCCGGTCAGCTCGCCTCTCTCGCCTCGCGTTTCGTGGGAAAAATTCAGCAGGTTCCCCCGGCCTTCTCGGCGAAGAAAATTCACGGCCGTCCCGCGCACGAGCTCGCTCGCAAGCACAAGCCGGTCGCGCTCGAACCCGTCGAGGTCGAAGTCTACGATTTCTCTCTGACGCAAGTCGAAGGCTCGGTGGCCCGCTTCACCGTCGAATGTGGCGCCGGAACTTACATCCGCTCCCTGGCGCATGACCTCGGTCAGCTTCAGGGTTCGGGCGCGCATCTTTCGGAAATCGCGCGCACGGCCGTGGGGGAATTCACGCTCGATCACGCTGTCCCCCTGTCCGAGCTCGAACAGGATGCCAGGGCCGGCAAGTTCGCGAGCCGCGTGATTCCGCTCGAGAACATGCTGCTCGAATTGCCGCGCGCCACGGTCCTCCCGATTGTCGAAAAGCGCGTCCGGCACGGCGCCAAGTTCAATCTGCCGATTTCGCAGATTCAGCCGGGCCGCAGTACGGCCGCGCAGGACGGCCCGGCGCAGTTGGACTCCGGGGATTGGAAGCCGAGCCGCCTCCGCGTCTTCAATCAGGAGGGACATCTCATCGCCATCGCGGAGCCGGTCGTGCCGCGCACGTACCAGCCCGTCGTTGTGCTGGAAGCGTTTCCCTAACGCGCCGGAAAGCGTCGCCTAACGCTGCGGAGGCTGCTGTTGCGGTTGTGGGGGCTGCTGTTGCGGTTGCGGCGGCTGTGGTACGGGCTGCGGCTGCAATCCATGCTCGAACCTTGGCGTCGGAGTATAGCCTGCAGGAGCGGCGCCGTGGCCTGCATAGATCGCGTGGCCTTTGTGCGGCGCGAGTGCGACCATCCGCGGCGTGATCAGAATCAGCAATTGCGTATCCTGCTCTTGCGTGTTCCGGTTTCCGCCCAGCACCCCGAGTCCCGGCACCTGCGCGATTCCGGGCGTCCCGGCAAGAGTGCTTGTGATCGAAGGCTGCAGGATTCCCGCCAGCATCGTTGTCTGATTCTCTTTTAGCCGGACCGTTTGATCGACACTGGTGTTGTTGATTACCGGTATCGAATTGAAGCTCTGCCCCGCAAGACTTGAGATTTCGAAGTGGAGCTGCAGCGTCACCTCGTCGTCGGGATGAATTCGGGGAGTCGCCTTCATTTTCAATCCCAGATCCAGATATTCGGCATTCGGAAACTCGGTCCCTTCGCCTCCCGTCGAGCTCGTCGACGCACTCGTCGAATTCAGAATCACCGATACGCTGTTTGAGGCGTTGTTCGCGACGGCTCCGTCCGGGTGCCCGTCCCCGTTGAAATCCGCCGTCACCACGGAAATTGGATCATCCCCCACGGACAGCTCGTAATTCGCATTGAAGATGCCCCCCGTAAGCCCGAACAGCAGCGAAATCGTGTTGCTCGTCGAGTCCGTGACCGCCAGGTCCTGAATGCCGTCCAGGTTGTAGTCGGCGACCGCGATCGAAGTCGGCCCCGCTCCGGCGACATAATCCGCGTGGGCGGTGAACGTTCCGTCGGGCTTGCCGTTTGTGGTCTGGCCGAAGAGAATGGAAACCGTGTCGTCCGTGTTGTTCGCAACGGCGAGGTCCAGAATGCCGTCCCCGTTGAAATCGCCGGTCGCCACGTAAACCGGCGCAGCCCCCGTTGCGTTCGGCGTCAGCGTCGTGAACGTTCGATCGTTGTTGCCGAGAAAGATCGAAACTGTATTGTCGTTCTGGTTCGCCACCGCCAGGTCCGCGCGGCCGTCCCCGTTGAAGTCCGCCGTGGCCAAAGCCGTTGGCGCATGGCCCGCCGTAAGCAGCGCCGGAGTGTTGAAGGTCCCGTCGCCGTTGCCGAAAAAGACCGAAATCGTGTTGTCGGCCTGATTTGCCACGGCCAGGTCCAGGTTGCCGTCGCCGTCGAAGTCGCCGGCCACTACGGAGACGGGCACGTTGCCGGTGGCTAGGTCCACATTCGGCTGGAACGTTCCGTCCCCGTTGCCCGCAAGGATTGAGACTGTATTCGCGCCTTTGTTCGCCACTACGAGGTCCACGTTCGTCCCTGTGTTGTCGAAAACGCCGCTCGCGATCCACGTCGGGCCCACTCCCGTCGCATATGTCACGGGGGCCGCGAAAGTCCCGTCGCCGTTTCCGAGGAACACCGAAATCGTGTTGTCCCCGTGGTTGGAAACGATCAGGTCTTGAGTCCCGTTGTTTCTCAGGCTCGCGACGGTCACGAATGCCGGCGTGTTTCCCGTCGTCAACGTGGTGGTCGGAAAGGTTTGGGTGCTGATCGCTGTCGTGTTCACGTTCGAAGTCAGACTAGAGGAATACTGCGCCAGCGAAACGGGATACCGCTCGCCCACAAAAAACGTTGCCGGCTGGCCGTCCTCCGCGCGCAACAGGATCCGCCGCCCGTGCCTCACCAGCGAAAGCATCGCCCCGAGATTCGCGGTCGCGCCGGGCAGCGTCGAAAGGAACGTGGATTGGCCTCCGCCGAATGCGATCACGGGCGGCAGCAGCGTGTTCGGATCGAGCTGTCCCGAGCTGATCTCCGTGGCAATCTGGTCTGGAGTCAGCCCCGACAGCCCCGAAGGAGTTCCAAAGAGCTGTTCGAGCACGTTGATCAGCCCCGCCAGATTATTCGCTTCCGCAAGCTGCTGGCTTTCGATGGAATAGACTTTGGCCGTTTGCGGCGGCGTGATTCCGATCTGTCGCGCGTAGTTGCGGTCTACTTCGAGGACCTCGACCTCCAGCACGAGTTCCCCGACGGGCTGTTCGAGACTCTCGATCAAATCGCTGGCCACTGCGATTCCGCGGGGTGACGCGCGCAGCGTGATCGTGTGTTCGGCTGTGTTCAAGCTCCCGAGCGTGACCTCGCCCACCTCGCGGACAAGACGGTAGAGATCGGTCATTTCCTCGGGTGTCTCGGACGCCGGCAAGGCAATCGTGCGGACGATCAGCGTCTCATACTCTTTCCGCTTTTGCTGCGTGTCTTCGGCGACGAAGAATAAATGTTTCGTCAACGGTTGCCAGAAGGTCCGCGTCATCGCGCCCGCCAGCTCCATCGCCTGCAGAAAATCCACCGCGCTCGCCTGAAAGTGAATGGGCCGTGACGGCAACTCTGCATCGAAGGCCACGTCGACCCCGAACTGGCGCGCGATTTCGCGGTAGGCACCCTGCAGGTCGCCTCGATAATCGAAACTTCGCGTGCCGTGTTGAAAGTCGAGATGAATCCCGCCGAGCAGTTGCGGCTCTTTGGGAAGGTCCTGGCTCCTCAGCGGCTCGAGCGCCATCAGTTGGGAGAGCCGCTCGTTGATCAGCGAGTCCGAAGGATCGAGATAATGCGCATCGAGGAGCTCCTTCCGTGCCTTCGCGAGTTCGCCGGAAACGGCGTTCTTTTCCGCTTCATCCACCTTCGCCTGCAGGAGGCGCGCCTTGGCCAGCTCCCGCCTGAGGGCATACTCGCGCTCGTCCGGTGCGGCTTGGACGGCGTCCGAGTAGGCTGCATACGCCGCCGCCCAATCCTGATCCTGCTCCGCGCGGATTCCACGACGGTAGGCTTCTTTGGCGGCCTTGCGATCCGGCTTGGCCGCGGCTGTGCCGCCAGATTGAGCCGCCTTCGTCGCGGAGCTGCCGGTTGCCGTTGCTTGCCGCCTCGCGGGCGCCGCCCACGCGCACGCCGCCGCCAGCGCGGCTGCGAAGATAGCTGCGCGATGCAAAAACCGTCGTTGGCTCGATGCGCGCATCACACCCATTTTAGACGCTCATTGTACAGGGAATGTCTTCCCGTGAGCCCAAAACACTTGCCCGGAAATGCCTCAATTCGCTTGATTTTGCGCGCGCGGGACGTTACACTCGTTTCGTTAGTTGAAACTGATTTACAACTGGATTCGAGACCCTGAAATGTTGTCGGCTCTGCTCGTTGCTCTCCGCGAAGGTGTTGAGGCCGCACTCGTCGTCGGCATCGTCCTCGTCTATCTGAACCGCACCGGCCGCAGGGCCCTTGCCTCTTTCGTTTGGGGTGGCGTTGCCGTGGCGGTTGTTGCCAGCATCGCCGCGGCGGCCCTGCTCCAGCGTCTGCGCGTGAGCGAGGATGGCTTCGAAGGCCTCCTCATGCTGGTTGCGGCGGCCCTCGTCGTCACCATGATTGTATGGATGAACCGCTTCGCGCGCACCCTCCGCAAGGAAATCGAGCAGCGAGTCGAGACCTACGCGCAGAGATCCACGCGGGCCGCCGGATGGGGGATTGGCGCGTTCGTCTTTTTGATGGTTTTTCGCGAGGGTGCGGAGCTGGTTCTGATTCTTCGCGCCGTCGAGCTCTCGAGCACCGGCATCCAGATCTGGATTGGCACGCTGCTTGGCGTCGCCGTCGCCGTGACTGTGGGAATCTTCTTCTTTCAAGGTACGCTGCGGATTCCGCTGCACCGCTTCTTCTCCGCTACCAGCGTGATTCTGATGGTCGTCGCATTTCAGTTGGCCCTTACGGGCCTGCATGAGTTGAGCGAAGCCGAATGGATTTGGTCGAGCCGCGGGGAGATGGCCACCATCGGCCCGATTGTCCGCAACGAGTTCTTCTTCTTCGTCGTGATTCTCGGCGTTGCGGCCCTGGTGGTCCTGCGCGAATGGTTCAGCGCGAAGCGTCCCGCTCCGGACGCTGCCTTGAACTCCGCCGAACGCCGCATGCGCGAGTGGGAGTTCCGCCGCCAGCGCCGCTGGAGCTTCGCTGCCGCGATTCTCTGCGTGCTCGTGGTGCTGTCGTTGGCCGCTGAATTCGTTTACGCGCGCGCTCTGAACTCACCCGGGCCGGCTAGGATGCTTGTCGCCCAGGGCGGTTCGGTCCGCATCCCGCTTTCGGACCTCACCGATTCGAGCCTGCACTTTTACACCGCGGACGTCGACAACACCGTGATCCGCTTTCTCGTCATTCACAGGATGAACGGAGACTATGCCACCGCGCTCGACGCCTGCCAGATATGCGGACGTCAGGGCTACCGCCAGGAAGGCCAGAACGTCATCTGCCGGAATTGCGGCGCGGCGATCTACATTCCCTCGATCGGCCAATCCGGGGGTTGCAATCCCGTGGGAGTGAAATCCCGCGTCGAGGGAGGAGAGGTGATTGTCGATCTTTCCGCGCTTGCCGAAGCGAACTCGACAATTCACGCCGACTAGCCATGTTTGCCCGCCTCGTCAGGGAATCCTTCATTCGTAATCCGCGCCGCAAGCTGCTCACCGCCGCGGCTCTGATGGTCGGGATGGCCGTTGCCACCGCGACTCTCACTGTCGCTCTTGAAGTGGGCGACCGACTCGCCCGCGAATTCCGCAACCTGGGCGCGAACCTGATCGTCACGCCGGAGTCGGATACGCTTCCCGTCGAAATTGGTGGCGTTGACTACCGCCCCGTCGACGAAGGTGCCTACCTGCGCGAAGACGACCTCGGCAAACTCAAGATGATCTTCTGGCGCCACAACATTCTCGGCTTCACTCCCTTTCTCGACGTGCCTTCGCAGATCGTCCCCGCAGACGGCGCAAAACCGGTTTCCGTCACGCTCATCGGCACTTGGTACGAGCATCCCGTGCCTGTGCCCGACGGCACCCGATTTGTCACCGGCGCGAAGGCCACGCATCCCTGGTGGAACGTTCGCGGCCGCTGGTTTCACGAAGGGGCAAACGAAGTTCTCGTCGGAGATGCACTAGCGCGGACGTATCCGGGCGGCCTGTCCATCGGCCAAACCATCGATTTCGAGCCGCTCGAGCCAAAGGTCGCGACGGGCGGCCTCGTGAAGCTTCGGTCGTTGACAATCACCGGCATCGTTTCCACCGGCGGAGCAGAAGACGAAGCCGTCATCGCGCCGCTCTCCGTTGCTCAGGAGCTCTCTGGCCATCCCGGCCAGTTCCGCCAGCTCTTCGTCAGCGCTCTCACGAAGCCTGCCGACGCCCTTTCCGAGCGCGATCCCGCCACGATGACTCCCGCCGAGCACGATCGCTGGTTCTGCTCGCCGTACATTTCCTTGATCGCCTACGAAATCAATCAGGTTCTCCCGGACACGGACGTGCACGCCATCCGTCAGGTCGCGGACACCGAGGGGCGCGTCCTCAATCGCGTCGGCGCGCTTCTGTGGATTGTCACTCTCGCCGCGCTCATCGCCGCCGCGCTCGCCGTCGCAGCCACTTCCGCTACCACCATCCTCGAGCGCCGCGGCGAAATCGGAATCATGAAAGCCATCGGCGCCGCGAACGCCACGGTCGCGGGAATCTTCCTCGCGGAGCAATTGATGCTCGCGGTCGTCGGCGGCTTGCTCGGATTTGCGCTGGGCCTGGGCCTCGCGCGCGCGCTGGGCGTGAGCATTTTCGGCAGCCTGGCGGAGCCGCGCCTGGTACTGCTGCCTGTGATTCTCGCGATCGCGATTCTGGTCGCCGTGTTTGGCAGCCTGGTTCCGTTGCGGCGGGCGGCGCACTTCGATCCCGCTCCGATTCTGCGAGGCGAATGATGTTCGGACGATTGCTTTGGAAACTCGTGCGCGGCAGCCGTGGCCGCCTTACGGTCGCGATGGTTGGCCTGATAAGCGGCGCCGCGGTGATTTCGGCGCTGCTGAATCTGCAGCTCGATATCGAGAGCAAGCTCACAAAGGAATTTCGTTCGCTCGGCGCCAACGTCGTCATCGCGCCGCGGTCCGCCGCCCAGACCACAGACGCCGGCTCTGCCACGCCGATCCTGTTCTCCGAGGGCGTTCTCTTGAATGAAATCAAGCTCAGAGCCGGCGACTCCGTCACGGCGGCTGCTCCGTTTCTCTACATCGTCGCGCGTGCCACGGGCGCTCCTGTCGTCGTCGCCGGAACGAATCTCGAATCGCTCGCCAAGCTCCAGCCCGCTTGGAAGCTCGACGGCCAGTGGTCGGCGAACGGCGCCGCTGGCGCCCCTTCCTGCGTCGTCGGCCGCAACGTTGCGAGCCACGTTCACGCGCCGCTCCGAAGCTCACTCAGTCTCGGATACGAAGGCCGCGCGCAGACATGCACCGTCACCGGCGTCCTCGACACGGGCGGCCCGGAAGATAACCAGGTCTTTCTCGATCTCGCCGCCGTGCAACGATTCGCCGATCTTCCGGGCGGTGTCAGCCTGGTGCAATTGAACGTCAGCGGCTCGGCCGGCGACATCTCCGCCGCCGTCAGCCGTCTCCACTCAGCCTTTCCCGATTTCGATGTCCATCCCATCCGCCAGGTCACTGAAGCCGAGGGCGAGCTCCTCAACCGCATCCGCCTGCTCATCGCCGCCACGATTGTCTTGATTCTCGTGTTGACCTCCCTCTGTGTTCTTGCGACCATGGCCGCCCTTGCCATGGAGCGACGCGAAGACGTCGGCTTGATGAAGGCGCTCGGCGGTTCGATTTCGCGCGTGGTTGGATTCTTTCTCGCTGAGGTGGGCATCCTCGGCGCCGTCGGCGGGCTGCTGGGATGTCTCGCGGGACTCGTCCTCTCGCGCTGGATGGGCGAGCGCGTTTTTTCTGCCGCGATCTCGCCGCGCTGGCAGGTGTTTCCGCTCACCATTGGACTGATGATCGTGGTGGCGCTGGCGGGCGCGCTGCCGCTGCGCCTGCTCGGCCGAGTGAAGCCCGCCGTGATTCTGCGAGGAGAATGACCAAAACCGTGCCGCCGCTCGTCCAGATCGACAGTCTCCGCAAGCAATTCGGCTCCGTCCGTGCGCTCGACGGCATTTCATTCACCGTCGACGAGGGCGAGTGGATCGCCATCATGGGGCCATCCGGCTCGGGCAAGACCTCGCTCATCAACATCCTCGGCGGCCTCGATTCTCCCACCTCCGGCACCGCGATCGTCGACTCGACCGACGTCGCTCGCCTCGATGAGGCCGGCCTAACGCGTTTCCGCGCCGAGAAAGTCGGCTTCATCTTCCAGCAGTTTCATCTCGTCCCGTATCTCACGGCGCTCGAAAACGTGATGCTCGCGCAATACTTTCATAGCACGACCGACGAAGGCGAGGCACGCGAAGCTCTCGCCCGTGTCGGCCTCGCCGACCGCATCACCCATCTTCCGGCGCAGCTTTCGGGTGGCGAACAGCAGCGTGTCGCCGTCGCTCGCGCCCTGATCAATCATCCGAAGCTGATTCTCGCTGACGAGCCCACCGGCAATCTCGACGAAGCCAACGAAGAGACCGTCATCCGTTTGTTTCAGGAGCTGCATGCCGAAGGCCACACCATCCTGATGGTCACGCATGACCCCTCCATCGGCCGCCTCGCCGACCGCCGCATCGAACTCGCTCACGGCAAGCTCGCGAGCATCGTCGCATTCTCCGCCGAGGAGGAAGCGCGCTTCGACCACCTCCTCGAACAGATGTGGGTCTGCGGCGAACGCGGCGTCGATCCCGAGCTCGATTGCGTTCCGCCGAAATCCGGCCAGGATCCCGCGGGCCTCGTCGCGCGCCTTCGCGACCTCGGCCTGCTCGAAGTGCGCAACAGCCACGTATCGCTCACGCAGCGCGGCGAAAATCGCGCCCGCGACATCATCCGTCGCCGCCGCCTCGCCGAGCGCCTCCTCACCGACACCTTCGCCATCGAGGAGGCCGAAGCCAATTCCGACGCCTGCAAGTTCGAGCACATCATCAGCCCCGAGCTCGACCAGCGGATTTGCACGTTCCTCGGCCATCCCCAGACGTGCCCGCACGGCAACCCCATTCCCGCCGGCCCCTGCTGCCCCCGCAAATGAACCCGATCCGCGCGGCATCCTTCCTCGCCTTGCTAGAATAGACACGATGCCCATCCCCCTCGATATCCGCAAACGCCCCATCAGCGTGAAGGTCCACGTCTCCACCGGCGAAGGCGTCGAGATCACCTGGTCCGACGGCCACACCAGCCGCTACGACTTCCCGTACCTCCGCGACCATTGCCCCTGCGCGCTCTGCAACGACGAGCGCATGAAGAAAGACAAGCTCTCCTCCTCTCCCGCGCTCCCTATGTTCAAACCGCGCGTGAAGGCCAAATCCGCCACCGCCGTCGGCAACTACGCGGTTCAAATCGAGTTCACCGACGGCCACGCTACCGGAATCTTCAGCTTCGAGCACCTCCGCGAGATTTGCCCCTGCGACGCCTGCGCCCGTGAATTCCGCCCCGCCCCCGTCTAAAAACGCCGGGATGCTCGAGCTCGCCGCCCCTCGCGGTTACCCTGTACGCGGAGGCGCGAATACCCGCGCTTTCTTTTCGCACTCGTTTCAACGTATAGTTTTGCCCCGTGTTCCCATAGCGTATGGCTTTCAATCTCACGGGATCCCCATCCGACCGAGGTTCTGCTCGCCCGGTAGTCAAAGTCCTCGTGGCCACCACGGCCATGCTGGCCTTTATCTCCTTTTGGCGCGCCGCGGCCATCGTCCTCAACGACCTCGCCTCCTCCGCCTATTACGCCGGCGGTGAAGCCGAGCAGTTCATCGGCAAGACCGCTCCCTGGTTCATCCTCGGCATCATGCTGTTTTCCTACGCCGTGCGCGCGATTTACGTCGAAAGCTGCAGCATGTTCGTGCGCGGCGGCGTCTACCGCGTCGTCAAGGAAGCGCTCGGCGGGAACCTCGCCAAATTTTCGGTCTCCGCCCTGATGTTCGACTACGTTCTCACCGGCCCCATCAGCGGCGTGTCCGCCGGGCAGTATCTTGCGGGCGTCATCAATGAACTATTCGTCTTTGCCCATTTTCCGCTCCACCTGAACGTCAACTCCAGCGCCGCCGCCATCGCCATCTTCATTACCCTCTATTTCTGGTGGCAGAACATCAAGGGTGTGCCTGAATCCAGCAGCAAAGCCCTTCGCATCATGCAGTTCACCACCGTCATGGTGGTGATGCTCATCGCCTGGTGTTCCTACACCCTCTGGGTTCGCGGCGCCCACCTCCCGCCGTTTCCGCACCCCGGCAATATGAAGCTCGACAAACTCTCGCTTGGCTGGCTCGACCGCTGGCAGTGGGCCCACACGCTGACGGTAATCGCCATCTTCGTCGGCCTCGGCCATTCCGTGCTGGCCATGAGCGGCGAGGAATCGCTTGCGCAGGTCTATCGCGAAATCGAGCATCCCAAGCTCAAGAACCTCAAGAAAGCCGGCTTGGTGATTTTCATCTACAGCCTGGTTTTCACGTCCCTCGTCTCGTTTTTCGCCGTCATGATCATCCCGGACGGCCAGCGCCATCAGTACACCGAAAACCTGATTGGCGGTCTCGCGATGCATCTCGTGGGAGGTTTCTCGGCCCGCCTGGCCTTTCACGTCTTTGTCGTCGTTGTGGGCACGCTCATCCTGGCCGGTGCGGTCAACACCGCGATCGTGGGCTCCAACGGCGTCCTCAATCGCGTCTCCGAAGACGGCGTGCTTACGGAGTGGTTCCGGCATCCGCATCCCCGCTTCGGGACCACTCACCGCATCATCAACCTCATCGTCATCTTGCAGATCATCACCATTCTCGCCAGCCGCGGCGACGTCACTTTCCTCGGCAACCTGTATGCCTTCGGCGTGATCTGGAGTTTTTCGATGAAGGGCATCGCAGTCCTGGTCTTGCGTTATACACACCCGCAGGATCGCGAGTACCGCGTGCCGCTCAACCCCGTGATTTTCGGCAAGGAGATTCCCGTCGGTCTTGGCCTGATAACGCTTGTTCTGCTGGCGATGGCCATCGTCAACCTCTTCACCAAGCCGGACGCCACCATCGCCGGGCTTACGTTCTCGATCCTCCTTTTCACCGTCTTCGAAATCTCCGAGAGGAGGATGCATCTCCGGCAGGCCGGCGCCGCCCACGTCGAGCTTGACCAGTTCAACCTCGCGCCCGAAGCCGACCTCACGCCGGCCGCCGTGGGCGTTCGTCCCGGCAACATCGTCGTTCCCGTCAGCAACTATTACGCGCTCTACCATCTCGAGGCCGTGCTCCGCCGCGTTCGGAGCCACGACGCGGACGTCGTCGTGCTTCACATCCGCCTGCTGCGCCGCGCCGCCTCCGGCGAATACGATCTCGCGCCCGATCAGCTCTTCAGCACCATCGAGCAGCTCCTCTTCACCAAGGTTCTCTCGATCGCCGAGAAGGAAGGCAAGCCTGTCCGCCTCGCCGTCGCCGCCGCCAACGATTTGTGGGAAGGTATCCTGCGCGCCGCTGCGAATCTTGAATCAAGCGCCGTCGTTGCCGGCAGCTCCTCCAAGATGCCCGTCACCGAGCAGGCCCGCGACATTGGCCTCGCCTGGGAGCGTATGCCCGAGCCGCGGCCCCAGGTCACCCTCGAAATCTTCACCTCTTCGGGCCAGGAGCAGATCTTCTACCTCGGCCCGCATGCGCCGCGGCTCACGCCCAAGGAAATCGATCTCCTCCACAAGCTCTGGCTCGAGCTCAGCGCGAAGGTGCCCGGCAACGAGCTCCACCACCACGACATCGTCCATTTCGCGCTGGATGAGCTCGAACGCGAGATCGCCCAGGGCCAGACCGACGACGTCGTCGAACGCCTCCGCCAGCACCTCAAGGACATCGAAAGCCGCCGCCTCAAGCCCTAGCGTTCAATTTCCAATTTCAAATCGGCTTCGCTATTCCTCCGTCACTTCACTTGCGCCAGCGGAATAATCACGCTTCCCACTTCCGACGTCGCCGGATCCTGCACCAGCACCCGCAAAACGGCCGCGTTCTGGTTCGGCTGCGCGTACTCGCGAAACACGATCCCCGATTGCAAATACTTTTGATATTGCTGCTCGGTCAGATTCAGCCGCAGGCGGTTGGACGTCTGGTGCAGGACATTTCCGGCCGCGTCCTGCTCGATGATGTACATCTCGACGGCTCCGGTCCGCATATCGCCCTTCTGAGTCACCTGGAGGTTCTTGAGCCCGATCGAACCCGTGATCTGGAGCGAATGAGCTGCCGGTTTTTCGACGCGGTCGATTTTGACGATCAACGCAATCACGGACGAATCGAGCGGACTTCGGATGGCCGCGAGAAAATTGTTGTGACGTTCGTTCTCCGTGGCGGGAGCGTCTTTGGATGCAAAGTAGCCTTTGGGGTAGCGAACGTCCAGCCCGGGCTGCTTCACCTGCACCTTCAGTTCGTGAAATTTTCCGTCGAGCGAGCTGGCCGGCACGTAAAACCCGAGCGTATACGTGACGGCCGATTCCTCGATGACCTTCCGGATAGCGCCCGTCAGGTCATTCGTGTCGACGAACGCATGCCCTCCGGTGTCATCGGCCATCTCGTCCATCGCTTCAATCCCGATGGGTTGATCGGAGGCGGCCGGAGGCCTCCCGAGCTTGCCGGTGGCGTAGTCATCAGCGTCCATGATGCCGTCGATCGTCCCCTGGGGCGCCCGTGGAAGCAGCCCGCGCGCGTCGATCGGATAGGCCGCGATATTCGCGCGCGCCAGGATGCGGGCGATGGCCTCGCCGGAGAAGGGAAGGTTCGAGGTCAGCCAGAGCAAATTCTTTCGTCCCGGGATGTCGCCGACGTGCGCCGCAATCGCGGTCAGCGCGGCCATGGTCGTTTGCGCCCGAGCCTGATTGTTCATCGCCGCCAGGGCCAGCATGTCGGCATCGACATGCGCGTCAAAGTCGGCGCCCTGCGGCGTATGGACCGAGCCCGGTTCCACCGCCTCGCGTTGTGTCCTGGAAGCAGTGTCGTACTTGCTTACCACCGCCAGGAGCTGCTCGCGATCGCACGTGAAGTCGCAGAGCACGTGCACCTTGTCGGTAAGTCCGTAGATGGCGATGCGATCATTCGAATCCAGCTTCTTCAGAAACTCAATCAGGCGCTGCTTCGCGCTGGCCAGCGCATGGTCCTCCAGCCAAAACGGTGTGTCCTCGTAAGGCAACGGTGTTGAGCCGGAGATCGTATTCAGGTTGTCGAGCAGAACGATTGTCACGCCGTGGGGAGCGTCGCCGCGGTATTTGGGCTCATCGGAATAAGTGTTCTGCGGCAAAACCTCGTGCGGTTGCGGCGCGGCGTTTGCCGCATCCACCGAAAAGAGGCCGATCTCCTGCACCTTGCCGCGGTCCTTGATGACGAAATCGTCCTTCGTCAAGTCGACGGCGGGATGGCCGTTCTTGTCCTCGACGATGACGCTGACGTGCACAAGGCTCGTCGTTGTATGAAGCGTCGGCGCCTTCGGCGGTTGCTGCTGTACCTGTTGTTGTTGCGGCGGCGGCGGTGACGGTTCCTGTTGCTGCCACGCCAGAAGCAGCGGCACCAGGACCAGCACCAGCACTGCCGCGATCCGGCGAGCACCCATAGCCCGCGATTCTACGCCCCTACGCTGCGCTTCGACAGTGCCGCGACGGATCGGGAAAGCGGATAGATTAGAACCGGTGGTCGCCATTTGTTTTCAACGAGTTAGAGTGATTTCTAATCTTCAGCGGATAGATTAGAAGCAGAGGCAGGGAAGCAAGGATGCAGGGAGGCAAGAAGAGGCCCCCTGCTGGCGGCATCACGTTCCACTGTATATTAGAGTGCATGCCGGTCCTTTGTTTTCAACGAGTTAGGGCGATTTCTAATCGCGTAACTGTATATTAGAAATGCAGTGGCCCCTCGGCCCGCCTCGGGGCAAGCGAGTGGTGAGTGGCGAGTGGTTAGAGGCTGGCGAAACCGCGATTTTTGGCGATTAGACTCGGTGCCGGTCCTTTGTTTTGACTGACTTAGGGTGGTTTCTAATATTCGAATTTGGCGATTAGGATTTGACAGGGAGGCAAGGGGATTTGCCACAGAGGCACAGAGACACAGAGACGGGGACGCCGGGAACACCTCACAACGCCGACCAAAGTCTGTTTCGCCCTTCACGCTGCATCCTCCCTTCCCAGCGGGTGCGTCCTCGTTACGGACACACACGTCTTTGGGTCAGGGTCTCCAAGTGCAGACCCTGATGCGTCTTCAGGTTAGGGTTTGCAAGTACAAACCCTAAGACCCGGCGCACACAAAACGATTATTCTGATTGTCAAGGATAGTTTACTCATATCATAGCTGTCGAGAAAAGTCAAGAAGAATTGCGGCGGCGCGGAAGTGGCTGAAAAGACAGGGTTAATCGTGGGGGAGGATGCGCACGCTTGCAAAGACCGCAAGCAATGCGGCACCCGCAAACCCCGGAGGCTTCGCTGCGGGCGTCGGGGGGGTGGTCCACCCACCCGCCCCAGAATCAAGGCGTTCCACCGTGAGGCGGGAAGTGTGGCCCGCCCTAGTGGGCCGCCAAGGCGGCCGCATACCGCGCCAGCGGGATACGAACAGAGCCGACAGCGTCGGAGGCTTCGTCGTGGAGGACCACGCACAACAGTGTTGCGCCGGGCCTGAACGGCAGGCGCACCGGCAAATTCCACCCCGTCTTTGAAAGGGCGGCGTACTCCTCTGGCTTCAAATCGGCGTCGATCTGCTTCTGAGTCGCGTCAAGAAGTTTGTTTTTCTCGCCAATCTGCATGAATTCGACCTCGAAGTGCCCCGCCGCGTGCCCGCTCGCCTGCGCTGTGAGCAACGAACCCAACGACTGCCTTCCGACATGAACAACCGCATCAATGGCTGCACCGTTGGGACTGGAGGACGTCGCAATGTGTACACTTAACGGCAGCTGCGCGGATTCGATTGGGCTGGCCGCTACCTCGCTGAGGAATTCGAGGCGGTCCTTCACCGGGAGCGGCTGCGGATCGGGCAGCGCGAAGTAGCCGCTCCGCGCGAGAACGGTCACGCCGGGCCGGTCAACCTTCACCTGAATCCTCCGCCACTCGCCCTTCCATTTCCCGTGGTCGGGAGAGTAAGCCAGTTCGTAGGTGAACCGCGAATCGTCGAGCGCTCGCCGGATGCCCGTCTCCAGATCATTCCGGTTGAAGAACGCGCGCCCGCCCGTGCGCCGCGCGAGCTCCATCATCTCGCCGTTCGGCTGTGGCGTCGTGACGATGACGCTTTCGGCCGGGTCCGCCGCAACCGCCCCTCCTGGCAGCCCGCGCTCCGTCTCAAGTCCTCTTGCATCGACCGTGTAGACTTGTATGTCGGCACCGTTCATCAATCGAATCATCCGCTCGACGTCGGCACCGTCTTCCCATGAAGCCACGCTCGGCAGCGTGACGCCTGCTCCTCCCCGCCAGCGTTGCAGGTACTCGTCCAGGTCATCGCTCATAAAATGCCCGAGGGGCCCGATACCGTCGGTAACCCAAATCAACGTCTTACGGCCCTGGATGGTTGAAAGCTGCCTCGTGATCGCTTCCAGCGAAGCTGTGGTCATCTGACTCGCGAAAGCCAGTTTGTCCGTCCTGTATGCGGGGGATGCTCTGCCATCCAGCTCAAAATGGTAGCGGTTGTCCTTGCCTAAAAGAAAGCGATCGAGAGCTGTGTCGCCCGTGCTCTCCTCCTCGGCAGCCGTCCGTTTCGCCCGCAAATGCGAATGTTCGTCGTCGTAGCGATCCATCGCCGCGACTAGGTCCGACGCGTCATCGGCAAAATCGTGAACGGCCTTGAGATCGTCTCCGAGCACGTAAATCCCAATGTGATCCTCCGGCCGTATCTGTCGCAGAAACGCGCGCACCCGACGCAGCCCATAGCCCTGCGACGTCCAGCCCGAATTCAGCGTATCGAACAGCAGAATCGTAACGTCGGGCGAGGCGGCTGGCCTGTTCGTATACGTGTCCGGAGGGGTCTTGGCGAGAATGGGCAGAGGACGCCCCTCGTCAATCGGAAGGAAAAAGGCAATCTTCTGCGGCTGCCCTCCGTCCAAGATCGTGAAATCAGCCTGCCCCAAGTCCTTGACGGGATCGCCCCGCGCATCCGTGACCACGACATTTACGTTCACGGTCCGCGTCGTCGCCCGCAGCGCCACCCCCGCTTCCTGCGTTTGCGCCCGCGCCAGACGGTCTGCGCCCACTGAAAGCGCCGCCCATGCAACGAAACACCAATAGACCCAGCGGATGTGGCCCGATCTGCAAACGGTTGATTCCATCGAGATCTTCGCCGGACGACTGGGCTGACCGGAGCCAGCCGCCTTTGCCGGTTGGCTCAATTGCCAATAGACGTCAGATTATCACCGCAGGTTTCGTCACCGGGCGTAAGCTTTGCGACTCAAGTGAGTTGGTCGCCCCCGCATAGTACGGGCTCAGCCTGGTCCTAAGCGTCGAAGTCTTGCTGCGCCCTCTTGACCCGGGGCAAGCTACTCCCGGATTTCGGAGGTGCAGTTCGGGCACCGGGTGGCGGCGATGGGGATCGAAGTGGCGCAGTAGGGGCAATCCTTGGTCGTCACAGCCACCGGCGCCGGCTTGTTCCACCGGTTGACCTGCCGCACCAGGAGGAAGATCGCGAACGCCACGATCAGAAAATCGATCACGCTGTTCAGGAACATCCCGTAGTTGATCGTCGCTGCGCCCGCCGCCTTCGCCGCCGCCAGGGAGTCGTAGCTCTTTCCGGAAATATTCAGGAAGAGATTCGAAAAGTCGACCTTCCCCAGGATCCGGCCGAGGGGCGGCATCAAGATATCGCCCACGAGCGACGTGATGATTTTCCCAAATGCTGCTCCGATGATGATTCCGACCGCCATGTCCAGCACATTTCCCCGCATTGCGAATTCCTTGAATTCCTTCAGCATTGTTTTTGCCTCCACAGGCTTGGATCAGACTTGAATCGTGTCGAGGGCTCTTCGATCCAGAAAATACGCCACTCCCGGTCTCACGTCTCGCGGAGCGCAAGAACGGCGCCCAGAATCCCCCGGATCACCAGCACCGCTCCCGCGATTGCCAGCAGGACGCCCGCGTGGCCCAGCGAGAGGAGCGGAATCGCGACGAGCAGCACTCCCACGATCCCGAGCGACGCGGCGCGAACGCCCGCTTCGAGATTGCTCGCTTTCGGCGCGGGACGCGACCATGCTCGCGCCGCCCAAAAAATGAAAACGGCTCCCAGAACGGTCAGCACAAAGGGCCGCGACGGAAGCGCCATCGTCCGGGTGAGCGCGAGCAGAAGCAGCAACGCGCCGAGCAGAAGCATGATGAACTCGTTCAGCAAAGTGAAAAGGCTTGCCGCGCTGCGCATTGGAATTTCTCTGCGCGGATTATCCATCAGGAGCGTGGCGTGCGCAAACTCCCGCAGGCCGCCGGCGCTTCCGGGGCTGGCGCATGCAAGAGGAGATGTTACAATGGCCTCTTTTTGCGCTGCGACTTCGCGGTTCGGACGTCATCGAATCATGAGGAGACACCCTTGCACAAGGTCATCATCATAGGAAGCGGTTGCGCCGGGCTCACCGCGGCGATCTATGCGGCGCGCGCGGATTTGAAGCCGCTCGTTCTCGACGGCTACGAGCCGGGCGGGCAGCTCGCCCTTACGACGCTCGTCGAGAATTTTCCCGGCTTTCCCGAAGGCATCCTCGGCCCGCAGCTTATCGAGAACGCGCGAAAACAGGCGCAGCGATTCGGCGCGGAGTTTCGCTCCGGCGCCGTGACCGCCGTGGATTTGAGCGGCCCTGCGTTCAAGATTGTCGCCGGCAAGGAAGAGTACGAATCCGAAGCGCTGATCATCGCAGCCGGAGCTTCCGCGCGAATGCTCGGGATTGAATCCGAGCGGCACTTGCTCGGCTACGGCGTTTCCACGTGTGCTACGTGCGATGGCTTTTTCTTCCGCGACCGCGACATCCTGGTGGTCGGCGGCGGCGACACGGCCATGGAGGAAGCGACGTTTTTGACCAAGTTCGCGAAGAACGTCACCATCGTGCATCGCCGGAACGAATTCCGTGCCACCAAGATCATGCTCGATCGGGCTCACGCAAATCCGAAGATCAAGTTTCTGACGCCCTTCGTGGTGGAGAGCGTGCACGACATGGACAAGAAAGCGGTCGAGATGGTCACGCTTCGCAATACCGAAACGAACGCCACGCAGACCGTCGCCGTAGAGGGCTTGTTCGTCGCCATCGGTCACGAGCCGAACACGAAGGTCTTCCGCGGGCACCTTGACATGGACGAAGCGGGCTATATCCTCACGCACGACGGCCCCAGGACGAGTGTTCCCGGCGTTTTTGCCGCCGGCGACGTGCAAGACCATCACTATCGCCAGGCCATCACGGCAGCGGGCTCCGGCTGCATGGCCGCGATGGACGCCGAGAAATACCTCGAGAGTCGCAAGTAAATGACTTCGCCCGTGACAACGCCACTCAAGCCGCGAGCCACGTCGCGGCAGAATCCGGTACGGCATGTCGACTGAGCCGGTCGCTGCGCCAACGCGTCCGCCGTTCCACCCGGTTCGTTCACTCCTGCTGCATCTTTCTGAGAGCAAACGCCTTGCCCCGTTGATTATTCACAACGGCTTGAGCCGCCGCGTGGCTCGCCGCTTTGTCGCGGGCGAAACGCTGGACGACGCCGTCGAAGCTGCGCGCGAGGTCAATCGGAACCTGCAGTTGGCGAGCCTCGATCTGCTCGGGGAGAATGTTGCCGATGAGGCAGGAGCCGTCCGCACGGCCGACGGCTATCTCGCCATCTTCGACCGCATCGCGCGCGAAAGGCTCGACGCCAACGTTTCGCTGAAGCTCACGCAGCTTGGGCTCGACCTTGGGGATTCTCTCTGCTCGGGGCTGCTCGAAAAAATCGTCGCGCACGCCACCAAGCAGTCGAATTTCGTGCGGGTCGATATGGAAGGCTCCGCCTACACGCAGCGGACCATCGACATCGTGAAAAGCGTTCGCGCGAAATACGCGGGCGTCGGAACCGTGGTGCAGGCCTATCTGTACCGCACCGAGCGGGACATCCGCGATCTGCTGGCCGTCGGCTGCCGGATCCGGCTGTGCAAGGGCGCGTACAACGAGCCTCCGCAAGTGGCGTTTCCGAAGAAATCCGATGTGGATGCGAATTACGTGAAGCTCATGAAGATTCTGTTGCCGAGCGGCATCTATCACGGAATCGCGACGCACGATCCGGCGATGATCCAGGCCACCAAGGACTTCGTGCGTGAGAAAAACATTGGACATGACAAGTTCGAATTTCAGATGCTCTACGGAATTCGCACGGATTTGCAGGACCATCTTGTCCGTGAAGGATTCAGGGTTCGCGTCTACATTCCCTACGGTACGGATTGGTTCCCGTATTTCATGCGCCGTCTTGCGGAGCGTCCCGCGAACCTGACGTTCTTTCTCCGCAGTCTCCTGCCCAGGCGTTCGTGAGCCTTACGGCAATTTCCTCATCTGAATGCGTTGAGCGCCGAGGCCAGAACACCTAGAATAGTTACGTAGTCCGTCGACACCAGCCCGTCGCACTCACAAACTGACAACCGATGAGGTGCAGACAATGTGCAACCTGAAAACAATGCGATGGCTCGCAATCGCCGCGGTCGTGGTTCTGGCGGCATGCGGCAATTCGTCGACTTCTCCCAATTCCACGGCCTCGAACGAGCCGAGTTCCTCGAGCGCTTCGGCGCCGGAGAAGGCCGAACGGCCTGCTCCCAAACCAATCGTGATCGCCGCAGGAACGATTCTGACGGTGACGGTCGACCAGGCAGTGAGCTCGAAGACCAGCAATAACGGCGATCACTTCGACGCGTCGCTCGCCGAGCCGGTGGTCGTCGATGGCAGGGAAGTGCTTCGCCCGGGCACGAGAGTGAGCGGCGTGGTCACCGATGCGAAATCGGCGGGCCGCTTCAAAGGCAACGCGGAGCTAGGCCTTGCGCTCGACGGGATTGACGTCGACGGGAAGGCTTATGAAATTCAGACGTCGACGTTCGGCGAGAGCACCAAGGGACGCGGCAAGAGAACCGGAATCGGTGCAGGTGGGGGAGCCGCGTTCGGCGCCATCATTGGAGCGATTGCGGGCGGCGGCAAAGGGGCTGCGATTGGGGCAGCCGCGGGCGGCGGCGCCGGAACCGCGGGCGCGGCGTTCACCGGAAAGCGGGACATCACGATTCCGGCGGAGACGAAGCTCGACTTCAAATTGGCGCAGCCGCTGGCGATCCCTCGCCGCGAAAACTGAGTTCGCGGCTACGCTTTCCGGCAGATAGCGACGCCGTCGCGCAGCGGAACGATCACGGGGAAGAGTTCGCCCGAAGAATAGATCTCTTTGTTGAAGAGCTGAATGTCCCGCGTGCTCGTATCTTTGGCGGGCGCGGCGACACGGCCGGACCACAGCACGTTGTCCGTGACGAGCAAGCCTCCACGGCGCAGGCGGGGAACTGCTTTTCGCAGCGCTGTCGTGTACTGATGCTTGTTGATGTCGATCAGGATCAGGTCAAAGTCGCCGGGTACGGTGTCGATCAGCTCCACGGCGTCGCCTGTGAGTATGTGAATGTGCTGTTCCACGCCCGCGCGCTCAAAATTCTTTCGCGCCCGTTCCGCGTTCTTCGAGTCGCCGTCAGTGTAATAGATTTCGGAGTCCGCTCCCGCGGCGCGCGCAAACCAAAGCGTCGAATAGCCGATCGCCGAGCCCATCTCGAAGATTCGTTTCGCTCCCGAAATCTGCGCCATCAGATATAACAATCGTCCGCACGCGGGTCCGATGATCGGCACGTCGTGCTGCCGGGCGTAGCGTTCCATGTCTGCGAGAACGACATCGCTCTTCGGCAAGAGGTCATCAAGGTATTTCTCGATTTTCTTCTCGAGGATTCGCATCCGCTTTCTCCTGGCGGGAAGGCTAGCCGATCGTTTCACCCGGCTTCAGCGCGTGAATCTCCAGTCCTGAAATGTCCTGGGTCAGTTCGCGCAGGCGGTCTGGACGTCCGGTGAGGACCGGGAAGGTTCCGAAGTGCATCGGGATCACATGGCGCACCCCGAGCAAGCGGATGGCGAGCGCCGCCTCGCGGGGCCCCATCGTGTAGTGATCGCCGATCGGCAGCATCGCGAGGTCGGGCGAGTACAATTCGCCGATCAGCTTCATATCGCTGAACACCGCGGTGTCGCCCGCGTGATAGAGTGTCAGCCCGCCGGGCAAGCGAACGATGTACCCGCAGGCCTCGCCACCGTAGACGATCTTGTCACCATCCTGAATTCCGCACGAATGAACCGCGTGCACCATCGTGACTTCGATCTCGCCGACTTTTTGCGTGCCGCCTTTGTTCATGTCGCTGGCGTTCGCGACGCCCTTCGATTCGAGCCACGCGCACGTCTCCGGAATGGCCACGATCTGCGGCTTAAACTTTTTTCCCAGGTCCACCGCATCTGCGATGTGGTCGAAGTGTCCGTGAGTGATCAGCAGGATGTCGACTCCCGGGACGTTCTTGAGCGGTTCCGGGCACATCGGGTTCGACTTCACCCACGGATCGATGATGATGACTTTGCCGCTCGGTGTCGTGATGCGGAATGCGGCGTGGCCCAGCCACGTGAGTTTATTGCCTCGAGTCTGGAGCATGATGGCTTTCCCTCCGGCTTCGAAGAAGGCCGACTACGAAGAATTCGATTATCGCGAAGCGCCCGGCGTGCCCGAGGTCCCCAGGATTGCGCGGATCCCTTCCTCGAACGAGGCCCGCGGCTGCGCTCCGACGAAGTGGCCAACGATGCGTCCATCACGGCCATAGAAGACCGTCTCCGGCATCGTCCCGGTCCAAGCCGGATTGACGCCGCGATAGAACGCGTCGACATCGATGCCGGGCTTCTGCCGGTAATTGTGAAAGCCCGGCTGATTCTTCGCCAGGAACCGCCGAACCAGGTGGATGTCGGCGTCATCGTCCAGGCTCACGCCAAAGACGGCGAGGCCCTGCGGTGCATACTGCTTTGCGAGCTCCACCACCATCGGGAATTCGTCGCGGCAGGGCTCGCACCAGGTGGCCCAGAACGTTACGAGGACAGGCTTTCCACGATATTTCGCCAGAACCTGCTCGTACCCCGCCAGGTCGATAAGCGGCAGGTCCGCGGGCTGCGCCGGCTTGTGCGCCGCCGTAGCGGGTTTCTGGGGAGAAGCCTGATGCAACGGCAGCCCCGCTGCCGCGAGAGATGCCACGACGGCAAAGGCGACGACTGGCAGGGCAGCGCGAAGCGCGGTTTTGGCGCCGGATCTCTTCACGCGGGCATTTTATCGGTTCGGACCGTGCTCGGCAACTTCGGAAGGATGCTGTTCCGCGGGCGCTTGTACGCGGTTGCGTTTGGTGATATAAAAAAAGTTGGAGTTTGATTCGGCAAGACCAAGCGAAACGCACAACTTGCAATTGTTTGAGGAGAAACCCTAATGGCTTATGTGATTGCGGAGCCGTGTATCGGAACCAAAGACACCGCCTGCGTGGACGTATGTCCCGTAGACTGCATCCACCCGCGAAAAGACGAGCCGGACTTCGAGGCGGAGAAGCAGCTGTACATCAGCCCGGATGAATGCATCGACTGCGGGGCCTGCGTTCCGGTTTGCCCGGTCACTGCGATCTTCGCCCTGGAAGACCTCCCGGAGAAGTGGGCGAGCTTCACGCCCATCAACGCCGACTGGTATAAGAACAAGAAGGCGTAGGATTTTTCCAGTTGCGGACCCGCGATTGAGAATCGCGGAACGAGGATTCGAAGCGCGGCGGAACATTGATTTCGCCGCGCTTTTTGTTTTTCTGCAGGCCGCAGGATTCGCCGGCAGGCTCCGAGATTACAAGCCGGCTCAACCTCCATGGACATTCAGATCCGGTTGCCCGAGGTAAGACTGGGAGTGCTCGAAGCTGAGCACGTTCATGTGGTGCTTGCCGACGAAGAGCTCTATCGCGTGATGCAGCAGGTGTGCGAACAGAAGCGGCAAGAGTTCACCGTCGAGAGCCTGGCCGAGGCGGAGCCCGTTCGCGCGGTTCGCGCCATGTTTCGCGAGTGGGGGATGGACCCGTCGAAGTACCGGCCGTCCTCCGAGGCGCTCTTGCGGCGCGTGGTGCAGGGGAAGGGTCTCTATCGGGTTTCGAACGTGGTGGACATCGGGAATCTCGGCTCGCTCGAAACGGGCTGGCCGTACGGATGCTACGACCGGTCGCAAGTTCGTCCGCCGGTCGTATTGCGCCACGGAGCGCCGGGCGAAAAGTACGAGCGCGTGGGCAAAGAAATGTGGCATGTGGAGGGAAGGCCGGTCCTGGCCGATTCTATGGGGCCATTCGGCAGCCCGATCAGCGATTCGACGCGCACGATGATAACCGAGTCCAGTAGCGGATGCCTGATCGTGATTTACGCCCCGGCGGGCGCGGCGGACGCGGCGCTGGAGTCGGCACTCGACCGGCTGGGGCAGCGGCTCTCTCAATTTGCGGAGGCCGGAGGCATCCACAGCGGCATCCACAAGTGATTTCGATCCTGGCGACGCGCATTTGTCGCGCTTCCGGCATTCGGGTTATCCTGTCAGGTCACAATCGTCACGAGGATCCCGTTGCCGAAATTTCAGCTCGTCCTTCTGATACACGCGCACCAGCCGATCGGCAATTTTGAGGACGTCCTCGAGCGCGCCTACGCCACGTCCTATCTTCCGTTCATCGAAACGCTCGAGAGGCACCCGCTGGTTCGGCTCGGCCTGCACTATTCAGGCTCACTGCTCGAATGGATCGAGCGTGCGCATCCCGAATACTTCGATCGGCTTCGCGAACTGGCGCGGCGCGGCCAGGTGGAGATGATCGGCGGCGGGTTCTACGAACCGATTCTGATCGCCATTCCGCAGGCGGACCGCCAGGAACAGATCGAGCGCCTGGCGGACTACATCGAGAAGCATTTCGAGCGCCGCCCTACGGGCGCCTGGCTGGCGGAACGCGTTTGGGAGCCGCAGCTTCCGTCGACGCTGGCGCCTGCCGGTGTCGACTACACGCTCGTCGACGATAATCATTTCCTTGGAGCGGGCTTTGATTTGGAACAGCTCTGCGGCTACTACTTCGCAGAGGACCAGGGCCACGCCGTGAAGGTGTTGCCGGGGCTGAAAGCCTTGCGCTACCTGATTCCGTTTCGAAGCGTCGACGAGACCATTGAGTTCCTGCGAACGACGAGCGCGCAGCATCCAGACGGATTTGCCGCGATGGGAGATGATCTCGAAAAATTCGGCGTCTGGCCGGGAACGTACGACCACTGCTACAAGAACGGCTGGCTTGAGAATTTTTTCTCGGCTCTCGAAAGAAATGCGGATTGGCTGGAAATGTCGACGCCTTCCGGCGCGATCTCCGCACATCCGCCGCTCGGCCGCGCCGACCTTCCCACGGCTTCGTATACCGAAATGATGGAATGGTCGCTGCCGACCGCAGCACGAAATCGATACCACGGTCTGACTCAGGAATTTTCGTCCCGGCCGGACGATCTGCCGTTCCTGCGCGGCGGGATCTGGCGGAATTTCTTCACGAAGTACTGCGAGTCGAACCTCTTGCACAAAAAGATGCTGCACGTGTCGAAAAAAGTCAGCCGCCTCGCCGCCGGCCAACGGCGAGACAGGGCTTTCTCGCGCGAGTTGGGTAAGGCAACGACCCTCTTGCTGCGAAGCCAGTGCAACGATCCGTACTGGCACGGCGTGTTCGGAGGGCTTTATTCGCCGCATCTGCGTACGGCGTCCTGGCGTTCGCTGGTGGAGGCCGAAGCAATCGCAGATCGCCTCTCGCACAGGGCGCGCCATTACACGGAGGCGGAGAAGCTGGATTTCAACGCGGATGAGCGGGAGGAAGTCTACTTCACGTCCGACCGCTACGCGGTGTTGGTGCAGCCGGATGACGGTGGAACAATCTCCGCCATCGATTGCCGTGCGTCGAAATCGGCGGTGATCAACTCTCTCACGCGCAGGCCGGAGGCCTACCACGCGAAGCTGCGGAACCTTGCCGGGAAAAGTGCGCAGGCCGTGCAATCGATTCACGAGCAGACGCGAACGAAGGAAGAGGGCCTGGAGCGCTGGCTGAACTACGATCGCTGGCCGCAACAATCTTTCCGGCTCCTCGTGTTCGGCCGCGACAAGAATCAGCACGATTGTGCGAGGGTGACGCTCGGCGAGGATGCCGCGGTGGCCGGCGGACGATACGCCGTCTCGGAGATGTCGCCCGAGGGAGTGTCGCTCACTCTGCAGGAGCGGAGCGACTGGCCGGCGGAAAAGAGGTTTTCGCTGGCGGCGACGCGGGATGGCTTTGAAATAACTTGTGGAGCCATTCTGAAGCGCACGGCGGCGGGAACAGCGGCGGTGAACGTCGGTCTGGAAGTCGTGGTCAATTTTCTGGCGCCCTCCACGCCGGACCGCTATTTCGAATCGTCAGGACACCGATTCCCGCTGCGCTGGTCCGCTGCGGTTCCGGCTTCTCCCTTGCGCGTGGTCGATGAATGGCAGAGCGTCGGCGTCACAATCACCGCGCCTGAAGCCCGCGAGTTCTGGATCACGCCGATTGAAACAGTTTCGGAATCGGAAGATGGGTTCGAGCGAATCTACCAAGGCTCGAAGATCGTGGCCGTGTGGCCGGTCGAGTTGTCGCCTGCGGCGGAATGGCGAGGCAAGCTGAAGTTCCGCGTAGGGCCTCCGGGCGCGTGACGCCGGCGATTTCCGGACGCGGTTGCCCTTGCACGCGAGGCTTTGCTAGAGTTCGCACGGGAGGATGGAATGGCCGTTTCGCAGGAATTGCTCGACATCCTTGTCTGCCCGCTCGACAAGACACCGGTGAAGCTCACATCCGATCATCAGGGACTGAAGTGCCCGACGTGCCGCCGTGTCTACCCGATTCGCGACGACATTCCCGTGATGCTCGTGGACGAAGCCCGCATTGAAGCGCAGTGATCCGCACTCCTTGCTCGAGGATCTTCCGCCGGAGTCGGAGATTCTCATTATCCGCCTGCGGTCGCTGGGCGATCTGGTGCTGGAAACGCCGGCGATTGCGGCGCTGCATGCCTGGCGGCCGGACCTCCGAATCAGCATTCTTGTCGAGCCTCGATTTGCCAGCGTTTTCGAGGGGAATCCCGCTGTTTCACAGCTGATTCCTTCGAGGGAGTTCTTCGCGACAGCGCGGGAGTTGCGCCGGCACCATTTTCCCGCGGTGTTCAACCAGCACGGCGGTCCGCGGAGCGCGCTGCTGACGGCCGCGTCGGGATCGCCTCGCAGAGTTTGCTGGAAGGGCTTCCAGTTTTCATCCCTGTACAACGTGCAAGTGCCGGACGCCAAGGAGTTCTACGGCAATCCGATTGTTCACGCGGTCGAGCACCGGATCTCGCAGTTCTATTCAACGGGGCTGCCGCGCGGCCCGATTCCGCGCGCTCAAGTGTTTCCGCAAGCTGCGGCGATTGACTCCGTGGCGGGCGCCCTCGCGCAAGGCGGGGTTTCCGCCGGCGCGCCATACGCAGTTTTGCAACCAGGAGGAAGACTCGCGGCAATGCGGTGGCCGGTTGAGAAATTCGCGGAGATCGCGCGCTGGTTGCGGGAGAAGCACGGAATCGCGAGTGTGGTGAATCTCGGGCCAGGAGACGCGGGGATGTGGGCGGACGTTCATCGCACGATCCAGAACTGCTTCGTGCCGGCGAACCCGTTGAACGTCCGCGAATTGATTGCTCTGATTGCGGGCGCGCGTCTTTTTATCGGCAACGACTCCGGACCGGCTCACATAGCCGGAGCCACGAGTTGCCGGGCCGTCGTCGTTTATGGACCCACGAATCCGGTACAGTGGCATCCGTGGCAAACGGAACATCGCGCGATTCATACGGGCGCGGTCTTCCATCCTCGCCGGGGAAACCAGAGCGAGGCGGAGAGCGAGCCGCGGCCGATCAGCACCATCGGCGTCGACGAGGTGCAAAGCGCCTGTCAGGATCTGCTGACTTAGGCGGAATCGGTTCGGACGGCTAATAAGGCGGGAAGCTGATGGAGCGATCCCTGGGATCAACCCAGAGGACTATTTTTTGGGTCTTGTTCGCCTTGGGATCATTCTCGCCACTCGGGAAAGGCTGGTACGGGCTCACCTCGACGATGATGGCTGCACTCGGTCCGTTCTTCACGCCTTGCGCAGAACCTATTCTGTAACTCTTGATGGTGCCGTAATAGCCGTTCGGTCCCCAGTCCTCGAGGAAGTCCTTGAACGAGTACGTGGGAGAGGGTTTCCAGATCTGGTAGGCCTCTTGCATGTTGCCGGCCACGACCGCGTTCACGAAATGCCGAACGGTGCTCTTTTCCTTGTAGAAGCGCAGGTCGCCAGGCCAATACCAGATAAGAAGGAAAGCGATAACAGCAGATGCGACGCCCGTGATGACATAGCGGCGGACCTTGGCTGGCGGATGTTCCTCAGTCGAATCGAAAAGCCCCACGATGGCTCCTTTGCCGGACGGCGAATCGCTTCACAGCTGGCGCTTGAACAATGCGATGCTGGCCGCAATCATCGCCGCCGAGAAACCCAATAAAATTAGCACGTCCCTGTAAATTCCTTCAATGCCGGTTCCCTTGACGGTCAGATTTCGCAGCGCGTGCACCGTGTAGGTGAAAGGATCTACCACCGCGAACCACCGGAGCCATTTTGGAAACGCCTCGATCGGATAGACGGCGCCGGAGGGGAAGAACAGCAGAGTATTCAGCACGCCGAAAATCGCGCGAGGCACCAGGGGATCGTCCACGCGCACCATGACGAGGAACATGAAGCTGATCATGCCGAGAGAAGCGACAAGAACGACTATGGCGAGATAGAAAAGCCTCAGAGGATCCCAGATGTGCGGGATCCCGGCCACCAGTCCGCCGACGATCGTGAGAATCAGGCCGGCCATCAAGCCCTTGATCGCGCCTGCTCCGATGAGGCCGAGGACCAGCTCCGTCTTGTGAATGGGGGTGAGCAGGTAGCCCTCGTGCAAGCCGCGCGACTTGTCGTCAATGAAGGTGATGCCTCCGCCAATCATCGCGACGATGAAAATGGACATGGCGATCGACCCGGCGAGCAAGTACTTGATGTAGTCAACATACGGGTAAACTTCCACAACGTTGAGCTGCACGATTTGATCGAGGCGCGGCTCGACGGACGGCGCGTTCATCTGGTTGACCATCTGCTGCATACGCTCGGCGATCGAGCTGGAAACGAATTGATCTGTGTTGTCTTCGACGAGGGCGATGCGCGGCCGGTCGTGTTGATAATAGCGGCGAGAGAAATCGTAGGGAATCTCGACTACGGCGTGCAAGAATCCGGCGTGAAGGTCATCCAGCGCCTGGTCTGCGGAATTGTAGTCGACGACGCGGAAAGTCTTGGCGCCGGCGGCGATGCCGTTGAACATCTCATGAATCTGGCGGGATTCGGCCGTGTTATCGTGGTCGACAAGTCCGATCGTGGCCCCGCGGATCTTGCCGCCGAAAGCGTATCCAAGAATCACAAGCTGCACGAGCGGGAAGATCATCGATGCCGTCATCAACGCCGGGCTGCGAAAAAACTTGCGCATGTCGCGCTCGATGAGAGCCATGATGCGGTAAAGCTTCATTGCGGCAAGCTCCCCGATGGCGCCGCGGCGAGTTTCTGCGACAACTCAGCGATAAAGATGGCTGATGTCATACGTGGCGCCTCCGTGCGCCTCGTCGCGCAATTCGCGGCCGGTGTAATGCAGAAACACGTCGTCGAGCGTCGTGCTCTGCACGGTGACTCTCTTCACCCGGACGTTCCGGGCGCGAGCGAGGTCCATGAGGGATGCGACGGTGGCGGGCCCGTCGTTTGAAGCAATGTGAACCACGGAGTCGCGCTGGGTCACGTCGGCCACATGCGGAAGCTGTTTGAGCCGTTCAATCCAATCGCTCGGAGCGCCTTCGAATTCGGCTTCCACGGTGTCTATCCCCGGTATGCTGTCCTTGAGCTTTGTGGGCGTGTCGAGCGCAACCAGCTTTCCATGGTCGACGATGGCGATGCGCTCGCAGAGCTTGTCAGCTTCATCCATGTAGTGAGTCGTCAGGAGCATCGTCAGGTTCGCTTTGTCACGAAGGTTGCGAATCATGTCCCATACGTTGGTGCGTGATACGGGATCAAGGCCCGTTGTCGGTTCGTCGAGGAAGAGGATTTTCGGCGAATGAACCAGGCCGCGAGCGATCTCGAGCCTGCGGCGCATTCCGCCGGAAAACGTGCGCACCAGCGCGTCCTTGAACTTGAGCAGGTCCACGGATTCCAGCAAATCGTGAATCAGCGTCTCGCGTTCGGTTGCCGGCACGCCGTAGAGCTTGGCGTGAATCAGCATATTCTCTCCCGCGGTGAGTTCCGGGTCCGACGTGAATGCTTGAGGAATTACGCCCAAGGCCTGTCGAACGCCGTCCGCATCCGCACGGATATCATGCCCGGCAATCCGCGCGGTGCCGGAAGTCGGCGGCGTCAGAGTGGTCATCATGCGGATCAGCGTTGTCTTGCCGGCTCCGTTGGGGCCGAGGAGGCCGAAAATCTCGCCCTGGTCGACGTAGAAGCTGACGTCGTTGACAGCGACGAGGTCGCCGAACTTTTTGTGGAGACGATCCACTTCGATAGCGTGCATCTCAGGTCCCTGAGGCCTCAGAGCCGCGCGAACCAGCTCTTTTTTTCGGGAGGCGGCAGCAATACGGTCGCGGTCATGCCCGTGAACAGCCTTCGGCCGGGATTGGGAACAGAAACTTTGATCTCGAAGGTCTTGATGTCGCGCTTTGTCCTGCTGACGTCGCGTTGCGTGGCGTAATCGCCTTCGACTCCCTTGAAGAAGACCTGCCCCTCCAGCGTATCTCCGGACGGAAGCTGCACGCGCATCTTCTGGCCGAACTGGATCAAATCGATGTACGTTTCCTCAACGTCCGCCTGGACCCAGAGGTGGTCGACGTCGACGACCACCACGATCGGGGAGCCCTGCGCGATAACTTCGCCCTGCTTGGCCACGCGTACGGAAACAATTCCGTTGATGGGCGAATAAATCTGCGTATATCCAAGCTGCGTCGCCGTTGCGGTCTCGTTCGCGCGCGCCTGCTCGAGCTGCGCGATGGCCGTGGCGAGAGCGCTCTTCCGAACGTCGATCTGTTTGCGGTTTGCTTGCGCGACTGCGAGCCCTCCCTGCTGCGCCTTGACGGATTGCTGCAGGGCTTGCACGTTTGCCTGAGACATTCGAACGGCCGCTTCGGCGTGGTCGCGATCCTGGGCGGAAATTTCGCCCTTGGCGAAGAGCTTCTCCATGCGGTCGAGGTCATTCTGATCGCGCCAGAGCTGAGCCCGCGCTTGATCGAGTTGAGCGTTCGTTGAGGTGACGGTAGCTCCGGCCTGCTCGATCGACGCGCCCGTCTGGTCGTTCGTCCACGTGTAATTGTGCTGAGCTTCGTGCACGGATGCCTCGAGCGTGTCCACATTCGCTTTTGCCGCCGCAAGCTGCGCCTGCAATTCCTTGGGGTCGAGCTGCGCGATCAGATCCCCCTTCTTGACCTCCGAACCTTCATCGACGTTCAGTGCGATGATGCGGCCGGTAATCTGAGGGCTGACGATCACCTCGTTTCCGTCGACGACGCCGATGAGCGGGATATCCTTGCCGCGCGGCGTGGTGAGGTAATAGACGATGAGGGCGATCAGGAAGACGATTCCAAGAAACCGAAAGAACTTTACCCCGCTCATCGCGGCCTCGTTTCAAAGGAGATCAAGCCGTGATCCATGAAGTCCAGCACGGTGCGTTTCCTTTCCTCGATCGCCATAGGCGTCAGGAGGTTGTGTCCCGCGACTTCGCTCAAGATCGGCGCAGCCGCAAAGTAGGACGTGATCATGCCGAGAATGCTGAAGGCGGCCTGGTGCGCGTTCACGCGGCGAAATTCGCCGGATGCAACACCAGCCTCAATGATGCGCACAAGACGAGTGTGAAGGGGCCGCAAGTATTGGCGGACGATCCAGTCGAAATTCCGCGTTTTCTCCATGGCTTCGCGCTGCACGAGGCGGGGATAGTTGGGATGAGTGGCGAGAAAATCGAAGTAGCCGAGCACAAACGTCCGAAGGCGTTCCTGAGCCGCGCCGCGCTTTTCGGGTGGTGCGTAAACGCCGTTGCGAAGCTGGCGGAACAGATTCTCGAGAACCGCGCGGTGCAGCCGCCTCTTGTTGCCGAAGTAGTAGTAGAGCATCGCCTTGTTCGCCTGGGCGGTCGCGGCAATCTCATCCGTGCGGGCTCCGGCCATACCCTGAGCGGCAAAATGCTCCTCAGCGGCGGCCAAGATGCGGCGCGCGGTTGCAGGTGCCTCGACTTTCTTACGTCCTCGCATCAGAGTTTGTTACGCACGGTTCGGTTCAGGCGGTCGATCGCGTAATCAACGATTGATTCGTTTCGACTCCACGACAATCCGTTTTAACTAACCGGTTAGTTTAATGCGGGTAATGTGGAAGGTCAAGCAGGGCGTTCCTCTCGCTTATGCTTCGAGCGCTCCGGCGGAACCGGGCGGAAGTTCGATCGAATACTTCGTTCGCGACTTTTCGCGATGAAGGTCCAGCGCGAGTTGAATCAACCGGTCGATCAATTGCGGGTAGGGAAGCCCGGACGCCTCCCACAGCTTCGGGTACATGCTGATGGACGTGAAGCCCGGAATCGTGTTGAGTTCGTTGACGTAGATCCTGCCGGTGCGTTTCTCAAGGAAGAAATCGCAGCGAGCCATTCCGGTGCCGTCGATGGCGCGGAAGGCGCGGACAGCGTAATCCTGGAATTGCCGGATCTGCTTCTTAGTGAGCTCGGCAGGGATTACCAGACGCGTGCCTTGTTCCAGGTATTTGGCAGTGTAATCGTAGAAGTCGCGATGGGGGACAATCTCGCCGGGGATGGAGGCGTGCACATCGTCATTCCCAAGCACCGAAACTTCTATCTCGCGTCCGATGACGCCGCGCTCGACGACAATTTTGAGCGCGAATTCCGCCGCGGTGTCCATCGCAGACGCGATTTCGGAGGCCTTTGTCACGCGCGTCATGCCCACGGACGAGCCGAGCGTCGCCGGCTTTACGAATATCGGAAATCGAAATTGTTTCTGGATTCGGTTCACAACGCCGGCGCGATCCTTCTCCCATTCCGAACGCCGGACCGCCAGGAACGGCACGACGGGCAAGCCCTCCTGCTCGAAGAGCCGCTTTTGCAGATCCTTGTCCATCCCAACGGCGGAACCGAGGACTCCCGCGCCGACGTACGGCAATCCAGCGAGCTCGAGCAATCCCTGCACGGTTCCATCCTCGCCGAACGTGCCGTGCAGCACGGGAAACACGACATCGACCATCACGCTCGGATGTCCCGTGGCCGGACCGAGCGGAACAAGCGCGGCGGCGCTTGGGTCGGGCGGAAGGACGACGCGCTCGCCCGATTTCAGGACGTCAGGCAGCATTTTCTGCGCGCCCGTTCCGACGAGCCATCGGCCGTCTTTCGAGATGCCGATCGGCACCGCTTCGTATTTCTCCGGGTCCAGCGCGCGGATGACGGAAGCAGCGGACGCGAGCGAGACTTCGTGTTCGCCGGATCGCCCGCCGAAGAGCACTCCCACCCTCAACCGCTTCTTGACGCTCATCGTGCCCCCGACTGGGTTGGTTCCTGCGTTGCTGAGCCGATCACAGGATCTTCTTTCCCAGACCGGATAGGGCAAGTTCGACGCCCAGTGTCGCGGTCGTGTTGTGAAGATCGATCACGGGATTGATCTCGACCAGCTCGAACGAAACCATCGCGCGGCTGTCCGCGATCATTTCGAGCGCCAGGTGGGCTTCGCGATATGTGACGCCTCCGCGAACCGGTGTGCCAACGCCCGGCGCATCCGAGGGATCGACAAAATCCATATCGAGACTGATGGCGACGCCGGCAGTGTCATCACCGGCGAAGCGTATGGCCTCGGACATCACCTCGCGCATGCCGCGCTCATCAATATCGCGCATCGTGAAGACGTGGACGCCCGATTCCTTGATCAGGCGCCGCTCCTTCGCGTCGAGGTCGCGAACGCCAACAAGTGCGACGTTGCGCGGCTCGACCATGGGCTTGATTCCCGCAAGGTCGGTGAGTTCCGGAGGCCCGTAGCCCATGATCGATGCGAGCGGCATGCCGTGAATGTTTCCCGACGGCGAGGATTCCGGCGTGTTCATGTCTCCGTGCGCGTCAAGCCAAATGAGGCCAATGCGCTTCGATTGTTTTTGATAGTGCGCGGCGACCCCGGCGCTTGTGCCTACGGCAATCGAGTGATCGCCGCCGAGCACCAGCGGAAGCAGATCTTCGTCGAGCGCCTTCCGCACGATTTCGGCGAGCCCTTTGCACGTGTCGGCAATCTCTTCGAGATACTTCGCGTTCTTCACGCCGTAGTGTTGTTCCTCGGGCTGTTTGACGACGATGTTCCCGATATCCTCTACCTGCCGCCCGAGCTGTTTCAGCCGAGCCTGCAGGCCCGCCACGCGCAACGCCGAAGGCCCCATATCGACGCCGCGGCGGCTGGCGCCGAGGTCCATCGGCACTCCTATGATTCGGATCTTTTCTGCCATGGTTTGCTTCTTTTGCGCGATCCCGAGACGCTGGAGAGACCCTCAAGGATAGACGCGATACAGCATCCGAGGGAAGGGGATGACTTCGCGAATGTGCTCGGTTCCGCAAATCCAAGCGACCGTGCGCTCGAGGCCCAGGCCAAAGCCCGCATGCGGAACGCTGCCGTAGCGCCTCAGGTCCAGATACCACTGGAAAGCCTCTTCGGGCAGTTTTTCCTCGCGGATGCGTCGAATCAGGGTTTCGTAATTCGACTGGCGTTCGCCTCCGCCGATGATTTCACCGTAGCCTTCCGGGGCGATCATATCGAAACTGAGAGAAAGCTCAGGCCGCGCGGCATCGGTGGCCATGTAAAAGGCCTTCATGGCGGTGGGGTAGCGATGGATGATTACGGGCTTATCGAAATTCTTCGAAAGAATGGTTTCCTCATCGCCGCCGAAATCATCGCCCCATTTCGCCGGGTTCCCGGCCTTCTGCAGAACCTGAATCGCTTCGTCATAGCTGATGCGCGGAAAGGGCGGGGCTATCTTTTCGAGCTTTGAGACGTTTCGCTGCAACATCTCGAGTTCGCGCGAGCGATTCTTGACGACGGACTGCACGATCGCGCTAACCAGTCCTTCTCCCAGCTGAATCATGTCTTCCAGATGTGCGTAGGCGGCCTCGGGCTCGAGCATCCAGAACTCGGTCAGATGGCGCCGCGTCTTTGATTTTTCAGCTCGGAACGTCGGGCCGAAGGTGTAAACCTTGCCCAGCGCCGCTGCAGTGGCTTCCACATAGAGCTGTCCGGATTGCGTCAGATACGCCTTCTGATCGTCGATGTAGTTCACTTCGAACAGGGTGGTCGTGCCTTCGCAGGCGGCTGGCGTGAATATCGGCGCGTCCGTGAGCGTGTAGGCTTGGCTATCCATGTAATTTCGCGCGGCGCGCTCCGCTTCGGCTCGAATGCGAAGGATGGAAGCCTGGCGCGGCGTTCGAATCCACAGATGGCGCTGGTCGAGCAGAAAATCCACGCCGTGTTCTTTCAGTTGAATCGGGTAAGGGGTCTCGTCCGCCACCCGCTGCACGACTTCGATTCCACTGAGGTGAATTTCATATCCGCCGGGGGCGCGCGGTTCCGTCTGAATCTTGCCGCTCAAAACAACGCTCGATTCGAGGGTCAAGCCTTTGAGAGCGTCAAATGCCTGGGGGTTCTCTTTTTGCGAGACGACGCCCTGAATAATGCCCGTGCCGTCGCGAAAAATGGGAAACAGTAATTTGCCCGACTCGCGAAGGTTGTAGAGCCAGCCGCGAATCGAAACCACGTGTCCGGCGTGCGGCCCCGCTTGCTCGATGGTGATTGTGGGAACTGCGGCGTGTGCTTCCTGGTTCATCGCATCGATTGCCCGTTGGGAGTTTTCAAGGTTTTGCCGCGGGGGCGCGCCGGCCCTCGAGGTTTTGCTCAATTTTGTCGAAAACCGCCCGAATCTGATCCAGAACGGGTCCGCCTCCAGCTTGCTCCTTCAGTTCGAGAACGATCGGCAGCGATTGCGGGGTGGCGGCGAGTTTCGCCAGCGCAGAATCCCAGTCAATCGTTCCTTCGTACGGCAGCAGATGCTCGTCCTTTTCGCCGTGGTTGTCATGGATGTGTGTGGTTGCGATTCGATCCTGCATCAGTTCAAACGAAGCGCCAACGCCCGAATCCAGGTGCGCGTGACCGATGTCGAAGCACAGCTTCAAACTGTTCAGGCGCGTCTCCTTGATGAACTGCTGGAGCGATCCCGGCGCGCCCAACTCGCTCGGAGTATTCTCAAGCGCGATGGTGACGCCGCGCTGCTTTGCAAAAATCACCAACTGCTCGAGCGAATTGAATGCGGCGTCGAACTTGCGGGGATCGGCAATTTCCCGGCCGTGGCCCATGTGCTGGACGAGATACGGAAAAGGAATTTGCTCTGCCACTTCGAGCGCGCGCTTCACTTCGTCGACGGCATCCAGCCGCCGGATGCGTTCTGTGTCGGCGATCGAAATGGGAACGCCGCTTTCGCGGCCGGGCGTAAGGTCCCGTTCCGTAGGGGAATGCAGCGAGTGGAGCTGGAGATGACACTCGGCCATTGCATCGGCCAACTCGCGCACAGCCTGTGGCGATCGGTAGACGAAGTGCGTGAGCGAGCAGAAGACCTCAATTGCAGGAATGCCGGCTTGCGCGATCTCGGCCAACAGCGTCGGGCCGAGCAGCTGGTGGACATAGCGGTATGTTGAAAGAACGCGCTGCATGCGGGCCCCCACTGCCTCAGTGAAGAACAACTATGTTCGGTGGAAAACGGGTTGGCGTCAATAGCCCGAGGCCGCTCCGGAGCGCCGTGGATCGGCTGCTCCCAGGCGATCGCCGTTTTCGGGATCAATACCAATCGCCTCGATTTTCCCGAGCCAGGGGCGATTCCTCGCGATGTGGTAACCGCGGCTTTCCAAAGCCTCGACAACCGCTTGAGAAATCGACGGCTCCAGCGCAACTTCTTCCGGCATCCACTGCTGGTGGAATCGGGGCGAGTTGATAGCGGCCTGCGCGTCCATGCCCAGTCGCATCCAGTTGAGAACGGAGAGGAGAGTCACAGAAATGATTGTGGGGCCTCCGGGCGAACCGGTCACGAAGCTCAGCTTGTCGTCGCGCAGCAAGATCGTCGGCATCATCGAACTCAGCGGGCGCTTTCCCGGGCCCACTGTATTCGCCTCCGACTGCACCAAGCCGAACATGTTGGCGGAGCCCGGATGAGTCGTGAAGTCGTCCATCTCGTCGTTCAACAGAAAGCCGTCGGCCGAAGTCACGCCAGAGCCGAAGTAGGAATTCAACGTATAGGTGTTCGCGACAGCATTTCCCGCTCCATCGACGACCGAAAAGTGCGTTGTGTGGCCGTCGTGCGTGGCTTCCGCCAGTGCGATTGCGGCGGCGTCCTTGTCAGCCACAACCTTCCCGCTGCCTGGGCCGGCGCACGGCAATGCAGAATCCTTTTGAAGAATTTTCGGGTCCTCCACGGCGACCTGCTCACTTGAGGAAGCCCTGGTCGGGTCAATCGTGGCGCGCAGAGAGTCTGCGTAGCACCCGGAAGTCAAAGGATTAACCGGTACGCTCGCGAAATCGGGATCGGCGAGATACATGGCGCGGTCCGCGAAGACTCGCCGCATGGTCTCGACGACCCAATGGACGGATTCAGGATCATCCCAGGACTTGAGCGGGACGGTTTGCAGGATATTCAAGGCCTCGATCGTGGCGATGCCGCCCGAGCTCGGCGGCGGGCTGGTGATAATCTGCCAGTTGTGACCATTCAACGAGTATGTCTTTGTGAGGGGCTCGCGAATCTTTGCCCGATAATGAGCGAGATCGTCGAGGGTGATCAAACCTCCCTCTTCCTTCATCTCCTTCGCCAGATTGTGCGCCGTTGTCCCGTGGTAGAACTCGCTCGCGCCTCGCTTCGCGATTCTCCTAAGAGTTGCGGCAAGCTGCGGCTGCTTGAAGATCTCGCCCGGCTTGTAATACTCCCCGTCCTTCAAGAATACCCGCCGGCTCATGGCAAACTGGTCGAGGCTGGATCTCGGATTGCGCAGCAATCCGGCCAGCCAATCGCTCATCGGGAAACCTTCTTCCGCAAGCCGGATCGCGGGAGCCATCACGTCCGGGAGCTTCATCGTTCCGAATTTGCGTAGCGCCAGCGTCAGCCCGGCCACCGTGCCAGGGACGCCAACGGCTCGATAGCCGCGGATGGAAGCTTGCGGATCCACGCTACCGTCCGGCCGAAGATACATGTCGCGGGTGGCCTTTGCTGGCGCCGTTTCGCGGTAGTCGACGAATTCAGCCTTCCCGGCGGCTGTGCGAATGAGCATGAACCCGCCGCCACCGATGTTGCCCGCCTCGGGTTCGACCACTGCCAGCGCAAAAGCCACTGCGACGGCTGCGTCGACCGCGTTGCCTCCGCGCTTCATGATTTCGACGCCGGCGTCGGATGCAAGCTTTTCATCGCTCACAACCATCGCTTTCGACGCGCGAACGGCTGTGGCCGGCCATCCGGAATTGGCTTCTCCCTTCCTGCCGGCGGCATATTCGAGGGGTCGGTTTGGCTGGCTTTGCGATTGCCCGACGGGGGACGACGGAACGGCGACAGCCATGCAGATGAGAACGAATGAAGGAATGGCCTTTGTCATAGGCGACGTAACTCTATGGGACTTCGTAAGACTGCGTCAAGCCCTGGAGGTGAACTTCGGGGCCACCCCGTCGCGTTCCGCGCGCGGGAGGCGGCATTAATTCGCGAACAAGATTATGAACAAGAGTGCTGCGGCTGCTCCGGCGAGTACAGCCAACAGGAGCCAGTGGATGCCGCCCCTTCTGCGTGCGGGCAAGTCTGGCGCAACGGCGTCGACGTTCGTCGAGGCGCCATCCGCAACTCGAGAGACGCCTCGGCTGGCAGAGGCTTCGCGCCCTTTCGGGAAGTCGATGACGTCTCGTGGCATGACAATTCCATGCTATGTCACGACCCCACGGCTTCCAGGCCGCAATCGGCGCTGCAGTTCGTAATAGTTATTTGGAGATTGGCGGCATGGCAGAGAGGGCGGCGTTAGCCGTCGACCTGGTCGCCGACCGAGAAATATGTGCAATCAGGATGATGAAAGACGAGCGCGCTGACGCCCGCTTCCGGATCCATCATCATTCCTTCGGTCAAGTGGACGCCGATCTCCTCCGGATGGAGAAGCATCCACAGACCGGCTTGGTCTTCAAGGTTGGGGCATGCGGGATAGCCGAAGCTGTAGCGTTTGCCGCGATAGCGCGACGTGAACCGCTCTGCCATCGTCAGCGTCGGAGGATCAGGGAACCCCCAGTCCTCGCGGATGCGGCGATGCACCCACTCGGCGCAAGCCTCCGCCGTTTCCAGGGCGAGCGCTTGGAGCGCGTGCGAAAAGAAGTAGTTGCCGGCGACCTTTTCTGCCTCTGCGCGTTCGCGAACGCCTGCACCTGCGGTGACCACGAACAATGCAATGTGATCGCGGCTGCCGTTGCGAGCGGGAAGGACGTAGTCGCTCAGGCAAAGCTTGTCGCCGGCACGCTGACGCGGGAAATGGAACGTGTGAATTGGCAAGCTCCCGTCTGGGGCGAACAGCGCGATCGAGTTTCCTTTCCGTTCTGCTTCGAAAAACTGCCAGACGGCGGAAACCTTCATGAACTTGGCTGCTTCGCGCTTCACTTCCTCCATGTTGTTATGCAGTTCGAGCGCGCGCGGCTCGCGTTCGGCCAGCGCTTTTTCGAAATTCCCGCGAAAGCCGAGGTGACGGCCAAAGACCATGTACGGATTCACGTAGCTCCAGATCTCGTTCAGGTCTGGCACCGAACGCTTCTTGCGGTCGAGGTACGAGACTGGCGGAATTGGCAGATCCAATCGGACGCGCGGCGAGCGCTCCTCGCCTGGAGGTTCCGGTGGGCGCGCGCCGGATTCTTCCAGGACGGCGGTGCCCGTGTGCGTGTGTTGGCGCATGACGTTGTCGCGTCGCGCGGGATCGCTCAATTCGTTCATCAGCCTCAGGCCGGTCATGGCATCCTTCGCGTAGCAGACGGCGGTGGCGTACTGCGGCGCGATTTTCGTGGTTGTGAATTTTTCGGATAGGGCCGCCCCGCCAACGAGAAGAGGAACGCGAATTCCCGCCTCGCGCAAGTCCGCGGCTGTCGTCACCATTTGTTGCGCGCTTTTCACGAGCAGCCCAGAGAGGCCTATCGCATCCGGCCGGTGTTCGCGGTGAGCGCGAATCAGTTCCTCAGGCGGAACCTTGATGCCCAGATTGATTACGTCGTATCCATTGTTCTTCAAAATGATTTCGACCAGATTCTTGCCGATGTCGTGGACGTCGCCCTTTACCGTCGCGAGAATCACCTTCGCCCGCTTCTCGACGTCTGCCTTGGCCATAAACTTCTCAAGATGACTCACCGCCGTCTTCATTGCCTCGGCCGACTGAAGCACCTCCGCGACGATGAGCTCGTTGTTGTTGAACAACCGGCCCACTTCGGCCATCCCTGCCATGAGCGGGCCATTGATAATGTCGAGTGGCGCGATTCCTTCTGCGCGCTTCCGGTCCAAGTCCTCGACCAAGCCGTCTTTCGAGCCTTCGAGAATGTAGTTCGCCAGGCGCTGATCGAGCGGCAGTTCCTTTGCGTGAACCTTGGAACGGGTTTTTCCCCCTCGAAAGTGCTCCGAAATGGCTGCGATATGAAACTGATTGATCGCGGCTCTCTGCTCGCGCGATTGCTCGCGCCAATCGCCCGGCGCCGTCCGGAGTAGGGCAGCCTGCGAATGGCTTTCGGGAATCTCCGACGGGACTCGGTTGAACAGAAGATTCTCCGCGAGCGCGCGCTCTTGTTCGGGGATGGAAGGGAATCGCTCGATACGCTCCGCGTTGACGATGGCGAGATCGAGCCCTGCCTTCGTGCAGTAGTACAAGAATACGGAGTTTACGACTTCGCGCGCACCCGGCGGCAGGCCGAACGAGACATTCGAGATTCCGAGCACCGTACGCACGTGCGGAATCCGCTGCTTGACCAGCCGAATGCCTTCGATCGTTTCAACGGCGCCGCCGATATAGTTTTCGTCGCCCGTCGCGCATGGAAACACGAGAGGGTCGAAGATGATGTTCTCCGGCCGGATGCCGTACTTTTCCGTCAGCAGCGCGTGTGACCGCTCCGCAACTTCGAGCTTTCTCTCGCGCGTGAACGCCTGCGCCTGAATCGGGTCCTCGTCGATGCAGCCCACAATGATTGCGGCGCCATAGGAACGAGCCAGCGGGCATACGCGCTCGAATTTCTCCTCGCCATCCTCCAGGTTGATCGAATTGATGATGCTCTTGCCCTGGCAATAAGTGAGCGCCAGTTCGACGCCGCGCGCGTCCGTGGTGTCGATCATGATCGGAACTTTGATCTTCCGGATCAACTGTTCATAGAAAGGCGGGATATCCTTTATCTCGTCCCGGTCGGTGCTTTGCAGGCACACATCGACGATATGCGCGCCGCTTTTCACCTGCCGCCGCGCGATTTCTGTAGCTTCTTCCCACTGTTCCGCTGCGATCAAGTTCTTGAACTGCCTCGAGCCGATCACGTTCGTCCGCTCGCCGACGATCAGCGGCCGCGTGCTTTCCTCGGCTTCGATGATGTCAATGCCGGAGTAAAACGCGCGATGATTCGGCTCCGGCGGCCGCCGCGGCGCCTTTCCTTCGGCCATCTGAGCGATCGCGCGAATGTGCTTCTCGGTTGTCCCGCAGCATCCGCCGACAATATTTAACCAGCCTCGATCCACGAACCGTTCCAGCTGTTCGGCAAGCGACGTAGGAGTCTCGGCGTAACGTCCTTCCTCATTCGGCAGGCCGGCGTTCGGATAACACGAAACGAATCGCGTCGTCAGCGATTGCAGTGTCCGTATCTGATCCGTCATGAACTCCGGGCCTGTCGCGCAGTTGAGGCCGATGGACAGCAAGTCGAGATGATCCAGCGACGCCCAGAGAGCTTCTATGCCTTGCCCCGCCAGCATCGTTCCCATCGGCTCGATCGTCACCGAAATCATCAAGGGAATCGGATCGCCGAGTTCACGGCTCAGATCTTGAACTCCGAGAACGCCTGCCTTGATGTTCCGTGTGTCGAAGCTCGTCTCGAGGAGGAGTGCATCGACGCCGCCCTCTACCAGTCCGCGGGCCTGTTCACGAAAACTCTGTCGCAGCTCATCGAATGTCGCTCCGCCCGCAACGCTGATGGCCTTGGTGGTCGGGCCCATCGAACCGGCCACAAACCGCGGCTTCGCGGGAGTCGAGAATTCGTCCGCCGCTTGCCGCGCGAGTTCCGCGGCCCGTCGGCTGATCTCGCGGGCCTTGGACTCCAGTCCATACTCGGCGAGCACGATCGGGCTGCTCTGGAACGAATCTGTTTCGATGATGTCCGCGCCGGCCTCGAGGTACTTGCGATGAATCGACAGCACCACCTCCGGCCGCGCCATCACGAGATTCTCGTTACAGCCTTCGAGGCTGGGGCCGCCGAAATCGGCAGCCGTCAGATTCTCCTGTTGCAGCATGGTCCCCATCGCGCCATCGAGCACCAGGATGCGCTCGCGAAGAAGCTCTCGAAGGGCTACGCCCTGTTGGATCAGGTTCCTCATCGTGTAAACCACATCCTATCGAAAGGCGTGAGAGAAAGACGTACGCCCGCACCTGTGGGTGTCGCGTGCAGGACAACTGCCTCGAGGGAGGCGACAACAGCGGGAGGATTCAGGTTATTTGTGAAGGTTCTGTGCTCGCCTTTTGCTCAACAACTTAATTTTACGCCGCCTCAGAGAGAAACTCAACTGTGAACGAGGCCGGCACCAGGCCCACGGCGGTCCCGCGTGCCAGCAGTTCCCGGACTGCGCGCCGTCCCTCCTCGCCGTAATCCAGCGTCCACCGGTTCACGTACATGCCGATGAATTTGTCGGCCAGCGCCGGATCCATGTCGCGCGCGAACTGCATTGCGTAATTCAGCGCGGCGTCACGGTGGTCGAGCGCGTAACTCACGCTGTCGCGAATCACTTGCGCCACGCGGTGTCCCATCTCGGAGCCCAGCCGCCGGCACATCGCGTTCGCGCCCAGCGGAAGCGGCAACCCTGTCGTCTCCTGCCACCACTGGCCAAGGTCCACTACGCGGTGCAACCCGGCTTGCGAGAAGAGCAGTTGCCCCTCGTGAATCAGCAGCCCCGCTTCGACTTCCTTCGCCTGGACGGCATCCAGAATCTTGTCGAAGGGCATTGTGACCGTTTCCACATTTGGTTCGAACAGCTTCAGCGCCAGGTACGACGTCGTCAACGTACCCGGGATGGCGACTTTGCGCCCAGCGAGGTCGCCCTTCTTGATGGGATGCGACGCCACGACGATCGGTCCGTAGCCTTCGCCAAAACTCGCACCGCAGTCGAGCAGCACGTACTTGTCCGCGACGAACGAGTACCCGTAAAAGCTGATCGCCGTAATGTCGTACGTTTCGTTGCGGGCCGCCTGATTCAGAGACTCGATGTCGGAAAGGATGTGCGTGAATTTTACGCCAGGAAGGCGGACCTTCCCGGTTGCCAGGGCATAGAACATGAAGGCATCGTCGCTGTCGGGCGAATGCGCAAGGCGTAGCTCAGTCGTTCTCGGTGTCGCGACTGGTGTGGACATCGTTGCGTCCCGTCCTGGCACTCGCTGACTCGGTCACCTGCCACCGCCCAGGCCTGAGAGACACGTGAAGCGAGAACTCCAGCGCCTGTTGAGGTGTCCTGAAAGACGGCAGTGATCCTGCGTCGGTCTCGGCGCGAGTGCCTAAATGAAATCGCCGTTAGGATACCACACCCCATCTCGCCCGGTACAGGTTGCCTCCAGACGCCACCGCCCGCGAAATCTCCTCGAGGGCCCAAGCGTTCCGTTCGGAGACTCGAGGTCTTGGTTCTATTGAACGGTCGACGGCGTTGGAGTTGGCAGGGGCGAGGCGTGATGCGCGACGAGGAACCATTGGCCCTCGCGAAGGACAAAAATGTTCGTGGCTTGCACGGTGGCTTCGTCAAAGCCGTCCGCAAAAGCCGTCGTGACGTGCTCTGTGCACGCTACCCAGCCGACGTCGCCTTCAACCCTTACCCAAACGGAACTCAACGCGATGCGCACCCGCTTGGCGTTCGCGAAAATCCTGGCCCATCGTTCGCGCACCTCTTCCCACCCGATCAGAAGATCCCATCCGGGGTGAACGCACTGAACGTCGTCATCATGCGCCCACACTCCCGCCATTTCCTCCAAGTCGAGCGATTCGAACGCGGCATAGAACCGCTGGTTCGCAGATCGGATGGCCTGCTCGGAAGACTGTTTCTGTGGCGCGGTTTGTGTGGACATTAGCGCGAAACGCCGGGTGGAATGGGACTGTAATCACGAATTATACCTGAGCCACGGAATTATTGCGTCTTTTCCGCATCGAGGACTGGGTCGTCCCCTGTCGCCGCGGCGCCGCCCTTGTCCGCCGCGTGGATTCTGCCGGCGCCGTCCACGAAAAATGACCGCCGGCCCGTTTTGCCGTAGCCGTCTGGCGTGGCAGTTAGCTCGAATGTCGGAGCGTTGGGATCGGCAGTCGAAACGACTCGATACCCGAAGTGGTATCCGCCCGCAGCTCCTGCGGCGAGGTCCTTGTCGACCAGCGACGCCTCTTCCGGCGAGATTTGCCCGGCTGGCGCAGGTCCGAGTTCAGCGAGCGAGCCCGGCAGCTTCCCGAACGCGCGCTGGTACCGCTGAATCGCCTCCGTCAGGCCCTCTAGCGCCGTGACGATCGCATCTTCGCGGCTCGTCATGTCTTCGTTCGCCCATTGCTTCGAAAGCTCGGGAATGTCCAGCAGCACCAACCCCAGCGAAATCACGCGCCAACTCCCGCCTTCGCGCACCAGGCCGAACTGGACCTTCTGTGCTCCAACGACTGTGACGGGAATGAAAGCCAGGTTCTCGTGAAGTCGCACATCGCCGAAGCGAAACGTGATGGTTTCGCTCGGCGTTTCGCAGTTCAGGACGATGTGATTTTGAGGATCGTTGGAAAGCAATGGCTTGCCGGGCGCGTTCGCAGTGGCGAATCTCTTCATAAACTCGGTACGCTGCGGTGCAGGCAGCTCTTGGAAGGCAGGTGCGTTGTCCGCCGTTAGGTAATTTGCGAAGTCGGTCGCGTTCGCGCGACAAGCAGCGGCCAGCGCAGCCGACAATGCACTTGCCGGATCAGGCTCATGGCCGTCTTGCGCGTCGGCCGCTGCGCAGGCAAGCAGCGTTCCGGCAAGAAGCGTCGCGGCAAGGATCGTAGCTCCCAGTCCAGTTTTCTTGTTCATTACGAGTGGGATTTCGCTCCTGAGAGGATGGTTGCCAAGTCGCGCGTGAATTGCGACCGCGCCATCACCGTGTTGCAGCCGGCGGCGCGCGCTCGTGCGGCGAGCTCCACCTGGACGTGCGACAGAAACGCGACGATCGGGACCTGTACGGAACCGGATTGCATCCGCTCGATGGCCGCAATTGGCTTGTCGCGCGCGTTCAGGTCCACAAGCACGAGCCTCGGCGCTTCCTTTGCGATTTCGCCCAGCAGCGCGTCTACCGTGCTGCACGTTCGCAGTTCGACGCCGACATGCCTTGCCGTCTCGAGCATCTTCGCCTGAAAGAACAGATCGTCCACCAGTGCCAGGACCTGGGCCATTACTTCCCCCCGGCTTCTCGTTTACCACGTACCTCACTGGCCGCACAAGCTTGCCTTCGACAACGCCTTCTCGAATGGGGTATAAGAAAAACGAGCTGTATCGTTTCCCCGGAGGAATCCATGGCCGCTACGCCGAACCCAGACGCTCTGCCCGGAATTCCCGTGCTCGAGCAGACACCCATCATCATCGAGAAGATTGTGTGGTCCGCCACCGACGAGCAGATGCACTGGAAGCCGTCGATGGACCGCTGGTCCATTAGCGAGGTTCTCGCGCACCTGGCCGAAGTGGAAACGGTCGCCTTCCGGGAACGAATACGCGTGATGATCGAGACGGACAATCCGCAGATCGAACCCTATGATCAAAACGCTTCGTACGCGGCAGGCAATTATTCCTCGAGCAAGGCTCGTGAGAACCTGAAGAAGTTCTGCCACGAACGTGACCGTAGCCTGTCGTTCCTGCGCTACGTTCCGCCGTCGGTTCTTTCTCGCAAGGGCCAGCATGCCAAGATCGGCTCGATCACCATCGGCCACCTGATGAACGAATGGGCCTTTCACGACCTGGGTCATATCCGCCAGATCGCGGAGCTCTATCGTTCCCGCGCTTTTTATCCTTACAGCGGACCCTTTCAGCAGTATTACACCGTCAAGCCATAGCGGCGGGACAGAGGCGGGCATGGATCCACTCGCACAGCGAATTCTTTCGACCTTCGATCAACTCGAACGCGATTCCCTCGATCTTCACACGCTGTTCGAATTCGTGGGAGGCAATCCCCCCGAGGAGCGGAATGCCGTCCTTGACAAGGTGTTTGAGCTGATCCACTCCGGTTTGCTTCGCGACGACGGCGGCGACTTCTACAGCCGGACGGAGGATGGGCGTATCGCAGTCGCCGCGCCCCGGGACGTCACGCTGTACACCCGTGAAGCCTGCCATCTCTGCGATGAGGCAAAGGCGATCATTGCGCCGCTCGTCGCCGAATTCTGTGCACGTCTGCGCGAAGTCGACGTCGATGATGACCCGGTTCTGCACGACCGCTATACGAACGACGTGCCCGTGATCTTCGTCGGGTCGCAGTTTTTTGCGCAGCATCGAGTTGACCCGGCTCGCCTGCGGCGCCGGCTCGAACAGGCTTCAGCTGCTTCACAAGTTCAGTAATCGTGCGGGTCGAGGGTCGAAGCGGGGATCTAGTGCTCTGACTCTTCCTGAGCGCCCACAGTTTCGTCCGGTACGTCGCCGGTACGCCCTTTTACCCGGTCGTACACGCTGTAGTGGCAGGTGGATCCGAGGGCTTCGTTGTAATATGTGGGGACTCCCAACGCGGTTCGCAACTCTTCATTGAATCGTCGCAGGTCGCTCAGTTGGTTCACTCGAACCGGGAACTTTCTGCCGTCGTGAGTCAGAAGGAACTTCTGATAGCCGGCATCCCAAAGATGCGTGAATTGACCATCGAACATGATGGAGGGGATGATGGTCATCTGATACCGCCCTTGCGGCGTCTTGCGCATTTCCGCGCCGCATCCGTATTTCTCGATGCGGACCACGCCGCCCGAACTGCGGACCAGAAAGCCCTTTCCGGAGAGCGACTCGATTTGAGCCTGATCGAAGATCTTGTCGACGTACCACATCCGACCCCAGAATAGGAAGTTCACGGCCAGCCTGTAAAGCTAAAAATCCGCGTCCCACCCGAGACTCTGAGCATCGAAAGGTGTATACTTGGGATCGAGATGACGTGCTTTAGCCAACTCGGCAGTGATAATCCCCTCTCCCACCGTTGTTGTTGTCGCCGCATGCGAAGCGACGTCGCAATCTGCTAAGTTCTTCCAACTAAAATAGATACGACGGCGTTTTACAGCGGCCCACTTTGGAAGCGCTGGACGCGTTCAGTCTTGGGAGACAGGGTTAACCCAGTCCGATGGGAAAACACGATGTCAGCGAATAAACCAGTCGCCTTAACTTCTCAGCGAGTGCCCGACGTCATTGTCGGGCGGCGCCATCTGCTCGAGCGGATCGGCAACACTCCTCTGGTCAAGGTGGAGCGAGTCACTGCTGATTTCCCCGAAGTGGAATTCTATGCCAAGGTCGAGTGGTTCAACCCGGGCGGCTCAGTCAAGGACCGCGCCGCGTATTCCATGATCCGAGACGGAGAGCGCCGCGGCCAATTGCTTCCGGGGAAGATTATTCTCGACGCCACCAGCGGCAATACGGGAATAGCCTGCGCCATGATCGGGGCTGCGTTGGGTTATCGCGTAAAGCTTTGCCTGCCGAGCAGCGCCTCGCCCGAGCGCAAGGCCATCTTGAAGGCGTATGGCGTTGATATCGTCTTGACTCCGGGCGACGAAGGCACCGACGGTGCAATCCGCCGTGTCCGTGAGATTTACAACGCCGATCCCGACCGGTACTTCTATGTCGACCAGTATGCGAATCCTGCCAATCCTGCGGCCCACTATTCCGGCACTGCCGTGGAGATTTGGAAGCAAACAGATGGAAGAATCACTCACTTTGTCGCGGGCCTCGGCACGAGCGGAACGTTCGTCGGGACAACGCGCCGCCTGAAGGAATTGAATCCGAAGATTCGGTGCATCAGCTTTCAGCCCGACTCGAGTTTTCACGGAATAGAGGGACTGAAGCATATGGCCACTGCCATTGTGCCGCCCATTTACGATGCCAGCCTCGCGGATGAAAATCTCGCGGTGCACACCGAAGACGCGCAGCGGATGGTCAAGCGGCTTGCGCGTGAAGAGGGAATGTTGGCGGGAGTGAGTTCCGGCGCGGCGATGTGCGCTTGCCTCGCCGTCGCGAGCCGCTTGCCTCGTGGCGAGCGCGCCGTCATCGTTACTGTCTTCCCGGACTCCGGCGAAAAGTACTTGACCGAGCGTTTTTGGAGCGAGGAATGAGTGTCTCGGTGCTGAGAATTCGTGATGATCTCGTTCGGCGAATCCAGGCGCATGGCGTCGAGACGTATCCGCACGAATGCTGTGGTGCCTTGCTCGGTCACGACGGCGATGGTTCCCGTGAAGTTATTGATTTGCTCCCGCTTTCAAATCGCCGCCATGATTCGCCGCGCAATCGCTTCGAACTGGCGTCCGGGGATGTCCGTTTGGCGGAGAAGACCGCGTGCGAAAAGCAGCTGGAGTTGCTGGGCTGGTATCATTCGCATCCAGATGCCCCGGCGCGCCCAAGCGAATTCGACCGCGAGCATGCATGGCCTTGGTACAGTTACATCATCGTCAGCGTGCAGAAAGGCGAGCCGCGCGACATGACGTCGTGGCGTCTGCACGACGATCGCGCTGCGTACGATTCCGAGGCAATCGAAATGGTCGGGCAATCTCCGCAACCGGTTTAGTCCGTCACAGAAGGAGAACATCAAGTGGTTGTGAAAGTCATTATCCCGACGCCGCTTCGGGCCTACGCGGCCAAGCAAGAGAGCGTTGAACTGCAGGCTTCGACAGTGGGTGAGGCGCTGGCCTCGCTCACGAGCCGATACCAGGAGCTCAGAAAGCACCTGTACGCGGACGACGGCCGCCTGCGAAGCTTCGTCAACGTGTACGTGAACGACGAGGACATTCGCTACCTGCAAAAGGATCAGACGCGGCTGCGCGAGGGTGACACGGTCAGCATCGTGCCGTCCATCGCCGGCGGCGCATCGGATTGAACGTGGCAAAGACTGAGGGAGAAGGTCGCATGGCAACAAAAACAGAAATCGCGGTGACGCCGGCTGCGAATCAGCCGCTCGCGACTCTATCGAAGGAAGAGGTGCTGCGCTATAGCCGCCATCTCATCATGCCCGAGGTGGGCATGGATGGGCAGCTCAAGCTGAAGCAGGCGAAGGTCCTTTGCATCGGCACCGGAGGTCTGGGTGCTCCGCTCGGCCTCTATCTGGCAGCGGCGGGAGTCGGGCGGATCGGTATCGTCGATTTTGACACGGTCGACTTCACGAATCTCCAGCGCCAGATCCTTTTCAGTTCCGAGGATGTGGGCCGGCCGAAGATCGAGGCGGCTAAAGAGCGTCTTCGCGGCCTTAATCCCGATATTGAGATCCGTGCACATGAAATGCGGCTGACGAGCGAGAACGCCCTCGAGCTATTCAAGGACTACGACATCATCGTCGATGGCACCGACAATTTCCCCACGCGCTATCTGGTGAACGATGCGTGCGTTCTCCTGAAAAAGCCTAACGTCTATGGCTCGATCTTTCGCTTCGAGGGGCAAACCACGATCTTCGGTTACCCCGACGGCCCGTGCTATCGCTGCTTGTATCCGGAGCCGCCTCCTCCGGGCCTCGTTCCGTCCTGTGCGGAAGGCGGTGTGCTGGGTGTCTTGCCGGGCATCGTTGGTTCGATTCAAGCCGCTGAAACGCTGAAGTTGATCATAGGAAAAGGCGAACCTCTCGTCGGGCGATTGCTTCTTTTCGATGCTCTTGCGATGCGTTTCCGGGAACTCAAGCTTCGCAAGAATCCTGAGTGCCCCGTTTGCGGAAACCATCCGACGGTCACACATCTGATTGACTACGCCGAGTTTTGCGGCGTCCGCGGCGAAGAAGCGCCGGCGCCGCAGGTCACGGTTCCGGAGATCACGCCGCGCGAATTGAAATCGCGCCTCGACCGCGGCGATGACCTCTTCATCCTCGATGTTCGCGAACCTCACGAATATCAGATCTGCAATCTCGGCGGCTACCTGATACCCCTCGGGGATCTCTCTCGCCGCGCGAGCGAACTCGACAGTTCGCGTGAGATCATCGCGCACTGCCGGAGCGGAAAGCGCTCGGCTGAAGCTACGGAGTTCCTGCGCAAGGCCGGCTTCCGCAAGGTCCTGAACCTGAAGGGCGGTATTCTCGCCTGGTCTGACGAAGTTGACCCGTCGGTCCCAAAGTACTAAAGTGCGCTGGCCCGTCTACAAGCGCTGCACGCCGCATGGGGTTCGGCGCTCTCTCGAGTTCTCTGGAGGAATCGATGGCTCAGGTGAAGATCACGGTCAGGCCGAACGGCCCATTTCGCGTCGAGGCAGCGGAAGGGACCGTAGAGCTCGTTGATGCCGCAGGAAACAAGTACGACCTCACCGGCAAGACCGCGTTTTCGCTTTGCCGCTGCGGCGGCTCCGTCTCCAAGCCCTTCTGCGACGGGACCCACAGCCGCATCGGCTTCCAGGCCGCTGAATCCGCCGTGCGCGCCGCCGACGAAAGCAAACCCTGATCTTAGTCTGGGAACGCTTGTTCCGCGCTGGTAACTTTTCTACTCGGCTGGTAGTGGCCTCCTAGTACTCCCCCCTCATGCGTACAGGTGCCTCCAACGTAAGCTACCTATAATCATTGGCTTACCTAGTACTAAAACTACCATTACCAAAGGCAGACGACTTGCTCTATGATTTGAGGGTACGTGTTTCCTTCTTGGGGGAGATGTGGCTTCACCGGCTAGATTCTGGGGGCATTTGGACCGCTTCCGCCTCGTCCTCATCTGGATGATTGCGACGGGGGCCTATCTCGTCTTCCTGCTGGTCCTTCGCGGCTCCTCCTACGTTGCCGACCCGCTTCTGGACACGTATCTCGAGATGGCCGGCAGCCTGATTGCCTTCACCTTTGCTGCGAACGCGTTGGTGCGTTTCCGCGGAACTCACGATCGCATTTCGCTGATTCTCGCTTTTGGTTTTGTCCTGGCGGGCCTGGTGGAAGCGGGGACGAGCATGACGTTCTATCGCGGCATGCTCGTCACCACACTTCCGGGCGACCATATCTCGCTCGCCTGGCTCGCTGGCCGGACCCTTCTCGGCGTGCTCTTGCTTGCCGCCCTCACTGTCGAGCGTCGCGTCCCCGTGTCGCGCGATCCGGCGAAGGAAATGGCAGTCGCCACGCTGATTGTCGGCGCGGTGGCGTATCTCACGAGCGTCTTCTATTTCATGCTCCCAGCGCCGCCCAGGATTCTCCCCGGCGCGATGATTCCGCGCCCCTGGGATTTGCTTCCCGCGGCGATCTACGTTGCTGCCGCGATCGGCTATCATCGGCGCCTGCGCCGAGCGAACGCCTCGCTCGACCGTGCTCTCTACATTGCGGCCCTGCTCAACGTGATCTGCCACGTGACCATCAGCGAATCGCAGCGGGTCATGGACGCGCCCTTCACCTTGGCACACGTCATCATGGTGTTGAGCTACGTTGTGGTGCTCGGCGGAACGCTTCTCGATAACGCGCAGCTGTTCGATCAGGTGAGCAAACTCGCTTCGTCGGACTCGCTCACGGGACTCGCGAACCATCGCCGCCTGTTCGAGACCCTCGAGAACGAGCTCCAGCGCTCGCGCCGCACGGGCCGCAGCTTTGCCGTCCTGCTTTTCGATCTCGACGGCTTGAAGAAGATCAACGACAGGTTCGGCCACCTGACCGGCAGCCGCGCCATCAAGCGTCTCGGCGCCGCGTTGCGAAGCAGCAGCCGCGCGATCGACACTCCTGGACGCTACGGTGGCGATGAGTTTGCCCTGATTCTTCCTGAATCCGGCGAAAAGGAAGCCAAGCAGGCCGCCGTTCGCATCTGCGAACAACTGGCCAATGATGGCCAGCAGCCGGCCGTCTCGGTCAGCGTCGGTCTTGCCGTTTATCCGATGGACGGAACAACCATTGAAAAGCTCTTGGGAGCCGCCGACCGCGCTCTCTATCGCATGAAGGGCCGCGGCGAAAAGAAGCCGCGTTTCCGGCACGTTGCGGCCTGTCTCTGAAATCTCAAGTTGGGAGCAACGCAGATGCCTTTTGGGATGGGGGGTCTCAAAACGGTTCCCGCACTTCGGCGTGAAACCCGCGTGCCAATCGAAGTCGCCGTCCAGATTACCGGCCATGCCGTGCTTCCCGGCACCGAAACCACTTTCACGGACAACGTCAGCGCGCGCGGCGCCCGCGTCTTCAGTGTTCGTCGGTGGAGGATCAACGAGCGCTTGACCATCGCCACCGTCACTGGTTCATTCCGCTCCGTCGCACGCGTCGCCTATTGTCAGACGGTTCCTCAATCCGGCTTCGCCGTCGGCCTTGAATTCCTGGATTCAAGTGGGAATTGGGTCGTGGCGCCGTCGCCTTCGCCCTGATCCTCCGCTTCGCAAAATCGAATTCGCCCCTCTTTCACTGGACGAACCCCACGTTCGGCTCCGGCCCGGGCCCTGGTCCTTCGGGAAGTGCGCCGAATTGCGCTTCGTATCGTGCGATGTTTTCCTGCAGGGCGCGCATGAGCCGCTTCGCATGCCGCGGGCTGACGATCAGGCTCGCCACGAGCTTTCCCTGCGGCACGGTCGGAAACATATAGACGAAATTCAGCGTGAACTCCTCGGCGTTGTGGTGCACCACCACCAGATTCGAGTATTGCCCGAGCAATTCCTTCTCGTCGGCCTTGATTTGAACCTGCTGTTGCTGTTTCGGCGCTTCTGCCATCCTTCACTCCCTTCGATTTCAATCGCTCACTATAGCAGAGAGCGCGCCGCCTCTGGCACGTTTCGCAACTTTCCTTCACGTATCGGTTGACGTTCTTTTATGTTAAGCGTAGTTTATGCATGGCATTTAGCAGAGTTAACCCTTGGCCGATCCTCGCGACACTCCTGGCGCTCCCCCGTATCGTCCCGCTCACCCGACCACGGAGTCCGCGGTCGCATCGGCGCCCGAACTCGCCGGCCTCCTCACCCACGAAGACGTGGATCGCGCTCGCGACCGCTGGCAGGTCGCCCGCGCGCGTTGGAAGGGCCGCGGCTCGCGGAGCTTCGGCGGACTCCGCCTGCTCTGGCTGCTGGTTGGGCCCGGCATCCTCGTTTTCCTGGGCGAAAACGACGCCCCCAGCATGCTCTCCTATTCGGCCACGGGCGCGCGGTTTGGCATCGGCTTTTTCATTCCCTTCGTCCTGCTTACGTTTGTGATGGGATTCATCGTGCAGGAGATGACGGTGCGTCTCGGTGCGGTCACTCACCGTGGCCACGCCGAGCTGATTTTTGATCGCTTCGGAAAGTTCTGGGGATTTTTTTCGATGGGCGACTTGGTTCTCGGAAACTTCCTGACGTTGGTCACCGAATTCATTGGCGTGCGCGCTGGCCTCGGTTTCTTCGGAATCAAGCCTTCGATCGCGGTAGGTGGCGCGCTTGTGATCGTGCTCGGCGCCATCACCACTGGACGGTATTGGACCTGGGAGCGCATCACGCTGACCCTCGCCATTTTCAACGCGCTGTTCATCCCCGCCGCAATACTCGCTCGGCCCGATTGGCACAACGTAGGTCACGCGCTGCTCACGTGGAAGCCTTTGCCCGTCGGAAGCCGGTTCGAGATTCTCTTGCTGGTTCTTTCGGACATCGGCGCCACCGTCACGCCCTGGATGCTCTTCTTTCAGCAGAGCGCCGTCGTCGATAAGGGCATGCAGCCGCGCGACATCAACGCTGGCCGCATCGACACGTTTCTGGGAGCTCTGCTGGCTTCCGTTTTCGCGATCGCCGCGATTCTTGCCACGGCGCCTCTCCTTCAGCACGGCATCAACGCCGCGGACTTTCAAGGCGCTCAGTTTGCGCAAGCTCTCGAGCCTTGGATCGGTCACGTGGGCGCGGCTTGTCTAGCCTTGGGCATCTTCGAAGCGGGCATTGTTGCCGCCATCGCGATCTCCACGTCCTCCGCCTATGCCTTCGGAGAGGTCTTCCAGACCGGCCACAGCTTGAATCGTCCGCTTCGGGACGCTTGGCCCTTCTACTTGACCTTGATCGGCTCCGCTTGCACCGCTGCGGCGCTCGTTTTGATTCCGCAATTTCCGCTCGAATTCGTTGTTTTGACCGTGAACGTCATTGCTGTTCTCGCCATGCCTCCCGCAATCGTGTTTCTCTTGCTGCTGGTGAACGACGCGGACGTCATGGGCGAATATGTGAACACAACAGGCGCCAATATTGCCGGTGTCGTTGTGACCATACTGCTGGTTATCGCTGGATTGGGCTTTGGGATTGCGACTGTGTTTCCGCGATGGTTTGGAGGTTAGGCTGATGATGCGAGGAATGAGACGTGATCATGGGTGACGTGCCGAAATCGAAAGACGTCGGGGCGAACCCGGAGCAGCCGCCGCTCGACGCGGCGGCCGTGAATACATCGCGTCCGGATCTGAGGGACCCTCGCGTCGTGCTCTCGCTGCTCGAAGCCGACCAGGTGGTGGCGGCCAAGAAGCAAACTCACTTCGGCAAGCGAGAACTTTCTGTGGGCATTCGCGCCTTGCTGTGGGGACTGCGCATTTACGTTGTGGTCATGCTTATCATCGTCTTGATTTCCGTTCTGCGCGTTTTCCACTCCGCTCCTTAGGGCTTCAATCCGCTTTTGCCCGTCTAGCGCCGGTGTGCGACAATTTTGAAGGGCGCTGGATGCGACCTTACAGGGAGACCTCGTGGGACCTTCACCTGCCGGAAGCACGAATCGCAAACTCCTGCTCGGTGCGCTGGGCCTGATCCTGATCGCCGGGGGTTCTGCCGTGCTTTATTCCCTTACTGAATGGAGCGCTCCCGCGGCCGCGAAGAGGCTGCAGAATCCCGTCCCCCCCACCGAATCCGCGGTTGACGCCGGCATGTTCAATTATTCGAAGCGCTGCAAGAGCTGTCACGGCGAGAACGGTGACGGCAACGGCGACCGGGCGGGCGAACTCTCCGTCAAGCCCTCCGACTTCACGAACGCAGCTGAAATGAAGCGTCTGACCGACGGCGAACTCTTCTGGAAGATCACGCACGGGCATCTCCCCATGCCCGCCTTCCAGGACAAGCTCACGGATACGGAGCGCTGGCAGGTGGTGGACTACATCCGCACCTTCGCAAATCCCAACCCTGCGTCTCCACCGCCTCGCTAGCGTCTTCTAGCCTCTAACTTCTAACTTCCTAGCTTCTAATTCACCTTCGCCAGCGCATCCGCCACTTCCTTGATGTCCGGCACCACCGGAATATCGTAGTTCTTGAACCACGCGATCTTTCCGTTGCGATCGACGATCGCGATCGCGCGCCCCGTGATTCCCTTGTCCGCGAGAAACACTCCGAACTTCTCGCCTACCGCGCCGCGGGGCTGGAAATCCGCAAGCAGCGGGTAATGAATTCCCATCTTCTCGGCGAACGCCTTGTGAGACCACGCGCTGTCGACGCTGATCCCCAGCACCTGCGCGTTCAATTGCTCGAACCGCTTCATGTCGTTCACGAAGCACGCATGCTCGTTCGTGCACACCGGGCTCCAGTCCAGCGGATAAAAAATGATGACCACGTTCTTGCCTTTGTAGTCCGACAGCTTCACTTCTTTCTGGTTCTGATCCTTCAGCGTGAATTCCGGAGCTGCCGCTCCCACCGAAATCGCCATTTCACTTCCTCCGTGTTCGCTCGCGCGAGATATTTTCAGAATTGCGTGTGCCGCATCTGCCGGAATTCATGATAGCCGAACGCTCCTCGTCGGACAAACCGCTCTCCTCACTCTGCTCGCGAGCCTGTTTGGCATCGAAGCCCGGAGTCCACGTCTTGCGGAAAAACGCGGCGCCGGGAGCTGACCGCCGCCTCTGCGCCGGAGGCGCGATTGTACTTAGCCCGGCACGCGCGCAGCGAAGTGCCGGGAACCCGTGCTTTGACGATTGACACCCGATTGGCTCAAGCGAGCCTCATCTCTGCCCACAACGCCCCCACGTCTCCCTCCGAAAGATCCCCTCGAATCTGCTACGATTCTTGCCGCCCGGAGGCCGCGCGCAATGCCCGCAATTTCCTGCGAGGTCGCATATCCTCGAGTCGAGATTTCGCGCCGCAGCCGCAGTTGGTGGTCGTGGCTGAAGGCCAGACCGCCCGCGTGCATCCATCTCGATCGGCGCGACGCCGCCTGGCTGGCGACGCTCCTGCCCGATACGCTCTACCTCCGCGGCAAGAGCTCGCTGACGCGCACGCCCGGCCGGCCCGAAATCTCGCTGTGCCGCGAGTGCCTCGTCGATACGATTCAGGACGAGCTTGCTGCTTATCCCGGCCGAACGCTCGCCTTCGAGCCGGATCCCGAACTCTTCACCCAATACTTCTTTGTTGGTGCCCCCGATTTTGAAGGCGCTGGGCTGAAGCCCGATGTGGCGCAGGCTCTCACGCATCGGCTCGAACGGAATGACCGAACGTGCGAAGCCTGCGACCGTCCTGCGACATGGCTGTGGTTTTCACGCGAGCAGGTTCCCAGCCTCGACGAAGTGGACCGAATTCGCGAAGAATCCGCTGAAGCGTTTTGCCCGAAGCACGGCGCCCAGAAATTGTGCCGCGCGCTTGAAGCGATCCCGATGGCGAGTCTCTACTACGTGAACCTGCCCTACGGCGAATCCGGCGCCTACCTCTGGATTTGAACGCCGCCACGTCGGCCGCCAGATCGTCCGTAGGGGCACGGCATGCCGTGCCCGGCTTTCCTCGCGGTGCGCTTCACGGCTTCTGCGTCGGCCGCATCACCACCTCGCTGATGAAGCTTTGCGGCGCTTGCGTTACCAGCATTGCCACGGCGTGTGCCACGTCGTCCGGCTGCAGCATCTTTCGCGGGTCCTTCCCCGTGTGCGGCGAAAACTCTGTCGCCACCGACCCGGGACAAACGGCGCTCACACGAATACCGTACCCGCGCAGATCCTCCGCCACGCACTGCGTGAATCCGAGCAGCCCCCACTTTGACGCGCAGTAGATTCCGCCGCCCGCGAACGCGTTCTTTCCCGCCAGTGACGCGATGTTGATGATGTGCCCGCCGCCCCGCGCGATCATTCCGGGCGCAATTGCCTTGGTCAGCAGGAACACCGCCTTCAAATTGGTGTCCAATACTGTGTCCCAGTCTGCTTCCGACGCTTCGTGCGAAGGGCCGAAGTAGCCCGTGCCGGCGTTGTTCACCAGGATGTCGATTGGCCCGAGGGCGCTTTGAGTTTGCTGCAAAAGCAACATAATGTCGGCTGGACGCGTCACATCTGCATGCACCGCAAAGGTCTTGATCCCTTTGCCCTTGAGTTCCCGCGCCGCGTTTTCCAGCCTCTTTGGTTCGCGGGCGCAAATTCCCACTCCCGCTCCCAGTTCGCCGAGCTTCCGCGCGATGGCGAGTCCGATTCCGCGGCTCGCACCCGTCACAACTGCCGTCTTTCCTTCGAGGGCCTTGCCGGTGGCCATGAGTTTTTCCGCTCCAATCTTCCGGTATCGTTTCGGTTCACCATGTTATCATCTGGACAGCAGTGTCACGAGGATGACCGGCCTGAGCTTCAGGTCGCATCCATATTCGGATTTAGCCTTGCGTGCGTGGAAGGCTTTCCCTATAATTCCCCGGATTTTGTTTGTCCCGTTGACCTGCAGGGTTGTGGTCCTGAGTTTGGCCGCTTGCCCGAACTGAATCTGGTACAGGAGGCAGGGAAGTGATGACGCGAAAGTGTTTCAACAGACTCGTGATGTTTCTGGCCGCTCTCGTCCTTGTCGGTGCGCCTTCACGCCCCGCCGCTGCTCAGGACGCTCAGCAGCAGAACCAGCAGAAGACGACGTATACCCTGCCCGAATACAACGCCTTCCAAGCCGCGAACTCCGAAAAGGATCTGCAGACGCGGATCAAGCTCCTTGACGATTTCGTCGCCAAATACCCGAACTCCACGCTCATGCAGTACGTCTACCAGCTCTACTACACGACGTACAATGGGCTGAAGGATTATCCGAAGACGATCGAATACGCGGACAAGCTCGTCGCCATGGGCGACAAAGTCGGTGTGGATGTCCGTCTGGGCGCTCTGCAGACTCGCGTGCAGGTCTTTTCCGCCATTTATTCGACGCTTCCCAAGATCAACATTCAGGATCAGCTTACGAAGGAACGGGATGCCGCCCTCGAAGGCGCCAAGCTGCTCGACGAGTTCCCCAAACCCGCGAATGCAACGCTCACCGACGAGCAGTTCAAGGACCAGAAGAAGCCGGGGCTCGCCTTCTTCTATGCGGCTGCGGGATTTGCGGACCTTCAGTTGAAGGACAACGCCGGCGCCGCGCAAGCCTTCAAGTCCGCCTTGTCCAACAAGGCCGACGACGCCGTTTCCGCGTATCGCCTTGGCCTCGCCTACCTCGGCATGAATCCGCCTCAGTATCTGGACGGTTTTTGGGCTCTCGCGCGCGCCGTCGATTTGAAGGTTCCAGACGCCGACAAGATCAAGGATTATTTGCAGAAGCAGATCCTCGCGTACGAGCAGCCTGGGTGCGATAGTCAGGCCGCCGACCAGCTCAACGAGCTTCTGCAACTCGCTCAGAATTCGCCCGACCGTCCGTCCACGTGGACTCTTCCAAGCCAGGCCGACCTGAACCAGGTTCGGCAGTCGAGCAACATCCTCAGCGTGATCAGCGATCTGAGTGGTGGCGGCGACAAGGCCAAGATGACGTGGCTCGCGATTTGCGGCGCGGAATTTCCGGAAGTCGTTGGAAAGATTATCGATGCGAAGCAGAGCGACGGCTTCGTCGATTTCATGGTGGATACGGCTGCGACCGCGGATGAAATGCAGGCCGCGACCACGCCGAATATGGATGTGAAGGTTTGGACGTCGGCGCCGCCGGTCGGAAGCGCTCCTGCGGGCGGTGCGACCACGCAAATCCCACCCCAGCCGGATGTTGTCCGCCTGCAGAAGGACGACGGCATTCGCTTCTCCGGCACGCTCGTTAGCTACGATCCCTCGCCCTTCATGCTGCACTGGGATCAAGTGAAGGTCGACCCGAGCATCATTCCCGAAAAGGGAAGCACCGGGAAACACAAGGTCCCGCCGAAGAAGTCGCAGCGCTAGGCGTCCACCGCAATCCCGATTTTGCTGATGGCCGGCCCCTCACCGGGCCGGCCTTTTTGTCTGAAGCGCCAACGAATTCCGCTCCCCGACTTTGTTCCGCCTAATCTGCCCCGCGAAGATTAGAAATTCCCGCAATGCTATGAAAAAAAATGACATAACAAATTTCTAATCTATACACTTTCCCGCTTTCGGAGGATCGGCCGAGGGTGGAAGTTAGTCAGGCGAGAGGCGAGACCGAGGACAGATCTCAGTGGCGATTTCGGGCGTGATCGAGTTTGTACGCGTCGACTTTTCGGCTGAGCGTATTGCGGTGAATCCCCAGCAGCTTGGCTGCGCGCGATTGATTCCCGTTGGAGCGCTCGAGCGCGCGCTTGATGAATTTCTTCTCGAATTCGCTGACGGCTTCCTCGAGTAGGATCCCGCGCTCGACCATCATTCCGACCAGCGATTCGAGTTGCTCTTTCACAGTGGTACGCTCCGCGATGCGCGCCGCGAGCACCTTCAGGGCGCTCGCCTTCAGTCGAGTGTGTGCCCGGTGACGCGTTGATACGCTTCCCGGTACTTGTCCCGAGTGGCCGCGACCACATCCGGCGGAAGCGCTGGGGCCGGCGGCCGCTTGTTCCAACCGATATGTTCGAGGTAATCGCGAACGTACTGCTTGTCGAAGGATGGCTGTGCGCTGCCCGGCGCGTACTTTGCGGCGGGCCAGAATCGCGACGAGTCCGGCGTCAGCGCCTCGTCGATCCAGATGAGCTTGCCGTCCAGCAGGCCGAACTCGAACTTCGTGTCGGCGATGATGATTCCGCGAGCGGAAGCGTGCTCGGAGGCCTTGCGATAAATCGTAAGGCTCGTGTCTCGCAACTGTTCGGCGAGTGGCCGGCCAATGCGCGCCACGGTCTCGTCGAACGAAATGTTTTCATCGTGCCCGCTGGTGGCTTTCGTGGACGGCGTGAAAATCGGCTCGGGCAGTTTGTCCGATTCGCGCAGCCCTTTCGGCAGCGGGATTCCGCAAATCGCGCCTGTCTTCTGGTAGTCCTTCCAACCCGAGCCGGAAATATACCCGCGCACGACGCACTCGATGGGAACTGGTTCAGTTCGGCGCACCAGCATTGCGCGGCCTTCGAGCGACGCGGCGTAGGGCGCCAGCTCCCCGGAGAAATTCTTCGCAGTCAGCACGTGGTTAGGCGTCACGTCAGCGAGCTTCTCGAACCAGAAGAGCGAAAGCTGCGTCAGCACGCGGCCCTTGTCGGGAATCGGCGTGGGAAGAACGACGTCAAACGCGGAGAGACGGTCCGTTGCGACAATAAGCAGGCGGTCGTCGAGTTCGTAGATGTCACGAACCTTTCCTCGGCCCCGCAGTTTCAGCCCCGGAAAATCCGTTTCTGCAACAACACCATTAATTTGTGGAGAAGCCACGAAGTTGATGTCCTCAGTTGCTGGGAGGGCGGTATTCTAGCGCAGCGAACGAAGATGTCAATCGGGAAGAAAAGGCAGAAGTGGATCGTTGCGACGCAAAGTGTGGAAAACTTTTGGCGATCACTTGACCTGCAAGTGAAATCAGGCGGCGCTGGCCGCTTTCCGTTCCGCGACCGCCGCGGCTTCTTCCCATTTCACCGACACCAGGTTCGACACTCCGGGCTCTTGCATCGTCACGCCGTACAGGACCGAACCCATTTCCATCGTCTTGCGGTTGTGCGTGACAACGATGAACTGCGTCTGCGCGCACATTTCCGCGAGCATTTTGTTGAAACGCCCGACGTTCGCCTCGTCCAGCGGCGCATCGACCTCGTCCAGAATGCAGAACGGGCTGGGTTGGTACTTGAAAACGGCGATCAGCAACGCGAGCGCCGTCAGCGCCTTTTCGCCGCCGGAGAGCAGCAGGATGTTCTGCAGCCGTTTGCCCGGCGGCTGCGCGACGATATCGATCCCCGCGTCGCCGGAGCTGTCCGGCTCGCTCAGACGCATCTCGCCGTGCCCGCCTCCGAAGAGCGATTGGAATGCGACGGCGAAATGCGTGTTGATGAAGTTGAAGGCCTCCTCGAATTTCTGGCGGGAAACCTGGTCGAGCTCGTTGATCGTCAGCTGCGTGTTTTCGATCGATTGCACCAGGTCGTCTCGCTCGCGCCGCAGGAATTGCTCACGCTGCTCGCACTCCTGGAATTCTTCGAGCGCCATCATGTTCACGGGCCCCATCGCCTCCACGCGGGCCTTCATCTCGTTGTAGTTCGTCTCCGCCGCCACGAGCTCTTCGCCGATCAGAAGCTGTGGCGCCTGCGCCATCAGTTCCTCCGGCTGAGCATTCAGCTCGGCCACGCACGTCTGGCGGAGGTAATCCCGGTCGGCGTCATTGCGCGCCTTCTCGATCTGGCGCTGGCTGCGATAGGTGCGCAGCTCGTCGAGCGACTGGCGCTTGCCTCGAAGCGATTCGTCGACCTGACCCGCGCGCGCCCGAGCCTCTTCCCATTCCTTCTCGAAGGTTAGCTTTTGTTCTTCCAGTCGAATCTTTTCGCCGCCCAGGAATTCGGCTTGCCGCGCAAGCTGGTCGCACGAAGCCTCGATCTCCGCCTTCTCCTGAAGTAGGGCTCCTTGTTGCTGCTTCAGTGAGTTCACCCGCTCGCCCGCCGCAGACATTTCCGCTTCGAAACGCTCCGCAATCGCTTCAGCACTGGCGAAGCGCTCGGAGATGGCCGCAAGCTCCTCGCGGCGAGCGACCACGCGTTCCTGGAGCGTCTGGAAGTCCTGACGCAACCTCATCAGTCTCTCGCCGGCGTCGACCGTTTCGGATTCCGCCGCCACGCGCGAGCGAATAGCCTCTTCGTGCTCGCGTCGCGCCTGCTCGGCACGCTCGCGGGAGGCCTGCGCCGCGCCGCGGAGCCGCGCGATTTCCTCGCGCTCGGCGGCGAGCGTCGATTCGATGCGGCTCAGCTCGGCACGTGCCTGCTCGCGCAGATGTGTAGCGGTCACTAGGGATTTTTCCGCTTCGACGTGCTCGGAGAGCGCCGTCGCCACGGTCTGTTCACCCGTGGAAATTTCGGACTCAAGCTTCGCCAGGCCGGTCTGTTGTTCCGCTGCGATTTTCTCGAGACGTGCCGCTTCGGCTTCGTGCTGCCGCAACTCCCGCTTCAACGCGAGCGGGCCGGCCTCGCCCTTCCGCCCCCCGGACACGGTCCGGCCGTGATAACAACTGCCGTCCATCGTTAGGAAATAGCTGTGCGGATTATCGTGAGCCATCCGCTCGGCCACTTCCGCGGACTGAACGATGTAGGCCGTCCGCAACTTTTTCAGGAAATATTTTGTGGCTGGACCAAGCGGTTCCCGGAACTCGACAATCCGGTCGAGCCGCGCGATGAAGTCTCCCGGCATCGACGAACTCGTTTCGACTTTGTCCACGTCCAGATTTCGCACCGAGTCGACGAAGAAGGTCGCATGCCCGCCCAGATCGTCGCGGAGAAGCGCGATGCCGGCGCGCGCGGCGTCGAAGGACTCGACCACGACGTATTCGAGTTCTTCGCGCAAGAATTGCTCGACGGCGCCTTCATATTCTTCCTGCACCTCTGCGTAATCGGCGAGCAGCCCCACCGCATGGAAGCCACGGGACTCTGCTTGCCCGGTGGCATTAAACAGCTTCTGCACGGCGTCGGCCGTGTAAGCGCGGTCGGCAAGGATCTTCTCAACGGAAGCATGGCGGGCGCGCTCCGCAGAGAGCGACTGGCGCGTCTCCTCGAGTTGTTGCGATGTTTCCTGCCGCACTCGCCGGAGGTCGACCAAGCGTGCTTGCGCGTCGCGCACCGCGGTACCGAGCTGCCGCGCGCTCAACTCTGCCGCTTCGAAGGCGATGTCGGCGGCGCTCACGCGTTCCTCAAGGCTCGAAAATTCGGTCTCGGCCCCTCGCAACGCGCTGGAACGCTCTCCTTCGGCTGCGGCGTGCCGTGTCGCAGCCTCCTCGGCCTGCTGGGATTCGGCCTGCAAGCGCGCCGACTCCGCCACGAGGCGCCCGGCGAGTTGCCGGAGTTCTTCCATGCGTGTCTCGAGTTGTTGCTGATGGCCGGCGCTGGCCGAGGATTGCTCCGCACACTCGAGCAAGCTCTGTTCGAGGGCCGCTGTCTGGTCGCGAAGGGCGTTCACCGAATCGCGCTGCGCGGTGAGGCGGGCCGAGAGATCGATCGTTTGCCGCTCGGCCTGCTCGATTTCCACGGCCAGCCGCGCGGCGCGCGATTCGAACTGAGCCACCTGCTCGCGATTGAATGTGATCCGGTTCTCGGCGCGATCCAGATCGAGCGCCGCTTGCCCCAGCAGGTTCTGAGTCTGCCGCAGTTCCGCATCCAGCTCGTACGTGCGCGCGCTTAGGCGCTCCTGCTCGGTTTCAAGCTCGTGCACGGAACGCGCGCCGCGCTCTTCGGCCTCGCTCATCTCGCGCAGGAGATTCTCGAGACGCGCGGCTTCGATGTCGAGATGCTCCGCCTTGCTCGCCAGCACGACGCGCAACAAGCCGCGCATCTGTTCGCGCAATTCGGCGTAGCGGCGCGCCTTCGACGCCTGGCGCTTCAGCGACGCGAGTTGCTTCTCGACTTCGACAAGAATGTCGTTGACGCGCGACAAATTGATTTTCGACGCTTCGAGTTTCGCTTCCGCAAGGCGCCGCTTCGTTTTGTACATCGTGATACCGGCGGCCTCTTCGATGATCGCGCGGCGGTCCATCGGCTTCGAGTTGAGGATCTGGCCGATCCGGCCCTGTTCGATGATCGCGTAGGTATCCGGGCCCAAGCCCATGCCCATGAAGATTTCCTGAATGTCGCGGAGACGCGCCACACGCCCGTTGATCAGGTATTCGCTCTGTCCGGAGCGATAGAGCCGCCGCGCGATCACCACCTCGCCGGGTTTCAGAGTGATTGCAGGCTTCTCCGCGCCGCGCTTTTTCCACGGCTTCTGTGCCGGAGCATTTTCGGCGGAGCCGCTGGCGTGTCCGGAGCTCTCCTCCAATTCCGCCGGCGGGTCCGGCATCGGTGTCTCGGCGGGCGCGCTGTTGGGGACGGGCTCCGGCCCGTCGAGCACTCTCGCGACCGCGTCGGCAAGCTCGGGATCGACAAGAGTGAGCGTCACTTCCGCAAGGCCCATCGGCGGCCGCTTCGTTGTGCCGTTGAAGATGCAGTCGGACATCCGCTCGGCGCGCAGCATCTTGTGGCTCTGCTCGCCAAGCACCCAGGAAATGGCGTCCACGACGTTCGACTTGCCGCAGCCGTTCGGGCCGACGATGCAAGTGATCCCGCTGCCGCTGAACGTGATCGGCGTCTTCTCGCAGAACGACTTGAAACCCAGCAGTTCGACCTTACGAAGTTTTAGCACCCACACCTCGCGTCATGGCTTTCCCATTTGCAAGCCCGAATCGAAGAAGAGGCTGCTTCCTGGTTTTGTTCGGAGGAATCCCGGGACAAAAACTGTGGCGGGTCGATAGTCAATGGCCCTGCCGCCTGGCGCTGTCGGATCGGCGGTACGGGAAGACAAACTAGCATGCCGGCCGAAACGTGTAAAGCACGGTTTCACAGGATGTTCAATAATGAGACGAGCCCCGCAACTGAAGAGCATTTCACATTTTCGCCTGCCTATTTCGTCTTTGTGCCTCCTCCCTGACTATCAGTTTTTTCTAAATTATTGAAAACACTAAGCATATCTGCGATGGGCCCATGGTACTACGATTGCGCGGCCTACAGTTGTAGTTTTCCCGTTGCAGGGGGCACTCTATGAGGCTGCTCGTTGGACTTGGGGCGTTGGTTCTTCTGGCTTCTTCTGTACCTGCGCATGCGCAGTCGCAAGGTATGGCTGGCTCGACGGGGGTACCGCTCAATTCGACCTCGAACGCGATAAACGCGAAAGGCGCCGGATCGCTTTCGACCTTTACGTTTCCCTTTATTACTCCTCTTCCGACAACCTACTTTCGAATGGGAGTAACGAACGGTTCGAGCATGGATTTTGTCCCGTCGTCCTTCATGGCCTATGACCAGGTGGTTGCAAAGGGCATCGCCGACTTGGCCGTCAAGCCGAAGTCGATCGTGCAGGTCGCGCAGGAATATCGGAATATGGAGCACGAGAAGGCACAGACTACCTTCGTGCAGGATGGCTCCGGAAAAATTGTGAAGGCGTCAAACTAGCTGGCAGGCGGGGCCTCTCCGCAGCTTTTATTTCTCGGCCAGGTAACCTCGGGCTTCCCTCAACTCCGGCCTGTCGGCGGCTGCTCCCGATATTTCAACTAATCTCGCGTAGAAGCCTTTTGCCGCGCTTGCATCGCCGGCCGCCTGCGCCGATTGCGCGGCTCCCCAAAGTCCGTCGAACCGGTTCGGCGATTCCTTCAGCGAGATCCGATACGCCTCCAGCGCCTCGGCTGGCCGTTTCAACTCAAGGAGCATGTCGCCCAGCATCTCGCGAGCCGGCATCGAGAGGGAATCGAGTCCGGACGCGTCCTCGCGGTCGGCAGCGTCCCGCATGAGCTTCAGCGCGTCGTCCTTTTTTCCCTCCGCAAATTTCAGCCACGCCTCCGCTTCCTGTTGCTCGACCGACGGCCCCGATGAAGGCGAATAGCCCATGTGCTTCATCTGGTGGCTCTGGGCGGACATCGCGGCATTCAACTTCTTCAGGTCCGCGCGCGCGGCTTTCGCGTCGCCGCTGCGAGCAGCGCCAACCACGCGGACGAAGTATGTGGCATCGAGGGATCTCGGTTGAATCTTCGGGGGCTCGAGGGCAGCCGCCTCTTTCCATCGGTGCAGTTCGAGCGCATCGCGCGACGAAAACCAGCTTTCGTGCTGTCCGATCTCATCGGCGCTCGCGCCGGTGACGTTCTTCAAGTCCGCAAGCACCTCGCGAGCCTTCGCTTCCTGGCCGCTCTGCAGATAGGCGTAGTTGAGATAATCCATCGCGTGGAGCTGATAACCCGCGTCCGCCTGATGCGCTGCGGTCGCTTTTGCCGCAGCCGCGGAGGCGGCGATGTTTGAATCGATGGACTCCTGCCACAGGCCGAGGCGCGTGAAAATGTGGGACGGCATGTGCAGCGCGTGCGACGAATCCGGAGCGATTTGCGCGTACCGGCGAGCGGCGGCAAGCCCTTGCGGCGCGAGCTCCGGAGTGTCGGTTGCATGAATCAGGTAGTGCGCGATACCGGGATTGTCGGGATACTGCTGAAAGAGCGGATCGAGAATCGCGATCGCCTTTTTCAGGTTGACGTTCTCTTCCCCATAGTCCGCCAGGTTCACGAGCGACAGCGCATAGAACGCCGAGGCTTCGACGTCGCCCGGGAAATCTCCGTGCAATTGCTCCATGGCCGCGGCATAGGCTCGCACGCGGGCCGCGTGACTGAGCTTGGCGTCCTGATAGAAGGCCGCCGCGGCGTCGATATACCCGTGCTCGCGGCCCGTGTTGGGCGCGAGCTTCTGCGCCTGCGCAACCTCGCTGCGGCCCTTTGCCAGCGTGTCGGAGTCCGGAAAGTCCCACAGCTGATGGTAGAGAGACATCGCCTCGCCCCAGTGAGCGATGGCGCACTGCGGATCTTGCTTCGCGCCTTCCGTGAACGTCGCCTCGGCCTGCTGATATTGGAACGAATGCAGCAGCGCGACGCCTTTCTCGATGATGGGCTGCGCCTGCGGCGAGCAGGAGGTGGGGAAGTCCACCTTGCCGAGTTGGTCCGCGGCGGCAACGCGCGCAACAGGGGCTGCGTCCGTCCCGCGCGCGTGAATCACCAGAAGGGCCGACAGGATGACGGCAATCGCCGCCACGATCGTGGTTCGTCGCATCGAGGATCTCCTCAAGGAGTTGAGTTCCGGCGCTTCGCCGATTGGGGGCGCGTCCAAGCGCCGCGCGGGCGCAATAGTAGCAAATCCGGCCTATTAGCCGTTAGCGCACCGCGTTTCAGACCGCGGCGCTATTTCATGTTGTCGTCGTACCAGGCGACGATGCGATTGAGGATGTCGAGATTGTGCTTTTCCTCCTGCGGGCCGTGCGGCTCGCGGGGATATTGCACCAGTTCGGCTTTTACGCCGTAATGTTTCAGGCCTCGATAGAGTTGCTGGCTCTGGCCAAGCGGGTCGGTGGTGTCGTTCTCGCCCTGGAGAATCAGCGTGGGCGTCTTCGCGTTCTTCATGTACACGAAGGGCGAGCTGTGGAGGAATCCTTCCGGCTTCTCGTACGGCTGTCCAAAAAACCATTCGTCGTATGAGGGATGGCTCTCGGTGCCGAACTCGGCGATGAGGTCCGCCATGCCCGCGCCGGAGACAGCGGCCTTGAAGCGCGTGGTTTGCGTGATGGCCCACTCGGCCATATAGCCGCCATACGACCAGCCGCCGATACCCAGGCGGTTGGGATCCGCAACGCCGCGCGCGATGAGCACGTCGACTCCCGCCATCACATCTTTGAAATCCGCGCCGCCCCAGTCCGCTCGATTCATCTCGACGAATTTTTCTCCGTAGCCGGTTGAACCGCGAACATTGGGGTAGAAAATCGCGTAGCCGCGCTCGACGAGGAGCTGGCCCCAGCTCTGAACGGAGTCGGCCCACCGGCCGGTGGGGCCGCCGTGAACCAGGGTGATCAGCGGTAGCTTCGAGTGGCCGTCATAGTTCGCCGGCAGCAGCAGCGCGCCTTCGATTTCGGCGCCGTCGAAACTCTTGTAGCGGAAGTACTCGGGCTTGGCCAACTGAATCGCGTCCCAGTCCTTATTGAAGTTCGAGACGCGCACGGCGGGCGAGGAACCGGTGGCGAGCCAAAGTTCGGTAGGCTCGCTGGCGGTGCCGCCGGCGAAGACGACCGTCGAGGCCGACGACGGCGAAACATCGAAGCTCTGGGGATTCACCGGCAACGCGGGGAACTGCTCAACCTTCTGGTCGAGAGTTATCCGGCAGAGTTTCGAACGGAATCCATCTTCCTCCGCGGCGACGATGGTGTCGCCGGCCTGCCAAACGTAACTGGAAAGCTGGCGGTCGAGATTCTCTGCCGTGAGATTCTTTGGAGTGCCGCCTGCGGTGGGAAGCACGAAGAGATCGTGCGGCAGCGGCCCGTCGACGCGGGCGCCCATGAAGGCGAGCCATTTGCCGTCTTTCGAGACGTGCAGGTCGCCGAAGGGGCCGCGAGGCGCGAAAAGCAGCGTCATTTTTCCGTCTATCGCACCAACTGAGAAAATCCGATTGGTGTCCTCGTCCGATTCTGGGTGATCGGTGGCGGAGACGATCAGGCGGTCGCCGGAGGGCAGCCATTCAACTCCTTCCACCTGCCATGGGCGAGCCACGATCTGGTGCGCCTTGTGCGAGTCGACATCGAGAAGCCAGAGGCCCGCGGGCTTATCATCTTTGTCGACCACCCGCGCATCGTCCTTGTCCTTCTCCTTTTTCTCCTCGTCGTCCGTCTTGGCTTCGGGCGCGATGAAGGCAATTTGCGTGCCGTCAGGCGACCACTCGAATGAATGGACGCTGCGCTTGCCCTCTGTGACGGCGTAGGCTTCGCCGCCATCCATCGACAGAAAGTAAATCTGCGTCTGGTCTCCGCGGCTCGAGAGAAACGCCAGCGTGTGTCCGTCCGGCGACCATCGCGGCGAGAAATCCGACTTATCGGAGAACGTAAACTGGCGGACTTTGCGGGTTGCCACATCGAGAACCCAGATGTGGCGCTTGCGCGCCGTGCCCTTCAGCGGCTCGCTGGCGACAAGCGCGACGCGGCTGCCGTCCGGCGAGAATCGCAGGTCGGTTTCCGCCCGCATCGTGATCGCCATCTCCGGTGTGAGAGACTTTTTCGCCGGTTCGTCGGCTCGCAAGGCCATCCATGTTCCGCCGCAGACGACCGCAACAACCGCAAACAACGCTCCGCGAATTCTCATTTGTTCCTCCGCAAGCATGCGCAAATGGAAGGGAAAGCGTGCAATCGCCGGACTCTAGCCGCGTTGCAAACCGGCAACTCTATTGGTTCGCCGCTGTGGCGTCAACCTGCCCTCCCGTCCCATTGACGGGTATGGCTATAAGGCGGGGAAAAGTGATACACCCGGACAGCTTTCGCCTTTGGGTGCGCCAAACCCGTCTCGTAATGGATTCGGGGTGCGCCTCTCATTTCAACCAGAGCTTCCAACTCCAAGATGTGCTTTAATCGGTACACCTAAGGAAATGAAATACGGCTACGAAAACTTGGCGGACGAGCAATTCGAGACGTTGATCATTCTTCTTTGCCAAAACCTTCTCGGAATCAGCGTGCAAGGCTTCTCAAAGGGAAAAGACGGCGGACGCGACGCGAAGTTCGTAGGAACAGCTGAGCTACATCCCAGCAAGGCGTCTCCTTGGAAAGGCACTACGATCATCCAGGCAAAGCACACCAATGGGTACAACAAAAGTTTTTCCGAGACGGACTTTTACAATCCGAAGCCGGACACGACTAGCATTCTCTCCGAGGAGATTCCCCGCATCAAAAAGCTGCGTGACGGGAAGGAACTTGACAACTACATGCTTTTTGCCAATCGGCGCCTCGCTGGAATAGCCGGAAGCACTATCGTCGGTTATATTTTCGAGAAAACCGGGGTTCCGAAGGAAGCACCCACAACTATTCATACCTCAGCGCGACCATAGGATCGACGCGCATCGCCCTGCGCGCAGGAAGCCAGCAGGCAAGGAAAGCGGAGAGCAGGAGGGCCAAGGCACCGAGCGCATAGGTGAGAGGATCGGTCGGGGAAACACGGTAGAGTAGATTCTGGAGACAGTGCCCCAAAGCCCAGGCTCCCAGGAGGCCCAAAGTGAGTCCGGGAATCACGAGGGCTAAGCCACGAAGAATCACACTCTCGAAAACGTCCTTGGGGGAAGCGCCCAGAGCCATGCGGATGCCGATCTCACGGGAGCGGCGCCTGACGTTGAAGGCGAGCAGACCATAGAGCCCCACAGAAGCGAGCAAGAGCGCCAGTCCGGCGAACAAACTGATGATCTGCGTTTGAAAAGTCTGGGTGGACATCGATTCGGAAATCCTCGAGGAGACCGGACGCACATCGTAGACAGCTTCGTTCGTGGTCATATGTCGCAACTCGGCCTTGGCCGCTTCGATGAGGGCAGAAGGATCCCCGCGCGTCCGCAGGACCAGCGAGTATTCGGGCAGCGGAGCGGGGTATTGCCGAAGAGATAGGTAGAACTCCTCGTGGTTGGTCTGGCCCAACTTGTCTTCCGAGGTGTCGCCGACAACGCCAACGACGGTGACCAAAGCAACCTGAAGGTTGGCATTCCCCGTCAGGAAGCGCTTGCCGATGGGATTTTCGTCCGGCCAATAGTGCTGCGCAAAGCCGCGGGTGACGATGCCGTCAAAGGAAACCTTGCGAAATGCCGCAAGGATCTCGTCGAGCTTTGGTGCTTCCGAAGAAAATGAGGGCATAGGCTCCTCTCCGCTAAAGAAACGCCCCTGCTGAAGCGGAATGCCCATGGCCCGGAAATAGTCGCGGCTGATGATCCGATACGGGGCAGAGGGATACTCGCTGGGCGCAGGGATGGGACGATCGAGGAGCCGGAACGTGGTGCGCGAATCGTATTCGCCGTAGGGGAGATTGCTGGTAACGGCAGCCGCAGTAACGCCGGGGAGTCGGGCTAGGCGTTCCGCCGCCTCCTCGTAGAACGCCCCGACGCGGGTCAGCGAATAACCCATGCGTGCTGCCGGAGAAGCTAAATGCAAGGAAAGCATATTCTCTGGCTGATACCCCAGCGGTTCTCTCGAAAGAGACCAGAGGCTTCGCAAAACCAGTCCCGCGGCGACGATTAGCAGGCTCGCGAGGCCGACTTGAGCGACAACGAGCAGGTCGGCGGTGCGGAAGCCAAGAGAAGACTTTCCGACGACGGCGCGGTCTTTGAGTGCATCATTCGGTCTCGCGTGCGAAAGCCGCCAAGCGGGGGCCAATCCAAAGCCGAGACCCGTAAGCAGCGTGATGATGAATGCAAAGGCTGCCACTCGAAGGTCCATTGCCGAGGCGCCGCTCGGGTCAAGTTGCCGGAGTTGGAACGGCACGAGAGATCCCAGGGTGGCGCTCAATGCCGTTGCGAGCAACAGGCCTAAGCCGCCGCCGATGACAGCGAGCAGAAGAGGTTCGGTGAGCAGTTGACGCATGAGCCGACCACGGCCGGCACCCAGAGCGGCGCGGACTGCCATCTCGTGGTCCCGGGAGTAGGAGCGGGCCAACGAAAGGGTCGCTACATTGACGCAGACGATCAGCAAAACCAAACCCACAGCGCTCATCAACAGCAGCTGGCGCGGTTTGGCGTCACCCACGAGGTACTGGCGAAGACTCGTGAGGTTGACCCCGTTTCCGCTGTTGCTCTTCGGATACAGTTCGGCAAGGTGCGTTGAGATGGAGTCCATTTCCTCTCGTGCTGCTAGCAACGAGAGGCCCGGTTTGAGGCGCGCCACCACCATCGCGTTGCTATGGTTATCGCGCGTCTGCATATACAACTGTTCGACGAAGGGGCCCAGCGGTAATAACAAATCGCTGCGTCGAAAGAATTGAAAAGCCGGAGGGAGAATGCCCACGATGGTTGCAGACTTGCCGTCCACCTCGACGGCGCGGCCCACGATTCCCGGATCGCTGTTGAAGCGTCTAGACCAGGTGGCGTGAGTAATGAGCATGGTCAGTGGAGCGCCGATGCGATCATCATCGGCGGTGAAATCGCGCCCGCGTGCAGGCTGAACGTCGAGCGCCTTCAGGAAGTCATGGTCCACCAGCAGCGCGGACATCCGATCCGTGCCCGTCTCGGTTGTGAGATTGAGAGAAGTGTTGCTGTACATCGCCAGGACCGAGAAAGAGGTTTGCTGGCGCTTCCAATCGACGAAATTCGGATAGGAAACCGGCATGGACGCGTTGGACTTAGTGATGCGCTCATTGATGTGCACGAGTTGTTCCGGATGCGGGTATGGCAGGGCGCGAAAGAGCGTCGTGTTGACGACGCCAAAGAAAGCAGTATTGGCGCCGACGCCAAGGGCCAGAGTGAGGACAGCCACGGCGGTAAAGCCGGGCGATTTAGCCATGGTGCGCAAACCAAAACGCAGATCCTGGGCGAAGGTCTCCAGGAACCTACCGAAACGAATGGCGCGCACCTCTTGCTTAACCTGCTCGACGCCCCCTAGTTCGATGAGCGCCTGCCGCCGGGCTTCTGAACGCCAAAGCCCCTCGTTCATCTTCTCCTGGGTCAGAAGTTCGACCGCAGATTGCAGCTCATCGTCCAATGCTTGCTCAACCGCGCGTTTGCGCAGGAGGTTTCGGAAGAAACTGGCAATTCGGGCTGGCATGATGCCTCCCATGCAAACTCAGGCGGATTCGACCGCCGCCGTCATGATCTTGACCACTTGGCTCCAATCCCGTTCCTCGGCCCTGAGCTGTGCCCGCCCGCGCGAAGTCAGGCGGTAGTACTTGGCCCGCCGATTGTTTTCCGAGGCGCGCCATTCGGCTTCCACCCAACCCTTCTGTTCCATGTGGTGCAACGAGGGAAAGAGCGAGCCAAAACTCACTCGAAAGGCACCGCCGGTAATCTGCGTGATGCGTCGGGAGACACCGACTCCATGCAACGGTGCCAGTGCGAGGGCTTTCAAGATCAGCAGGTCCAACGTTCCACGCAGAAGATCGGCTCTTTGCTGACCCATTTACACCTCTTATCGGAATACGATATGAGCACGTCGTCTGCCATAGCAGCCTACTCGGATGTGCATGTTAGGCCAAAACTTACGACGGTGGAATCGCCGGTGCTGAACGTTCCGTGAACGATTCCGAGATAGTTGGTCCCAAATTCGAACGCCTTTTGTGGCTCCGCCGACGAAGCAATCGGGCGTGAAACGGGGTAATCGGACATTTGCTTTTTTTTCTTTTTTTTTTCACACTTCTATCGAATTCCTGTTCTTTTTGAAGCAACCGCGCACCGCGATTATGTGCGCAGGCGCGAACGCCAGGGTGTATCACTTTTCCCCGCGCTATAGCCTACCCCCCCGTCCCATTGACGGGATAGCGGATAATGCCGCGACAAAGGGACCACCCCCTCCCATGGCAGGGGCAGCAATCGGGGGGACAGGGCGCGGAGCGGCGCGCGCGACTCGGCTGTTACTTTTCCCTGAGACGGTTTGGCTTCGGAATTCTAACGATAACTTCATCGTCCTGAAATATTCTTCAGCGTAGAGTCTCATTCCCAACACGAGTTCGACGAAGTTGGGAGCCAAAAAGGGGCTACGTCGAACTTCTAAATGCAACGAGTTGAACGAGTGCCACAACCCTCTTCGTCTCAAGCCGAGGCTGAAAAGCGCCGGGCAGTGGAGTACGTCCGCATGTCCACAGAGCACCAGCAGTACTCCACTGAGAATCAGCGAGAGGTTATCAGTCAGTATGCTGAGCGCCGAGGGATGATCATCGTGCGGACTTATACAGATGCTGGTAAGAGTGGTCTCAGGATCGACGGTCGCGATGCTCTGAAACAGTTGATACACGACGTACAGAATGGCGACACTGACTTTAGCGTGATTCTGGTCTATGACGTAAGCCGTTGGGGACGCTTCCAGGACGCTGATGAAAGCGCGTACTACGAGTACATTTGCCGACGCGCGAAAATCGAAGTCCATTACTGCGGTGAGCAGTTCGAGAATGACGGTAGTCCCATCTCAACTATCGTCAAGGGCGTAAAGCGGGCAATGGCCGGTGAATACAGCCGAGAGCTTTCCGCAAAGGTTTTCATCGGTCAATGTCGGCTCATTGAACTCGGCTACCACCAGGGAGGGTCTGCGGGCTTTGGCCTTCGCCGAATGCTTCGTGATGCCAGCGGCCATCACAAAGGAGTGCTCGACCGTGGAGAACAGAAGAGCATTCAAACGGACCGCGTGATCCTTGTTCCGGGACCCACAGAGGAGGTCGAGATCGTTCGTTGGATGTATCGCATGTTTATTGAGGATCGAATCGTCGAATCTAAGCTGGCGAGTATGTTGAACGAGCGTCGGGTGACAACGGATTTAGGGCGAGCTTGGACACGAGGCACTGTCCACCAAGTTTTAACCAGTGAGAAATATATAGGGAATAATGTTTATAACAAAGTTTCTTTCAAGCTCAAGAAGAAGCGCGTCGTCAATGCACCCGACATGTGGATTCGCAGCAATGCTGCATTTGAGCCAATTGTTCCGCTGGACTCGTTCGCTAGAGCTCAAAACATTATTCGCGAGCGCAGTCACAGACAAACAGATGAGGAATTGCTGGATCGGCTTCGCACTTTGCTGAAACGCGAAGGTCGTCTCTCCGGGATTCTGATCGACGAAGCGGAAGGCATGGCTTCTAGTTCAGTTTATCGGAGCAGGTTCAGCAGTCTAGTTCAAGCGTACAAACTGATTGCTTACACTCCCGAACGAGACTACCAGTTTATCGAAACCAACCGGCAATTACGTCAGATGTATCCCACCGTGATCGCGGGTATGACGGAGCAAATTCGTAAAGTGGGCGGCTTCGTGAATGGTGATACTCGCAACGACGTTCTGACAATAAACAATGAATTTACCGCGTCCCTGGTGATTGCTCGGTGTCGGCAGACGGAATCCGGAGCATTTCGCTGGCTGATTCGAGTTGATGCTGGCCTGAAACCGGACATCACCGTCGCGGTGCGAATGGACGCTGGAAATCGGGATCCGCTGGATTATTACCTTCTGCCAAGCCTCGATATGACCTTCGAGAAACTAACTCTCGCCGAAGATAACGCGGTTAGTTTGGACACGTATCGTTTCAACACTCTCGATTTTTTCTTTGATATGGCCAAGCGGACGCGAATCCCGGAGGCAGCATGAATGATCCAGCCCCGCTGGTCCAAATGATTCCTGTCGATCAAATTAATGTCTTGAATCCGCGAAGTCGAAATAAAGCCGTTTTTCAAAGCATCGTGTCGAACATTTCCAACATTGGACTCAAAAGACCCATTACCGTAGCCCGTCGCAGCGAGCCAGTGGACGGAAAGTCGTACGATCTTGTTTGTGGTCAAGGCCGTCTCGAAGCGTTCATTGCGCTAGGCCAATCTGAGATCCCGGCAATTATTAAGGATGCAACGAGGGAAGAATGCTTTTTGATGGGCCTGGTCGAGAATGTTGCTCGTCGCCAAATTCGGCCACTGGAATTGCTCCGCGAAATCAATAACCTGAAGTCCCGAGGTTACAGCACCGCCGAGATTGCCAAGAAAATAGATGTTGCTAAGAGTTACGTTGGAGGAATTACGCATCTTTTGAAGAACGGCGAGGAACGCTTACTTTATGCTGTTGAAAAGGGCCGAATACCGCTATCAGTCGCGATGCAGATCGCTGACGCTGACGAAGAGGGCGTTCAAAGGGCTCTTTGTCAAGCGTATGAAGAAAAGACCCTTCGTGGTCGCAAGCTGCTCACCGTTCGGCGCATCATCGAGATGCGCAAAGCTATGGGCAAGCATTCGAACTCTGGCCCCCGGCGAAAAAGTGATCAACTGCGATCAGCCGATGGGTTGGTCCGAGTTTATCGACAGGAGGCAGACAGGCAAAAGCTCTTGATAAAGAAATCGCAGCTGGTGGAACACCGTTTGTTGCTCATCATATCGGCTGTTAAGAATCTTTTTCGTGATGAGCACTTCATTACGTTGCTGCGCGCTGAGGGATTGGATTCACTACCAGCCCCGCTTGCTGAAAAAATCCAGATCACTGAAAAGGCTTGCCCGTGACGAAACAAGTTTCAATCGCATTTGACCCTCAAGGGGTGGTCTTGCCAGTTACATCCATCCTTCCACTCAAACAGGTGAAATCCTCGATAATTAGTACTCAGAAGTACCAGCAGGTTCTTTCCTCCGTGCTCGAAGTCGGCATCATCGAACCGCTAATTGTGTTCCCGCAGAACAGCAATTCGAATTCGTTCGTGCTGTTAGACGGACATATTCGACTTTCGGTACTGAAACAAATCGGTGAGACCCATGCGCGTTGCTTGATCGCGACTGACGACGAGACGTACACCTACAACAAACGTGTAAACCGAATGGCGACAATTCAGGAACACAGTATGATTTTGAAAGCCACTCGAAACGGTGTCTCCGAAGAGCGGATTGCGAGGGTACTGAAGGTTGACGTCACCAGCATCAGGGCTAAGCGGGATTTATTAAACGGCATCTGCAAGGAAGCTGCCGAGCTACTCAAAAACAAGCGGGTTTCTCTTGGGGTCTTCTCGATTCTTAGAAAATTGAAACCGATGCGGCAGATCGAGGTGGCTGAGCTCTTATTGGCATCGGCCAATTTCTCTGTGCCTTATGCGAAGGCACTTTTAGCAGCCACCCAGCCCGACATGCTCCTTGAACCTGACAAGCATAAAGTCGTGGAAGGGCTAACACCAGAGCAGATCGCCAAGATGGAAAAAGAAATGGAGGTTTTGCAGAGAGACTTGAAGTTGGTCGAGGAGTCGCATGGGAACCAAGTTCTAAACCTCGTGCTAGCTCGCAGCTATCTCGCGAGGCTCTTTGACAATGGTCGTGTGGCGCGCTATCTCGGCCAGCACCACGCAGACATCTTCCGTGAACTGCAGATGGTCTGCGAAGGGTCCTCTCTAGAGAATTGAACGGCGGTATCCGTTGAAAACCTACCCATCTTAACGCAGGCTGTCGTGTGATTATGCAATAGGCGGAACGCCCTCGCTGGCTGCCAGCAAAGCGTTCGCGTCGAAGTCTTTGGCCCTCTTCGACGACTCGTCAATGTCACGAAGCTTTTCGTATCCCAAAAACCTGATGACCTCGTTCAGCCGCAGGCATGGGCCAGAAAACGTTGGACGCCTCAGCTCTTCAAACACTCTCCTTCTCCTATCTTCGGAAGACACGATGAACAGGGGGTAGTTTGAATTCGGCGCCTCCGCCCTCAGATCGGACAACCTGAGAATCCCGGAATAGATGGAAGTGGAATGCTCGATCTCGAACGCCGACTTTATTGAGTACGGTCCAAATTTCCAGACAACGTCGATGTTCTCAATGCTTCGGGGCACATCCAACGTCTCATGGAACTCGTGAAGCACGAAGTGACGGAACTGGTGTCCTTCGTACTGCTTCGGCTGGTCGTTCCTAGGCACCCAGACGTCGCACTTTGCAAGCTGGCCAAGACGAATCAGTCTCCACTGCATCTCGTCATGCTCTGTCGACACGCGGTCGATGCGCTCGTCGATGTGCGCGTTCAATGCATCCTTCCGCGTTGGGACCTGAATCAGTTCCTCGCCTCTTTCGAGCGTCTTCAGCACGCCGAGGATATCGCCGTAATTCTGGACGAATCGCGAGACTGCCTCCTCATTGATCATCGAGAATCCCTGCGGGTGATAATGTGGCTGGTAACCGAACAGAGGATTCAGCTTTTCAATTGGAACATTCGTCCTCTCCTCATTCACGATGAAGTACATAAGCTCCCACGTGCTCCCGGCCTCGTTCTCCTTCCAAAAATGACGGGCGAGGTCCCTATTCCTCACCTTGGCCGCGATCTCACCTGCGAAGCGGATGCGGCCGTTGTTGTAGATGAGCACCACATCTCCGGGTGTCATCTTGTCCCACCGCGATTCGTTCATCGGTCCAGGAACGGCACCCCACACGATGAAATTCGAGCCGTGGTAAATCCGCTCCAAGTTTTCGATCTCTTGAGACGGCAGAAATCGCCTGACTTCTTCGAGATTCCTCTTGCGTTGGATCGTGTCCTCGAAATGTCGCTCTGCGGCGGGATTTCCTCCCGCGACTACCAGAAACACCTTTCTTGTGCTTCCGCTCGGCATTGGCAGCCATCATACGGCTGGCCCTGCAGAGTTCAAGAGAAGAAAAGTGAGTGGATCACGCGTGGCGAGCTTTGATGAAATGTTAAGTTATCTGCGAACCCTTCTACGGCTTTAGCAAGCAGAGACCGCGATGCTACCTGTCTTGCCGTAGTCCGATCCCGACCTTGGCGAGCGTTGACGCTTTCACCTTCTTTCCTTGTAGAATTGCCCGAATCGTCTTGCGGTCAAGCCCGGTCAATTTAGTTGTTTTTCGCAGTCCGAACGCTCTGATCTCTGCTTTCAAGCCTTCGCTAGCTGCAACGCGTCCGCCGTCATAGTGAATGCAGGCGTCGTCGATGTTTTCTATGAAGTCGTCTTTGCCCTGTTCAAAGCGCGAAACCTCTTTTCCGATGCAATGTTGTAGTCCGCCGTGAATGGTCATCCGACGCAGCAGTCCGCGCGTGTATGCCTTGCATTTCTCTCCGTCCGGTCCGAGCGATTTGATTTCAGGGTGTTGAATATAGCCGCACAGAATATCGCCCAACGTAATGATATCTGCTCGCGAGAACTCATTGAGTTGATAGCTCTTTCCATCACGCGTGTTGGTGCAGGTGGAACGCGCCCACCTTGCGCGATTCTTGCTGAACGGGGTGAGCAGCGTCAATTTCAGCTTGTCACGCGTTCGAGGATGCAGCACAAATCCGAACGGGCTCGCTTTGCCTTTCATCTGATTCAAATAATGAGGCGTTGAGATTCTCATCTTCATCATTGCCGGTAGCCCGATCCACGAGGGCTGACCATGGACGGGTGTGGCCCTGTGGGCATTTGTCGCTCGTCCGGCAACCATCAAGACGCTGAAAGTCGGGTCAATGATCTGCTTAAATTCCAGTGCTATGAGAAAGCGCCACAATTCCCACCACCATTTTGGCAGGCCGTTCTCGCGTTCTTCGCTGGGAGCAAGAAAGATTAGACCGTGTGCCTTGGGATCGACAATTGTGAGGCACTTCGAGTGCTTGCAATATGGCCGGTTACATGCCGTTGTGTAGAGAGCGTACCTTTTGGCGGCTATCGACAATCCAAAAAGCTGGCGTTGAGCGCCGCTATCATCATAGTTCTCCTCCGTCAGCCGCAAAAGATTCGGCACGATGTTGCGGTCGTATGGAGAGAGAGAATCGAACCGACTCCTAATTTGCTCGACCTCAACCCATGTGAGCGCTTTGATTGGAGGAACGCCATCGGGTATCTGAACCGGTCCCCCATCCTTGCTGGCGACGATGATTAGCGCGTCCGTGTCGCAGCACAAGTATGTTCCGCCCGCATCGCGAACGCAGCGCTCGATCATCGACAGAAGCAAGCGTCCACCGGCTGTAATCAAAGCGCCAAGCAACGGAAAATAGAAGCTGCCCGGTTGTTCGATGATATGCGGCGCGGGCTGCTCGAACATCTGTTCACCAGAACAAACTGTGATTTTGGGCCTCCGCCTCGGGTCAGTCTTCACCGGATTCAATTCGAGATAGGTTCCATAGGAGGCACTGTTTGCCAAAATCTTGAGGAAATATTGCAATTTGTCGTCCGCCTTGTTCTGTTTTCGATACTCGATCACACGCGTGAAGAAATCCTCGCTTCTGGGGTCGATCCAAATAGCACTGCGGAGTTTTACTGGCTTAAGGCCGGGCTGCTTACCACGTGGAACCACACGAAAAGATGCACGAACGTTCGGAATATGGCAGCTGAGTATTACGCTGGTGACCAGGTCAGGTCCGGCAACCCACATCGGCTGTTTCCAATGCAGTTGGTTCAATCCGATATTGCAACTACCAGATTTGCTGTCGTAAACGGAGCGGACCGGCAGGACATCGGCCTCCGGTGTGACCTGCGCATAGAAGTTAAGCTGCTTCCAAAACACAGGCTGGAACAAGTCGTCCAGAGTGAGGCCTACCAGCAGCGCTCGCACGTCCTCCGTGGCGTCTTCCGTTGTGAGTTGCTCCGCCGTCAACAGATCCCAGATGCCAAGTAGGGCGTCAACGCTCGGGTACTCGCTGGTGAGGTCAACCGGCACCACGGGAACCGGCCAGCGTCGGATACGGCATTCTGCCCTTCCACCGTAATAAGCCGCCATCGCGATCCCGTGAATCGTCGGAGGGATGTGCTTAAACTTCCGCATCGGCTCGATAATTCCCATTGCCCGCAAATATGCTTTGCCGATGGATGCGGGGCTGTAGGCCCGGTCCGGGAGCAATGCAATCGGGTGCAACTCGTATTCATGTTTCAGAGTATTGAGTAAACCGAGGGTGGCTCGGACATCCCGGCGCGCGTATGTGATCTCCTCTTCGGTTGTCTGGCCGGTCGGTTCGTGCTCCATTTTCGTTGGTTGAGAGCCGAAGGCCTTGATTGCGCTCGCCAAGGAATGGCTAGTGTCAGTCAGCGCGAACGCAAGGGTGTGCAAGTCCAAGAAACGTCCACGCTGCCACTTATCCTGTTCATTCTTCCGGCGTACAGCGGTCAGCTCGATCCGCTCAGCAACTCCATTTAGGGGACTGATGCGAATACGTGGACGATGGAGATTCTCGACTTGTTTTCTGCTCAACTGGCTGAGGACAAAAGAGAACCCGCCATTTCGGGCGGTCGCCCAGCGTACACGGATGCGCGAAATGTCAAACGAGAGGTTGAATCCGACGACGAGAGCTCCGGCGCGTACGGATTCCCAAAATATTCGCTCAACAAATTCGCCGCGCGAAAGCATGGCTAAGTCGGAATCGGCTCCGCTTCCGAGTCCGTCAGCGCGATGGTCTCGCTTGTAGGCAAGAATAGTTTGAATATCTCTCTCGGTCATCCCATCCTGGTAGAAGACGCCTTCTTGGACGGCCACATACTCATTGCCCTGAAGTTGGCAGAAGCGCCAGACGCCGAAATTGAGCGTCTGTTCGAGATCGAGCATCGTTTCCGTATCCCAGACCAGGGCGTAATCAGGCCACTGCTTGAGCGAATGCCTTGTCCATTGCATCGTTTTCTCCCTGGCCTTGCTGGACACAACAACATGCGCCCGCAGATAAAGATCGTGAATCACGTCATTCCTCCATTTTCTTTGCGAATCGCCAGCACGCCTTCGCTAGCAGTGAAAAGTGAACGGCTAACGCCCGAAAGATTGCCCGAGCAAATTTGGTTGGTTCTCTCTCGGACGTCATTGGCACCTCCGCATCGCGTAAAGCTTCATGCGCACCAGCATGACAATTCAGGCACGCCTGGACTATCAGTGGATCGCGATCGCGACCGACAACATGCTGTTCCTCGATCCGACGTGGACGCACCAGGAGAGGGTCAGTATTTCCGCAGTAGAGGCAACGGCGTTGATCTTTTCCGAGTTCTTCCATTGCCTCAGTCTCGCGTCGTGCTGCACGGGCTGGGTTATGAGGCCGTCCCATGGACTAGCCCTCCTCGCGCGTCCCGCGTTGATCGCGATACAGCGAATCCAGCTTAATCAAGTCCGCATCCGCAAATTGATACAGCCGCTCGGGATTGGTGAGCAATTCAACGCCGCCGACTCGTTTCCCGACAAAGGGCTTCAGCCATTCGGGATCGCCTGTTCGCAGAAATCGATTGACCGCAATCAAGTGCTCGGAGGCGAGCTGTGCCTGTTTCCATGACCGAACGGAAACGGGTTCAAAGCCATCGAAACCAAGCACAGTAAGATCGCGCCTAAGCGTGTCACCGCGTGTGGCCGAGTAACGTCCAGAAGCGCCGCGCCTCAGCTGTTTCCCGACCAATTTCCGAACGGTGCGTGCTGTGGTGTGCTCAGCCCGTGTGGCGTTCGACAGTGATTCTCCTCGGCGCATCCGTGCGAGCACAGCCAACGCCCGGCGCCGTGCCGGACGATATATGTTCTTAGCCATGACCTTTTTGTCCCCCTTCACCCTAAGTCCCCACGCGTGGGGTATTCGTGGGGTGTTGTGGGTGGCTACCTAATTGAAAAAACGAGGGGATAAGTATTGACCTCGGTCTGAAGTACAGCATCTTTGTGGGGTGGGAAACGTGGGGTGCGCTGTGGGGCGGGTGCGGGTGCTAAAACTCGGGCTCGTTCTTGGCACGACGAGCCTTGCGTTTTTCGTTTGAACGCGCTTGATTTACTTTCTTCGCGGCAGCCTTGATGTGTTCGTCTGCCGTCTTCCGGTCAATCCCCATGCGCAAAGCAATTTGGGTGAGCCCGAGTCCGTATTCATATTTCAGCACAAACGCTAATCGCTGCTTTTCTGTAAAGTTGTCCATGTACCGCGAGTACTCCGATAAATCGATTTTGCGAACGAGTCCCTCAGTACCTTTCGGAAGGTTGCCCTTGGTTACGAGAGGCTGCTCGATCTGAGCAGTAGGGATGCCCGCTGACCAACGCTTCTCTAGTCGTTGCAATTGCTGATCAAATACGCTCTCAATTAAGGTCTGAAGCTGCTCAACCGTGCTGAGTGTACCGAGAGCCGCTATCTGTTCTACGTCGTTCTCCATAAAGCGCTCAATCCGAAGCGTTTGCGGCAGGGCACCAATAAAATGAAATGGGAGTGTCTCCACTAACCGGTCCGTCTCCAGTACCCATTCCGGTGCGTCAATTGTAACGAGGTTGCTCGTTGCGCTCAGTGCGTTCGATTCCTCATCACTTAACGTGGGCTGCTCGTACCGCGCAGCGAGCATTTCACAGACCATCTCCAGCACCTTGCGGTGCGCTAGCACAATGAAACAAGCCTTTCGTTCCGATACAGTAGCAACAGGGGCATCAAGAAGACTCCCAAGCTCAGGGTGGTGCGCGAGCAGCCGGCTCATAAGGGAAAGTTCAGCGCGTAATAGCTCTTCGAGCAATTCCGAATTGACAAACCAGAAGGGCTCTGGAGGGGGTAGCTGCAAAGTATCGCCCATTGCGACTGTCGCTAGTCCCTTCGGCAGAAAATTGCCTGATACACCCGTCCGTGACAGAGGTACAATTGTGTATCGACAGTTGGCTTAAGAGCGGGCCTGTCGCCTGTTGGTAGCAGGCGGCAAGCCCTAACGACCATAGGAGGTATAGCTCCGATGGCAGCTACGCAGACCGTACCGCAACAATCACAGGATCGCAATTCCCCCATCCTGATAACACCGCGACAAGGAGTTGTCACCCTCTTTGGTTACGGAACAAGCGTTCGCGTGGATCGTGGGCACTTGATTCTGGAAGACGGCATCGGCTCTGTCCGGCGCTACGCTCGCTTTCCCCGTGTAAATCATGGGCTACGTCGTTTGGTGGTTATTGGCGCGGACGGATTCGTTTCGCTCGCGGCGCTTCGTTGGCTGGCCGATCAGGACGCGTCGTTCGTGATGCTTGAACGCGACGGCTCTGTTCTTATTACGACTGGACCCGTCCGTCCATCAGATGCTCGATTGCGGCGGACGCAAGCTCTCGCGTGCCAGTCCGAGGTGGGACTCCGCATTGGGCGTGAATTGATTGGCGAAAAACTTGCCCGACAGGAGGCACTGGCTCGCGATGTCCTCGGCAATTGCGAGGCCAGCCGAACGATTGCATCAGCCCGCGCCGCGCTAGCAAGCGCTGCTACATTTGAAAACATTCGCTATATCGAAGCACAGGGGGGCCATGCTTACTGGTCCGCTTGGCGCTCTGTACCCATCATGTTTCCAAAGACCGACTTGCACCGCGTGCCCGATCACTGGCGCATCTTCGGGAGTCGCATGTCGCCGTTGACCAGATCGCCTCGTCTCGCGGCGAATCCTCCTAACGCGATCCTCAACTACCTCTATGCGATACTCGAAGCGGAAGCGGGCTCAGCCGTCGCTGCACTCGGTCTCGATCCCGGCCTCGGTTTTCTCCACATGGACACCCCTACGCGCGACAGTCTCGCCTGCGATCTTATGGAGCCGGTTCGTCCGCAGGTCGACGCTTATTTGCTGAATTGGATCACGAGGGAAACCGTACGGCGAGAATGGTTCTTCGAGGAGCGCGATGGCAACTGTCGTCTAATGGGTTCATTTGCAGCACGTTTATCCGAGAGTGCGCCAACTTGGGCTCGCGCTGTTGCGCCCTTAGCTGAGCGCTTAACCCGCGAGCTTTGGCTCACAAGACCGAAGCCGATTCGCAGTGTCTTTCCCGCAACGAGGTTGACCGGCTCTCATAAACGCGTAGCCAAGGGAGCCCCGTCCAATCCGGCGGCAGTCGTGCCGCCCCGCCCTCCGGCTGTTTGTCGCACCTGTGGTGCGCCGATTAAATTCGGTCGGACGTATTGTGCCCCATGCGGCGTAACTGCTTCGAGAGAAGGTCTGATTGAGGCAGCAAAGGTTGGACGATTGGTCGCACACAGCCCGGAGGTGTGCGCCCGCCAAGCGGAAAAGCAGCGCCAGCACAATGCTGCGGCGAAAGCTTGGAATCCGTCAGACAAACCGGACTGGCTGACAGAGAAGGTGTACTGCGAAAAGATTCGACCGCGCCTCGCCGGGATCACCGTTGGGGTTATCGCTTCGGCGCTTGATGTTTCTCAGCCTTACGCGACTCACATTCGCAAAGGAACGTACGTTCCACATGCACGGCACTGGCAGGCCCTAGCAAAACTCGTAGGATTTCCGATTAAGGAATTACGCGAACTTTTCAATTATTAATGTGGTAAGGGCAGGGCTGCGAGCACTGCAAAAGCCTGCAAAGGCAAATGTAAAGGATTCTACCCTGGTATCGAAAAATCGTTGTGTTGCACTACAGCTGCGAGTTCGGGTCCTTCCGAAGTAGTCCAGTAGTGAAGGTGAAACTCATGATCAATATCTCTCCTCCATGCGGAGTCTTGACGCCGACGGAGCTGCGCAGAATTGGCAGCTGCACTCACCCTTAGCGCGTGAGTGGCAGCTAGGTTCTGGTTAAGAATCGTCTCAGCGCAGGCTCTGAGGACCGAACGACCGAGGGCCCTCCTTTGTAGCCGGAGCGATACGATCGTTTGAACGAAGCTCGCCCCTATGTTCCATTCTTGCGAATACTCGACTCCTGATTGCTGGGCAACACGTTGCGTATACAAGCGAATTGCGGCGGCCAAGGTTGCCTGCGACGCCGCAGCTGACCAAACTTCGACGGGGTCAACATTATCGATATATTCCGCTGAATGATCAAATACTAGAACAGGATTTGCCAGCTGTCGGGGAAGCCGACCTAGCCTTGGATCCGTGTCTTCAAGCGATGCAGCGAAATTGACTCTAGTCGGACATACATTCAACTCCCGAGTCAGGACGACGGGTACGTGTTCGCCGGCGAGGTTATGCCTTTCAGTAAAAAGACAAACGAGAGCGAGGAGACGTTCGAATTCTGCCTTAAAAACCTCATTCCTGCGTGCGTGAATAGCCGGAGTACAAGTCGCCCCCTCGAGGAGTACTTCATTTACGCCGACTTCCTCTTCGATCTTCGGTAGTCGGTCCATTAGGGCTTGTATCAAGGAAAAAACATCATGTGGAGCAAATTCTAGCTCCAGTCGGACGATAGCGCTCCTAATTAGTTGCCAAGGGGGGAATCCTCCCCCTGCCCTCGCGAGGCAATCGGCTGCTTGAGCAGAAACAAACATACGGGTCAATTCCGTCCGCTCGAGATCTCGCCACTCCAAGAGTGATCTAATCAATGAGACGACATCGTCATCGGTGGGTTCAGCTGGACACGCGAATACGAATGAATCTAACAAAGTCGCGATCATTTCCGGGAGGTGGATCGGTTTCTTTTGGCAATGCCCGCCTTAAGAATTTCAGCAGCTAGTTCTTCGCCTTCGTCAAAAAAGCCCTTCGGCCAGTCCTTGATAGTGCCTGAGGGTGTGATCTCGACTCGCCGGTAGGTGGACTTGCCAGACGTCGCTTCCACAAAATACATGACGATATTGTTTGCCATTTCTGGCTGATCCGATGAGGCCACGTGCTGCCTGAGCTTATTGATGAGATGTTCACTGTGTGTTTCCACGATGCACTGCTTTCCCAGAAGCATCATCGAAAGGAAGAAATCGGCAAGGCGGCTCTGAACGCGCGGATGGAGATGCAGTTCGGGTTGCTCAAAAATCAATGTCGATCCTCGATCGGCCAATAGGGCGAGTACGACTATGGGCAGCACCTGACTCACACCGACGCCCACGTGGGTCAAGTCTCGTAAGCACATATTTTCGCCCGTGGCGACCTTCAGTTCATGCCCAAGTTTTCCGAGATCAGAGGTTTTAACGTCTGTGACGATGCCCATGTATTCAAGCCAATCGAGTACGGCGGCGTAAAGGGTTTCATATTCCGATTTTCGATGACCACCTTCCTGAAGACTTGCCGAACTGATGTACTCCACCGTCCGATTGCGATTCAATTCAAGGACAGCTGCCGTGTGTTCGCCGCGAAAACCCACATCAGTCGGATCAGTTGATGTGGAGAGCGGATAAACAGGCTTCGGCTCGTCACGCAGCGGAGCCAAATATTTGAGGTAATCTTGAAAAAACTCAACGACGGCTTCGGCGCCGGAATCGAGTGGCTCTGTCACTCCCCGAAAACGTGTACGGTATTCGGGCGCTCTGTTCTGGCGCGCGATGTTGTTCAAATCATTTTGCCTATCCGCCATCAGTTGATAGACTACTGTCCGATCCGCGGAATTGAACCGAGCAAGAAGTCTCCTATACGCTTCCGGCGAGAACCGAGCCTTCAACTCTTCGAAGGCATCCTTAATCCGATCCTGCGTAATCGGGCTAGCGGAAGCAATAGCTCGATCTTTCACCAATTCACAGACTTCTAGCACCAATTCTTTGAATTCTTGAGGAAGACCTTCAAAATCGGAAGGCCCTAAATCATCTCGCCATGGCTCTGGTGTCGCGGTGAACGCCCTTGTAATCTGGTTGGCATGGTGCTCTACCTCGTCGTAAACGGTCAGCAAATAACGCGGCACAAAATGATACAGAAATGCCCCAACGGTGCGACCTGGAGGATATAAGCCCGTAGCTGAAGACGATGGTGTTTTCACGACCTCGTACTCGAGCGCTCTGAGGTCTTGAACAGTGACTGCCGTCAACTTAAGCAACGCGGCAAATTCACGGACATCTTCATGTCGACGTCGAATGGATACAGTTTCTGTACGTGGCGAGGATGCGTCTTCAGACTTGAACTGCAACCTCAACTCAGAGGCTTCAAGATTTGGTTGAATTTGCAAAATCTCCGGCGGCTGGCCCTCTCCCCTGGACGAGAAGCTAAACTCGCAACCAAGGCTCTCCACGTTCTCGAGTGCTCCCTGCCGAACGAAACTTGGCGTAAATCGGCGCTGTCCAAAACGAGGGCGACCTCCCACCTGTTGCAACTGGCTGAGAGAAAAGCCCAGTTTTATGGTTTTCCCTTCATGTCCGCTGGAGACAATGTCGTTGAATGTGCCGAGTCGGACGATGTGACCATTCAGCGTGATCGGACGCTCCTGTAGAGGCATTTGCAAGGTTTGGGCAGCGAGTAAAATACTTTGAAGAACAGTACTCTTCCCAGAATTGTTTACCCCTGCGAAAAGCGTGAGCGGCCCTAATTGCAGCTCGGTTCGGTCGTATACAGACTTAAATCTCTCCAACATCCATGTTTTAAGCATAACGGTCGCTGAAAATCTGAGAAAACTTGTCTTTCGACTATATCCAGAACCGAAGTCTATCTGATGGGCGCGCGATAATGCAAACTAACCCGAAGGGATACGTGTTACTTGCGGCTAGCTGCTGTCTTCGACCTAGGGATCTTTCATCCCGACGTACCCACAGAAAGACACTTATATGCCAACAATTCCAAACAGGGTGTCAGGGCCTTCGCGATTAAATCCGAAATTAAGCACAAGCCAACTCAACTGCACAAAATAGCCCGTGTGCGCGCGGATTTCGAGCCGACTTGTGGATGCATCGTATTCACTAGCCATTTCGTCCCCCTCGCCCCGACCCCGTCTTTGGGAGGGGGTGGTCCCTTTTTCGCGGCATTATCCGCTAGGATAGCCACGCTTCACCTGATACGCGGTCGGCCCGAGATAATGGAAGATGGGCCGGTCGTTCAGCCAGCCATCGATGTATCCGTCCTGGCCAGGCGAGAACCTTGTCTCGAAGCGGAAATCAAGCCATCGACCCCGTATTTCTTCTCGCGTCGAGTAAAGAACAAAGTCCTTCTTTTCACCTAGGCGAGCAATAAAGAGCTCACCGCTCTGATAGCGAATTGCGAGTACTGGATTGTCCGGGCGGCACTTGATCCACTCGCATAGGGACCCCCCTGCAATTTCCACTTGTCCGATAAGGGCGTTTACCAGACACTATCGGAGTTAAACTGCATCTCGGACCCTTTCTGGCGAACATGACGGGTAGAGCGCGAATCTCGTGGTGGTTCTCAGCACTTTGTGCGATCCCGTGGCTCTTGATCGTCGGTGTGTATACTGAAACGTGTGTTACCCGGCTGGTTTCGTCGAGATGGCCGCGTCCAATGTTCGACGACCCGCAGCGATTTGCTCCCGCTCCCCTCGATTGGGCAGTTAACGTACTCGAACTCTCGTTCGTAGTTTCCATTCCGTTGCTGATCGGTTTGGCCGGATGGAACTGGCGCAAGGTTGTTACCGATTGGCGATACTCCGTGCTCATTGGCGTGTTTGCTGCTGGACTGCTCGCAATCTTCATTTTGTCTACTGCTTACGATCCGGGACGCGTATGGAAGTGGTTCTGGGACTGAACGAGTGCCAGTCGCGTTAATCAGGCACGAAGGCGACAGGAACATTCACTTGGGGTGGTGATATGGCAGCGATTTCGTGGCGAGTGGGAGGTAAATCAGCAGTGGCCCATCTTTCTGCGACGACAATTGAATCACGAACTTCTCGGGTTCAATCCGCCACAATTTGCCTGACGGGAGTCGGATCGCCGTACGCCCACTTGGCGTAGTGCTCGTCGATGGATGCTTCCACGGCTTCGATGGTCACCGACTTATCGTAAACCGCCATGAGTCCATAGGGGGCTGCCCAGCGTCGCCCCTTCCATCCCCGCCCGCAATCGAAGGGGGGTCCCTTTTTGCCGTCCCTATCCGCATACCCCCCGTCCCATTGACTTGCCATGGGGCCCAGCCTAGCATGGCGCCAGCAAGGAGGGGCGGTTTGGAACGGGACAATCTCCCGGGAGTTCGCAGAATCCTGTTCGCGATCGCCGCCCTGGCGGCGATTTTTCTTCTTTCCCTTGCAACGATTCGTCCGCCCGCTTCGAAGCCGTCCACGGTACCCGCAAACCAATTCTCCGCGGCGCGTGCTCGCGACGTCCTTTTCCAGTTGGTTGGCGATGATCTGCCCCATCCCGTCGGCAGTCCTCAGGACGATGTTGTTCGCGGCCGCGTTCTCGATGTTCTGACGCGCCTCGGCTACGACCCCCAGGTGCAAACCGCGTTTGACTGCGACGAATTCGGCACCTGCGGCACTGTGAAGAATGTCCTCGCGCGGCTTGCCGGAACCGAACCCGGCCCCTCGGTGCTGCTCGCGGCGCACTACGATTCCGTGCCTGCGGGGCCCGGCGCGTCGGACGACGGCGTCGGAGTCGCGACGGTGCTTGAGATTGCGCGCGCTCTCAAGTCGATGCCGCCTCCCCGTCACTCCGTGATCCTGCTGATCGACGAGGGCGAGGAAGCCGGACTCCTCGGTGCGCGGGCTTTCATCGACTGGCATCCTTGGGCAAAGGAAGTCCGTGCAGCCGTGAATATCGACGCGCGGGGCTCGTCGGGACCGAGCCTCATGTTCGAGACGGGGACCGCGAACGAATGGGCCCTTCGCCTCTACGCGCAGCGTGCTACGCGTCCCGCGACGAGCTCAATTTTCTACGACGTCTACAAAACCCTGCCGAACGACACGGATTTCACGGTTTTCAAGTCGGCTGGTCTTCAGGGACTCAACTTCGCGTTTGTCGGCTCGGAGGTCCATTACCACACGCCGCTCGACAGCTTCGAGAATTCGAGCGCAGCGAGCCTGCAGCATCAAGGCGATAACGCCCTGCCGTCGATTGTGGCGCTGGCGAACGCTGACCTCCAGAATCCGCCCGAGCGGGAAGCTGTCTATTTCGATCTGTTCCAGCACTGGGTCGTGCGATGGCCTGCGCGATGGACGCTGCCTCTCTCAATTGTCGCGCTGCTTCTGGTCGGCTTTCAGATTTTCTGGTTGATTCGCGGCCAACGTCTCGCCGTGAAGCAATTCCTCTGGGGTTTGATTGCATGGATTGTCGCGATTCTCGCCTCGGCGGTTCTCGCGCTGATTCTGCTGCGCATTGTACGCGTCACAGGCGCAATCGCTGCGAACTGGATCGCGCATCCGTTGCCCATCCGGATCGCAATGTGGTCGCTGGCGCTGGCAGTCGTCGTGACTCACGGCATATTTTTCGCCCGGCGCGCCACGTTCTGGGGTTTGTGCGCCGGGACCTGGGCGTGGATGGCTGTGCTGTCGCTCATCATCGCCTGGCTCACCCCGGGAGTGAGCTACATCTTGCTGACAGCCTCGTGCGTCGCGGCAATCTCCGGATTGCCTTTCACGCTTCGGCGAAAGGCCGAAGACCAGGAGGGTGGCGAGCTGGGATCGATCATCCCGGTGCTCGTTCCGCTCGCGACCGCTGGTGTCGTTGGATTCGGCCTCACCCTCATGCTCTACGATACGCTCGGCGTGCGATTCCTCCCGGCCGTCGCGATCACGGCGGCGCTGCTGCTCGCGCCTCTGCTTCCTCTGTGCGCGGACTTGCAGCACGCAAGCGGAATGCCTGCCTTCGCAATTCCGGGCGTTCCGATCGTCGTGACTCTTGCCGCCGCCTTCGCCGCGGCGGTGGTCCCGCCGTTTTCAGCGAAGGCGCCTCAGCGTGTGAATATCGAATACTGGCACGATGCCGACTCCGGAAAGGCTCAGTGGATCGTTCATCCCGATTCCGGCAATCTGCCTGAGGCCATCCGGCTTGCGGCGACGTTTCACCGCGTCAACAAAGGACCGTTTCCTTGGAACACCGGTTCGGCGTTTCTCGCCGATGCCCCGCATCTCGATCTTGCGCCACCCTCTCTGACGATTCTCGAATCCACGGCGACGGGCGATACCAGAACGTATCGCACGTTGCTGCACTCGGCCCGCGGCGCGCAGGAAGCGATAATCTTCTTCCCCCCAAATTCCGGAATCGACAATGTGCGCGCCGAAGATTTGCCTTTGCAGCCCGAAACCGACCGAGTCCGAAACTATCTGAACGGCTGGACGGTCTACGGCTGCGTCACCATGTCTGCCAAGGGCGTCGAGTTGAGTTTTACTCTTCCTGTGGGGAAGCCGGTGGAAGTCTACGTAGTCGACGAGACGTTCAACCTGCCCGACGAAGGAACCTTTCTGCTGAGGTCGCGCCCGCTCACCGCCACTCCGTCGCAGGATGGCGACATCACGCTGGTCAGTCGCCGCGTGCAGTTGATTCCCTAGCCGCGTACGTCGCCCCGCGCGTTGTCTTTCGCTTGGCTACACCCCGTCGCGTCCCACCCTGGCTCCCAAATTTGCTGGCAGCCAAAATTGTCGGCTACAATGGCGTTCCTTGATTTCACGCGAATGAACGACATCCTGCTCCACAACACGCTGTCGAACCGCCTCGAGCCGCTCGAACCGCTCCATCCGGGCGAAGTCCGCATCTACACGTGCGGCCCCACCGTCTACGATTTTGCCCACATCGGAAATTTCCGGACGTTCGTGTTTCAGGACGTTCTGCGCCGTTTCCTGCGCCAGCGCGGCTATCGCGTCCTGCAGGTGATGAATCTCACCGACGTCGACGACCGCATCATTCAGAACGCGGCGGCGGCCAAAATCCGCATCCGCGAGTACACCGAAAAATACATCCAGGCGTTTCTCGAGGACATGGACGCGCTCCACCTCGAAATGCCCGAGGAGATCGTTCGCGCCACCGATCACATCGATGACATGGTGGCCCTCATCGAGCGCTTGAAGCAGAAAGGCGTTACTTACCAGCGCGATGGCTCGATCTATTACAGCATCGCCAAGTTCCCGCAGTACGGCCGCCTCTCCAAGATCGACCTCAGCGGGATTCAGGCGGGCGCGCGCGTCGACGTCGACCGGTATGAGAAGGAGAACGCGAGAGACTTCGCGCTGTGGAAAGCTCCGAAGCCAGGCGAGCACTTTTGGGAGACGCGCATCGGTCCGGGCCGTCCCGGCTGGCACATCGAGTGCTCCGCGATGTCGATGAAGTACCTGGGCGACACGCTCGACATTCACACGGGCGGCATCGATCTGGCTTTCCCGCATCATGAGAACGAAATCGCCCAGAGCGAAGCCGCCACCGGCCACCGCTTTGTGCGCCTTTGGCTCCACGCCGAGCACCTGATCATCAACGGCGAGAAGATGTCGAAGTCCCTTGGCAATTTCTTCACCCTCCGCGATTTGTTTGCGAAGGGGATCAAGCCTTCGACGATCCGCTTTCTCCTGCTTTCCGTGCCCTATCGCCGCCAGTTGAATTTCACGGAAGACGGCCTGACGCAGGCCGCGAATTCGATCGAGCGGATGCGGAACTTCATGGCTCGTCTGAAAGCTGCGAATTTCTCTGCGGGCTCGAACGCCGCGATGCAGGCGCGCGCCGATGAAGCCGAACGCGATTTCGACGCGGGCCTTGCCGACGACTTGAATACCGCGGTCGCGCTGGCGGCCGTGTTCGATCTGATTCGCGATGTGAACAGCGCCATGGATCGCGGCGACTTCCGGCAGCAGGACGCCACTCGCCTCGTCGCCACGATGGAGAAGTTCGATCAGATCTTGAGCGTGCTTGCGGACGATGACGATGAAAAGCTCGCCAAGCTCGGCTTCGGGCCTGCCAAGCCGCGGCTCAGCGCCGAACAGGTGGACGCCCTGATCGAAGAGCGCAATGCCGCGCGGAAACGCCGCGACTTCAAGCGCTCGGACGAGATCCGCCAGCAGCTGGCCGATTCTGGTATCATGGTTGAAGACACCAAGGACGGCGGTGTCCGCTGGAAGTACAAATGACTCTTTCACCAAAATTCGCTTGCTCCCCGCATAGCCAGCCCTCCCACGAACGCCCGAACCTTTTCGGCGTTGATTAAGTTCCTCCTCCTCTGAATCGCAGTTGCCGTCGCGCCCCGAAGGCAAACGGCCTGCGCGCGGAATCAAATTCAATTTGGGAGGAAGACATGCAAGCGATTGAGACCAAGCTACCGCACCTCATCACCCCGCTGCCCGGTCCGAAAGCGCAGCAGATCGTCAAGCTCGACAGCGAGGTTCTCTCGCCGTCGTACACCCGCGATTATCCGCTCGTGGCGAAATTCGGCCGCGGCGCGATGGTCGAGGACGTCGACGGCAACACGTTCCTCGATTTTGCGGCCGGCATTGCCGTTGTGGCGACCGGCCACTGCCATCCGGAAGTTGTCGCCGCGATCCAAAAGCAGGCGGCCGAACTGATTCACATGTCGGGGACCGACTTCTACTATCCGAACCTCGTCGAGCTCGCCGAAAAGCTTGCCTCCATCGTTCCCGGTAAGGAGCCGAAGCGCGTTTATTTCGGAAATTCCGGCGCCGAGGCGATCGAGGCGGCGATCAAGCTCGCCAAATACCACACCAAGCGCGACAAGCTCGTTGCCTTTCACGGTGCGTTTCACGGACGCACTATGGGCGCGCTCTCGTTGACCGCCAGCCGTTCGGTTCAGCGCAAAGGCTTCGGCACCCTGCTCGCCGGCGTCTTCCACATGCCTTACCCAGACACCTATCGAGGAACGTACGGCGTGCGGCCGGAGACTGCGTCGGCGGATTGCCTGAGTTATCTTGAGAACGAACTTTTCCGCCGGCGCGTCGATCCGGATGAAGTCGCCGGGATCTTCATTGAGCCGATTCAGGGCGAGGGCGGTTACCTGCCGGCCCCGCCGGAGTTTCTGCAAGGCTTGCAGCGCATCTGCCGAAAGTACGGAATCCTGTTGGTGGTCGACGAAGTGCAATCCGGCATGGGCCGCACGGGGAAGTGGTGGGCCAGTGAGTACGCGGGCATCGAGCCCGATATTCTGTGCACCGCGAAGGGAATCGCCTCAGGGATGCCGCTCAGTGCCATGATTGCCCGCCGCAGCGTGATGAACTGGACGCCCGGCGCTCATGCGTCCACCTTCGGTGGCAACCCCGTGTGCATCGCCGCTTCGCTCGCGACGATCCGTCTTGTCGAGAGCCGATATATGGCCAACGCCGCGCGGATGGGCGACTTCATCATGCGCTGCACCGCCGATTGGCGCGAGAAGCACAAGATCGTCGGCGATATTCGCGGCAGGGGACTGATGATCGGCATCGAGTTCGTGCGCGATCAGAAGACGAAGGAGAAGGCGCCCGAGCTGCGGAACAAAATCGTCGAGCGCGCCTTCTACAAGGGACTCCTCGTCCTCGGTTCTGGCGACACCACGCTGCGCCTGTGTCCGCCGCTCCTCATCGAGGAAGAACAGGTCGATTTTGCGCTCCGCACTCTCGACGAAGTCATCTCCGAAGTCGAGCGCTCTGTTTAGCGGCGTGCGTGCGCCGTTGTCATCCTGAACCCAGCCGCGTCCTGTGCGGATTCGGTGAGGGATCTGCTTCTGGATGTGGGCACGTATGAATTCTTGAGTCCACTGCGGCGCCCTTCGATTTATTTTGGGTGACACGAAACGGCGCTTGCGGATAATCTCACGGCAGCACGCGCTCGATTCACGATCCCGCTCGAAGCGGGAAGCGCGGCACTCTTCAATCTCACGCGGAGGAGCGGTTGGCGCGAATTCTGGACGTTGGCTGCGGGCCGGCGAAATTCCCCGGCTCGATCGGGCTCGACATGAATCCGGATACCGCCGCCGACGTCCTCTGCCATCTCGATAAGGGCGGCCTGCCGTTTCGCGACAACTCGTTCGATCAGGTCCGCGCCGAGCATGTAATCGAACACGTGGCGGATGTCATCGGCACCATGGAGGAATTTCATCGCGTAACGCGCGCCGGCGGCACAATCTTCCTCGCCACGCCGCACTATACGGACTACAGCTCCTTTCGTGACCCCACCCATCGCTGGCACCTGAATACCTATTCCTTTCTCTATTTCTATCCGGGAGGCATGCACGGCCGCGACATGTGGTACACGAAAGTGCGCGTGAAGGAGCTCCGCAACTACGTTTCGCTGCTGCGCCTTTGGCGGGCGCTGGGCTTCGAATTTCTCGTCAACCACAGCCGCATGTTTCGCCAGTTCTGGGAGCAATATCTGAGCTTCGTCATCCGCGGGAAACTGATGCAGTTCACGTTTGAGGTCATCAAGTAGCCGTGGCCCTAATCCTCGACATCGGCTGCGGCAGGAAAAAATATCCCGGCTCGATCGGCGTAGACATGAGCCCCGCCGGGCAGGCCGACATTCTCTGCGACTGGACGAAGACGCTCCCGTTTCGCGACAGCAGCTTCGACCAGGTGCGCATGATCCACATCATCGAGGAGGTCGACGACATTTTTCGCATGCTCGGTGAAGCGCACCGCGTGGCCAAGCCCGGCGCGCGCGTCGTCATCGTCACTCCCCATTACACCGACCACGCCTCTTACTGCAGCCCCGCGCATCGCTGGCACCTTTCGAGTTTTTCGCTATGGTTCTTCAGCGACCAGCCGAAGGAGTACGATTACTATGCGCCCGCCCAGTATCGGGAAAGAAAGGTTCACGTCGAGCTCCTGCGCGTGTGGCGCGCGCTGGGATTCCAATTCTTCGTCAACCGGTTCCGTTCGCTGCGGAAATTCTGGGAACAGTACTTGTCGTTTGTGATTCGCGGCAAGACGGTCGAATGGGAACTCGAAGTCGTGAAATGAACATCCTGGCCTGCCGATGATTGCGCGACTGATGTTTGCGATCGTGGATTTTGCGGCGCGTAAAGGTCTGGCCGTGCCGGACGATGCCGAGTCGCCCAAGCAGCAGGCGCGGCGCACTGGAATTCGCGGCGAGACCTACGCCTACTGGTACTTGCGCCGCCACGGCTACGTGCTTGTCGCCCGCAACTATCGCTCGCCGGGAATCAAGGGCGAGATCGACATGGTCGGCTACGACGGCCCGATCCTCGCCTTCGTCGAAGTAAAAACACGCGCGGCCGCTGCGGACGCAAACGATCCCTCGAAGCCTCACGCTCGTCCCGAGGACGCCGTCAACTGGGATAAGCGCCGCAATCTCACCCGCATGGCTCGCCAATTCCTGCGCGCGCGCCGGATCGAATCTTCCGCCTGCCGGTTTGATGTGATGGCGATCGAAAATCGCGCGGGAGCGCGGCCCGAGGTGCGTCTCCATAAGGGGGCGTTCACCCCGGACTAGTACTGCCCGCGCGATTGTGCGATGTATCGCGATGGCGCGCTTGTCGGACGTAGTACAATAATTTGAATGAGCTGTGTGTTCGGCCTGCGCGTCTTGCGCGGCCCAGGAGGATAGGTTGCCGGAACTTCGTAAGGACCCGATCACGGGTCGTTGGGTGATTATTTCGACCGACCGGGCCAAGCGCCCGATGGATTTTGCCCGCGATAGCGTTCAGATCAAAGGATCGCCGAATTGCCCCTTCTGCCCGGGAAATGAAGGGAAGACGCCGCCCGAAATTCTCGCGTACGGCCGCAACGGCTCCGGCAAAGACACGCCGGGATGGTCCCTGCGCGTCGTGCCGAACAAGTTTCCGGCTCTCGGCATCGAAGGCGGGCTCGATCGCGAAGGCGAAGGCCTGTTCGACCGCATGAATGGAATCGGCGCCCACGAGGTGATCGTCGAGACTCCCGACCACAAGTCCACCCTCGCCACCCTCTCGGATAAAGCCGTTGAGGAAGTCCTGTGGGCTTATCGCGACCGCATGCTCGACCTGAAGAACGACCGCCGCTTCCGCTACATTTTGCTCTTCAAGAATCATGGCGAGCCCGCCGGTGCCTCTCTCGAGCACACGCACTCGCAATTGATCGCGCTTCCGATCGTGCCCAAGCGCGTCCGCGAGGAAGTCGACAATTCCAAGCGCTACTACGACGAAAAGGAGCGCTGCATTTTCTGCGACATGATCCGGCAGGAGATCGAGACGGGCACGCGCGTCATCTTGGAGAACGATTATTTCATCGCGCTCGCGCCCTACGCGCCGCGCTTTCCCTTCGAGAGCTGGATTCTCCCGCGCCAGCACAGCTCGGCGTTCGAGAATATGCCCACGCCCTATTACGGAAATCTTGCCAAGATTCTGCGCGATTTTCTCGGCCGCCTCGATGCGACGCTCGGCTTCCCTTCGTACAACCACGTGCTTCACACGTCGCCCATCGGCGAGGAGATCAACGATCACTACCACTGGCACATTGAAGTGATGCCGAAGCTGACGAAGGTCGCCGGCTTTGAATGGGGCACCGGCTTCTACATCAATCCCACGCCGCCCGAAGAGGCCGCGCGCTTCCTCCGCGAGGCCAAGCAGTAGCCTGGCTCAAAACGCCGACTTCAGCGGCTTCAGCAATCCGAAATCGATCAGTCCGTTCGCGACGAACTGCACCGCCAGCGCCACCAGCAGCAGTCCCATCAGCCGCATCAGGATTCGGATGCCCGTCTCGCCCAGATAGCGCCGCACGCGGTCCGCGCCCGCCAGAATTAGGTAGGAAGCCACAGACGTCAGCACGATCGTCACGTACACCACTCCGTGCTGCCACCACGAATGCGATTCGCCCACCAGCACCATCACCGTTGAGATCGCGCCCGGCCCCGCCAGCATCGGCATGCCCAGCGGAATGATGCTCGCATCCGATTTCTCCGCGCCCTCCTGCTGTTCTTCCGGCGTCGCTTTGGTCCCCGATTGCTTTGCCTGCAGCATGTCGAGCCCGATCTGCAGCAGGATGATTCCCCCGGCGATTTTGAACGCGGGAAGCGTGATCCCGAACATCTTGAAAATCAGGCTGCCCGCAATGGCGAACGTCGACAGCACGATCGCGCACGTCCACGCCGACCGCCTCGCCATCTGCCGCCGCTCCGCTTCGGGCGACGTCGCCGTAATCGCCAGAAACATCGGAATCACCGCGAACGGATCGACCAGGAAAAAGACGGACGTCACCGCAATCAGCGCGAACTCGAAGATTTCCGTCAGCGTCTGGTGCATGGCTGTTCGATGCGGCCGCCCGCCTCGCGGACGCTATTCTCGGCACAGCCGCCGCCGATTGCAAGCGCGCGAGACGCCGCGCTCCCGCCGCCGAGCTGTCGCTCAGCTCACGCTCAGAAAACTGCCGCGGCGTAGTATCATCGCGGCGCTTAGGGAGGAATCGACGATGAACCTGAAGATCGCGGGCGCGACGTTCCTGTTGCTGGCATCGGCGTCGGTGCTGGCGGCGCAGGAAGCGCCGCGCGTGGTGAAGTATCAGCCCACCTTTGCAACCGTTAAGTTGGCATTTGGCCCGGGTGAGCCGGTCGCTCGCGTCGCGGCGGGCGACATTCTTGAGACCGATACTCTGAATTGCGTTGCGGATTGCGCCGGAATTCCTCCCGACAAACTCGACTTCGCGAAGAACTCGAACCTGCTCACCGGTCCGTTTTACATTGAGGACGCCGAGCCCGGCGACGTGCTCGCCGTGGAGTTCCTCGAGATGCACCCCAACGGTGACGGCGAGGGCGGGATCGCTCCCGGCTTCGGCGCCATCAACTCCACGAACTACACACCCATGCTGAATCCGCCGCTGCCGCGCCGAAGCTGGGCGTACCCGATCCATCGCAACGACGATTCCGCCACGTTCACCGCGCACGATTCGGATTTCTCTGTCAAGATCCCGATGCATCCGTTTCTTGGCTGCGTGGGTGTCGCGCCTCCGCTGGGTGAGACGCGGGATTCCCTTGTGCCCGCCGAATTCGGCGGCAACATGGACGCTTCCGAGTCGAGCGTCGGCAACACTCTGTATCTTCCCGTCAGCGTTCGCGGCGCGCTCTTCTACGCCGGCGATGGACACGCGGCCATGGGTGACGGCGAAATCGGCGGCACCGCTATCGAAGTCCCGATGCACGTCCGGCTGCGCTTCCGCGTTATCAAGGACTGGAAGATCGGATGGCCGCGCTGGGAAAACCAGAATGAGCTCATGGCCGCCGGCATCTATCGCCCGCTCGACGATTGCCTCCGCATCGCGTTCACGCAGCTCGTCGCGTGGATTCACGCCGACTACGGGCTCTCCGAATTGGACGCCTACGAGCTGCTCTCGAAAGTCGCAACCGTTCACGTCGCCGAAATGGTCGACCCGAACTACGTCGTCGTCGCGAAAATCGACAAGAAGTTCCTCCCTCCGAAAAAGCGCTGAGCCGGGCGAGGACAGGATAAGAGCGGCCTTGCTTCGCGGGCCTGCAAAGCACGCCGCCGTCGCGAAAGAGTTCGCGCCGCCGCTGCGGCGCTCAGGTCGTTGACACCGCTCGCTGCGCACCCGATAATTGAATGGTCGGTGGCGTCCCCCAGCAGTCGCGCCGATGCCGAAGCGGCTCCGATGAAACTTCGTTCCCGCTGATTTGAAGCAGAGGCAATTATCTCCGTGACGTGGTTGTACACTCTCGCGCTCTGGTTGGCGCCCATCGCCAATCCGGTCACCGACTATTGGCAACGCAACATGAATCCCCTGAAGAATCCCTTCAAGGGCGTCTACCAGCTCAATTCCTTCGACTTCGCCGTGATGTTGCCGTATTTCATCGTCATGATTATCCTGGCGGCCTACGGGATTCACCGCTACACGCTCGTCTACAATTTCTTCAAGAATCGCCGCAACGTTCCCGGCCCGCCGCCCGAAATCACCGACTGGCCGAAGGTCACCGTCCAGCTCCCGATTTATAACGAGCGCTACGTCACCGAGCGCCTCATCGACGCTGTCGCGCTGTTCGATTACCCGCGCGAGCTCCTCGACATCCAGGTCCTCGATGATTCCACCGACGAGACCCAGGCCGTCGCGCGCGACTGCGTCGACCGTCACCGCGCCCTCGGCTTGCCCATCACCTACATCCATCGCGGGAATCGGGAAGGCTTCAAGGCCGGTGCGCTCCAGGAAGGCCTGAAGTCCGCCGCGGGAGAGCTCGTCTGCATTTTCGACGCCGATTTCATTCCGCCGGCCGACTTCCTGCGCCGCACGGTGCCGTACTTCGTCGACCCCAAGCTCGCGATGGTCCAGACGCGCTGGAGCTACATCAACCGCAACTATTCGCCGCTCACCGAAGTCGAAGCCATCCTGCTCGACGGACACTTCGCCATCGAGCACTCGTCGCGCTTCCGCTCCGGCCTCTTCTTCAATTTCAACGGCACCGCCGGCATCTGGCGCCGCGCCGCGATCGACAATTCCGGCGGCTGGCAGCACGATACGCTCACCGAGGACACCGATCTCTCCTACCGCGCGCAGCTTCGCGGCTGGCATTTCCTTTACCTGCCGGAGATCGAGTGTCCGTCCGAATTGCCCGTCGAAATGAACGCCTTCAAATCGCAGCAGGCGCGCTGGGCCAAGGGCCTGATGCAGACCGCGAAGAAAATCCTGCCGCGCGTGCTGCGGTCGGACGTTCCCTCGCACGTGAAGGCCGAGGCCGTCTTCCATCTCACGGCCAACATCAGCTATCCGCTGATGGTTTTTCTCTCCATCATCCTACTGCCGGCGATGATCGTCCGCTTCTACCAGGGCTGGTTCCAGGTGCTCGTCATCGACCTGCCGCTGTTCGTCGCGTCGACGTGCTCGATTTCGTCCTTCTATCTCGCTGCCGAACGCACCTTCTATCCCAAAACGTGGAAGCGCACGTTCCTCTATCTCCCGTTCGTCATGGCCGTCGGCATCGGACTCTCGGTGCGCAACGCCTTCGCGGTGATCGAAGCGATTTTCGGCGTGAAATCCGAATTCGTTCGCACGCCGAAATACCGCGTCGAGGCGAGCCCCAAGTCGCGCTCTGAGCGCGCGGAAAAGCCGCAGGGCTCGTGGGCCACGAAGAGCTACCGCAAGCGCGCGGGCTGGATGCCGTTCGCCGAAGTCGCCCTCGGCCTGTACTTCGCCGCCGCGGTTCTCTACGCGATTCAGAACGAGAACTACGCCACCGTCCCGTTCTTCATCCTTTTCGTCTGGGGCTACCTCTACACCGGCCTGATGTCCATCGGCCAAACCTATCTCGAACGCCTCCGCTTTGGCGTCGACGCCCCTGCCGCATCCGAACCCCGCTCCGCCGCCACCGGCATCCCCGGTTTCTAGCGCACCTCCTTTCTCTGTGACCTGCACGATAGCAAACACAATCGACAATCATTTCGTCCGCGCCGGGAGTTTGGTAGTAGGATGCGGGATGCATGTCAACCTGTTCACGCCCGGCACTCTTCTCAACATCATTCTCGAGTTCGGCGGCTAACGCCAGGAAACGCACCCTGTTAGAGACCTTTCCTAACAATAGCCACCCCACGGAACCCTGCGTAAGCCCGCACCTTCTGCGTGAAGGTTCGGAAGATTTGAGAGTTCGGCGATTGTCCATGCCATTCGGGGCTTGAAGCGCCTCCGTCTGACGTAGAAAGCGAACACTGTGAGAATTCTTCTGTACAATCCCGATAATGGTGTGACGCGCAACTTCATGCCGCATCTTTGGATGTTCCTCCTGCAAGCGCTTACTCCTCCTGGCCACGAAGTCGTCCTGATCGATGGCAACGCGCAACCCGTAGACGAAGTGAGCATCGCGCGCTTCGTCCGCGAGCAAAACATCGGCCTCGTTGGCATCGGTGCGATGACGCGGATGATCGCCAAGGCCTACCGCATGGCTGACGCGATTCGCGCCGCGGGCGTGCCGGTGGTCATGGGGGGACCTCACGTCACGGAGATGGCCGACGAGGCCCTCGGCCGCGACGGCGGCTCGCGCCATGCCGACGCCGTGGCTCTCGGCGAAGCCGACCAAACATGGCCCGTAATCGTCGCAGATGCCGTGAACGGCAAGCTGAAAGACGTTTACGCTCCGGTCGACGCCTTCGGCCAGGAGAGCAAGCCCAGCCTCGACCAATACCCCGCGATTCCGTGGGACGTGCTCGACCTCGACCAGTTCAATCTGGTTCCCAGGATTGCCGCCCCCATGCTGCGGAAATTCGGCGCCGGTTGGGGGACATTCCGCATGATTCCGGTCGAGTCGGGCCGCGGTTGTCCGTACGGCTGCGAGTTTTGCACCGTGACCGGTTTTTTCGGTGACTCCATCCGGTTTCGTACGAACGAAAGCGTTGTGAACGAACTCCTGTTGCTCAAAGCGCGCGCAAAAAAGGAGCTCGGCCAAATGGCCGTCTTCTTCATCGACGATAATTTCGCCATCAATGTGAAGCGCACGAAATCGCTGCTGCGGGACATTATCGCCGCCGATGCGCAGGTGAATTGGGTGGCGCAAATCAGCGCGAATTTGCTCCGCGACGAGGAGCTCGTCGACCTCATCGCTGCCGCCGGCGGCAGGTGGATCTTCATAGGCATGGAATCCATCGATCCCGCCAACCTGAAAGACGTGAACAAGGGATTCAACAAGCCTGGCGAGTACGCCGCCGTGCTCGACCGCCTCGCCCAGCGCAACGTGTACGCCATCACGTCCTTCATCTTCGGCATGGATAACGATACTCCCGGAGTGGCGGAGCGGACGCTCCGCGAGATTCGCACTTGGCCGCCGGGACTGCCCATCTTTGGCCTGCTCACCCCCCTGCCCTCGACGCCGCTCTACAAAAAGCTCGAAGCCGCCGGGCGCCTCACGCGGCCGAAACACTGGGAGGACTTCATACCCTTCGCGATGGCGCACACGCCGTTGAAGATCTCCATCGAGGAAGCCCATGCGGAAGTGAAGTACGGGTGGGAGCGCTCTTACAGTCCGGAGGCCATCGAGCATGCGGTGGACTCGCTGAATTACAAGCCGCTCGGCTACCGCATAAACATCTTCATCTCTCGTCTCTGTTTTCGCGGAATCTATTTCCCGATGATGAGCCGCTTCGCGTGGTTCAAGATGATCTTTCAAAATCGCCGCACGATTTTCAAACTCGTGAGGGACGGATTCAACCTCTGGCGCGGCGTTCCCTCGCCGGACACCGTCGATGTCGAATCGCCCGGCGAGGCCACGGCGCCCTCCGTCGAGAACTGACCCGCTCCGCCGCCACCGCCATCCCCGGCTTCTAGCGCACCTCCTTTCCGCTCGAAGGTGTAAACCTAGCGCCGCGGCCTTCAGCGCGGCAGGGAATTCAGATCGTAGTTTCGGCATCTCGCCGGCTGTTTGGCAGTCCTCCATCCTTCTGCTTCTGCGCTAGAATGCCCGACGTGTCTCCCCACTTATACCTCGATTCCTGCGCGCCGTCGGAAGCGCGATCCGCCCACGAATCGCCAGTCCACCGGGCAGCCGCGTGATCGCTCCCGGCGATATCATCTCCTATATCCAGATGTGCGAAGCAGAGGGTGCAAGTCTTCAACGAGGCATGAATTTCCGTTTGAAGGGGCAGTCCAGCGTAATCCTAATGAGCCTCCGGCGCGGCGCTCCCTATGCAGATCGGGTCGAGGAAGGGGGCAGGACTCTGATTTATGAGGGCCACGATGTCCCCCGTCAGAAGGACGGCCCTAACGGCAGCCCTACCCAGAACGGAGTGTTCTTTGACGCAGCGATGCGATTCAAGAATGGGAAGGCATCCGCTGAGGTAGTCAGAGTTTACGAGAAAATACGGAGCGGCATTTGGGCATTCGACGGGCTCTTTGAGCTGGTGGACGCCTGGCAAGAAAAAGCTGCTGGAAGAAGTGTCTTCAAGTTCAAATTGGGCGTGGTCACGGACACGGCCGTCCCGAAGTCGGAGCCACAAGGGGATCTTCCCCAGAACCGCCTGATACCGACCGAAGTTAAACTCGAAGTGTGGAAGAGAGACGGCGGCAAATGTGTTCAGTGCGGAAGCCGCGACAACCTTCACTTCGACCATATGATCCCGTTTTCCAAGGGCGGTTCATCTCTTCTTGCTGAGAACATCCAACTCCTATGTGCCAGGCACAACCTCCAGAAACACGACAAGATCACCTAGCCCAGAGCCTGCATTCCTCGCTGCACATCGAAACCGGTCCCGGAATCCAGCAAAGAACGAGCTTCAAGAACGCCAGCACGGAGTGACCGTCACCCGGTCTCTCTTGACGCCGAGCGAATAAAAGGCGAATATCGGGAAGCAGCAATGAAGAAGCAACTCCAGTTCGACGAGATCGGCATTTGGTCGGAAGTCAAACTGGAAATTCTGAGGAAGTACGCGGAGGCCTATTCGACGATTCTCACGGCACAAACGAAAGTGCCGTTCTACCACGTCTACATCGATGCCTTCGCTGGAGCTGGAAAGCACCTTTCTAGGACGACGCAAGAGTTCGTTCCCGGGAGCCCGTTGAACGCGCTCGCGGTGCAGCCTCAGTTCCGCGAGTTTCATCTCATCGATATCGCCGCCGAGAAAATCGAAAACCTCAGGGACCTCGTTGGCCTGCGACCCGACGTCTTCATCTACCAAGGTGACTGCAACGAGATCCTCCTGAACGACGTTTTTCCTCGCGTACGATACGACCAATATCGCCGCGGGCTTTGCGTTCTCGACCCTTATGGACTCCACCTCGATTGGAAGGTACTCTTCACAGCCGGCCAGATGAAAAGCTTGGACGTGTTCTTAAACTTCCCGGTGCAAGATATGAATCGAAATGTTTTCTGGAGGTACCCCGAGGGCGTGGACCAAGCGCAGATTCTTCGGATGACACGCTTCTGGGGCGATGAAAGTTGGAGAGACGTTGCGTATGACACGACAGGAAATCTCTTCGGATTCCCAGAAAAGGAGCCCAACCAAGTCATAGCTCAAGCATTTCGGCAGAGACTCAACGAAACGGCTGGATTCGAGCGCGTGCCGGAACCTCTGCCGATGGAGAACTCAAAGGGGGCAGTCGTTTACTACTTGTTCTTTGCGTCCAAGAACGCCACTGGAGAGAAGATTGCCCGCGAAATATTCTCTAAGTACCGAAAACGTGGGAGGCACTAATGGCAGCTGAATCCGCGATCGAGTGGACCGACGCAACCTGGAATCCCGTTCGGGGATGCACCAAGATAAGTCCTGGCTGCAAGCACTGCTACGCGGAAACTTTCGCGGAGAGATTTCGGGGTGTTAAAGGTCATCCTTACGAGCAGGGCTTCGATCTGCGCCTCGTACCTGAAAAGCTCGGCGAGCCCTTGCGCTGGCGCACGCCAAAGATGATCTTTGTTAATTCGATGAGTGATCTTTTCCATGACGCGGTACCTGATTCCTACGTGGTCGCGGTTGCCAAGGTCATGGTTGCTGCAAAGTGGCACACCTATCAAGTATTGACCAAGCGATCCGCGAGGCTGCAAAAGCTTCTCAATTCCGCGCTCCGCTTCGCGGCTCGGCAGCCGCACATTTGGTGGGGAGTCAGTACAGAAGACCGGCAATACGGCCTGCCTCGAATTCAGGATTTGCAGGAGTCGGATGCGGACGTCCGTTTCCTATCCATTGAGCCTCTCCTTGAGGATCTCGGAAATCTGAGTCTTAGAGGAATTCACTGGGTCATTGTCGGTGGAGAGAGCGGGCCGGGTGCCAGGCCCATGAAAAAGGAATGGGTGGTATCTGTGAGGGACCAGTGTAGGCACGCAGGAGTGCCTTTTTTCTTCAAACAATGGGGCGGAGTCCGAAAGTCCCGATCGGGTAGGATGCTTGAAGGTCGCACATATGATGAGTTTCCTAGACGCCTCGACCATCCGGTCCTTGAAGCTACAGAGTGTCTTTCTCTTGCGGCAAGCCTTGAGGCTCCCTTCAAGAAGTCCGATCTCCCGGTGTGCTTCGCCTAACTCGGCTGAACGACCCGCACTAGTTCTAGCCGTACTACTCGATTTTTGAACCTGTTCAAGATTCCGTTTCCGTGCTACCGTGACTCGTTTTCGTGCTCGACGAGAATGACGGCATGAGGAGGATGGCAGTGCAGAGGGACCGGGTTTCAGGGTTTATACTTGTAAACCCTGAGGTGGGAACAGTTGCGGCGGTAGCAGGCTCGATGGATCGGCAGCGAATCGTCGGCGCTCCGAATTCGGGGGTTTGCCTTTCCTCCTCCACCTCCTTTACCTCCTTTGCCTCCGTTCTAATATACAGTTCCGCGATTAGAAATCGAGCTAACTCATTGAAAACACAGGGCCGACACCATGTCTAATATACAGTTCCGGCGATGCGGCGAAGCATCGCCGTCCCGATGCGAGCACCGCGAGTCGAGGGGCGTCGCGTTCCTCGCCTCCCCGACGCCAAATAGCGCGCTACTCCTAATCTGCCCGCAGAATATTAGAAATCGAGTCAACTCCATGAAAACAAACGACAAGGAAATTTCTAATCTATCCTCCGCCCCGGACCACGTAATCCGCGCCGGAGGCTCCTTGAGCGTCAAGCTTTCAACCGCTGGCCTCCGGCCCTCAGAGCCTAATCGCCAAATTCGAATATTAGAAGCAGGTCTAAGTGATTGGAAACAAAGGGTCGCGCCTGGCTCTAATCGCCAAGAAACGCGAAATCGTCGAGGCCAATTACTCCTCCACTCTTGCGCTGTCTCCTTTGCCTCTTCTACCTCCTCTGCCTCCTTCGAGGTGTTGCCTCCAACTGGCGCTGCTGCTACACTATCGCGGCAAGAGCTTAACTGCTGCTCCTGCCGGTTTTACATGCGCTCGATTCAAGATCCCGCACGAAGCGGGAAGCGCGACACTTTCCTGTAAAGGTCGATCCATGTCTGGACATTCGAAGTGGGCCACAATCAAGCACAAGAAGGCGGCTACGGACGCGCGCCGCGGCAAAGCCTTCACCAAGATTATTCGCGAGTTGACGATCGCCGCCCGCACGGGCGGCGGCGATCCGGTGACGAATCCGCGCCTCCGCACGGCCATTGCCGCCGCGAAGAACGAAAACATGCCGAACGACAACATCGAGCGCGCCATCCAACGCGGCACGGGCCAGCTGGAAGGCGAGATGCTCGAAGAAGTCACGTACGAAGGCTACGGTCCGGGCGGCGTCGGGATGCTGGTCCAAGTGGTGACCAGCAACCGCAACCGCGCCGCGGGCGAAATCCGGCACGTTTTCTCGAAGAACGGCGGAAACATGGCGGAGACGGGCGCGGTGGGATGGATGTTCCACCGCAAGGGCGACATTTCGGTGGGGAAGGAAGCGGCGGACGAAGACAAGATGATGGGGATCGTCCTGGACGCGGGCGCCGAAGATCTGCGCGACGATGGGTCGCACTGGGAAGTGGTGACGCCGCCCGAAGCGATGGAGAAGGTGCGCGATGCGCTGGTGGCGGCGGGGATTACGCCGGCGTCGGCGGAAGTGGGCTGGATTCCGCAGAACTACGTGAAGCTGACGGGCGCGCACGCGCAGCAGATGTTGCGAATGATGGAAGCGATGGAAGAGCACGACGACGTGCAGCACGTCTACGCGAATTTCGACATCGACGAAAAGGAAATTCAGGCGGCGGTCGCCGACTAGGCTTGGCGGCGCACGCAACGGCGCGGCAAAAAAGTCTTCCATCTGTTTCCCGCTCGCACGTAAACTTAGGGCCGCGATGCCCCCGGCTCCCTCATCTCGCGGCGCTGCCAACCATTCCGGATCGAAATCGAAGAAGCTGCGCGTGCTCGGCGTCGACCCGGCGGTGGCGGGGGCGACGGGGTACGGCGTGATCGAGTGCGACGGCTCGCAGCAGACGCTGCTGCGGTTCGGCGCGCTGAAGTTTCCGGCGCGCGCGACGTTCGCTTCACGGCTGCGCGAGGTGCATCGCGCGATCGCGCAACTGGTGGAGGAATTCGCGCCGGACGCGGTGGCGGTGGAGTCGGTGTTCACCGCGCTGAATGTGGGGACGGCGCTGAAGCTGGCGGAGATTCGCGGCGTGGTACTGCTGGCGGCGGCGCAGGCGTCGATTCCGGCGCACAGCTATTCGCCGCGCGAAGTGAAGGCGAGCGTCGTCGGATACGGCGGCGCGTCGAAACATCAGATACAGCAAATGGTGACATCGCTGCTCAAACTTTCGAGCTTTCCCGAGCCGGCGGACGCGGCCGATGCGCTGGCCGTGGCGCTGTGCCACGCGCAGCTGTCGCAGGCGCGCGCGAGGCTGGCGGAAGCAACCCGAATCGCGCCGGGAACCATCCCTCAGCGTGGCCGCAGCCGAGCTGTTCGCGCGCCGAATTAGCCATGAACGTCCGAAATCCAATTCTCAGATGCGTGGTTTTGTGTTGTGCGCTGGCGCCGCTCGCGTCGGTGGCGTGGGCCGGGCGCGCCGGAGGCCCGAGCAGCGGAGCGACGATCACGTTCCGCAAAGTCTTCAAGACGAGCTACCCGGAGTTCGTCGAGATCAAAGTGACCGAGACGGGAACCGGGACGTACGACATTCGCCAGCTCGACGACGACCCGAATCCGCGCCCGCTGGACCTGGGCGCGCCGCTGGCGCAGCGGATCTTTCAGCTCGCGGCGGAGCTGCACGATTTTCAGGGCGTCGATCTGGACGTACACCGGCGCATCGCGAACCTCGGGCGAAAAACGCTGCGCTACGAAAAGGGCGGCGAGGCGCACGAAGTGACGTTCAATTACACGCTCAACGATTCCGCCGAGCAACTGGTCGATATTTTCGAGGGCATTTCGCGCGAGGAGACGGACCTCTCCGATCTTCAGCGCACGATGAAGTACGACCGGCTGGGCGTGAACGACGTGCTGATGCGCGTCGAGGACGACTACAACAAGAAGTTGCTTCCCGATCCGCCCGCGCTTCTCTCCACGCTGGATCAAATCGCAGCCGACTCGAAAATCATCGATATCGCGCGCGACCGCGCCCGCACGCTCGCAGGCCGGATTCGCAACGGGCATTAGGGCGAGCTTCGACAGTGAGCAGAGTGGTACCAGCCAGGAACTGTCAGGGGTGCATCCAAGAACAAACTCTGGAACTTTTGACACTTCTGCGTGGAACGGTCGTCATGTGCGGCGCATCGTATGGGAGTCCATCCCTGTGAATGGTTCTTGCATCTGAGCTAGACAGATTTTATGGGTGCCAAATGGGTGGCCAGATGAAAATCGCGAAGACGCTTGTCTACTTTGCCCTAATTTCGCTCGCTGTGGTTCTCGCGTCGGCGCAGACCAGCTCGGTGCAGTCGCGGATCACGCAGGCGGTTGACGCGTCGAAGCTGACGATGCTTCGAGGCAACGTGCATCCGCTCGCGCGGCCGGAGTTCGATCGCGGCATGGCACCGGCGACGATGCCGATGGAGCATCTGTTCCTCGTGTTGAAGCGCAGCCAAGCGCAAGAGGCGGCGCTCGACGATTTGCTCGTGCAGCAACAGGACAAGACCTCGGCGAACTATCACAACTGGCTGACGCCGGAGCAATTCGGCGAGCGGTTCGGGCCCAGCGACCAGGACATCCAAACGATCGTGCGCTGGCTTTTCTCGCAGGGCATTGGCGTCTCCCAGATCGCGCCGGGACGGACGGTGATCGAGTTCTCGGGCACGGCGGCGGAAGTGCAGCAGGCATTTCACACCGAAATCCACATGTACGACGTGCGCGGCGAGCAACATTGGGCGAACTCGAGCGATCCGCAGATTCCGGCGGCGCTAGCGCCGGTGGTCGCGGGCGTCGAGGCGCTGCATGATTTCAAGGCGCAGCCGATGAGCCGGCGCTTCGGCACGTTTGCGCGATCGAACGCCACGGGAGAGATACGGCCTGTTCAGCCGCTATTCACGTACCCATCGGGGTGCTCCGGTACGAGTTGCAACTTTGCGCTTGGCCCCGCGGACCTCGGGGTAATCTACAACATCGCGTCGCTGTGGAACGGAGGCATTACTGGGAGCGGGCAGAAGATCGCGGTCCTCGGGCAGAGCGCCGTCAATTTGAGCGACATGGCCTCCTTTCGGACGATGTTTGGCGTCACGCCGGCGTCAAATCCGCCGACGGTCATCAGCGTCCCGGGCGATCCTCCGCCGGCATTGGGCGCCGATAAGGGTAATGAGGGCGAATCGGACCTGGACCTTCAATGGTCGGGAGCGATCGCGCCGGAGGCCAGCATCATCTTCGTGACGTCGTCGGGCGTGGCCGACTCCGCGTTTTACGCGGTGAACAACAATGTAGCGCCCGTCATCGGCCTGAGCTACGGTCTCTGCGAAGCGGCTCTGGGCGCCTCGGGCAATACGTTCTGGGGCCAACTGTGGCAGCAGGCTGCGACGCAGGGCATCACCGCAGTGACTTCCTCGGGGGACACGGCAGCGGCAGGATGCGAGCCGAGCAACACTTCCTCGAGTGCAGCGCCCGCTACGACCGGCCTGGCGGTAAGCGGCCTGGCATCGACTCCCTTCAACATTGCAGTCGGCGGGACCGATTTCAACGATCCGACGAATCCGACGACCTACTTCAGCACTTCGAACTCGGGAAGCACGCAAGTGTCCGCGCAGAAGTACATACCGGAGACGACCTACAACGACTCCTGCTCGAATGCCGTCTGGAGCCTCTTCGGCTTCAGCAACATTCCGCTCAGCAATTGCAACAGCACCAGCACAAGCTTCCAATCATTCATTTCGCCGATTGGCGGAGGGGGCGGCGCGAGCGCCGTATACGCGAAACCGACGACGTGGCAAGCAGGTCCCGGCGTTCCGAACGACGGCGCGCGCGACGTGCCGGATGTGTCGCTCTTTGCGGGCGACGGGTTCATGGGAAGCTTCTACATCGTCTGCCAGTCGGACATGAACAAGCCGGTTGCCGCGTGCAACGTCAATAGTCCGTTTGCAGACTTTTCGGGCTTTGGCGGGACGTCGGCGTCGGCACAAGTGTTCGCGGGGATCATGGCGCTGGTGAACCAGAAGAATGGGGTACAGGGTTTGGCCAACCAAAAGTTATATTGGCTGGCGGCCCAGCAAAGCGGCGACAGCTGCAACTCGAGCAGCCCGGCGAGCAATTGCGTCTTCAATGATGTGACGGTGGGGACGATTTCGGCGCCCTGCACGAAGGGCACCGCCGATTGCACGATCACAGCTTCGAATCTGTCGAACGGTATCCTGAGCGGGTGCGATGCCGGCGCCGGGTACGACGAGGCTACCGGGCTCGGATCGGTGAACGCGGCGAATCTGGTGAACACGTGGGGGACCGCGGCGAATCCGACCGCGATGGATTTCCAGTTATCGTTGCAGAACTGCAACGCCACGGCCAACATCACGAGCCCGGGCGCCAGCGGTTCCTTCGGCGTGACAATCACCGAGGTGAACGGTTTCGCCGGCGGGACGTACACGCTGGCCGCTTCCGGACTGCCCTCGCTGAGTACGAGTTCATTCACTCAAACTCGCACGGATGCTACGCACGTCTCGGTGACGGTGACGATTTTCACGGCCGCGCCAACGACGGGCCGAGTTGGTCCAGCCCGCCGGATGAAATGGCCCAGGGAGTGGCCGACGAACATCGCCATCGCGACCGTTCTCGCGCTCTTGCTTGCGTTATCGACGCGATTTCGCGATCGAGGCCGCGTCTGGGCTGCCGGGTTAGCCGCGGCCGCCCTGCTGTTTGTGGTCGTCAGTTGTGGTGGCAGCAGCGGAAGTGGCGGCGGTGGTGGTGGCGGAGGGGGAGGCGGCGGCACGCCGACAGGCATGGTTACCGGCGTGACACTGACGGTGACGAGCGGCTCCACGACCCACACGATGCCGTTCAACGTGAACGTGGAATAGTGCGAACTGCGGGTCGTTAGCGTAGCCTGGCGAGGTCGAATTCGGTTTCCGCGTGCTCGCCGTCGGGGGTGTCGACTTCGATTTTGAGTGTGGACCCGTCGATCTTCTCGGCCTTGCACGCGATCTCAATGTGCTCGCCGGCGCTTTCCTGGCGGGTGTTCTCATCCCGAACGAAGGCCAGCGGCCAGCCCTCGGCCGATTCCGTCGCGATTTCCTTGCCGTTTTGGATCAGCTTCACTCTGACGCCATCGAGCGGATCAGACGGGTCCGCAGGAGTGGAGCCGGGCTTGAAGTACACGTCAATGAAGGCGCGAAACGTCGCAGGCTTCCCGAAGAAGTCCTTAATGGCATCCTGCGCGTTGTAATTCGGCGTATCGCGGGAATACTCGGCGACCTGAAGGTACGGCGTCTTGATGCCGACGAGCGAGCCTGGAAGCGTCTTGCGCGGCATGGGCAGAACGTGCTCGTAATTCGCGTAGAATTCCGGCTCCTTGCTGTGCGGGCCTGCTCCGAGAAAGTAGGCTTGCCGGATCGCGTAGGAACTGAGCGGATACTCGTACGCCAACGCGGGCAACGCCAATGCCAGGACACCCAGAAAGATGGAAATGCGCAGCGGCAGGGCCCTTCTCATTGCGCCCCTCTAATCCTTGAGATGCACGCGCCACCAAGCCGGTTACTGTTGCATCCGGCGATAGCGCTAGTTCGCGGAAAGATGAGCACGCTATTGCGTTCCGGCGTAGTATCAGTTGAAGGTGATTTGGGGCCCGGAGGTCTGCCATGGCGAAGTCGCGTTTCCTTCCTGTTTTGCTCCTTACGGTAATTTTTGGTGCGCTGCTCATTGCGGCACCGGCACAGGCCGGGGACAACACGAGCTATAGCTACGCTCGCATCGTGCGGCTCAGTTACGTAACCGGCGACGTCCAAATCGTGCGCGCGGATAAATCGAACAAGTGGGAGCCGGCAATCGCGAACATGCCGGTGCAGCAGGGATTCGCGATCGGGACCAACGACGGCCGCGCGGAAATCGAGCTCGAGCACGGCAGCACCATCTGGCTCGCGGAGAATTCCGTCCTGCAATTCACCGAACTGGCGCTATCGAACGGCGGACGCATCACGCGCATGACGCTTTCCGAAGGCACGGCGACGTTCAACGCAAGTCTCGCCACGGGCGATGAGTTCGAGGTCACAACGCCTTCATTCGAGGTCACGCCGCCAAACAAATCCGAATTTCGCGTGGACATGTTTCGCGAAGGCGGAGCCGTGAGCGTTTTGGGCGGCAAAGTATCCATCCACAGCGCCGCGGGCGATCAGGAAGTTCCGAAGGGCCAGACCTTTGCCGTGAATGCGAAAAGCGCTGAGACCGCTCTCAAACGGAATCCCGCGAGGGACGACTGGGATCATTGGGTCAACGCACGCCTCACGGCCCAGGCAAGCGGCCAAAGTCAGACCGCGCTTTACGCCGACGCGCCGTTTACCTATGGCACCGCCGATCTCGCCAACTACGGCGCGTGGACCTATTTCCCGGGCTTCGGTTACGGATGGCAGCCATGGGGCATGTCCGTCGGCTGGGCGCCGTTCATGGCCGGCCAGTGGATGTTCTATCCCTCCTTCGGATGGACGTGGATCAGCTACGAGCCCTGGGGCTGGGTGCCCTATCACTTCGGCGGCTGGGACTACTCTCCCGTTTTCGGTTGGATGTGGATTCCGGGAGATTACGGCATGTGGACGGCGGCGCCCGTTAACTGGGTTGGCGTCGGCAACCGGATTGGATGGGTGCCACGCTCGGTCCATGTTGTGAATGCCGCCACGACGCCGGTCATCGTGGGCTCGAAGGCGATCGGCAGGACAGGCACGAACCATGTGATGAGCGCGAACCAGGTAGCGGGCAGGTTGACGCCGCTCAGCATCGAGCCCGCGCCGACTGGAAAGCCTGGTGTGCCCGGCTCACGGCCGGTGACCACTGCGCGCGTTGTGGTGCCGACGGCCGCGAATCTTCCCGCGTTGCGCGCCGGCTTGGGAACCAACTCCGGCGCAAAAGTTGACGTCAATACCGCGCACGTTGCTCCGCCGCCGCGCCAGGTAACGCTTACGAATGGCGTGATGCCGCCGCCAAGAATTCCGAGCCGGCCGCCCGAGCGCGTAACCTTCACGCCGGGCACCGGGATGCCCGGCTACAACGGTCCCGCGGGTCAACCGTCCGGCATCAGCACCGCGCGGTCGCCCGTGTCTACAATGCCTGCGCCGACCGCACACGCGTCAGGCCATCCTGCCGGCAAGCCTCAATGACGGCGAGCGGCTCTCACTCGATCGTGAATCCGGCGTAGCCGACTACTTCGTCCCGGTCGCCGGTGATGTCTCCGGAAGTTGCATACCGGAGAAGCTTCGCTGCCTTCGCGCCGAGATCGATTGCGGCCACTAGGGTCGCAACCGTAGCGGCGTATCCGCACATCGTGATGCCCTCTTGTCGAACCGTGTCGTAGAGTCCGCGTGGATCCAGCGCGAGAATTTTGTCGATGGCCTTGCGATCTTTGACGCGCGTGATCTCGTCGCTTTCATAGTGGTTCATGTCCGTGCTGGCAACGATGAGGACCGGGCCGTCGTGCGCGGCGACGACCCGAGCCACGGCATGCCCCAACTCCTCGAGCGCGCCGTAGCGGTCGCTGGCTAGCACGACCGGAACAAACTGAAACTCCGGGGCGAGCCGCTGCAGGAAGGGAATCTGGACTTCGAGCGAATGTTCGTGCTCGTGAGCCACAAAGTCGTCGCGAAGGCGTGGATCCGCGCGCGCGAGCTCCATGGCGAGCGCCGAATCGATGGCCGCCTCGCCCAAAGGAGTCTTCCATTTGCCTTGGGTCAAGGTCGCCATCGGCTCGCCGCGGGGAAAGTGCCGCGGCCCGAGGAGAATGCAGCGGTCCGGAATCTTCAGGGAAGAGTAAACGGCGCCCGCGACATGCCCCGAATACATGTATCCAGCATGCGGCACGACACAGGCCCGGGCGGGCCTTTTCGGATTGCCTTTCGGCGCAAAGGAATCAATTTGTCCGGCGAGCTCGCGCGGATCAGAGGGGTAGAAGCGGCCCGCAACTACAGGCGAGCGAATCATGTGAATACCTTGTAGCACAGCCGCGCGTGGCAATGCCCGCGGAATCGGAGTAACGCGTTTGAAGAGCTCAGAACAGCTAGAGCGGTTTCGAAGGTTTGCCGTGAATTGCGAGCGCGACCGTTTGCCCCTGTTGGCAGCGGATCCTTACCCTGTCGCCATACTGGTAGCCGCCCTTGTTGAGAACCCTCTGGACCTGCGGCTGGGCGCTCGCCGCGTATGTGAACGTGTGAACCATGCGCTCGTTCGCCACCTCGCGAACGGTCATGGAGTTGGAATCGAAATGAATTACTTCGGCCTTGAGCCAGCCGGCCTTCGGCGCGACGGTCTTTACGGCTACAGGTTGGTTGATGATCGCGGGCCGGTCTGTGACGGACTGCGCGCGCGCGGCGCCGGCGAAAATGCCGCCGGCCAATACCAGCGCGGAAAGCGTCGCGAAAGTCTTAAAGCTGCTCATCGAAGGAAATCTTCAGCGACTTCAGAAACTTGATGTCTTGAGCCGTAATCTCCAGCTTCGACACGCCCTCTTCCTCGTCGAGAATTTCTTCGTCGACGCGGATGTGCAGCGATTCGAGGAAACGGCGGTCCTGCTGGGTCATGCGGGCGTCCTGCGACTGGCGGCGAGCCAGCCCGATGGTGGCATCGAGCTTCAAGACAATATCGAAGCCCGCGCCGCGTACGTTGGAGATCGCTTCGGCGATGCGGTCGGATTCCGAGACGCTGTCGTTGATCGCGTGGCCCAGCTCGCGCAGCAGTTGCTTCATACGGTCGTCGAGTTGCAAGGCCTCACCTCCTGTGAGCGCCCTCTTCCTACATCAATTTTAGTTTCGGAGCAAGGCCGAAGCAAGGGCGCGGCTGGTGCGGCGTCCCGAACGGGTTACCTGTACCCTGAAGCACGCCGTACGCGCTTCAGGACAGTTGTAATAGAATCGACGCATGAATCCGCGCACCACAGCGGCGCTGTGGCAATCGATGCTGGTGACGGCGCGTGTCTGGTGGCGCGCCGCGCGGCAGCTTTTTCACGAGGCCATCGGAGCCATCTTCGCGGTATTCGCGTTCTACGGCGGGGTGGCCGCGTGGCGGCAATGGAGGACGCGTCCCGCCGCGTGGCTGATTGCCTTCGCGATTCTGTATACGGTCACGATGGTGGTTTTTTCGTTCTTGTCATTTCGCCGCGCTCGCCGCGTTCGATAGTGAGTGACCCAATCACAAAACGAACCGCGCCGCCGGACCTGAAGGCGGCTTCCACCACGGGCTTGCCGCTGGACGCAGTGGTTTCGCAAGACGACCTGCGCGATTGGGACCCGGAGCGCGACCTCGGCTATCCGGGCGAGTTTCCGTTCACGCGCGGCGTGTATCCGACGATGTATCGCGGCCGCCTCTGGACCATGCGGCAATATGCGGGATTCGGCACCGCGGTCGAATCGAACCGCCGATACCGCTACTTGCTCTCGCAGGGCCAGACGGGCCTTTCGGTCGCGTTCGATCTGCCGACGCAGATGGGAATGGACTCCGATCACTCGCTGGCGCTGGGAGAGGTCGGCAAGGTCGGCGTGGCAATCGATTCGCTCGAGGACATGCAGACGCTGTTCGACGGCATACCGCTCGAGCGCGTTTCGACGTCGATGACCATCAATTCGACGGCTGCGATTCTGCTGGCGCTGTACGTGGCAGTGGCGAGGCAGCAGGGTGCCAATTTGCGGCGGCTGGCGGGCACGGTCCAGAACGACATCCTCAAGGAATACATTGCGCGCGGGACGTACATTTACCCGCTGCGCCCGGCGATGCGAATCGTCACCGACATTTTTGCGTGGTGCCGGAGCGAGCTGCCGACGTGGAACGCCATTTCGATTTCGGGTTACCACATTCGCGAAGCCGGCTCGACTGACGTGCAGGAAGTGGCGTTCACGCTGGCGAACGGCATCGCGTACGTGGAAGCGGCGGTGGCAGCGGGGCTGAAGGTCGACGAATTCGCGCCGCAGCTTTCGTTTTTCTTCAACGCACACAACGAACTGCTGATGCAAGTGGCAAAATTCCGAGCGGCGCGGCGCTTGTGGGCGCGCACGATGCGCGAGCGGTTTGGCGCGGGCGATCCGCGTTCGACGATGCTGCGATTCCACGCGCAGACGGCGGGTTCGTCGCTGACCGCGCAGCAGCCGGAGAACAATCTGGTGCGCGTCGCGCTGCAGTGCCTCTCCGCGGTGCTCGGCGGCTGCCAGTCGCTGCACGCGAATGCGCTCGACGAGGCGCTGGCGCTGCCGACCGAGGATTCCGCGCTGCTCGCGCTGCGCACGCAGCAAATCATCGCGCAGGAGGCGGGCGTCGCAAACACGATCGATCCTGTCGCGGGATCGTACGCAATCGAGAAGTTGACGAACGAAATCGAGGCGGGCGCGCAGGACTACATTTCGAAAATCGATGCGATGGGCGGAGTGCTCCGCGCGATCGAGACGGGCTACATCCAGCAGGAGATTCAGAAGTCCGCGTACGAGTATCAGCAGGCGGTGGACGCGGGACGGCAGGCGGTGGTCGGCGTGAACCGTTTTCACGCCGAGGAGAAGCACCCCATCCCGACGCTGCGAATCGACCCCGAAATCGAGCGTTCGCAGATCGCGCGGCTGAATGCGCTGCGCGCTCGCCGAGATGCCGCGAAATCGCGCGCGGCCCTCGAAGGGGTCGAGCGTCGCGCGCGCGGAAGCGAGAATCTGATGCCGGCTGTTCTCGCCGCCGTCGAGGCTTACGCGACAGTGGGCGAAATCTCCGACGCGCTGCGCCGCGCCTTCGGCGAGTACCAGGAATCCGTCGTCATCTAGATGTCATGTATCAACACGTTGTTCCGATCCAGACCGGAACGGGAGATGGGTGGAGCACCGCCGAGGCTAGCATGAGGACGGTGCCAGTTGTAGTCATGGAGCCAGCGCGGAAGATGCGCGGCG
>Ga0335081_10000040_pt1 | contig 235201 bp, 224 predicted proteins | sample Lox_Sample_35_FD_206713 | JGI IMG/M metagenome (GOLD analysis project Ga0335081, IMG submission 206713) | Soil microbial communities from Loxahatchee National Wildlife Refuge, Florida, United States - Lox_Sample_3.5 | ecosystem: Environmental > Terrestrial > Soil > Wetlands | place: USA...
GACGCCTTCGCTCACCTCTACAACAATTACAGACCCCACGGCGCCCTTGGCGGACGAACCCCCAGCGAGTATCTCACCCTCACGAGCCAGGAGCCCCAGCCGTCTCATATGTACTGATCCCGGACAAGTGCGTGACAATCGCAAATCTTTCGTCTACAAGCCCCGCCGACCCATTCAGGACCGAACAAGCACCGCGCGCCGGATGCTGGCGCTGCCGACGGAGAATTAGCCATGAACCTCATCCAACAGCTCGAGAAGGAGCAGGTCGAGAAGCTTTCGGCCGGCAAGGAAATCCCTGACTTCGCGCCGGGCGATACCGTGCTGGTCAACGTCAAGGTGGTCGAAGGCGACAAGAGCCGCGTGCAGGCCTACGAAGGCGTGTGCATCGGCCGCGCCGGCCGCGGGCTGAACGAGAACTTCACCGTGCGCAAGATCTCATACGGCGAGGGCGTCGAGCGCGTGTTTCCGCTCTATTCGCCAATGATCGACTCGATCAAGGTGGTGCGCCGCGGCAAGGTGCGCCGCGCCAAGCTCTATTACCTGCGCGGCCTGCGCGGCAAGAAGGCGCGCATTGCCGAGGCGCAGGGTCCGGTCGGCGAGGAAGCCGCGGGCGAGGCCAAAGCCGAATAGGCTGCGTTTCATTGTCGAAGCCTGTGCGATTGGCTATATAGCCCGCATGGTTTCCGAGGCTCAGCGCATCATTCTTTCGGATCACGCGCGCCTGCCGTGGCGCTTCTTCGGCCGGCGGGCGATTTGCGCGCAAGCCGCGCTTTAGGCCGCGGCCGGCGCCGCCGACGTTCGCGAACCGCCATTTTCGTTTTCACGTCAAGCCAAGGCTTTGAGTCATGCAACCGCGCACCCTCTACGACAAAATCTGGGACGACCATCTGGTGGACGAACAGCCGGACGGCACTTGCCTCATTTATATCGACCGCCATCTGGTGCATGAGGTGACATCGCCGCAGGCCTTTGAGGGCCTGCGCGTGGCCGGGCGCAAAGTGCATGCGCCCGACAAGACGCTGGCGGTGGTGGATCACAACGTGCCGACCACCGATCGCCATCAGCCGAATCCCGATCCGGAAAGCGCCGAGCAGATCAAGGCGTTGGCCCAAAACGCGAAGGATTTCGGCATTCTCTACTTCGACGAATTCGACAAGCGTCAAGGCATCGTCCACATCATCGGCCCCGAGCAGGGCTTCACCTTGCCCGGCACGACTATCGTCTGCGGCGACAGCCATACCGATACGCACGGCGCCTTCGGCGCGCTCGGCATGGGCATCGGCACCTCGGAAGTCGAGCACGTCCTGGCGACGCAGACCTTGATCCAGAAGAAATCCAAGAACATGCGCGCGGTGGTCGACGGCGCCCTGCCGCCGGGCGTCACCGCCAAGGATATTATCCTTGGCATCATCGGCGAGATCGGCACCGCCGGCGGCACCGGCTACGCGCTGGAATTCGCCGGTGAAGCGATCCGCTCGCTGTCGATGGCGGGTCGTATGACCGTCTGCAACATGTCGGTGGAAGGCGGCGCCAAGGCCGGCTTTGTCGCACCCGATGAAAAGACCTACGCCTACCTCAAGGACAAGCCGATGGCGCCCAAGGGCAAGCTGTGGGATGAGGCCTTGCGTTATTGGGAAACGCTGCACTCCGACGAGGGCGCCGGTTTCGACCGCGAGATCCGGCTCAATGCCGCGGAGCTGCCGCCGCTCGTCACCTGGGGCACCAGCCCCGAGCAAGTGTCCTCCATCACCGGCCGGGTGCCGGTGCCGTCGGATATCCGCGACGACAACAAGCGTCACGCCGCTGAGCGCTCGCTCGGCTACATGGGCCTCAAGGGCGGCGAGAAGATCACCGACATCAAACTCGACCGCGTGTTCATCGGCTCCTGCACCAATGCGCGCATCGAGGATTTGCGCGAGGTCGCGCGCGTGGTGAACGGCAAGACCGTCAACGCCAATGTCAGCGCCATGGTCGTGCCGGGCTCGGGCTTGGTGAAGGAGCAGGCGGAAGCCGAAGGGCTCGATAAGATCTTCAAGGCCGCCGGTTTCGAGTGGCGCGAGCCGGGCTGCTCGATGTGCCTCGCCATGAACCCGGATAAGCTTGCTCCGGGCGAGCGCTGCGCTTCAACGTCGAACCGCAACTTTGAAGGCCGCCAGGGCTACAAGGGCCGCACCCATCTGGTGTCGCCGGCCACGGCTGCGGCCGCGGCGATCGCCGGGCATTTCGTCGACGTGCGGGAGTGGAAGTAGCGGGCGAGTGCGCGCGTCATTCGGTTCCCGCTGCCGCGTCTGCACGACGAGAACGCAGTCCGCAGCTTGGATTGAGCCAAGCTTCGTTCGTCCCCGCGAAAGCGGGGACCCAGGGCAGCAATTTGCGGCGCTCGCGATTGTGGCCCCTGGATTCCCGCTTGCGCGGGAATGAACGGGGCAAGGATCAGCGCAAACGGGGTGCGCTCTAATGCGGGCAGGAGCACTCCGCAGGCACGACGGTGATGCGACCGGTATTGGGATCGATTTGCTCGTCCTGGCACTTTCCAGGAGAGACGACGACCCTCCTGACGATCTTGCCCGAACTATCCTTGAACACACATAAAGGCGGCGCACCGGCCTGAGCCAACATGGGCAGCGAGGCGGCGAAAGCCTCGTTTCCAAATATCCCACTCGTTTTCTTGGGAACAACGTCTGCCAGAGCGATCCAACTTATGCCGGACTGGCTATCGGCTGTCGTCACGCGCACCCAGATGTCCCCACTGTCGCAAACGACAGCCTCGATCTTGGTGTTATTTCTGAGCTCGACGGAGGAGCCGCTTCTCTTGAGGCAATCAAAATTCTTTGCGAACAGGTCGTTGTTTCTGTCGACGAATGGAACATTACCATACGACGCGCCGGCTGAAATCGCACGAACACCCTGTACGACCGTCGGGATCGCACCGAGGATTGCGATGCCCAAGCTCGGGTACATCACCCACCATTGCCACCATTTCTGCGGGCCATGCGGCGAGGAATTTGAACTTGGCTTGGTGTCAGCGACTGTCATCTGTTTTATCCTTCTATTCGGGATCGCCCAGATGAACACCGAACTTGCGCGATGCTCGCGCTTTTGCGGCCGTCCTGCAAGCTAAACGCGCGGCGACGACGGGTAAACAGATCGAGCATCCTGAAGATTGAGCTAATCTGAATGCATCCTAACACGCGGATCGCCGTAGTCGGCGCCGTAGGCGGTTTCCGATAGAGAAATAGCGGTTCGGTGCTCCGGGTGCTATTGACAAGTCCTCTCCCGGTTGCCCCTCTCTTGGACATCGGACCCGGATAAGCCCATGACCATCCGCCTGCATCGCGGCGATCTGCCTGACCTTTCCGCCTACAAGGGCGCGGTGGCGATCGACACCGAGACCATGGGGCTCGATCCCAATCGCGACCGGCTCTGCGTGGTGCAGCTCTCGCCCGGCGACGGCTCCGCCGACGTGGTGCAGATCGCCGCCGGCCAGACCCATGCGCCCAATGTCGAGCACCTGCTTGCCGATAAATCGATCCTCAAGATTTTCCATTACGCCCGCTTCGATCTCGGCGTCTTGGCCAAGGCCTTCGGCGTCATGGCCGAGCCGGTCTATTGCACCAAGATTGCCTCGCGCCTGGCGCGTACCTATACCGACCGGCACGGCCTCAAGGACCTGGCCCGCGACGTGCTCGGCGTCGATCTGTCGAAGCAACAACAATCCTCCGATTGGGGCGCCGACGATCTGACCGATGCGCAGGTGGCCTACGCTGCGACCGATGTGTTGCACCTGCACGCGCTGAAGGAGAAGCTCGATGCCATGCTGGCGCGCGAGGGGCGCACCGAGCTGGCGGCGGCCTGCTTCCACTTCTTGCCCGACCGGGCGCGGCTTGACCTCGCCGGTTGGGGGGCCGAGGACATTTTCGCGCATTCGGCATAAGTTGTTGTAATCAGTCTGTTATTGGTCTAGTGCCGGCGCTGCCGCCGGCGGGCCATATTCGCCGGCCATGTTGCGTTGCGGGGCGTGACATGCTTTCCGAAACCGAATGCGAGCCCGATGCCGCAATGGGCATGAATCGTGTGATCGCAACTCAATCCGAGCCGCAGCCGGCGCCCGCCTATTGGACCATGGGCCGCGGCGATACCGAGCCCGCCTTCCGCGCTGCGCATCGGCACAGCCGGCGGGTGCGCTTCCTGCGCATTGCCCTGCCGGTTTCGGTCGTTGTCGGGCTCACGCTCATCACCTTGCTCACTTATTTCAATCCGCTGCGCATGCTCGGCGGCCTGCCGATCGATATCAGCAATCTAGTGATCTCCGGCACCAAGGTCACCATGGAACAGCCGCGGCTCGCCGGCTTCACGCGTGACGCGCGCGCCTACGACCTCACCGCCACGGCGGCCAAGCAGGATCTGACCAAGCCGAACATCGTCGAGCTCAGCAACATCCGCGCCAAGGTGCAGATGCACGACAAGAGCCGGATGGAATTGACCGCGAGCACCGGCGTCTACGACACCAAGGCCGAAATCTTGAAACTCGACAAGAATATTCTGCTCACTTCATCGAGCGGCTATCAGGCGAGATTGAACGAGGCGGTGGTCGACATCCACAGAGGCCATGTGGTGTCCGATCAGCCGGTCAATGTGAAATTGCTGCAAGGCACGCTCGACGCCAATCGGCTGGAGATCGAGAATTCCGGCGAACTGGTGCGCTTCGACGGCGGCATCAAAATGGTGCTGATGCTCAACCAAAACGGCAAGCCAAAAGAAAAAGCGGGGCAGCCGTGAGTGAATACCCCGCTATGTCCGCTTCGCCTTCCGCTCATTCCCATACATGCGGGAATCCGCGATGGCGCAATCTGCGTCGAACGCATCTGCTGGTGGCGGTTGCCGGCGCACTATTGCTTCTCGGCGCCGGCGGCCGGCTCGCTGCCCAGTCGGGCTCAAAAGGACCGCCCAACGCGCTACAGGGTTTCTCCCAAAATCACAATGAGCCGGTGCATATCGAGGCGGCGACTTTGGAGGTGCGCGACAAGGAAAAGGTAGCCACCTTCAGCGGCGATGTGCGCGTGCGGCAGGGCGACACCAATATGCGCTGCAAGACGCTGGTGGTGTTCTACGAGCAAAATGCGTTCGCCGATAACAGTCCGACACTGGCGGCCGCCGATCCCGGCCCGGCGGGCCAGCAGCGCATCAAGAAGCTTGAGGCGCGTGGCGGCGTGGTGGTCACGCAAAAAGACCAGACCGCCACGGGCAATCTCGGCGTGTTCGACATGCAAACCAATACCGTAACGCTGACCGGTCATGTGGTGATGACGCAGGGCAAGAACGTGGTGCGCGGCGATAGGCTCGTCGTCAATCTGACCAGCGGTGTTTCCCGGGTGGAGTCGGGCAAGAACGGTCACGGCCGCGTGCAGGGCCTGTTCCTGCCTGAGGGCAACGGCCCGGCCGCGCTTAAGCCGGGCGCCAACGGCCAGTCGCTGCCGCTGCCCATGCAGCCGTTCCACCGCTAGGTTCGGCATCGCGCAGTGACGCCGACGCTCCCCGTCAAACCGGAATCGGCTAAGGTCGCGCGCCCCGCCATGACGGGTTGCACAGCAGAAACCCACATGCAGGTTGCCCTGTGAATATCCTCTCGCTGTTCAGACGCCCGGCGGTATCAGCCAGCCGGCCGCGATCGCGCCAGCCGACGCGGCCGGCCCAGAACACGGCTGCGCGCGCGCGCCGCGGCGACGGGCACGACGCCGGGCAAGGTTATCTCGCTGCCCATGCGGTCGAGAAAAGTTTCGGCGGCCGCATGGTGGTGAAGGGCATCACGCTCTATGTCCGGCGCGGCGAGGCGGTCGGCCTGCTCGGTCCCAACGGAGCCGGCAAGACCACCGTGTTCTATATCATGACCGGGCTGATCAAGGCCGATCGCGGGCGCGTCGAGCTCGACGGCCATGACGTGAGCCTGTTGCCGATGTACCAGCGCGCCCGTCTGGGCATCGGCTATCTGCCGCAGGAGGCCTCGATTTTCCGCGGCCTCAATGTGGAAGACAATATCCGCGCGGTGCTGGAAGTGGTGGAGCCAGACCGCCGCCGGCGCGAGGCGGATCTCAACACCCTGCTGGAAGAGTTCAATATCGCGCGGCTGCGCAAGACCGCGACCATCGCGCTCTCCGGCGGCGAGCGCCGCCGCGTCGAGATCGCCCGCGCGCTGGCGACGCGGCCGAGCTACATGCTGCTGGACGAGCCGTTCGCTGGCATCGACCCGATCGCGGTGGGCGATATCCAGGCGCTGGTGCGCCACCTCACCAACCGCGGCATCGGCGTGCTGATCACCGACCACAATGTGCGCGAGACGTTGGGGCTGACCGACCGCGCCTACATCATCTATTCGGGCGAGGTGCTGATGGAGGGCCGCGCCGACGATATCGTCAACGATCCGGAAGTGCGCCGGCTTTATCTCGGCGAGGAATTCAGGCTCTAGAATCGGTTTGACGGAAGAGCAGTCAAACCAAGTGCACTGCGTGCGGCGCCCAAAGGCCGATGCCGGTGAAGATCAGGCCGATGATGCCCAGCGAGCCGGACAGCCAGCCGAGCAACGCCATGCCGGTGATGACTTCGGCGGAAGCCAGCACGATGCCGATCTGAAAGGCGGCCGAGGCGATCTCATATTGATGGTAGCGCGCCAATGCCAGATCGCGCTTATGCTCGGCTTCACGCGCGCGCTCGAACAGCTGCTTGCGGCCTTCATGACTCTTCTCGTCATTCTCGTAGCGCGCGACGGTCTTTTTCCAGTCGTCGATGGTCTTATCCAACTGCGTCTTGATTTGGGGATCGGTTGCGCGCGTGGCCTCGATCTGCATCTGCTCGCGGGCGGTATTCAGCACCGCGATGCGGATGGTCTTGGCTTGAAAGAACGCCCACAGGTCGTTGGAGGCGACGTTCTGGGTGATGGTGGTGGTCTGCGCGCTCTTGCCCAGCGTTTCGGAAAACGCCAGGAACAGCGCCAGCACCGAGATCAGCAGCGCGATCTTCTTGTTGCCGCCGTGCGAGGCGTGCTCGGCATGCTCGACATGCTCCAAGTTTTCGTGTGCGCTCATCGCCCTCTCCCCACCAATCGGGCGGCGACGTTGATATGAAATTCCGGCCGCGCGCAAGCCCATTCCCTCATTCCGGGACGGCGCCAACGGGTCCGCGCGAAGCGCGGCCCGATGACAGGCTCCGCGCCGGACCCGGAATCCAGATAAAACGTCAATGAATATGGCTGGTTTCCGGGTTCGCGAGCTTCGCTCGCGCCCCGGAATGACAGGTGTTACGCGCGCGGATGGGCGCTCGCATAAATTTCAAGTAAACGCTCGGCGTCGACCGCGGTGTAGATCTGCGTGGTCGACAGCGAGGCGTGGCCAAGCAGCTCCTGGATGGCGCGCAGATCGCCGCCGCGCGCGAGGAGATGCGTGGCGAAGGAATGGCGCAGCGTGTGCGGCGTTGCCGTGTCGGGCAGGCCGAGCGCGCCGCGCAGGTGTGCCATGGCAAGCTGCACGATGCGCGGGCTGAGTGGGCCGCCGCGCGCGCCGACGAACAGCGGCGCATCCTCGGCCGAATCGAACGGACAGAGCGCGAGATAGTCCGCAATCAGCCGGTTGACTTGCGGCAGCACGGGGACCATGCGCGCTTTGTTGCCTTTGCCGGCGACGGTGAGCACATCCGGTGCGCCGGCAACGTCTTTGCGCTTTAGGCCGAGCGCTTCCGAGATGCGCAAGCCGGAGCCGTAGAGCAAAGCTAGCACAGCGGCGTCGCGCGCCAGCACCCAGGGCTCGCGCGCCTCGCCGGCGCGCAAATCGACATCGGCGATGCGCTTGGCAGTGTCGATAGCCAGTGGTTTCGGCAGCGTCTTCGCCACCTTCGGTGCGCGTACGGCCGATAGCGCACCGACCTTGCCCTTGCCGTTGCGTTCCAGGAAACGCGCGAAAGACCGTGCGCCCGCCATCATGCGCATGAGCGAACGTCCGCCGATGCCGTCCGCGCGCCGCGCCGCCATGAACGCGCGCACGTCCTGTGGCGTCAGCCGGGCGACCTGCTTGAGCGAGGGCGCCCCGCCCAGATGCTCCGCCAGAAAGCCGAGAAACTGGCGGGTGTCGCGCTCATAGGCTTCCAAGGTTTTCGGCGACATGCGCCGCTCGGCACCGAGATAGCTGAGCCATTTGGCGATCTCGGCGGCGACGTCAGGGGCGATTGCGGCTTGCGATTTCATTTTAATGTGTAGTCCCCGCACACTCTCTATGTCGTTCCGCGGAGGCGGGGACCCAGTAACCTCGGTCTTTCCCGATCGTGCCAGAGCGAGGTCACTGGGTCCGGGGCCTCCCTCGCTTCGCTCGGGCGCCCAGAACGACACTAGGTGGGCTTCCTTCACTCTTCCTTAAGCACGCGGAATCGGCGAGACCAAGGGCATGAATTCACGCGTCATCGATGTTCTGGTGCCGGTGGCACTCGACCAGACCTACTCCTACCGGGTGCCGGACGGTCTGGCGCTGGCGCCCGGCGATCTGGTGAGCGTGCCACTCGGCGCGCGCGGTGAAACATTGGGCGTGGTCTGGGCCGAAAATCCCAACCCGAATCCGCGCCTGCACAACCGGCTCAAGGATGTCGATGAGAAGCTTGACTTGCCGCCGCTCAAGCCGGAGCTGCGCAAGTTCGTCGACTGGGTTGCCGATTATACGCTCGCATCGCGCGGCATGGTGCTGCGCATGGCGCTGCGCATGGGCGAGCGTTCCGCCCGCGAGCGCGTCGGCGTGCGGCTCGCCGGACCCCCGCCCGCCCGCATGACCGCTGCCCGCGCGCGCGTGCTCGCGCTGTTCGCCGATCAGCTGACACGCAGCAAAGGCGAAGCCGCGCAAGAAGCGGGCGTCAGCGCGGGCGTGATCGACGGCCTCATCGATGAAGGCACGCTCGAAACCGTGGTGCTGCCGCCGGAGCCGATTGCAGCGCCGCCCGATCCGAATTTCCGCAAGCCAGAATTTGTGCTGACGCAGCTTGCCGCCGCCGACGCGCTGCGCACCACCGTCGATCAGGGCGGCTACAGCGTGACGCTGCTCGACGGCGTCACCGGCTCGGGCAAGACTGCGGTTTATTTCGAGGCGGTGGCGGAAAACATCCGGCACAAGCACCAGACGCTCATCCTGATGCCGGAGATCGCGCTCACCGCGCAATTCCTCGATCGTTTCGCCGAGCGCTTCGGTACGCGGCCGGCCGAGTGGCACTCGCAGCTAACGCCGCGCAAGCGCGCGCGCACCTGGAGCGCCGTTGCGGCGAACGAAGTCTCGGTGGTAGTCGGCGCGCGCTCGGCGTTGTTCCTGCCCTATGCCGATCTCGGGCTCATCATCGTCGACGAAGAGCACGACCCCGCCTACAAGCAGGAGGACGGCGCGCGCTACCACGCGCGCGACATGGCGGTGGTTCGCGGCAGCATCGCCAAAATCCCGGTGGTGCTGGCCTCGGCGACACCGTCGGTTGAATCGGAAGTGAATGCGCGGCGCGGCCGCTACAAGCGAATCCATCTGCCCGAGCGCTTCGGCGGCCAGCATATGCCGGCGATCGAAGCAATCGACATGCGGCGCGAAGGCCCGCCGCGCGGCAAGTTCATCTCGCCGCGATTGGCCGAGGCGGTGCAGATCGCTCTGGAGCGCCGCGAGCAGGCGCTGCTGTTCCTCAATCGCCGCGGCTACGCGCCACTCACGCTCTGCCGCGCCTGCGGCTTCCGTCTGCAGTGCCCGAATTGCGATGCCTGGCTGGTCGATCACCGTTTCCGCAAGCGGCTGGTCTGCCACCATTGCGGCTTCTCCATGCCGCCTCCAGCCGAATGCCCGAACTGCCACGCGACCGAAAGCTTCGCCGCCGTAGGACCGGGCGTCGAGCGGCTGGAGCAGGAGGCGGCCGAGCTGTTTCCGGCCGCGCGCACCTTGGTGTTGTCGAGCGACTTGGTTGAATCGGTCGAACGCCTGCGCTCGGAGCTCGATGACGTCGCGCAGGGACGCTTCGACATCGTCATCGGCACCCAGCTTGTCGCCAAGGGGCATCATTTCCCCAAGCTCAATCTGGTCGGCATCGTCGATGCCGATCTCGGGCTCGGCAACGGCGATCCGCGCGCGGCCGAGCGCAGCTTCCAACTGCTCAACCAGGTGGTCGGCCGCGCCGGCCGCGAGGAAGGGCGCGGGCACGGTTACCTGCAGACCCACCAGCCCGAGCATCCGGTGATGCGCGCGCTGATCTCGGGCGATCGCGAGGCGTTCTATCGCAGCGAAATCGAATTGCGCGAGCGCACCGGCTATCCGCCGTTCGGCCGGCTGGCCAGCCTGGTGATCAGCGCCAACGACCGGCACGGCGCCGAGTCATATGGGCGGCTGCTGGTCTCGCACGCGCCCAACGATGACCACGTGCGCGTGCTCGGGCCCGCCGAAGCGCCGATCGCAGTGGTGCGCGGGCGGCATCGCTTTCGCCTGTTGGTCAAATCCCCGCGCGGATTCGATCTTTCCGTCTATCTGCGCGAATGGCTGGCGCGCGCGCCCAAGCCGCGCGGCAATGTGCGGCTGGAGGTGGATGTTGATCCGATGAGTTTTTTCTAACGGGACCGTTACGCCCCGAGCCGCACGGCGCTGGTGCTGTAGGCCTTGGCGACCGGCTCCTGCACGCTGTCGAGCACGACGCCGCCGATGATGGCGATGATGATCGCCGCCAGGCAGGCAATGATGATTGTTTTCATGGATCCGCTCCCTTACCAACGCCCCATAGCTTGCGGCTATAGCAAATATGGAACAGCGGAAGCAGCGGTCAAGGACGAATGCGTTAGGCGCCCTCATGTTGCAGTGCAATGCGGGTCGCGCGCACGGCATCGTCCGGCGTGTTGACGTTGAAGAACGGATCGATCGGCTCGGCCGGCCAGTCGGCGATGGCGACACTGTATCGGCCGGTCCACGCCTCGATCTTGCGGAGATCCTCCTCGACCAGCGCCTGGCGCAGGTCGCCGCGCAGCGCCAGCGGCCATAGGCCGACCACGGGATGGCGCCATTCGCCGGAGCGCGCGCAAGCAAGCGGCACGCCGGCGCCCATCTTGCGCCGCGCTTGATGCAGGCGCTCGACCAGATCGTCGGGCAAAAACGGGCAATCGCCGGGCACGCTCACGATCCATTCGATGCCGCTGTCTTGCGCCGCCAGCCAGTCGAGTCCGGCGAGAATGCCGGCGAGCGGGCCGGCGAAACCCGGCACATTGTCGGGGACAACAGGCAGGCCGGTGTCGGCGAAGCGTTCCGGGTCGCCATTGGCGTTGATGATGATGCCGGTGCATTGCCCCGACAGACAGGCGATCACGCGGTCGAGAATACTGATGCCGCCGATCTCCAGCCGCGCCTTGTCACCGCCGCCCATGCGGCGCGCCAGCCCGCCGGCGAGGACGAGGCCGAGCGTGGGGGGAATGGGAGTCGTCATGCGGCGCAGCTTGTGAAGGTGCAACGCTGCCGCGGTCGCGCTTTCCCTCTCCCCTGGGGGGAGAGGGTGCCCGAACGAAGCGAGGGCGGGTGAGGGGGCAAGGGCCTATCGAGACTCACTCTCCCCCTCACCTGGCTCGCGCTCGCTCCGCGCTCGCCACCCTCTCCCCGCAGGGGAGAGGGAAAGCGAGTGTGTCTCGCGCTCGCATCGTAACGGCTATTCATCATGCACAGCCGCCTTGCGCCGGTGCTTTGCGCTTTCCTCTTCGACGAAATCTAAATCCTGGTCGAACACGATGCGCTCTTCGCCGGCGAGCGCGACGAAGCGCTTGCCACGCGCGCGGCCGATCAGTGTCAGGTTAGCCTTGCGCGCCAGCTCCACGCCCCAGGCGGTGAAACCCGAGCGCGAGATCAAAATCGGAATGCCCATGCGCACCGTCTTGATCACCATCTCCGAGGTGAGCCGGCCGGTGGTGTAGAAAACCTTGTCGTGCGCCGGCACCTTTTCCTTGAACATCCAGCCGGCGATCTTGTCGACCGCGTTGTGGCGGCCGACGTCCTCCATGTAGACCAGCGGCTCATCTTGCTTCGCCAGCACGCAGCCGTGAATGGCGCCGGCCTCGAGATAAAGCGACGGCGTGGTGTTGATCTTGTGTGTCAGCGCGTAAAGCCATGATGTGCGCAAGCTCGCTTTCGGCAGCGAGACGTTCTCCAGCGCCTCCATCAGGTCGCCGAACACGGTGCCTTGCGCGCAGCCGGAGGTCTGCACCTTCTTCTTCAGCTTCTTCTCGTAATTGGTCTTGCGCTCGGTGCGCACTACCACCACGGCCAATTCTTCGTCGTAGTCGACTGCGGTGACCACATCGTCGGGCCGCAGCATGTTCTGGTTGAGCAGATAGCCGATGGCGAGATAGTCCGGATAATCGCCGATGGTCATGGCGGTGACGATTTCCTGGCCGTTGAGGAAGATCGTCAGCGCGCGTTCGACCGTAACCGAGGTTTCGATCCTTGCGCCCGTCTGGTCGATGCCGGTGACGCGCTCGGTCAGCCGCGGGTCGAGCGGATTGGGTCGGATGATGTAGCCGTCGGTTTTCTTGTCCATGGCGCACTTATAGCAAGATTTCGCCCCATTTGAATTGCCCAACGACGGTGGGCAATGGGCTGCGCGCGAATTGCACGCGGACTGGCGATCATGGGTTCCTATGCTTGCCGCCGCCGTCCTAATATGGTGTCAACCGCGGCGAACCGCCAATGCTTCGCCAAAAACAATCGGGGAAACGCCATGTTTCGTGCCACCAAAGACATCGTGCTGCCGACCACCATCACCGGCTCGCTGCCGCGGCCGAGCTGGTACACGGAAAACCTCGGCAACCGGCATTTCCTCGAAGCGATGGTGACGCGGCGATTCCGCGAGCAATACGAGGATGCGCTCACTTGCTATTTGCGCGACCAGGAACTTGCCGGCCTCGACATCTTGAGTGACGGCGACTGCCGCTTCGACGACGACGTCGGTGGCCAGAGCTGGACCGCCTATCCGCCGAACCACATGAGCGGGTTGACGCGCGATAATCCGTCGCCCACCCCCGCGGGGCGTGGCGGAATCTGGTTTCCGCGCGGCCACATTCTGCACGATTATCTTGAATCGCGCGTGATGCCGGTCATCACCGGGCCGATCGGGCGGGGCAATCTGCAATACACCGCGATGTGGAAAGCGGCGCAGCGCTTTACCGATAAGCCGGTGAAGTTCGGCGCGGTGTCGGCGGAGATCGTCGCCTTCGCGTTACAGGACCGCTATTACAAGAGCATCCCCGAGCGCATGATGGCGATCGCCGACGCCTTCAACGAGGAGTATCACGAGCTTGCCGACGCCGGTTGCCCGGTGATCCAGATCGAGGAGCCGCAGATCCATATGATCGCGGCGCGCAAGGTCCAGGACAAGGTGATCACGCCGCAATTTATCGTCGATATCTTCAATCGCACGGTGAAGGGTTTGCGCGCCAAAACCGAGGTCTGGGCGCATTCCTGCTGGGGCAATCCGTCGCAGCAGAAGATGTTCGCCGCCGACATCAGCTACAAGCCGTCGCTCGAGGCCTACAACACCGTCGATGCCGACGTGATCACGTTTGAGGCAGCAAGCTCGGGCGGCATGGACATCGAGGCGATCGGCAAGTCCATCGCCGAAAAGAAAATATGCATCGGCGTCATTGACCATCATACGTTGCAGGTCGAAACGCCCGAGCAGGTCGCCGCGTCGATCCGCGCCGCGCTCAAGTACATCCCGCCTGAGCGGCTGATGGTGTCGACCGATTGCGGCATGGGCCGCGAGGGCATGAGCCGCCGCCATGCCTTCTACAAGGCGGTCGCGATTGTGCTCGGCACCAACATCGTGCGTAAGGAACTGGGCGTGCCCGAAGCGCGCGTGCCGGCGGCCGATGAGCGCTATTCGCTGGTGGTGCCGACGAAGTGACCGCGCTTTACCTCTCCCCGCGAGCGGGGAGGGAGAATCACCACCCTGGCAGAAACGCCACTGCGCCGGTTTCCGGATCGACCAGTCGTTCCACCGGCGCGCCGTAGAGCGCTTCGAGCTGCTTGCGCTCCAGCACTTCGGCCACCGGGCCCTCGGCGATGCGCGTGCCCGCGCGCAGCAGATAGGCGCGGTCGGCGGCGCGCAGGGCGTGGTTGGGATCATGCGTGGTGAACAGCACGCCATGGCCGGAGGCGGCGAGCGCCTTGATCTCGGCCATTACCTTTCCCTGGTTGCCGAAGTCGAGGCTCGCAGTCGGTTCGTCGAGGACGACGAATTGCGGCTCCTGCGCGAGCGCGCGGGCGAGCAGCACGAGTTGCCGCTCGCCGCCCGAGATCATGGTGTAAGGCCGATTGCCGAGCCGCGCGATGCCGAAGCGATCGAGTACGGCAGCGGCCACCGCGCGGTCGTGCGCGCTCGGCCGGCTGAACAGGTTGCCGTGCGCGGTGCGCCCCATCAGCACCACGGTCTCGACCGTGAAGGCGAAGGTGCCGATATGCACCTGCGGCACATAGGCCACAATCCGTGCGCGCTCGCGGATGGAAATGGCGGAGATCGGCCTGCCGTCGAGCCGGACCTCACCGGCCTTCGGCTTGATCAGGCCGAGCAGCGTCTTCAAAAGCGTGGTCTTGCCGCCGCCGTTCGGCCCGAGCAGCGCCAGCACCTCGCCTTTGCCGAGCGCCACATCGAGCCTGCGGCCGACGGTGTGGTCGGCATAGCCGATGGTGAGCGAGTGGCCGGAGAGGATCATGGCATTCCTCACGACCACGTTTTCTGCACGCTCGCCAAAAGCCAAATGAAGAACGGTGTGCCCACCACCGCAGTCAAAATGCCGAGCGGGATTTCCACCTCCGCCGCGGTGCGCGCAAGCGTATCGATCAGCAGCAGATAGCCGCCGCCCAGGATCGCCGCCGCCGGCAACAGCCGCGCGAAATCAGGCCCTACCAGCGAGCGCGCCAGATGCGGCACCACCAGCCCGACCCAGCCGATGATGCCGGCGGTGGCGACGCTTGCCGAGGTCACCAGCGTCGCCGCCGCCACGATGACGATGCGCAGTGGCCCGGTCGAAACGCCGAGCGCGCGCGCTTCTTCCTCGGGCAGCGACATCACGTTCATGCGCCAGCGCAGCGCGATCAGCACGGCGGCGCCGACGGCGACGGGGCCGAACAGCGGCACCAAATCGGAGACAGTGGTAGCGGCAAGGCTGCCGAGCAGCCAGAAAGTCATCGCCGGAAGCTGGTTGTAGGGATCGGCTAGATATTTCACCAGCCCGACTCCGGCGCCGAGCAGTGCGCCGACCACCACGCCGGTCAAAACCAGCACCAGGATCGGATCGCGCGTGCGCACCATTGAGCCGATCACGTAGACTGCGGCGACCGCGATCAGCCCGCCGACAAAGGCAAAGGCCTGGATGACAAACACGCCGAGCGACAGATAAATGCCGACCACGGCGCCGAGCGCCGCACCCGAGCTGGCGCCGAGAATATCCGGTGACACGAGCGGATTGCGGAACAGGCCCTGAAACGCAGTGCCGGCGATGGCGAGCGCGGAGCCGACCAGCACGGCGGCCAGCACGCGCGGCCCGCGCACTTCGAGGATCACGCTCTGCACGGCAGCCGGCACCTGCGGCACGTGCCCGGTCGCTTTCGCGGCAAGCACGGCAACCAGATCGCCGAGCGAAACCGGATAGCGCCCGACCATGAAGGCGAGCAGCAGGCCGGCTAGCAGGACGGCGAGCGCGATTGCCAAACCTGGGAGGGGAGAACCGTTTTTCATCGCAGCATCATCGGAGAACACCGGGCGAGCGGCAATCTCCCTTCCCCTCTCCTTTGTGGGAGAGGGTGTGGCGACCCCGGAGCGATATAGCGAGCGCGAGTCGGGTGAGGGATCTTTGCTTTAGTCGAGTTTGGACCCCTCACCTGCCCTCGCTCGGCTTCGCCTCAGGCACCCTCTCCCACAAGGCTACGACATTCACACATCGCTAGTACGATCTGGAGCGGCGCCACAAGCTGTTTCCCTCCCCCCGCGAAGCGGTGGGGAGGGTGGTGCATCGCCGAAGCGTAAGCGAAGGCGACACACGGGTGGGGGGCGCGTGATCGATCCGCGCAAAGCATAAAGAAACGGCCCCCCACCGCCGACCCCTCCCCACCACGCGCAAGCGCGCGTGGGGGGAGGGGAGCGCGGCCGCCGTGTGTAAGGATCGCAAGATGTGTGAATCTTGTAGCCCACAAGGGGAGAGGGGAAGCGCGCTTGCGCCATTGCCTCGGTCTCACGAACGTCAATCCCTCCCCGCCAGCACATGATCGATCTGCCCGTCGGTCGGCGTCACGTGATAGAACTTTGTATAAAAATCGCGTGTCAATTCGCGCATGTCTTCCTTGAACAAGTCGGGATAGAGAATCTTTCCCAGCCACCACAGCCCGATCAGCCGGTTGACCGAGGGCGGGAAGTCGACCCAGCCGAACGGCATTTTCGGCGACAGATGCGCGCGCTTGTCACGCACCGCGTTGATCGCGGCCCAGGCCGGGTCGCTGAGCACGCTTGCGGCGAAGTCCTGGTCGATGGTGATAATCACATCCGGGTTCCACAGCAGCACTTGCTCGATCGAGACGTTGGCAAGGCCGCCAGGCGTGCCGCCGGCGACGTTCGTCGCCATCAGCTCGATGGTCTCGACATTGATCGAGCCGCCGAGGCCGGTGACCAGGCCGCGCGGCCCGCGCGCGTAATAGACGCGCGGGCGCTGCTCGCGCGAGACGAAAGCGATGCGATTGGTGATGACGGTGAGCGTCATGTTGCAGTAGTCGGCGAAATCCGCGCCGTCGCCCTCGCGCCCGATCAGCCGGCCGAGTTTTTCGTAGCTCGTCGACATCGACAGGAAACGCCCGTCGAGCAGCGCGTAAGGGATGCCGGTCTGCGCCTGCGTGCGGTTGGCGAGCGACACGTAGATGTCGCGGATCGAGCCGACATCGAGGATGAGATCGGGCTTGAGCGCGATCACGGTTTCGAGGTTGGCGGTATTGCCGCGCCCGGTGAGGCGGCCGACTTCCGGCCGCCGGCAGATGTCGGGCAGCATGTAGAGGCATTCCTCGGGCCGGTTGGCGCGCGGCCAGCCGAGCAGCAGATCGGGCGCCAGCGTGTAGAGCAGAATGGCAGCCGGCGGCCCGGCCGGGAATACGCGGCTCACATTGCCCGGCACCTTCACGCTGCGCCCGGCATCGTCGGTGACGGTGTCGGCGTGCGCGAGCCGCGGCGCAGCTAGTGCGGCGGCAGCGGCGGTGATGAACGTGCGGCGGGTGACGGACATGGGCGGCTTCTCGTTTCACCTCTCCCCGCACGCGGGGAGAGGTAAATCACTCCACCCCCCACCATCACGTTGCTCGCCTTGATGATGGCAACAGCGGGCTTGCCGGCTTCCAGCTTGAGCTCGTCGGCGGATTCGTTGGTGATCGAGGCGGTCACCACCTGGCCGCCGATGTCGATGCGCACGTGAGCGGTGGTGGCGCCCTTCTTCACCTCGATGATCTTGCCCTTGAGCTGATTGCGCGCGCTGAGTTTCATGGCTGGTTCTCCTTGCGGCGCGCCCGAAGCAAAACCGTGCCGCGCCAGAATGTGTTGACCGGTAGCCGACAAGATGAATTGCGCGAAGGCCCGTGCTCCCGCCGGAGCTTCCTTCATGACGGCGAGCCCATAATCGGCTCCGACCGCCAGCGCGGCCGGCAGCTTAACAGATTTCTGTCCGGAATTCTCGCCTGTCGCCACCAGCGCATTGGTGCAATAGGTGAGGAAAATATCGGCGCGTCCTTCCGCCACATGCCAGCCATAGGCCGAGCGTCCGGCGGGCGATGCGGCGTTGCTTGAGCTTCCGGTCAGTTGAAGCGCCTTGTTCTCCAAAGCAGCCTGCGCGCCTGGCCTGATCGTTTCGGCCTTGCGAAACACCACGAACGCGTAATCGCCGGAGGGATCGGCCTTCGGCGTCGAGGTGCCGAGCTTGACTGCCGGGTCGAGCATGCGCTCGAGCAGATTGTCACCGGTCACATCGAGTCCCGGTTTCACCAACGCGCACAGACTATTGCGCGCAAATCTCACCGCCGGCCGAGCCTTACCGGCAGCGGCGAGCGCCTGCGGATGCTCCATGTTGGCGGAGGCGAAGACGTCGGCCTTGGCGCCCTTGGCGATTTCGCTCTTGAGCAGGCCGGAAGGGCCGTATTTCGCCGCCACCTTGTTGCCGCTCGCTTTTTCAAACGCATCGGCAACATCGGTCAGCGCGCCGCGCAAGCTGCCGGCGGCGAAGAGAGTGACAACCTCGGCGTTTGCACTCATTGCCGTTGCGGAAAGCATGATCGCCGCAACCGCAACTGTCATGCCCCGCGCAAGCGGGCCATCCAGGAGCCACTGAGGCAACCTTGAAGCGCGGGCGCGCAATGTAGAAAGCATCGAGAGTACTGGATCGCCCGCGTTCGCGGGCGATGACAGATTGTGAGGCCGTTGGTGCCAGCAACCTTACGCGTTCGGATCGTTGGCATCCGGATAGAACAACTGCTGGCCATTGATCTTGTAATTGGCGATATCCTTCTGCCCTTCCGGCGAGACCAGATAGTCGATGAACTGCTGGCCGAGGTTCTTCTTGACGGTCGGATGCTTGGCCGGGTTCACCAGCATGACGCCGTATTGGTTGAACATGCGCTTGTCGCCCTCAACCAGGATTTCGAGATCGCCCTTGTTCTTGAAGTGGATCCAGGTGCCGCGGTCGGACAGCACATATGCAATGCTGGCCTGCGCGGTGTTGAGCGCGGCGCCCATACCCTGGCCGATCGCCTTGTACCAGGGGCCCTTGTCCTTGGCGATGTCGATATTCGCTGCTTTCCAGAGCCGCAGCTCAGCCATGTTGGTGCCGGAGCGGTCGCCGCGCGAGATGAACGGCGCCTTCTTTTCCTTGATGATGTCGAAGGCCTTGGCGACGTCCTTCATGCCCTTGATGCCGGCGGGATCGCTCTTCGGCCCGATCAGCACGAAGTCGTTGTACATGACCGCATAACGTTTCACGCCCTGGCCTTCGGCAAGAAATTTCAATTCCGCCGCCTTGGCGTGCACGAACACGACGTCGGCGTCCCCGCGCCGGCCCGTGTCGAGCGCTTGGCCGGTGCCCTGCGCAACCACTTTCACGGTGATGCCGGTCTTCGTTTTGAAGAGCGGCAGGAGATACTCAAACAGGCCGGAGTCGCGCGTCGATGTGGTCGAGGCAACGATGATCGATTTGTCCTGCGCGTAGCTTGGCGTGGCGAACAGGACGGCGCCGAGCGCGGCGGCGGCGATCAGTGCGCGGCGATTGAGCATGTGTGATCCTCCGTTTGTGATTTTTAAATTAACGCCTTCATTGTCGCGGTCGTCCCGCTATTCGCTGTCGCCCCACTTTCGGTCGTCATCCTCGTGAAAGCGGGGACGCAGCGCGCCGCAGCTTCTCGATGCGGAGTACCGGGTCCCGGTCTTGCTCCTTTGCGCTCGTTCGCCCGGGACGACAGCACTGCTTGTCGCTTCCCTCACTCACACCAGCAATTCGCCAGCGATGAACTTCCGTGCTTCCTCCGTGCGCGCTGCGTTGAAAAAGTCTGCGGCCGAGCCGCGCTCGATAAGCCGCCCGCGATGCAGCAGCACGATCTCGCCGGCGAGCCGCCGCGCCTGGCCGAGATCGTGGGTCGACATCACCACCTTGACGCCGCGGGCGGCGATCGCATGCACCAGATCCTCGATCGCCTTGGTTGCAGCGGGATCGAGGCTGGCGGTCGGCTCATCGAGAAACAGCACGGCCGGATCGCGCGCGAGCGCACGGGCGAGCGCCAGCCGTTGCTGCTCGCCGCCGGACAGCCGGCGCGCCGGGCGGCGCTCGAGTCCGTTAAGCCCGACCAGCGCGGTCAGCTCGGCGATGCGCCGCGGCCGCTCAGCGCGCGGCACGCCGGCCGAGGCGAGCGCGTAGCGGATATTGCCGGCGGCGCTGCGGCGAAGCATGACCGGGCGCTGGAACAATATGGCGCGATGCGCGGGCGGCGCCGCCTCGCGGCCGCCCCAGGTAATACGGCCGCGGCTCACGGGGATGAGTCCCATGCCCGCGCGCAGCAATGTGGTCTTGCCCGAGCCGTTCGGCCCGATCAGGACGGTCGGCGATCCCGCGGAAATTGTCAGCGTTATACCGTCGAGGATGGCCACCGCGCCGGCGACGATGCCGGCGTCGGCGAACATGATCGGCAGGTCGGTCGGCGGCGCGCGCATGTTCATCCCGCGTAGCGTTCGCCAGCGCGGCGCGCGCCCCAGGCCAGCGCGTTGATCAGCACCACTATGGAAATCAGGACCATGCCGAGGCCGATGGCGAGCGGCAGGTCGCCTTTGGAGGTTTCCAGCGCGATTGCGGTCGTCATGGTGCGGGTGAAACCATCGATGTTGCCGCCGACAATGATGATGGCACCGACCTCCGCCGCCGCCCTCCCGAATCCGGCAAGCAGCGCTGTGACAAGGGAAAATCGCGCGTCCCAGATCAGCGTTATGACCCGGCGCGATGCCCCAACATCCATGGCGGCAAGCTCGTCGCGGTACTCGACCCACAGGTCTTCGACGGTCTGGCGCGTCAGCGCCGCAATGATCGGCGCCACCAGCGCGGTCTGCGCGACCACCATTGCCTGCGGCGTAAACAACAGGCCCCACGACCCAAGCGGTCCCGAGCGTGACAACAGCAGGAAAATCGCCAGGCCTATGACCACCGGCGGCAGGCCCATCATGGCGTTGAGCACCACGATTGCCACTTCGCGGCCGCGAAAACGCGTCAGCGCCAGCAGGGCACCGAACGGAACGCCGATCACGGCGGCCAGCATGACCGCGCTGAGGCTGACGATCAGCGATAACTGCACAATGGCCAACAGGGTGGGATCGCCGGTCAGTACCAACTGCAGGGCAGAGACATTGTCATCCGACATGCTGTGTCCAAGCGCTCAAGCCCGTACGCCTGTAAAAATCGCGGAATATTAGCGATTTTTCGCATTTTTGGCTCTTGTTTCTTAGCCGGTCAATCGTTGAAATAAAAGCATGAAAACGCATGCAAAGATGGTCAGGGTCCCGGGGTCGATTGAGGGCCAGGCTGTGTTGCCGATCAACGCCTGCAGGTCCACTGCATGCTGCCGAGAAGGTTTGCCGTCGTGCCCGGCGACTTGAAAATGGCAGCCGGCGCCGGCATGACCTATCTGGATGGCGCCATGCCTAGAGGACGCTGTTTGCGGCCGCATCGCCGGTTCTAAGTGCCGCTCGTTGACCGCAAGATGAGTCCTTGGCTGGAGCGGAGGAGGGGTGGCCGAGTGGCTGAAGGCGCACGCTTGGAAAGCGTGTTTACGGGAAACCGTAACGTGGGTTCGAATCCCACTCCCTCCGCCAGCGCTCAACTCTCGGCACGCCGTGAATTTGGCCGAACCACTCGGCTTCACTTTAAAACGTGTCATGAACTCACAATAAAAAAAGCAGGCCGCTGCAGGCCGAAAGGGATCGCCAATGCAGGTCGCATATGAGCCTTGGTTCGTCCTGCTGTCTATCGCGATGCCGATCCTGGGCGGTTACGTTGGCTTTGATCTCGCGGCCCAGATCAGAGGCGCCCTCGGCACGCGAAGGCGGTTTCTGCTCGCTAGTGCCGCTGTCGCGCTGGCTGCCGCGGTCTGGAGCATGCAATTCGTGGCTATGCTGGCCGCGCGCTTTTCCTTTCCGGTCGACTACTTGGTATTGCCGACGCTGCTGTCGTTCCTGGTCTGCATCATCGTGATCGGCGTGGCGGTGTTTGCCGTCAGCGGCGACGAGCCCAGTTTGGCTCGCTTGCTGCTGTCCGCCTGTCTGATGGGCGCGGGCATCTTTGCCACGCATTACGTCGGCATGGCTGCGCTGGCGGCAAGCGCCTACTTGACCAACGCCCCGAGCTATGTCGCTGCGAGCCTGGCAATCGCCATTGCGCTGTCCGGATTGGCGTTGTGGCTGACGATGGATCGTCGTCTGCCGCTGATCCTGCCGGCATTGCTGTTCGGCATTGCCGTTTCTTGCACGCATTATATGGCCATGGCCGGCACGAATTTGTCCGCGCGGGCGCTCGCTTCATCGGCGCCGGCGCTTTCGCCCGATGTCCTGACAATCGTTGTCGCGATCGTTGCGTTCTGCATATTCGCCGCGGTTCTTCTGTTGCTAGTGCCGGATCGCGCCAAAACTGCGCCGCAGATCCTAACAGCGGCAGCGGTCGCGCCGGGGCTTGCCGAAGACGGTTCGCAGAACGTTACGGTCGCCGCCGCTGCCACCGGCAGCGATTCCGACCTGCGACGCGGCATTTTCGCGCCATTGGGCGGCGTCGGCGCGCCACCACCGCGCATCGCTGAGCAACTGCCCATCGAGCGGGATGGCGCCACGCATTTCGTTCCCGTCGAGAACGTCGTCGCCGTCCACGCCAACGCCCATTACACGTTTCTGTTCGACGGCAGCGCCAAATTGTTCTGCCCGCTCGCCATCGGCGAGGTCGAATCGCGGCTCGATCGCGGGCGTTTCATGCGTGTACACCGCAGCCATATTGTGAATATCGACCGCGTGGTCGGCACCAAGAAGTCGGGCGACGGCGAAGTGCTCGAGCTTGCCGCTGACTGCCCCTATACGGTCCCGGTCAGCCGCAGCCGCGCCGGCTGGCTGAAATCACGTATCAAAGAGAAAAGTGGCGGTTTGCGTCAGGGTGGCTGACGCAATTCGTGCAATCGATCAGCGCATCTCGTGCAAAGCCGCCGCTTTTGGTGAAATAGCCGTTGTTCTTGCGCCGAGCCATTCGCCAAACTCCTCACAATCATATGACAGGGTGCCCGCTTCAGGAGCCGCAAGTCGGCCGTAAGCCCACCGGTCCGGGCGCCCGGGAGGTACGCCCATGATTCCTGGCGCTTTCGCCTACCATCGTCCGTCATCCGTCAAAGAAGCGGTCGGTTTGCTCGCCCAACTGGGCGAGGATGCGCGGCCGATTGCCGGCGGACACAGCCTTATTCCTATGATGAAGCTGCGGCTCGCCAGCCCGGCGCATCTCGTCGATCTGCAAGGGGTCGCCGATCTCAAGGGCATCCGCGAAGAGGGCGGCGCCATCGTGATCGGCGCGACCACGACCCAGCACGAACTGGTCGGCTCCGAGCTGTTGGCCAAGAAAATCCCCATCCTGCGTGAGACATCGCTGCAGATCGCCGACCCGCAGGTGCGTTATGTCGGCACGCTCGGCGGCAATGTAGCCAACGGTGACCCGGGAAACGACATGCCGGCGGTCATGATGTGCCTGGGCGCGAGCTATCGCGCGGCCGGCAAGTCGGGCGAGCGCGACATTCCGGCGCGCGACTTCTACCAGGGCGCCTATTTCACCGCGCTGGAGCCGGGCGAAATCGTCACCGCCGTTCGCGTTCCGGTGCCGGCCGCGGGTCACGGCTACGCCTACGAGAAGCTTAAGCGCAAGATCGGCGACTATGCGACCGCCGCGGCGGCCGTGGTGCTGACCGTGAGCGGCGGCAAGATTGCCGGCTGCTCGATCGGCTTGACCAACGTCGCCGAGACACCGCTTTGGGCCGAAGAAGCCGGCAAGATCCTCACCGGCTCGACGCTCGATGCCGCCACCGTGAAAAGAGCGGTTGCGTCTGCCGAAGCAATTACCTCGCCAGCGTCCGACCGCCGCGGCACCGCGGCGTATCGCACCAAGATGGCGGGCGTGATGCTCGCCCGTGCGCTTGCGCGCGCCAAACAGCGCGCCGGCAGCTGAGAGTCGGGGAGGGAACAATGGCAAAATCCGTGGTCTCCATGACCGTCAATGGCAAGAAGGTTGAGGAGATGGTCGAGCCGCGCACCTTGCTCATCCACTTCCTGCGCGAGCAATTGAACATCACCGGCCCGCATATCGGCTGCGACACCAGCCATTGCGGCGCCTGCACCGTCGACCTCGACGGCAAGTCGGTGAAGTCCTGCACCATGTTCGCGGTGCAGGCGAACGGCGCCGACATCCGCACCATCGAAGGCATGGCATTAGCCGACGGCACGCTGCATGCGCTGCAGGAAGGCTTCCGTGAAATGCACGGGCTGCAGTGCGGCTTCTGCACCCCCGGCATGATCATGCGTGCCTACCGGCTGCTGCAGGAGAATCCCTCGCCGAGCGAGGAGGACATCCGCTTCGGCATCTCCGGCAACCTGTGCCGCTGCACCGGTTACCAGAACATCGTCAAAGCCATTCAATACGCCGCTGACAAGCTAAACGCGGCGCCAGTGCAGGAGGCCGCAGAATGAACGCGCAAACCCCCACCTCCGCCGAACGCGCCGAGAAGCTCGAAGGCATGGGCTGCAAGCGCAAGCGCGTCGAGGACATCCGTTTCGTGCAAGGCAAGGGCAATTACGTCGACGACATCAAGCTGCCCGGTATGCTCTATGGCGATTTCATCCGCTCGCCGCATGCCCATGCGCGCGTGAAGAAAATCGACACTGCAAAGGCCGCCGCCGTTCCCGGTGTCGTTGCCGTCATCACGGCGGAGACGCTCAAAACGGTGAACCTCGCCTGGATGCCGACGCTTGCCGGCGACGTGCAGATGGTGCTGGCCGACGGCAAAGTGCTGTTCCAGAACCAAGAAGTGGCCTTCGTCATCGCCGAGGATCGCTATACGGCGGCCGACGCGGCTGAACTGATCGAAGTCGAATACGAAGCGCTGCCCTGCAATGTCGATCCGCTTCATGCCATGGATGCGAACGCGCCGGCCATCCGCGAGGACATCAAGGACAAGAAAGAGGGCGCGCACGGCCCGCGCAAGCACTACAACCACATTTTCAACTGGCAGGCCGGCGACAAAGCGGCGGCCGATGCGGCCTTCGCCAAGGCCGACGTCACGATCAAGGAGATGATCCAATATCCGCGCGTGCATCCTTGCCCGCTGGAGACCTGTCAATGCGTTGCGTCATTCGACAAGATCAAGGGCGAGTTGACGCTGTGGGGCACCTTCCAGGCGCCGCATGTCATTCGTACGGTCGGCTCGCTGATCTCGAAGATTCCCGAGCACAAGATCCATGTCATCGCGCCTGATATCGGCGGCGGCTTCGGCAACAAGGTCGGCGCTTATTCGGGCTATATCTGCGCGATCGTGGCGTCGATCGTCACCGGGCGGCCGGTGAAATGGACCGAAGACCGCATCGAGAACCTATCGACCACCGCCTTCGCCCGCGATTTCTGGATGGAAACGGAAATCGCTTGCACTAAGGACGGCAGGATCACGGGCTTGCGCTGCTACACGATCGCCGATCACGGCGCCTTCGACGCGTGCGCCAACGCCACCAAATGGCCGGCGGGCTTGTTTTCGATCATCAGCGGCTCCTATGACATCCCGGCCGCGCATGTCTCGGTCGACGGCGTCTACACCAACAAGGCGCCCGGCGGTGTCGCCTATCGCTGTTCGTTCCGCGTCACGGAAGCGGCCTATGCCATCGAACGTGCCATGGACATCATGGCGCAGAAGCTTGGGTTGGACCCGGCCGAATTCCGCATGAAGAACCTGATCCGGCGCGAGCAGTTCCCCTACACATCGGTGTTCGGCTGGGTCTACGACTCGGGCGACTACCAGACCGCGCTCAACAAGGCGATGGAGGCGGTTGGTTACAAGAAGCTGCGCGAAGAGCAGAAGGCTAAGCAGGAGGCCTTCAAGCGCGGCGAGACGCGCGAATTGATGGGCGTCGGCGTCTGCACCTTCACGGAAATCGTCGGGGCCGGGCCCTCGCGCAATTGCGACATCCTCGGCATTGCCATGTTCGATTCGGCCGAGATTCGCATTCATCCGACCGGCAGCGGCATCTGCCGGCTCGGCACCAAGTCGCAAGGGCAGGGGCACGAGACGACCTATGCCCAGATCATAGCGACCGAGCTCGGTCTGCCGGCCGACAACATCATGGTCGAAGAGGGCAACACGGATACCGCGCCTTATGGGCTCGGCACTTATGGCTCGCGTTCGACGCCGGTCTCCGGCGCCGCCACCGCCATGGCCTGCCGCAAGATCAAGGCCAAGGCGCAGATGATCGCCGCCTATATGCTGGAGGTGCACGACGACGATCTCGAATGGGACGTCGACCGTTTCCGGGTGAAAGGCAATCCCGAACGCTTCAAGACCATGACCGAGCTTGCCTGGGCGGCCTATCACGAGGTGCCGCCCGGCATGGAGCCCGGGCTGGAGGCGGTCGACTATTACGACCCGCCCAATTTCACCTTCCCGTTCGGCGCCTATATCTGCGTGGTCGACGTCGACGTGGACACCGGGGCGACCAAGGTGCGGCGGTTCTACGCGCTCGACGATTGCGGCACGCGCATCAACCCGATGATCATCGAAGGCCAGATCCACGGCGGGCTGACCGAAGCCTTCGGCATCGCCATGGGCCAGGAGATTCATTACGACGCCGAAGGCAACGTCACCTCGGCCTCGCTGATGGATTACTTCCTGCCGACGGCGGTCGAGACCCCGCACTGGGAGACAGACTGGACTACGACGCCCTCGCCGCATCATCCGATCGGCGCCAAGGGCGTCGGCGAAAGCCCGAATGTCGGCGGCGTGCCGACTTTTTCGAACGCAGTGAACGACGCCTTCAAGTTTCTGGGCTCGACCCATATCCAGATGCCGCACGACCATTGGCGCACCTGGATGGCGGCCGACAAGCTCGGACTGCATGCGGGGTGAGCTGGGCGGCCCAATGGAGCGCGGCCGCCTTTTCCTCTCCCCGCGCAGCGGGGAGAGGGTGCCGAGCCGCGTCGGCGGCGAGGCGGGTGAGGGGCCGATGCGCGGTCCGCGACCGAGACTATCGAGCAAGGTTCGGCGGCTGCGACGCAATTCGACCGACGCCGAAAGCTTCAAATTCGTGCGACAGGAGCCGATCGGTCCATATGTTGCCGACTTCGTCTGTCGAGACCATAAGCTGGTACTCGAAGTCGACGGTGGACAGCACGCCGAGAGTGCCCGCGACGCCGCTCGCGACCGATTCTTGCGCGGCGAAGGCTATCGCATTCTCAGGTTCTGGAACACAGATGTACTGCAGAATAGGGAAGGCGTTCTCTCGGCCATTCTGAATGATTTGGGACGACGTGAAGATGCCCCTCACCCGGCTCGCAGCTAAAGCTGCTCGCCACCCTCTCCCCGCTACGCGGGGCGAGGGAAAGCGTGTCATGCCGCTCGCCCGCGGAAGAGCAGCCAGCCCATGACCCTCGACCGCGACACCATCTCCGATCGTCTCGCCGCCGCCGGCTATATCGCCGACCGCGATATCGCGACCGCACTTTGGCTGATGGAGTTTCTAAAGCGGCCGCTGCTGCTCGAGGGCGAGGCGGGAGTCGGCAAGACCGAGGTGGCGAAAGCATTGGCGCAAGTGCATGGCGCCGAGCTGATACGCCTGCAATGCTACGAGGGCCTGGATCAGAACGCCGCGCTCTACGAGTGGAATTATCAGCGCCAATTGCTCGCCATCAAGACGCGCGAGGGCGAGGACGCCGACTCGATCGAAGAGCACATTTTCTCCGAGCGCTATCTCTTGGAGCGGCCGTTGCTCGCCGCCATCCGCCGCATCGATCCGCCGGTGCTGCTGATCGACGAGGTCGACCGCGCCGACGAGGAATTCGAAGCCTTCCTGCTCGAATTGCTGTCCGATTTCCAAGTCAGCATCCCCGAGCTCGGCACCATCAAGGCGACCGCGATCCCGCGCGTGGTGCTGACATCGAACGGCACGCGCGAACTGTCCGACGCGCTGCGCCGGCGCTGTCTCTATCATTATGTGGATTTCCCCGAGGTCGACCGCGAGGCACGCATCATCGTTACGCGCACGCCCGGCATCGACACCGCCCTGGCGCTGCAAATTGCGCGCATGGTTGCGAGCGTGCGCAAGGAGGATTTGCGCAAGGTGCCGGGAGTGGCCGAGACGCTCGACTGGGCGGCGACGCTCGCCGGTCTCGATATTCACGATCTGCGGCAAGAGCCGGAACTCGTGCGCGAAACCATGATATGCCTGCTGAAGACGCATGAGGACCGCGCGCGCGTCACGCGCGAAGTCACCGAGCGGCTGCTGGGCAAGGTGGCGTGATGACGATTATCGCTCACATGGCACGACCGCTGGGTTCCCCTCCCCCTTGTGGTGAGGGGTCAGGGGTGGGGGTCGTGCGATGAGACTAACAGCTACCCCCCTCCCTAACCCTCCCCCACAAGGGGGGAGGGAACAGGCTGCGGCAAGCGGCGAGGTCTTACGTCAGAGCGAAATTGCGCTCGGCCCGCCTGCCCGCCGTCGCCTTGCCGGCTTCGCGCGCATGCTGCGCGACAACGGCTTCAAGGTGGGGCTGGCCGAAACCGGCGACGCGCTTGAGATTTTGACAACGCCGCTCGCGGCCAAGCCGATTGCGCTGAAGCCGGCATTGCGTTCGCTCTTCTGCGCCACGCATTCCGATTGGCAGCGCTTCGATGAGATTTTCGACGCCTATTGGCTGAACCGCGGCCTGCGCCAGGCGCGCACGCTGGCCGGTACGGCGCTGGAAAGTCGTGCGCCGGCGCACCAAATCAAAGACGTCGGCCCGCGCGCGGGAAAACCCGGGCTGCCCGATCACGTCGAACGCCGCAACGAAGCAGGCGATGTCGCCGGCGACAGCCGCGGAAAACGCGAAGGCGCCTCGCGCTTCGAAAATCTCGCCGCCGCCGATCTGCGCCACATCGTCGATCCCGCCGATATCGCTCAGACGCATGCCCTGGCCGAGCGGCTGGCGCGCGTCATGCGCGCGCGGCTGATCCGCCGCGAGCGGGTGCGCCGGAGCGGGCGGCGGCTCGACCTGCGCCGTACCATTCATCGCAACGTGTCGCACGGCGGCACGCTGCTCGACCTCGCCTGGCGCAAGCGCAAGGAGAAGCCGCTGCGGCTCGTATTTCTGCTCGATGCCTCCGGCTCGATGAGCCTCTACACCGCGTTCTTCGTGCGTTTCCTGCACGGCGTCGTCGACGCTTTCCGCGAGGCGGAGGCTTTCGTCTTCCATACCCGGCTCGCGCATGTGTCTGCTTCGCTGCGCGACCGCGACGTATCGCGTGCCATCGACAAGCTCGCGCTGATGGCGCAAGGGATCGGCGGCGGCACCAAAATCGGCGAGAGCCTGGCGACGTTTAATCGTTGGCACGCTCGGCGCGTGATCAATTCGCGCACCGCGGTGATGATCGTCTCCGACGGCTACGACACCGGCGCGCCTGAGCAACTCGGCGAGGAGATGCGCCGCCTGCGCCGCCGCTGCCGCCGCATCATTTGGCTCAATCCGCTAATCGGCTGGCGCGACTACTCACCGCAGGCGCGCGGCATGAAGGCGGCGCTGCCTTATGTCGACCTGTTCGCGCCGGCGCATAATCTCGAGAGCCTGGCGGCGCTCGAGCCTTATCTGGCGAGGATATGATGGATCGCGCTTCCGACATTCTCGGCATCATCTCGGCGCGGCAGGCGACCGGCGAGCCCTTTGCTCTGGCGACCGTGGTGCGCACGGTGGCGGCAACCGCCGCCAAGGCCGGCGCCAAGGCGGTGATCCTGCCCGACGGCACCATCACCGAAGGCTGGATCGGCGGCGGCTGCGCGCGCGCGGCCGTGCTCAAGGCCGCCAAGGAGGCCCTAGCCGACGGCAAAACGCGCCTCGTCTCGGTGCAGCCGCCCGATGCGCTCACCGAGCAGGGGCTCAAGGCCGGCGAGGAGAAGGGCGGCGTGCGCTTCGCCAAGAATATGTGCCCGAGCCAGGGAACCATGGACATCTTCGTCGAGCCGGTGCTGCCGCGGCCGCAGGTGGTGATTTGCGGCTCGAGCCCGGTAGCGGTCGCCATTGCCGATCTCGCGCGACGCAGCGGTTTTTCGGTCACCGTCTGCGCGCCGGCGGCCGAGCAGGCGACATTTGGCGAGGCCGATCGGCGCATCGAAGGCTACGCGCTGCCGGTCGGCGAGGCTGGCCAGCGCTATGTGGTGGTTTCGACGCAAGGGCGCGGCGATGAGGCTGCACTGCTGGCTGCGCTCGCGGTCGACGTCGATTACGTCGCCTTTGTCGGCAGCCGCCGCAAGGCCGAAGTGTTGAAAGCTTCGCTAGCGGAACGCGGCGTGGCGCCCCAGCGGCTTGCCAAGCTGAGAGCGCCGGCCGGGCTCGATCTCGGCGCCATCACGCCCGAGGAGATTGCGATCTCCATCCTGGCGGAAATTGTCGCCGCCCGCCGCGGCAAGGCGCGCGGCAACCCGCCGGCGTGAGCGGCCCGGGCCGCACTTCACTTGCTCCGGTCTGACCTGAAAGGCGCATTGCCGATGCGGCCGGTGGCTTGCGAGGCCGCGAACGCTTTCGAAATCGGATTAGGTACGTTCCGCAGCGCGGCCTAGGCATAAAGATCAAGCAGGGCGAGAACCGCGATCACCGATGCGAGCACGCGGCCGCGATGTCTGCCGACTCGCGCGAAGCGCGGCGTGGCGTTTTGCCTTTCACCTTCTTGCCGGCGGCTGCCCGATTGCTTTGATTGCGCGCGGCTGGGGCGCTGTCGAGCGGAAGCATTCTTCCGCGACCAGTTCGCACATGGCGGTAAATATGGCGTAAGGCATCCAGATCAGAAGAGGCATGGCACTCTCCGCGCGGTTCAATTGGTGTTTGCAAGAACAACCGCGCATTGCGACGGCAGGTTCCGCGCCGGGGCGCGCATCACTTTTTTCTGATCTTGGGGAACCGTGGCGGTAGGGCAAACGCCGGATTACCGCCCGGCGAAATTCGGCACGCGCCGCTCGGCCATGGCCTTGACGCCTTCCTTGAAGTCGCCGGTCGCGCGCAGCCGGGTTTGTTCCATCAGCTCACGCTCGGTCGCCTTGCGCACGCGCTCGGCGAGATCGCCGCGCAGGGTCGCGCGCGTCGCCATCAAGCCGAGCGGCGAATTCTCCGCAATTTCAGCGGCAAGTTTCATTGCGGCGGCGCGCACATGGTCCTGCGGCACCAGCAGGTCGGCGAGCCCCATCGCATAGGCTTCTTCCCCAGGCACCCGCCGGCTGGTGTAGAACATCAGCGCGGCCTTGGTTTCGCCGATCACCGCTGGCAGCGTCACCGTCAGGCCGAAGCCGGGATGAAAGCCGAGCCGGGTGAAATTGGCGCAGAAACGCGCCTCCGGACAAGCGACGCGGAAGTCGGCGACCATCGCCAAGCCGAGCCCGCCGCCGACCGCGGCGCCGTGCACAGCGGCGACGATCGGCTTCTTGGCTTTGAACAGCCGCACCGCTTCGAGATAGAGATGCTGCACGGCCTTCTCGCGGTTGAGTTCGTCCGGCCGCTGGCCTTGGGAATCGAGCGTCGAGCTGTCGCCGAAATTGGCACCGGCGCAGAACGCCTTGCCTTGCGCGGCGAGGACGACGGCGCGGCAATCTGCGTCCACGTCTAGCGTCTCGAGCGCGCCGGCGATTTCCTGGATCAGCGCGATATCGAAGAAATTGTTCGGCGGCCGCCGGATCTCGATCAACGCCACATGGCCGGCTTTATCGACGGCGATATCCTTGAATGGCCCCATGGCGATTTCCTTTATTCGGCGGCGCTGCGTTGCGCCTGCTGCGGCGATTTGATGATCAGCGCATCGACCAGCGAAACGCCCTCAGCGTGCACGATCACCGGATTGAGATCGATCTCCGCTATCTCGTCGGAGTGGTCGGATGCGAACTGCGACAGCCGCACCATCAGGTCGATCAGCGCCTCCGTGTCGGCCGGCGGTGAGCCGCGATAGGGACCAAGCACATGAGCGCCCTTGAGCCGCCCGATGAGTGTGCGCGCCACGGCGTGATCGAGCGGCACCGGCGAAAGCGCGACATCGCCGAGCGCCTCGACCAGCACGCCGCCGAGCCCGACCATGAGCAGCGGTCCCCAATTCGCGTCGCGGCTCACGCCGAGGATCACCTCGCGCCCCGGCGGCGCCATCGGCTGCACCAGCACGCCGTCGATGCGCGCCTGCGGGCCATAGGCTCTGACCGAGGCCAGCACGGCCTCATAGCCCGCGCGTACCGCATCGGCGGCAAGATGCAGGGCGACGCCGCCCGCTTCGGTTTTGTGCGGAATGTCGGCCGATTGCACCTTGAGCGCCACCGGCCGCGCAAATGCGCGTGCCGCCGCCTCGGCTTCGGCGGCGGAATGCACCAGCGTGCCGACTTCGCCGCCCTTGACGCCGTAGGCCGCGAGCAGCGGCCGTGCCTGCCATTCGCACAGCACGTCGCCGGAAGCCGCCAGCAACTTGCGCGCTGTCGCAACGTCCGACGTAAATGCTTGGCTGGTTTCCGCCGGCTTGAGCAGCCGTTCGCGCAAGGCGCGATATTCGGCCATCGCCCGCATGGTGCGCGCGCAACAATCGGCGTTGATGAACAGCGGATAGCCGCCCTCGTTGAGAATCTCGATGCTGCGCTCCGACGGCAGCGTGTAGGTCCACATGCACACAGGCTTCTTGGAATCGCGGGCGAGCGTCTTGAGCTTCGGCAAGTCGGTTTCCAGAAAGGCCGAGCGGCGCGCGGTTACCACCACCACCACGCCGTCGATCAGCGGCGACTGCGCGGCGAGCTTCGCGAACTCGGCATAGCCGACCTTGTGCACGCCTTGCGCAGTCGAATCGATGGGGTTCTGCGAGGTGCCATAGGGCGGCAGATGCACGTCGATCGCCGCGCGCGTTGCCGCGTCTAGCTCCGGCACTTCGAGCCCGGCGCGCGCGCAGGCGTCCGCCATCCATACTCCGGCGCCGCCCGATGACGTGCAAACCGCCATTCGTTTGCCAGCCGGCAGCTTGTCGCCGCAGGCGAGGAAGCCGACGGCGAGATCGATCATCTCGTCAAGATCATGCGCTTCGATCACGCCGTGATGCGCGAAGATCGCGCGATAGGCCGCGTGCGAACCGGCGAGCGCCGCGGTGTGCGAGGCGACCGCGCGGCGGCCGGGCTCGCTTTGTCCGATCTTGGCGACGATCAGCGGCTTGCCGGCGCGCAGCGCCTTGTCGGCGGCGCGGCGGAATTTCGCCGGCGTCTTCACGTCCTCGAGCAGCAGAAGAAAGACGTCGGTCTTGGCTTCGTCGAGCATGAAATCGAGAAAGTCGGAAGTCTCGAGCGCCGCCTCATTGCCGGTGGTGACGATGTGACGGAACAAAAGATTGCGTCCGCGCGCGCGGTCGAAGAAGGCAAAGCCGAGCCCACCGCTTTGCGAAATCACCGACACCTGGCCGCGGAGCGGCTTAGCTGGCGTGAGCGGGCCGGCACTGATGTCCATTGCCGGGCTGAAGGTCGGGCAGAGGCCGGCGGCGATATTGGCGAAGCCCTCCGAATTGGGTCCGGCGACCGCCAAGTCGTAGCGCTGCGCCGTTGAGCGGATCGCATCCTGCATGCGCGCGCCGGCCCCGCCGGGCTCTTCGGCAAAGCCCGAGCTCAGGATCACCGCAGCCTTTATGCCCATGCGGCCGCAGCGCTCAAGCTCTTCCGGCACGTATTCGGCCGGAATGATCAAGATGACGAGATCGACGGGTTCGGGAAGTTCTTCGACCGACTTATAGGCTTTGCGCCCCTGCACTTCCGCCGCACTGCGGCTGATCGGATAAATGATGCCGCCGAAGGGATGGCCGAGCATGGTGTGCAGGATGCGCCCGCGCAGGCCTTTCAAGTCGGAGGAGGCGCTGACCACGGCAACGGTCTTCGGCGACAAGAGTTTTGCAATGTCCGGCACGTCGTCTCCTCACCGCAGACCGAGGCCGCGGGCGATGATGCCGCGCAGGATTTCGGTAGTGCCGCCCTGGATGGTCAGCTTGGGCGCGACCTTGAGCGCGAAGGCAAGCTGCTCGTCGAGCGTCACCCGGTTGCTCGCCTCCGGCTCCAGGAACGCGCTCAAGTCGCGCACGCGCTCGGGCAGCCTCTGCTCCCACAGCGTGCCGACATCCTTGACGATCGATGCCTCCACCACGGGCTCCTTGCCGGCCTGCAACATGCCGGCGACCGACACTGACATGCGCCGCAGCGCGTGCAATTGCGCGACCAGCCGCCCGAGCCCCTCGGCGCTGCGCAGATCGGGCGCGGGCCCGAGCGCGCGCACCAGCTCGGCCAGGACATAAAAGGTTTCCAAAAAGCGCTCGGGCCCGCTGCGCTCATAGGCAAGCTCGCTGGTCGCCTGCTTCCAGGCGCCGTCGATCTCGCCCAAAACATGATCGTCGGTCATGAACACGTCGTCGAACACCACTTCGTTGAAGTCGTGCTGGCCGGTCATGTTCCAAATCGGATTGACCGTGATGCCCGGCGACTTCATGTCGACCAGGAATTGGGTGAGCCCGTGCCGGCGGTTCTCCTTGGTCGGCGGCGAGGTGCGGAACAGGCCGAGCATGTAGTCGGCGACATGCGCATTGCTGGTCCAGATCTTGGTGCCATTGATCTTCCAGCCGCCGTCGACCTTCGTCGCCTTAGTCTTGGCGGCGAACAGGTCGGAACCGGAGCCGGGCTCGCTCATGCCGATGACGAAGCACAATTCGCCGCGGCAGATGCGCGGCAGGATGTCGTGCTTGATGTGCTCGGGCGCGTATTTGAGCAGGATCGGGCCGCTCTGCCGGTCGGCGACGAAATGCAGCCGCACCGGCGCATTCACCACGCGGAATTCTTCCGTCACCACGTAGCGCTCGAGGAAACTGCGCTCGTGGCCGCCGTATTTCTTCGGCCAGGTCATGCCGATCCAGCCTTTGGCGCCGACCTTGCGGCTAAAGGCGCGGTCCTGCGAATCGACGTCCCACGGCCGGTCCGGGTTGAAGGTGCCGGCGGCGACTTCCTCGGCGATGAACTCGCGCACCTCTGCACGCAAGCTCTCGCACTCGGGCGGCAGACGAATCTGATCGAAGCTGAGAGTCGATTCCATTGATTGCATCCTAGCGCGACGCCAGCAGCGGCCAGAAATTATGACTGCCCTGTTTCGCGACCATTTGACCTAGCCTTGCGGCCCAATAGCTTTCGCTGCCGAAATCATCGCGCCAGGCCAGCAGGCGCAGCGTGAAGCGGTGCAGGATGTGCTCCCGGGTGAAGCCGAGCGCACCATGTACCTGATGCGCGATCGCGGCCCCTTCGGCCGCCGCCTCGCCACAGCGGATTTTGGCGGAGGCCGCTTCCAGCAGCGCGATATCGTCGAATGCGTCGGCTTGCTCGATAGTGTCGGCGGCCGAACCCGAAGCCGCAAGCGCGGCCGCGGTCTCGCCGGCAAGCCGGGCGAGATTTTGCTGCACGGCCTGGAATTTGCCGATCTTGCGCTCGAAGGCGATACGCTCGTCCGCATAGCGCACGCTGAGCGACAGAATAGCTTCGAGCGCGCCCGCCGTCTCGACACTGCGAATGGTCGCACCCATCAGCATCAGCGCGGTAACATCGAAGTCGGCAGGAGCGCGTGCGCTCGCAATTGGCTTGGTGCGGTCGAAAGTCACTGCATTTGATGACTCGCCGGCGAGATTTTGCCCTTCGCCCACACGGCAATCTGCAGTCTTTACCAAAGCGATCGTTGTTCCCCCGCCTTCGTTTGCCGCCACCGCGATATGTTCGGCATCGGCGGCGAAGGGAACGCCGCGCGCGCGCCCATTCAACGTGCCGTCGGGATTGAGTGTAATGCGATCGCGCGGGCGCGCCGGCGCGACCGTCATGGCGCCGGCGGGAGCGCTCAAGCCGGCGCGCGCCAGCAGCCAGCCGGCGAGCAGCGTCTCGGCCAGCGGCACCGCTACGGCATGACGACCGGCGGCGCCGAGGACGGCGAAGCCTTCGCTCAGACTGGCGCCTGCGCCACCTTGTTCTTCCGGCACCCAGGCGAGGGTCAGGCCGGCCTCGCTGAGGGCACGCCACAGCGGCTCCTTCCAGCGCGCGTCGGCGGCGTGATTGACAGTCTGCGGATCGGCAAGGTCGGCAAAGATGCGCGCCGCCGTTTCGGCGACGATCGAATCGCTCTCGGTTACCATTGCCGCTCCCCGGCTTCCTGACTGCACCATGGTGCGGCTCGCCAGCAGCCTTGGCAAGCGGCAGTGGCCGCGGCAAAGCCGGCGCGTTCCGGTTCAAGTTGTTGATCGCGGTTATCATACCGGGTAGCGTGATCGTAACCAAAAATCGACGGGCGAACGCCCTGCGCACTGGGGAGGCAACAATGCGCACGAAACTAGTCGCACTCGCGACCGCCATACTTGCGACCGGCGCGCTCACCAGCGCGCAGGCGGCGGAGCCCAAGCACGGCGGCATCCTCAGAATCTTTCACCGCGAAACGCCGCCAAGTCTCTCGATTCACGAGGAGGCGACCTTCTCCGTCAATATCCCGATGATGGGGGTGTTCAACAATCTGATCGTCTACGATCAGCACAAGCCGCAAAACAGCTTGGACACCATCAGGCCTGAGCTTGCCACCAGCTGGGCCTGGAGCGCGGACTCCAAAGCTCTCACCTTCAAATTGCGGCAAGGGGTGAAGTGGCACGACGGCGTACCGTTCACCGCCAAGGACGTCAAATGCACCTTCGATTTGGTGCAAGGCAAGGCGAAGGACAAGTTCCGCAAAGACCCGCGCAAGGGCTGGTACGAGAACGTGGCTGACGTATCGGTCAACGGCGACGACGAGGTGACCTTCCACCTCAAGCGGCCGCAGCCTTCGCTGTTGGCGATGCTCGCATCCGGCTATTCGCCGATTTATCCTTGCCATGTCTCCGCCGCACAAATGCGCACGCATCCAATTGGCACGGGCCCGTACAAATTCGTCGAGATGAAGCAGAACGAGGTAATCAAACTCGCGAGAAATCCGGACTACTGGAAAAAAGGGCTGCCCTATCTCGACGGCATCGAATTTCCCATCATCAAGAACCGTGCGACCGCCGTGCTCGCATTCGTTGCCGGCAAGGTCGACATGACCTTCCCGACCGAGATGACAGCGGCCCTGATCGCCGACATCAAGAATCAGGATCCGACGGCGATCTGCGATCTCGAGCCGATCAATGTCAGCACCAATCTTATCGTCAATCGCGACGTGCCGCCTTTCAACAATGCCGACCTGCGCAAGGCCATGGCGCTGTCGCTCGACCGCAAATCGATGATCGACATCGTGCTGCAGGGGCACGGCGACATGGGCGGCGCCTTGCTGCCGCCGCCGGAAGGCGTGTGGGGCTTGCCGCCCGATATCCTCAAGACCATTGCCGGCTATGGCGACGTGAAAAAAGACCGCGCGGAAGCCCGCAAGATCATGGAGAAGCTCGGCTACGGGCCGAGCAATCCGCTCAAAATCAAGGTGTCCACGCGCAACCTCGCGGTCTATCGCGATCCCGCCGTGGTGCTCATCGATCAGCTCAAGAGCATCTATATCGAAGCTGAACTGGAGCCGGTGGAATCCGGCGCCTGGTTCGCCAAGGTCGCGCGCAAGGATTACCAGGTCGGGCTGAACCTGACCGGCAACGGCATCGACGATCCCGACCAGGCGTTCTACGAAAATTACGCCTGCAATTCGCAGCGGAACTACACCCATTACTGCAACAAGGACCTGGAGAAGCTGTTCGACCAGCAATCGCAGATGACGGATGTCGCCCAGCGCAAGAAGCTGGTGTGGGAGATCGACAAGAAGATCCAGGAGGACGTGGCGCGGCCGATCCTGTTCCATGCGCGCCAGGGCACCTGCTGGAAGCCCTTCGTGAAGAATATGACGATCATGAGCAACAGCTCCTACAACGGCTACCGCTACGAGGACGTGTGGCTGGATAAGTAAACGGGACGACACGCTTCTTCCGTTCGTCCCCGCGAAAGCGGGGACCCAGTACGGCCGCGCAAATCGCACAGACAGTTCTGGGTTCCCGCTTTCGCGGGAACGAACGGGTGTGAGGGAGGCCACGGTGGGCACTTACCTGATCAGGCGCTTCTCGCTGATGCTCCTGACGCTGTTCGGCATCTCGGTGCTGGTCTTCGTGATGCTGCGCCTGGTGCCCGGCAACATTGCCGACATCCTGTTCGACGCCGCCGGCATGATCGACACGGCAGACAAAGCCAAGCTCGAACATCAACTCGGGCTCGATAAGCCGATCGTCGTCCAATACGTGAATTGGATCGACGGCCTGGCGCACGGCGATCTCGGCTATTCCTACGTGTCCGAGAAGCCGGCGATCGACGAAATCCTGCCGCGTATTCCGATCACGGCTAAGCTCGCCGGACTCGCGTTGCTGTTCTCCATCGTTTTCGGCGTGCCGCTTGGGGTTATCAGCGCGGTCAAGCAGAATACGCCGCTCGATTATCTGTTGCGGGTCGTCAGCCTAAGCGGGCTGTCGATGCCGGCCTTTTGGCTCGGCCTGCTGATCCTGATGGCCTTTGTTGCTTGGTTCGGCAGCATCCCGATCTACACCGACCCGCCGAAGGGCTTCTGGAACGCGCTGTGGCTGTTCAGCATCCCGGCGGCGGCAGTCGGCTTTCGCTCGTCGGCGCTGGTCATGCGGCTGACGCGCTCCTCGATGCTGGAAGTGCTGCGGCAAGATTATATCCGCACGGCCCGCGCGAAAGGCGTCTCCGACGCCAACGTGAATTACCACCACGCCTTGCGCAACGCGGTGCTGCCGGTGGTCACCGTGATCGGCATCGAGGCGGCCTTCCTGATGGGCGGGCTGATCGTCACCGAGACGGTGTTCAACATACCTGGTGTCGCGCGTTTCCTGGTCGAGGCGATCCGTTGGCGCGACTATCCGATCGTGCAGAATTTGGTGATGTTCATTGCCGTGGTGGCGGTCACCATCAATTTCGTGGTCGACCTGCTCTACGCGGCCTTGGACCCGCGCATCAAGTACGCTGGGTGATCCCATGCGCCCCGGCTACGCAATCACCCAAACCTCCGCTCGTCCCCGCGAAAAGCGGGGACCCAGGGCGGCAAATTACGGCCTCGGTGGTCTTGGCTCTGGATTCCCGCTTGCGCGGATTGAGCGAAATATTGATCGGGCGAACCGGCAGGTTTCCGGCGGCAACTTGAAGGTGCGCTGATGGCCAGTCTCGATATTGCTCCCGTCTCCGCGCCGGATGTCGTGCGTGCGGAGAGCCTGTTGTCGCGTCTGCGCTATTACGCAGCCACCTATCCTCTCGGCGTGGTCGGCGCCGTGATCATGACGGTGTTCGTGTTCGCCGCGGTGTTCGCCGATTTCATCACAGTCTACAATCCGATCACCACCAATGCGGCGATTGCTTTGTTGCCGCCGAGCGAGCATCACTTGCTCGGCGCCGACGCGATGGGCCGCGACATCTACAGCCGCATTGTCTTTGGCGCGCGCATCTCGCTGGCGGTGGGGCTTGGCTCGACATTCCTCGGCTGCTTTTTCGGCGTCGCGCTCGGACTTGCCTCCGGCTATGTCGGCGGCTGGGTCGATCTGGTGATCCAACGTATCGTCGACGTGCTGCAGGCCATGCCGCTATTAGTGCTGGCGCTGGTGATGGCCGCGTCGCTGGGGCCGGCGCTCAGCAACACCATCGTCGCCATCGCCATCCCGCTCATCCCTTATTCGGCGCGCGTCATCCGCTCCAACACGTTAAGCCTGCGCGAGCAGCCCTTCGTCGAGGCGGCGCGCGCCATCGGCATGAGCGAATTCCGCATCGCGGTGCGCCACGTTCTGCCCAATACGCTCGCGCCGCTGATCGTGATCGCGACCGCCCAGCTCGGCGCCGCCATCCTCACCGAGGCCTCGTTGTCGTTCCTCGGGCTCGGCGTACCGGAGCCGCATCCGTCTTGGGGTCGCATGCTCTCGGAATCGGCCGCCGAATATGTGCGCACCGCGCCGTGGCTGGTGATCTTCCCCGGAGTTGCCATCAGCCTTGCGGTATTCGGCACCAATCTCCTGGGCGATGCGCTGCGCGACATCCTCGATCCGCGCCTGCGCAACTGACGGCAGCCTTGCGCGATGACGATTACCCGCGAGCGCGAAACCAGCCCGGCACCGGCCGATCTTTCCAATCAGGCACCGTTGCTCGAGGTCGACAGCCTGCGCACCTATTTCGACCTGCGCCATGGCACGGTCAAAGCCGTCGACGGCGTCAGCTTCGCATTGGCGCCGCATGAGACCCTGGCGATTGTCGGCGAATCCGGCTGCGGCAAGAGCATCACCGCGCTCTCGCTCATGCGCCTGGTGCCCGATCCGCCCGGCCGCATCGCGGGCGGGAAGGTTTTGCTCGCCGGCGTCGATTTGCTTGCGCTCAGCGAGGAGGCGATGCGCGGCGTGCGCGGCAAGGACCTGGCGATGATCTTCCAGGAGCCGATGACGTCGCTCAATCCGGTGCTCACCATCGGCAGCCAGATCGCCGAGGTGCTCCTGCTGCACGAGCCGATCAGCCGGCAGCAGGCTTGGGCCAAGTCAATCGACATGCTGCGGCTTGCCCGCATTCCCGAACCGGAGCAGCGCGCCAAAGAATATCCGCATCAACTGTCCGGCGGCATGCGCCAGCGCGCCATGATCGCCATGGCGCTCGCCTGTAATCCGAAAGTGCTGATCGCCGACGAGCCGACCACCGCGCTCGACGTCACCATTCAGGCGCAAATTCTCGAGATCATGCTCGATCTGCAGCGCAAGCTCGGCACCGCGATTATCCTGATTACGCATGATCTCGGCGTCGTGGCGGAGACCGCGCAGCGGGTGATCGTGATGTACGCCGGGCGCAAGGTGGAAGAAGCGCCGGTCGAGGACTTGTTCGCGCGGCCGCAGCATCCCTATACGCGCGGTCTGCTCGCCTCGATCCCGCGGCTTACGCTGATGCGCGGGGCAGACGAGGAGCCCGGCGGGCGCTTGCAGGAAATCCCCGGCATGGTGCCGGCGCTTTCCGACCTGCCGGAAGGCTGCGTATTTGCGCCGCGCTGTGCGCATGCCGAGGAGCGCTGCCGGGGCGCCTATCCGCCTTACGAGGAGAAGCGGCCGCGGCACTGGGCGGCGTGCTGGCGCTCGCGCGAGCTTTACGACGATGCTTGAGGCGCGCACAAACAACGGCTCTGCGGGCGCGGCCGTGCTGGAGGTGAGCGACCTCAAGAAACATTTTCCGATCCGCAAGGGCCTGTTGCAGCGAGCGGCCGGTACGGTGTTCGCGGTCGACGGCGTCAGCTTCTCGATAGGCGCCGGCGAGACGCTCGGGCTGGTCGGCGAATCGGGCTGCGGCAAGTCGACGGTGGGCCGCACCATTTTGCGGCTGATCGAGCCGACCGCCGGCTCGATCCGTATCGACGGCCGCGACATCACGCGGCTGAGCAAAACCGAGCTGCGCCCCTATCGCCGGCAGATGCAGATCATTTTCCAGGACCCGTTCTCCTCGCTCGACCCGCGCATGTCGGCGGGCGACATCGTCGCCGAGCCGATGCGCGTGCACGGTGCCGGGTCCGGCCGCGAGGTGCGCAAACGCGTGGTCGAACTGTTCGAGCGCGTGGGTTTGCGCGCGGCGCAGATGGAAAATTATCCGCACCAGTTTTCCGGCGGTCAGCGGCAGCGCATCGGCATTGCGCGTGCGCTCGCGCTGCAGCCGAAGCTGATCATCGGCGACGAGCCGGTTTCCGCGCTCGACGTCTCGATTCAGGCGCAGGTGCTCAATCTGATGATGGACCTGCAACGCGAGCTAGGACTCGCATATCTCTTCATCTCGCACAATCTGGCGGTGGTCGAGCACATCAGCCACCGCATCGCGGTGATGTATCTCGGCCGCATCGTTGAATATACCGACAAGCACACGCTGTTCGTGCGGCCGCTGCATCCTTATACCGAGTCGCTGTTGCTGGCGGTGCCGGTGCCGGATCCGGGCGTGAAGCGGCAAAAGCGCGTGCTGCAGGGCGACGTGCCGAGTCCGATCAAACCGCCTTCGGGTTGCCATTTCCACACCCGCTGCCCTTATGTTGTCGAGCGATGCAGGGTGGAGGTGCCGCCCTTGCGCGAAGTGAGGACCGGACAGTTGGTGGCCTGTCATTTACGCTGAATTCGTCATGGCCGGGCTTGTCCCGACCATCCACGCCTTGTTTAACTGTGTCCACGAAGAAGGAAGACGTGGATGGCCGGCACAAGGCCGGGCATGACGATTGAAAGGTCCCCATGCGTGCCGGCGTCGCCAAGATCAATCCCAATCCCTTCACCACGCGGCCCGAAATCGAGGGCACCTTCGGCGTGGTCACCTCGACCCATTGGATCGCCACGGCCGTCGGCATGGGCATCCTCGAGAAGGGCGGCAATGCCTTCGATGCCGCCGTAGCGACAGCCTTCACGCTGCAGGTAGTCGAGCCGCATCTCAACGGCCCTGGCGGCGATGTGCCGGTCATTGTCTATGACGTGAAGCGCGGCAAGCCGGAGGTCATTTGCGGCCAGGGGCCGGCGCCGGCCGGCGCCACCATCGCGCATTACCGCGCGCTCGGCCTCGACATGGTGCCGGGCACCGGTCTGCTGGCGGCTTGCGTTCCCGGCATGTTCGACGCCTGGATGCTGCTTTTGCGCGACTACGGCACCATGCATATCGGCGATATGCTGGCGCCGGCGATCTTCTACGCCCGCCGCGGCCATCCGCTGGTCGAGCGGGCGAGCGCGACCATCGCCGCGGTGGAAGACCTGTTCCGCCGCTACTGGCCGACTTCGGCGGCTGTGTATCTGCCGGGCGGCAGCGTGCCCGAGCCGGGCGTGCTGTTCACCAACGTTACGCTCGCCGATACGTACATGCGAATGACGCGCGAAGCCGAAAGCGCCGGCGGCGACCGCGCAAAGCAGATCGAACAGGCCCGCAAAGTCTGGTCGCAAGGCTTCGTTGCCGAGGCGATCGACAAATTCTGCCGCACGCAGGAGGTGATGGACACCAGCGGCGTGCGCCATCGCGGCGTGCTCACCGGCGAGGATATGGCGCGCTGGCAGCCGCGCATCGAAGCGCCGGCGACGCTGGAGTACGGCGACTACACGGTTTGCAAATGCGGCCCTTGGAGCCAAGGCCCGGCCATGCTGCAGCAACTCGCGCTAATGAAGCAGTTTAATCTCGGTCGTGTCGATCCGACCGACGCGGACTTCATCCACACGCTGGTCGAGTGCTCGAAGCTCGCTTACGCCGACCGCGACAAGTTCTACGGCGATCCGGACTTTGTCGAGGTGCCGCTTCAGAGGCTCCTCTGCGACGCCTATAACGCCGAGCGCATAAAACTCGTCGGCGCGCGCGCTTCGCTCGAGCAGCGGCCGGGCACGGTCGGAAATTTCGGCAAGCAGCTTGCTGTGCGCGTCGCCGGCCGCGCGCCCCAAGCGGCGGGCGCCGGCGAGCCGACGGTGGGCAAGCTGTGGACGCACGACGACATGCACGACCCGAGCGTCATCATCGACGATGCCAGGCTTGATCGGGCCGGCGCCATGCGCGGCGACACCGTGCATTTCGATATTATTGATGAAGCCGGCAACATGGTGTCGTCAACGCCATCGGGCGGCTGGCTGCAGTCCTCGCCGGTGATCCCGGAGCTAGGTTTCTGCCTCGGCACGCGCGCGCAGCAATTCTGGCTCGACGCGGCGCATCCGGCCGCGCTCGGTCCCGGACGGCGTCCGCGCACGACGCTGACGCCGTCTTTGGCGTTGCGCGGCGGCGAGCCCTATCTCGCCTGGGGCTCGCCCGGCGGCGACCAACAGGACCAGTGGATCGCGCAGTTCTTCCTCCGCCACGTGCACGCCGGCATGAACTTGCAGGAAGCGATCGACGCGCCGGCGTGGCATTCGGAGCACTTCGCGGCGTCGTTCTGGCCGCGCGAAGCACGCCCTGGCGTGCTGGTGCTCGAATCGCGCGTGCCCGCAGATACCGTCAAGGAATTGCGCGCCCGCGGCCACATCGTTGAGATCGGGCCGGCTTGGTCGGAGGGCCGGCTGACGGCGGCCTCGCGTGTCGGCAAGCGCCGCCGGGCGGGCGCCAATCCGCGCGGCATGCAAGGCTACGCCGCGGGCCGTTGATCGGAGCGACATATGCCAGGCTTCGATTTCACCGGCCGCACGGTATTCGTTGCCGGCGGCACCAGCGGCATCAATCTCGGCATTGCTGAAGCATTTGCTCAAGCCGGCGCCAGGGTCGCGGTGATGAGCCGCTCACCGCAGAAGGTGGATGATGCCAAGCGGCGGCTGCAGACTTACGGCGGCGAGGTCGCTGGCTTTGCCGCCGATGTGCGCAATCCCGAAACGACAAGAGCCGCGTTGAAAGCGACATATGATACGCTGGGCGCGATCGATGTTCTAATCTCGGGCGCCGCTGGCAATTTTCCCGCGGCTGCGCTCGACATGTCGCCGAACGGCTTCAAGGCCGTCGTCGATATCGACTTGCTCGGCACGTTCAACGTGTTACGGCTTGCGCACGAGTATCTGCGCAAGCCGGGCGCTTCGATCGTCAACATCTCAGCGCCGCAGGCAGTCGTCCCGATGGCACTGCAAGCCCATGTTTGCGCCGCCAAGGCCGGCGTCGACATGCTTACGCGGGTGCTGGCGATCGAGTGGGGCGGCGACGGCATCCGGGTCAATTCTGTGATCCCCGGCCCGATCGAGAGCACCGAGGGCATGGCGCGCTTGGCGCCGAGCGCGGAAGCGATGCAAGCGGTGGCGAGCGCGGTTCCGCTTGCGCGGCTTGGCAGCAAACAGGATGTTGCAAACCTGGTGCTGTTCCTGGCTTCGCCGATGGCGTCCTACATTACCGGCGCAATCATCCCGGTCGATGGCGGCTGGAGCGCCAATGGCGTCGGCGGTCTCGCTCCGCCGGCAGACAAGCATCATTCCCCGCCGCGATAGAAGGCTGCGGCGTCGGCGCTGAAGGCTTTGCGCGATTGCGGGTCGAGATAGACCATGTGGCCGCCGCGGTAGAGCTTGAACTGCACGCGCCCGGGCGGCTCGAACGCCGGAAGGTGTTGGAGCACGTAGCGCGTCATCGCAAAGGGCGTGACCATGTCGGAGCGCCCCTGCGCGATCAGCAGACGGAACGTGGGGGTGAAGGCCAGCATTTCCCGCAGATCGGTTTCCGCATCGGCCTGCATCCGGCCGCCCTGCCAGTCCCACTGATGGACGGCATCGGGCGCCAGCAGCACATAGGTCATCTCGGTCTTGAAGCCGAGTTCGTTGCGCGCATAGGCGGCCATGGCGCCGCCATAGGCACGCGCAAGGCTATCGAGGATCGGATCGCCGCCGCGCGCAGTTCGCAGTTCGGGGAAAGGATCGTCGACTACGAAATTCGCGTCATAGTGGCTGACCACTTTGCCGGGCCCGCGCAGTGTCTTTACATAGGCGTTGGTGATAAAGCCGCGCGTTTGTTTCACCGTGTCGAGCGGCAGCCCGCTCAACTGCGCCACGCGTTCGTAGAAGGCGTTCGCCTTGTCGCCTTGCGGCGGCGGCCCGGCCAATGTGGTGAGATAGTCGGTGAGGGCGAATTTATCCGCCGCGGCAAGCACTGTATCGTTGAAGGCGTGCTTGCGCTCGAGTGTCGCGGCCGCGAGCGACGGCAACGTGAGCGCCGAGCGCAGAGCCGAACTATCGTCGCCGAATGTCAGCCATCCTTCCAGCAGCGGCGACAGCATGAGAATGCCGGAAATTGTGATGCCCTGCTCGCGTTGCAAGGCGCGCGCCGTCTTGGCGGCGCGGAAGCCGCCATAGCTCTCGCCCAGCAGATATTTCGGCGAGGCGGCGCGGTTGTTCTTGTCGATGTAAAGCGCGACAACCTTGGCCATGGCATCGGCATCGGCGCGCACGCTCCAGAAGTGCTTGGTGTCGTCCGGCTTGACCGTGCGGCTCCAGCCGGTTCCGATCGGGTCGACCAGCACCAGATCGGTGAACCTGAGCCAGGTATCGGGATTGTCGTGCAACTCGGCCTGTGCCGGCTCGCGGTTGTCGGAGCCGAGATCGACGACGCGCGGACCGACCAAGCCGAGATTAAGGAATGCGGACGCCGCCCCCGGGCCGCCGTTGAACACGAAAGTCAGCGGCCGATTGGCGCCCGCGTCCTTCGCAATATAGGCGACATAAAACACCGAAGCGGTCTGATCGCCGGATTGGTCAAAGAAAGGCAAAGTGCCGGCGGTCGCGGTATAGGCGAGTTTGCTGGACGGCGTATCGATCGAATGCTGGGTGACCGCGTCGGCCGGCAGCAGACGCAATACGCCTTTGCCAAGTGCGTGATGCTGAGCCAGTGTTTCCCTATTCGGAGAAGGCTGTTTTTCTTGCGCCCCGGCGGACGTGATGGCTCCAGCCGCAACAAGCACGAGGACAAGACGCAAAGCTGAAATGGATTTCATGGCAATCCTGCTGTTGGCTAGACTCGTCGGACGCTAGCACGCCTGCGGGCCGATATAGGCCGGTTGCAATGTGGGCTTTGTGGGGCGGACGGCACCATAGTTCTTCCCGCTTACTCATCAGGATTGCATGGCGGATGAGGACTTTACCGCATTGCGGAAATCGCTTGGCCGGGCATCGGCTGGAATCGGCTAGGCACACATATCGATTTATGCAACTCTTGCGGCGATTGTGTCACACAGAGATCGGGGGAAAACTTCCATGAAGAGGCGTGATTTTCTTAAAGCCTCGGCCGCTTTGGCCGGGGCCGCTGCAACGAATGGGTTTTCTTGCGTCGAGTTCGCCGGCGCGGCGCCGATCGAGCCGCCGGTCGTGGACAAGCTATCCGTCCGCATACTGATCGATCTTACCCACAACATCTTCCTGCGTCCGACGACAGTTAATCGTGTCGCGCTCAAACCGGCGCCGCCCTCGCAGGACTTCACCAAGGAACTGCACACGCAATGGGGCCTGTCGCTGTTCCTTGAATCGGAGAAAGCGGGCCAGCGCCGTAGCCTCATGCTCGATTACGGCTACACGCCGGAGGCGCTGCTCAATAATTTCGAGATTATCGGTGTCGACGCCAAGAAGATCGATGCGCTGATCGTGAGCCACGGCCACTTCGATCATTACGGCGGCTTGATCGGATTCTTGGACAAGTACCGCAGCTCGCTTCCGGCGGACGTCAAGCTTTTCGCCGGCGGTGAGGACAACTTCTGCCACCGCTTGGTGCGTACCGGAAAGCCGGGCGTGTTCAGCGATTTCGGCTATCTCGACCGCAACGCGCTGGCGGCCCGCAAGGTTGGCGTCGTGCTATGCGAGAGCCCGACCATCATCGAAGGTCATGCTTTCACCACGGGACAGATCAAGCGCGAAACCGATGAAAAGATCCTGCCCAATACGCTGGAACAATCCGGCATCAAGGACGGATTGGGCTGCGACGCCTCCCATTACATGCCGGCCGAGCTGCAAGGAAAGGTTATTGCCGACGAGCATTACCACGAGCACGCCACCTGTTTTAACGTGAAGGATCGCGGCATCGTGGTGATTTCGTCGTGCAGCCACCGCGGCATCGTCAACGCCGCCAAGCAGGCCATACAAGTGGCGGGCGGTGCGAAGCTGCACGCGCTGATCGGCGGCTTCCACCTCGGGCCGGCGCCGATGGATTATACCAAGCACATCGTGTCGGAGATCAAGGAGCTCGGTCCCGATGTGGTGGTGCCGATGCATTGCAGCGGCCAGAACTTTGTCGAGGCCATGCAGGCGCTCGCGCCCGATCGGCTGTTGGTTGCTTCGGCGGGAGCGCAGCTGATATTTGGCGCGTAATGGCTACGCGCCGCTCCGCGAGGAGAGCGGGGTCGACAATCCCGCTCTGCCTTGCCGTTGTGTGTTGGTTTTTGGGCGGCGCCGGCGCGCTCGCCGGCGCTCAGGAGCCTGACCCCAACGCAGCCGCGCGGCTGATGGACGACTTGATGTGGGGCCGCGGACATGTCGGCGGCCCTTTTCAGTTGACCGATCACACCGGGAAAATACGCAGCGACGCTGATTTCCGCGGCAAGCTGCTGCTGGTCTATTTCGGCTATACTTATTGTCCGGACGTCTGCCCGGCCGACCTTTTGCAGATCAGCCTGACGCTCGACCAATTGGGCCAGGCGGCGAGCGAGGTGCAGCCGTTGTTCATCACGCTCGACCCGGAACGGGATACGCCTGCCGTTCTCGCGCAATATGTTTCGTCATTCCATCCGAGCATCATCGGGCTGACCGGCACGCCGGAGCAGATACAGGCGGCGGCGGCCGCGTACAAGGTCTACTATGCCAAATACACGCCCCCCGATGGCGGCGTGTACCTGATCGACCATTCCGGATTTACCTATCTGATGGATAGAACCGGAAAATATCTCGGTTTCTTTCCGCCGGGGACGCCGGCAAATCGGATGGCTGAAATCATTCGCCCGTTTCTAATGTCACATTGAGCGACCGGCCAGCTCGGGCAGGGTCCGCGCGCGGAATATGATCCGTCAAGCAAGTTTTCCGAAGCGCTAGCGGCGACGGAAATTCGGGCGACGCTGCTGCGGGGCTGCGGCTGGCGCCTCGCCCTTGTGGCGGAAGCTGATGCGCCCGCGGTTGAGATCATAGGGCGACATTTCGACGATCACCCGGTCGCCCACGCCGGTGCGGATGCGGAACTTGCGCATCTTGCCGGCCGTATAGGCGAGCACCTCGTGCTCGTTGTCGAGCTTCACGCGGAAATTGCCGTCCGGCAAGACTTCGGTCACCGTACCGTCGAACTCCAGCAGTTCTTCTTTCGCCATTCAGTCCTCTCCCGGTCGCGTCAACTCTGCCCACGAATGCCGGCGTTGCGGCGCGGCTCGTGCGGGCGCTGCATAAATCTAACATTTCCCAAGCCGCTTGGCTCCTCCCTCGTGCGCTCTTGGCGGGGGGCATGCGAGCGGGGAGCGCGCTGGCTCTTGGCGTTCCGGTGCGGCCCTTGCTTTCCGCGCTGCTCCGGGCGCCCATCGTGCCGATTGGCGCCGTGATGCGGATTCGGACGGTGGCTGGACCGCGCCCCGGTGCGCCGATCGGTAGCCGGGATCGCCATCCGGATCAGGCGCTCGATATCGTGCAGGAAAGGCGCTTCATCGTGGTCGCAGAACGAGATCGCCACGCCCTCGGCGCCGGCGCGCGCAGTGCGGCCGATGCGGTGGACGTAAGATTCCGGGATATTCGGCAAATCGTAATTGACGACGTGACTGATGCCGTCAACGTCGATGCCGCGGGCGGCGATGTCGGTGGCGATCAGCGTGCGCAATTTGCCTTCACGGAACGCCGTCAGCACGCGCTCGCGCTGATTCTGCGATTTATTGCCGTGGATCGCCTCGGCCGCATGTCCGGCCTTTTGCAAGCCGCGCACAACCTTGTCGGCGCCGTGCTTGGTGCGGGTAAACACCAGCACCCGTTCGACCGGCTCGCTTTTGAGCACCTCGGCGAGTAGCGCCGGCTTCGAGGCTTTTTCGGTGAGGATCACGCGCTGCTCGACGCGCTCGGCCGTCGTGGCCTGCGGCGTCACCGCGACGCGCGCCGGGTCGCGCAGCATCTCGGCCGCGAGCCTGGCGATCTCCTGCGGCATGGTGGCCGAGAAAAACAACGTTTGCCGTTCCTTGCCCAGCATGGCCACGATACGCCGGATGTCGTGGATGAAGCCCATGTCGAGCATGCGGTCGGCCTCATCGAGCACCAGCACCTCGACCCGATCGAGGCGCAAGGCGCGCTGGTTGACCAGATCGATCAGGCGGCCAGGCGTCGCCACCAGCACGTCGACGCCGTGCGCCAGCGAACGGATTTGTTTGTTGATCGGCACGCCGCCGATCGCAAGCGCGATGGCGAGCGGACGGATGTGCCGGCCGTAGGCGCGGAAGCTGTCGGCGATCTGGCCGGACAATTCGCGCGTGGGCGAAAGCACCAGCACGCGACATGCCTTGCGTTCGGGGCGCAGCCGCTTGCTATGCAGGTGATTGAGGATAGGCAGCGCGAAGGCCGCCGTCTTGCCAGTGCCGGTTTGCGCAATGCCGATGACGTCGCGGCCTTGCGCGGCGAGTGGGATGGTCTGGGCCTGGATCGGGGTGGGGGTGAGGTATTTTTCTTCCGCGAGGGCGCGGAGGATCGGCTCTGCGAGGCCGAAATCGTTAAATGAAGTCAAAAGGTCTCTTTCTCATGTGACGAAACGACCGGCGCGCTGGTGCGGGCGGCGGAATCGCGGGCTTCAAGACATCCCGCGTTGCCAGGGTTGTCGATCGGTTGGGAGGAACGGAAGAGGCGGGGCGAAATTCGTTTGAAAGAGTTTCGTGCACGCAGCCCGCAAACCCGGGATCGGGTCATTCGTCCATTGCGGTTCATATGACAGATGGTGGTGGTCTTTTCAAGGCAGGGATATCCGATAGTTCTGCCGAATGATGAACAAATCGCCCGAAGGTCGTCCGGGGAGGCTAGCAAGGGCCGGCCCCGGAACGGCAGGCAGATGCGATAGACAAGGCGCTTTAGATCGAGGAATGTCGGCCTCTAAAACGCAGTTCTCAGCCGCAAAAGCTGTTCGGAGCGTCGAAATGCCATTTCCCCGGGCCTCCCAGGCTCTTTCCCGCTTTACCGTGCTCGATCTTACGCGCGTGCGCTCGGGGCCGACCTGCGTGCGTCAGCTTGCCGATTGGGGCGCCAACGTCATCAAGATCGAGCAGCCGCCGCACCTGGAGAAAGGCGAGGGGCCGGGCGGTCCACGCGAAGGCCCGGATTTCCAGAACCTGCACCGCAACAAGCGCAGCATGACGCTCGACCTCAAATCGCCGCAGGGGCTCGCCGCCTTCAAGCGCATGGTCGAGAAGGCCGACATCGTGGTCGAGAATTACCGGCCCGACGTGAAAGACCGGCTCGGCATCGATTACGAGACGCTGAAGAAGATCAACAAGCGCATCATCCTCGCCAGCATTTCCGGCTTCGGCCAGGACGGCCCCTATCGCGACCGCCCCGGCTTCGACCAGATCGCCCAAGGCATGGGCGGGCTGATGTCGATCACCGGAATGCCGGGGCAGGGGCCGGTGCGGGTCGGCATCCCAATCGCCGATTTGACCGCAGGCCTATTCTGCGCGCTCGGCATCATGGTGGCGTTGCTCGAGCGCGAGGTTTCCGGCGAGGGCCAGTGGATCACCACGTCGCTCTTGCAGGCGCAGATTTTCATGCTCGATTTTCAGGCCGCGCGCTGGCTGCAAGCGCACGAGGTGCCCAAGCAGGCCGGTAACAATCATCCCACCAGCATCCCGACCGGCGTGTTCAAGACCAGGGACGGCCACATCAATATCGCCTGCACCGGCCAGGTGATGTGGGAGCGCCTGTGCCAGACCATTGGCGCCCCCGAACTGATCGATCATCCCGACTACAAGACCGGCGCGTTGCGCTCGAAGAACCGCGACGCGCTCAATGCCGCGATCGACAAGTGCACGGTCGCCAAGACCAGCGCCGAATGGATCGATGCCATCAACAAGGCCGGCGTGCCCTGCGGGCCGATCTACGCGATCGACCAGATGTTCGGCGATCCGCAAGTTCGGCATCTCGGCATCGCGCAAAGCGCCAAGCGGCCGGACGGCAGCGAGGAAACCTTCGTCGGCCAGCCGGTGTCGCTGTCGCGCACCTCGAGCCGGATCGTGGCGACGCCGCCCGAGCTCGGTCAGCACACCGACGAGGTGCTGAAGGAGTTCGGTTTCGCCGAAGGTGAGATCGCCGAGTTGCATCGGGCAATGGCGGTGTGATGAGAAACATGACGCAACCACCCTGTCATTCCAGGGCGCTCGCCGAGCGAGCGAACCCGGAATCCAGCGGCGAGTTCCGGGCGTGTTGCTGGATTCCAGGTTCGCGCCTTCGGCGCGCCCCGCAATGACCGGTTTCAATGCAAAGATTGCATGAGGATGGATGCCATGAACGCGCCGATTAAAACCGACAAAATGCTGTCCCGCAAGGAAGGCGGTGTCGGCTATCTGATCTTCAACAATCCGGAGCGCCACAACGCCGTGTCGCTGGAAATGTGGGAGGCGGCCTCCGGCTTCCTCGCCGACTTCGCCGCCGACAACTCGGTACGCGTGGTGGTGCTCACCGGCGCCGGCGGCAAGGCTTTCGTTTCGGGCGCCGACATTTCCAAGTTCGAGAGCGAGCGTTCCAACAAGGAGGCGATCGACCGCTACAACGAGGCGGTCGATAAGGCCAATACCGCGGTTTACGAATTTCCCAAGCCGACCATCGCCATGATCCGCGGCTACTGCATCGGCGGCGGCGTGGGGCTCGCGCTCTGCTGCGACCTGCGCATCTGCTCCGACAATTCCAAGTTCGGCGTGCCGGCAGCCAAGCTCGGCCTCGGCTACGGTTTCAAAGGCATCAAGAAGCTGGTCGACGTGGTCGGCCCGTCATTCGCCAAGGAAATCTTCTACACCGCGCGCCAGTTCACCGCCGCCGAGGCGCTGGCCATGGGCCTGGTCAATCGCGTGCTGCCCGACGTGGAGGTGGAGAAATACGTCAAGGATTACGCCAACACTATCAGCGGCAACGCGCCACTGACGGTGAACTCGGTCAAATATATCGTCGGCGAGGTGGTCAAGGACGCAAGCGAACGCAACCTGCAGAAATGTGCCGACCTCGTGGCGCAGTGCTTCGCCAGCAACGATTATACCGAAGGACGCAAGGCCTTCATGGAGAAGCGCAAGCCGGCGTTCACAGGAACATGATCTGCCTCTCCCCGCGGGGCGGGAAGAGGTTTGGGTGAGGGGCGCTTAGACAAGCGGCGAGAAAACCAAAAAAACCCTTCACCCGGCCGCCTTCGGCGGCCGACCTTTCCCCGCACGCAGGGAGAGGTGGACGATAAGGGGAGGAAACGCGTGGCGTCGGTTGAGTTGCGCAACTTGACCAAGCGATATGGCAGCAATGCCGTGGTCGACGATGTGTCGCTCACCATCGAGCACGGCCATCTCGTCTGCCTGCTCGGGCCCTCGGGCTGCGGCAAGACCACGACGCTGCGGCTGATCGCCGGCTTCGTCGAGCCGAGCGCGGGCGAAATCCGGGTCGGCGACAAGCTCATTTCCTCGCCCGCGCAGACCGTGCCGCCCGAGCGGCGCAACATGTCGATGATCTTCCAGAGCTACGCGCTGTGGCCGCACATGACTGTCGCCGAGAATATCGTCTACGGCCTCAAGCTGCGCAAATTGAACCGCGACACCATCGCCGAGAAACTGAACGCCATACTCGCGACCACGCGCCTCGCGCTGCTCGCGGAGCGCTATCCCGGCGAATTGTCGGGCGGCCAGCAGCAGCGCGTCGCGCTTGCCCGCGCGCTCATTGTCGAACCGGAGACGCTGCTGCTCGACGAGCCTTTGTCGAATCTCGACGCCAATCTGCGGGAAGAAATGCGCTTCGAGGTGCGCCGCCTGCACGACGCCTATCGTTACACCACCGTCTACGTCACCCACGACCAGTCCGAGGCGATGACCACCGCCGATCTCATTGCCGTGATGAACGCCGGCAAGATCGAGCAGGCCGGCTCGCCGGAGGAGGTCTACGATCGGCCTCGCTCGGAATTCGTCGCCCGCTTCATCGGCTCAAGCAACGTGATCAAGGGCAAAGCCCTGGACGAATCGCGCATCGAGTTTGCCGGCACCGCGCTGCGCTGCGTCGGCGGCAAGCTCAAGCAGGGCGTCGACACGGCGGTCTCGATCCGTCCGCATGATGTCAAGATTTCCGCGAAAGAATCGCCGGAGGCGGAAAACGTAGTTGCCGCCAACGTACAACGGCAGGTCTTTCTCGGCGATCGGCGGGACTATATGGTTGAGCTCAAGGATGGCACGCAGCTGCGCGTCGTCACCGCCGCCGGCGAATCGATTGCGCTGGGCGGTGCGGTCTGGCTGCATTTGCCGCCCGATCATTGCCGGGCGCTGACAGGGTAGCGCACTTCGCCGCGGGAATAACAATATCGGAAAATCAGGGAGGTAAATTCGATGCTAAATCCAAAATTCTCACGCCGCGACCTGTTGGTCGGATCGAGCGCGCTCGCCATAGGCGGCACCTTTGCTACTCGCGTGATGTCCGCGGCGCCGCCGCCGAGCGCGGTCACGCCCGAGCTAATCGCTGCGGCCAAGAAGGAAGGCAAGGTCGTCTGGTACACCTCGATCGACCTCAAGGTAGCCGAGGAAATCGCCAAGACTTTTGAGGTCAAATATCCCGGCGTGTCCGTGCAGGTCGAGCGTACCGGCGCCGAGCGGCTGCTGCAGCGTATCGGCCAGGAATATGCCAGCAACATTCACGCCGTCGATGTCGTCAATTCGTCGGACGCCTCGCATCTCGTCTATTGGAAAGACAAAGGCTGGCTGGCGCCCTATGTCCCGGAAGACGTGGCGAAATTTTATCCGCCCGAGCACAAGGATCCCGACGGCACCTATGCCAGCTTCCGGATTTTCCTGTGCATCATCGCCTACAACACCAGCCTGGTGAAAAAGGACGAGGCGCCAAAGAGCTTTGCTGATCTGCTGCTGCCGAAATGGAAGGGCAAGATTGTCAAAGCGCATCCTGGCTATAGCGGCACGATCCTCACCGCGACGTTCCAGATGGCGCGCGATCTCAGTTGGGACTATTTCGAGAAGCTCGCCCAGCAGAACGTGCTGCAGGTGCAGTCCGCCGCGGTGCCGCCCAAGAAGCTGGCGCTCGGCGAGCGCGCGGTGCAGGCGGACGGCGTCGAATATCTGATCCTTAAGGAAAAGGAATCCGGCCAGCCGGTCGAGCCCGTCTACGCCACCGAGGGCACGCCGCTGATTGTCGGGCCGAACGGCATCTTCAGGGCGGCGCCTAACCCGAACGCGGCGCGGCTGTTCCAGAGCTATTGCTTCACCCCGGACTGCCAGCAAGTCAACGTCAACATCGGTGGCCTTCGTTCCGCCCATCCGCAGGTCAAGGACAAGCCCGGCCGCACGCCGCTCAAGGACATCAAGCTGATGAAGGACGATCCGGCCGGCGTGTTGAAGCATGCCGAGGAGATCAAGGCGCATTACGTCAAGCTGTTCCATGTGTAATGACGGCAGCGACCTTGCCGCGAGTACGTATTCCCTCTCCCCGCTTGCGGGGAGAGGGTGGCGAGGCGAGCAGCGCGAGCCGAGCCGGGTGAGGGGGCGTTGCGATCCGCTCAGAATGTTGGCAAGGCCCCCTCACCCGCCCGCCTTCGCTAAAGCTTCGGCGGGCGACCTCTCCCCGCAGGCGGGGAGAGGTGAAAGGAAGCAATTTGCGGGTCGAGTACAGGGCTCCGTACCATGACCACGCTCGCCACCGCTGCTCCGATCGAGAGACGACGCTTCGGCTTCGATCTCTCCAAGCCGGTGCTGCTGCTGTTTGCCGCCATTTTGTGCGTGCTGATTGTGCTGCCGTTGTCGTGGCTGATCTACTATGCCTTCACCGACAAGACCGGCGCCTTCACCATCGCCAACTTCCACCGCCTGGTGGCCGATGCGGCCTATCTCGATCCGTTGCTGACCACCTTCGAGCTTGCCACCTTCTCCGCCATCATCTGCTGCGCGGTGGCGGCGCCGATGGGCTGGCTGGTGGCGCGCACCGACATGCCGCTGCGCCGTACCGTGCGCCTGCTGGTCACCGCCTCGTTCGTGACGCCGCCGTTCCTCGGCGCCATCGCCTGGGAATTGCTGGCGGCGCCCAACAGCGGACTGCTCAATCAGCTGTTTCGCGACCTGACGGGAGCGGAAGCAAGCGAGCATTTGCTCAACATCTACTCGTTTCCGGGGCTCGCCTTCGTCATCAGCTGCTACACGTTCCCTTACGTGTTCGTGCTGGTCTCAAACGCGCTCGACCGCACCCCCGGCGATCTCGAGGATGCCTCCGCCATACTCGGCGGCAAAACCTGGGACACCGCGCGGCGCATCACCATCCCGCTGGCACTGCCGGCGCTGCTTGCCGGCGCGCTGGTTGCGTTCCTGCAGGCGATGACGCTGTTCGGCTCGCCGGCCATCCTGGCGATGCCGGCCGGGTTCCACACCATGACCACCAAGATCTGGAGCCTATTCCAGTTTCCGCCCAAGCCGGAACTTGCCGCCGCCGCCTCGCTGCCGCTGCTGATCCTCACCGTCATCCTGCTCCGCGCCGAGCACATGGTTCTCGGCCGGCGCGGCTATTCGGTGGTCGGCGGTAAGAACAGCGAGCCGCGCGTCGTCCGGCTCGGCGGCTACAAATGGATGGCGCTTGGCTTGAGCATGCTGGTGCTGATGTGCCCGGTGTTCCTGCCCTATTTCGCGCTGCTCAATGCGACCTTCTCCAAGCTCGCCTCGCATATGGTCAGCGTGAACAATTTCACGTTGCGCAACATCCATTTCGTTTTCTTTGAGCTGTCGGCGACTTCGCTCGCCATCAAGAATACGTTCATCCTCAGCATTCTCGCCGCCACGCTCGGCACTGTTCTCGCCGTCGTGGTCAGCTACATCACCGCACGCCAGGCGGTGACCGGACATCGCGCGCTGGGGTTTCTCGCCACGGCGCCGGTCGCCATTCCCGGCATTGTGCTCGGCGTTGGGCTGTTCTTCAGTTATACGCGTCCGCCGCTCGTGCTCTACGGCACTTTGTGGATTCTGCTGATCGCCTATGTCACGCTCGCAATGCCGGCGGCCTATCAGCAGATGCAGTCGGCGTTCCGCAACGTGCACCCGGAACTGGAGGACGCCAGCCGCATCCTTGGCGCCACGCGGCTGCGTGCGCTTTGGCAGATCACCGCGCCGCTGCTGCGCACCAGCGTGATCGCCACTTGGTGCTTCATCTTCGTCGGCGTCATCCGCGAACTGTCGGCGGCGATCATGCTGTTCACCTCGCAGACCAAAGTGTTGTCTGTACTGATCTACGACCTCAACGAAAGCGGCGACCTTGCCGCCATCGCGGTGCTCGGCCTGCTCATGCTGTTGATCACCTTCGTCGTGGTGGGCCTCGCCAACACGCTGCGCGGGCGCGGCGGACGCCGTCTTGCGGGCGGGTGATCCTGTGAGCGAACTGCCCAAGATTTCCGTCGCCGAGCATCTTGCCGCGCGCATCGCTGCGCTCGACGCCAAGGCCTTGCCGCCCGCCGTCCGCCGCAAGTGCGAGGATCTGCTGGTCGACGTCGTCGGCCTCTGCGTCACCGCGCGCAACGAAGACTACATTACGAGCGCGCTCGCGGGCCTCGACGACGACGGCCCCTGCACCGTCATCGGTCACGCTCGCACCTTGAGCGCCGCCGGCGCCGCATTCCTCAACGGCACGGCCGCACATGGCGAGGACTTCGACGATACTTTCGAGGGCGGCCCGGTGCATGCCGGTGCGGTGGTGGTGCCGGCCGTGCTGGCGGCTTGCGAGCGGCACCGGCCGGACGGCGCCGCCGCTCTGCTCGGCATCGCGCTCGGCGCCGAGGTGATGTGCCGGCTCTCCACGGTGGTGCCGAAGGCCGTGCATAAGGCAGGTTTCCACCCGACCGCGATCTTCGGCTGCATGGGCGCTGCCGCCGGGGCAGGCGTCGCTCTCGGCCTTACGCCCAAGCAGATCGTCGATGCGCTCGGCATCGCCGGCAGCATGGCGAGCGGCATCATCGAGTATCTCGCGGAGGGCGCCTGGACCAAGCGGCTGCATCCCGGTTGGGCCGCGCAATCCGGTATTCGCGCGGCGCTTCTGGCGCGCGGCGGCTTCTTTGGGCCGCGCACGGTGTTCGAGGGCGTGCATGGGCTGTTCAACGCATTCGCCCATACGACCGAGGGCGACTACGGCGCTCTGATCGGCGATTTCGGCACGCACTGGGCGATCGAGACGCTCGCCTTCAAGCCCTATCCCTGCGGGACCATGGCGCATCCTTATATCGACTGCGCCCGACGGCTTGCTGCAAGCGGCATCAAGCCCGGCGATGTCAAAGAACTCGTGTGCGAGGTCGCGGAAGGCACCGTGCACCGGCTGTGGGAGCCGCTCGCCGCCAAGCAGCGCCCGCCCAACGGCTATGCGGCAAAATTCGCGACGCCTTTCATCCTCGCCAGCGGCTTTGTGCGCGGCAATGTCGGGCTCGATGCCTTCACCGACCAAGCAGTGCGCGATCCGGTCGTGCTCGCGCTGGCATCGAAGGTCAATTACATCATCGATCCAAATAATCCCTATCCGAACGGCTTCACCGGCCACATTCGCTGTGTGCTTAACGACGGCCGCGTGATGGAAGAGCGCCAGCCGCATTTCCGCGGCGGCGCCAGCGAGCCGCTGACGCGCGCCGACATCGAGGAGAAGTTCGCGCTCAACGCTCGGCACGGCGGTTGGGAGGATAAGCGCGCAAGGACGGTGCTTGCGCTGCTGGCAAAGCTTTATGATGGGAAGATCGATCTGAAGGAATTGCGGTGCTAATCGGTCACTCCGGGGCGCGAGGAAGTGGATGACTGAAGCCAATGAGCTCGCCGGCCAGGTCGCGATCGTCACCGGCGCCGGACGCAATATCGGGCGCGCCATCGCGCTGGCGCTGGCGCAAGGCGGCGCCGCAATCGTGGTGAACGTGCGCGCGAACCAAGCTGAAGCCGACGGCGTCGTGCGCGAGATCGAAGCAGGCGGCGGCCGGGCGGCAAGCGTGCTCGGCGATGTCGCCGATCCAGACACCGCGGCAAAGCTCGCCGACGCGGCGCTCAAAAAATTCGGTCGGATCGACATTCTTGTCAACAACGCGGCGCTGCGGCGGGAGAAGCCGATCGATCAGATGAGCTATGCCGAATGGCGCGAGGTGATGAGCGTCACCCTCGACTCCGCCTTTCACTGCGTGAAGGCCTGCTTGCCGGCATTGAAAAAGAATGGCGGCACGATCATCAATATTGGCGGCGTCAGCGCCCATCTCGGCTCGAAGAACCGCGCCCATGTGCTCACCGCCAAAGCCGGGCTGGTCGGCTTCACCCGCGCGCTCGCGCATGATCTTGCGGCCGACCGCATCACGGTCAATTGCGTCGCCCCGGGCCTGATCGAGACGACGCGCCCGGCTTCTTCGCCCAACCCGGCGCACCGCCTCATGCACGGCACCATCACCGGCGCGCCCGGCAAGCCGGAGGACGTTGCCGCCATGGTGCGGTTTCTCGCCGGCCCCGGCGGACGTTACGTCACCGGCCAGACAATTCACGTCAGCGGCGGGGCGTATTTAGGCGCGTAGCCATTCCGGGTTCGCGCTAACGCGCGCCCCGGACCGGGAGGGTGGCCGCACGCAGCCGAAAGTGCTAATCCACCGCCGAGAATTGTTCCGGGTAACAATGAGGACGCCATGTATTCCGAGCTTGCGCTTTATATCGACGGCAAATGGCTCAACGGCGAAGGCCGCAAGGGCGAGGACGTGATCAATCCGGCGACCGGCAAGACGCTGGCGCGTTTGCCCCACGCCACAACCGACGATCTCGACGCCGCGCTGGCCGCGGCCGAAAAGGGTTTCCAGGTCTGGAAGGCGACCTCGGCCTATGACCGCTCCAAGATCATGCGCAGGGCCGCCGATCTATTGCGCGAGCGCTACGACCACGTCTCCAAGGTGCAGACGCAGGAGCAGGGCAAGGTCTATGTCGAGTCGCGCGCCGAAGTGCTCACCTCGGCCGATATCATCGACTGGTATGCCGAGGAGGGCCGCCGGACCTACGGCCGCATCATTCCCGGCCGCCAGAAAGGCGTGCGCCAGCTGGTGGTGCAGGAGCCGGTCGGCGTGGTCGCCGCGTTCACGCCGTGGAATTTCCCGACGCTCACGCCGGTACGCAAGATTGCCGGCGCGTTAGCGGCCGGCTGCTCGATCATCATCAAGGCCTCGGAGGAGACGCCGGGCGCCTGCGTCGAGTTGGTGAAATGCTTTGCTGATGCCGGGCTGCCTGCCGGCGTGCTCAATCTGGTGTTCGGCGTGCCGGCCAATGTGTCGGAGCACCTGATCCCCTCGAAGATCGTCAAGAAGATTTCCTTTACCGGCTCGATCCCGGTCGGCAAGCATCTTGCCGGGCTCGCCGCCAAAGGCATGAAGCGCGCCACGATGGAGCTCGGCGGTCATTCGCCGGTCGTGGTATTCGACGACGCCGACCCCGATAAGGCTGCCGATACCATCGCCGCGTTCAAGTATCGCAATGCCGGCCAGGTCTGCATTTCGCCGACGCGCTTCTACGTGCAGGAGAAGAACTACAACAAGTTCCTCGCCCGCTTCACCGAATATGCCAAGGGCCTGAAGATGGGCGATGGACTGGAGAAAGGGATCACGCTCGGGCCGCTCGCCAATCCACGCCGGCTTGACGCCATGGAGACCTTCGTCAACGACGCCAAGTCACGCGGCGGCAAGGTCGTCACCGGCGGCTCGCGGCAAGGCAACCAGGGCTTCTTCTATCAGCCGACGGTGATCACCGACGTGCCGGACGATGCCAAGATCATGACCGAGGAGCCGTTCGGGCCGCTGGCGCCGATCGTGCCGTTCAAGACTTTCGATGAGGTGGTCGAGCGCGCCAATTCGCTGCAGTTCGGCCTCGCGGCCTATGCCTTCACCACTTCGGAGAAGAACGCGGCCGCGATCGGCGACGCATTGCAATCCGGTATGGTCGGCGTCAACAGCGTGATGATCTCGACACCGGAGACGCCGTTTGGCGGCGTCAAGGAGTCCGGCTACGGTTCTGAAGGCGGCATCGAGGGCCTGCAGGCCTATATGAACACCAAGTTCATCTCGCAGGGGTGAGGTTTCGCGCAAAGCGCTATGTATTCTGGTGTCATCGCCCGCGAAAGCGGGCGATCCAGTAATCACTGTGCGATCCGTGTCTACTGCGTCCTCCGCTTTCGCGGAGGACGACACTGAGTATTGCTACTTGCCCACCGCCGCCCGCCGGCACGCTTCCCAAACTTTTGCAGGCGTTGCCGGCATCTCCATGTGATCGGCGGCGCCGTAGGGGATCGCGTGCGATATCGCGTTCATCACCGCGGCGATTGCCGCCGTGGTGCCGGCTTCGCCGGTACCCTTCACGCCGAGCGGATTGCTCGTCGCCGGCACCAGATGCAGCGCCTCGCGCAATTCGATCGGCATGTTGTGCGCATGTGGCATGCCGTAATCCATGAACGAGCCGGCCACCAATTGCCCGCTGGCCGAATCGTAGATCGCATTTTCGGTCAGCGCCTGGCCGAGGCCGTTGGCGATCGAGCCCTGCACTTGGCCTTCGACCACCGTGAGGTCGAGCGGATTGCCGCAATCGTCGACCGCCGTATAAGTGACGAGATCGACAAAGCCGGTTTCGGGGTCGATCTCCACCTCGGCGACATGGCAGCCGTTGGGGAAGGCGAGCGGAGTGTCCGCCTTGTCCTTGGTATCGAGGGTTTCGCCCATTTCTTTGGCGCGTCGAGCGGTCTCGAACAGGGAAATCTTGCGGTCGGTGCCGACCACCTCGAAACTGCCGTTGCGATACTGAATATCCGACTCCGAGGCCTCCAGCGCTGCCGAGGCGAACTTCTTGCCCTTTTCTAGCATCACGTCGGCCGTGTGCACGATGGCGTTGCCGGCGCACATGGCCGAGCGCGAGCCGACCGAGGCAAAGCCGGTGAGCCCGAGGTCGGTGTCGCCGTGGCGGTGCTCGATCTTGGCCATGTCGACGCCGAGCTTGTCGGCGAGCAGATGGCCGAACACGGTGGCGTGGCCCTGACCCGTCGATTGCACGTTACAGCCAAGAATCAGCCGATCGTCGGCGGTGAAAGTCAGCGAGGCCTGCTCCAGCGGGATCGAGCCGGAATGCTCCAGCATGCAGGACACGCCGATGCCGCGGTATTTCTTGCGCCGCGCCGCCTCGCGCTTGCGTTTATTGAAATTGGCGTAGTCGGACAGCTTGAGCGCCTGCTCGACAATGCCGGGAAAATCGCCGCTGTCATAGACGTTGCCGACCGCCGTCTTGCAGGGGATCGAGGAGGGCGGAATGAGATTCTTCCGGCGTAGCCGCACCGGGTCCATGCCGATCGCCCGAGCAGCCTCCTCGACCACGCGCTCGAGCGCGTAATTCGCCTCCGGCCGTCCGGCCCCGCGGTAGGGCCCGATCGGCACCTTGTTGGTGAAATAGCAGATGACGCCGACGTCGATCTTGGGGATGCGGTACATGCCCGGCAGGCAGCGCGCGAAATTATTGGTGTTGATGCCGACGCCGGCTGTGCTCACATAGGCGCCCTGATTGCACAGATGGCGCACGCGCAGCGCCAGGAACTTGCCGTTGTCGTCGAGCGCGAGCTCGGCGTGGGTGATGGTATCGCGCGCCTGCGTGTCGGTGACAAAAGCTTCGGCGCGACTCGACTGCCAATGCACCGGGCGTGAGAGCTTGCGCGCCGCAATCAGCAGCGCGGGGTACTCGGGATAGAAAGGCGTCTTCATGCCGAAGGCGCCGCCGACATCTTCGGTCAGCACGCGCAGCTTTTCGTTCGGCACGCCCATGATGGCGGCACCTTGCGCGCGCATCGAATCGGCGCTCTGCGAGCAGGCGTGCAGCGTATAGCTGTCGGTTTCGGCGCTGTATTCGCCGGTTGCGCCGCGCGTTTCCATGGAGGCGACCACCAGGCGCTGATTGGCGACGGTCACGCGCGCGACGTGCGGCGCCTCAGCGATGATCTTCTCAACCTCGCGTTCGTTGTCCTCGCTCGGAACCGGGCCCGGCCAATCGACGATGACATTGCCGGGTGCCTCCGGGAAAAGCTGCGGCGCGCCGGCTTTGCTCGCGTCGGCAAGCTCGATCGCGGCCGGCAATTCCTCGTAGTCGACCCGCACAAGTTCGACGGCGTCCTGCGCGGCAGCGAGCGTCTCCGCCACCACCATGGCCACCGCCTCGCCGGCATACATCACCTTGTCGCCGGCGAGCGACGGGCGGAACGGCATCGCCATCTTGGTGCCGCCGCGGCCGACCACGGGCGGATGGCGCGAGACGCTGCCGATGCCGGCCGCCTTCATGTCTTCGGCGGTGAGCACCGCCAGCACGCCTTTTGCTTTGCGCGCCTCTTCGGGGCTTACGGAGAGAATGCGCGCACGCGCATGCGGCGAGCGTACAAAGGCGGCATAGGCCTGGTTCGGCGGGCGTGCATCGTCCATGAAATGACCGGCTCCGCGCACCAAAGCATCGTCCTCGACGCGCGGCTCGTCTCTCGGGCGGGCAGGGCTAGTCGCAGTCATGGGAAGGTCCGGCTTGGCGATGGGAGGGCCCCGTTTATAACCCAAAGTGAGGGGCGGGACAGGGCTTGCGCCGGCAGCGAGGGTGCGGCACTCAAGCGCTCTTGCCGCGCTGAAGGCCGGGTCAGCGAATGACCGCGGTCGTAATTTTCAGAGGACGAAATGAGCAAAGTGCGCACCATCGATACCCACACGCATGTTTTGACCGACGAAACGGCTGCGATGTTGCGCAAGGAGGCGCCCAAGGCTCCGGTCACCATCACGCCGATCGATGAAACCTCGGCGGTGCTCGACGTGGGCGAGACGACGTACAAACCGTTCCCGCGCGGAGGCTTCGACATCGAACGACGGCTGCGCGACATGGATGCGACTGGCGTCGACGTGCAGGTGCTTTCGGTCACGCCGCAGACCTACCTTTACAATCAGGATGCCGGGCTGACTGCGCTGACCGCCGCGCTGCAGAATGAGCAGATCGCCAAGCTGGTCAATGCGCACGCGGAACGCTTCTTGGGGATAGCGACTTTGCCGATGCAGGCGCCGGAAAGGGCGGCGGCCGAACTCACGCGCGCCATGACCAAGCTCGGCCTGCGCGGCGCGATGATCGGCTCCAACGTGATGGGCAAGAACCTCGACGACCCGAGTTTCGAACCGTTGTGGGCGGCCGCCGAGGAATTGGGCGCCTTCATGTTCATTCACCCGAACAATGTCGCCGGCGCCGACCGGCTGAAGTCATATTATCTCGGCAACCTGATCGGCAATCCGCTCGACACCACCATCGCCGCCGCTTGCCTGATATTTGGCGGCGTACTCGACCGGCATCCCAAGTTGAATATCTGCCTCGCCCATGGCGGCGGCTTCGTGCCTTATCAGGCCGGGCGTTGGACGCACGGCTGGGAGGTGCGGCCGGAGCCGAAGAAGAACGTCAAGCAAGTGCCGCGCGACATTATCGGCCGGTTTCTTTACGACACCATTTTGCATTCCGGCGAAGCGCTGGAATACATGATCGCGCGCGCCGGCGCCGATCACGTCGTACTCGGCAGCGACTACCCGTACGACATGGCCATGCTTGATTGCGTGGCGCATGTGAAAGCGCTGTCGATTTCCGACTCCGAGAAGGCCAGCATTCTCGGCGGGCGCGCGGATCAATTATTGACCGGTCAAATGCCATGAACGTGCAGGCGAGCGCCAAGGCCGGCCGCATTCCGGCCGGCGCGGTCAGCAGGCTGATCGTCGACGCGCTGGTGAAAAGCGGCCTGCCGGCGGACGATGCCGCGAAGGTCGCCGAACTGATGGTGGAAGCCGATCTTACCGGCGCCGACGCGCATGGCGTATTCCGGCTGCCGCAATATGTCACGCGGCTGAAGCTCGGCTCGACCAATCCGCGCCCCAACATCAAGGTTGAGCAAACCGCGCCGGCGACGGCGCTTGTCGACGGCGACAATGGCATGGGCCATCTCGTGGTGGCGCGCGCCGCCGAGACCGCGGTGACACTCGCGCGCGAATGCGGTGTTGCCTGGGTCGGCGTGCGCATGTCGAACCACGCGGGCGCCGCCGGCGTCTATGCCACGCTACCGCTGAAAGCCGACATGATCGGGCTCTACTCGGCGGTGGCCAACGCCAACCATATGCCGCTTGCCGGCGGTGCCGAGCCGCTGCTCGGCACCAATCCGCTGGCCATCGCGATTCCGGCCGGCGCTGAGCCGCCGCTGGTGCTCGACATCGCGACTTCGATCGTCTCCTACGGCACCATCAAGAATCACAAGCTGCTCAATCGCCCGCTGCACGACGACTGGATGATCGATCCCAAGACCGGCGAAGCCGTGACCGACCCGCAGAAGAGCGGCGAGGCGCTGCTCTTGCCGATGGGCGGCTACAAGGGCGCCGGACTTGCGCTGATGCTGGGCATGCTGGGCGGAACGCTCAACGGCGCGCTGTTCGGCCGCGACTGCGTCGATTTCAACGCCGAGCCGGGCAAGGTCACCAATACCGGGCAATTCGTGATCGCGCTCGATCCGGCGCGTTTCCAGACGCTCGAAAAATTCAAAGCGGAGGTCGACCGCCACATCCGCGAATTGCGCGCGTCAAAGACTTTGCCCGATCAGACCGTGCGGCTGCCCGGCGAGCAACGCGCCAAGCGCCGCGCCGACCGTCTAAAAAACGGCTTAGCCTTGCCGCCGGAATTGCTGGCACAACTCGACAAGCTGGCAGAAGAGCTGAGCATCGCACCGTTGGCGCAACGGTGATGCCCAAGATTGTTCTCGGCCGCCGTGCGGTGCGTCGAAGCCCATTTTGACAGCGAGGTGACAACCGCTGTGTTTTGAATCAATAACTTAGCCGTGTTTCCAAATTCAACTTCCGCTTGCTTTGCCTGTCGCGCTGGATCAAAATTGAGATCGGCGGGGCAAAACTCCTGAGCGGGGGGCGCCGGGCAGCTTCATCCGTCTGGTAGTTGCAACGTGACGGTCGATGATCTCGACCGCCCGGCAGCGTTCAATTGAAAACTCCTAAGTTCGGTAACCCGAAGCCCAAGGGGGGAATCATGCGAAAACTATCTTCACGTTTAATTCCACGCCTTCCATCCAAACAACGCCGGATAAAACTGACTTTACCGGTCTGCGCGCTCGCACTCGGTGTATGCACCCCGTTCACGGGGGCAGTCGCCTGCACGCCTACCGGCTTCGTGCGCGACAGCATCAATCTCACCGCCGCGCTGATCAATCCGCCGGGCCACGTCAGTGGCGACGTCGACGCGACCGGCTGCAACATCGGCATCTATTATTCCAGCGGCTTCCACGGCCGTGTGAGGTTTGCCAACATTCACGGCGCCAACTACTTCGGCATCGTCAATGACGGTGCCGACGTCCACATCCACGACTCGAGCATATCCGAGATCGGCGAAAAACCGTTCAACGGCACCCAACACGGCGTGGCGATCTACTTCGCATTCGGCACGAACGCGAAGGGGAATATCCACGACAATCTAGTCTGGGACTATCAGAAGGGCGGCATCGTCGTTAACGGTCCCTACGCGAAGGCCAGTATTGAACGGAATACGGTCATCGGTCTGGGCCCTGTGAACTTCATCGCCCAGAACGGCATCCAGGCCGGATACGGCGCGGACACTGAAATCGATCAGAACCTGGTGAGCGGAAACTCCTATACCGGCGCCAGTCAAACAGCGAGCGGCGGCATTATTTTGGTCGGTGGTGACTGCTACGGAGGTGACGCAACAGTATCGACCGATGTCCATCAGAATACGGCATTAGGTAACGACGTCGGCGTCTGGTTCAGTAATCTCGACGCCAGCTGCAACCAGTTGTCGACGCCGACGCGTGACAGCGCGCTCGGCAACGCACTCATCAACAATGCAATCAACAACACGACCGGCAACGGCCCAACCCAAGGCTATCAGGCCGGCATCTCGGATCAGGGCGATCTCGACAAAATCGAGAACAATTATATCTGCGGGCCGGGATATGCGCCGCCGGGGAACGCGTCAGCGGCGTTGTTCGACATCGATGTGACGGCTACGAACAATCCAAAGGTCAAGAACAACAATACCTGCTCGGCCTCGTCTACAAATGTGAACGCGCTCGCCGTGATTCAAACGGCGCCGTCGGCCGGACAACTCAAGGCATCGCCAATCCAATAACCGAAAAGACATGCCATCCTGGGGCCGTGTGGCCCCAGGATGTGTCATATCAGTCATTTGCATCTTACCGCTGAATTTCGCGTCATGCCGCCGTTTTTATCTCATCCGGATCGAGCGGCAGCTTCACCGGCGCTTTGCGCTTGGCCGAAAGATCAAGCGCCTTGGTCAGCGTCAGGTTGCGGTGCGCCTCTTCCACCGTCGCCGCGGCGGTCGGCAGGCCGAGCGAAACGCGATTGAGCCATGAGTCGGTTTCCAGCGCCATCGGTCCGCGCAATTCGCCGAGCGCCATGTCGCCGGGCGGATAGCTCCCCATGAAGTCGACCAGCCGCGTGGCGTCGGGATTGTAGCCTTCGCTTTGCGGCTTCGACACCGCCAACACGATGTCGCTATGGGTGTCGTCGATGGTCAGCGCGCCGGTCGTGCCGACAATGCCGACCGCGAGCGAATAGACCGCTGGCGGCCAAGTCACTGGCAGCGCCCACGACATGTTGAGATGGTAGAGCGTGCCGTCCTCGAAGGTGATCAGGCCGGCGGTCGCGTCGATGCCCTTGTAGAGCGGGCCCAGCACCTTATCAACCGAACGGGCGTAGACCTCGACCGGCTGCTTCGGCTCGAGGCACCACATGCAGATGTCGAGCGCATGCGTGCCGGAGATCACCATCGGCGAGATGATGGAAGGATCGTCGGTGCGCTTGTAATTGTCGATCGCCACCAGCCGGTTCATGAAGGCGCGCGAGGTCACCAGCGTCACGTCGCCGAGCGCGCCGGTGCGGCATTTTTCCTTGGCCGCGAGCCAGCGGCGGCGGAAACGCTGAGTATAGCCGACCACGGCGTCGACCTTGGCATCCTTGATCGCTTGCAAGACACGCGCGGATTCGTCGAGCCGCGTGGCGAGCGGTTTCTCGATCAGCAGCGGAATGCCGCGCTCGAGCGCCGCCATGATCGGATCGACGTGCAGGTGCTCATCGGTGGCGATGATCGCGGCCGTAACTTCCGGCCGCTTGAGCAATTCGACATGGCTTTGCGTGACGAAATCGGCGCTGATCTTGGGCGCCACCTCGCCGGCGCGGTTCGGGTTTTTCTCGGCAAGCCCGATCCATTCGACCGCCGGATGGCGCGCCGCCACCTCGCCGCGGAACAAGCCGACGCGCCCGCCGCCGACGATGGCGAGGCCGATGCCTTTGGCTGATTTTTTCATGCGAACCTCTCGGCTTGCGGCACCTCTTCCCGCGTGCGGGGAGAGGTCGGAATGCGCGCTTGCGCGCATTCCGGGTGAGGGGGCTTCTCCGCGAGTCTGAGCCTGAAAAAGCGGCCCCTCACCCGACCCTCTTCCCGCAGGCGGGGAGAGGGAGCGCGCACGCCGTGCTCACACTCATGCATTCACCCCGGCGCGGATTTTCTGCTTGAACTCGGCGATCGCCGAGATGCTTTCGTTCGTGAGCGGCAGGTCGACCGGCTCGTTGCGGTCGGCCGACAGGTCGGCCGCGCTATAGGTTTCCATCACGCGGCGCGCCGATTCCGGCGTCACCATCACCGGCGTGTCGCGGATGCAGGCCTCGAGGAAATGGATGGTCTCCGGCCCCATGCCGCCGGCGAACACCTCGCCGACCCATTCGCCCGGCATGGTCGACATCGGGAAGACCTGACCGTCCTTCATGGTGTTGAGCCAGTTGTCGCGCTGACTGTCATCGAGGATAAGCGCGCCTTCGGTGCCGGTGATCTCGATCCAGGTCGCGCAATAGTTCGGGTAGCTGGGCGGCAGATTCCAGCCGCCGGCGATCATGACCGCCACGCCATTGTCCATGGTCACGGTGGTGAACATGATGTCGTGCGAGCCGTTGACCGGCTGCATGTAGCCGTAGGCGCCCTGGCTGTAGACGCGCACGGGCTTGGCCGGCGCCAACAGCCAGAACACGAAATCGAGGTCGTGGGTCGATTCCATCACCACCGGCGAGAGGCGCACGCGGCTTGCGATCTTCTTGCCGAGCGAGCGCGAGAGGTGGCGGCTGACCAGCACCGAGACCACCTTGCCGAGCGTGCCGTCGGTGATCTTCTTCTTGGCGTAGGCGATCTTCGGATTGAAGCGCTGCGAATAGCCGATGGTGAATTTCAGATTGTTGTGCTTGGCGAGCTGGATCAGTTCGTCGGCTTCCCACAATTCAAGCGCGATCGGTTTCTCCAGCATGACGTTCTTGCCGCTTTTGAGGCAGTCGCGGCAGATCGGATAGTGGTTCGATTCCGGCGTGGTCGAGATGTAAACGACCGAAATGTTCGGATTCTTGATGATGTCGTTGTAGTCGAGCGTGGCCGTCGCCGGCTTATAGAGTGCCTTTACCTCGGCCAGCCGGTCGGGCCTGATCTCGCACAGATGCAGCTTGTCGACCAGGGCCGTGCGCGCCAGCGTCTCCGCCCGCGTACCCCCAACCCAGCCGACGCCGATCACCGCTGCTTCAACCGTTTTCACTTGGAGCTTCCTCGATTTGAATTTTCGCGGCGGACACTAGCTACTCAATCATACTTTGTCATTCCGGGGCGCGGCCGAAGGCCGCGAACCCGGAATCCATAACCCCCACTGCGGCGTATGGATTCGGGGCCCACCGCTACGCGGCGTCCCGGAATGACAATCAATAGATTTCACCGCCCGAAAGTAGGTTCGCCTACCCCGAACACCTGCGCGGCAAACTGCGGATAGACCTCGGCCAGCTGCGGCGCCACCACCTCGCGCAGCAACCGAAGCGTTTCCGGGGTAGGCGCCGGCGTCTCCGGTACCTGGTCGGGCCTATCGAAATCAAAGCCCGTGTTCTCGATCACCTCCTCGACCGTGTGGCCGGGGTGCACGCCGGCGAGCGTGAAGCGGCCGTTGCCAAATGAAAACAAACAGCGGTTGGTGACGAGCGCGATCGGACCGCCGGTGCGGTAAACATTCGGCTCACTCGCGCCCGGCGCACTGATGAAGTCGACTTGGCGCACCAGCGTGCGGCGCGAATGCTCGGTGCGGAACAGGATCACTTTCGGCACCACGTAATAGAGATAGGCCGAGCCGAACGAGCCGGGAAAGCGCAGTTGAGGATGTGCATAGTCGCCGATACTCACCAGGTTCACATTGCCTTGCCCGTCGATCTGTCCGCCGGAGAGGAAGAACACGTCGATGCGGCCCTGGCCGGCGCAGTCGAACAGTTCGCGGGCGCCGTCGGTGAAGAAATTGTGCTTGCGGCTTTGCAGGAGCGACACGTAAGGCCGCCCGTGGCCGCGCCCGCGCGCGAGCAGTGCGGCGGTTGCGGGGATCGGCGAGGCATTGCCGACCGCGACATGCCGCACGTCGCCGATCAGCCGCGCGATCACATCGGCGAGCAATTCTTCGGGGCGGAAGTTTTGCGTCATGCGCAGGCTTCTCCGACTCCCTCCCCGGCTTGCGGGGGAGGGTTAGGGAGGGGGAATGGCGCTAGCAGATGCCCCCTCCGACGCCCTTCGCGCGTCGACCTCCCCCGCGAGCGGGGGAGGGATGAAGAAGATCATGCCGCCCTTTTCTCATACACATACCGATCGAGATACTCGGCGAATCCTTCCTCGGTCGTCGCCATCTTGGCGTAGAGCGCAAGGTGCTCTGCGTCGGCGGTGTAATAGTCCGGCAGCGGCAGCGGCCAGGCGCCGCGCTCGGCCAGGGCGACGCTCTCGACATAAAAGCCCGGCAGCGTGCCGGCGGCGAAGAGCGAATCGTCGAGCAGATTGCCGTCATGGATCTTCTCCACGGTGACGACCGTCTTCTCCGCCGCATGCGCCATAGTGGCCAGTTCGCGCTGGCGGCCGATCCAGACATTGCCGTAGCGGTCGGCCATCGGCGCATGGAAAAGCGCCACATCCGGCTTGATTGCCGGCAGCAATACAATGGGATCGGCATTGCCGAACGGGTTGTCGATCACCTTCCAATCATCGCGATATTTCAGCACGTCGGAGCCGATCAGCCCGCGCAGCGGCATGAACGGCACGCCCTTCTCCGCCGCCTGCAACGCCGCGTGCAGCGCCGGGCAGGTGGCGTCCTTCATGATGATTGCGCCCGTCGTGACGGCGGCGGTGAAGCGCGGCGCCGGTCCGAACTCGCCGAGGCTGACCGCGCTTGTCTCCAAGGTCTCGATGCAGCCTGCGCCGATCAGCAGATCGGCCTGCAGGCTCGAGGTGGGTAGCGCGACCAGATGCAGGCATTTGACGCCGCGCCTGATCAGCGCGCGGGTTGCCGCCATCGGCACGCCCGAAACTTCGCGCGGTACAACCAGCACGCAGCCGTCGCGGATCGGCGCCAGCGCCTCGTCGAGCGATTTCGCCAACGGAGCCATGTCCGATCGCATAACATGCTTGCAAGCGTGAGACAATTTTGCGACCTGATCATGATGACCCTGCAAGACAAGCTCAAAGCCAAGCGCTTCGTCATCACCGCCGAAGTCACGCCGCCGGTTTCCGCCGACCGCAACGAATTGCTGGCCAAGGCGCTGCCGCTTAAGGGCTTGGCCGACGCGGTCAACGTCACCGACGGCGCCGGCGCGCGGCCGCATCTCGGCGCGCTGACGGCGGCCACGATCCTGGTCGAGCAGGGGATCGAGCCGATCCTGCAGTTCACCTGCCGCGACCGCAATCGCATCGCCTTGCAGAGCGACCTCATCGGCGCCGCCGCCTGCGGCGTGCGCAACCTGTTGATGCTGCGCGGCGACGACCCTTCCGCCGGCGACCAGCCCGAGGCCAAGCCGGTATTCGATCTCGATGCGCGCGCGCTCTTACAGACTGCCCGGCGCCTACGCGATCAGCGCGAATTGCCGACGGGGCGCAAAGTGTCCGGCCAGATAGATTTTTTTCTTGGCGGCGCCGACAATCCGATCGATCCGCCGGCCGGTTGGCAGCCGAAATCGCTGCAGGCCAAGCTCGATGCCGGCGCGCAATTCGTGCAGACACAGTTCTGCATGGATGCCGGCGTGGTGCGCCGCTACATGACGCGGCTCGACGAGCAGGGCATCGCCGCCAAGGTGTACATGCTCATCGGCATCGTGCCGCTGCGCTCAGTCAAGTCGGCGCGCTGGATCAAGGATAAGCTGTATGGCGCCATCATCCCCGACGCCATCATCGCGCGCATGGAAGCGGCGAGCGATCCGCTAGCCGAGGGCCGCCACATCTGCCTCGATATGGTGCGGCAACTTTCCAACATCCCGCACGTAGCCGGCTGTCACATCATGGCGCCGGGCAACGAGGCCGCCGTCCCGGACGTGATCGCCGCCGCGCGGGAGAGCATCGGCCGGCTGGCACCAGCGTGAGCAATTCGTCAGCTGACATGGCTCGAGTACGATGGGGTGACCGTGGGCTTGTCCCGGCCGTCCACGTCTTTAAGCTGTGGCGAAAGGCGCGGATGTCCAGCGTCATGCCGGACATGAACGGAGAGAATTTTGGGAGGAAACGACATGGCACGCGTAGCATTGGTCACCGGCGGCACTCGTGGCATCGGGGCCGCCATCTGCAAGGCGTTGAAAGCGGCAGGCTACACGGTGGCGGCAAATTACGGCGGCAACGACGAGGCCGCCGCAAAATTCAAGGCCGAGACCGGCATCTCAGTCCACAAATGGGATGTGTCGTCGTTCGAGGCTTGCGCCGATGGAGTAAAAAAAGTCGAAGGCGAACTCGGACCGGTCGACGTGCTGGTCAATAACGCCGGCATCACCCGCGACGCCATGTTCCACCGCATGAAGCCCGAGCAGTGGACGGCGGTGATCAACACCAATCTTGGCTCGCTGTTCAATATGACGCGTCAGGTGTGGGAAGGCATGCGCGAGCGCAAGTTCGGCCGTGTCATCAATATTTCCTCGATCAACGGCCAAAAGGGCCAGATGGGCCAGACCAACTATTCCGCCGCGAAAGCCGGCGAGCTCGGCTTCACCAAGGCGCTGGCGCAGGAAGGCGCGCGCGCCGGCATTACGGTCAATGCCATTGCGCCGGGCTACATCAATACCGAGATGGTGCAGGCGGTGCCCAAGGACGTGCTGGAGAAATCGATCCTGCCGCTGATCCCCATCGGCCGGCTGGGCGAGCCGGAGGAGATCGCGCGTTGCGTGGTGTTCCTCGCTTCCGACGACGCCGGCCTGATCACGGGCTCGACGCTCTCGGCCAATGGCGGACAGTATTTCGCGTGAGGCTCGCCGTCGGCGCGCCGTTCTGGTGCCGGTGCTGTCACCATCCGCGAAAGCGGATGATCCAGTCATCGTGCGAGCGCATCGCGAAAGCGGCCCGGGTTGCGCTTCACAATATCAGGTTCCTGCTCGGCTCTTTGACGTGCGGTACTGGTCCGCAGCGACGATTTTCCATAGACTGGTTCCCGCGCTGTCGGAACAACGACGCGCAACCAGGGAGGAATTCATGAAACTCGTGTATGCCGCGGCGCTGGCAGGCGCTGCGTTTGGACTTGGCGCCCTCACGGTACAAGGCCTGCACGCGCAAGCGAAGCCGCCCGTCTATTTCGTCGCGGAGATCACCGTAAACAATCCCGAGGCATACGGGAAAGAATACGCTCCCAAAGCTCAGGCAACGATCAAAGCGCACGGTGGGCGATTGGTCGCGCTGGGAGGCGTCGGCGGAGCTGGCGCAGAAACCCTGAAAGGATTTGACGGGGATCCGCCCAAACGAGTGGCGATCCAGGTTTGGGACAGCATGGAGAAGCTGCAAGGCTGGTACAATTCGCCGGAGTACCAAGAGGCGAGAAAGATAGGCGAGAAATACGCAACATTCCGCACTTTCGCCGTTCAGGCCCGGCCGCAATAGCCCTGTCGTCGGTCATCGAGAGGCCGCCGCAGCCTGGCGGCCTCCTTTCGCTTGTGCATGTACGGTAGCGCCCAAGGACGTGCTGGAGAAATCGGTCCTGCCGCTGATCCCGATCGGCCGACTGGGCGAGCCGGAAGAGATCGCGCGTTGCGTGGTGTTCCTCGCCTCCGACGACGCCGGCCTGATCACCGGCTCGACGCTGTCGGCCAATGGCGGACAGTATTTAGCCTAGCCAATTGCCGTATCCTGGACGGCTAAAGAAAATCTGTTCATTCAGCCATCGGCCGCGTCAAATCCGCGAGGCGGCGGCCGCTGTTTTCCAGCTCGTTATCGGTGCCCGCGATGAACGCGCGCACCGTGGCATCGAGCGGCAAGCCTGCGCGCGGCAAGACTGCGCGATAACCGTGTCTACCCTGGCCATAGTGAAGCGCATGCAAATCGGTGCGATAGACGTCGGCGCGCACCGTGGCGATCTTCCGATTGTCCACGAAAATATCGACGCTCACAGGTTCATCCTTGCCCGGAATGCGGCACCAGCCGACCAAGACGCCGTTACGATAGCCTTCGACATAGCCGCAGATTTCTCCGCGCGAGAATCGTCTGTATTCGGCGCCGGCGGTCTTTACGAACTGTTCGATACGGTCATAGCGGTCGCGCGGGCAGGCAATTCCGCAAAATTCGAACACGCTGGTGAACAGACTGTCGCGATCCGCCGCCGCCTTTTCATAGCTCAGCAGGAGCGTTGGAATTTTCAACGCACGGATCGCCAGCATGTTGGCGTGCAGATGCCTTCGCGCGCTGCCGAGCGCGCCCTTGATCGGCGATCGATGGGCCAGCACTATTCGCTCGGCCATCGCCACCGGATCGCGCAAGATGACGATCAACCTGGGGTTCCGAAAGAGATCGAATCCGCCGCTGCCGAGATAAATCGCTATATTCGGCCGCTTGAACCCCCATTTTGGAAATCGCGCGTTGCGGCTGGCGATCAATGTCTGCAGCGTTCGGACATCGACACCGCGAGAAGCCAGGAACGGATGGCGCAGATTGCGCGCCAGGATTCTCATCCGATGCGACAGGCGTGGATGCGGCTCGATCGCGCCGCCCAATTCCCAATCCTCGAAGAAAGCCTGGTCCTGCTGATCGCCGAGCCAGAGCCCTCCTGCTTTGGCGACCGCCGCGACCATCGACGTGCCGCTTCGCGGCGGACCGGAAATGATGATTGTCGACTCGGCGGGGACATCACCCGATGCGCAATTCAGATAGATTGTGCCTGGCTGCGGCATAAAAAGGCTGTCGGTCTTCCGCTTATGACGTCGGTTTCCGCCAAACGCCTTCGGCTTTGTCGAGCCGCACGCTCCAGTATTCCCAGGCGCGCGCCACCGGGCCCGGCCGCAAATTGTATTCGCCGGCGAGCGCCGTTTCGGCGGCATTGAGCGAAGACACGTGGCCGAGCGCGTGCGCCTGCATCTGTAGCGCCGCATTGCGAGCGGTGTAGATGGTGCGGAAGGCGAGCTCCTCCAATGTCTTGCCGACAACCGTCGCGCCATGCCGGCGCATCAGCACGATCCAATGCGGCCCGAGCGCGCGCGCGAGCGAAGCGCCTTCCTCCGGCTTCGCCACGATCAGATTGGTATCGCCGAACTCGTCGCGCGAGTCCCAGAACGGCGCCTGCTCGCCCGCCGTGGCGCCGAGATGATAGACCGGCTTGAGCTCCATGCCGGAAATCGAGAACGGCAGGATCGATGCCGCGTGATGGTGGCATACCGCGTTCACCTCCGCCCGCGCCTTGTAGATCTCGCCATGGATGACGCGCTCGCCGTAGAGCCGCGCTTGGATAGGCGTGACGATTTCCGAATCGAGGGTGAACTCGTGAATGTCCTCCGCCTCCACCAGTTCCGGCCCGCGTGAGCGCGACATCAGATAGCGGCCGGGGTTGCTCGGATGCCGCATGGTGACATGGCCGAAAGCGTCGAGCACGCCCTCGTTGGCGATCATGCGGTTCGCGCGCGCCAGGAGTTCGCGCGCTTGGTCGAGTGTGTTCGGCACGGACGTTTCCCCTTGTAGGACTGCGGCTGCTTTTATCGCGATTTAGGACGCGGCGACCAGCCTGCCGGTGCGAGCTCAAAGCCTTCGAAGGCGAAGCCGGGCGCGACCGTGCACCCGACCAGCGTCCAGTCGCCCAGGCTTTCCGCCGCTTGCCAGGCGCGCGCGGGCACCGTCACCTGCGGCACTTCCCCGGCATGAATATCGGCGCCGAGCCGGATAATCTCTTCCTTCGAGCCGTCCACGATTTCGAGCTTGAGCGGCGCACCGGCGTGATAGTGCCAGACCTCGACCGCATCGACGCGATGCCAATGCGAGCGCTCGCCGCGTGCGAGCAGGAACAGGATCGCGGTCGAAGCGGCGCGGCCATTGACCAGATGTGTGTCGCGAAAGGTCTCGCGATAGTGTCCGCCTTCGGGGTGCGGCCTGAGCTTCAGCTTGGCGATGATCTCGGCGGTGGTGGGGTAGGGCACTGTTCTCTCCGCTCATTCCCGCGAAAGCGGGAATCCAGCATCCTTGGCCCTGGGTCCCCGCTTGCGCGGGGACGAGCGGCCAACTGAACGCTTACGCTAGAACCTATCCTTCCGCCCGCGGATCGCCGCGAACACCTCGGCCGCCGGCTCACTATCCATGCCGACGACCCCTGCCACTTCCGGCAGGTCGGCGCGCAGAAACGGATTGGCCAGCTTCTCGTCTCCGATGGTGACGGGAATGGTCGGCTCGCCTTCGTCTATCAGCCGCTCCACCTGCGCCTCGCGTGCCGCCAGCACCGGGTTGTCCGGCTCGATGGTGCGCGCGAATTTGATGTTCGCGGCGGTGTATTCGTGTCCGCAATAGATTTCGGTATCGTTCGGCAGGTCGCGCAGCTTCACGAGCGAGTGCCACATCATCGCCGCCGTGCCTTCGATCACGCGGCCGCAGCCGATCGAGAAGAGCGTGTCGCCGACAAAGGCGAGGTGGTCTTCGGGAAACCAATAGGCGATGTGGCCGAGCGTATGGCCCGGCGTCTCGATCACCTTGGCCGTGAGCTTGCCGACCTTGACCGTATCGCCCTCACCTACGGTTTCGTCCACCGCCGGGATCTTTGCCGCCTCCTTGGCCGGCGCCACCACGCGGCATTTGTGCTTTGCCTTCAGTGCAGCGACCCCGCCGGTGTGGTCGGCGTGATGGTGGGTGACAAGGATGTGAGTAAGCTTCCAGCCGGTCGCGGCGAGCGCCGCTTCGACCGGCGCAGCCTCCGGCGCGTCGATGGAGGCCGTGGCACCGCTCTCCGGGTCGTGCAGCAGCACCCCGTAATTGTCCTTCAGGCAGAGAAAAAGCCGGGTTTCCGCAGGCATATCGTTCCTCTTCGGCCAGGGGCGGCGTTAACCGTAGCATGCGGTTGAATTGCCGTGGAGCCGCCCGATTCCAAGGGCAGGAGCGAATTGCCGCGCCCAACGTGCTAATTTCGGATCATGTCGATCGACGTTGTGGACCTGCGCAATTTTTACGGCCAGCGCCTCGGCGTGGTGGCCCGCCGTTTCATCGGCCGCGGCATTCGCGCGATCTGGCGCGACGCCAAGGCTCAGCGCGTGCTCGGCATCGGCTATGCGACGCCCTATCTCGGCCTGTTCCGCGAGGAGGCCGAGCGCTGCCTCGCCTTCATGCCGGCAGGGCAAGGCGTGGTAAAATGGCCGACCGCGCGGCCCGCGCTCACCGCGCTGGTCGATGACAGCGAAATGCCGCTCGCCGACAGCGCGGTCGACCGGGTGCTGCTGGTGCATGCCTTGGAAATGTCGCAGGACGCGCCGGCGCTCTTGCGCGAGGTCTGGCGTGTGCTTGCGTCGGGCGGCCGACTCTTAGCGGTAGTTCCGAACCGCCGCGGCTTGTGGGCGCGCATGGACACGACGCCGTTCGGTCACGGCCGGCCTTATTCGCGGCCGCAGATCAATCAGTTGCTGCGCGAGACCTGGTTCACGCCGACCGGTTGGGGCGAGGCGCTTTATGTGCCGCCGATCGAGCGCGGCTGGTTTCTGCGCTCGGCCGGGGCGTGGGAGCGGACCGGCTCGACGCTCTCGGCACCCTTTGCCGGCGTCCATCTGGTCGAGGCGACCAAACAGGTCTACCGCGCCATCCCGGCGCGGCGCGAGAAACGCAGATTAGTCCCCGCGCTGGAGCCGGCGCTGGCGCCTTCACCGGGCGCGTGATTGCTCTGTCATTCCGGGGCGGCCCGAAGGGCCGAACCCGGAATCGGGATGTGTATAGGTGATAGTTTCTGGATTCCGGGTCCGCTCGCTTGGCTCGCTCCGGGAACGCCAAAAAGGACTCAATCCGGCTGATCGCCGCCTTCGCCCTGCGGTCCCGCACTTTGCGGGTTGCCGTAATCCGTGCGCTCGGATCGGAAGCCGCCACGGTGACGCCGCCGCCGGCGATGCATGCCGTAACGCTCCTGGCGCTCGCCTTGGTCATGGCCATTGGGACCGGCGCTTTGCGGCTGCGGCTGGTTGCCGCCGGTGATGAACGAAGGCAGGCCAACTTCCTGCCCGCCGTCGCCGCTCGGCTGCGGCTGATACTGCTGCGGCTGGGCGCGCGTGATCTGCTGGTCGCGCGCCGGAAACGGCTGCGCATCGCGCGGCAAATAGGGCTGCGCTTGCGGCTGCGGCGCGTAGCTCGGCTCGTTCTGTCCGCTGAAAGGCTGTTCGTCTTCGCCTTCGTCGTAGCTATCGTCGATAGCGGCCGCGCCCTGACCCTGCTGCGGCGGCTGATTGTAATAGGGGTTCTGCTGGCGAAATTGCTCCTGCGCCGCGGCGATCAGACGGAAATAATGCTCGGCGTGCTGATAGTAGTTTTCAGCGGCTACCGGATCGCCCGAGCTTTGTGCGTCACGCGCGAGCTGAATATATTTTTCCGCAATATGCGAGGCGGTACCGCGGATCTTTACGTCAGGCCCGTTCGACTCATAGACCCGCGTTAGCGGATTCTGGCTCTTGCGGTGCTGATTGTTGCGCCCGCGCATGCGCTTTTGACCGTTTCTCATGGTGTGCCTATTCGCTGACCTTTCGCTTATCGGCGGCCTACGCCGCCCTTCGTTGCAATGAAGCTGCACGTCCAAAGTGAATCATAATGGAACCCATACGTCGTGCCGCGCGGCTTAATCCACGCCGGCACCCCACGCGCTTATCCGAACGTTTGCGATCGTTATCGCGATAGCTACAGCAACCCCTTAGCCGCGACTGTACCGCGACGTTGCCAATCTCGTGTTATGCGCACCGCTCCAGATGTCGAAAATGATGCGCCCAACCGGTGATGCATCCGGACCCGTCGATGGCGAATTCGCGTGCCGTAACTAATTCCGTCGCTAATCGGCTCTTCGTGATCCGCCCAGCACGCCGCCTTGCAGAGCCCTGGCTCCGGATTTCGTGGCGATGCGACTTCGGGTCGATTCCGTAACCGGAAGCTAGTCGTTTCCGTGTCATATTCCAAGAGGTTTTTTTCGTCCACCTTGCAGCCCTGCGTTTTGTGGCAGGGGCGGAATGCTCACTCGTCATGACGGATGAGCGGCAACCAGCACGCGGGCAATTCCGGCCAAGTCAGCGCGTACGTGCGTAACGCTTAATCCAGTCTTGGTAAACAGCGCGGTGACGGCCTGCTCCTGGCCTGCGCCCAATTCCACAATCAGCCGCCCGCCTAGCGCCAACAGACGTTGCGCATCGGCCGCTATGATGCGGTAACCGTCGAGCCCGTCGGCGCCACCGTCAAGCGCAAGGAAGGGATCATGCTCTCGTACCTCCGGCTGCAGTGCGGCGATATCGCCGCTCGCCACGTAAGGCGGATTTGACACTATGAAATCGAATGGCCCACGCATGGCGGAGGCGCCGTCACAGCGGATGAACAACGCGCGCGTCGCCAGCCCATGACGGACGGCATTGTCGCGCGCGACGGGCAAAGCAGCGGCGCTGAGATCAGTGCCGACGCCGACAGCATTGGGCAATTCGCTTAGCAACGCGAGCAGCAGCGCGCCCGATCCGGTGCCGATATCGAGAAGGCGCAGCCTTTCCATGCGCAAACCGCCGCGCACGACGACATCAAGCACGGCCTCCACCACCGTTTCAGTTTCCGGCCGCGGCACCAGGACGTCCGGCGTTATGTGCAAAGCGAGGCTCCAGAACTCCTTGATGCCGACAATGCGCGCCACAGGCTCCCGTGCGCAGCGGCGCGCCGCCAGAGCGGAGATCGCGTTGATCTCGCGTGCCTCCAGAATGCGGTCGCATTGCACCATCAGCGCCGCGCGATTGAGATGCAATGCATGACCGAACAAGACGCGCGCATCCGCCTCCGGCTCTTCGATACCGGTCAGACGAAAATATTGTGCGGTCAGAAGCAATGCCTCGACGACCGAGGTGCCGTCTTTCAGCCCGGGAATGATCCTCACTGCGCTGCGCTTTCCGACGCCAGCAGCTCGGCCTGGTGTTCGGCCACCAGCGCGTCGATGATCTCGTTGAGCGCCTCGCCTTCCATCACCTGCGGCAGTTTGTAGAGGGTGAGATTGATGCGGTGGTCGCTGACGCGGCCTTGCGGAAAATTGTAAGTGCGAATGCGTTCCGAACGATCGCCGGAGCCGACTTGTCCGCGCCGATCGGCGGCGCGCTCGGCGTCACGCTTGGTCTTCTCGGCGTCGTAGAGTTTGGCGCGCAGCATGGTCATCGCCTTGGCGCGGTTCTTGTGTTGCGAGCGTTCCTCCTGCACCGCTACCACGATGCCGCTCGGGATATGCGTGATGCGGATCGCCGATTCGGTCTTGTTCACGTGCTGGCCGCCGGCGCCGCCGGCGCGCATGGTATCGATCTTCAGATCGTTCTCATTGATATCGATGTCGACGTCCTCGACCTCGGGCAATACGGCGACGGTCGCCGCCGAGGTATGAATGCGGCCGGAGGCTTCGGTGTCGGGCACTCGCTGCACGCGATGCACGCCCGATTCGAATTTCAGCTTGGCGTAAGCGCCGCGGCCCTGGATTTGAGCGACGATTTCCTTGAAGCCGCCTTTGGTGCCCTCGCTCATCGACAGGGTTTCCACCTTCCAGCCCTGCTTGGCGGCGTAGCGTTCGTACATGCGGAAAAGGTCGCCGGCGAACAGTGCGGCTTCGTCGCCGCCGGTGCCGGCGCGGATTTCCAGGATGACGCTGCGCTCGTCCATCGCGTCTTTCGGGATCAATGCCAGCCTGATCTCGTGTTCGAGCTTTTCGCGCCGCGCTTGCAGTGCCGGCTTCTCGGCCTCCGCCAGCCTGCGCATTTCGGCCTCGGTCGAAGCATCCACGATGAGCGCATTGAGGTCTTCGATTTCGTCGGCCACGGCCCGATAGGCTTTGATGGCGTCGACCACCGGATTGAGCTCGGCAAATTCGCGCGACAGCTTCACGTAAGCCTCAGGCGCCAAATTGGTCGCGAGCTCGCCTTCCACCATGGCATGGCGGTCGAGCAGCGCATCAAGTTTCTGTTGCGGCAATTGCATTATCGGTCAGGCCCGGCTTGGTGCCGGACATCCAAGTTTATGATCGAAGCAGGTACCTAGAGGCACAGATAGCCGCTACAAGCCCATGTCCTTTATCCATGATTTCTCTACAATTGCAGCCCTTCGGCCGCGGCGAAATTCTCAAGCTTGCTGCGGATGGAGACGCTGCCGACCGGCCTGTCCAGGAGCGGCAGGATGGCCTCCTCGCCCTTCTTGCAGTCAAGCTCAAGCAACAAGGCCTTCACCGGACCAACCGCCGACGGCGCCAGCGACAGCGTGCGATAGCCGATGATGGCAAGCGCCATGGCGCCGATCGGCTGTGAGGCGAGCTCCCCGCACAGCGCCACTGGCTTGCCGTGTTTGCGGCCCTTGTCGGCGATGTCCTTGAGCGCGCGCAGCACCGGCGCCGACAAGGCATCGAAGCGCGCCGCCACTCGCGGATTGCCGCGGTCGGCGGCATAGAGGAATTGCATCAGGTCGTTGGAGCCGACCGATAGGAAATCGACACGCTCGAACAGCTCGTCGAGCTGGAATAAGAGCGAAGGCACCTCAACCATTGTGCCGATCTCCACCCGCTCGGGCAGCTCGTGGCCATGCCGGCGCAGATGCGTCAGCTCGACCTCGACCAGCGACTTGGCCTTGTCGAATTCCTCGACCATGGCGATCATCGGAAACATCAGCCTCAGCTCGCGCCCGCCGGCGGCCCGCAGCAGGGCGCGCACCTGGGCGCGCAGCAGGCCAGGCCGGTCGAGACCGAGCCTGATGGCGCGCCAGCCCAGCGCCGGATTCTCCTCCTCCACCTTGCGTAGATAGGGCAGCACCTTGTCGCCGCCAATATCGAGCGTGCGAAAAGTCACCGGCCGCTTGTCGGCGGCATCCAGTACGGTGCGGTAGAGCGTGAGCTGGTCGCCGGTGCGCGGCAAAGCGTTGGCGACCATGAACTGCAATTCGGTGCGGAACAGGCCGATGCCGGCGGCGCCGGTCTCCTCGATATGCGGAAGATCGACAGCAAGCCCGGCATTGATCATCAGGGCGATCTTGCAACCGTCCTTGGTGACGCAGGGCCGCTCGCGCAGCGCGCGGTATTGCGCCTGCCGTCGCGCCCGCAGCCTGACCCGCTCGGCATAGGCGGATTCGATGTCGGAGGGCGGGCGCATGTGCACGTCGCCGGTCGAGCCGTCGACAATGATGGCGTCGCCCGGCTCAACCAGGCCGGTGGCGTTTTCGATCTCGCCGACGGCGGGAATACCGAGCGCGCGCGCCACGATGGAGACGTGCGAGGTCGGCCCGCCTTCCTCCAGGAGCAGGCCGCGCAGCCGTTTGCGGTCGTAGTCAAGCAGCGCCGCCGGGCCCATGGAGCGGGCGACCAGGATGGCGTTTTCCGGTAGTTGCTCGCGCGAGGGTGCGTGATCCTTGCCCGTCAACACGCGCATCAGCCGGTTGGCAAGGTCGTCGAGGTCATGCAGACGGTCGCGCAAATAAGGGTCGGACGCGCGCAGCATGCGTGCGCGTGTATCGGACTGTACGCGCTCGACGCCGGCCTCGGCAGTCAGACCGGTGCTGACCGCCTCGCGAATCTTGTGCAGCCAACCCTGGTCGTAGGAAAACATGCGATAGGCTTCGAGCACGTCGCGGTGCTCGCCGCCGTCGGCGAGGTCGCGGTGCTCGACCATGCGGTCGAGGTCGGCGCGCAAGGTGGCGATCGCGGCATCGAGCCGCTTGAGCTCGCGCGGCACGTCGTCGGCGATGACATTGGTGATGACCACGCGCGGCTCGTGCAGCACCACGTGGCCGAGCGCGATGCCGTCCGACAGCGAGGTGCCGGCAAAATGCATGGCGTGGCGGGCGGCCGGCTCGGCGCCGGGGCGGGCGAGCGAGGACAGCTCGCCCGAGGCGATCATCTCGGCGAGCACCATCGCCGTGGTCTGCAGCGCTTCTTCTTCCTCTTCGGTGTAGGTCCGGCGCGCGCGGTTCTGTACCGTGAGCACGCCGAGCGTGTTGCCGGCGCGCAGGATCGGCACGCCGAGGAATGAGTGGTAGATCTCTTCGCCGGTTTCCGGCCGGAACGAGAAGGCCGGATGCGCCTGCGCATCCGACAGGTTGATTGGATTGGCCTCGCTTGCCACCAGGCCGACCAGGCCCTCGTCGGCCTTCAGCACGGTCTGGTGCACGGCTTCGCGCTTCAGGCCTTCGGTCGCGTAAAGCTCGAGCGTGCCGTCTACGCGCAAGACGTAGACGGAGCACACTTCCGCGACCATGTTGGCGGCGATCAGCACCACCACCTTGTCGAGGCGATCCTGCGCGCTGACCGGCTCCGCCATCACTTCGCGAAGCCGGCGCAACAGCACGCGCGGGCCGCCGAGCGCGCCACGCATTCTCGGGATCCTCAAGGCCGCGGCACCGGCCACGGCCCATTTACGGCCAAATCTTGTACGAATAACGACCGCGGGACGCTTGTCCCCGGCCGTCAATGGGTCAGCCTATAGCCAATGGGCCAGGCAAGGGGCAAGCCAAACGACCGCCATCCGCCTGGGCAGACTGGAAGGCTCCAATGCTATGCTCGGCTGAGAAAGCGATGGACAAAGGATTCTCATGGCCGCCCTGCGTGCAGTCATCCAGCACTACGGCCGCGCCGGCCTGGGCGATGCCATCCTGGCCGCGCTGACGGCGGCCGGCAAGGATGTCGACCGGCTCAGCACCGACGACCTTGCGCCTGTGGATGAATTCCATACCCGCGGCCGCGCTTCGACCATCGATTTGGCGCGGCTCTTGGCGCTGACGGGAAGCGAGCGGGTGCTCGATTTGGGCAGCGGCATCGGCGGGCCGTCGCGCTATCTCGCCAAGACCTTCGGTTGCCGGGTCACCGGGCTCGATCTGACCCCTGAATTCTGTCAGGTCGCGACGATGCTTTCGCAACGAACCGGGCTCGCCGAAAAGGTCGACTATCGCCAGGGCGATGCCCTTGCGCTGCCGTTCGCGGGTCAGAGCTTCGACGTGGTCTGGTCGCAAAACGCCGTGATGAACATTGCCGATCGCGACCGGCTCTACGCGGAGATTTGTCGCGTGTTGAAGCCGGGCGGCCGCTATGCGTTCTCCGACGTGGTTGCGGGGCCGGGCGGGCCGCCGCAGTTTCCGCTGCCCTGGGCGCGCGATCCCGCCTGCAGCTTCCTGCTGACGCCCGAGCTGACCCGGCAAAAAATCGAGGCTGCCGGCTTTCGCATTCAGCTGTTCGAGGACCAGACCGCCGACGCTGTCGCGCAGACGCAGGCGCGCGCTGCGGCGGCTGAAACGCCAAAGCTTGGCGTTCATCTCTTGCTGGGCCCGGACGGGCCCGCAATCCTCAAAAGCAGCATGCGCAATCTGGCCGAAGGCCGGATCGGCCTCGTGCAAGGCATTGCCCGCGCCGAATGAAAACTGCGCCTTATGTCCGATCCAGTCCGTACAGCGAATGCAGCGTGCGCACGGCAAGCTCGGTGTACATCGCGTCGATCAGCACCGAAAATTTGATCTCCGAGGTGGTGATGGCGCGGATATTGATATTGCGCTCCGCCAGCGCCTTGAACGCTTTCGCCGCCACGCCGGCATGGCTGCGCATGCCGATGCCGATCACCGAGACCTTGGCCACATCGGTTGCACCATCCAGCCGCTCGTAACCGATCGCCGCTTTGGCCTTTTCAATCGTATCGCGCGCGCGGGCGTAGTCGGCCGAGGGCACAGTGAAGGTTAGGTCGGTGGTCAAACCGTCGGCGGAGATGTTCTGCACGATCATGTCGACATTGATATTGGCGTCGGCGAGCGGCCCGAAAATTGCGGCAGCGACGCCTGGCTTATCCTGCACACGCCGGATCGAGATCTGCGCCTCGTCCTTGGAGAAGGCGATGCCGGTGACGACCTGTTGTTCCACGATGTCTCCCTCGTCGCATATGAGTGTGCCGGACGGCGCCTGCTGCGGGCCTGTATCCTCCGGCTTCTCGAAGCTCGAGCGCACGAAGATGCGCACATTGTGCACCATGCCGAGCTCGACAGAACGCACCTGCATCACCTTGGCGCCGAGCGAGGCAAGCTCGAGCATTTCCTCGTAGGCGACCTTGCCCAGCCGATGTGCCTTCGGCACCACGCGCGGGTCGCTGGTGTAGACGCCGTCGACGTCGGTGTAGATGTCGCAGCGCTCGGCTCCGATCGCGGCCGCTACCGCCACAGCCGAGGTGTCGGAGCCGCCGCGGCCGAGCGTGGTGATGCGGCCGGTCTCCTTGTGCATCCCCTGGAAGCCGGCGATCACCGCCACCTGACCAAGCTCCTTGAATCGCTTGATCAGCTCGGCGCCGTTGACGTCGATGATGCGCGCAGCACCATGCGCATTGTCGGTGAGGATCGGCAATTGCCAGCCTTGCCAGGAGCGGGCATTGACGCCCATGCCCTCGAGCACGATGGCGAGCAAGCCCGAGGTCACCTGCTCGCCGGTCGCCACCACTGCGTCGTATTCGCGCGCGTCATGCAGCGCGGCAGCCTGCCGGCACCAATCGACCAGTTGATTGGTGACGCCGGCCATGGCCGAGACGACGACGGCCACGTCATAGCCGGCCTCGACTTCACGCTTGACGTGGCGGGCCACGTTGCGGATGTGTTCGATATCGGCGACCGAGGTTCCGCCGAATTTCATCACCAGACGGGGCATGACGTTCCTGGACGCGCCAAAAGGCGCTAACAAGAGCCGGCGCGAGCGCTTGCAAGGCGAGCGCCGGCCTGAAAAGGCGCGTATACATACCGGCGGGGTTTCTGGACTGCAACAATCGGCCGTCGGTAAGGTTCATCGGCCCACGTCCACGTTAATCATTGTGGTGCTGACCATGCGGTATATCGAGCGAATCCAGCGGCCGGGCGAGCGGCTCGTTTATTCGACCAGGATTCACTGGATCATTTATCTCCCCGGGGCGCTCCTCTGGGGCTTCGCGCTTGTCATGTTCGTTGTCTTTCCGCACCCGATTCTTGCATTGACCGCTTTGGTCATTGCGCTGCTCGGCTCGATCCTGCTGTTTCGTGCTTGGTTTCGGCGCTGGACCACCGAGATCGACGTGACCGATCGGCGCATCGTCTATAAGCGCGGGCTGATCTGGCGGCGTACCGTGGAAATGAACATGAACAAGGTCGAAACCGTCGATGTCGACCAGACGATCTTCGGCCGTCTGCTCAACTTCGGCGACGTCACCATCCGCGGCACGGGAGCCGGCATCGAGCCGCTGCACACCATCGAGGATCCGCTGAAATTCCGCAATTGCGTGACGGCGCGTTGATCATGCGGCCCGGCCGGAGACAGGCTAAGCATTCGTCCGTTGTGGAAGCCGAGGTCGCGCGCTTTTCGCGCGTGGCCGCCGACTGGTGGAATCCGCGCGGGCCGATGGCGGCGCTGCACAAATTCAATCCGGTGCGGCTTGGCTTTATCCGCGACGAGGCGGCGGCGCGCTTTGAGCGAGACGCGAGAAAGCTCGACTGCCTCAAGGGCCTGCGCATGCTCGATATCGGCTGCGGCGGCGGCATTCTGTCAGAGCCCTTGGCGCGATTAGGTGCACAGATGGTCGGTGCCGATCCCTCGCGGGAAAACATCGCGGTCGCCCGCGCGCACGCGGAGGAAAGCGGCATTGCGGTCGACTACCGCGCCACCACCGCGGAAGAATTGTCCGCCGGCGGCGAGACGTTCGACGTGGTGCTGGCGATGGAAGTGGTCGAGCATGTCGCGGACGTCAAAGCGTTTGTTGCGACCTGCGCCGGCATGGTCGCGCCGGGCGGTCTGATGGTCGCCGCCACGCTCAACCGCACGCTGAAGAGCTTTGCATTGGCGATCGTGGGCGCCGAATACGTGCTGCGCTGGCTGCCGCGCGGCACTCATCAATGGGACAAGTTCGTCACCCCCGACGAGCTGACGGCTGCCTTCGAGCGCGGCGGATTACAGGTTACGGCCGAAAGCGGCGTAATCTATAATCCCCTCGCCGACCGCTGGCAGTTGTCATCGGACATGGATGTCAATTACATGATGGTCGCCGAAAACTCGACTGATGGAGGAAAGGCCGAATGATCCTCGAACTGGTGGAATTCAACTCGCCCAAGGGCTGGAGCCGGCAACAGGTGGCTGAAGAGGCCCGCAAAGTCATCCCGCACTGGCAGGCCAACAAGGAACTGTTGCGCAAGCACTTCCTGCTGGAGCTCAACGGCAATATCGGCGGTGGCGTCTACATATGGCCGTCGTTGGAAGCGGCGAAAAAGGCGCATGACGAGGAATGGCGGCAGTCGATCATCAAGCGCACCGGCGGCGCCCCGACCATCCGCTATTTCGATCTGTTCCTGCTGATCGATAACGAGAAGGGCACGTTCACCGAGTATCCGGAGGCCGCGGAGATCAAGCAAGCCGCGGCGTGAACCATTCGCTGCGCGTCATTGCCGGGCTCGACCCGGCAATCCATGAGGTTGCGCCACTAATATTGACTCACGTAAGTCCTTTCCAATCGCGAACCCTCACGGATGCGCGGTCAAGCCCGCGCATGACGACGGAGAGGAAATGCTCTGGGCCGTCTTCACGGTGATCGCCGCGGCGGCGCAGACCGCGCGCAATGCCATGCAGCGCGAGCTGACCGCGACACTTGGGACGGTCGGCGCAACCCATGTGCGGTTTCTGTTCGGCTTTCCGTTCGCGCTGGTGTTCCTGCCCGGCGTGATGGTCTTTGCCGGCTATGGCCTGCCGCGGCCGCCGCTCGAGTTCTGGCCCTGGGTCGTTGCCGGCGCCTTCACGCAGATCGCCGCCACCGCCACCATGTTGTCGGTGATGGACAAGCGCTCCTTCGTGGTGGCCTACGCCTATATCAAGACCGAACCGGTGCAGGTCGCGCTATTCGGCCTCGTTTTCCTCGGCGACAAGATCACGCCGTTGTCGGCCGCCGCGATCTTGATCGCTACCGCCGGCGTCATCGTCATCTCGCTCAAGCCGGGAGTTGCCGAGGTCAGCACCAAAAGCTCGACCTTGATTGGCCTCGTATCGGGCGCGCTGTTTGCGCTTTCCTCCATCGGCTATCGCGGCGCGATCCTGTCGCTTGGGCTGCCGCATTTCGTCATGGCGGCGACCTTCACGCTTGCCGTCGGTCTCGTCATGCAGGCGATATTGCTGACGACCTATCTCGCGCTGCGCGATTCGCGTGTGCTCGGCGCCATCGCCAAGGCCTGGCGGCCGTCGTTGTTTGCCGGTTTCATGGGCGCCTTTGCTTCGGAATTCTGGTTCCTCGGCTTCGCCATCACGAGCGCGGCCAATGTGCGCACGCTCGCTTTGATCGAGGTGTTGTTCGCGCAAGGCGTGACACATTTTGTCTTCAAGCAGCCGACCACGGCGCGCGAGCGTATCGGCATTGTGCTGGTGGTGCTTGGCGTCGCCCTGCTGGTATGGGCCTATTGAGTCCAGGCGGCTAATTCGCCGCCGTGAAGATGCTCCCGCTGCCGCGTCCTACCGTTGCATGCACGCGGCTTAACGGCTGAACCTGGGCATAGATGTCGGCGGTGGTCGGAAACCGGCGGCCTTCGATCTCCATGTAATAGCGGTGCCGTAGCGGTCGTACCGATTGTATTTCTTGGTAACGATGCCTGCGACGTCGCGGCGGTCCAAAAGAAAATCACCGCCGACCGTTACGGTGCCATATACGCCCAAGCCCAAGCCCACGGATCATGCACACGATGGACGCATGCTTGGCCTTCAGCGGTATCCAGATTTTCTACGCGGCGAGCGTCCGATCGACTTTCTCCGGATTGCGCCAAATGTAAATTCCGCCCCACACGCTTCGCCGGCAAGCGAGTCAGAGCCGGTCAATTCCGTTCGTCCGGCAGCACCGGCAGCGGGTGGAATTCAATGCCTTCCTCGGCCAAGTCCTTGGCCTCCTGGGGCGAGGCCTCGCCAAAGATCGACCGGCGCTCGATCTCGCCATAGTGCATCTGGCGCGCCTGCTCGGGAAATTTGGCGCCGACATTGTCGGCGTTCTTGGTGAGATGGTCGCGCAACTCCTTCAGCTTGGCGCGGAATTCGCGCTCCGGCGGCGACAGCATGGCGACCGGCGCCTTCTCGGGGGCGGCCGGCACGGCAGCTTCGACCGGCGCTTCTACCCGCGGTTCGGCGGCCGCCGCACGCTTGCGCGCTCCGGCAAGTCGCGGCGCCATAATCGCTTTCTCCACTTCGGTCGAGCCGCAATGCGGACAGGCGATCAGCTTGCGCTTGGCCTGCTTGTCATAGGCTGCCGAATCCGGAAACCAACTCTCGAATTCGTGGCGCTTGTCGCAGACGAGGGCGTAACGGATCATTCCGCCCCCCGCACCACGCGAAGATGCGCGGGCTCCGCCATCGGCTCGATCACCTCAAAGCGCCGTCCATGCTCCAGCGACGGAATGCTGGCGCGCGCCTTGGCAATTGCCTCAGCATCGATCTCGGCCATGATCACGCCTGGCTCGGTGTCGGCTTCCGCGAGAATACGGCCCCACGGATCAACGATCAGTGAATGGCCGAAGGTCTCCCGGCCGTTCTCGTGCTTGCCGCCTTGGGCGGCGGCGAACACGAAACAGCCGTTCTCGATGGCGCGCGCGCGCATCAGCACGTGCCAATGCGCCTCGCCGGTCTGCCGCGTGAAGGCGGAAGGGATCGCCAGCATGGTGGCGCCGGCCTCGGCCAGCCCGCGAAAGAGCGCCGGAAAGCGCAGGTCGTAGCAGATGGTCAATCCCAGCCGTCCCCAGGGCAGATCGTACAGCACCGCCTGTTCGCCCGGCCGGTAGTTGTTCGATTCGCGATAACTCTCGCCGCCGGCAAGATCGACGTCGAACATGTGGATCTTGTCATAGCGCGCGGCGATCTCGCCTTTCGGATCGATCAGGAAGGAGCGGTTGGCAGCGCGGTCGGGCGATACTTTCACCGCCAGCGAACCGATATGGACATAGATGCCGAGCTTGCGCGCCAGCTCGCGCAGAGTGGCGAGCGAGGTGTCGGCCTCCTCGTCGACGATGACGGCGAACAACTGCTCGCGCCGAGCCGCCAGAATATTGGTCATTTCCGGCGTCAGTACGTATTCGGCGCCCGCCGACTTCGCCTCGCCGATCATGCGCGCCGCCGCCTCGACATTGGCGGCAGGCGTGAGGCCGGACCGCAGCTGGATCATGCCGGCTTTGAAGCTTGCCTTTGCGCCACTGGCACTCATGCCATCTGTCCTTGCGCGGCGAGCAGCGGATCGAGCTTGCCGGCGCGCTCCAGCGCCTGCAGGTCGTCGAAGCCGCCCACATGCACCGTGCCGATGAAAATCTGCGGCACCGTCATCCGTCCGTTTGCCCGTTCCATCATCTTGACGCGCCGCTCGCGATCGCCGGAGACGTCGATCTCCGTGAAGGGGACGCCCTTCCGGCTAAGCAGAGCCTTGGCCTTATAGCAATAGATGCAGTAGCGGGTGGTATAGATTTCAACCGAGGACATGGGTGTTTTCGCCTATGGCGCTGAATTGCCGAAGTTATATGGGGGTGCGTGCGGCCGCCACAACCCGAGCGAACACCAGCACGTCGACACGGACCGCCCCCGCCCGCAGCAGAGCACGGGCGCAGGTGTCGACCGTGGCGCCGGAAGTCAATACGTCGTCGATCAGCACCAGGCGGCGGCCAGCGACTTGCGCCTGCTGCCCGGGTGGCACGCGGAAGGCGCCCTGCACGTTCTCCGCCCGCTGCGCTTTCGATAGACCCACCTGTTGCGCCGTCGCACGCATGCGCTTGAGCGCGTCGTGGATAATCGGCACAGCCGAGCCTTGCGAGATCGCCCCGGCGAGAGAGGCCGCCTGGTTGAAGCGCCGGGTCCACAGCCTTCGCCAGTGCAACGGCACCGGGATGAGCGCGTCGGCATCGCCCAGCAGCTCGCGGCCGGCGCGCGCCATCCAGTGGCCCATCAGCGGCGCGAGGTCGAGCCGATCGCCGTATTTGAAACTGTGCACCAGCGCGCGCGCAATATTGTCATAGCGAACGGCGGCGCGCGCCCGGTCATAGGCCGGCGGATTGGCGATTGCTTCCATCGACAACAGGCCGGAGCCCGGATCGTAGCTGAAGGGAATGCCGAGCCGCGGGCAATAGGGCGGCTCGATGAACGACAGTTTCGACCAGCAGGACGCGCACAGGCCGATCCCGTCGCCGAGCGGCTCACGGCAGGCCGAGCAGAGCGGCGGCAGCGCGAGATCGAGCGCCAACCGGCCGGCGCGGCGTATTGCCGCTGCGGCGCGGGCGATCGGCGCTCTTGGCTCGGTTCCGGCCGCGGTCATCGCCATGCGCCGCAGGGTAGCCGGGCAGCCAGCCGGCCTCAATGGCGATTCTTAATACGCCTTAACGACAAATAGGCTTGCCACGGACGAAGCGGGCGGGCGATAAATTCGCCGGCAAGACAGAGGGGGACAAAATGGTTGGCAATCAAACGAATTTTCCGCGCACCAAAAGCAGCCGCCGGCAAATCCTCAAGACGGGAACGGCGGCGACGTTGCTCGGCATGATGCCTGCGGTGTTGCGCGCGCAGAATCGCGCAATCAAGATCGGATTGGTCACGCCGACGACAGGCCCGCTGGCGATCTTCGCCGAGCCTGACACATTTGTGCTCGGCGAATTCAAGAAGGCGGTCGCAGGCGGGATCAAGATCGGCAACCAGACGCATCCGGTCGAGGTGCTGGTCAAGGACAGCCAATCCAACGCCAGCCGTGCCGCCGAAGTGGCAAACGAGCTGATCCTCAGCAGCAAAGTCGACCTCATGGTGGTCGCCCACACGCCGGACACCGTCAATCCCGTCGCCGACGCATGCGAGGTCAACGAAGTGCCCTGCGTCTCCACGGACGCGCCATGGCAGCCTTATTTCTTCGGCCGCAAAGGCGATCCCAAGAAGGGCTTCAAATGGACCTATCACTTCTTCTGGGGCGCCGAGGCGCTGATCTCCACTTTCATCAATCTCTATGACGATCTGCAGACCAACCACATCGTCGGCGCGCTGTGGCCGAACGATTCCGACGGCAACGCCTTCAGCGATCCCCAGCGCGGCATGCCGCCGGTCTTGGCGAAACGCGGCTACAAGGTGGTCAATACCGGCGGTTTCGATCCGTTCGCGGAGAATTTCACCTCGCAGATCACGGCGTTTAAATCGGCCGGCTGCGAGATCATCACCTCGGTGCTGCCGCCGCCGACTTTTGCCAATTTCTGGACGCAGGCCGCGCAACAGGGCTTCAAGCCGAAGGTCGTGACCCCCGGCAAGTCGGCGGAATTCCCGGCCGCGGTCCGCGCGCTCGGGCCGCTCGGCAAGAACATCGGCATCGAAGTCTGGTGGTCACCCTATCACCCGTTCTCATCGCATCTGACCGCACAATCCTCGGCGCAGCTTGCTTCCGCCTATACTGCGGCGACCAAGAAGACTTGGACCATGCCGCTCGGCTTCAAACATGCGCTGTTCGAGGTCGCCGCCGACGTACTCAAGCGCTCCAAGGCGCTGGAGGCGGACGCGATCCGGCAGGCGATCGTGGCGACGCAATATAAGTCGATTGTCGGGCCCTTGCGGTGGAAAAAGGGACCGGTTCCCAACGTCTGCACCACGCCGCTGGTCGGCGGCCAGTGGCAGGCGGGCGCGGGCGGCGAACTCGAGCTCAAGATCGTCAACAACAAGGACGCGCCCGAAATCAAGACCAACGGCAAGATGCTGCCATTGTAATTGGGTAGGCGGGGCAGCGGCGACGCCCTAGATTACTTCATCGCCCCCGGAACAGGCGATCCAGCGACCGCGCGACTATCGGTGATCACTGGATTGCCCCGCTTTCGCCGGGCATGCCGGGACGCGAGATGCCGCAAACTCCTGCGATATTCGACCGCAAACTTCTGCGTACGCGCCGGCAACGCGCGCGCTTGCTCGGACCCGAGACCTTTCTTCTTGACCGCGTCGCCGCCGATCTGGCCGAGCGCCTGTCCGCCGTCCTGCGCCAGTTCGAACGCGCGGTCGATCTCGGCACGCCAACTGACGCCGTGCGCCGCGCGCTTTGCGCCGGCGGCAAGGTCGCAACCATTATCGCTGTCGAGCCGGCGGCCGAGCGGCTCGACAATTCATTTTTGCGCGTCGCCGCGGACGAGGAGGCGCTGCCTTTTGCCGACGCTTCGCTCGATCTTGTGGTCTCCGGCCTCGCCTTGCAATTCGTCAATGATCTGCCCGGCACGCTCATCCAAATTCGCCGCGCGCTCAAGCCTGACGGCCTGTTGTTGGCGGCGCTGATCGGCGGCGATAGCCTCATTGAATTGCGCGAAGCCTTCGCTGCCGCGGAGAGCGAAAATGAGGGTGGAATTTCGCCGCGCGTCGCGCCGTTCGCCGATGTGCGCGACATGGGCGCGCTGCTGCAGCGCGCAGGCTTCGCTCTGCCGGTGGTCGATACCGATCGGCTCACGGTCCGCTACGATTCCGTCTTCGCGCTGATGCGCGACCTGCGCCGCATGGGTGCGAGCAATGCGCTGAGCGAGCGCCGGCGCGCTCCGCTCAGGCGCGCGACCTTGGCGCGCGCCGCGGAAATCTATCGTGAGCGCTTCACCGATCCGGATGGAAAACTGCCCGCCAGTTTCGACGTGATCTGGCTGTCGGGCTGGGCGCCGCACGAAAGTCAGCAGAGGCCGCTTCAGCCCGGCGCGGCGACGCGGCGGCTCGCCGATGCGCTCGGCACCAAGGAAATATCGGCGGGCGAAAAGGCGGAACGCTGAGCGTCAAGCCGTTGTTCAGAACATCGACGACAGCTTGTCATAGAATGCGACCTTAATCTCGGAGCCCAGGCTCCAGATCGTCGACATGATCGCAAGCGCGACACCCGACGCCATCAAGGCATATTCGATGGCGGTGCTGCCGCTGTCGTCGCGTTGGAATTCGCGGTAGCTGCGCTTCATCGCAAGCATGATCATGGGCGCCCCTTTTTGCATTGCACAGCCGGACATCACAACAACGCCATCAGGTGCGATACCAGCGGCTCGTCCGCCGGCGGCATCGCATAGTCGCGCAGCCGGTTCGGCCGCACCCAGGCAAGCCGCGGCGCTTCCCTGGCCGTGACCGTCCCCTCCCAGCGCCGGCAGACATAGAGCGGCATCAGAAGGTGAAAGTCGGGATAGCTGTGGCTCGCGAAAGTGAGCGGCGCGAGGCAAGGTTCGCTGACGGTGATTCCCAGTTCCTCGTTGAGCTCTCGAATCAAGGTCTGCTCCGGCCGCTCGCCGTCCTCGATCTTGCCGCCGGGAAACTCCCACAAGCCGGCCATCGCTTTGCCCGGCGGGCGCTGCGCGATGAGAACGCGCCCGTCGACATCGACGAGGGCACAAGCAGCAACGAGGACGAGTTTGACGCTCACAACCCTTCAGCCTCGACGTTAGGCAGTGGTTCGTTAAAAGGGCCTTCAGAGGACCTTATAAGGTGGGTAAACGCGTCGCCACCTTTGGCACGACGGTAAACGGAGTGTTACGAGCGGTAGTCACCATTGATGGCGACATATTCTTTGGTCAGATCGCAGGTGAGCACGCGGTCGCGGCCCTTGCCCAGACCGAGCGCGACTTTCAAGCGGACTTCCGGTTTTTTCATCAACGCGCTCACAGCGGCCTCGTCGTAGCTGGGATCGCGTTCGCCCTTGTGGGCGACCCGGATGCCGCCGAACCAGATCGACAATTTGTCGCGGTCGGCCGGCTCGCCGGCCTTGCCGACCGCCATCACCACCCGGCCCCAATTGGCGTCTTCGCCAGCGATTGCCGTCTTCACCAGCGGCGAATTGGCGATCGATAGCGCGATGCGGCGCGCCGACGGCTTCGACACCGCGCCTTCCACCACGATCTCCACCAGCTTGCGCGCGCCTTCGCCGTCGCGGGCAACCTGCTCGGAGAGATCGGCCAGCACCTGCTGCAACGCCTTTCTAAAATCTTTCAAGCGCGCATCGCCGGCGCGCGCAATGCGCGGGCAATCCGCCGCCTTGCCGGTTGCGAACATCATCAGCGTGTCGGAGGTCGAAGTGTCGCCGTCGATGGTGACGGCATTGAACGTATCGGTGACGCCGTCTCTCAGCAGCGCCTGCAGCGCGCCGGATGAAATCGCCGCGTCGGTGAATACGAACGACAGCATGGTCGCCATGTCCGGCGCGATCATGCCGGCGCCTTTGGCGATGCCGTTGATGGTCACCGTCGCCTTGGCTATTTGCGCTTGTGCGGTCGCGACCTTGGGAAAGGTGTCGGTGGTCATGATCGCTTGCGCGGCGGCGAGGAAATCGCCCGCGCGCGCCCGCTCGGCGAGGCCCCGCATCACCGGTCTGAATTTTTTGGCGTCGAGCGGTTCGCCGATCACGCCGGTAGAGGCGAGAAACACTTCCGCGGGTTTGCAGCCGGCAGCCTCGGCCGCGATCTCGGCCGTAAGCTTGGTCGCTGCGCGCCCGCTCTTGCCGGTAAAGGCATTGGCATTGCCGGAATTGACCACCAGGGCGCGAGCCGTGCCGCCGTTGAGGCGCGCCCGGCACCACTCGACCGGCGCCGAGGGGCATTTCGAGCGCGTGAATACGCCGGCGACCGTGCTGCTGGAATCAAACAGCGCCAGCAGCACGTCGGTGCGGCCGGCGTAACGGATGCCGGCCGCGGCGGTCGCGAGCCGCACGCCGGCGATCGCCGGCATTTCCGGCACATGCTTGGGAGCGAGAGGGGAAATGGCGGTGGACATGAGTTTGCCTGTCATTCCGGGGCGCTCGCCGAAGGCGGGCGAGCCCGAAATCCATATCCACCAAGCTTTAAGCTAAACCGCAAGACTGGGATTACGGATTCCGGCCCGCGCGCTTTCAGCGCGCGACCGGAATGACAAGTAAATTACTTCTTCTCCGGCTCGGCCGGCATCGGCGCGTCGGCCGGCTTTTTGTCATCCGCCGTCTTATAGAACTTCTCGACTTTGGCCTCGGCGCGCAGCTTGGTGACCATCTCGGCTTGCGCCTTGCGCACGAGATATTGGTCGATCTGCGTCTTGACGTCTTCGAATTTCGGCAGCGGCTTGGTGCGTTTGTCCTCGACCTTGATCACGTGCCAGCCGAACTGGGTCTTCACCGGATCGGAAATCTGGCCATTCGCCAGCTTGAAGGCGACCTGGGAAAATTCCGGCACCATCTGCTCCTTGGTGAAATAGCCAAGATCGCCGCCATTGGCTTTGCCGGAAGGATCCTCGGTGACCTCTTTGGCGACGGTGGCAAAGTCCTCGCCCTTCTTCAGGCGGGCGATGACCGCTTTGATTTTCTCCTCCGCCGCCTTGCTCGCCTTTTCATCGCCGGGCGCCGCGCGGATCAAGATGTGGCGGGCGTGCACTTCCTCTTCCGGCGGCATCTGCTTGACCGCGTCGTCATAAACCTTGTGCTCGCCCGCCTCGGTGATCGCCTGCTTGGCGACCGATTGCAGCATGTCTTCCATCAGCAGGCGGTTGCGGGCGAAGGTGAGCTTGCGTTGGAAGTCGGGTCCCTCGGCCATCTTCTTGGCTTCGGCGGCCTTGGCCACCAGCAGCATGTCGGCGACAAACTGGACCAGGTAGTCCTGCTTGGCTTCCGGCGACATCGGCGGGATCTGCCCGGCCTCCTGCTCGGCGACGGTCAAGTCGCTTTGATGGATTTCGACTCCGTCGACCTTGGCCATCAGCGGGTCCTTGGCATCTTCGGCACGCAACGGCCCCGTCGCTGCGAATAGCAGCGCCAGAACGGCAGCAAAAATGCCGGCCCGGCGCGAAATGGCCGGGTGGCCGGCGAAAAGGGAACTCATCATGGCGCTGTCCTTGAAAAGGTAGTCCGCGAGCGCGCGGACGGCGGCGGACTTGTCACCCAACAACCGTGGCTTTGCAATGGCAGAGTGACGCGCAGCCTTAACGTCCGTGTGACCGATCTCTCGATTAAGGCCGGTCCCGCGCGGCCGATTGACAATAATCGGACCCACTCCTATGTCTCGAATATCTCGGCCGTTTGCGTTACTCCAACGCTGGCGCGCGTCGAATTTGCCCGAAAAGTGCCGCATTTCCGGAGCGCCGGAGGGTGAACCGGCCGGTCGCCACATGGTAAAACTGCCCCGGCCTTACGCTTAGGAGCTCCTCCATGATCGGCGCCGTCGCCCGCAAGCTGTTCGGCTCCGCCAACGAGCGGCGCATCCGCAGCTATCAGCCGCGCGTCGCCCAGATCAATGCCCTGGAGAAGGAAATCGAAGCGCTTTCCGACGAGGCCCTCAAGGCGCGCACCGACGAGTTTAAGAAGCAAATCTCCGACGGCGCTTCGCTTGACGACATCCTGGTGCCGGCTTTCGCCACCTGCCGCGAAGCCGCCAAGCGCACGCTGCAGCAGCGCCATTTCGACGTGCAGCTGATCGGCGGCATGATCCTGCACGAAGGCAGGATCGCCGAGATGAAGACCGGCGAAGGCAAGACCCTGGTCGCCACGCTGCCCGTCTATCTCAACGCGTTGTCCGGCCGCGGCGTGCACGTCGTCACCGTCAACGACTACCTTGCCAAGCGCGACGCCGAATGGATGGGCCAAATTTACGGCTTCCTCGGCCTCACCGTCGGCACCATCGTGCATGGCATGGACGACGATGAGCGCAAGAAGGCCTACGACTGCGACGTCACCTACGGCACCAACAACGAGCTCGGCTTCGACTATCTGCGCGACAACATGAAGTACCGCATGGAGGACATGGTCCAGCGCGGCCACATCTATGCGATCGTCGACGAAGTGGACTCCATCCTGATCGACGAGGCGCGCACGCCGCTGATCATCTCCGGCCCGCTCGACGACCGCAGCGATTTCTACAACACCATCGATAACTTCATCCCCAAGCTCGACAAGAGCGATTACGAGGTCGACGAGAAGCAGCGCACCGTCACCATGACGGAAGCCGGCATGGAGAAGATGGAGCAGATGCTGCGCTCGGCCGGCCAGCTCAAGTCCGACTCGCTCTACGATGTCGAGAACGTGTCGGTCGTGCACCACGTCAATCAGGCGCTGCGCGCCCACAAACTGTTCCAGCGCGACAAGGACTACATCGTACGCAACGGCGAGGTGGTGATCATCGACGAGTTCACCGGCCGCATGATGCCGGGCCGGCGCTATTCGGAAGGTCTGCACCAGGCGCTCGAGGCCAAGGAGCATCAGCCCATTCAGCCGGAGAACCAGACGCTCGCCTCGATTACCTTTCAGAACTACTTCCGCATGTACGAGAAGCTCGCCGGCATGACTGGCACGGCGGCGACCGAAGCCGACGAGTTCTTCGACATCTACAAGCTCGAAGTGCTGGAAGTGCCGACCAACATGCCGCTCATCCGCATCGATGACGACGATGAGGTCTATCGCACCGCCAAGGAGAAATACCGCGCGATCATCGCGCTGATCGAGGACTGCAAAAAGCGCGGCCAGCCGGTGCTGGTCGGCACCACCTCGATCGAGAAATCCGAGCAGCTCGCCGAGATGCTGCGCAAGGAGGGCTGGGAGCAGCACGATTTTTCCGATCCCAACGCGTTTGCCCAGCTTTATTCCGGCGATGAGGGCGCGACCAAGGCGAAGGTGTTCGCGATCCTCAACGCCCGTTATCACGAACAGGAAGCTTATATCGTGGCGCAGGCCGGCGTCCCCGGCGCCATCACCATCGCCACCAACATGGCCGGCCGCGGCACCGACATTCAACTCGGCGGCAACGCCGACATGCGCATCCGCCAGGAGCTCGCCGAGATCGAGGATTGGGGCGAGCGCGACAAGAGCCCGCGCGCCGCCGAAATCCGCGCGCAGGTCGCGCGCCTGAAGCAGAAGGCGCTCGGCGCCGGCGGCCTCTTTGTGCTCGGCACCGAGCGGCATGAGAGCCGGCGCATCGACAATCAGCTGCGCGGCCGCTCCGGCCGTCAAGGCGATCCCGGCCATTCCAAATTCTTCCTGTCGCTCGAAGACGACCTGATGCGTATCTTCGGCACCGACAAGCTCGACGGCATGTTGCAGAAGCTCGGGCTCAAGGAAAACGAGGCAATCGTCCATCCCTGGATCAACAAGGCGCTGGAGAAGGCGCAGCAGAAGGTCGAAGCACGCAACTTCGACATCCGCAAAAACCTGCTGAAATACGACGACGTGATGAATGACCAACGCAAGGTGATCTTCGAGCAGCGGCTCGACCTGATGCGCGACGAGACGGTGGACGAGACGATCGGCGACATGCGCCACGCCGTCATCGAGGATTTGATCGGCAAGCACATTCCGGCCAACGCCTATGCCGAGCAGTGGGATATCGCCGGCCTGGACGCGGCGCTCAAGAACGTGCTTGCGCTCGAACTGCCGGTGCAGGATTGGGCGAAGGAAGAAGGCATTGCCGACGAGGAGATGCGCGATCGCATCGAGCGGCGCGCCGACGAGTTCATGGCGGCCAAGGTGGCCAAGTGGGGCCCCGACGTCATGCGCTATGTCGAAAAATCGATCCTGCTGCAGACGCTCGACCATCTCTGGCGCGAGCACCTGGTCATGCTCGAGCATCTGCGCCAAGTGATCGGACTGCGCGGTTACGGCCAGCGCGACCCGCTCAACGAATACAAGGCGGAAGCCTTCAGCCTGTTCGAGGCGATGGTCGCGCGTCTACGCGAGGCGGTCACCGCCCAATTGATGCGGGTGGAAATCGTGCAGCAACCGCCGCCCGAGGAACCTCCCGAGCAGTTACCCTACATGGAAGCGCACAAGGTCGATCCTTTAACCGGCGAGGACGAGATGGCGCTCGCCGCGCCGACGCTCGCCCCGGCGCTGGTCGGCAACGGCCACGGCGCGCAGCTCGAGCGCAATCCGAAAGATCCCACCACCTGGGGCAAGGTCGGCCGCAATCAGCCCTGTCCCTGCGGCTCCGGCAAGAAATTCAAGCACTGCCACGGCAAGTTCGTCTGAGCCGGACGCTGCTAGAATACGCCGGGCAATAGCCGATATCGCACGCGAGCGGCGTATTGGCGATAGGCCGCATCCTGCGTGAGCACGCGTTCTTCACGCAGGATGCGAGCAATCTGCAGCGCGAGCGCAAGCGAATAGACCGCAAGGTTGAGCAGCGACGGCATGGTCAGCAGAAAGCCGGCATGCGTCAGCGTGTAGCCGGCATACATCGGATGGCGGACGAACCGGTAGGGACCGAGCGTCCGCACGCCGCGATTGGCGGCAATGATGCCGAAGCTGCGCCCCAAAATCACTTTCGCGGCGATCTGGATGTACATGCCGGCGATCATGATCGTGAACCAGACGGTTTGCGGCGCAATCGAGCCCGTGGCATTCGGCGTGATCATGAGCGGGGCGATCGTGGCGGCGATGCCGACCAGCCAGTCGGTCGGTTGCCGCGACAGCGTGGCCGATGGCCGCCGACCGATGATGAAGGCGATCGGCAATGCTTCCGACACGATAATGAGCAACGTGCTCAGGTCGGCCGTGATGGCAAAGTGGCTCGCTATGCGATAGGCGAAGCTGCCGAACAAGCAGCCGATGATGACACGCTCGCAAAAATCGAATGCAATGACCGTGCTTGGGCGGTCGAAAGCCGCCGGCCTAGCGTAATGCCAAGCGTCGACAGACAGCGAGCGCACACCAGGCGCGCGCAGTGCTTGGACGTGTTCGCTTGCCATGGGCAGCAGCCTATCTGTGCGGCACTCCGGCCGCGCATACAGGCTAGAAAGGAACGTCTGAGCCGGCAGTTAAAGTGATCGACGAAAGTCCGGGACAAACCGAAATTTTTAGGCGTTTTTTCGATTTTATATGCGAAATTTACGTCGGCGATGGTGGTTGCGCCTTCAAAGTCAGCGCCAGCTGGCGGCGAAATGCGCGCGCCCGCTTCAGGTGCCATTCGCGGCTCATGGCTGCGCGCTTGCTGGCGAAAGACTCCGAATGCAGCAGCACCCAGGCGCGCCCCCGCGTCGTGCGCGCGCCCTTGCCGGCATTGTGCTGTGCCAGCCGCCGCGCGACATCGTTGCTCCAGCCGACATAAGTGAGGACGCGATTGTCGGTGACGCAGCCCAGCACATAGACCCAGCAGTTCATCACGTTGCCGGGCTGAGCTCAGCGCAAGCCGGCCCAGCGCGACGCGAATGAGCCGGCCGGAAGCGCAGGTTGCGCGCCGGGGAGCAGAGCGGCGTTGGTCGCCGGCTTCGGCCCCGCAAAGGCGGCGCGCAATTCATCGGCCGGCGCGGCCGGCTTGTTGGCCGCCACTGTCGGCGACTGTTTCGGCTCTGACTTGGCGGCTGCGACTGTCGGCTGTTTCTTCGGCACAGGCTTGGCTGCGGCCACCGCCGCCTTTTTCGGCTCTGGCTTGGCGGTATGGGCCGCCAACGCCTTCGGCGCGGGCTCGTGGCGCAGTTTGGGGTGCAGCCGTACCGGCGCCGATACGGTGCGCACGGCGGGCGGGTTCGGCTTGGCGGAGGTCTCGGTGGTGGTACCGCGCAGGGCGAGCGTCTGGCTCTCGGTTTCCGGCGCCGGATTTGCCTGGGCCTCGGAGCCATGGAACAGATTACCGAAGAGTTTGGCAACCGCCGGAGGTTCGGTCGGCGCCTTGCCTTCCTTGGGAAGGGGCGCCGGCGTCGGCATGGGCACCGTCGCCATCGCGACCGAATCGCTCGCCGTCACCACCGGCTGACTCGGGGCGACCGCCGGCTGGCTCGCCGCCAGCACCGGCTGCTTGGTCGGCGGCTGCTGCGGCATGACGACCGTGCTGGCAGGGGCGCTTGCATTGGGTGTGCGGGGTAACGCGCCGGGGGCCTTTGCGATTTCGACGAGACGGCCCTTGTTGTCAAAGGCCTCTTGCACGGTAACCTTGGAGGCAAATACCGGGTTCATGCCGCCGTCGCCGAAATGCGGTGGCGTCGTAGCGACGTCTTTGGCGATGTATTCGGCCATTTTGATTTGTTCACTACGCCGATGGTCGAGCACCGCCTCGGCGACCGCCGGGTCGAGCCGGTAGACCGGGCATTTGCCGGTCGGAGTGAAGTTCAGCGGCGTTGTGGAATTTTCCGGCGGCGCCGCGTCAAACACGTAGCGCTTCTCGCAGACGGCCACTTTCGGTTCTTGGTGAGTGGCCTCGAAATCGTCGTAGCCTTCCTTCAGCATCTTCCAGAACGCGAAGTTCGGATTATTGCGATGCTTGGCCATGTTCAGCGCGGTCATGCGGAACGGGAAGGCCTCGAACTGGAATTCCTTCTGGCCGCCGAAGAAGGCATCGCGCGCCAGCGCATAGATTTCCTGGATCTGCTCGTCGGTCATGGCGTAGCAGCCGCGCGATGAGCAGTCGCCGTGCACCATCAACTCGGAACCGGTATGTCCCCAGGCGCGGTCATAAGCGTTGGGATAGCCGGTATTGAAAGCCAGATAATAGTTGGAATTCGGGTTCATCTGCGCGCGCGTGATGGTGTAAAAGCCCTCGGGCGCCTGACGATCGCCTTCCTTTATTTTCGGGCCGAGATCGCCCGACCAGCGGCAGATTGGATAGGTCTTCAGCAGGGCGAATTCGCCTTCCTGATTCTTCTTCCAGACCTCCAGTTCCGCCTCTTCCTTGAAAATGCGGACAAGAATCGGTGCGTTCTTGTCCATATGCTTGCTCTTCATGTCGGCAAGCACGCGGTCGGACAAGGGCGCAAGCGCGCGGCCGGTCGTCGGGATGTCGGTGGGATTGCAAGCGGCCAGCGCAAGTCCAGCGGCGACGGCCGCGGGCGCCAGCAGCGCGCGTACGACGTGATGGCGATTCAAACGCTGAACTCCCCGACTTGGGCGGGAAATACCCTCCATTGACATATCGTTATCCTTAAGATGTGGCATCCGCAAGGCAATCGTTGGCCCCGCCGGGTACCGCTAAGCCTATGGTAAACCGGGGGTAAAATTCGCGCCCCGCGCAATCGCTTGCGGGCGCAAGCGCGGCCGACGACCGGCGATTTTCTAGACGAGCGCGCGGCCCATATTGAGGTATTTTTCGCGGCGCTGCCGGCGCACGGTTTCGCGGTCGAGCGCGCGCAGTTCGGCAAGCGCGTTGGCGATCGCCTCGCCGGTCGAAGCGATAGCGGCGGCCGCATCGCGATGCGCGCCGCCGGTCGGCTCCAACACCACGGTGTCGATCACGCCGAAGCGCACCATGTCCTGGGCGGTGATCTTCATGTTGGTGGCCGCCTCCTGCGCCTTGGTGGTATCGCGCCAGAGGATCGAAGCGGCGCCTTCCGGCGAGATCACGCTGTAGATCGCGTGCTCCAGCATCAGCACGCGGTTGGCGGTGGCGATGGCGATGGCGCCGCCGGAGCCGCCTTCGCCGAGGATCACGGCGACGTTCGGCACGCCGAGCGACAGGCAGATGTCGGTCGAGCGCGCTATCGCCTCCGCTTGGCCGCGCTCTTCGGCGCCGATTCCGGGATAGGCGCCGGCAGTGTCGACCAGCGTCACAACCGGGATGTCAAAGCGATCGGCCATCTCCATCAGCCGCGCCGCCTTGCGATAGCCTTCCGGGCGCGCCATGCCGAAATTATGCCTGAGCCGGCTGTCGGTGTCGGAGCCCTTCTCGTGGCCGATGACGCAGACGCTCTCGCCCCGGAAGCAGCCAAAGCCGCCGACAATGGCGGCGTCCTCGCCGAATTTGCGGTCACCGGCAAGCGGCATGAATTCACTGATCAGGCCGCCGATGTAATCCAGGCAATGCGGGCGCTGCGGGTGGCGAGCGACCTGCGTTTTCTGCCAAGGGGTGAGATCGGCATAGAGTTCCTGCAGCGCCTGTGCCGCCTTGGCCTCCAGCCGGCTTATCTCTTCGCCGACCGCCACGGCATTGTCGCTCTCGCCGAGCGCGCGCAATTCCTCGACCTTGGCCTCCAATTCGGCCACCGGCTTTTCGAAATCGAGGTAGCTGCGCATGGTTCCTGGGCTGAGCATGGCCCGGAAGTGACGCGGTGAGGCCCGTTAAGTCAAGCAGCACCAAACCGCCCAGCATCGGCCTTGATAGGATATCGATCTGCAAGCAATCCCCGCTTCGCCCCACCACGGGACGATAAATCAAGTGCGCGGTGTATTGGCATATGCCGGACGCTATTAACCCTCCCCCAGCGGGTGCAGGTCGCGCACCAGCGCCTTCAGCCGTTCTTCCAGCACATGCGTGTAAATCTGCGTGGTGGAGATGTCGGCATGGCCGAGCAGGGTCTGCACCACGCGCAGATCGGCGCCGTTGTGCAGCAGATGGCTGGCGAAGGCATGGCGCAACACGTGTGGCGAAAGCCGGGCCGGTGCGATACCGCAGGCTTGGCCGAGAGCCTTGAGCTCCCGCGCAAAGTGCTGGCGGGTGAGATGGCCCTGCTCCCCGAATGAGGCGAACAGCCATTTGGACGGCGCCGCACTGGGTAATTTCTCGGTAAGCGCGAGATAATCGGCCATGGCGCGCCTGGCCGCCTGGTTGAGCGGGACCAGCCGTTCCTTGCCGCCTTTGCCGCGCACCACCAGCATGCGCTGGTCGCGACGCGCGGCGGAGGCTGGCAGCGCCACCAGTTCGGAAACGCGCAGGCCGGTCGCGTAGACCACCTCGATCAGACAGTTAAGGCGCGCCGCGCGCAAGCGAGCGGCCGGCAGCGCGCTCACATCCTCAGCGGCCCGGCGCGCCTCGGCGAGCAGACGGTCGACCTCTTCGATGGTCAGCACCTTAGGCAGCGCACGCCCGCGTTTCGGTCCTTCCAGCACGGCAGCCGGGTCGTCGCTTCGCTTGCCTTCCGCGTAGAGGAAACGATAAAGCTGACGCAGCGCCGACAACCGCCGCGCCACCGAACTCGACTTGAATCCGCGCTTGGCTAACGCGCCGAGATAGCCGCGCAGATCGTCGGTCGTGGCCGTGGCGATGCCACGCTCGGTAAGATGCTCGCTTAAATCGGCGAGATCGCGGCCATAAGCGGCAAGTGTGTTGGCGCCGGCGCCGCGTTCGGCCGCCAGCATGTCGAGGAACAACTCGATCAGCGCCGCGTCGGCGCGTTTGCCGCCTGGCATCGAATCGGCTGGTGCTGGCCGGCGGGCCATCGGCCGCTTGCGGTGTTAAGGTTGCTGCTTGAGAAAGTGATCGGGCGGCACGGTCACGACGATTTCGCGCGGCGTGTATTGCACGAAATTAGCGAGCGAAAACACCGCGCCATAGGCGAGCCCGCCGAGCAGGCCGATGGTAATGAGGAATCTGAACAGGCTCGGCATTATTGCAGTCCGGTTTATTGCCCGCGGCCTGGGTGCGCTTCAAGTGACTACGACCACGTTCCTTGACCGCTGACAAGGGCCGCCATCGCGCTGCTGACGATTGCTGGTATAAGGAAGCGCTGCGTCGCTTAATAAGTTTACCATGAGCAAGGGCGCTATTCAAAAAGCGGTCGAAAATAGTCACGATCCGGCTCTGGCGCAGGCGGTTGCGCACGCGCTGGGGGCCCGCTCGATCGTGCTGGTCGGCATGATGGGCGCCGGCAAGTCGTCGGTCGGCCGGCGGCTGGCGACCCGGCTCGGCATTCCTTTCGTCGACGCCGACAGCGAAATCGAAGAGGCGGCCGGGATGTCCATACCGGAGATTTTCGAACAGCACGGCGAACCCTATTTCCGTGCCGGCGAGGCGCGAGTGATCGCCCGCTTGCTCGACGGCGGCCCGCAGGTGCTGGCGACCGGCGGCGGCGCCATGATGAACCAGCAGACGCGCGATTTTATCCGCATCAAGGGCATTTCGGTTTGGCTGAAGGCCGATCTCGAGGTGCTGCTGCGCCGGACCAAGCGGCGCAGCGACCGGCCGCTGGCCGAGAGGATCAAGGACCTGCTGCCGCTGCGCGAACCGGTCTATGCGCAGGCCGACATCGTGGTGCAATCGCGCGACGAGCCGCACGACATCATTGTCGACGAGATCATCGCCGCGCTGCCGCCGTTTGTCGGCATCGCGGCGGAGCCGCAGCCATGACCGCCCAGCCGCGCCCGGCCGAGCCGATCATGGTGCAGGTGGCGCTCGGCGCGCGCGCCTACGATATCGTCATCGGCCGTGGGCTCATGGCTTCGCTCGGCACCGCCGTCAAGGCGCTGCGTCCGGGCGCGAAAATCGCGATCGTTACCGACGCGACGGTGGCCAAGCACCACCTCGCCGCCGCCGAGGCCGCGCTCAAATCGGCCGGACTCGACAGTTCGGCGATTGTCGTTGGGGCGGGCGAAGGCTCGAAGAGCTACGCCACCTTCCAAACCGTGTGCGAGGCGGTGATTGCGGCGCGCATCGAGCGTGGTGATCTCTTGCTTGCGCTCGGCGGCGGCGTGGTCGGCGATCTCGCCGGTTTCGTCGCGGCCTGCGTGCGGCGCGGCATCGATTTCGTGCAGGTGCCGACCACGCTGCTGGCGCAAGTCGACTCCTCGGTCGGCGGCAAGACCGGCATCGATTCCCCGCAAGGCAAGAACCTGATCGGCGCCTTCCATCAGCCGATCCTTGTCGTCGCCGACACCGCGCTGCTCGACACGCTGCCGGCCCGCGAATTCCGCGCCGGCTACGCTGAAGTCGCCAAATACGGACTGCTTGGCGATGCCGCTTTTTTCGCCTGGCTGGAGACGAACTGGCAGGACGTGTTTGCCGGCGGCCGCGCGCGCGAGCACGCCATCGCCGTCTGCTGCCGCGCCAAGGCGGCGATCGTCGCGCGCGACGAGCGCGAGACCGGCGAGCGCGCGCTGCTCAATCTCGGCCACACCTTCGGGCATGCGCTGGAAGCCGCCTGCGGTTTTTCCGATCGGCTGCTGCACGGCGAGGCGATTTCGCTCGGCATGACGCTGGCTTTTGACTTCTGCGCCCGCAAGGGCCTGGCCAGCGGCGCCGACGCGGAACGGGTTCGCGCTCACCTTGCGGCGGTCGGCCTGCCTGCCCACATTAAGGATGTTCCCGGAGGCGCTCCGTCCGTCGACGTATTGATGGACCTGATCGCCCAGGACAAGAAAGTGAAGCGCGGTAGGCTCACCTTCATTCTCGTGCACGGCACCGGTCAGGCGTTCATCGAGCATGACGTCGACGCCGCCGAGGTGCGTGCTTTTCTTGCCGACAAAATTGCCTGAGCGATGGCTGCGAACGACTGGCTTGCCCTCTTCATTGTGGTGATCTGCTTGCTGCTTTCGGCGTTCTTCGCCGGCAGCGAGACGGCGCTCACCGCTTCCTCGCGCGCCAGCATGGCGCGGCTCGAAAAGCAGGGAAACCGCCGCGCGCGCATCGTCAATCGCTTGCTGGAGAGCCGCGAGCGTCTGATCGGCGCGTTGCTGCTCGGCAATAACGCGGTCAACATCGCCGCCTCGGCGCTGGCGACCGACATCCTGCTCAACTGGTTCGGACACGCCGGCGTCGTCTATGCCACCATCGTCATGACCGTGCTGGTGGTCGTGTTCTCCGAAGTGCTGCCGAAAACTGCGGCGTTCAATGCGCCCGACCGCATCGCGCTCGCGGTGGCGCGTCCGATGTCGTTCATCGTCAAGCTGCTCGGCCCGGTGCTCATGGCGGTCGAAGCGCTGGTGCGCTGGCTGCTCAAACTGATCGGCGTGAATGTCGGCGAAGAGCACGACGTATTATCGGCGCGCGAAGAATTGCGCGGCGCCGTCGACTTGTTTCATCGCGAGGGCGGCGTCGAGAAGCTCGATCGAGACATGTTCGGCGGCGTGCTCGATTTGCGCGAGCTCGTGGTTTCCGACGTCATGATCCACCGCACCAACATGATCACGCTCAACGCCGACGATAAGCCGGAAGACATAGTCAACGCGGTGATCGCCTCGCCGGTGACGCGCATTCCGCTCTGGCGCGGCAATCCGGAGAACATTGTCGGCATCCTGCACGTCAAGGACCTGTTGCGCGCGCTGCATGCGGTCGATGGCGACGCCGCCAAGGTCGACATTGCCGCGCTGTTGTCGCCGCCCTGGTTCGTGCCCGACACGCGGCCGGTGTCCGAACAGCTCAAGGCGTTTCGCCGCCGCAAGACGCCGTTCGCGCTGGTGGTGGACGAATATGGCGAGGTCGAGGGGCTGGTGACGCTCGAGGACATTCTCGAAGAAATCGTCGGCGACATTACCGACGAGCACGACGTCGCCATGCCCGGCGTGCGCCGCCAGCCCGACGGCTCGGTCAATGTCGACGGCGCCGTGACCATCCGCGACTTGAACCGCGTGATGGATTGGAACCTGCCCGACGAGGAGGCGACCACCATTGCCGGGCTGGTGATCCACGAGGCGCGCTCGATCCCCGAAGTGGGGCAGAGCTTCACCTTCCACGGCTTCCGCTTCCGCGTGCTGCGCCGCAGCCGCAATCGCATCACCGCGCTGCGCATCCAGCCGCTGGTGCGCCAGGCGGCGAAGGCAAATTAAGTTGCTCACCTGCGCCGCCGCAAGCACCTTTGACATCTCGATCGGAAAAGATGCCGTCTCCTGCTCGCCGCCCGTCTCGACGGCGAGAGGCGCGAAAGCTATTCCCTTGAGCGCGACTCGACCATCAAATAACATCTGAACGTCGACGCACGTGGTTTTTGCTTGGAGCGCCTTGATGATGCCGAAGGAACTGCGTGGTCTTTCGTGGAAAGGATATGAGGGACAGGATTACGAGAACTTTTGGACCGGCCCGGCCAAGCAGTACTTGGATGAATTGGAACAACTGATTGTTTCGCAATCGTTGCCGGGCGGCAACGCGGTCGTCGATATCGGCGCTGGCTTTGGCCGCATGGGGCGCTGCTATATCGGAAAATACCGATCGGTCCATATGGTTGAGCCTGCGAGCAATCTGCGCGAGGTCGCGGCGCGCACCTATGGCGATAGCTTGAATTATCACGAAGCCAGCATCTATGAACTGCCATTTGCGGATGAATCGTTCGATGCGGCGGTGATGGTGCGGGTCTTTCATCACCTCGGCAATTCAGAGGCGGCCCTGCGCGAAATTCATCGGATCTTGAAGCCGCGCGGCCGGCTGGTCTTCAACTACAGCAACAAACGGAACATAAAACGCCTCGCTCAGTTTCTCACGGGCCGCGCCAGGAACCCGTTGACGCAGGACAGCGAAGAATACGCCTCGACACTCATCGGCCATCATCCCGACTACGTGGAACACGTGCTCTCATTCAACGGGTTTGCGATCGAGGCGCAATATGGTGTCGGCGTGATGGATAAAGTGGTCGGCGTCTTTCCTTTCATGGGCCGATTGCTGCGCCCTTCGATGCTGTTCGCGCGCCTGCTGGGACTCTTGCGGCTTGCTCCCGCTCAGTTTGTCGTCGCGTGCAAACGATGAACGTCGTTCTGGCGTGCGATGTCGACCCTGTTCTGCCCCATGTTTTGAGTTGTCCCTCGCGCGACGAAATCTGGAAATGTCTCGATCTGCTGGACGATTTGATGGATGCCGCAGGCGCCGAGATTCCGCCGATAACCTGGTTGATCCGTTCGGATGAGAGCGTGCGCTTTGCAAGCGGCGATTTTGCGTCGGGCTACCTTGCCAAAAAGCCGCTTTGGAAATCGCTGCAATCGAGAGGTCACGAGCTTGGCTGGCACATGCATCTTTTGTCGTTCGATGCAAGCTCGGGCTGCTTCGAATTCGATCAAGCGCCGGCTTGGCTGGCCGAGGCCCATCGCGCGCTTGCGGTTCATTTTGATGTGCGCGCAACGCGGACCGGCTGGGACTACGCAGACAATATGTTATTCGAAAAATTCGAGTCGTTCGGCATTCGCGTCGACTTATCGGCATTGCCTGGAAATATCGTGTGGCAAAAGGCCGGCACCCGGAGGTTCGTGGTGGATTGGCTGCGCTGCGCCGCAGAACCTTACCATCCCAGCACCGACGACTATCAACGGACCGGGAATCTCGATCTCTTGGAAATTCCGATCACGCAATTTTCCAACACGGCAGCCGGCATTGTTAAACGGGCGCTATGGCGTTCGCGGAACGGGTGCTGGGCGTTCGGCGGCATCGCGAATAAGACGAAATTGCTGACCGACCGGTGGGATCGGTTGCCGACTCAAAGAAGTGATCGGCGCGTATGGGCATTCTATTTTCACCCGGAGGACCTCAGCGATGCCGGGTTACGAAATTTTCAACATAATTTGCGTCTGCTTAAGGAACTCCCCGATGTCCAATTTCTGACGGCGACCGCAGCGCGCGATGCGCTGCTGGCGCATTGCTGAAAAGCTGCGGATGCCTCGCCGGTGCCTAAGCCGCAACCCGCCGGCGTCAAACCTCCCCCGGCGCCGCCGCGTGAATGGCGAGCGCGTGCACGCCGCCGGCCAATTCGTCTGCCAGCTTTCCATTGATCATGCGGTGGCGTTCGAGCCGGCTCTTTCCTTTGAATGCCTCCGACACGATATAGATTCTGAAGTGACTTTGCCCGCCCGGCCGGTGTCCGGCATGGCCCTCGTGCTGGTGTGACTCGTCCACGACTTTGAGACTGTGCGGGGCGAAAGCCTCGGTCAACTTCTTCGTGATGAGATCGGCGGTTCGCATGCTGTCCAGTTAGGCGGGGGCGGCCTGCCGGTCAATGGCGGCGCCGTGGCAAATCAGTGTCCGGCGGCCGCTGTCAAGTCTTGTAGGCGTCATCGATGAAAGCGCATACTGTTCGGTCATGAAGTTCGACTCGCCCATTTTCGACCGCATCCGCGTCAAGCCGAGCCAGGACCGCCGGCTAAAGACCGACGGTCCGGTCTGCCAATGGGCCGGCTGCCAGGATCGAGCCACGCATCGCGCGCCCAAGGGGCGACAGCATGAGCGGGAATACTGGCGCTTTTGCCTCGATCACGTGCGCGAATACAATCAGTCCTACAATTATTTCGCCGGCATGAACGACGCGGCGGTGATGGCCTATCAGAAGGATGCGCTCACCGGCCATCGTCCGACCTGGAAAATGGGAACCGGCAAGGGCATGCCGCGCTCGGATTTCCGTGCCTTCGGCACGAGCGCTGATCCGTTCGGGCTGTTCGGCGCCGGCATGCGCGCGGAGCAGAAGGCGCGCGCGGAAACCCGCCCCATCCGCAATGCCGAGCGCAAGGCGCTCGACGTGCTCGGCCTTGAAGCCGGCGCCACCGCGCACCAGGTCAAGATGCGCTTCAAGCAATTGGTCAAGCGCCACCATCCGGACGCCAACGGCGGCGACCGCTCGAGCGAGGACCGGCTGGTCGAGATCATCCAGGCGTACAATTATTTGAAGTCAGTCGGCGCCGCCTGAGACAGCATCGCGGCAATACTCTGCCCATCATCCACTCTGTCGCTCATCCGCCGATCAATGTCGTTCGTGCGAAACGAGCGAATTCGACGTTGAGGATATCAATTCCGGGTAGATCTCGGATCTAGTTCGAAAAGCCTATATGGCCGCTCATTGTGCCGGGTCATGCGGCATCTTAGCTGGGAACCAACAGCGTTCTGCTCATTTGCCCCGATATGTACCCTCGCGAAGAAAATGACGTCGCCGCTTCGGCGGTGATCTACATGGCCATCATGTTATTGGCCTTCGTCTTGTTTGCAGGAGTGCCCTTTTTTTTCGCAAGCCGTCCTATTCTGGTCAAAAGCTCGCCCGAGCGAAACTTTAAGATGGTCGATCGGGAAATAGTTCTTCGCGCCTCGCATCGACATTTTCCCGTCGCCCAGTTGAAGCAAGAACACATCGTTGACTTGGCGGGGGTCGCGAAACCGAAGGCAAAGGTGGCGGAAAAAGCAAAAACTCGTCAACATCGGCGCGCGCGGGTATCCATCCTTAGTCGCCCGCTACCGCGACACCATTACGTCGAGAAGGCGTCGAAGTGGCATCGCGCCACTTATCCAGACTTCACGCCGCTCATGTGACCCAGTCCGGCGAATGTCATAACGCCTTGAATTTTGCAGCTTTCAGCCGGCGCCCCTTCGCACTCCTCTGTTTACGGCCGCTGCCCTGCAAAGCGAGGCGGGCGGTTGGCGGCCCTGGGATCAAGATGAGATAAAGTGCGGTTAGCAACCCTGCCACGCCTTCCATGCAGGGGAGGCCATACCTATGTCATTGAAAACATTGATGGGGCTATTCGCGGCGGCCGGGTTTTTCGCTCGCCCGCCGTCTGCTAAATTGCCACCCCTCAGCCGGACGAGACGAGTCGGGGCGTGGACAGGCTTCGAGAACCGCGAAGCCACGGAGGATCAATGACTGCCGCAGTGGAAGAAATGACCGGCTTGCCCGACATGAAGGTGTCGATCCGGCAGGTTTTCGGCATCGACAGCGACATGGAAGTGCCGGCCTATTCGGAGGCCGACGAGCACGTTCCGGAGCTTGATCCGGATTACCGCTTCGACCGGCCGACCACGCTCGCCATTCTCGCCGGATTTGCCAAGAACCGCCGCGTCATCGTCACCGGCTATCACGGTACCGGCAAGTCGACGCATATCGAGCAGGTGGCAGCGCGACTGAACTGGCCCTGCGTGCGCGTCAATCTAGATAGCCACATCAGCCGCATCGACTTGGTCGGCAAGGACGCGATCGTCATCAAGGACGGTTCGCAGGTCACCGAATTCCGCGACGGCATCCTGCCGTGGGCGCTCAAGCACAACATCGCGCTTTGCTTCGACGAATACGACGCCGGCCGTCCGGATGTGATGTTCGTGATTCAGCGCGTGCTGGAAGTCTCCGGTCGGCTGACGCTGCTCGACCAGAACAAGGTGATCAAGCCGCATCCGGCATTTCGTCTGTTCGCCACCGCCAACACGGTCGGTCTCGGCGACACTTCGGGCCTCTATCACGGCACGCAGCAGATCAACCAGGGCCAGATGGACCGCTGGTCGATTGTCACCACGCTCAACTATCTGCCGCACGACAACGAGGTCGAGATCGTGCTGGCGAAAGCCAAGCACTACCGCAACGAGGCGGGCCGCGACATCGTCAACAAGATGGTGCGGGTCGCCGATTTGACTCGCAACGCCTTCATGAACGGCGACATCTCGACGGTGATGAGCCCGCGCACGGTGATCACCTGGGCGGAAAACGCCGAGATCTTCAACGATATCGGCTTCGCCTTCCGGCTCACCTTCCTGAACAAGTGCGACGAATTGGAGCGGCCCATCGTGGCCGAGTTCTATCAGCGCTGCTTCGGCGTCGACCTGCCGGAAAGTTCGGTGAACGTGGCGCTCTCTTGATGTCGTCCCCGCCAAGGCGGTGATTCATAACCCGGTGATGAGATTGAGCCGAGAGGTTTACCAGTATGGGTTCCGGGCTCGCCGCTGCGCGGCACCCCGGAACGACCGGTGAAGCCATGCCCTCCAACATCAAAAACCGGCCCACGCCGAAGGAAAGCCCGACCGAGCCGTTCAAGCGCGCGGTCACCGGCTGCCTGCGCGCGATCGCGCGCAAGCCGGAACTGGAGGTCGCCTTCGCCGCCGAGCGGCCGGGGCTGATGGGCGGCAAGGCGCGGCTGCCCGAGCCGCCGCGCAAACTGAGCAAGAACGAGGCGGCGCTGGTGCGCGGCCATGCCGACGCCATCGCCTTGCGGGTTGCCTGTCACGATCCGGCGGTGCATCGCCGCTTGCAGCCGGGCGGCCAGCAGGCGCGCGCGGTGTTCGAGGCGGTCGAGCAGGCGCGCGTCGAGGCGATCGGCGCGCGACGCATGGACGGCGTCGCCAAGAATCTCACCGCCATGCTCGACGACCGTTTCCACCGCGGCAAATTCGACACCATCACCGAGCGCGCCGATGCGCCGATCGAGGACGCGCTGGCGCTGATGGTGCGCGAGCGGCTGACCGGGATGGCGCCGCCGCCCGCCGCCAAGAAGCTGGTCGACCTTTGGCGTCCGGTGATCGAGCAGCGCGCCGGGCGCGATCTCGACCGGCTGGAGAATGTCATCGAAGACCAGCGCCAATTCGGCGACGCCGTGCATGACCTGCTCGACGCGCTCGACATGGGCGAGGATCGCAGCCGCGATTCCGAGGACGAGGAGGAGGAAGGCGAGGACGACCGGCGCAAGCAGGAATCCGGCGAAGAGGGCGAAGCCGCCGACTCCGACGAGATGCAGCGCATGAGCATGGAGGACTCGCAGGTCTCCGCCGAGGACATGCCGGAAGCCGCCGCCGAAGCGGTCGACGCTTCGACCGCCGATACCGCCGACGACACCGAGATGGGCGATGCCGAAACGCCGGGCGAGCCGCAGCGGCCGCGCCATTTCGGCGCCAACGAGCCGCGCGGCCCCGATTATCGCGCCTTTACCGTCAAGTTCGACGAGACGATCGCCGCCGAGGACCTATGCGAGCCGGAAGAGCTCGACCGCTTGCGCGGCTATCTCGACAAGCAGCTTTCCCATCTGCAGGGCGTGGTGGCGCGCCTCGCCAACCGACTGCAACGACGGCTGATGGCGCAGCAAAACCGCTCCTGGGAGTTCGATCTGGAGGAAGGCCAGCTCGACAGCGCGCGCCTCTCGCGCATCGTCATCGATCCTCTGCATCCGCTCTCGTTCAAGGCCGAGAAGGACATGCAGTTCCGCGACACCGTGGTCACGCTGCTGCTCGACAATTCCGGCTCGATGCGCGGGCGTCCGATCACCGTCGCCGCCACTTGCGCCGATATCCTCGCGCGCACGCTCGAGCGCTGCGGCGTCAAGGTCGAGATTCTCGGCTTCACCACGCGCGCCTGGAAAGGCGGGCAGTCGCGCGAGGCCTGGCTCACCGCCGGCAAGCCGGCCAATCCCGGCAGGCTCAACGACCTGCGCCACATCATCTACAAGGCGGCGGATGCCCCATGGCGCCGCGCGCGCAAAAATCTCGGGCTGATGATGCGCGAGGGCCTGCTCAAGGAGAACATCGACGGCGAGGCGCTCGATTGGGCGCACAAGCGCCTGCTCGGGCGCACCGAGCAGCGCCGCATATTGATGATGATCTCCGACGGCGCGCCGGTCGATGATTCCACGCTCTCGGTCAATCCCGGCAATTACCTGGAGCGCCACCTGCGCTGGGTGATCGAGGAGATCGAGACCCGCTCGCCGGTCGAGCTGATTGCCATCGGCATCGGCCACGACGTGACGCGTTATTACCGGCGCGCCGTCACCATCGTCGACGCCGAGGAGCTGGGCGGCGCCATGACCGAAAAGCTCGCCGAGCTGTTCGAAGAGGGCGGGCCGGCCGAGGAGCGGCCGGCGCGCACGCCGAGGAGGCGCGTGGCGTGAGGTCGGCGCGAGCGCTCGTCCTCGCCAAAGCTGCGCCCCGGCGAAAAACGCAATTTTTGCAGTCGTGGCGGGATTTCCGCTTGTGCGGGAATGAGCCGAGGTCCGGCTGATGCGCGTGCGGCTTATGCGCCTGCTGCGACAGCGCCGACTCACCGCGGGCACTCTATTAGTCGCGCTTACCGTCATTGTCGGCTCGCTGGCGCTTGCCGAGGTGCAGCGCTATGCCTTAGCGCCGCAGCGCATTGACGTCGCGGCGACGACCATCGCTTCCTTCGACGAGCGCGAGCCCTCGAGCATCCGTTTCGGTGCGCTCGAATTCCGCGGCGGGCTTGCGCTCACCTCGCACGCGACTGCCTTCGGCGGCATTTCAGCCCTGCATGTCGAGCCCGACGGCAGCCGCTTTCTCGCGCTCACCGACCGCGGCTCCTGGCTGCGCGGCCGCATCGTCTATCGCGACGGCCATCCCACCGGCATCGCCGACCCCGAGATGGCGCCGATACTCGGCGCGGACGGCAAGCCGCTCGCCGCGCGCGGCTGGTTCGACAGCGAATCGCTCGCCGAAAACAACGGCATGCTCTATGTCGGCATCGAACGAGTCGAAAAGATCGTGCGCTTCGATTACGCCCATGACGGTCTTGCCGCACGCGGTGTGCCGATCCCGGTGCCGGCCGACTTCAAGACCTTCAAATACAACAAAAGCCTGGAATGCCTGGCGATGCCGGGAAAAGATCAGCCGCTGGCCGGCACGCTGATCGTGGTTACCGAGCGCAGCCTCGATGCCAACGGCAATCACCGCTCATTTTTGCTCAATGGCGCGAGCGTTGCGCGTTTCAGCGTCAAACGCAGCGACGAATTCGACGTCAGCGATTGCACCGTTTTGCCGCCCGTCGATCTCTTGCTGCTCGAGCGCCGTTATTCGCCGGCACGCGGCATTGCCGTGCGCATCCGGCGCATTGCACTGCGCGAGCTCAAGCCGGGCGCGCTGGTTGACGGCCGCGTGCTGTTCGAGGCCGATCTCGGCTACCAGATCGACAACATGGAAGGCATTGCCATCCATCGCAACGCGCACGGCGAAACCATCATCACGATGGTGTCGGACGATAATTTCTCGGTGCTTCAGCGCAGCCTGCTGCTGCAATTCGCGCTGGTTGGGGAATGATGCCAAAGGCATCAGACAAACGCCCCGTCGTCACCGGGCCGCGCCGAAGGCGCGAGTCCCGGTGATCCCGATTCGTTGGGCACTGTGCTCCCCTAAGCGAGATGGCCGGGACAAGCCCGGGACAACTGCAAAGAGAATCGTGCCGGCCTCAGCCCGCCGCGGTGGGGGCTTCGGCTTTCTTCTTCACGATCTGCCGCTTGAGCTCCAGCATGCGCGGGGCGAGTTCCTCGTCCTTGGCCTTGAGCAGGAAGGCGTCGAGGCCGCCGCGATGGTCCACGGTCTTGAGCGCATTGGCCGACACCCGCACCCGCACCTGGCGGCCCAGCGCGTCGGACGTGAGGCTGACGTTGCGCAGATTCGGCAGGAACCGTCGCTTGGTTTTGATGTTGGAATGGCTCACTTTGTGGCCGACCATCGGCTTCTTGCCGGTCAGCTCGCAACGCCAGGACATGGGTATAAACCTTTAATAAACGTGGGCGCCAAAGCCTGCGCCGATCCGATCCTCAATCGCGGAAGACCGCGGACGTATAGTGAGCGCACCTAGACGCGTCAAGGCGCGTCGGCGGCTGGCGCCCGAACACAGATTCGACTTATTCGACGGCGACCTAACCGCAGACCGGCGCCCGCGATGTTCCTCCCGACGAGCAATGCCGGTGCGGTAGCCGTGCCCTGGATGCCAGCCCCATGGGCTCACTATATACTGGGCGCTGTCCGGCAGCGGCCGAATCGTCTGGCTGCCGCGGAGGATTCCTTTTCGTGCCTGCAATCCAGCGCCGTTTCCGTTTCACGCTGTCTCTCACCTTGGCGCTTTCCCTTGCCACGCCTGCGGCGGCGTTGGCCCAAGGCAGGTTGGAGGCGCACTACATCGCAAGCCTCGCCGGCATTCAGATCGGCGAGGGCACTTGGACGATCGATATCGGCGATAGTAAGTACCGCTCGGAAGCGAACGGCACCACCACAGGGCTGGTCCGTTTTTTCACCGGCGGCCACGGCACCACGTCTTCGCACGGCAAGCTCACCGCCGGCCGGCCGACGGGCACGGTTTATTTTTCATCGATCACCGCCGGCCGGAAGACCGACGAGGTTAAGCTCGAAACCAATGACGGCAATGTCGTCGATATCTCCGTCAAACCGCCGCCCGATAAGCAGAAGGAGCGCGTGCCGGTCACCAAGGAACATCAGCACGGCATCTACGACCCCATGGCGGCCACCTTGCTGCCTACGCCCGGTGACGGCAATCCGCTGTCGGCGCGCGCTTGCGAGCGCACGGTGCCGATCTTCGACGGGCGGCTGCGCTACGACCTGAAGCTCGCCTTCAAGCGCATGGACCATGTGCACGCCGAAAAGGGTTATTCGGGGCCGGTGGTGGTTTGCACCGTCTATTTCGTGCCGATCGCCGGCTATATTCCGTCGCGTTCGGCGATCAAATACATCGCCAAGTTGCGCGACATTGAAGCCTGGTTGGCGCCGATCGCCGGCACGCGGGTGGTGGTGCCGTTCCGCATCCAGGGCCCGACGCCGATCGGCCAAGCCGTCATGCAAGCCACCGAATTCGTCTCGGTTGCCGCACCCTCGCGGGCTTCTGCGAGCAGCGTAAAAATGCAGTGATGGTCAATGGCGGGGCTTGACTCTTGCCGGGACATTGCCGGGAGCGCCCGTTAAGGTTTTTGGGCGGTCAAAGGGCTGTAAAATCGTGCGAGAATACTTCATCTTGTGGGAGAAGCCAGAAAGATCGCCAGATGTCGCCGTGAACGAAGCCTTACAGGCGTCGAGTCAGCGATTCGGGCGCGATTCGTTCCAGACTCGTTCCAAAGCTTAAACCTGCGACTTTTGACCGTCGCATTGTGATACAGGAGACGCTTGGCGGGATTATCAAGTTATCCTGCCGCCAGCGGATGCGTGATGCCCCTTTCGTTTTCCCAAGCCTGGAATAAAGATTCGCGCGCCCGCGGCGCCGGCGTTACCGCCGTGCTCGGGCCGACCAACACCGGCAAGACCCATCTCGCCATCGAGCGCATGCTGGCGCATTCCTCGGGCATGATCGGTCTGCCGCTGCGGCTCCTGGCGCGCGAGGTCTACAACAAATGCGTCGATCGGGTCGGAGCCGAGACGGTGGCGCTGATTACCGGCGAGGAAAAGATCAAGCCGCCCAATCCGCGCTTTTGGGTTTGTACCGTCGAGGCCATGCCGCGCGACATCGACGTCGCATTCCTGGCGATCGACGAAGTCCAGCTCGGCGCCGACTTCGAACGCGGCCATGTGTTCACCGACCGCATGCTCAACGCGCGCGCACGCGAGGAAACGCTGGTGCTGGGCGCCGCCACCATGCGTCCGATGGTGGAGAAACTCTTGCCGGGCGCGCATATCGTCAGCCGGCCGCGGCTTTCGACATTAAGCTATGCCGGCGAGAAGAAACTCACGCGCTTGCCGCGCCGCTCGGCCATCGTCGCGTTCTCGGCGGAAGAGGTTTACGCCATCGCCGAATTGATCCGCCGCCAGCGCGGCGGCGCCGCGGTGGTGTTGGGCGCGCTCTCGCCGCGCACCCGCAATGCCCAGGTCGCGCTTTATCAATCCGGCGATGTGGATTATCTGGTCGCGACCGACGCCATCGGCATGGGCCTTAATCTCGACGTCGATCACGTCGCTTTCGCCTCCGACCGCAAATTCGACGGCTATCAGTTTCGCAAGCTCAACCCGGCCGAGCTAGCGCAGATTGCCGGCCGCGCGGGGCGCGCCACCCGCGACGGCACTTTCGGCACCACTGGCCGCTGCGATCCGTTCGAGACCGAATTGGTGCAAGCGCTGGAAAGCCATGCCTTCGAGCCGGTGCGCATGCTGCAATGGCGCAACACCGATCTCGATTTCTCCTCGATCGGCGCCTTGCAGGCTTCGCTAGCGATGGCGCCGCGCGAGCAGGGGCTCACGCGCGCGCCGGTCGCCGAGGATATACTGGTGCTCGATCATGCCGCGCGCGATGAAGACGTGCGCGCGCTCGCACGCAATCAAGCTGCCATCGCGCGGTTATGGGACGTGTGTCAGGTTCCTGATTACCGCAAGATCGCGCCGGCCACGCATGCCGAACTGGTGGTGACCCTCTATGGATTCTTGATGCGAGAGGGTAACATCCCGACCGATTGGTTCGCTCGCCAAGTCGCTCAAGCTGACCGAACCGACGGCGACATCGATACACTCTCCAACCGGATCGCCCATGTCAGGACCTGGACCTTTGTTGCCAACCGGCCGGATTGGCTGGCCGATCCGGAGCATTGGCAGGAGGTCACGCGCGGCGTCGAAGACAAATTGTCGGATGCGTTGCACGAACGATTGGCGGAACGTTTCGTCGACCGCCGCACCAGCGTGTTGATGCGGCGGCTGCGCGAGAACGCCATGCTGGAGACGGAAATCGGGAAGTCTGGCGAAGTGACGGTCGAGGGTCATCTGCTCGGCCGGCTCGACGGCTTCATGTTCGCACCCGCCGCGTCCGCCGATGCTTCCGAGGCCAAGGCGCTCAATGCCGCCGCGCAAAAGGCGCTCGCCGGCGAGATCGAGGCGCGTGCCGTCAAGCTCTCGCATGCCTCGAACGATCAGATCGTGCTGGCGAGCGACGGCGCGTTGCGCTGGATCGGCGAGTTGGTCGGCAAACTCGTTGCCGGCGACGACGTGCTGCGGCCGCGCGTGCGCATCGTTGCCGATGAGCATTTGACCGGCCCGGCGCGTGACATAGTGCAGACGCGGCTCGATCTCTGGCTTAAGACGCACATCGAGAAGCTCTTGGCGCCGCTGTTCTCGCTCACCGCCGCCGATGACGTGACCGGCATGGCGCGCGGCGTCGCCTTCCAGCTTGTCGAGTCGCTCGGCGTTTTGGAGCGGCAGAAGGTTGCCGACGAGGTCAAAAGCCTTGATCAGCCGTCGCGCGCAAGCTTGCGCAAATACGGCGTGCGTTTCGGCGCTTATCACATTTATCTGCCGGTGCTGCTCAAGCCCGCGCCGCGGGCGCTGGCGACGCAGCTGTGGGCACTCAAGCACGAGAGCCCAGATGCGAAAGGGGTCGGCGAATTGCTGCACCTCGCCGCCAGCGGACGCACTTCGATCCCGGTCGACAAGGAGACGCCGAAGCAGCTCTACCGCACCGCCGGATATCGCATTGCCGGCGAGCGCGCGGTGCGCGTCGATATTCTGGAGCGGCTCGCCGATCTTATCCGCCCGGCGCTGTCATGGCGCGAAGGCTCGAGCTTGCCGAAGCCGGCAGGCGCATTCGACGGCCGCGGCTTTACCGTCACCGGCGCGATGACGTCGCTCACCGGCGCCTCCGGCGAAGACTTTGCCTCCATCCTGCGCTCGCTCGGCTATCGCATGGACCGCCGTCCGAAGCCGGCCGAACCGGTGCCGGCCGCGAGCGAGCCTGTTGCGGCAAACGAATCCGCACCGTCAAGCGAAGCGTCGGCGAGCGCGCCGCCACTCGAGGCAAGTCCCGATGCCGCGGACGAAACACACGCACTTGTCGCTGTGGACGCAGCGCCTTTGCCGGACGCCGAGCTGATGCCGTTGCCGAGCGAGCCGGTCGCATCCCCACCGACTGAGGTCGCGGTCGTGCCGATGCCGGCCGAGTCTGTTGCTCTCGATGCGCCGGTAGAAGAACCGCAAGCGTCGAAAACGGCAGAGCAAACATCCGCCGCGGATTGGGGAAATTCCGCGGAACAGGTCGCGCAGAACAACGGAGATGTTGCCGTTGCTTCTTCTGCTTCTTCTGCTCCTTCTGCGGCCGCGCCGGCGGAGCCGGCATTCATCGAGGTTTGGCGGCCCGCGGGTCGCGCCGATCGGCGCCCGCACAAGCCGCGGCGCGCACGCCGGCCGGATCGCGCCCCGGTGCAAGCCGCGCCCCCGGAAGCAGCAACTGCAACTGCAGCAGCAGCAGCAGCAGCAGCAGCAGCAGAAGCCGCCCCAGCCGCGGCTCCGGCGCCTGCCGAGTCCAGCGAAAAGCCCGCCAAGCCACAGGCGGATCACAAGGAAGGCGATCGCCGCTGGCGCCAGGAACGGCGCGAGCGCCAACACCGCGCCGAGCGCCGCGACGAGCGCAGCGAACGCTCGGAACGGCCGCGGCCGCGGCCGCGGCCCCGCCGCGACCGCGGCGATCAGGTCGATCGCGCCGACCGCGAGCAATATTATGCCAAGCCGTTCGGCTCTAGCCGCCGCGACAAGGAGGCCGATCCCAATTCACCGTTCGCCAAGCTCGCTGCTCTCAAGCAGCAACTCGAGCAGGACGCGAAAGAGCGGCCCTGAAGGCGGTTATCGGGCGTGGACCGCCAACGCATCGACAAATGGCTCTGGCACGCGCGCATGGTGCGCACGCGCAGCGACGCTGCGGCCTTGGCCGGAGCCGGCCATGTGCGGCTCAACGGCCAGCGCGTGAGCGCGCCGAGCCGGCCGGTGCGCATCGGCGATGTGGTGACGGTCGCGCTCGACCATTCCGTGCGGGTGCTCGAGGTCGAGGGCTTCTGCGAAAGGCGCGGCCAAGCCGCCGCGGCGCGCGCATTATATCGGGATTTGGCCACCCCTTCCGGCACTTAGGCCTGCAGCGGCCAAAGTGATTCGCGGAACCATGCAGAGGGTGGTGTTGGCGCCGCTTGCGGCCTATTTGTCCTTACGCTAGGCACAGGGCCGATCGTTTCGTGCGGAGTTCCGGATGACCTACGTCGTCGTCGAAAACTGCATCAAATGCAAGTACATGGACTGCGTGGAGGTGTGTCCGGTCGACTGCTTCTACGAAGGCGACAACATGCTGGTCATCCACCCGGACGAATGCATCGATTGCGGCGTGTGCGAGCCGGAATGCCCGGCCGAGGCGATCAAGCCGGATACCGAGCCGGGCCTGGAGAAGTGGCTGGAATTAAACGCGGAATACGCCAAGTCCTGGCCGAATATCACGCTCAAGCACGAGCCGCCGCCGGACGCCAAGGATTGGGACGGCGTGCCGGAGAAGTTCCAGAAGTTCTTTTCGGCGCAGCCCGGGACCGGCGATTAGCGGCGGAATTGCGCCGACATCTTCCTCGTCCCGTACACAATGTCCGGCGATTTCCGACGCATCTCGCCGGGAGAAAATCTTCGTTGGAACTTCCGCGCCCCGACCGGAATTAAATACCGCAGGAGCGTCGCTGCACTGGAATTTTCGACCGCCGCCATTAACTGATCCGGCAAATTTGCGGATTTATGGCAGTTGAATTGCACTTTTGCGTCGCCATAAGGCTTTGATTCCAGCGAAAAATGTGCTATATAAAGAAAAAATCATGAAACACCGTTCCGCCGCCGGAAAGAGCGCTCCCCCACGGGAGCCTATTTTTTCGCGGCGTATCCCAGGGATCCGGCAAGAGGGCGTGACATTCCACGCGTGAGCAGTGGCAGGAAAACCGCGTCATAAGTCGAAGAAGGGTTCCACCGGTATGAGCCGGCGAACGAAAAAGTCTGCCGATGCGCGGCGGACCCCGCAAGCCTCGCGCGGCGCCGCCCGCGGTGGGGCTCCCGCAGCCAAAGTGCCCGGCAGCCGCAAGGCGGCCGGTGAAGGAGTCATGCCCGGAATGCCCAGCATCAAGAAGCCGACGCAACGACAGGGTTTCAAGACCAACGAGTTCATCGTCTACCCCGCGCACGGGGTCGGGCAGATCATGGCCATCGAGGAGCAGGAGATCGCCGGCGCCAGGCTCGAACTGTTCGTCATCAACTTCATCAAGGACAAGATGACGCTCAGGGTGCCGACCGCCAAGATCGTGTCGGTCGGCATGCGCAAGCTCGCCGACGCGCCGCTGGTCAAGCGCGCGCTCGATACGCTCAAGGGCCGCGCGCGCATCAAGCGCACCATGTGGTCGCGCCGGGCGCAGGAATACGAGGCCAAGATCAATTCGGGCGACATCGTCGCCATCGCCGAGGTGGTGCGCGATCTCTATCGCTCGGAGACGCAGCCGGAGCAGTCCTATTCGGAGCGCCAGCTCTACGAGGCGGCGGTCGATCGGCTGTCGCGCGAGATCGCGGCGGTGCAGCGGGTGACCGAGACCGAGGCGATCAAGGAGATCGAGGGCGCGCTCGCCAAGGGCCCTAGGCGCGGGCCGAAGCCCGCTGACGAGGCAGCCGCTCCCGAGGAGCTGGTCGGGGAAGAGGCGGCGTAAGCCGTCGCGTTTCCTTCTTCGCCAACAAGAAATCAGAGGCCCGGCAGCAATGCCGGGCTTTTTGTTTTTTGACGGGCTTCGCGCTCTGCGCGCGGAAATCGACAAGGGCATCCGCTCGCTCGATGCGGGACAGGGACGAGAGTCCAGCATCGACGATTTTCTCCGGCAGCGCGTAGGGTGGGTTAGCGCCACCCGGATCGGCGCTTGGCGCCGTCCGGGTGCAGGCTCCGGCGCGTAACCCACCAGCTGAGTTCGCCGCGAATCCGATGGTGGGTTACGGCGCGGAGCCTGTCATCGGGCCGCGCTTCGCGCGGACCCGTTGGCGCCTAACCCACCCTACGAGCTGATCGAAGACCATCCGTTTGCGGGGCGCGCGCGAAACGAGGTGCGCCCAGGGCTGCGTTCGTTCGCCGCCTCGCCTCACGTGGTCTTCTACCGTGTCGTCCATGACACGCCGCAAATCGTGCGTGTGCTGGATGGTCGGCAGGATATCGAGGAGAAATTTGCGGCGCGGGACGGGGACTAGCGGCGCGGTCGGTAACCCGCATTAACCACAGCGCGTAAGGTGGGTCGGTGCCGAAGGCGCGTAACCCACCGAGTGATCTTTCCACGACGGCGGGTTACGGCGGTGCGCGTCTAACGTCAGATATAGTGAAGTAAGCTGTGAAGTACCGACTCGTATATGTCCTTCATTTCTTTTAAACGATCAACGCCGAACGTCGATGGATCATAGCTTTCTTTTATCGCTCGGGCAGGATGAATCAGGTTCCGAAATGTTCTAATTTTGTCGACCACATCTTTTGCGACATATTTCGGTGGTATTTGGTTGTCATCACCCCCAACGTGAGAGGGAATATTGATCGGTGCATTGAGCACATCAATTTCATTCGCTGCGTCGATCAACTCTGACATGTTTACAGAAGCTGGTATCTTTAGCTCGCCACCATTTTCTTCCCCAAATTCGACCAGTAGGTAAGTCAGGACCGCCGTCTCAAGTGCCAATGCAAGCGCAATAGCGGCCATGAAGTATTCGCCGGCCTCCTCAAGCTCGTCGGCTTTGTTTTGATAAAACGCCAATAGTTCGTTGGCCGCATGGCCGTGCACAGTGCCCGTCAGAATTGCCATAGCGAAATTCCTCAGTCGCAAACCACGATACGCTCTTGCGCGACTCTCCACTAGGAAATGGGGTGGTTTAGTGCTGGAGGCGAGAAACTCACCGGCTGAACGCGTTGTGAGTCCCGACGCTGGGTTAGGGCGATTTCGTCACCGCGCTTGCCGGAAAAAAGACGCGCCTAACCCACCTACGCGCTGAAATCCCGAAAGCCAATCGTTTGAAGGTTTTCTCGACCCTGAACAAACAGATTCACATCGTCGCGATACACGCGAAGGAGTATCTCGTAGACCCCTTCACACACGTTTTGAACGTCTGCGTCCTCGTAGTTGATCGGAAGCCAAATGATATCCTGATCGCCTGCGAGCACACCTATTTTGTCGCCATTCTTCCGGAGCGCGACAACTAGTCGAACCCAAAAATGACCGTTGTCGGTGAGATGATCGATTCGTACCGCTAAACCGAATTGAACCTCATTCAAATTTAGGATGCCATCATGATAAAACGAAAATGCCGCACTACTGTAGTCTCCCTGCTCCGGATGCCATTCTTCTTTTGGCGTCACTCCGATTACTAGCCCCCCTTCTGGCTTCAAAAATCGATCAAATGCTTCGATAATCCTGCGCCCGAGTCTTTCACATATTTGCATGTTTTCGACGGAGCGCCGGCCGTACTCTGTCGCCGCCTTTCTGATTTCATCAATTTTCGGCATCGAAAATCTCCTTCTGAGCCCTGGAACATTGCCGGCTTTATTCGCATCGAAGACATGACCCGTAGATTATTCGGCAAAGAGGCCACCTTAATTGGCGGCCTCTTTCGACTTGAGGCCTAGTCAGACCGACTAACGATCTATGCCTCCGTGGTGCGAGCAAGTACCGCGCCCACCTTCACTGCTACTCTCCCAACCATCTCTGCAAAGGATACAGGGTATACGAAGAAGAACAGCACCCACCACCACGGCTGCGCCAATTGCCAAAGCGATTGTCATGGATGAGCCCTTTCTCGGATTGTTGAAGTGGGAGACAGCCGTGATTCGAAGGGAATGGCCAAGCTGGCTCAAATAGACATCCCCGCTTTCAACAGCAGGCGGTCGAAGAGCGCCGAGGGTGGGTTAGCGCTACCCGGGGCCGGGGCTTCGCGCCGTCCGGGCGCAGGCTCCGGCGCGTAACACACCGGCTGAGCCTGCCGCGCGTTCGGTGGTGGGTTACGGCGCGGAGCCTGTCATCGGGCCGCGCTTCGCGCGGACCCGTTGGCGCCTAACCCACCCTACGAGCTTCGCGCGGACCCGTTGGCGCCGAACCCACCCTACAGGCTCCATCCGTGCCGCGCGTGCTCAGCGGCGCGGCGGCAGGCCAGCAAACGCGGGGATGCCGTCCGCAATGAGATGGAACGACTGACCTTCGGCGGTGAAGATCGCCATCTGCGCGCCGCCGTAGACGGAAGGATTGTCCAGCGTTCCGATCTTGAGAACCACCGGCGGCAGGCCCGGTCGCCGCGTGATCATGTGCGTGCCGCAGGCGGCGCAAAATTCCCGCGTCACCGCGTCGGGCTTGTCGGGCCGCGTGTAAGTCTTCGGCGCGCCTTTCGTATAGGCGAATCCCCCGGCCGGCATCAGCATGAACAGATTGGGCGCCCCGCCCGAGATATACTGACAGGCGCGGCAATGGCATTGCGCGCGTAAGATCGGCTCGCCCTGGGCAACATACCGCACCGCGCCGCAATAGCACCCGCCTTCAAGCCGCATGCGTGTTTCTCCTGCGCCGTCATGGTCAGTCGCGATCATAGCACGTAGCCAGCGTGGAGCGGAGCGAAGCGGCGGCAACTCCCGCCAAGTCGGCTGCCGGCGCTACCGCGTCGGCGACTATCGCATTGTCGCCGCCATCGAGGACGACTGGTTCGTGGTGCTAGTGGTGACCGTCGGCCACCGGCGCGACTCTATCGGTGAGGACTTGCGGCGGCAGCGGCGATTGACCTCGGCGAGAGGCGAGTCCCACCGCCCCGCCTTTGAACCTTTTGCTGCTGTCAGCCGACATACCGTCAGGCGGCTTGGTGTCCGGATTGGAAGGCGTATCGAGCCGCCGTCGTCTGGAGGGCGGCGTCATGCGATACGGATCGATGGCGGCATTTGCGCTATTCGCGCTGACGGCGATCGACGGCGGTAACGCGCGGGCCGCAGACGCCGGACTGAACTTCGCCAAGCGGCTGTTTGCGGGCCAGGTCGGGAGCGAGATCGAATCCTATGCCTGCTTCGCGCGCCGCTATGACGCCGCGCACCTTGCCAAGCACCCGCGACAGAAGGTCGGCGCGATGCGGCTGCTGGTCACGGCGGAGAACGCGCCGGAGGATCATGCGCTCAATTACAGTTTCCGCCTGAGCGTCAAATTTCGCGAGCGTAAGGCGCATTTCGAATCGAGCGGCGACTGCGGCCATCCGATGACTTCGCAGGTGTCTGCCGACAATCTGCAGCTCGGCTGCAGCGTCGATTGCGACGGCGGCGGCCTCTCGGTCGAACTCGCCAATGCCGATAAATCGGTGCTGGTGCGCATCGACAGGATCGGCATCTGGAACAGCGCCAATCCGGACGCGGAACCCGAAAACCTCGAAGGCGGCGCCGATGATCGCATTTTCCGGCTCGATCGGGTAAGCTTGGATCATTGCCGGTCGCTCATCACCGACAGCGATGAGCTGGCGGCCATGCCGCACAAGTAAGCGGGCTGCGGCCTGAACCGGCTCGCCAAGGGAGGCTCCCATGCATCGACGTAACCTCATCGCCGGGCTTATGGCCGGCGCCGGCGGGCTGATCGCCGCCGCGGCAAGCGCAACGCGCGCGAAGGCGGAAAACGCAACGCGCCTCGGGCCGGATAAGTCGAAAGTCGTCTATCACCTCGCCGACCTCGACAAAGTCGAATTCGTGCTCGGCAATATCCGCAACCACTACAAAGGCATGGGCGGACCCGACAAGGTGACCATCTCGCTGGTGGTGCACGGGCCGGCGCTCAAGGCTTTTCAGTCGTCGAAGGCCTCGGCCGACCTTGCCCGGCATGTCGGCGAATTCGCCAAGAGCGGGCTCGAGCTCAATGCCTGCGGCAACACCATGAAGGCGCAGAAGATCACGCTGAAGGACCTGCTGCCTGGCTTCATCGCGGCCGACCGCGGCGGCGTCGTGCGTATCGCCGAGCTGCAGTCGATGGGCTACGTCTATCTGCGGCCGTAAGTTCGACGAAGCTCTGCGCTTGCGGCCATCGTTTCAATCGAAAGCGAACTCGCGCTAAGATGCGCCGCAAACGCCAGCGCGTGTTGGAGGGGAGCAAGCAATGACCGCCATTCGCGGCTATGTGGCGCCGAACACCGAGGCCGACGCGCTCGGCGTGCATTCGCTCGACCAGTTCGTGCTGACGGTGCCGGATGTCAACGCGGCGCAGGAGTTCTATGGCGATTTTGGCCTGGATGTTGCGCGCGACGGCAATGCGCTGGCCATCAAGACCTTCGGCCACGACCATCGCTGGGGCTCGGTGGTGGAGGGAAAGCGCAAGGCGCTGCACCACCTTTCCTTCGGCTGCTATGCCGAGGACCTGCCGCGGCTGAAGGCGCGCATCGAGGGCGAGGGCGTCAAGCTGATCGATCCGCCGCCCGGCTTCGACAGCAACGGCATCTGGTTCCGCACGCCGGAAAACCTGCTGATCGAGATCAAGGTCGGGCCCAAGGTCTCGCCCGAGCGAAAATCGGAGACGCGGTGGACCCCGTCGCCGGCCGGCGTTCCCGGCGCCACCCTGCGCGAGAAGGCGCCGCTGACACGGCCGCGCCGGCTGTCGCATGTGCTCACTTTCACCTCCGACGTCGACGTGTCGGTGAGCTTCTACGAGCGCACGCTCGGCCTGCGCCTGTCCGACCGCGCCTCCAATCTAATCGCCTTCATGCACGGCATCCACGGCAGCGACCACCACATGCTGGCGCTGGCGAAATCGAGCGCGCCCGGCTTCCACCACTGCAGCTGGGACGTCGGCAGCATCGAGGAGATCGGTCTCGGCGCCATGCGCATGCACGACAAGGGCTACAGCAAGGGCTGGGGCCTCGGCCGCCATGTGCTCGGCTCCAACTATTTCCACTATGTGCGCGATCCGTGGGGCAGCTTCGCCGAATATGCCTGCGACATCGACTACATCCCGAAGGATGAGCGCTGGCAGGCCGCCGACCACAAGCCGGAGGACTCGTTCTATCTCTGGGGTCCCGACGTGCCGCCGGAGTTCACCGTCAATTACGAGGCCGGCGAGGGCTGAGGCTCCGGCGCCTTGAGTGCGGCGCGGTGCGTAAGCGGTGCGCTGCGCCGAGTTGGGCGGCGGGGCCTTTAGCGGAAATCGCAAGTGGTCAAGGCGGCTACGACAGGGGTCGCGGAGAAGGCGCTGGCCGGACAAGCGCCTTCGCAGCTAGGGCCGCCGCCCGGGCATAGCTGCGGTCGCCATGGATTAGCATCAGTATCATCGCCCAGGCGGCATCGAGAATGCGTCGTCGGGTCTCCAAACGTGACCGTCGCATGCGACCCTCCAAGCGCTTGGTATACTGACTAGTGAGTTTACATCCGGCTCCTTCGGTCGTCAGATCAACTCTGCGGACCTAATAGGCAACGCGCGCTGGTCTTGCGCAGAAGGGGCGAAGTCATGTCGGCAAGATTGACATTACATTCGGTCGACGTGCGGACGGTATCGGTGCCGTTGCGGCGGCCCGTCGTCTCGAAGGTCGGCGAATTTAGGGAATGGCCGCTGATCCTGATCGACCTCCACACCCGGGAGGGGGTCGTCGGTCGCAGCTACCTGGAGCCTTATCTAAAAAATGCGGCACGATACGTTGTCCCGGCGTTGCTTGATCTGGCGCAAGCACAGCAAGGCCAACCACTGGCGCCGCTCGAGCGCTTTCAGGCCAACAGGCGCTCCCTCAATCTCGTCGGGTATGCGGGCATCGCCATGATCGCTGTGGCGGGGCTCGACATGGCCATGTGGGACGCACTCGCCAAGGCGGCGAACTGCCCGCTGGCTGTGGCGCTCGGCGGCACCGTCGGCCCGGTGCCGGCGTACAACAGCAATGGGCTTTGGCTGACGGACGTGTCGAAGCTTGCGGCGGAGGCGCGCGACCTCGTTTCGGAAGGCGCGTTCGCAGGCCTGAAATTGCGGCTAGGCCGAGACCGCCTCGATGACGACTTGGCCGCGATCCGCGAGGTCCGCGACGCCGCAGGCGGCGACATCAAGCTGATGGTGGACTTCAATCAGGGCCTGTCCTTCGGCGATGCAATCCGGCGATGCCATGCTCTCGACGATCAGGGTCTGTACTGGTTCGAAGAGCCGATCATCTATGACGACTTCGCCGGTTACGCGCGACTTGCCGAGCAACTCGATACACCGCTGCAGATCGGCGAGAATTTTTACGGCCCGCGCGACTTGTATGAGGCGGTTCGCGTCGGCGCGAGCGATTACATGATGCCTGACTTGATGCGCATTGGCGGTGTGTCCGGGTGGCTACGCTCAGTTCCGATCGCCGCCGCCGGGATCCAGGTTTCGACGCATCTGTATCCGGAAGCGGCTGCGCATCTAATGCGCGTCACGGAAACCGCTCACTGGCTGGAGTGGCAGGACTGGGCGAATCCGATCTTGAAGGAGCCGTTTGCGGTGAAGAATGGCAATCTTCTCATTCCCGATGTCCCAGGCATCGGCATCGAATGGGATGAAGTAGCCGTCGCCCGCTATCGCTGCTGATGCGAAATGTTCGGCTTCCGCGGCCAACAATATTTCATCCAGCCGCCCCCAAGATATAATGGTTTGGCAATTGTCCGTTTCCAGGCTCGGGGGGTGGTCATGGTCAATCGTCCGGTTAGGACCGCCGGTTCGACATCACTCAAGGGGCGTCTATCGACGCCCGGGACGATTGTCGAAGCGGGCCTTGACGCGCTGGATTTCGGCTTTGCGATCTTCGATCGGAATCTGAAGCTCGTCGCCAATAATAAGGCCTTCGCCGACCTGCGCGGCTACCCGGCCACGCTGTGCAAGCCCGGCACCGACATCATCGAACTCTACCGGTTCAATGCCGAGCGCGGCGACTATGGGCCAGGTGACGCCGAAGCGCAGGCGATGTCGCGCATGGAGCGCGTCCGCGAAGGTCAGCCGCACCAGCTCGAATATGAACTGGCGAGCGGGCAAATCCTCAATATCCGATATGCGCCGATTTCGGGCGGCGGTCTTGTGCTTTCCTATTCCGACGGCACGCAACGAAAACTCGCCGAGCGCGATGTCCTGCGCAAAGAGGCGGAACTTCATGTTGCCCTCAATAACATGCCCGGTGCGCTGGCCTATACGGACGACGATCTCAAGATCGTATTTTGCAACAATCGTTATATTGAAATGTATCCGGTGCCGCGCGAGTTGTTCAGCCCGGGCCGGCCCTATCCGGATTTTCTCCGCTATCTGGCTGAGCACGGCTACTACGGAGAAGGCGACGTCGACGCCCTCGTCGCGCGGCGCATTGAAAGCCTGCGTCATCCTGTCGGCTACCCGCTCGAAGACCGCACGCCGGACGGAAAAGTCTACGAAGTCAACCGCCGCAGGATCGCTTCGGGCGGAACGGTGACAGCGATCACTGAAATCACCAGGCTCAAACACGCGGAGGAGAATCTTGCCCGGAAAGAAGCCGAGCTTCATGTCGCTCTCGACAACATGCCGGGTGCGCTGGTTTATGCCGATCAGGACTTGAACGTCGTTGTTTGCAACGACCGCTTCTTGGAAATGTATCCCGTTCCGAAAGAGCTTCTGGAACCTGGGCGGCCCTACCCCGGCTTCCTGCGCTATCTCGCCGAGCACGGCTATTATGGCGAGGGCGATGTGGAAGCAATGATCGCGCGTCGCGTGGAAAGCCTGCAGAATCCGACCGGTGTTGCGTTCGAGGATCATACGCCGGACGGCCGCGTCTACCGGATCATGCGCAGAAGGACGGCAATCGGCGGCACCGTCACGGTGATGACGGATATCACCGAGCTCAAGAGATCCGAGCAACGTCTGCTGGAGGCAAAGCAGCGGCTGGAAGAAGCAAACCAGCTGGTCACGGAGAAAAACAGGACGTTAGAGGCGCTTTCATCGAAGCTCTCGAAATACCTCTCGCCGCAGCTGTACAAATCCATTTTTGCCGGTGAAAAAAGCGTCGAGGTTGTCTCCCAGCGCAAGAAACTGACCATTTTCTTCTCGGATATCGCAGGTTTCACGGAAACCACCGATATGCTCGAATCCGAGGAGCTAACAAATCTACTCAATCATTACTTGCGGGAAATGTCGTCGATCGCGCTGGAACACGGAGCGACCATCGACAAATTCATCGGCGACGCAATCATGCTCTTCTTTGGCGATCCCGAGACACGTGGGCCAAAGGAGGATGCGCTCGCATGCGTGAAGATGGCGATTGACATGCAGCAGCGCATGCGCGATTTGCAGGCCGAGTGGCGCGAGCGCGGTCAGGAACATGTCTTCCAGCTGCGGATCGGAATCAACACCGGCTTCTGCACGGTCGGAAACTTCGGCAGCAACGACCGCGTCGATTACACGATCATCGGCAACGAAGTGAACCTGGCGGCGCGACTGCAGTCGCACGCCGACCTCGGCGGCATCCTCCTCGCGCACGAGACCTACGCGCTGGTGAAGGACGAGGTGCTGACCGAGGAGACCGGCACCATTACGGTCAAGGGATTCAGCCATCCGGTACGGACGCATCGAGTGGTGGGGCTGGCCGATAAGACCGCCGGACGAGGCCGAATTATTCGCCAAGAGCAGGACGGCTTCCTCTTGATTGTCGACCAAAAGAAACTGACGCCGGCAAGCCGAACCGAAGTTGTTCGTGCACTGCAAGACGCCGCCAGCAGACTAGGGGACCAGCTAAGTCAATATCCGAATGCAACCGACGTCTGCTAAAGGTCATTGTCGCGCTCGTCAGCCGGCCAGCGGCGCGATGCTTAAGCGGACCGCTCATGCCCCATGTGCAAGCGGCAACCGCAAAACTCGGGGCCGCGAACAAAGCGCAAGCGGTTGTCAGCGCGATTCTTAGGCGGATAAGCGAGATATGACCCTTTTGGTATTATGGCACAGTCGAAGTATCAAGTTCATAGCCCGGGTTCGTCGCGCGGTAATCCAAAACCTGTAAAAGCATTTTTTTCCGAGCACTCGGTCGTGTCTCAAGAGACTGATCGCAGTCCATTCCCGTTCAATAAAGATTAATCGGGGCGGAGCAAAGTCCGCGGGATGGAGAAGGCGAATGGCGCAGCGCGTCGTGGCCGAGCAAGCTGTATTTCTGGCGACCGCGCCCGCAGGGCCGCGAGATCGCCGCCTTGCTGCTGGGGTTGTCGGCGTTTCGTCGGTTATTTTTCTTGCGTTGATTCCGTTTGCGCAGCAGCCGCTGCCGCACGTATGGGGCTTCATCCCAATCTATGAGTCGGCGATCGCTTTCAGCGATTTGATAACCGCGGCGATTCTTTTGATCCAGTTCAATATCTTGCGGCTGCGAGCACTCCTGGCGCTGGCATGCGGATACCTTTTCACGGCACTGATGGCGATCGCGCACGCACTGACCTTTCCCGGACTGTTCTCGCCGACAGGATTGCTTGGTGCGGGACCGCAAAGCACCGCATGGCTTTATGTGTTCTGGCACGCCGGTTTTCCCATTGCCGTGATGGGCTACGTGCTACTGAAAGACCGGACCGACGCGCCTGAACCGTCCTTCCACCCTGGGGGTCGAGCTTTGCTGTTAGGCATCGGTTCGATTCTTGCGGCTGTGGTCGGCCTGACCATCCTCGCCACGGTAGGCGAAGCGTTTCTACCGGACGTGTTGAGCCGGGGCGCCAACGGCATGGGGCTCATCGTTACGGTGTCCGCCGATCTGGCGCTGACGTTCCTCGCGCTGCTGATGCTGTGGCGGCGGTCCCACAGCGTGCTCGACCTGTGGCTGACGGTCGTCATGTGCGCGTGGCTGTTCGATGTATCGCTGAGCGCGCTGTTCAATGCCAAACGCTTCGATGTAGGCTTCTATGCCGGGCGCAGCTACGGATTTTTGGCGGCGAGCTTTGTGCTTTTTGTGCTGCTGCGGGAAACTGGAATCTTATACGCGCAACTGGCGGAACTGTTTGAAGAAGAGCATCGCGAACATCGGCGCGAGGCCGAGGAGCGCCGGCGCATTTTCGAAACGTCGCTGGACCTCATCCTGGTTGCCGACCGCCGCGGAAATTTTCTTCGGGTCAGCCCCAGTTCGCTTGCAATTCTCGGCTACCGGCCGGAGGAAATGATCGGCCGCAGCGGCGCCGACTTCGTCGTTGCTGACGACCTCGCTGCCGCGCGCGACGAAATGCGGCTTGCCCGCCGCGGCAAGGAGATGCGCAATTTTGCCACCCGTTACATGCACAAGGAGGGACGGATCGTGACCTTGGATTGGTCGGGCGTTTGGTCGGAGCCGGAGCAGCGGCATTTCTTCATCGGGCGCGACGTGACCGAGCAGAGACGCAACCAGCGCCTGAAGGACGAGTTCATCGCGACCGTCAGCCACGAGTTGCGCACTCCGCTGACGTCGATAATGGGCTCCATCGGCATTATCGAAAGCGGCGCCGCGGGAAAGCTGCCGGACGCGATCGCGCAATTGCTTAAAATCGCGCTGGCCAATTGCCGCCGTCTGGTGACGATCGTAAACGACATCCTCGACATCGAGAAGATCGAAGCCGGAAAAATGGCTTTCGACAAAAAGCGCGTCGATGTCCTTTCGCTCCTGAACGACGTGGCTCAGGCGAATGAGGCAATGGCGACGCAGCACGGCGTTACAGTGCGCCTGGATAGTGCGTCGGCGCCCGCCACGGTATTGGCCGATGCGAATCGCCTGGTGCAGGTCATTACGAACCTAGTGTCGAACGCTATCAAATTTTCGCCTCGCGGTTCGGAAGTCGTTGTGAGCGCCGAGAATAAGGGCAAGAGCGTGCAAATCAAAGTTCGCGATCACGGGCCTGGCATCCCCGACGACTATAAGGATCGAATTTTTGAAAAATTCGTCCAGGTCGATGCGACGGATCAGCGGCAACGCGGAGGAACTGGTCTTGGTCTCAGCATTGCCAAGCAGATCGTTTCGCAGCTTGGAGGCGAAATAGGATTCGATCGCGCGCCCGGCGGGGGCACAGTCTTCAGGGTTGAACTTAAGGCGGCTGATGCCGCCTTTCCGGAAGCCGTCAAAACAAATCGCGCCGCCCTGGCGTCTTAGCATCGATGCTACGACGTCAACTCACGCCTGAGACATCCGCGCTGTTGCATGAATCGAGGCAAGCATGAACGCATATCGCATTTTGCACATCGACGACGACCCGGATATCCGCGAGATCGTGAAATATTCGCTCGCGCTCGATCCGGAAATCATCGTGAAAAGCAGCGACGGCGGCATGGCCGCCGTGGAGGAAGCGGCGAGTTGGTCGCCTGACGCGATCCTGATGGACGTCATGATGCCGGTGATCGATGGACCGCAGTTATTGTCGCATCTTCGCGACGACGAGCGCACGGCGTGTATTCCAGTCGTCTTCCTGACCGCGCGCGCGCAAAGCCGCGAGGTCGCGCATTTTATGTCGCTTGGCGCGGCCGGCGTGCTGGCAAAGCCATTCGATCCTTTGACGCTTGCGAAATCGGTGCGCGCTTGCACGGAGATCCAGCGGCCCCTGGCATGATCGGTACGGGGCATTGACACTTGCCGGTCTGCCAGACCGCTTAAAGTTGGCTGTCCGAGCCGGGGTCATTTTCGACCTGGTGAGCTGCCGGTGCCTACCGGCCCACTTCCGCTTCGCTCCGAATGCGGACTCTTCAGCCGAGGCGGCGACAAGTCGCGTGTAGGCGGTGGCGAGATTGGCCATCGGCATGTGTCCCGGGACACGATGCCGTGTCCGGCCCAGCTACTCCGCCACCAGCTTCACCTTCTCGCCCGGCGTCAGCCGGTCGGTCGGTTCGAGGCCGTTGAGCACGCGGAAACGCTCGAGCTTGTGATCGGCGGTCGCCATGCGGCGGGCAAGCCGTTCGACCGTGTCTTTGGGCCCGACGGTGACGAGCTTGAGATGCAGCGGCTTGACCTCGCTGCTTTCCTTCAGGCTCATGCGGCGGAACGTCAAGATCGAATCGCGAAACGAGCGGTCGACCGCGGCGCTCTTGGTTTTGCTGGCATAGATGAAGCGGTAGACGTCGCTACCGTAGCGGATGGCGTAGAGCCGGAACGTCCAGGTGTCGCCGCTCGCGGTCGCGGTCGCCGCCGGAAAGCCGTTGACGGTGATCGCCTTTGCGCTCGCCCGATCGACGTTTTCGAGCCAGCCGGAGGTCAGGTAGTCGGGCAGCGACTGCTCGGCCGGCACGCTCACCACGTCGAGCCGCAAGGCCTCGCCGCCGCCGTCCTTGAGGCCGAGCACTGCCTGCGCGGTGTTGTCGAGGGAAAAGCCGGGCGGCGCCAGGAAAGTGAAGCCGAGTTTGGGATGCAGGAAACGGCGGCCGCGCACGAAGCCCTCGCTCGGATCGTCGCCATAGACCATGCCGTTGACGTCGGCGAGATATTGGTCCTGATCGCGCTCGCCGGTGCCGGGGCCGCTGAACTGGCGGGCATTGGCGAGCGCGTTCTTCACGCGCTCGGGCGTCGAGGGATGAGTGGAAAGGAAGTCGATCGCCGGCGAGTCGGGATTGCCGCCGCCGGCCGCCGCTTTGAGATCGGCGTTGCGCTGCATATCGGTCAGGAAGCGCGAGGCGCCGTACGGGTCGAAGCCGGCGCGCGCCGAGATGCCGACGCCGATGCCGTCGGCCTCGAATTCCTGCGCGCGCGAGAAGCTGGCGAGCGCCAGTTTCGATTTCGCCAGCGCCAGCGCGCCGGCCTGCGGATCGCTGAGCACGTCGTTGACGACGTGGCTGATGATGGCGGCTTGCTTGGCCTGCTCCTCGCGGATGGCGGCGTGGTGCGCGATCACATGGCCCATTTCGTGCGCGAGCACGGAAGCAAGCTCGGCCTTATCGTTGGCGAGCGCGATCAGGCCGCGCGTGACGTAGAGGTGGCCGTTCGGCAGGGCGAAGGCGTTGATCGCCGGCGAGTTGAGGATGGTCACCTGGTATTTGAGATCGGGCCGCTCCGAAGCCGCCACCAACCGGCGCACGACCTTGGTGACCATCGCGTGCAGGGCGGGATTCTCATAGACGCCGCCGTACGAGGCGAGGATGCGCAGATGTTCGCGCTGCGCCGGCGTTTGCAATTCCGCGCGCTTGGGCGGCTCCGGCAGCGAGACTTGGCGATTGTCCGGGATGCCGGAGCAGGCGGCGAGCAGCAGCGCGAACGCCACGATGACGATATGCGTCCTGCCCGCCGATGGCAATTTCAGTGCCGCAGCCATAACCCCTGCTCGTCGGCGACCTCGATCTGCTCGGGCGCCTCGGCTTCGATGATCGGGCCGCCGCGCTGCTCGATCCAGCCGCGCACCCGCACGCGCCGGCCGGCGAGCTTGTTCGCGATCACCCCGCCGGCGGCAAAAGCCCGCTGCCGACGCCTGGCGATCATGACGGTGAAATCCCGCGTCCAGCGCCGCCCGAAGTTAACATATATTGTGGCCCCGCTCACGTGCACCGACAAGACCTTGCCCTCGATCAGCGCGAATTGCCCCCGTTTTGCGGCGATCTCGCCCGGTTTGTCGGCCGGTAAAGGGGCGAAATTTGGATCGGCCCATAGCCCGCGCCGCCCGGCGCGGGCCGATCGTTCAAGATTGAGCAAAAGGTCGGCGCAAGCCTTGTCGCCGACGCGCGCGGACACTTCCGCCTGGCCGGTCTCCAGCAGCGACTCCTGCAGCGATTCATCGGCGTCGGGCAGGAAGGCGAAGGCGACCGGCCGGCTGTAGCGATCGGTATCGCTGCTTTCACCGAGCCGCTTGAGGCTGAGCGTCTGCCCGCCGGCGAGCGCCTCTAGCGCGGACTTTGCCGCGGCGGCATGGGGCGCGTCCGGCGTCTCGATCGCGGCAAGCCGCAACTCGCGGCCGTCGGTGAGCACCAGCGTGCGGCCGTCGCGCACCGCAGCGACGGTGGCACTGCCGATGGGCGTGAGAGCGCATTGCGCCGCGGCCTCGCCGACGCCCAGCGCGCCGAGCGCGAGCATGATGATGCACGCGTGATGGAAACGTTGCATGCCGCAGTGTCGGAACAAGCAGGCCGCGCGGTCAACCCCGGGCGTGCCGGTTTGCGTGCGCGGCGCGCGCGATTGTGCTAGACCGGCGCGCACGGTCCCGTAGCTCAGCAGGATAGAGCAGCGGTTTCCTAAACCGAAGGTCGGAGGTTCGACTCCTCTCGGGACCGCCAACGCTCAATCTTAATCATTCAAAGCGCTCCCGCCGCCGCCCGCCGCCGCCTGGCTTGAAGTCGCTTCATTCCACCTTTATATAGGGCCAATCGATAGTTTGGCCGAACGACTGGTCCGCTTCGCCTCGTTACTGACGGCGCACGTTTCAGAAACTTCTCCAAAAATCGACGAACCGGGACAAGGCCGCGAAATTTCGCGCGCCCGCTCCCATGCGTACACCGTCAGTGAAAGGAAAATCCGATGAATACGGGTACTGTGAAGTGGTTTAACAACCAGAAGGGCTTCGGCTTCATTCAGCCGGAAAACGGCGGCAAGGACGTCTTCGTTCATATCAGCGCGGTCGAACGCGCCGGCATGGGCACCCTCAACGAGGGGCAGAGAGTGTCTTTCGACATCGTTTCAGATCGCCGGAGCGGCAAGTCTGCCGCCGAAAATCTGCGCGCCGCCTAACCGGCCGCGCAAGCAGCCATGCCGCTCTGCCCGCGGATGTACCGGCAGAGCTTATGGTCTTGAGTCCCGCCGCCGATTTTTCGGCGCGCGGGACTTTTCTTTTGATCGTTGAGCCGACCTCTCGCCTCACGCCGCTAAGCGCTCGACATTGCCGATTGTCGGACTGCTTGATCGCCTCCTTCTTGAAATGGGCGCTCGTTGCCGCCACTGCGGACCATCGGCCACGATCAATTTGGACTCCTACACCGCCACACGAGCCATTCGATGCTTTGACGGCCGGCCGTGTTACGCATTAATGCGCGATGTTTTTAAGTCGAAACCACGTCGGCAAGCACAGAGGGCTCCCTCTCCCCATTGGGGAGAGGGTTGGGGTGAGGGGGTTTCATGACCTTCGATAGTTTGTAATCCCTCACCCGACGCGCCATAGCGCGTCGAAGACGCGCGTAAACACGCTTATGGCGCGTCGACCTCTCCCACCCGAACTCGGGTTTACCCGAGTTCGGCAATGTAAGTTGTCGAAGTCGGATATATCCGACTTCGATTGGAGAGGTGAAGCGAGCCCGCGGCGGCTCTTGAATCAACTTAAAGTCATTCCGCTCTAGCACCCCGCTTCACGCCGCCCGGCGCTTGATCTTGCCGATGTCGAGGAACTTCATCACCGCCTTCTCGTAGTAAGGCTCGGTGTTGCCGGTGCGCACCTTGCGCAGGAAGTACTTCTCGAAGGCGACCTTGGCGACATGCACCCAGCGCCCACGCGAAGCCAGCCTGTCTTCTATTAGTTGACATTTGTCATCGATTAGATTACAAAACCCGCGGTGATAAAGACGTTCAAGCATAAATCGCTGGCCGATCTATGGAGCGCTGGCCGGGCTCGCCGGATCGACCAGCGGCTACAAGGCCGCATCTTGCGCTTGCTGGATCGTCTCGACCAGGCGGCGGGGCCGCAGGACATGGATTTTGCGGGCACGCAGTTTCATGCCTGGAGAGGCTTCAAGCCTACACGCTACACGGTCCATGTGAATGGGCCATGGTGCATCACGTTCGAATTTGCCGGCGGCCATGCCTACGAGGTTGATCTGGAGCAGTACCACTAGGAGAGAATGACATGGCTTATGCCGCCAAGCGCAATCCCAATCGCTGCCCGACGCATCCGGGCGCTTTGCTTCGAGAGGACATCATTCCGGCCGTTGGACGTTCGGTGAGCGAAATCGCTGACCTGCTCGGCATTTCCCGCCAGCATCTTCATGCGATCATGGCAGAGAAGAAGCCGGTGACGCCCAAGGTTGCAGTTCTGCTCGGCCGGCTGTTCGGCGACGGCCCGGAGATTTGGGTTCGGATGCAGGCAGCTTACGATACCTGGCACGCACAACATGAGGTCGACGTGAGCCACATCCGACCGTTAAAGAGGGTCGCGTAACACGGCCGGCCGTCAAAGCATCGAATGGCTCGCATTAGCGCCGCGCTTCACGCCGCCGGGCGCTTGATCTTGCCGATGTCGAGGAACTTCATCACCGCCTTCTCGTAGTAAGGCTCGGTGTTGCCGGTGCGCACCTTGCGCAGGAAGTATTTCTCGAACGCGACCTTGGCGACATGCACCCAGCGCCCGCTGGAAGCCCAGTTGACGTTGCGCGGCGGATTCTGCGGCATGGCGAGGAAGGCAACGCCGGAATCGCCGAAGTCGGCAAGGCAGATGGCGTTCCAGGTCGCTTCGTGGCTCGCCGCCTCGCCGCGCACGAGTTGGCCGATATTGAGCGCGGTCGCCGTCACCATGGATTCGATCATGAAGCCGGTCTTCGGCACGCCGACCGGCACCGGCGTCTGCTCGAGCGGCGCGATGGCGATGCACACGCCGACGCCGAACACGGTGGGATATTTCGGATTGCGCTGGTGCTTGTCGACGATGACGAAGCCGCGCGGGTTGACCAGCCCTTCGAGGCCGCGCAGCGCGGCAATGCCGCGGAAGGCCGGCAGCATCATGGAGAACTTGAACGGCAGCGCATGCGTCTTCTTCGCCTTGCCTTCTTCGTCGAGCTCGGTCGCGTGCAGCGTGCCGGCCTCGACCTTGTCGACCTTGGCGTTGGTGATCCATTTGATGTGGTGCTGGCGGAATTCGGATTCCAAGAGGCCCTTGGTGTCGCCGACGCCGCCGACGCCGAGATGGCCGATATAGGGCTCGGCCGTCACGAAGGTCATCGGCACCTTGTCGCGGATGCGCCGCTTGCGCAGATCGGTATCCATGATCATGGCGAACTCGTAGGCCGGGCCGAAGCAGGAGGCGCCTTGCACCGCTCCGACCACGATCGGGCCGGGATCCTTGCAGAACGCTTCCCAGCGCGCATTGGCGCCGGTCGCGTGATCGACGTCGCACACCGAGTTGGTGTTGCGCTCGGGGCCGAGACCTTCGATTTCGTCGAAGGCGAGCTCCGGGCCGGTCGCCACCACCAGGTAGTCGTAGCTGAGCGACGTGCCGTCGCCGAGTTCGACGCGGTTTTCGGCCGGATGCACACGCGCGGCGCCGGCGGCGCTGAAGGCGATGCCGTGCTTCGGCATGACGGTGGCGAGATCGACCGTAATGTCGTCCTTGGCCCGCCAGTTCACCGCCACCCAGGGATTGGACGGCGTGAATTGAAAGAACGGCTTGTTGGAAACGAGCGTGACGCGATCCTCCTTGCGCACCGCGTCTTTGAGCTCATAGGCGCACGACACCCCGCCGATCCCGCCGCCGAGCACCACGATATGAGCCATCTATTCCTCCTGCCGGTTATCCGCTCGAGGCCCGCAGGGCCCGGCGCATCTTTCCGTTTCGCCGACTAGAGCCTATGGCTCCCGTCCGCATTGATCCTGGTCAAACCTTCAGCTTGCCGCCGGGCCGGCGAAAGCGCAGCCGGAATTGAGGCCGAGCTTGCGGAAGACGACGGCGGCCGGGCAGAAGCCGGTGAAGGCGGCCTGCAGCATGTTGAGCCCGACAAAGGCGGTGAGCAGCAGCCAATAGGGGCTGACCGCCCAGCCCAGCGCCAGGCTGAAAAGCACCATGATGCCGGCCATTGCGAGCACGGCGCGATCGACGTTCATGACGGACCTCCTGTTCATAAGCGGCCGGGCGCTGCCGCCCGGGCATTGACTATATATACGAACATTCGTATATACGCAAGTATGAAAATAAAAGCCAATGACATGACGGCGGCCGCCGACGAGGCGAGCGGGCTTCTCAAGGCGCTGGCCAATCGGCACCGGCTGATCATCGTCTGTCAGCTGATCGAGAAGGAGCGCTCGGTGGGCGAGCTCGCCGCGCTCTTGAAACTGCGCGACTCGACGGTGTCCCAGCACCTCGCGCTGCTGCGCAGGGACGGCCTGGTCAGCGCGCGGCGCGACGGCCAGACCATCTGGTACTCGATCGGCAGCGCGCCGGCGCGCGCGATCGTGCGCACGCTCTATCAGGCCTATTGCGCGCCCATCTCGGCGTGCGTGCCGAAGCCGCGCGCAAAACCGCGCGGCCGGAACCTTGCGCCAAATCAATGACCGGGGCCGCGGCGAAAGCGAAATAGCGCAGCCTCGATGCGGATGAGTAGCTAAGCGACGGAAGGACGACAACGATGCGTGCTGCTGCGTTCGGCTTGGCCCTGCTCGCCATCTTCGCCCAAGGGGCCTTGGGCCAAGAAACCATTACCGTCGCGCCGAAGAAAGTGGCCGACGAGAAGGCGGTGTTCGCCACCGTCGAAAGCGCCAATGTGGTGCCGGCGCGCGCGCGCATCGGCGGCACCGTGGTGGCGCTCGCCGTAAAGGAGGGCGACGAGGTCAAGGAAGGTCAGGTCGTCGCGACGGTCGGCGACGAGAAGCTCGCCCTGCAGATGAAATCGCTCGACGCGCAAATCTCCGGCCTGGAAGCCCAGTTCGCGCAGGCGCAGACCGATGTCGCCCGCGCCGAAGACCTGTTCTCCAAAGGCACGATACCAAAGACCCGGCTTGATGAAGCGCGCACGGCCTTCAATGTCGCATCGAATGCGCTGAAGTCGCGAACCGCGGAGCGCTCCGTCATCCAGCAGCAGGTCACCGAAGGCAAGGTGCTGGCGCCGACGGCCGGACGCGTGCTCAAGGTACCGGTGACCACCGGCACCGTGATTTTGCCGGGCGAGACCGTCGCCAGCATCGCCGAGCAGCATTTCGTGCTGCGGCTGCGCGTGCCGGAACGCCATGCGCGCTTTCTCAAAGCCGGCGATCCGGTGCGCATCGACAGCGAAGAACTCGGCGCCCATGACGCCAAATTCGGCACCATCAAGCTGGTCTATCCGCAGATCGAAGACGGCCGCGTGGTGGCCGATGCCAATGTCTCCGGTCTGGGCGATTATTTTGTCGGCGAGCGCATCCGCGTCTGGGTCTCGGCCGGCGAGCGCGAGAGCGTCATCGTGCCGGGCTCGTTCATCATCACCCGTTTCGGCATCGATTACGCGCGCATCCGCAAGGGCAACGAGGTGATCGACGTGCCGGTGCAGCGCGGCCGCGCCATGCCGCGGCCCGACATGCCGGACGCGCTTGAGATTCTTTCCGGACTGCGAGCCGGCGACGTCCTGGTGCACCCGTGAGCCGTCATCGTTCTGAATGTATTGGACCGGGCGACTCTTACCCTCCCCCCGCGGAGCGGCGGGGAGGGTCGATTTGCGTCGCGTCAGCGATGCAGATCGGGGTGGGGGGTGTTTTGGGGCTCTGCATCAACGGAGTTCGCCCCCCACCCCTGACCCCCATAGGCGCTGACTTAAAGTGCGTGTCCCGGGCGCAGCGCAGCGCGGAACGAAGTGAAGCGGTGCGCTGCAGACCCGGGACCCCGGTTTCTTCGTTTTTTGAGCAAGCGGGATCCCGGATCAGCGATGCAGCATTTCGCGCCAGAGCGTCGGAGACGCGCGCGAACGCGCTTATGGCGCTCATGCTGCACCGCATCCGGGACACGCAATCCCTTATGTTAGCGCCTATGACCCTGACACCTCCCCACCACTCGCTTCGCTCGCGGGGGGAGGGGAAATGACAGGACATCTCGGCCTGTCTGGACGCCTGACGCAGGCGACCATCCGCTCGCCGCTGACGCCGCTGTTCCTGATGGCGGCGCTGGCGGTCGGCCTGCTCGCGCTGCTCACCATCGCGCGCGAGGAGGAACCGCAGATCAGCGTGCCGATGGTCGATATTCGTGTGAACGCCGACGGGTTGAAGGCGCCGGACGCGGTCGAACTGGTGACCAAGCCGCTCGAATCGATCGTCAAAGGCATCAACGGCGTCGACCACGTCTACAGCCAGACGGTCGACGACCGCGTGATGGTCACCGTGCGCTTCAAGGTCGGCACCAGCGCCGACGACGCCATCCTGCGCGTGCATGAGAAAATCCGCGCCAATCTCGATCGCATCCCGGTCGGCATCCCGGAGCCGCTGATCGTCGGCCGCGGCATCAACGACGTCGCCGTGGTGGTGCTGACATTGTCGCCGAAACCGGATGCCGCCGTGCGCTGGACCGAGAAGGACCTCTACCAAGTTGCGCGCGAGCTGCAGTACGAGCTGGTCAAGACGGACGACGTCGGCCTCACCTACATCTCAGGCGGCAATCCGCAGCAGATCCGGGTCGAGCCCGATCCGGAGAAGCTGGCGCTTTATGGCGTCACCTTGCAGCAGCTTGTCGCCAAGGTGCACGACGCCAACCGCTCGTTTCAGGCCGGCGCCGTGCGTGACAATGACACGATGCGCGACGTGGCGGCCGGCCAGACGCTCACCGGCATCCCCGATATCGGCATGCTGCTGGTCACCACGCGCGATAACCGCCCGGTCTATGTGCGCGACGTGGCGAAGGTTGTGATCGGCCCGAGCCCGCAGGAGCATCGCGTCTGGATGGACACTCCCGGCAGGGGCGGGCATTGGGACCGCGTGCCGGCGGTCAGCATCGCCTTCGCCAAGCGGTCCGGCGCCAATGCCGTGGTGGTCGCCGAGGACCTGCTGGCCCGGCTCAAGAGCGTGGAAGGCCGCCTGGTGCCGCAGGACGTCAACGTGACGGTCACGCGCGATTACGGCGAGACCGCCAACGACAAGGCGAACGAGCTGCTGTTCCATCTCGGGCTCGCGACCGTGTCGATCGTGGTGCTGATCGCCATCGCCATCGGCTGGCGCGAGGCGCTGGTGACGCTCGTCGTCATCCCGACCACGATTCTGCTCACGCTGTTTGCCTCGAAGTTGATGGGCTACACCATCAATCGTGTCAGCCTGTTCGCGCTCATTTTCGCCATCGGCATATTGGTCGACGACGCCATCGTGGTAGTCGAGAACATCGCCCGTCATTGGGCGATGAAGGACGGCCGCACGCGCCTGCAGGGCGCGGTCGAGGCGGTGGCCGAAGTCGGCAATCCGACCGTCGTCGCCACGCTCACCGTGGTGGCGGCGCTGTTGCCGATGCTGTTCGTGTCCGGGCTGATGGGCCCTTACATGGCGCCGATTCCGGCCAATGCGTCGGCGGCGATGCTGTTCTCGTTCTTCATCGCCATGGTGATCGCGCCCTGGCTGATGCTGCGCCTCCACCGGGAAGGGCGCGCGCTGCACGAGCATGAGGCTGCCCACGGTGAAGGTTTTCTCGGCCGGCTCTATCGCCGCTTCGCCACGCCGGTCGTGCGCTCGCGCCGCTCGGCCTGGATTTTCTTGATCGCGGTCGGCCTGGCGACCGTTGCGGTGTGCGTACTGTTCGCGACCAAGGACGTCACGGTCAAGCTCCTGCCGTTCGACAACAAGTCGGAAATGTCGGTGGTCGTCGATCTGCCGGAAGGCGCGACGCTCGAGGACACCGAACGCACGCTGTTCTCGATCGCCGACGTCGCACGGCAATTGCCGGAAATCCGCTCGATCGAGACCTATGCCGGCGCGCCGGCGCCGTTCAATTTCAACGGGCTGGTGCGCCACTATTATATCCGCGAGGCCCCCGAACTGGGCGAGCTGCACCTTAATCTCGCGCCGCGCGGCGAGCGCGACCGCACCAGCCACGCCATCGCGCTCGATCTGCGCGCGCGCTTGAAGCAAGTGACCCTGCCGGCCGGGACCGTCGCGCGCGTGGTCGAGGTGCCGCCGGGGCCGCCGGTGCTGGCGACGCTGCTGGCCGAGGTTTACGGTCCCGATTCGAAGACGCGCCGCGCGGTGGTCGCCGAGTTGAAGAAGATCTTCGCTTCGGTTCCCTACATCGTCGATATCGACGATTCGATCGGCGAGCCGCGTCCGCGCCTGCGCATCTCGATCGATCAGGATCGCCTGGAATTCTTCGGCGTTGAACAGCGCGACGTCTACGACACCATCCAGGCGCTGTTCGGCGGCACCACGGTCGGCTATTCCTATCGCGGCGAAGGCCGCAACCCGATCGAAATCGTGGTGCGGCTCCCGAAAAGCAATCTGTCCTGGAGCGAGTTGCTCGCCTCGACGCCGGTACCGGCCAATGTCGTTCCCGGCAGCAAGAAAGTAGTCGAGCTCGGCGATGTCGTGCGCGTGCGCAAGGAGGCCGGCTCGCCGGCCATCTTCCGCCGCGACGGACGCTTTGCCGACATGGTGATGGCGGAGCTTGCCGGCGCCTACGAAGCGCCGATTTACGGCATCCTCGACGTCGACAAGCTCGTGGCGGCGCAGGATTGGGGCAAGCTCGGCACACCCACGATTCGCTTCCACGGCCAGCCGGAGGATGAGGCTAAGCCGTCGATCCTGTGGGACGGCGAATGGGAGATCACTTACGTCACCTTCCGCGACATGGGCGGCGCATTCATGGTGGCGATCGTCGGCATCTATATTCTGGTCGTCGCGCAGTTCGGCAGCTTCAAGCTGCCGCTGGTGATCCTGACGCCGATCCCGCTGACGCTGATCGGCATCGTGCTCGGGCATTGGCTGTTCGGCGCGCCGTTCACGGCGACCTCGATGATCGGCTTCATTGCGCTTGCCGGCATCATCGTGCGCAATTCGATTCTGCTGGTGGATTTCATTCGCCACGGTTCGGGCGAGGGCAAGACTTTGCGCGAGGTGCTGCTGGAAGCCGGCAGCGTGCGCTTCAAGCCGATCCTGCTGACCGCGCTCGCCGCCATGATCGGCGCCGCGACCATCCTGGTCGATCCGATCTTCCAGGGGCTGGCGATCTCGCTCTTGTTCGGCCTTGCCTCGTCGACCTTGCTCACCGTGCTGGTGATCCCGGCGATCTATGTGGTGTTGCGCGACGCCGATCAGGTGCGGGCGTAGAGGGACAAGCGGAATTCTAGTCTCGTGGCCCCATCCGCTCGCGTATCTCGCGCGCGGCGTCTTCCATGGTCATGAACACCGCACCTTCTGCGGCAAGCCGGCCAACCAACTCCTCCAACGCGAACATCCGATAACCGCGGCCGATGACGAACGGGTGCATCGTGTATGTCAGCACGCCCCAGTCGACGCTTTTCTTCATGTAGAGGAATTCGTCGAGCCAGCTTTGCATGACCGCGCGCGCCGGCTGCAGGCCGGGCGTGACGGAAGATGCCGTGCGCACGAATTCGAAATGCGGATAATCGTCGAGCGACCAGCTGATGGGCATTTCGATCAGCGCGGTCTCTTCGCCGAAATGGAACGGCTCGCCGAGCTTGGCAACGTCGCCGCGCCGCGCTCGATAAGGCAGATAGTCGGCGCCCATCAGGCTCGAGTCGTATTGAAAGCCGTGCTTGAGCAGGAGGTCGATGGTGTGCTCGCTCAGATCCCAGGACGGTGAGCGGTAGCCGCGCGCCTTGCGCCCGCTCAGGCGCGCGATGGCGTCATTGGCGCGCACCAAATCGGCTTCCTCCTCGTCGCGGCTCTGCGTCGCCGGCGGAATGTGCGCCCAGCTGTGATGCGCGACCTCGTGGCTGCCGGCGACCACCGCTTCGCATTCGCGCGGCCAGCTTTCGATGGTGAAGCCGGGAATGAACCAGGTCGCCTTGATTTCGCGATCTTTGAGGAAATCGAGAATCCGTCGCGAGGCCATCGCCCCGAATTCGCCGCGCGACAACGGCGTCGGGCTGGTCATGCCACGGGCGATGAAGCCGGACTGCGTGTCGAAATCGAAAGTGAGGCAGACGATGTGACGGGGCACGGGGCTGGCTTCCGTTGCGTCGAGCGAGAGCGGACCATCATAATGCCGCCGAGACAAGCCTATGACGGGTAACAAGGCCATGGCGGTCAAGGACATCGGCATCATCGTCAACGGCGCGACCGGGCGCATCGGCTCGACCCAGCATCTTGCCAACGCACTGGCGCCAATCCGCGCCGAAGGCGGGCTCGCCGCCGGCGCCGACCGTATCATGCCGCGCCTGCTGCTGGTGGGGCGCGATGCACAACGGCTCGAGGCCATCGCGCAAAGCTTCGGCGTCGAATGGACGACTGATCTCGACACGGCGCTGGCCAAGCCCGGTTTTCCGATCTTCTTCGATGCGGCGGCGACCAGTCAGCGCGTGTCCGCGTTGAGCAAAGCGATCGGCGCCGGCAAGCATATCTACAGCGAAAAACCGGTGGCGCCGACGGTGGAGCAGGGGCTTTCATTGCTGCGCTCGGCGCAGGCGCGCGGGTTGAAGACCGGCGCGGTCGAGGACAAGATCCATCTGCCCGGCATGCAGAAACTCTTGGCGCTCGCGCGTTCCGGCTTCTTCGGCCGCGTCACCGGCTTCCGGCTCGATTTCGGCTGGTGGGTATTCGACGGCGCCGAGCGGCCGAGCCAGCGGCCGAGTTGGAATTACCGGCGCAGCACAGGCGGCGGGCTCACTTCCGACATGTATCCGCACTGGCGCTACCTGATTGAGACCATTCTCGGCCGCATCAGCCGGGTGGTGGCCGCGACCGCGACCGCAATTCCCGAGCGCGTGGACGAAGAGGGGAAACGCTATCGGGTCGATGTCGATGATTGTTCTCTCACGCTGGTCGAACTTGAAAGCGGCGCCTTGGGCACGATCAATTGCTCGTGGGCGACGCGCGTGCGCCGCGACGATCTCATGACCTTGCAGGTCGACGGCAGCGGCGGCTCCGCGTTCGCCGGCCTGCATCGCTGCTGGACGCAAAGCGCGGCGGCGACGCCCACCATTCGGCGCTTCAATCCCGATCTCGACATCGGCGCCGACTACCGCGGCGAATGGCAGGAGGTTTCCGGCGGTGGGCCCACTACCAATCCTTACCGCGTTGGCTGGGAGCATTTCCTGCGTCACGTCATTGCCGGCGCGCCGCCGCTCTGCGATCTTGCCGCCGGTATCCGCGACGTGCAGTTGGCGCAAGCCTGCTACCGCAGCGTCAAGGAGCGAACGTGGATTGCGCTCGATGACATCGCCGGCTGACCGCACCGCCTTCGTCACCGGCGCTTCGACCGGCCTCGGCTATGCCATCGCCTGCGCCCTGGCGCGCGCCGGCCACGATCTGGCGGTTGCCGATCTCGACATCGCCATGTTCGACGCGCTGCTGCGCGATCCCGCCGTGCAGGGGCGCAAGGTGGTACCGCTGCGCCTCGATCTGCGCGTCGAAGCCGACATCACGAACGCATTTGGCGCCGCGGTCGAGGCCTTCGGCGACATTCATGTGCTGGTAAACAATGCCGGCCGCACGCTGATCAAGCCGGCGGTCGAAGTCGGCTGGGCCGAATGGGACGACGTCCTCGCCATCAACCTCAAGGGCGCCTATTTTCTGGCGCGTGCCTTCGCCGCCCGTTGCATCGCGCGCAAGCATGCAGGCTCGATCGTCAATATGGCCTCGACCCACGGACTCACCGGGCTTGCCGGCCGCTCGGTCTACGGCATTTCCAAGGGTGGGCTGATCCAGTTGAGCCGCATGCTGGCGATCGAGTGGGCGGCGGACGACATCCGCGTCAACGCTATCGCGCCGGCGACCGCGCTCACGCCCTCGCGTCTGAAGCTGCTCGACGCCGCCGCGCGCGAGCGCATGTTGGCCCGCATCCCGACCGGCCGCTTCATCACGCCGGAAGAAGTGGCGGCCGCGGTCGTATTCCTCGCGGGCCCCGCCGCGGCCTCGATCACCGGGCAGACGCTGGCGCTCGACGGCGGTCTGACCGCGCTGTGAGTACGGTTGCTCACGTGGCGCGCCTGCAGCACTATGGCCGCAGCAAATTCACGATAAGGCGCTGCAACGACAGGAGGATGCCGGATGCACGCTCTCCGCCCGCGAGTTTTCGTATTTGTCAGGCGATTGGCGATGATGCTGGCCCTCGGCTTGCTCGCATTGGGGTTCAACAGCGGCCAAGCAAGGGCGCAGATTTATCCCAATCACACCGTCAAGATCATCGTGCCGTTTCCCGCCGGCGGCTCGGCCGATGCCATCCCGCGCATCGTCGCGGATTGGCTGTCGCACAAATGGGGTCAGCCGGTGATTATCGAAAACCGCACCGGCGCCGCCGGCAATATCGGCGCCGAACTCGCCTTTCGTTCACAGCCCGACGGCTACACGATCCTCTCGGCGCCCCCGCCGCCGCTCGTGGTCAACCAGAACCTTTATCCCAACCTCGCATTCGATCCGGCCAAGTTCGAGCCGATCGTCGTGATGGCGCAAATACCCAGCGGAGTCTTCGTCAACCCGAACAGGATCAAGGCATCGACGGTACCCGAACTGATCGACTACCTGAAAAATAATCCGGGCAAGGTAACCTCGGCGACCCAGGGCAACGGCACCACGTCCCATCTCACCTCCGAAATGTTTCAGATGATGGCCGGTGTGAAAATGCGCGAGATTCCCTATCGCGGCTCGGCGCCGGCTTTGCAGGGCCTGCTCGCGGGCGATGTGGATTTGATGTTCGACAATCTCGGCGTCTCTTTGCCGCTCGCCAACGCCGGCAAGCTCAAGCTGCTTGCGGTGGCTTCGAGCCGGCGCCTCGCCTCGCTGCCGAACATGCCGACGGTTGCCGAGACGCTGCCCGGCTTTGAGTCGGTTGCCTGGTTTGCCATGGTGGCGCCGCCGAACACGCCCAAGAGAATCGTTGAGAAAGTGAATGCCGACGTCAATGAAGCGCTCCGCCAGCCCGATGTGCGGGATCGCCTGAAAAAGCTGTCGGCGGAGGTTTTTGGCGGTTCGGTGGACAAAGCTGCCAAATACATGAAAGAGGAAGTCGACCGCTGGGGCAACGTCATCAAGACGGCGCACATCAAACTGCAATGAATTGGCCGTCGGCAAACGACGACGCGGCGGGCACTAACCAGCGGAGTGTCGAGAGTGCAGCGGCGACCTGACGTCATCATCGTCGGCGGCGGCATCGGCGGCTTGTTCGCTGCGAATGCCCTGGTGGCGCAGGGTCTCCAGGTATCGGTCTATGAGCAGGCCGCGGCGCTCGGCGAAGTCGGCGCCGGGGTGTTCGTCACACCGAACAGCGTGCGCCAATTGCAGCGGGTCGGCTTAGGTCCGGCGGTGGAGCAGTGGGGAGCGCGGGTCGGGCCCGGCTCGCATTACTTCCGCCACGATGGCGCGCCCATCGCCCCGGTGCAGGTAACGGATTCCTCCGGCTGGAACGCAACTTTCGGCATGCACCGCGCCGACTTTGTCGAATTCCTGGCCAAGGCGCTGCCCGCCGGCGTCGTACATACGGGACATCGCTGCGTCGGCTTTTCGCAAGAGGGCGATATTGCCCGCGTGTCGTTCGCCAATGGCGCTGTCGGCGAAGCCGATCTCGTCATCGGCGCGGACGGCATCCATTCCGAATTGCGCCCTTACGTGTTTCCGCCCTCGCGTCCGGTCTTTTCCGGCTCGGTCGCCTACCGCGGCTTGGTGCCGCACGAGCGCGTTCCGCATTGGCCGACCGATCGCTGGCTGATGTGGCTCGGCAAGGGCAAGCACTTCCTCGCCTTTCCGGTGCGCGCCGGCCAGCTCATCAACTTCGTCGGTTTCGTGCCGGCGGATGAGGAGATGAAGGAATCCTGGTCGGCGCCCGGCGATCCCGACACGCTGCGGCGGGAATTCGCCGGTTGGGACCCGTGCATCGGATCGCTGTTGCGGCAGGTGCAGACGACCTTTCGATCCTCGCTCTATGACCGCGAGCCGCTGCCGAGCTGGACCAAGGGCAGGCTCAGCCTGCTGGGCGATGCCGCGCACCCGATGCTTCCGCACCTCGGACAGGGCGCCAACCAGTCGATCGAGGACGGCATGGCGCTGGCGACGATCCTTGCGCGCGCCGATCGCAAGACGGCGCCGGCCGCGCTGCTCGCCTATGAGCGCCTGCGGCGCGAGCGGGTGGCGGCGGTGCAGCGCGGCGCGCGCGAGAACGGCCTGCGCTACGATTCCGCCTATTCCGACCTGGGCCTGCGCGACGCCGAGATCGCCGCCCATGCCGAGTTTCGCAAGCAGCTTTACGCTTACGACGTGGTGCCGGAGGCGCAAGCGGCGGCGGCAGCCTTTGCGTAGCGCTACTCCGTCAAGCACAGCCCGTGATCGGGGCTGAAGGACAGAAACACTTTCTGCTGCGGGGCGATCTGCTCATAGTGGTCGATCTGGATGCCGAGCTCGAAACGGCCGACCTTGACGCGGCACTCCAGCACGTTGCCGAGATAGACGGTGTCCACCACCTCGCCCTCGAACAGATTGCCGTCGGCGATGCCGGCCGGCGGCTCGAAATCGATGGCGATGTCTTCCGGGCGCAGGCTAAGCGTGACTTTCTGTCCGGTGACGGCGCGCTCGCCGCCCGCCGCCTGCAGGCGCAGCGGCGCGCGCCCGTCGCCGAGCGCGATCTCCACGTCGCAATAATCGCCGCTGCGGCCGAGCAGCACGCCCGGCATCAGATTGGCGACGCCGATGAAATTGGCGACGAAGGTGTTGGCCGGATGCGCGTAGATGGTCTGCGGATCGTCGATCTGCTGGATGACGCCCTGGTTCATCACCACGACGCGGTCGCTCATCACCAGCGCCTCGGCCTGGTCGTGGGTGACATAGATCGACGTGATGCCGACCTCGTGCTGCAGCCGCACCAGCTCGACGCGCATCTGCTCGCGCAGCTTGGCGTCGAGATTGGAAAGCGGCTCGTCGAACAGCACCACGCGCGGCTCGTAAACGATGGCGCGCGCGAGCGCGACGCGCTGGCGCTGCCCGCCGGACAGCTTGGTCGCGTAGCGGTCGGCCAGATGCGGCAGCCCGACCAGCTCGAGCGCGCGGGTGGTGCGTTGCTTGATGACGGCGGCCGGCGCACGCCGTACGCGCAGCCCATAGGCCACGTTGTCAAACACCGTCATGTGCGGCCAGACCGCGTAGCTCTGGAACACCATGCCGATATTGCGTTCCTCGGGATTGAGATGGATGCCGCGCGCCGGCGCCGCCACCAAATCGCCGCCGATGCGGATCTCGCCGCTGTCCGGCCGCTCCAGCCCGGCGATGCAGCGCAGCGTCGTGGTCTTGCCGCAGCCGGAAGGTCCGAGCAGAGTGACGAACTCGCCGGGCTTGACCGCAAGCGTTACGTCGCGCACCGCCTGCTCGGCGCCGAAATTCTTGCCGAGATGGTCGAGCTCGACCATGAAGGTGCCCGCTCCGCTCACGGCTGCACCGCCAGCGTATGCTCGGGATCGAGCCGCAGATAGACCTTCTCGCCGGCTTTCAGCCCGGCGCGCGGATGCGCCATGACCTTCCATTCGAACTCGCCCCAGCGTACGCGGCAGTCGATGCAATTGCCGAGGAAGATCGCCTGGATGACCTCGCCTTCGAGACAGGGTCCGCCGCCATTTTGCCGCGAGGCTTCGACGTTCTCCGGCCGCACCGAGATCACGGTCTCGGCGCCGGCCGCCATCCCGACGCCAAGCCGGCAGGGTAGTTGGGCGATGCGGCCGCCGGCCGTCACTTCGACATTGCCGCGGCCCGGCGCTGTTACGGCGATCACGCGCCCCTTGAGCAGATTGGCGACGCCGATAAAATTGCTGACATAGGCATTGACCGGCCGGGCGTAGATTTCCCGCGGGCCGCCTTTCTGCTGAATGCGGCCCTTGCTCATGACGATGATCTCGTCGCTCATCACCAGCGCCTCGGCCTGGTCGTGCGTCACGTAGATCGAGGTGATGCCGACCTCGTGCTGGATGCGCTTGAGCTCAAGCCGCATCTGCTCGCGCAGCTTCAGGTCCAGATTCGACAAAGGCTCATCGAACAGCAGCAGGCGCGGCCGCGACACGATCGCGCGCGCGAGGGCGGCCCGTTGCTGCTGGCCGCCGGAAAGCTGGGTGGCGAGCTTGTCGGCCATCTGGCCCAAGCCGACCAGCCTCAGCACGTCGGCAACACGCGCGTCGATCTCGCTACGCTCGATTTTCCTGATTTCCAGCGGATAGGCGACGTTCTCGGCGACCGTCATATGCGGCCAGATCGCATAGCTCTGGAACACCATGCCGATGTCGCGCTTCTCCGGGGCAAGGAAGATGCCCTCGGCCGGCGCCGTATAGAGCACACCGCCGACGCGGATTTCCCCGGCGTCGATCGCGTGCAAGCCGGCGATGCTCATCAGCGTGGTGGTCTTGCCGCAGCCGGAGGGGCCGAGCAGCGTCAGGAATTTGCCTTTGGGCACGCCGAACGAAACGTCGTCGACCGCGCGGTCGGCGCCGAACCACTTCACCAGGCCCTTGACGTCGACGTAGTGGCCGGCCGCGGTCGTGTTTTCCATTGCGCCGACGCTGCTCCCCGCGGTCAAGCCGTCAGCGCCTCGCGCCCGGCGACGCGCCGGAAGACGAAGACGCAGACCAGCAGCACAACGGTCTGCACCATCGACAACGCCGAGGTCAGCGTCTCGTTCTCGTAATTGGTGAGGTAGTAGACGCCGACCGAAAGCGTCTCGGTGCCGGAAGTATAGAGGATGATAGACATCGACAGTTCGCGCAGGAAAATGATGAACAGCAGCACCCAGCCGGCGAAGATGCCTGGCTTGAGCAGCGGAATCGTGATCCGCCGCAGCGTGGTGAACCACGACGCCCCGGCCATGCGCGAGCTTTGGTCGAGCTCTTCGGAGATCGCCAGCATGACCGAGGACACGTTGCGCTGGCCGTAGGGGAAAAAGCGCGTGATATAGCCGAGCAGGATGATCCACAGCGTGGCGTAGATCGGCGTCTTGATGTAGGTGACCAGCACGCCCATCGCCAGCACGATGCCGGGGAAGCCGACCGGCACGACGCAGAGGAAATCCAACAGCCGCGAGCCGAAGCCTCTGGTGCGGTGGATCATGTAGCTCACCACCAGCGACAAGATCATCGCGATCGTGGCTCCCAGGAAAGCCAGGATGAAGCTGTTGACGATGCCGTTGGTCGCCGCCTGGATGTGATCGGGCCGCCACCAGAACAGAGTCTTCTCATAATTATGCAGCGTCAGGTCGCTGGGGATGATCTCGGCCTGCCAGACCGGGTGCAAGCTCACTACCAGCAGGCAGAAGATCGGCAGTACGACAGCGAACAGGATGAAAGAGAGATTGAAGGCGAAGGCCAGCCACTTCCAGCCGCCGAGATCGATGACGTTAGGCCGGAAGCCCTTGCCAGTGACGGTGGTGAAGGAGCGCGGGGCGATATAGCTCTGTTGAATCCAGATCAGGAACACGGTGATGACGCCAAGCGCCATGCTCATGGCCGCGCCGAGATATTGATTGGCGTCGTCGCCGACCGCCTTGGAGAAAATCTGCGTGGTCAGCGTCTGCCAGCCATAGGGCGCGCACAATTTGAACGGCACGCCGAAGTCGCCGGCGCTGGTGACGAACACGATGATGGCGCCCGACAGAATGCCGGGCGCGACCAGCGGCAATGTGACCGTCATGGCGGTGCGCAGCAGGCCGGCGCCGGTGGTGCGCGCGGAATCCTCAAGCGAAGGGTCCATGCGCCGCAAGGAGCCGACGACGAACAGATAAACCAGCGGCGAAAAGAACAGCCCGGTGACCCAGATCACGCCGTAGATGTTGTCGACATTGAGCAGGTTGCCGTGCACGCCGAGAAAGTCGTGCGCCCAGCTGTTGAGCAGCCCGGTCTTGCCGCCGGCCAGATTGTGCCACGCGATGGCGCCGACGAAGGGACTGAGAAAGAAGGGAATAAGATTGAACGGCTCCATCCGGTCGCGCCCCGGGCTGTTGGTGCGGGCATTGATCCAGGCGAGCGACACGCCGAAGAACGTCGCCACCACCGTCGAGCCGGCGCTGATCAGCAGCGTGTTGACGAAGGCCTTGGGAATGATGCGGTCGGTAAACAGCGTCTTGTAATTGTCGAGCCCCCAAGTGGTGTCGAAACCGCCCGAATCGAGCACCTGGAAACTGCTGACGACCAGCGTGAATAACGGCAGGATGACTGCCGCCGCGACGATCACACTGACGATCAGCGTGGCAACCGCTTCCTGCGTCACCAGACTGCGCCAGCGACTGGAGATCGGCGACTGGCCAACATCGGCAGATATTGTCTGTACGGTCATCGCGTTCACCGTTTAAGTGCAGAACCATTCAGACTGCGAACGGAGCCCGCGCCAGTCGGGCTCCGCCTGACGTCACGTTCGCGCGGCTACTGAAACAGCTTCTGCCAATCCGCGCGCACCTGGTTGAACTGCTTCGCCGCGGCCACCCAATCCTTCATGCCGAGCAGCTTGGTGTGAGCCATATCGAGCAGATAGGGCTCGGCGGCGGCCGGCGGCGTATAGTCCTTGAGGAAGGTATTGACCGCCTCGCCTTCAATGACGACGTCCGTGCCTTCCTTGCTCAGCAGGAACTCAATCAGCAGCTTGGCCGCGTTCGGATGCGGCGCTCCTTTGATCACCGAGGCCTGGTTGCCAAGCATCACCTGGCCTTCCTTGTAGTAGCCGATCTTCAGCACTTTCGCGAGTTCGGGCTTTTTAAGGACGTTCTGATAAACGCGGCCCGACAAATTCCACATGTCGAGCGGCCGCTGGCAGGAGATGACCATCTGCATCTTCGGCTCGGTGCGGAACTCGACCAAGGGGTCGGTCGCCTTCAGCTTCTTCCACATCGCGGGCATGTCCACGGCGTGGTTTTCCGCCAGCGAAATCGCGGTGTTGGTGTAGGTGAAGCTCTTGGTGATGTCGGAGACGATGGTCTTGCCCTTCAGCTCCGGTTTGACGACGTCGTCATAAGAAGATGCGTTGAAATTCGCCATGCCGGGGCAGGAGGTGTTCCACACCGGCTGGAAGGTATAGGCGAGCGGCACCACGACGTAAGGATAGTCGAAATATTGCCCGGCTTGTTTCGCCAGTTCTTCGTGATTTTTCCAATAGCCGCTGTCGAGCTTTTCGAAGGCCCCGTGCTTGACCGCCTCGGAGTAGAATCCCGGCGCGCTCACCAGCAGAATGTCGACCGTATGTTTGCCGGCCTGGATTTCCTGGCGCACCTGGGCGACCGTCGCGCCGGTGCCTTTGCGCAAATTGTTGAATTTGAAGTTGGGGCCTAGGCCATAACGCTTGATGAAAGCTTCGCCCATGCGCTGGCCGGTCCGGTCGCTGAACAGCGGGTTGAGAATCGTGACCGCGCCTTCTTGCTTGGCGCCGGCGATCAGTTTCTGTTCTTGCGGCGTCAGATCCGCCGCACGCACGCCGGATGAAGCGGCAAGAAACGCTGCAGTTGTAACAGGCGCCGCGATCAGCGCGGCCGAAAGCAATCCCAGAGCCGAGTGGCGCGTGAGCATTTTGTTCCTCCCATTGTCGTCGCCCTCTGCATTCGAATTCGCCGGCGTATGGACCGGCGTCGAACATTCTTGTTATGGAGCCCGCCCGGGATGCATTGACTCACGATGCAGCAGTGGGCGCGCCGCTGCCCATTTAACCGCAAATGACCGGCCAAAGGCAATTTTTGTCTTGGGATATAGCCATTTATTACAGCGCTAAGTCGCCGTCGGTTGCCGCGCCGGGCCGCCGTTGCGCCGAGGACCATGGCGGCGCTAGCCTGCCGCCTGCGCAAAACATGGGCAACGCGCGCCTGCAGACTTTCCCCCATTTCCTGGCAGCACCTTGCGGGAGACGCCGGCTTGAAGATCGGAATTCTGCTCGGCGACGACATCGGCCTTGAAGTCGTCCCTGAGGCCGTCAAGGTGATGAAGGCTGCGGCTGGCCAGACCGGCCTTGCCATCGATTGGCGGCCTTTGCCGATCGGCAAGGACGGCCACGAGCGGCACGGCCATACGCTGCCGCCGGCGACCGAGGCGGCGTTGCGGGAGCTCGACGGCTGGATCATGGGGCCAATCGGCCACGCCGCCTATCCGCGCAATGACCCCACCTGGGTCATGCCGCCGGTGCGCAAGAAGTTCGAGCTGTTCGCGGCCATCCGTCCCTCGCGCTCCTATGCGAACATCGTCTCCATCCACAAGGACGTGGACATCGTCTTCGTGCGTGAACTGTCCGAAGGCATGCTCTATTCGGAAACCGTGGTGGCGGGCGCGCCGGAATTCCGGCCGAACGACGATATCACCGTCGCCATGCGCGTGATTACGCGCAAGGGATCGCACCGGGTCGCGCGCGAGGCCTTCGAGATTGCGCGCATGCGCAAGCGCAAGAAAGTCACCGCTGCGCACAAGGAGCCGGTCTATCGGCTGGCCTGCGGCATGTTCGCCGAGGAATGCCGCAAGGTGGCGCGCGACTATCCGGACGTCGCCTTCGAAGAGGCGATGATCGACACCATCTCGATGAAGCTTGTCATGGCGCCGCAGCAATACGACGTGGTCGTCACCAGCAACCAGTTCGGCGACATCTTGACCGATATCGGCGCCGGACTGGTCGGCGGTCTCGGCCTGGCGCCCGGCCTCTGCGTCGGCGAGCGGCAGGCCATGGCGCAGGCGACCCACGGCTCGGCGCCCGACATCGCCGGACGCAACATTGCCAACCCCTATGCCATGATCGTGTCGGCGCAGATGCTGCTGGCCTTCCTCGGCCGCAAGCACAACCAGCCGAAAGCCGCGGCCGCCGCCGACCTGATGCAGGCGGCGATCGACAAGGTAATCACCGAAGGCAAGCATTTGACCAAAGACCTGGGCGGCACCGCCAGCACGCAGGAAATGGGAGACGCCATCGCCGCTGCCATGCTGTAATGGCGCGCGGCCAGGCAAACTCGGAACGGGCGATATGTACAATCTTCATCTCAGCGCCGAGCAGTTGGAAATCCGCGACACCGTGCGCGACTTCGTTACGCGCGAGGTCAAGCCGGCCGCGCTCAAGGCCGAGCGGCTCGACGTCGGCGACCGCGGCCTGTTGATGGAACAGATCGATGCGGCCTCGCAGCTTGGCTTGCGCTCGCTCGCTTTGTCGGAACAGCGCGGCGGCGCCGGCGCCGACGCGCTCACGTCGTGCATCGTGACCGAGGAACTGGCGGCGGGCGATGCCGATAGTGCCGCCGTGCTGACGGAAACGTCGCGGCTCGCGCATCTGCTGTTCGACCGAGCGATGAGCGATGCGCAGCGCGAGCGCTTTCTGCCGAAATTCCTCGCCGACGACCGCTATCAACTGGCCTTCGCCAGCCGCGAGCCCGGCAGCGATACACGGCTGGGCGTCAACTATCATCGCCCGGCGGCGAACGAGCCGGCGCTGCAGAGCGTCGCCGTCAAGGCGAGCAACGGCGATTGGATCGTCAATGGCGTCAAGGACTGCGTCGCCAATGCCCCGATCGCTGCGCTGTTTGCCGTGCTGGTAGCGGTTCCGGGCCGCGGCGAAAGCGCGCTGCTGGTGCCTGCGAATACGCCCGGCGTCACCGTAAAGGATCACGAAAAGGCTTGGCAGCACGGTGCCTGCGGCGAGGTGGGCTTCAAGGACTGCCGAGTGCCGGCCGACAATCTGCTCGGCGACGATGCGGTAGCAATACTCACCGGCGCCGATACGCCCGGCCGCGGCGTTCCGCTTGCGCAGGCGCTCAACCTCGGCATCGGCCGCGCCGCTTATGAAGCCGCGCTCGACTACGCGCATCTGCGCGTGCAGGGCGGCCGGCCGTTGATCGAGCACCAGACGATTGCCAACAAACTTGCCGAGATCGCCGTCAGGCTCGAAGTCGCGCGCGCATCCGTTTGGCAGGCGGCCTGGGCCTCCGATCATCCCGAGGCGATCGCCGACCGCAGCCTGCCCGACCTGCCGCTCACCACCATCGCCCAGGTGTTCACCTCCGAAATGATGCTGAAGGCCGCCAAGGACGCGGCCGAAGTGTTCGGCGCCATGGGCGTGATGCGCGACATGCCGCTGCAGAAATATGTGCACGACGCCCGCGTCTGCCTGCATTGGGACGACGGCAACAGCGACGCCAAGCTACGCATCGCCGAAGCGCTCGCCGGCTACCGGCGCGCGCCCGAGGCGATGGCGCTGGCCGGTGAATGAAGAATTTAGGCGAGGACATACTCATGGACTTCAATCTGAGCAACGAACAGCGCCACTGGCAGATGAAGGCGCGCGAATTTGCCGAAAAGGAAATCCGCCCGATCTCGCTCGAGCGCGACGCTATTCCGACCGCGCGCGAAACCTGGGATTGGGAAATCATCAAGAAGGGCTCCAAGCTCGGCTTCCGCACGCTGGCGGTGCCGAAGGAATGGGGCGGTCACGGCACCGATTTCGTCACGCAGGCGCTGGTGATGGCCGAGCTCGCCAAGGCCGACAGCGCGATCTCCAAGGCGTTCAGCCAGAACTGGAAATGGAGCCACCTGATTTCCCAGGTCTGCACCGATGAGCAGAAGCAGCGCTTCCTGCCGGCTTTCGTCGCCGACGATACGTTCGTGCTCGGCAAGGGCATCACCGAGCCGAGCGCCGGTTCCGACAATCGGCTGCCGCCGGACGATATCAGGGCGGGACTGAAGCTGAAGGCCGAGCGCCACGGCGACGAATGGATCCTCAACGGCGAGAAGGCCTTCATCGCCAACGCGCCGGTCGGCAAGCTTTTCTTCATCGACGCGCGCACCGATTCGACCGTGCCGCTTAAGCAGGGCACCACCATGTTCCTGGTGCCGCGCGACACGCCCGGCTTCCGCATCGGCAAGGTGTTCAACAAGAGCGGCTGGCGCTTCTACCAGAACGGCGAGATGATCTTCGAGAATGCGCGCGTGCCGCACGCCAATATTGTCGGCGAGGTCGGCGGCGCGGTGAAGAAGACCGGCGGTCGCGGCGGCGACACCACCGGCGGCGATATCTTCGGCGATCTCGAATTGTGCGCCAATGCGCTCGGCATCTGCGATGATGCCTGCGAGACGGCGATGCGCTACGCCAAGACTGCCAAGCAGGGCGGTCAGCCGCTGTTCGCGCAGCAAAACGTGCAGCTGCAAATCAACAAGATGTTCATGCTGACCGAAGCGCTGCGTTCTTTCGTCATGCGGGTGGCCTGGGAGCACGACATGAAAATCCATTCCTGCAATGCCGGGCTGGCGATGAACTATTCGAGCGATGTCGTGCAGGAAGTGACCGAACTCTACATGGAGATACGCGGCGCCCGTGGTTGCTACATGGACCCGCACACCGACAAGCTGGTGCGCGATTCCATCATCTGGAGCCACCTCGCCGGCGATAGCGTGCAGCGAATGAAGGTGGCAAGACGCCTTGCGGCCGCGGCGGCGGCGTAAACAAATATCCGTTCGTTGCCGCGGAAAGCGGGAACTCGGGACAATTCGGAAAGCATCAGTTGGCTGGGTCCCCGCTTTCGCGGGGACGAACGGGGAACTAGCGCCCGACCGTTACAGGCTCACCCTTATCGAGCGACGCAATCACCGCCTCGAAGGCGCCGATCACGTCCAGCATCTGCGCGGGCTGCACCGGAAACGGCGATTTGCCTTCGATCGCGTCCGCAAAGGCTTCCAGCAGCACGCGCAGCGAATCGACGTGCGGGAAAGTGCGCTCTTCCGTCGCCCCGCCGATCTTGGCGACGATCAGCGTGTCCTCGCCGCGCGCCTCCGCCGATCCGTCGGTACCGAACACGTGGCAGCGCCAGAACATCGGCGCGGCGCGCACGCTCGCCATCACGCCGGTCGCGCCGCTTGCGAACTCCGCCAGCACGGCGACCGCGTCGCGCGGATCGGGCGGCGGCTTTTTGGCAACGCTGCGGGCGTCGACGTAACTGATCGGGCCGGCGAGATTGATGAAGGCGTCGAGCACGTGCAGGCCCGCGCCGGTCATGCCGGCGCCCGGCGATTCTTTCGGATCGTCGCGCCAGCCGCCGCCAACGCGCGTCGAGTGCTCGTTGGAGAAATGCCCCTCGATGTGCATGACCTTGCCGATTTCGCCCGATTCGACCGCGCGCTTGAGCTCGCGCATCGAGGCAAAGCAGCGCTTGTTGTTGCCGCTGCCGAGCGGCACGCCGGCCGCGCGTACCGCCGCGACTGCGCGCTCGGCCTCGGCGCGCGTCAGCGCCAGCGGCTTCTCGCACCAGACCGGCTTGCCGGCGGCGGCGGCCAGGCGCACCTGCTCGACATGCAGCGAATGCGGCGTCGCCAGCAGAACAGCCTGCACCTCCGGGTCGGCGAGCGCATCCGCGAGTTCCGTGGACAATCGGAAACCATGGCGCTTCGCCAGGTCGCGCGCCACCTCGGGCTCCTTGCTGACGCCGTGCACGATGCGCAGCCGCTCGCTCTTGCCCTGGATCGAATTGAGGATGGTCTGGCCCCAACGCCCGAGGCCGACCATGGCTGCGTTGATCATGTTGCGCCGTCCTCTCCATGCATCTTGTCAATCTCCGCCAATCGATATGACATGACAAGCGGCAAAGCGAAGAGGGGGACTCAGATGAAAGCGATGGTGCTGCGGGGCCCGAATACGCCGTTCGAACTGGCCGAGATGCCCGATCCGGTCGCCGGCCCCGGCGAAGCGGTCGCCCGCGTCATCACCTGCGGCTCGGGCCTGACCATCCAGCACGCCAAGGCCGGCCGCCGCGCGATCAGATTTCCGCGCATCATCGGTCACGAGATCACCGGGGAGATCGTTGCGGTCGGCGCCGGCGTGTCCTCTCTCAAAGTCGGCGACGGCGTGACCGCGCACTTCTATCTCTTTTGCGGGCATTGCCGTTTTTGCCTCGCCAATCTCGAGCCGCTCTGCCCGAACAGCGGCGGCAATGTCGGGCTGGAATGCGATGGCGGCTACGCCGAATACATCAAATTGCCCGCCCACATCTTCATCAAGTATCCGCAAGGGCTCGACTACAAGACGCATCCCGCCGAAATGGGCGTCATCACCGACGCGCTGGCGACGCCTTACAAGGTGCTGCGGCGCGCCGCGATCAAGGCCGGCGAAACGGTCGCCGTCATTGGCGCCGGTGGTGGCGTCGGCATCCACCAAGTGATGATGGCGAAATGGGCCCGCGCTCGTGTGATCGCCGTGGATATCGCCGCAACCAAGTTCGAGGCTTGCCGCAAAGCCGGCGCCGACGAGGTAGTCAATCCGCGCGATGGCGACATGGTCGCGGCGTTGCGTGAATTGACGCACGGTGACGGTGTCGATGTGGTCGTCGACTATGTCTGTACCACGGCGACGCTGGAGGCCGGCATTAAGGCGCTCGGCTGCCGGGGCCGCCTAGTCATCCTCGGCGGCGCGGCGCAGCCGTTTCAGGTGCCGGCGCGCGAAATGCTCACCAACGAGCAGGCGATTCTCGGCAGCCGCTATGTCACGCGCGTGGAGATTTTGGAGGCATGCGATCTGGTGGCGCGCGGCGAAGTATGGCCGCTGGTCAGTGAAATTCGGCCGTTGCGGGAGGCCGAAGCCGTGCACGACCTCGTCGAGCGCGGCGAGGTCACCGGGCGGGCGGTGTTGCGCATCGCTTAACAGCAAGGCTGGTGCGGCAAAAAATCCTTGACCTGGACGGCCGGCAATAGATAGTGCAAATTGAATATATAAAAGTCTAGGGAGAAAAAATATGTTGCCGGTGCTTCGCCGGGCGACATCCGTCCGCCGCGGCGACAGCCGAAGCATTGATCGCGATGGCCGGCGCATCCTCTTGAAGCTCGGCGTTGCGGCGGCAAGCGGCGCCGTGCTTGGGCGCGGCACGGATGCAGCGTTTGCGGCCGGTGCGTCTCCGCCGCAAGACGCGCCGTGGTCGCACAAGCTCGGCGCGGGTGTGGTTGACCGCCCCTACGGGCAGCCCTCGCATTTCGTCAAGGATGTGATCCGCCGCAATGTCGGCTGGCTCTCGGCAACGAGAGAATCCTCGGTGAGCTTCACGCCGCTACAGGATCTCAGCGGCATCATCACGCCGAACGGACTGTTCTTCGAGCGCCATCATTCCGGCCGCGCCGACGTCGACCCGCAGCAGCACCGCCTGATGATCCACGGTCTGGTGCAGCGCCCGCTCGTGCTGACGATGAAGGACATTGAGCGTTTTCCGAGCGTGTCCCGCGTCCACTTTATCGAATGCCCGGCCAATGGCGGCATGGAGTGGCGGTCGGCGCAACTCGACGCGCTGCAATTCACGCACGGCATGATCGGCTGCGCCGAATGGACCGGCGTGAAATTATCCACGCTGCTCGAAGAGGTCGGCCTCGAGAAAGAGGCGAAATGGCTTTTGGCGGAAGGCGCCGACGGCGCGCACATGACGCGCAGCCTGCCGCTGGAGAAGGGTCTGGACGATTGCCTGGTGGTCTACGCGCAGAATGGCGAGGCGCTGCGGCCCGAGCAGGGCTTCCCGCTGCGCCTCCTGGTGCCGGGCTGGGAAGGCAATGTCTCGATCAAATGGCTGCGCCGCATCAAGCTCGGCGACCAGCCATGGTTTACCCGCGAAGAGACCGCGAAATACACCGACCTGATGGCGGACGGCAGCGCGCGCGGCTTCACTTGGGTGATGGAAGCGAAATCGGTCATCACTTTTCCCTGTCCCGAGAAGCCGCCGAGCGGCCCCGGTATCTATGAAATCCGTGGGCTCGCCTGGAGCGGCCGCGGCAAGGTGAAGGCGGTGCACGTCTCGGCCGACGGCGGCCTCAACTGGCAGCGTGCCGAATTGCAAGAGCCGGTGCTGTCCAAGGCGCTGGTGCGTTTCGCGCTGCCCTGGCGCTGGGACGGTAAGGCGGCGCTGCTGCAATCGCGCGCGATTGACGAGACCGGCTATGTGCAGCCGACCATCGGGCAGTTGCGCAAGGTGCGTGGGGCAAATTCCGTCTACCACAACAACGCGATCCAAACCTGGCAGGTGAAGCCCGATGGGAGCGTGCACAATGTCCAGCTTGCCTGAGCGGCGCAGCGCGCTGCCGGCCGCGTTGTTGGCGGCGAGCAGCATGGCTCTGGGCGGATCAGTCTCAGCCGCCGAAGCCGGGCATTACGGCTACGGCAAACCGGCAGCGCCGCAGGAAATCGCCGGTTGGGACATCGACGTGCGTCCCGACGGCGCCGGGCTGCCGCTCGGCAGCGGCTCGGTGAGTCGCGGCGGCGATGTGTTCGCCGAACGATGTGCCGCTTGCCACGGCATTTTCGGCGAAGGCGAGGGCCGCTATCCCAAGCTGGTCGGCGGCGAGGGAAGTCTGACCGGCGAACGCCCGCTGACGACGGTCGGCAGTTACTGGCCGTTCGCCACCACGCTGTTCGACTACATCAATCGCGCGCAGCCCTTTGCCGCACCGCATACGCTGTCGACTAATGACGTCTACGCGCTCACCGCTTATGTGCTCAACATCAACAATATCGTGGGAAATAATTTCATTGCGGATGGCGACAGTTTGCCTAGAGTAAAAATGCCGAACCACGATCGCTTCATCTGGCAGGATCCGCGGCCCGATACGTCGGCAAAAGAATGCATGAAGGAGTGTGCTGATCCCAAGACGGTCAAGATCGAATCAACGGCGGAAGGAAAACAACTGACGCCGCGAACCAGCGGACCGCCGGACGAAATGTCGCCTAACTAAGGTCGGTCCCAACGACCCAATGCGCGGGAGGATAACGATGCAATTCAGACAGTCGTATTTTGTGCTGGCGACGATCGCCGGCGGAATGCTTGGCGCCACGGTGCTCGGCATGACCGCCGCCGCGGCGGCGCCGTCGGAAGGCGAGAAGCTCGCGTTCTCGCGCAGCAAAGGCAATTGCCTGACCTGCCATGAAATCAAGGGCGGCTCCGACGCGGGCAATATCGCGCCTGCCTTGTCCGACATGAAGGCGCGCTTCCCCGACCGCAAAGAGCTGATCGCGATCGTCTCCGACGAGACCAAGCGCAATCCGCTCACCGTGATGCCGCCCTTCAAGCGAAATCTCATTCTCAACGACAAGGAAATCGAGGCCATCGTCGATTTTCTCTACACGCGCTAGCCGCGCATATGGGTTAACAGGGAGAGCATGCAATGAATGAATTTGCCGACGCGCCCGATTCCGCGCGACGTACCATCCTGAAAGGCGCCGTGGCCGGCGGCTTGGTCGGCCTGGGGCTCAGCGGATTGCCCTTCCCGGCCTATGCCGCGGCGGACGCCAAGGAATGGCCGCAGGAAGCCTTCAAGCAGAAGAGCGAGGTCGACGCCCTCAAGGCGTTGTACGGCAAGACCGTCGAAGCGTCCGACAAGGTCAGTCTCGATGCGCCGGAGATCGCCGAAAACGGCGCGGTGGTGCCGATCGCGGTTGCGAGCACGCTGCCCAAGGTCACCGGAATCGCCATTCTGGTGCTGGAAAATCCCAACGTGCTGGCCGCCGCCTACAAGATTCCCGAGGGCACCGAGGCTGCGGTGTCGAACCGGCTGAAAATGGCGAAGACCAGCAAGGTCGTCGCGGTCGTGGAATCGAACGGCAAGCTCTACAGCGCCAGCAAAGAGGTCAAGGTCACCGTCGGCGGTTGCGGCGGCTGACATCCATCGAACAGAGAGGCGAGACTCATGGCATCGACAATTCGCGTGCGCGCCGTCGCGAGCGGCGACACGACCGAGGTTCAATCGCTGATCCGGCATCCCATGGATTCCGGCTTCGTCAAGGACCGCTCCGGCAAGCTCATTCCCGCCCACCACATCGAGGTGGTGCAGTTCGATCACGGCGGCAAAACCGTCTTCACGGCCCTGTGGGGACCGGCCGTCTCGAAAGACCCGTACCTGAAGTTCAAGTTCAAGGGCGGCAAGAAAGGCGACGACCTGACGATAAGCTGGGTCGACAACAAAGGCGCATCGGATTCACTGGTGGCCAAGATTCAATAAGAAGCCCATAGGCGACAGGGAGGATTTAATGCTGCGCAAATTTTTCATCGCGGTTGCGATTGTCGTCGGCACGGCGCAGCCGCTCTTGGCTGCCGGCGCCGGTGACCCGCAGGCCGACTTCAAGGCGTTCCGCAAATATTTCACGGAGCGCTTTCCGAAAGTGCCGCTGAACGACTTCGTCAACGGCCCCTATTCGATGGATGCCGGCCTGCGCAAGCAGTGGAAGGCGATCGACGAATTCCCGCCCTACGAATTCGCCGTCGAGCAGGGCCGGCAGATGTTCGCGACGCCCTTCAAGAACGGCAAAAGCTACGGCGACTGTTTTCCCAACAAGGGCATCGGGATCCGTCAGAGCTATCCCTATTTCGACGCCAAGTCGGGCGAGGTGATCACGCTCGATGTCGCGCTCAACCAATGCCGTGAGGCGAACGGCGAGAAACCGTTCGACTACAACAAGGACGACATGGCGGCGTTGACCGCCTATATGGCCTTCACCTCGCGCGGCAAGCCGTTCGACATCAAGATCCCCGACGATCCGCGCGCGCTTGCCGCCTATGAGAACGGCAAGCAGTATTTCTACAGCCGCCGCGGCCAGCTCAACTTTTCCTGCGCGAGCTGCCACGTGCAAAGCGCCGGCGATCACATCCGTACCGAGGTGCTGGCGCCGGCGCTCGGCATTACCGCGGCGCTGCCGATCTACCGCTCGGCCTGGGGCGGCATGGGCACCACCAGCCGCCGCTTGCGAACCTGCAACAGCCAGGTGCGCGGTGTCCCGCTCAAAGCCGAGGACAAGGACTACCGCGACGTTGAGTATTTTCTCTCGTACATGGCCAACGGCCTGCCAATCTCTGGCCCGGGCGCGCGCCCATAACCGACCAGTGTGGAGGAATTCAATGCGCACGCGTGTTTTGATCAGGTTGGCGATCATCCTCTCGGTCGGAGGCTTTGCGACCGCGGCCCTGGCTGCGTCCGCCGACGATTTCAAGGCGGCCTATGCCAAGGCGGAGGCTGCGAACAAGCGGGCCGGCGCGCTCAAGAATCAATGGAGCACGACGGCCGACGAGCTCAAGGCGGCAAAAAAAGCCGCCGATGCCGGCAAGTTCGACGATGCCGTCAAGCTCGCGCAGCAGGCAGAAGCCTTGGCCAACGCTTCGATCGCGCAATCCGAGGAACAAGAAAAGATCTGGAAAGATGCCGTAGTCCGCTAAGGCAATGCGGTATTAGTGCGTCAAGGAGGCTCGCGAAATGCGTCGCCGCGACGCGTTGAAGCTGCTCACGGCGGCGGCGCTCTCGGGCATCGTTCCCCGCATCGGCCGCGCCGCCGCGGCCGAGGATCTTTATGACATCGGCGGCTTCGGCCAGGTGCGCGTGCTGCATATGACCGACACGCACGCGCAGCTGGCGCCGGTCTATTTCCGCGAACCGAGCGTCAATCTCGGCGTCGGCGGCATGGCCGGCAGGCCGCCGCATCTGGTCGGCGAAGCCTTTCTCAAGCATTTTGGCATCGCGCCGGGAGGCCGGCTCGCGCATGCCTTCACCTATCTCGATTTTGATGAAGCGGCGCATCGCTACGGTCGGCTCGGCGGCTTCGCGCATGTCAAGACGCTGATCGACCGCCTGCGCACCGAGGCCGGCGCCGGCCGTTCGCTGCTGCTCGACGGCGGCGATCTCTGGCAGGGCAGCGGGCTCGCCCACGCGATGCATGGCGAGGACATGGTAGACGCCGCCAATTTGCTCGGTATCGAGGCGATGACCGGGCATTGGGAATTCACCTATGGCGAGGAAAGGCTGCGCGCCAATATCAAGCGCTTCAAGGGCGAGTTCCTGGCGCAGAACGTGTTCCTGACCGAGGAAGCATCGTTCAACGACAAGCCGGCCTTCGACAAAGAATCCGGGCGCGTGTTCAAGCCGGCGACCGTGAAAGAGGCCGGCGGTTTCCGCATCGGCATCGTCGGCCAGGCATTTCCCTATGTGCCGGTCGCGCATCCCAAGCGCTTTACGCCGGATTGGACCTTCGGCATCCGCGAAACGGAGCTGCAGCAAGCCGTCAATGAGCTGCGGCAGAAGGATAAGGTCGATGCCGTCATCCTGCTCTCGCACAACGGCATGGATGTCGATCTCAAGCTCGCCGGCCGCGTCACCGGCATCGACGTCATTCTCGGCGGTCATACCCACGACGCGGTGCCGCAGCCCGTCACGGTCGCCAATGCCGGCGGCAAGACGCTGGTGAGCAATGCCGGATCGGCCGGCAAGTTCCTGGGCGTGCTCGATCTCGAATTGGGCAAGGGCGCGGTCAAGGCCGCGCGCTATCATCTGCTGCCGGTCTATGCCGGGCTGCTCAAGCCCGATCCGGCGATGCAGGCTTTCATCGATCGCGTATCGAAGCCGCATGCGGAGCGGCTCGACGAAAAACTGGCGGTCGCCGGCGAACTTCTGTACCGGCGCGGCAACTTCAACGGCGGCATGGACCAGCTGATCTGCGACGCCTTGCGCCGGGAGTTGGACGCCGAGCTTGCGCTGTCGCCTGGTTTCCGTTGGGGCAATACGGTCTTGCCGGGCGAGCCGATCACCATGGCGGATGTGCTGTCGGAGACCGCGATCACTTATCCGGAAGTCTACGTGACGGAGATGACCGGGTCGCAGATCAAGGCGATCATGGAAGACGTCTGCGACAACTTGTTCAATCCGGACCCCTACTATCAGCAGGGCGGCGACATGGTGCGCGTCGGCGGCATGGACTATGCGTGTGCTCCGGCCGAATCCATGGGCCAGCGGATTTCCGATTTGACCCTCGACAACGGCCAAAAACTGGAAGCCGACAAAAGCTACAAGGTCGCCGGCTGGGCCTCGGTCAACCCGCAGCAGGGCAAGCCGGTGTGGGAAGTGTTCGCCGCGCATCTGCGCCGCGAGAAAACCGCGCGACCGAAAAAACTCAATCGGGTTGCGCTCAAAGGCGTGTCGAATAATCCGGGCATTTCCGGATAGGGGATCGCATGTCGGTTGCGTCCGTTCGGTCTGCGCTTCTCGCCCTCGGGCTGGCGATGGTCTCGCTGTCGGCGGCTCCCGCGCAGACGCCGGAAAATCCTCCCCCGCCCGACAAGCCGTTCGCCGAGCACCATCTCGTGCTGCAGCTTTCCGACAACGCGCCCGAAAAGCAGGCGCTGGTGCTCAGCGTCGCCTATAATCTGCTAAAAGCCTACGATCCCGACAAGATCGCGATCGTGGTGGTGGCATTCGGCCCCGGCATCGACCTGTTGCGCGCGGAAAGCTTGAACCGCGCGCGGGTCGACAGCCTGACCTCGCAGGGCGTGCAATTCGACATCTGCATGAACACCGTCGATACTCTCGAGCGCGAGGGCAGGCACGTCAATATCAATCCAAAAGCCGTCAAGGTGCAGGTCGGCGTCGGCCGCATCCTCGAATTGACCGAAAAGGGCTACACCCTCGTCCGTCCATAAAGGGAGGAAACAACATGAAGCGCCTTGTACTCGTTGCAGCCGCCAGGAGGCGAGAGTGGAACGAGTGATCTTCGCGCTTGGTGCGGCGGCATTCTTCGCGATCGCTCCGTTGGCCCACGCCGCCGAAGGGGTCATCACCTACAAGTCGCTCAACCCGGACACCGCCTTCGACCTGGCGCATGCCGCTCTGCAGCAGTGTCGCAAGGACGGTTACCAGGTCGCGGTCGTGGTGCTGGATCGTTTTGGCGCGCCGATAGTCGAGCTGCGCGACCGCTATACGCCGGTTGGCGCACTCGATATCGCACGAGGCAAGGCCTGGACGGCCGTGACCTTCACGCGCGACACGAGCGAATTTGTCAAAGCCGTCAAGGACGGCACGCTCGGCGCCGGGTTGGCGAGCCTGCCCAAGGTGACGCCGCTTTCCGGCGGCCTCATCATCGAAGCCGGCGGCTCCCTGCTCGGCGGCGTCGGGGTCGCGGGCGCGCCCGGCGGCGACAAGGACGAGGCCTGCGCCAAGGCCGGGCTGGCGGCGGTGCAGGACAAGCTCGAGTTTTGATCGAGCCGGCATCCGGCAAGCGGGGGCTGTGCGGGAATCGTGGACCTGATTATCCGCAATGCGCGCTTGGCGGGCGATGTGTCGGGCGAGCCGCTCGACATCGGCATCGCCGGCGGGCGCATCGCAACCGTCGGGCGAGATATTGCCGCCGATGCGCCGGCTTATGACGCCAAGGGTCTACTTGCCTGTCCGGGTCTGATCGAGACGCATATCCATCTCGACAAGTCGCGCATTATCGATCGCTGCGCTCCGCAGCAGCGCGCCAAGCTCAGCCCGGTCATCGGCGTGACGCCATTGAAGAAGGATATGACGGTCGAGGACGTGCATGCGCGTGCAGCGCAGACGCTCGAGCAGTGCATCCTGCATGGCACGACCCGCATGCGCACGCAGGTGGAAGTCGATCCCGGCATCGGCTTGCGCGGCTTTGAAGGGGTCGCCGCCCTGACCGCCGAATACAAATGGGCGATCGACATCGAAATTTGCGTCTTTCCGCAGGAAGGCTTGATCAGCTATCCCGGCACCGACGAATTGCTGATCGAGGCCCTGAAGCGCGGCGTCAAGGTGATCGGCGGCGCGCCGCGCTACGACAAGGATCCGGCCGGCCAGATCGAGCGCATCTTCGAACTGGCGCGCGACTTCGACGTCGATATCGACATGCATCTCGACGTCGGCAACACGCCGGATGACATGAACATCCACCAGGTGCGCGCGCTCACCGACAGATACAAGCGCGGCGGCCGCGTGGTGGTCGGGCATATGGCCAAGCTTTCGCTGCTGCCGCCCGATCAGTTCGCAGCAATGGCGCGCGATCTGGCCGATAGCGGCATCGCGGTGACCGTGCTGCCCGCGACCGATCTATTCCTGATGGGGCGCGATCAGGATCACAGCGTGCGCCGGGGCGTGGCCGACGCCAATCTCTTGATGGCGAATGGCGTGACCTGCTCGCTGTCGAGCAATAACGTGCTCAACCCGGCGACGCCTTATGGCGACTGCTCGCTGATCCGCGTGGCCAATCTCTACGCCAATGTCTTGCAGCTCGACCGCCCGGCGCAGTTGCGCGCATGCTTCGACATGCTCACGCATTCATCGGCGCGCCTGCTCAATATCAAGGACTACGGCTTCGCAATCGGCAACTCGGCCGATGTGGTGATCATCAATGCCCGCACGCCCGAGCAAGCGATTGCCGAGATCGCCCAGCCGCTGGCGGCGTTCAAGAATGGCAAGCAGATTGTCGAGTGGAACCTGCCGCGGCTCATCAAGCCGCAATAGACGGCGGCAAGGCCGGGCAAAACCGTCGCTCACTCATGAGGACAGCGGCACCATCGACAGCGTGGGATCGGCCGCCGGAATATAGGCTTCCTCCAGGCCCAACTCCTTGCGTACGATGTTGGTGCCGCGCGTGAGCGCCACCATCTTGTAGAAGGCGTGCATGCGGCTCATCGACTGGCGGCCGAAGCCGCAATCGCTGGTAAGAATGAGCCGCTCCGGCTCGATGTGTTTGAGCGCGCGGCGGATCAATTCGGCCACTTCCTCCGGCCGCTCGAGCTGCAGCGTGCGGTGGCTGATGACGCCGAGCGCGACCTTCTTGTCCTTGCCGATCATCGCGCCGAAATGCTCAAGATCCATGCCGCGGTTGAAGGCGCCCTCGACGGTGAGCACGTCGACATCGAGCTGGTCGAGATAGGAAAGCGCCGCCTTGTAGGACTGATCCTTGCTCGCCACCCGTTGCGCCGCCGGCGAGCCCCAGCAGGTATGGCACCACACCTCGCATTTCTGGCGCAGCCCTTTCACCTCGACGTTGAAAGCCTCGACCCATTGCTCCGGTTTGATCTTCTGATTGGGGTCGGCGATCACCTGATGGATCGCCGGCTCCTCGATCTGCAGCAGCGGCGCGCCGGCGTCGGCGAGCGCGTGATATTCGCGGTTGAGCGCGGCGGAAAGGTCGAGCAGCAGCGCGTAGCGGTCCTTGTAGTATTCGTCGGTCAACATCAGCGCGAGGATTTGCGCGGAGATCGAACCGATCTTCACCGGCCGGTCGGTCATGCCGGCGACGGCCTTATAGGCGCGGTCGAGCTGCAAGCTGGTGGCGCCGATCATGCCGGTGACCGGCGGCGTCATGCGGGTCTCGATCACCTCCCACATCAGGTCGCCCGGCCCCTTGTCGGCCATGAAGCCCGCGGGCGGCACCTCCACGCGCGGCGCGCCGATGCCTTCAATGCGCTCGGTGGCGTAGCTCACCCAAGCGCGGCCGGCGACGTCGTCGTCGAGCCTTGTGTCGCCGTCGACGAAGATGTCGATGCCGGCGCGATGCTGGGCGGCCACATGGCAGGCCAGGCAATCGAAATGCTGCTCGCGATAGGCGAGCCGCGAAAAGCCTTGCGACAGCGGAATGCCGCGCAGGTTCTCGCTATACCAGCTTGGCCGCGGCAGGGCGCCCGTCGTGGTCGTGAGCAGAGCCTTGCCCTTGGTAACGGTGAACATGCAAACCCCTTGATTTAACGAGCGGAAAATGCCGCCTAAGGCGGTTCGATTGGGTTAGAATGGACAGTTGACGGATGCCCAGGTCAAGCGCGTGAAAATGGCTGCGACGCCGGAAGCTAACCAGACGATTGCGTACCCTGCTCGCTGACGGGATGGCGATGCTCACGTGGGCATAATGCATTGGCAATGCGACTGAGAAGACGTAGTATTAGCCGAGCTGGCAGGCTGCGGATTGCCGTTCATTGGGATAATTTAGATGAGTGACGCAGTCGATAAGGACAAGGCTGAAAGCCCTGCTACCGAGCAAGATTTGGCGCCGAAGCGACGGGCTTGGGAAACGCCGCGGGTGATCTTGGCGGACGTTCACATGACCGATCACGGCATCGGGCCCTACGGGGACGACGGTGAATACGTCAGCTAATTAGGAAAGTCACGATTTCGGAGCGTGTATTTCCGCTTGCCCCCTGATCCCGCCTGAAACACGCACCACCAATGGGCGCTTTCTCCGGTATTGTGAAGTTCGAGGGCACCCTCTCCGAGGATCAGACTGAAGAGCAAATTCGCGGAATCATCGCCGCACTACAAACAGAGCGCCCAATTTTCATACGCTCGCAGAATGCACTTTTCGTGCAACGAACGGCGACCCCTGCAAGATACGGCGATCATTCGGTCGCCAGCAATAATCGCGCTCTGTTTGTTGCCCGTGCTCGCCTTGATAATCGTCAAGAATTGGCGGCTGCTCTTCAACTCTCCTCGTCAGAACTAGCCAGGACCGACGACACTATTCTCCTTTCCCGCATGCTCGACCGCTGGGGCGATGCCGGTGTTGCCAGATGCCTCGGTAATTTCGCTTTTGCTCAATGGGATGTCGAGTCGCGCCGTTTGATTCTGGGGCGCGATTGTCTTGGCAAACAATCGCTTTTTTTTCATCGCGGCAAAGGCTTTGTAGCATTCGCGACATCAATCCGCGCCTTGCTTGCGACACCGGGATTATCGCGCGAGCTCGACGAGATCGTGTTGGCGAATTACCTTGCGCTCAATCTCCAGGAGGCCCGACGTACTTTCTACCGAGCTATCGAACGCGTTCCAAGCCGAACGCTGGTCACAATCGATCCCGCGGGTATCGGCCATCGGCATTATTGGTCGCCTAATTTCGACCTGCCACCGCCCTTTCGGCGCGAGCAGGATTATGTCGAACGGGCGCGCGAGCTGTTCGACCAAGCTGTCGCCGCTGCGACGCGTGATACGCCGCACGTCGCCATAGCCGCTAGTGGCGGGCTCGATTCAAGCGCGATTGCGGCGACAGTAGCGCGCCTCGGCCGGACCGAACGCATTACTTGCTATTCGCTGGTCGCTCCCGCCGGCACGCAAATCGATGTCGGCCCATCCAAGTATCTGGACGAGCGCCAAAAGGTCGAAGCGCTCCAACGGTTGCATCCTGCACTCGAAATCCGCTTTCTCGCGCCGGAGGGCCCACATCGGCTCGAAGAGGACGATTCCCGTCATTTCGCGCGCGCGTGCCTGCCCGTGCTTAACCCGACCGGTGGCGGCCTCTTCAATTTTCTTTACGATGCAGTCGGAGCCGCGGGGCATCGACGACTGTTGATGGGATTTCTCGGTAACGTTGGACTGACATGGCCCGGGCGGCTTTCGCTTCTTGCCCTGTTCGGCGGCCTGCAGTGGCGCAACTTCGTCCATGAATTGTTTGCATTGGCGCAACAGACCGGTCGCGGTCCGGCGAGAACGCTGGCGGGAGAGCTACTTTTGCCGGCGGCGCCCGCGAGGTTGCGCCGGCTGATCTATCGATTGCGCGGCCGCGATCCCGACAGCGTCGCGCGCTACAGTGCGCTCAACCCCGATTTTATTGCCGCGCACGATTTGGCCGCCGAATGGCGACGGCAAGAATTCGATCCCTGGTTTGGCTTGAGCGCGCGGCATCCGGCGCGCATTCGTGCCTTTTACTTGTTCGATCACAATCAATTCGCCCGTGATGGCGTCGGCTCGTCGTTCGAGCGGAGAGGTTTCGAAATCTCCGATCCTCATGCCGACCGCCGGCTTTTGGAATTCCTGTTGGCCGTTCCCGAACCGATTTACCGGCGGAATGGCATTGCGCGCTCCTTCGCGCGCGCTGTCCTTGCCGACCGGTTGCCTTCGGAGATTCTCAACGAGAGTCGTAGCGGTGTCCAGGACGCGAACTGGTACCATCGGCTCAGCATAAGGCGGCAAGGGGTCGCCCTCGAAATCGATCGCCTGGAGGGCTCGCCGACCGCCCGCCGTCTGATCGACCTGCCGCGCCTGAAGCGGTTGATGCAGCAATGGCCCGACGACGAACATGCGGCTCAAAAGCGCATGCGTGAATTCAATCTGGCGCTGCCCCGCGCGGTTCACGTCGGCAACTTCATTCGCTGGGTCGAAGGCGGCAACGCTTGAGAACGCGAATGCCTGTCGTGCAACTTAGCCCTTCCGAATTGGCGCGCCTCTTGACCACATGAACTAAGTCATTGAACCCGCTAAACTGGACAATCCGGCGGCGGCGACGGCAAAGTCTCGAGGATGACTGCCAATTCCGAAGCATTGCAGGTGATTACGCGGCTCACGCCGCTTGCCGACGTGTTGGCGCTGGTCGATCGCCGCGTGCGGCCGGTCGCGCCGCGCGAGATCGAAGTGGCCGCGGCGGCTGGCCGTGTCCTCGCCGCCGACATAGTGGCGCCGGCGCGGCCGGCCACAGCGATCGCCTTGCTCGACGGCTGGGCGCTGCGCGCGGACGATACGTTGGGCGCCGGCGGCTATGCCCCGGCGCTGCTGTTACAGGCGCCCCCGCGCGTCGATGTCGGACAGCGGATGCCGCCGGGCACCGACAGCGTGGCGCCACTCGACGCGGTGACGGCGAGCGGCAGCGGAGCAGAGGCGCTCGCGGCGCTGGCGCCTGGCGACGGCGTCCTGCCGGCCGGCGGCGATTGCGATCGAAGCCTTGCGTTGGGCCGCGCCGGCGAGTTTGCGAGCGCTGCTCGTGTTGCCGCCCTGGCCGCTGCCGGCATCGCGCATGTCTCGCTGCGCGAGCCGCGTCTGCGCGTGCTGCCGTTGCGCGACGATGCCATCGTCAACGCTGCCGCGCGGTTGGTGGCGAGCGATATCGGGCGCCGTGGCGGCGTCGCGCAACTGGATTTGGCGGAGCAAGGTCTGAGAAATGCACTGGCTGACGAGACCGCGGACGCGATCATTGCTGTCGGCGGTACCGGCAGCGGACGCAATGACAACAGCGTAGACGCGCTCTCGCGCAGGGGTGAAGTCGCGGTGCACGGTATTGCCCTCACGCCCGGAGAGACCGCCGCGCTCGGATTTGTCGGACCGCGGCCGGTGCTGCTGCTCCCGGGCCGGCTCGATGCAGCGCTGAGCGTTTGGCTGGTCGTCGGGCGCCATTTGCTGGCCCGCCTTTGCGGCCGCAGCGACGACGCGCCGGCGGCGATGGCGACGCTCACGCGCAAGGTGACATCCACGGTGAGCCTTGCCGAATTCGTGCCTGTGCGGCGGAGCGGCGGCGGCGTCGAGCCGTTGGCGGCGAAATATCTTCCGCTATCGGCGCTGGCGCGCGCCGACGGCTGGATCCTGGTGCCGGCGGAAAGCGAAGGCTATCCGGCCGGCGCCAGCGTGACGGTGAGGGCATGGCCGTGAGCGGGCGCAAGGCGCATGCCGATGCACAATCCGATCTGATTGCGCGCGTGCGGGCAGCGGCGCAGCAAGAGCAATTCCTCGAAGTGGTCTCGGCCGAGGAAGCGCACGCTCGCTTCGAGCGTCATCTCGATCTGACGCCGCTTGCGCCTGAGAACGTGCGGCTTAACGATGCGCTGGCGCGCGTGCTCGCCCATGAAGTCGTGGCGGCAGTCGATGCGCCGCCCTTCGACCGCTCCAACGTCGACGGATTTGCGCTGCGCTCGGCCGATACCGCGGGCGCCGGCGACAGCGCGCCCAAGCGCCTCATGCTCAATCCCGAGGTGATCGCCTGCGGCCATGCGCCGGTCATCGAGATCGAGCCCGGCACAGCGACCGCGATCGCCACCGGCGGCGTGATCCCGCGCGGCGCCGATTGCGTCGTGATGCTCGAGCAGACCGAATTGATCGAGAGCGGCGCGCCGTCTATCGAACTGCGCCGCGCCGCTGCCGCCGGCCAATTCATCTCCTATGCCGGCTCCGACATCGCCCGCGGCGAGACTTTGCTATGGCGCGGCACGCGCATCGGCTCGCGCGAGATCGGCATGCTCGCCGCCTGCGGGCTCAGCCGCGTCGATGTCGTGCGGCGTCCGAAAGTGGCTGTGCTCTCCACCGGCGATGAGCTGGTTGCGCCCGGCGAGCCGCTCAAGTCGGCCAGCGTCTATGACAGCAATGGCGCGATCATCGCGGCCGCGGTCAGCGAGGCCGGCGGCGAGCCGGTCGCCATGGGCGCCTTCCCAGACGACGCGGCAATACTCGAACAAGCCGTGCGCGAAGCGCTTGCCAGCTGCGACATGGCGGTGCTGTCCGGCGGCACCTCGAAGGGCGCCGGCGATCTCTCGCATGCGATCGTCTCGCGGCTGGGTCCGCCCGGCATTCTGGTGCACGGCGTCGCGCTCAAGCCCGGCAAGCCGCTTTGCCTCGGCGCCGTCGGCGACAAGCCGATTGTGGTGCTGCCCGGCTTTCCGACCTCGGCGATCTTCACCTTCCATGCCTTTGTCGCGCCGGTGATCCGCGCTCGCGCCGGGCTGCCGCCCGAAGCCGCGCAAACCGTTGCCGCGCGCGTGCCCGTGCGGATCGCTTCCGAGCTCGGCCGCCAGGAATTCGTGCTGGTGTCGCTGATCGAGAGCGCCGAAGGCATGCTCGCCTTCCCGACCGCCAAGGGTTCCGGCTCGGTGACGAGCTTTTCGCAGGCGGACGGCTTTCTCGCCATCGATGCGCTCGCTTCCGCGCTCGACGCCGGCAGCGATGTGGAGGTCACGCTTATTGGCGGTGCTGCGCGTGCGCCGGACCTCGTCATCATGGGTAGCCATGATGTGGCGCTCGATGTGGTGGTCGGCGCGCTCGCCGAGCGCGGCTTCTCGGCGCGCACGCTGGCGGTCGGCAGTCTCGGCGGTGTGGCCGCCGCGAGCCGCGGCCAATGCGATGTGGCGCCGGTGCATCTGATCGATCCGGCGACCGGCAAGTATAATGAGCATCTGCTGGCGCCGGGCTTGAGCCTGGTGCACGGCTGGCGGCGCATGCAGGGCCTCCTGTTCCGGCCGAGGGACAGGCGCTTCGAGGGCCGCTCGGCGGCGGAGGCGCTCCAGGCGGTGCTTGCCGATCGGTCGGCGCTCATGGTCAACCGCAATGCCGGCTCCGGCACCCGCGTGCTGGTCGACAAGCTGCTCGACGGGCGCTGCCCGCCGGGCTACGCCAACCAGCCGAAGTCGCACAACGCGGTGGCGGCCGCCATCGCGCAAGGCCGCGCCGATTGGGGCGTCGCCATCGAGCCGGTGGCCAAGCTCTATGGCCTCGGTTTTCTACCGGTCGCGCCGGAGCATTACGATTTCCTGCTGGTCGAAAGCCGGCGGCAACGCCCCGCGGTGCAGGCGTTCCTGGCGGCGCTGCGCGATAACAGCGTGCGCCGGCGGATTAGCGCGCTCGGCATGCAGCCCGCCGATTGAAGGCGCGGTCCGGCAAATGTTCGTGAACCGCGAATGTCTAGAGGCAGCTGCTTTGGAATGAAAGGTCGCTGCGTATTCGGCGAGCTCCCTCTCTCCGTTGCGGTTACCAATTTCACACATCTCGTGATCCCTGCCGACGGCCTCTGCGCTCCCCTCTCCCCACGCGCCCTAAAACCCGCGCCCAAGCCCTTCAGATGATGGCTGAAGGTATTTCATTGCGGGCAATTACTCGGCTTACGGGTACTAGCCGCACCACTCTGATTAAACTTTTGGAAGATGCCGGCGAGGCATTCTCCGAATATCAGGATCGCATCCTTGTAAACCTGAAATGCAAGCGCGTGCAGGCCGATGAAGCGTGGGCATTTTGCTATGCGAAGCAAAAGAACGTCCCGCTGGCGAAAGCCGCGCCGGAAGGCGCTGGCGACATTTGGACGTGGATTGGCCTTGATGCCGAAAGTAAACTCGCCGTGTCATGGTACGTGGGCGCACGCGACAGCGAAGCTGCGATGATTTTCATGGATGACCTTGCCAAGCGGCTTGCGAACCGCGTGCAGCTAACGAGCGATGGCCACAAAGCTTACCTTGAGGCGGTCGAAGGTGCTTTCGGCTCCGATATCGATTACGCGATGGTGGTCAAAGTGTACGGACCCGCGCCGGAAGGTCAGCGTCGCTACAGCCCTGCTGAATGCACTGGTGCGATCAAGCATCGGATCGAAGGCAACTCCGATCCTAAGCATGTCAGCACGTCTTATTCGGAGCGGCAAAATCTCAATATCCGAATGGGCAATCGTCGCATGACCAGACTGACGAATGCCTTTTCAAAGAAGGCTGCAAACCACGCGCACATGATGGCAATCTATTTCATGCACTACAATTTTGTGCGCATCCATCAAACCTTGAAGGTCACTCCTGCGATGGCCGCTGGCGTCACGTCGAAGCTTTGGGAAATGGCTGATTTGGTGAAAGTGCTGGAGAATTGGGTGCAAACTCAATGAAACTAGAACAAAAAGCCGTTTTCAATAACTATGGTGAGGCAAATAAGTTCTTTCGTCATTGGGATGATCTTACAGGATTTATAAGAGAGTCATCTGGCGTAAGAAAATTTCCAGCCGTCGTGATTTACAAGTGGGCGACGCGGTCAATTACGGAGAGCACTACAGTCCGAATGACTGTCGTAGGGTATGGCGAAGAATTTCAAATTGACATTTCGGAAACGGAAATACTCACGGTCGAAAAATTTCATTTATGCCTGAGTGCCGACTTCCAAACCTATACTTACAACGAATCGCGTCATTCTTTAATTATCAAGGGCGAATCCCCGAAGATGAAGGGAACCTATGAAATTGAAATTATTCCTGCCGCTGGAAACTGAGTCTCTACCTGCCTGTTCCTTGTGTTGACGCTTCAAATCTATGATGAAATCGTGTGGTTCATAGCCGAGTAACAATGCCGCCAGATGAGCGCAATCTTCTTCTTTGAGAGGAAATCGCAGTTCAATGTCGTTCCGCCGTGCGATAAGCCACACAACCGTTGACTCACGCTTAACGCTTAATTGTTCTATATTCGGCGGGAAACGGGTCATCCCGGATGACGCATGAGAGAAATCAAACATGGCGGTCCTCGCTGAAATAACTGAGCTTTTGAGGCGTTGGGATGTGTGGAAGCGCGTCGAGGCCGCGCCAGCACGAATTGATGAACTGGAAAAGCGGATTACAGACCTCGAAACCAGACTTAAGTGCGCCCCTGGCGAGGCATGTCCAAAATGCGGGGCGCTTGAATTTAGAACCGTAAAGACGGAGCCGCTCCGGGGGGACCTTGGCGAATTGGGCGCAACATATCGCTATATGGAGTGCGGCGCTTGTAAATACGCCGAACGGCGCACAGAGACACCTAAAGCTTAGACCCTCGTTCATGGAAGCGGCCTTCATTTCAAACTGTACCACTACCGGCTTACGATGCCGACTTGCGATACGTGGCCAACAGCGGGAAAAGTCCCTTGTTCCAATATTGAGCATGTCAAATTGGCGATGATAGCCGCTAAAGGCTCGTCAAACCGTTATCACGTCAATGCGGAGGCTCGCCGCCGTGTCGCCGTTCAATCTGAAGCAAACAAGCTTTAAAGATCGAACTGGGCGCACACAGCCGAATGATCCGACGCATGGCCGGGGCTTCCGTCCTGCCGGCGATAGGCGCCATCGATCAGCCGGTAGCCGGCGAGCTTGCCCTGCAGATCATCGGACAGCCAGATGTAATCGATCCGCTCGGCCGCCGGATTCTTCCGCCAATGAACGCCGGTTGCCTCCTCGCTGCCTTGCAGCCGGGCCGCATCGTGCAGGCCATATTTTTTCATAATGGAATGCGGCGGCAAATCGGGGGTGCTGTTGAAATCGCCCATCACGATCGTTCGCTTCGGCGGCGATCCGGCGATGCCGTTCAGCAAAGCGGTGAATACTTGCATTTCGTTCCGTTTCACCGCGGGGTCGTCCGCGTGATCGAGATGTGCGTTGACGACCAGGAGAGGAGCCTCGGAAAGCTCAAGCCAAACGTAGCTGGCGTGACGAAAACAGATCGAGCCGTCGATTTTCGATTGCCGCTTTCCGTCGTCGGCAATCCAGAACGCTCCGCTGCCGCAGACCTTTATTGTCTTGCGGACCAGGACCGCATCGTAAGCCGTATCAGCCTCGTAGAATGCCGGATCGCAATAAGCGATATGAGAGTGCTTCAGTGCGTCCCCGATGTATTTCAGTTGCTCATCGCTGTCTTCTTGCAGCGCCAGCACATCGGGATCTGCCTCGTTGATCAGATCGACGACGGCGTCGCGCCGAAAGCGCCAGCCGTTCCAGATTTCGCTATGTTTCTCCTCCGGGATGCCGGCATTGCGCAGATTGTAGGTGAGAAATCGCATTTGGTGGTTCCCGGCCCGTGCTCATATCCGATCGGCTCCGTATCAGCCAGCCACCATTCGAAGCCCAGCAGTCTTTATATCCCGCGTCGCCCCGCTGTTGACTAATTTTAGCCGTTATTGCTGCGAAGCCGGTCCGGTGCGGAGTGCCGCTGTGAATTTTGCCGTTCGATTTCGGTTTGCCAAGCTGCTGTTGCTGTTGCTGCTGCTGTTGCTGTTGCTGCTCGGCCCCGGCGCGGCGCAAGCGCAACTGCGCGGCCATGGCGGCCCCGTCCGGGCGCTGGCGATATCGCCGGACGGCAGCGAGGCCGTTTCCGGTAGTTTCGATACTTCGGCAATCCGCTGGTCGCTCACCCGTAACGTTGCCGAGCAGGTGATGCGCTTTCATGACAATGCGGTGAACGCGGTCGCCTGGCTCAAGGATGGCCGCGTCGCCACTGCCGGCGCCGATGCCCACATCGCGATCTGGACGCCGGGCCAACAACAGCCCGACAAGGTGCTGAACGGGCACACCGGGCCGATCGTCGGTCTCGCAGTGTCGCCGGACGGCAAGCTGCTCGCCTCGGCTTCCTGGGATCACACCGCGCGGCTGTGGCCGCTCTCAGGCGGCGCGCCGCGTGTGCTGGAGGGAAATGCGCAGAACGTGAACGGCGTTGCGTTTACGCCCGACGGCAAGGCGCTCTTGACCGCCGGCTACGACGCGACCTTGCGCATCTGGCGGCTTGCCGGCGGCGTGACCGTGCGCAATCTGCCGACGCCGCTCAACAGCGTGGCGATCGCGCCCGACAGCGAGATCGTCACCGCTGGCGCCGACGGCAAAGTCTATTTCCTGTCGCCGCAAGGCGAGATGCGCGGCAACGTGCAAGCCTCAAAAACGCCGGTGATCGCGGTCGCGCTCTCGCTTGACGGCAAGCTCGTCGCCGCCGCCGGCGTGCGCGGCTCGGTGGCGGTGATCGATCGCAGGGCGCGCAAGCTCGAGCACACGTTGGTCGGCCCTGGCCTGCCGGTCTGGTCGGTGGCGTTCTTTCCCGATAACCGCACGCTGCTGACCGGCGGCACCGACCGCATGATCCGGCGCTGGGATGCCCTCAAGGGTGAGCCGATCGGCGCGGTCGTGGTCGGCACGCCGTCCGATCCGCTGGCCGCCTACGCCGGCGATCCCGGCGCGCAAGTGTTCCGCGCCTGCGTGGCTTGTCACACGCTTTCGGCCGACGAAGGCAACAAGGCCGGGCCGAGCCTGCACGGCATATTCGGCCGCAAGATCGCTACGCTGCCCGGCTACCGTTATTCGGAGGCGCTCAAGCACATGAACATCGTGTGGACGCCAGAGACGGTGGCGAAAATGTTCGAGATCGGGCCGGCCAATTACACGCCCGGTACCAAAATGCCAGAGCAGAAGATCGGCTCGGCTGCCGACCGCAAGGCGCTGGTAGAGTTTCTTGAGCGTGCGGCGATGAAGAAGTAGCGTGCTGCTGTTGTGCTCTGCGACAGCGGGGCATCCAGTACTCGATAACTTAAAATTAAATTGAGATGTCGCCGATTACTGGATCATCACTTTCGCGGATGATGACGGTAGAGGTGCCGCCTAGCCTTCTCCCTTCCGCTCACGCTCGCGCAAATAATCGTCGGTGGTGCGCACGGCCGGGCGCTGCGGCGCGCCGAATGGATCGAAATTCTCCTCCGCCATCGCCTGCACGCGGCAATCGGCGCACATCTTGATGACGTCGAGCCGCTTCTTGGAGTCCTTGAACATCCAGTGCTGGCCTTCGAGCTTCGCCACCACGCGCTCGACCGAGCTCTTTACGCCGAACGGCTGGCCGCAGCGGATGCATTCGTAGGGCTCCTCGCGCTTGAGCGTGCGACTCGCTGTAGTGGCGGCGCGGAAGTCAATCTGTGGTTTGAGGCTGATCACTTTTTCGGGGCAGATCGCCCTGCACAGGCCACATTGCACGCAAGCGTCTTCTGCGAATCGCAGCATCGGCCGCTCGGGATCGTCGCCGAGCGCGCCGGTCGGGCAAGCCGGAACGCAGGACAGACAAAGCGTGCAGCCTTCCACATTCACTTCGATGGCACCAAAAGGCGCCCCTTCCGGCAGCGCAATGACATCGACCGGCGCCGGCGCCGCGGCGTGCAGTTCGCGCAAGGCCAGCCGCACGCTATCGCGCTTGCCGCCGACCGCGGCGAAGCTTGCGGGCTTTGCCACGCTGTCCAAAGCGGCAATTGCGCGCAAGCTATCGCCGAGCGCATCCGGATCGTCGGTCTCGATTGCCGCGACACGTTCGCCTGCTAAGCCGAGTCCGGCGAGAATCGGCTCTGCCAGCGCGATGGTCTTGGCGAGGCCGGCCGTGTCATGACGCGGCTTGCCGCGAATGAGGAAACGCACCGCCGATGCGCCGTAGGCAAATGCCGCGGCGACGGATTCCAATCCAATCTGCGTGACCTCGTTGACCTGCAGCGGCAGCACGTTCGCCGGCAGTCCGTCGCCATAGCGGGCGAGCGCGTCGATCATTGCGCCGCCGTGCTCGGCATCGTGGAACATGACGATGGCCTGCTTGCCGCCAGCTTCGCGATAGGCCGACAGCAACATCCGCAACTTGCGCAACAGCGCATCGGAGGACGGCAAGGCATAGGCGGCGGCGCCGGTCGGGCAGACGGCGGCGCACTGGCCGCAGCCGGCGCAGATCTTGGCATCGATCGCCACATGGTCGCCGTTCGGTGCGATCGCGCCGGTCGGACAGAGATCGAGGCAGCGGCGGCAGCCGACAATCCTGGAGCGCGAATGGGCGCAGAGATCGGCGGTGAAGGTGACATAGCGCGGCTTTTCGAAACTGCCGGTGAGATCGCGCGCCTTCAGCACCGCGCGCAGCACCGCCGCCGGATCGCCCGGATCGGCGCGCAAATAGCCGTCGCGCAGATCGCCGGCCGGGAAAAATGGCGCGCCGCCGGATAGATCGAGCAGCACGTCGCAGCGCGACACCACATCATTGCGCGCTGCGCCGAACGCCAGCGCATCGCGTGAGGACGGGGCGGGTACTACATAGCCGTCGATGGTCACCTCGAAGGCGCCGAGATAGCCCTTGGCCGATTTGATCGAGCCCTTCACTACCGGGAATTCGGTTACTCGCGGCGGCGATACTTCGGCGCCCGGCTTGATCAGCAAGGTTACGTCGAGATGCTCCTTGAGCAGATTGGCCGCTTCGATCGCGCCCTCGTCCTTGCCGTAGATCAGCGTCACGCCTTCGCTGGTGAGCGACACGAAAGGAACTTCCGCCATCGGCTCTGCGCTGGCGGCGATCAGCGCCGCCATTTTCGGTGCCGCCGCCTTGGCGTCCTTCGACCAGCCGGCGGTCTCGCGGATATTGACGAAGCTTACTTCGCTGCCCTCGATTTCGCCGGCGATCTCGCTGAACAGCGGCGCTTCCTGCGTGCAGGCGACGGTGATCGATTTGCCGCTACCAGCGGCCGCGCGCACGCGCTCGAGTTCGGCGCGGCAGAGCTGGCGGCCTTCGAGCAGCTCGGCGCCGCGGCAAGAGCGCGCGATCGCCTTGCCGTCGAGCGGCATGCTGTCTTCGCAAGAACAGATCAGGACTTTACGCGGCCGTTCCGCCATCGGGCTCTTTAACCTTTGTCGTTGGCCCGCCAGTTCGTCCGGCAATGCCGAGCATCGCCTCAATCCTCGACGGCCGCGGGACTGGCCTCGGGACCCCGCACCCTATAATTATAAGCATTCAAAAAAGAAAGTGAGCATGCATGCCGCAGGGATCGCGGACGCGCTTAAAGACACCGCTGGGGCCGGAACTGGCGCTGCCCCCGCCCTTCACGTTGGTGACGTTGCGCGAACTGGGCGATGCCTTTGCCCATGCAATATCGCTCGCGGACAAGCAGGGCGCCGGCACGCTGGTCCATGTCGGGCGCTTCGATCTGGCGGAATTCGCGCTCGTGCTGGAGCCGGAAGAACCGTTGCGGCTGGCGCGGCGCGCATTTTATGCCGGAATGACGGCGCTCATCGATGCGCTGGCTGCGCATGCGCAGCCGGAGACCGCCATCTCAGTGGACTGGCCGGATGCGATTTTCCTCAATCTGGGGCTGATCGGCGGCGGTCGCCTGGCCTGGCCGGATGGCGCGAGCGAGGACGAGGCTCCGCCCTGGTTGGTGTTTGGCGCGTTAATCCGCACCGCATCGATGACTGGCGAGGATCCCGGCTCGCATCTGCGGTCTACCGACTTGGCGGAGGAGGGGTTTAGCGAGCTATCCTCCGGCCAATTGGTTGAGAGCTTCGCCCGCCATTTCATGGTCGCTGTCGATGGCTGGCAGGAGCAGGGCTTCGGCGCCGTAGCGAAGACCTATTTGCCGCGCCTTGCCGCCGCGAAAGGCGTGCGTCGTGATCTCGACGACAACGGCGACCTTCTGGTGCGGCGCATGGATACGGCCGAGGTCGAACGACATGCGCTGCTGCCGCGGCTTGCCGTTCCTTCCTGGCTCGATCCGGCGACGCGGGAGCCGCGGCTATGAAATTATTGCGCACCATCCGGCTCGATCCATCCGACACATTCATCTTCGCTTCGGCGGCCGAGCCCGGCGAGTGGGCGGTGTCCGGCGCTTTCGCGTTCTGGAGCGGCGATCCGACTGCGCTGCAAGGCAAGGCGCGCTCGGCATTTCGCGGCGGCTTTCTTGGCGTTGCATCGCTCGGCTGGTCGACGCTGGTGCAGATCGTCGAGGCAAGCGAAGCCGACCGTGCCAACCTGGTGGAGTTGCTGGCGCAGCGCTTGGTCGAGCGCTTCGGCGCGCCCAATATCGAAGCCGCGCGCGCGGCCGCCGCGGAAGAGGTGGCATTCGCCGCCTCGCTCTGCAGCGAGCCGCAGGACACGCTGATCGCCGTGCACCGCACTTGCGAGGATGGCGAAGTGCGCGAATCCTTTCGCACACTTAAGCCGCGCAGCGGTCCGAAGCCGGCGCGCGCCTTCTCGTTCCTCGAAGTTGAAGGCGAGGACGTCGAGAAAGACGTGAGCGAGCAGATCGATCTGATCGGCATGGCCGAACGGGAAAGCAAATGAACCAGCATTCCAGCAGTCTCGCGAAGCCCCTGCGCATGTTTCGCGCTTTTGCACTTGGGTTGGAAGGAGAGCAGAGAGGCCGCCGATGAACGACTTCTGGATTTCCTGCGGTCATCATCTGCTCGACCGCGACGAGGGCGGCGGGCTGAAGCTGACCGACGATTTCCTCAAAGTTTACCTGGCGCGACCGGAATTGATCCCGCCGCCGGAAGCCTGTGCGGTCGAGCGCACGCTGCATGGCGCCCTGCTGGCCGATCCGCGCATGCCGGTGGCGGCTGCCGATCTCGCGGCTATCGCCGATGCCGACGCGCGCGAGAACTGGCAGTTGTTGATCGCCTTCCGCGATCAGCTGCTGTGCCACAAGACGTTGGAAGCTGCTTATAGCGATTTGGTGCGGCGCGGCCTCGGCGACACGCCGCATTTGTTCGTCAATCAGCTTGTGCACGTCATCATGCGCAATGCGCTCGACGGCGTCGAGGACGCCGCGGTAGTGCGCGCGGGCGAACTGTTCTTCCGCACCCAGCGCGTTACCTTGCACGAGGGCTCGCTGATCGCCGCCGACGAGGAGACAATCGGCGGCGCCAATCCGTCATCGCTGTCGCCGCTTGTTTCCATGCTCGGTATTCCGGCGCAAGCCTCAATCGACGTGCTCACCGATGCGAATGCCGGCAGCTATTGGGAGCGCAGCGACCAGTTCGACATGGCCATCGACTTGACCGCCGGCCGCTCCGGGCTCACTGCGCTGGCGGAGGCAATGCGGCGCTGGATCACGCATACGCTCGGCGTCGAAATGGTAATCGAGCCGCTCAAGGAACTGCGCGACGTCAACCTCGCCTGGTATGTCGGGCTCGACGCCGAGGGCACGCGTATCGGCGATCTAATGTGGAACGGCGAGGACATCGACGAAGCGACCATGTCACGAGTGGTCGGATTGTTCCGCTTGAAGTTCCACGATCCTTCAATCGTGCTCGACAAAGTCAGGGGCGAGCCTGTGTATCTGATCCTGGCGATGACGCCGGACAAGCTGATCCGCATGAAGCCGCAGAATTTGCTTGCCGGCTTGCCGATTTGGCATTTGGAGGTGGTCAGTTGAGCATTATCGCGCCGCTGGCGATGATTCCCGTTGGCGTTGTGATCGAGCGCTGCAAGGGCGCGAGCCAGTGGGGCGATTACCTCTGGCGGCCAATTTCTGTATTGACCGGCGTGCCCGAGACGCCCGCTTGGACAAAGCTGTCCGACGACGGAGGGCGCGCTACGTTCTACGCCGGATGGGCCGAAATTGAGCTGTTCCGCTCGGAGGCGGGCAATTATCGCGAGAATTTGTTGGCCGAGACCCCACTGTTGTGGGTCGCGTTACGTCCGACGGAAACAGACCCGCCCTACACGCTGGCCGGCGTGACCGCCGATCCGGCGGAAGGCGAAGGCTGGGCGGGGATCGGCAACGACATCATCGACACGGTGCCAATGCCGAGCGTAATCTGCGACAGGGTTGCGGAATTTGTCGCGCAGCACCACGTCGAAAAGGCGTTCCGCAAGCGCAAGCGCGATCGCGCCGACCCGGAAGCGCTCGCGCGGCGCGCGGCAGTCGACCAAGGTGAAAAACGATGAGCGAGCCCGACAGTTTTTTGACACGATGGTCGCAGCGCAAGTGGGCCGCCGCCAAGGGCGCCGTGCCGGAACAAAATGAAGCGCGACTGTCGGTACAGGATGAAAATTCGTCAACAAAGGAACAGCGAACCGCCACACCGTCGCCGGCCGGATCCGACCCGGTGCCGGAAAATCAACCCGTCGATCTGGGCAGCCTGCCGCCAATCGAATTAATCAGCGCGGATACCGACATCACCGCCTTTCTGCGGCCCGGTGTTCCAGCAGAATTAACGCGTGCGGCGCTTCGCCGCGCCTGGTCAACCGACCCGGCCATTCGTGACTTCGTTGGCTTGGTTGAGAATGGGTGGGACTTCAATGATCCGCAGGCAATGGCCGGTTTTGGTCGGATCGAGCCCGGCGATGTCGCGCGTCTGCTCTCTCAGAAAATTGGTGAGGTCTCGGCAGAACCGACAAGACCGCCAGTGGACGCGCTCAAAGCTACCGGGCTCGCTTCGCAAGAAGGCGTACCGTCCGAACAAAATCAACATGAGGTACAAGACCCGCATGATGGTGTCGGCACAGAGCAAAAAGATGTGCGCTGCAGCGGAACCGATTGTGCATTGCGAGAAAGCTCCTAGGGATTTGCCCACCCCTCGGGCCGCGATCAACAGTCAATACAAATTGATATAGCCTATGGCTATTGACCGCGGCTTCCACGCGGGGCTAGCCTTTCTTCAATATCTAAACCTCACCTGATTTTTCGGTGGTTCGTCCGGAAAAATACCATCGAGCGGCTATGGCAGATCAAGGACTTAAGCAGGCGATTCGCGCCGTTGGCGGCGTGACGGAATTGGCGCGGCTGATCGGAATCTCGCAGCCATCAGTGTCAAACTGGAGCCGGGTCCCGGCCGAACGTGTGCTGAAAGTGGAAGGGGTCACCGGCGTTGCGCGTACGGTTTTGCGGCCGGACCTCTATGGCGAGAGCAACGCTATGGCCGGGGCCGACGACGTCGACCGCGCGCGCGCGCGGGAATACGCGTTGCTGGGCAGATTGCTTCTTCGTGCGCCCGACCTGGAGCTATTGAACCAGCTGCGTCATCTGCGTGGTGACGCGACGCCGCTCGGGATCGCGCATGTCGAACTGGGGGAAGCGGCGAATGACGCCGACGCGACGAAAGTCGAGCGCGAGTTCTTCGATCTCTTCATCGGCATCGGGCGCGGTGAGCTGCTGCCCTACGGCTCTTATTACCTCACCGGTTTTCTGCATGAGCGGCCGCTCGCGCGCTTGCGCGAAGATCTTGATTGCATCGGAGTCGCCCGCGCGGATGGCGTGGCCGAACCGGAAGATCATGCCGGCATCCTCTGCGAGATCATGTCCGGACTGGCGAGCGGTCAACTGCCGGCAGCAGCCAATTCGGATCGCACGGTCTTCGAAAAACATATGGCGCCTTGGATCGGCCGCTTCTTTGCCGATCTCGAGCGCGCCGAACCTGCGGACTTCTACCGGCGTGTCGGAGCGGTCGGCCGGGTGTTCATCGAAATCGAAACGGAGGCTTTCGCGTTGCCGTCGTGACGCGCGCCAGCCGGGAAGTTAGGTCCTTAAGGAGGGGCTCGCGATGAAACAAGAAAGCAAAGCTAAGGTCGGACGCCGCGATTTCTTGCGCGTGTTAGGCATCGGCGCCGGCGCTGCGGTAACACCCGTTGTCCTGGTCACCGAAGCCCACGCCGATTCGGAGAATAACGAACAAAAGCGCAAGGCGCGCTACCAGGCTAATTCCCCCGACGTGAAAGCCTATTATCGCGTCAACAATTATCCGAACTGAGGGAGGCATCCCGTGCTGATAAAGCGAACAGAACGCCAGGCGCGACGCAGCACGCTCACTGGCCTCGCCAAACAGGGTAGAGGCGATTTGAATCGCCGTGCGTTCCTCGGCCGGTCTGGCTTGGCTGCGGGAGGCCTTGCCGCTCTCGGCGCGCTGCCGCTTGGCTCTGTGCGCAAGGCCGAAGCCGCCGCCGCCGGTCCGCTGACCAGCGGCGCCACGGTGCGCAAGAGCATCTGCACGCATTGCGCGGTGGGCTGCACCGTCACGGCCGAAGTGGTGAACGGCGTGTGGGTCGGACAGGAGCCGAGCTGGGACAGCCCGATCAACCGCGGCTCGCATTGCGCCAAGGGCGCCTCGGTGCGCGAACTAGTTTCCGGCGAGCGCCGGCTGAAATATCCGATGAAGCTCGTCAACGGCCAATGGACCCGCATCAAATGGGACCAGGCCATCAACGAGATCGGCGACAAGCTGATGGAGATCCGCGGCAAGTCCGGCGCCGATTCGGTCTATTGGCTCGGCTCCGCCAAGATGACCAACGAGGGCTCTTACCTGTTCCGCAAGTTCGGCGCGTTCTGGGGCACCAACAACACAGACCATCAGGCGCGTATCTGCCATTCCACTACCGTCACCGGCGTCGCCAATACCTGGGGCTACGGCGCGATGACCAACAACCCGAACGACATGCGCAATGCCAAGACGTTGCTCTTTATGGGGAGTAACGCGGCGGAGGCGCATCCGGTCGCCATGCAGCACATGCTGGAGTCGGCCGAGCTCAACAAGGGGAATTTCATCGTCATCGATCCGCGGCTGACGCGTACGGCCGCGCATGCGACCGAGTATGTCCGGATGCGGCCGGGTACCGATATTCCGGTGCTGTATGGGATGATGTGGCACATCCTCAAGAACGGCTGGGAAGACAAGGAATTCATCAAGCAGCGCGTCTATGGCTTCGACGATCTGCGCAAGGAGGTCGAAAAGTGGATTCCGGATGAGGTCGAGCGGGTATCCGGCGTTCCGGGCGCGCAACTCGAGCGTGTCGCCAAGATGTTCGCCACGCAGAAGCCGGCGACGCTGATCTGGTGCATGGGCCAGACCCAGCACACCGTCGGCACCGCCAACGTGCGCGCAAGCTGCATCGCCTTGCTGATGACCGGCAATGTCGGCGGTGCGGGCATGGGCGCCAACATCCTGCGCGGTCACGACAACGTGCAGGGGGCGACCGACGTCGGCCTCGATGTGGTGACGCTGCCCTTCTATTACGGCCTCGTGGAAGGCGCCTGGAAGCATTGGTCGCGCGTTTGGGAAGTCGACTATAACTATCTGGTTGGCCGTTTCGACGACAAGAAGATCATGCAGACGCCCGGCATCCCGCTCACGCGCTGGTTCGACGCGGTGTTGCTGCCCAAGGATCAGGTCGCCCAGAAGGATAACCTCAAGGCGATGATCATACAGGGGCACGCGAGTAACTCGATAACGCGCATCCCCGAATCGCTGAAGGGGCTGAAAGCGCTCGAATTGCTGGTCGTCGCCGACCCGCATCCGACGACCTGGGCGTCGCTCGCCCTGCATGCCGGCCGCACGGACAACATGTACCTGCTGCCGGTCGCCACTCAGTTCGAATGCAGAGGCTCACGTGTCTCGACCGGCCGCTCGCTGCAATGGGGCGAGCAGATCGTGAAGCCGATCTTCGAATCAAAGGACGATCTCGAGGTCATGTATCTTTTGGCCAAGAAGCTCGGCCTCGCCGACCAGATGTTCAAGAACATCAAGGTCGAGAACAATTTGCCGGTGGCTGAGGACATCCTGCGCGAGATGAACCGCGGCAGCTTCTCGACCGGCTATTGCGGCCAGTCGCCGGAGCGCCTCAAGGCGCACATGAAGAACCAGGCCAAATTCGATCTGGTCACTCTCCGCGCGCCCAAGGACGATCCGGAGGTGGGCGGCGACTATTACGGTCTGCCCTGGCCGTGCTGGGGCACGCCCGAGGTCAAGCATCCCGGCACGCCGCTGCTCTACAACACCAATCTCGCGGTCATGGACGGCGGCGGCTGCTTCCGCGCCCGCTTCGGCCTCGAACGCGAGGAGAAGCGGCCGGACGGCACCACCGTGAAGGTGAGCCTGTTGGCCGACGGCTCCTACTCGAAAGATTCGGAGATCAAGGACGGGTATCCCGAGTTCACCTACGGAGTGCTCAAGAAGCTCGGCTGGGACAAGGACTTGACCGAAGCCGAACTTGCCATGATCAACAAGATCAATCCGACCACGCCGGAGGCCGTGTCCTGGTCGATCGACCTGTCGGGCGGCGTCCAGCGCGTGGCTCTGAAGCACGGCTGCGTGCCCTACGGCAACGCCAAGGCGCGCATGAATGCCTTCGGCCTGCCGGACCCGATCCCGGTGCACCGCGAGCCGATCTACACGCCGCGCGTCGAGTTGGTGGCTAAGTATCCCACATTGCCCGACGCCAAGCAGTTCCGGCTGCCCAATATCGGCCACACCGTGCAGAAGGCCGCGGTCGACAAGGGCATCGCCAAGCAGTTCCCGCTCATCCTCTCGTCCGGCCGCCTGGTCGAGTACGAAGGCGGCGGCGAGGAAACGCGGTCGAACAAGTGGCTCGCCGAGTTGCAGCAAACCATGTTCATCGAGATCAACCCGGCCGATGCCGCCGACCGCGGCATCAAGAACGGCGCCTTGGTCTGGGTGACCGGCGCGGAGAACGGCTCGAAGGCGAAGGTCGCCGCGCTCGTCACCGAGCGCGTCGGCAAAGGTGTCGCCTGGATGCCCTTCCATTTCGGCGGCTTCTTTGGCGGTCAAGACCTGCGCGCCAACTATCCGACGGGCACTGATCCGATCGTGCTGGGAGAAAGCGCGAACACAATCACGACCTACGGCTATGATCCGGCCACCGGCATGCAGGAGCCCAAAGTCACCCTCTGTCAGATCGCGGCGGCATAAAGGAGCAGGACCATGGCCCGCATGAAATTCCTTTGCGACGCCGACCGTTGCATCGAATGCAACGCTTGCGTCACCGCCTGCAAGAACGAGCACGAGGTGCCCTGGGGCATAAATCGTCGGCGCGTCGTTACGCTCAACGACGGCAAGCCGGGCGAGCGTTCGGTCTCCATGGCATGCATGCACTGCACCGACGCGCCTTGCGCGGCGGTCTGCCCGGTCGATGCGTTCTACACGACCGCCGACGCCGTCGTCCTGCACTCCAAGGACATCTGCATCGGCTGCGGCTATTGCTTCTACGCCTGTCCGTTCGGCGCTCCGCAGTATCCCAAGGTTGGCAACTTCGGTTCGCGCGGCAAGATGGACAAGTGCACTTTCTGCGCCGGCGGACCGGAAGCCGACGGCAGTAAGGAGGAGTACGAGAAATACGGCGCTAACCGGCTGGCGGAAGGCAAGCTGCCGCTCTGCGCCGAGATGTGCTCGACCAAGTCGCTCTTGGCGGGTGACGGCGACGTGATCGCCAAGATCTACAAGGAACGCGTCGCCAAACGCGGCTACGGCTCCGGCGCCTGGGGCTGGCAGACGGCCTATCACGAGACGATCGCGACCTGATTGAACCGCGGCGCGGGGGTAAAGCCCGCGCCCGCGATTTTCAAACGCAGGAATTTGAACCCAGGAGAAGACCTTATGGCGAAACTCATTGCGCAATTGCGCTTGATCGCGACAGTCTTGGCGCTCGCCTTCGTCGTCGCGTTGGCCGCGCCGCTCAGACCGGCATTGGGTCAGGCCGATCCCAATTCCCATGCGGTGAACGAGCAGCAATTGCTCAAACAACTCAAGGTCATCCAGGGTCTCGGCACCATTCCGGATACCAAATCATATGTGCTCGAGCACCCCGCCGGCCGCGATTGGCGCGAGTTCCGTACCGTCACGCTCAAATGGATCGGCGGCATCGCCATTCTCGGCATGATCGCCCTGCTGATCATCTTCTACCTGTGGCGCGGCCCGATGCGCGTGCATGCCGGCTATTCCGGGATCAAGATCCAGCGCTTCAACGTCTTCGAGCGCTTCGTGCACTGGCTCACCGCATCGACTTTCGTGGTGCTCGCCATTACCGGACTCAACATCAGCTTCGGGCGCAGCCTGCTGTTGCCGTTGATGCCACCCCAGGCCTTCAGCGATTGGTCGGAATGGGCGAAATATGCGCATAACTATCTCAGCTTCGCCTTCACCATCGGTGCGGTACTGATGTTCCTGATGTGGATCGGCCGCAATTTCCCGACCGCGGCGGACGCGCAATGGCTCAAGATGGGCGGCGGCATGTTCGATAAGACCGACACGACGCATGCACCGGCCTATAAGTTCAATGCCGGGCAGAAGCTCTTGTTCTGGCTCATCGTGCTCGCGAGCGCCGCGATGATCATCAGCGGATTTATGCTCCTGTTTCCGTTCTATTACGGCTTGAACGTCGGCGACATGGAACTGGCCGAGGTCTTCCACGGCGTGGTCGGGGTGCTGTTCATCTCGCTGATCTGCGCGCATATCTATCTCGGGACCGCGGGTATGGAAGGTGCCTTCGAGGCGATGAGCGACGGCATGGTCGACGTCAACTGGGCCAAGGAGCACCATAGCCTTTGGTATGAAGAGGAAGTGCAGTCCGGCACCATCAAGGCCGGCGCCATGCGTCCCGCGGAATAGCTGCATCCGAGCGTCATGAAAAACGCCCGGCCTGCTCGCGGCCGGGCATTTTTTTATGCTCGCACGCGGGGAGAGCGAAATTACGGTCTCGTCGCCTTGTCCAGATCAACCTTTACTTTTGCGCCCAAGTCGGCAAGCGAATCGTGCAGCAATTCGGCGGCGTAATTCGCATTGTGCGCGTAGGCGCCGGGATCTTTGAAGACGAATTGATAGTTATAGGCTGCCTTCATCAGGCGCGGCGTCCAAGACTTATAACGGTTTGGAAATTTGGCTTCGTTCTTGTCCGCCTTGCCGTTGCCGTTGGTGTCGACGAAGAAGTAAGGATAGACCTCAGGCGTGTAGGCCACCGGCTTTTTCGCTACCATTTTGGCGTAGTCCATGATCGCCGCGAGCAGCTTGGCCTTGAGGTGATCGATCTCCTGCGCCACGCCTTCGTTGATGTCGCCGTTGCCGTCGCGGTCGATCTTGTCGGCTCGGATCATGTGCAGCGAGGCCTTATCGGTGACCTCCTTGTGGCAGGCAGCGCAGTCGTTCACCTTGACCGAGAGCGCGTGCAACTCGTGGCAGGTGATGCAGGTGGTATAGGGCGCCTGGTGCGCGAAGCGGCCGGCATAGGTCTTGCCGGGATATTGGTAGCCGGCCTGCGCTTGGCTGCCGAGCAGCATCGCCGCGGCGGCCGTATAATGCGCGTTGATGAATTCGAGTTTGGGCGTGACCTGGTCGTCGGCAATGCCGGCAAGAGCCTTGTTGACGCTGCTGGTGGACTCTACCCCTTGGTGGCAGGTCATGCAGATTGCACTGGCGCCCTGGTTGTGCGCCGTTATGCCGGATGCGAACGTGACGTTGGTCAGTCCGAGCGTCTTGTTGTTGTGGCAGGCAACACAGGTGATGACGGTCCCGACCGGCGCCGGATGATCGACCTTAGCCGGTGCGCTGCCGTCGGCGCCGAGATAATCTTGGAAACCAGGTGTCGAATGGCAGCGCGCACACGCGACCGGAATGACTCCTTCCTTATTCCAATGGTTGAATTCCTCGGCATCGCGCTTGGCGTGCGGCGAGCCCGCCCAGTCGGCATAGAACGGCACCTGCGTGGTCGGGATCATGCCCGGCGGCGGCGCCGGCACGCTTGGCGGGGACTGCTCTGGCTGCGGCGTGGCGGGCGTGGGGGCAGCGGGCGCTGAAGGCGGCGCCGTCGTCTGTGCGCGTAATTGCGGCGCCTGAACGATGGCTGTGGCGGCGAGCCCGCCGGTCAGGAGCGCGGCAGCAATAACATGTCGAGTGCTGGCCTTTGTGCTCATCGCAGTCTCCTTTGACATGCGCTCATTTCGTTTGTCGGCTAATGCCGGAGCCGCGGATGAACTCGATGCTCGGCGGCACCGGTGCGTGCACGAGGTTGAAATGGCAGTCGATGCAGGTCATGCGGCCCTCGCGCATGAGCGCATGGGCTGCGCGGCCCCGTTCGCTTTTTGGCCGGATTGTCGCCGCGTCGTGACAGCTGCGGCACGTGATGCTGTTCTGCGCGCGCATGTCGGCGCGCACCTCGTGGGCGAGCGCGATTCGGCGTGCGTCCCACGTCTTGGGATTGCTGAAATTGTGCGTGTATTCGGCGATTACGTCGCGCAGACCCGCGCTGACGTGTGTGTAAGTCTCGACGAACCAATTTGTCTTCGGAATATGGCAGTCGCCGCAGCCGGGGTGCACGCCGGCGCTGCCGCTACGGTGCGCGGAATTCACGTAATGTGGATCGTTTGCGACGAAGGTCATGCTGTGGCAGGACGATCCGCAGAAGGCTTCCGTTGCGGTGGTGCGGTTGACTTCTAGGCTCGCCAGAATAACGCCCGCGCCAATCACAAAGCCTAAGCCCAGCATTAGCAACAAGAGCCAGCGCCTCATCAATACCTCCCAGCATCCGCCGGTTGGTGCATACATCGTCCAGAGGAAGAATAGGACAGCCGCTGCCTAACTTTAATAAACCTAACTATGTTTTTGGGATATTTGATCCAGGGGAACTAATAATCGGTTTGAGCCGATTGCAGAGCCAACCGAGTGCCGTAGGTAATATTTTGCGGATTTTTGCGGTAACTCGCCTATATAGTCTCCCTATGCGCATCATCGGTCTCGCCGGCTGGAGCGGGTCGGGCAAAACCACGCTGGTCACCAAGCTGATCCCGCGCCTGATCGCGCGTGGGCTCAGCGTGTCGACGCTTAAGCACGCGCACCACGGTTTCGACCTCGATCAGCCGGGCAAGGATTCTTTTTTCCACCGCGCCGCCGGCGCGACCGAGGTGATCATCTCCTCGTCGCGGCGCTGGGCGATCCTGCACGAACTGCGGCAGGAGGCAGAATGGGACCTGCCTTCGCTGGTCGGCAAGATTTCGCCGGTCGATCTGGTGCTGGTCGAGGGCTTCAAGCGCGGCCCCTTCCCCAAGCTCGAGATTCACCGCGCGGCGAACGGCAAGCCGCTAATCCATCCGGAAGACCCGCATGTCGTCGCGATCGCCTCCGATATTGCGTTGCCGGCCGCCAAAGTCCCGGTGGTCAACCTCGATGACGTTAACGCGATCGCCGACATTCTGCTTACGCACGCGGTGGCGGTCGGCGCCGTAGCCGCCGCGGTTCGGAGCGCGTGATGGCGCAACTGACCGACGACTGCTTCGCGTTTTCCGGCCCGCTGCTGCCGCTCGACCAGATGGAACGGCTGATTGGCGAGCGCATCGCCCCGGTCGCCGAGACCGAGCGGGCGCCGCTGCATGGCGCGCGCGAGCGCGTCGTCGCGCATGACGTGATCGCCGCGGTCAATTTGCCGCCGTTCGACAATTCGGCGGTCGACGGCTACGCCGTACGCTACGCCGATCTTGCGCGTAACGGCGACACCAGCCTCGTTATTGCTGGCCGCCTGACCGCGGGCGCGCGCGTCGACGCCGCGCTAAAATCGGGCGAGGCCATCCGCATCTTCACCGGAGCGGCGATGCCGGCGGGCGCCGATACGGTGTTCATGCAAGAGGACGTAACAGCCGAGGGCGACCGCGTAATCGTGCCAAGCGGCCTTAAGCTTGGCGCCAACCGGCGGCTTGCGGGCGAGGACGTCGCCGCCGGCGCCGTGGTGCTGCCGGCCGGTACTGTGCTGGAGGCGCCCCATATCGCGCTCGCCGCCGCGCTCGGCGTTACCGAGATCGACGTGCGGCGGCGGCTGAAGGTGGCGATCTTCTCGACCGGCGACGAAGTCGTCGAGCCCGGCTCGGCGCGGGGCAGCGCCGCCATCTACGACGCCAATCGCTATCTGCTCGCTGAACTGCTGGAACGGCTCGGCATGCTGGTGACCGATCTCGGCATCCTTGCCGACGACCCTGCGGCCTTGACGCGCGCGCTCGCAGGCGCGGCCGAGAATCACGATCTCGTGGTCACCTCGGGCGGCGTCTCCACCGGCGAAGCCGATCATGTGCGCAGCGCGGTCGAGCGCATCGGCAGCCTGGTGTTCTGGCGCGTCGCCATCAAGCCTGGGCGGCCGGTGGCCATGGGGGTAATCCGCGGCGCCCAAGGACACAGCGCGGCCTTCGTCGGATTGCCGGGCAATCCGGTGGCGGTGTTTGTGACCTTCGTGCGGGTGGTAAAGCCGCTGCTGCGGCGGCTGGCCGGCGCCCGGCGCGAGACGCTGGTGCCGCTGCCGGTGCGCGTCGCTTTCGCCTACAAGAAGAAGAAGGATCGTCGCGAATATGTGCGAGTGGCGCTCAGACGTGCGGACGACGGCGAGATCGAGGCGGTCAAGCATCCGCAGGACGGCGCCGGCATCCTGACCTCGCTCACTGAAACCGATGGCCTGCTGGAATTGCCCGAGGATGTAACAGCGATTCAACCCGGCGCGCGCATCGGGTTTTTGTCCTACGCAGCGCTGATGGGGTAAACGCGCCGCAAGGCCCTTGAAACCGCATCGCTCGAAACGCGCCGCGGCCCGCCTCTCAGCCTGAGGCTGCAGAAAATATTTGAGGAGCGCAAAACAATCCAACTGTAATTTCAGTTAAGCATAAGCAATTCTCGGCAATCCTTATTCCGGCATTTCGGTATGCCGCATGTTTGGCTGCAGCAGCACGCAGGCCGCGGCGGAAAAGATCAGTGCAAAGCCGATGGCGTCGCTCAGGCTGGGGCGCTCGCCGAGCACCAGCGCCGAGCCCACAACGCCGATCACCGGCACCAGCAACGAGCCGAGCGAGGCCGTCGTCGTGGGCAGCCGGTCGACTACGAAAAACCAGCAGAAATAGGCCAGGCCCATTCCGATGAGGCCATTATAGCCGATCCACGCCGCGACGTTGGCGGGCAACGGCCACAATTGCGGCAGGCCTTCGAACCACAACATACCGGCAGCGAGCATCAGCCAGCCGACCAGTAACTGCCAGGAAGCGAAGGCAAGGATCGGCGCCGCAATCTTCGCGCGTTTCAGATAGATGGTGCCGGCGGCCCAGCTCCAGGCGCAGCCGAGCGCAAGCAGCGCGCCGAGCGGAATTCCGGTGCGCGCCAGCGGCGCGATCAGAATGATAAGGCCGGCGGCGCACAAGACGAGCGCAATGAGCTTGACCGGTGTGAGCCGCTCCTTGAGCACGAAGCGCGCCAGCAACGATGCCCAGATCGGCATCGAATAGGCGATGACGATGGCGCGCGACGTTGTGCCGTAGACCTGGGCGTAGGCTGAGCCCACGCCGAATGCCGCGACATTGAAAAATCCGGCAACGACGACCTTCAACCGATCGCCACGCGCAATGGTGAGCGGAATGCCCCCGATATAGGCAGCCGCAAACAAGGTCAAAGTGCCGATGCCGATGCCCACCGTACGCATGGCCCACGGTTGCAATGCCGACAGGATGATGCGGGCGGCAACCCAGTTGAAGCCCCAGGCCAGTCCCATAACCACGACGAGCAGCTTGGCGCTGGCGGCGGCGTCTTTACGCGGCCCGCTGATCACTCGGGCATCTCCGTGTGCCGCACGTTCGGCTGCAGCAGCACGCCGGCTGCGGCCGCGAAGATCATGGCAAAGCCTATGATATCGGCGGCGGTCGGCCGTTCTCCGAGAATGATGGTCGAGGCGGTGACGCCGAGCACCGGAACCAAGAGCGAGCCGAGCGAGGCTGTGGTGGCCGGCAGCCGTCCGACGATCGCCCACCACAGGAAATGCGCCAAGCCGACGCCGAACACGCCGATATAGAGCACCGCCAAGATCGATTGGGTATCGATTGGCCACAGCCGCGGATAATGCTCGAACATGAGCATGCCGATAGTGATCAGCACCCAGCCGAACACGAGCTGCCAGGCAGCGTTGATCAGCGGCTCGACGGTGACCTTTGCCCATTTCAAATAGACGGTGGCGAACGCCCAGCTCAGCGCGCCGCCGAGCGAATAAAAAACCGAAGGTGTAAATCCCTGCTCGAGTTGCGGCCACACCAGAATCGACAGGCCGGTAACGCACAAGAAGAAAGCGATGAGGCGGACGGCAGTGAACTTTTCGCCGAGCACTATGCGGCTGAGCAGTGTCGCCCAGATCGGCATCGAATAGTTGATGATGATGGCGCGCGAGGTTGCGCCGCTCAGCTGCGCGAAAGCGGCCAGGATGTTAAACGCCGCAACGTTGAATAGTCCGGCCACCATGATGTGCAGCCGCTCACCGCGCGGCACGCGCAAGTCGTGGCCGGTCAGGATTGCGGCGGCGAACAACGTGACGGCGCCGATAAATATGCCGGCAAACCGCAGACTCCAGGGCGGCACCTCGCGCAGCGCGATCGCCGCGGCGGTCCAGTTGAAGCCCCAGGCAAAAGCCAAGAGCACGACCAACAGCTTGGCCGTGGCGGCGGCGTCCGCCTTCACGGCGCTTGACGAGGCAGTACGGGGCATGGTTCCGGCAGTGGGTAGGGGCGCAGGCTATACCGTAGCGGCGCGCGATGCGAGGCATTGCTGGGATGCACATATGTGCGAGCCGGCCGCAAAAGCGGAGCTTCATTGTGGCCGAGGCATCGTTGCGAATTTTCGCCTCGGTACGGAACAGGATACTGGCGGCGCGAAGTTCGTGACCATCGTTCGGGCGGCAAATGCACGAGCAGCTGGTGGCGGTGATCCGGTGGAGTGATGGGCGATCTGGTGGGGCCAGGGAAAGCCCCAATGTTGCACCGCCCCCGCCCCTGTGTTAGCTAGCGGCTCGATTTTTGCAAGGGGTTCCGCGGGCTTCCGCGACGGCCCCGGAAATCGGAATTCCCTTTTGAATTCCAGTGGTTTGCGCCGCCCGTCCGGGACGGTGCCCGGCCCATCAAGCGGTGAAGAAAACAAGAGCGTAAACGTGGCAGGTAAAGACCCGATCATCGCAGGCATGGCTGGCCGTTATGCCACCGCGTTGTTCGAGCTGGCGCTCGAGAACAAGGCGACCGATGCCGTTAAGGCTGACCTCGACCGGTTCGATGCACTGATTGCCGAAAGCCCCGACCTCAACCGGCTTGTGCGCAGCCCGGTGTTCGACGCCGACGAGCAAATGCGCGCGCTGTCGGCGATTCTCGACAAGGCCGGCATCAAGGGGCTCTCCGCCAATTTCCTACGCGTGATCACCACCAATCGCCGGCTGTTTGCCGTGCGCGACATGATCCGCGGTTACCGTACGCTGCTCGCCCACCATCGCGGAGAGGTCACCGCGCAAGTCACCGTCGCCGAACCGCTCGGCGACAAGAATGTCGACGCGCTCAAGACCGCGCTCAAATCGGTGACCGGCGGCAAGGAAATCGATCTCGAAGTCAAGCTCGATCCCGCCATTATCGGCGGCCTGATCGTCAAGGTCGGCAGCCGCATGGTCGATTCGTCTCTTCGCACCAAATTGAATGCGATCAAGATCGCGATGAAAGAGGCCCGCTGATGGATATCCGCGCCGCAGAAATTTCCGCCATTCTGAAAGAGCAGATCAAGAATTTCGGCCAGGAAGCCGAAGTCTCCGAGGTCGGCCAGGTGCTGTCGGTCGGCGACGGCATTGCCCGCGCCTATGGCCTCGACAATGTGCAGGCCGGCGAAATGGTCGAGTTCGAGAACGGCGTGCGCGGCATGGCGCTCAACCTCGAAACCGACAATGTCGGCATCGTGATCTTTGGCGACGATCGCGAGATCAAGGAGGGCCAGACGGTCAAGCGCACCGGCGCGATCGTCGACGTGCCGGTCGGCAAAGGCCTGCTCGGCCGTGTGGTCGATGCGCTCGGCAATCCGATCGATGGCAAGGGCGCGATCAAGGCGGACAGCCGCGCCCGCGTCGACGTCAAGGCTCCCGGTATTATTCCGCGCAAGTCGGTGCACGAGCCGATGGCCACGGGTCTGAAAGCTATCGACTCCTTGATCCCGATCGGTCGCGGCCAGCGCGAATTGGTGATCGGCGACCGCCAGACCGGCAAGACCGCCATCATTCTCGACACCATCCTCAACCAGAAGCCGCTCAATGCCCAGCCCGATGAGAAGATCAGGCTTTACTGCGTCTATGTGGCGGTCGGCCAGAAGCGCTCGAGCGTCGCCCAGTTCGTCAAGGTGCTGGAGGAAAACGGCGCGCTCGATTACTCGATCGTGGTCGCGGCCACCGCGTCCGATCCGGCGCCGATGCAGTTCCTGGCTCCGTTCGCGGGCTGCACCATGGGCGAATATTTCCGCGACAACGGCATGCACGCGGTGATTTTCTACGACGACCTGTCGAAACAGGCGGTCGCCTACCGCCAAATGTCGCTGCTGCTGCGCCGTCCGCCCGGTCGCGAAGCCTATCCCGGCGACGTCTTCTATCTGCATTCGCGCCTCTTGGAGCGCGCCGCCAAGATGAACGACGACAACAAGGCCGGCTCGCTCACCGCCTTGCCGGTGATCGAAACGCAGGCGAACGACGTCTCCGCCTATATTCCGACCAACGTGATTTCCATCACCGATGGCCAGATCTTCCTGGAGACCGACCTGTTTTATCAAGGCATCCGGCCGGCCGTGAATGTCGGCCTGTCGGTGTCGCGCGTCGGCTCCTCGGCGCAGACCAAGGCGATGAAGAAGGTCGCCGGTCGCATCAAGGGTGAGCTTGCGCAGTACCGCGAGATGGCGGCCTTTGCCCAGTTCGGCTCCGACCTCGATGCCACCACCCAACGCCTGTTGAACCGCGGCGCGCGCCTGACCGAGCTCTTGAAGCAGCCGCAGTTCTCGCCGCTCAAGATGGAAGAGCAGGTTTGTGTCATCTACGCCGGCGTCAACGGCTATCTCGACCCGCTCGAAGTCTCGCGCGTGCGCGCATTCGAGCAGGGCCTGCTGACGCTGTTGCGGACTAAGCATAGCGATCTGCTCGCCAGCATCAGCAAGAGCGGCGACCTGGCGGACGCCGACGCCGCCAAGCTCAAGGATGTCGTTGACGGCTATGCCAAGACCTTTGCGTGATGATTGAGCGCCAGCCCTTGCCCTCTTTTACCCTCTCCCTTGTGGGGAGGGTCGGCGCGCGAAAGCGCGCCGGGATGGGGGTCTTTGCCGCCTTTACCAATTACCCCCAGCCCCGACCCATTCCCGCAAGGGGGAGGGGAGTGGGACCTGCTTGTTGGAAAGCCTAATGCCCTCCCTCAAGGACATGCGCGTACGCATCGCCGCCACCAAGGCGACGCAGAAGATCACCAAGGCGATGCAAATGGTCGCGGCGTCCAAGCTGCGGCGCGCGCAGGCGGCGGCGGAAGCGGCGCGCCCTTACGCCGAACGCATGGGCAACGTGCTGGGCTCGATTGCTGCTGCGGTGGCCGGCAGCGATTCGGCGCCCAAACTCTTGGCCGGCACCGGCAGCGATCAAGTGCATCTGCTGGTGGTCTGCACCGCCGAACGCGGGCTGTGCGGCCCATTCAATTCCTCGATCGTGCGGCTTGCGCGCGAGCGTATCAATGCGCTGACGGGCCAAGGCAAGGAAGTCAAAATCCTCTGCGTCGGCCGCAAGGGCCACGAGCAGCTGCGCCGCCTGCACGGCAGGCAGATCATCGAGACCATCGAATTGCGCGGCATCAAGCAGATTGGCTTCGAACAGGCCGACATGATCGCCAAGAAGATCATCGCCCTGTTCGAGCAAAGCGGCTTCGACGTCTGCACGCTGTTCTTTTCCCGCTTCAGGTCGGTGATCGCGCAGCTTCCGACCGCGCAGCAGATCATCCCACCGGTATTCGAGAAAGGCGCGGAGAGCGCCGCCTCCTATGAATACGAGCCGGAGGAGAGCGAGATCCTTGACGAGCTGTTGCCGCGCAATTTGTCGGTGCAGATATTCCGCGCGCTATTGGAGAACGCCGCCTCCGAGCAGGGAGCGCGCATGAGCGCGATGGACAACGCCACGCGCAACGCCGGAGAAATGATTCGCAAGCAGACGCTGACCTACAACCGCACCCGCCAGGCAATGATCACCAAGGAGCTGATCGAGATCATTTCCGGCGCCGAGGCGCTGTAATTTCATAACGAGGAAGAAATGGCCACCCCACAAAACGCGATCGGAAAAATCACCCAGGTTATCGGCGCCGTCGTCGACGTGCAATTCGAGGGCGAGCTGCCGCCGATCTTGAACGCGCTGGAGACTAAGAATCGCGGCAACCGGCTGGTGCTGGAAGTCGCCCAGCATCTCGGCGAATCGACCGTGCGCACGATTGCCATGGATTCGACCGAAGGCCTGGTGCGTAGCCAGGAGGTCGTCGACACCGGTCAGGCGATCGCGGTGCCAGTCGGCGAAGCGACGCTCGGGCGCATCATCAACGTGGTCGGCGATCCGGTCGACGAGGCGGGGCCGGTGAAAGCCGCGCAGAAGCGCGCCATCCACCAGCCGGCCCCGGCCTATGTGGAACAATCGACCGAGGCGCAAATTCTGGTCACCGGGATCAAGGTCGTCGACCTGCTCGCGCCCTATGCCAAGGGCGGCAAAATCGGTCTGTTCGGCGGCGCCGGCGTCGGCAAGACTGTGCTGATCATGGAGCTGATCAACAATGTCGCCAAGGCGCATGGCGGCTACTCGGTGTTCGCCGGCGTCGGCGAGCGCACGCGCGAGGGCAACGACCTCTATCACGAGATGATCGAGTCGGGCGTTAACAAAGACCCGAAGAAGGGCTCGGTGGAGGGCTCCAAATGCGCTCTGGTCTACGGGCAGATGAACGAGCCGCCGGGCGCGCGCGCCCGCGTCGGCCTCTCGGGTCTGACCGTTGCGGAATATTTCCGCGACCAAGGCCAGGACGTGCTGTTCTTCGTCGACAACATCTTCCGCTTCACCCAGGCCGGCTCAGAAGTGTCGGCGCTGCTCGGCCGCATTCCGAGCGCCGTCGGTTATCAGCCGACGCTCGCCACCGACATGGGCGCATTGCAGGAGCGCATCACCACCACCACCAAGGGCTCGGTTACCTCGGTGCAGGCGATCTACGTGCCGGCCGACGACCTGACCGACCCGGCGCCGGCGACCTCATTTGCGCACTTGGATGCCACCACCGTGCTGTCGCGCGATATCGCCGCCAAGGGGATTTATCCGGCGGTCGATCCGCTTGATTCGACCTCGCGAATGCTCTCGCCGATGATCGTGGGTGAGGAGCACTACGCGGTGGCGCGGCAGGTTCAGCAGATTCTGCAGCGCTACAAGGCGCTGCAGGACATCATCGCCATTCTCGGCATGGACGAGTTGTCGGAAGAGGACAAGCTTACGGTCGCGCGTGCGCGCAAGATCGAGCGCTTCTTGTCGCAGCCCTTCTTTGTCGCCGAAGTGTTCACCGGCTCGCCCGGCAAGCTGGTCGATCTTGCCGATACCATCAAAGGCTTCAAAGGCCTGTGCGAAGGCAAGTACGACAACCTGCCGGAGGCCGCCTTCTATATGGTTGGCAACATCGAAGAGGCGGTGGAGAAGGGTAAGAAGCTGGCAGCGGAAGCGGCCTGACGCAGCGAATAGGAAGTAGGGAGTAGCGAATAGAGAATGTGCGGGTGACGAACGGCGAAATTATTAGCTCTTGGCCATTCGCTACTCGCTATTCGCTAGATCACAATGGCGACTTTCCATTTCGATTTGGTTTCGCCGGAAAAGCTATTGTTCTCCGGCGACGTCGAACAGGTGGACGTCCCAGGCGCCGAAGGCGATTTCGGCGTGCTCGCCGGTCATGCGCCGATGGTCGCCACGCTGCGTCCCGGAATTCTCACCGTGCATGGCGCCGGCGGCGCGCAGAAGATCGTCGTGCTGGGCGGTTTCGCCGAAGTATCGGCGCAGGGCCTTACCGTGCTCGCCGACGTGGCGGAAGCGATCGAGGATATCGACCGTGAAATGCTGGCGGCCCACATCAGCGAATTGGAGCAACGCATCGGGAAGACCGAGCCTGGCTCCGAGCTCGATAAGCTGGCCACCCGGCTCGATCACTTCAAGGAGATCGACCGCCACCTTACCGGCACTGCAATGCATTGATTCCGCGCTTTAGCGCAGGATCTCGATCAGCAGCACCCATGCGTTCCACATCCGCCGTTCAAGCAAAGCGCGAGAACTCCTTCACTACCCTCTCATAGGTCGCCCGCTTGAACGGCACGACCAGGTCGGGCAGTTCGTTCATCGCCGCCCAGCGCCAATCCGCGAATTCCGGTTCGTGGCCCCCGGCCGGAGAAGCGATGTCGATCTCAGTATCGTCGCCGGTGAAGCGCAGCGCGTACCATTTCTGCTTCTGCCCGCGATATTTGCCGCCCCAGGCCTGGCCGACAATGTCGCGCGGAATGTCATAGAAGAGCCATTCAGAAATCTCGCCAAGCTTCGCAACCGAGCGGATATTGGTCTCCTCGTAGAGTTCGCGCAGCGCTGCCTTGTAGGGGTCTTCGTCCTCGTCTATGCCGCCCTGCGGCATCTGCCAAGCATGCGTGGCGTCGATGTGTTCGGGCCCGCTGGTGCGCCGGCCGATGAAAACGCGGCCCTCGCGGTTGAGCACCATCATGCCGGCGCAGGGACGATAGGGAAGGGACTCGAAAGACGTCATGACTATTTCCGAGTGTCATGCCCGCGCGAGCGGTACGTCCAGCAACAACCGATGCTCCGGTGATATTGGATCATCCGCTTTCGCGGTAGATGACACAAGGAGATTGTGACGGAACCTGTTACGACGATTTCGCCTTCACGGCCACCATCGTGATCGGCACCAGCGCGAAGCCACGGCTCTCCATCTTTTTTGCCCACTCCGCGATGCGCGTCACGGTCGCTGGCAATGCGGTGGCATAGCCGACCGCAGTGCCGTGCTCGCGCGCCAGCAATTCGAGCTGCGCCAATGCGCGGTCGATCTCGATCGGTGTCGGCACCGTGTCGATGATCACGTCGGTCTTGGCGAAAGACAAATTGCTGCTGGCGGCGATCTGGGCGGCCATGCTGTGCGGCGACGCGCCGTCGTCGACGAAGATCAGGCCGCGCTTGGCGGTCTCACGCAACACCGGCGCCAGCGCCTGCTCGGAGGTGGCAAATCGCGCGCCCATGTAGCTTTCGATGCCGACATAGCCCTTGAACCGGCTCATCAGCCAATGCAGGCGGTCGATGTTCTGATCGGCGCCGAGCGAGGTAAGCAGCGTCTGCGGTCCCGGATCGTTGTTAGGGTAGTCGAACGGCTCCATCGGCGCCTGCAACAGCACTTCGTGATTTTCCGCTCGGGCGCGCGCCGCCAGTTGATCGAGATCGCTGCCATAAGGCGCGATCGCGAAGGTGACGGGCGCCGGCAGCTTGGCAAAGGCATCGGCGGTGCCGGATGCGCTGATTCCGAGGCCGCCAACGACGACGGCGATATGCGGGGCGGTATCCTTGCCCGGCGGTAGCTTGCGCGGATGCGCATAGACTGCGGAGGCGCGGGCGCCATCTGGGCTCACGCGCGGGATCGCGCCGTGCCGGCTGGTGTCCAATAACCGCTGCTCGATCGGCGCCTTTGGGGCAGGGGCGCTCGCGCTTCCGGGGATTACCACTTCCTGGCTCTTGCCACTGGAGCCGTCGATGATGGTGATGGTCTTGCTGCCGGGCGGCGGCGCAGGGGCTTTTATGCCCGCCGGCGCGCTCTTATCGGCCGTCTTATCCGGCGCCTGGCCCGGAGCCTTATCGGCGAGGGCACCATCATGCGCCGGATGCTGGGCATCGCCATTGTTGGATTGCGCCGGCGCGGACGGTGTGGTGGCGATTACTGCACTCGGTTCGCCGCCCAAGGGATCGTTGGCGAAGATCGCCCAGCCGGTAATGGCGAGGCCGGACAAGGCGAGCAGACCCGCGAGCAGGCGCGACGCGGCGAACGGTAGCTTTAATCGTTTCTTGCCGGGGTCCTGGCCGAGGGGAGTATTCAGGTCGTCCGATTGCACGGGGTCCTCGCGAATCACCGCGCGAGTCTAGCACGCGACGACTCGGAACCGGGATCGGCCCTTTGTCATTTGCTTGCCTCTGCCTGCCAGGGCGACGAAAAAAAATGGGGCGGCTGTTGGGCCGCCCCCGTGGCACTTTGTGATGACTGCAATCAGTTCGGGATCGGCGCCTTTGGATTCGGCGGGAAGGCTGAATCGGCCTTCGTCCCGCGCAGCAAATCGTCCGCCATAGTCAGCGCCTTGTCATCCTTCGGGTCCTTGGGGACATAGGCTTGGGAGCCGGTCTGCTCCTTGCCCTCCGCCTTGAGATGGCCGCGCAAAGAGGCCTCGCCCATGGTGTCCATCTTGTCCTTGAGGTCAGCGGGAATGTCCTGCAGCACCTGGATGTCCGGGGTGATGCCCTTGGCCTGGATCGAGCGGCCCGACGGCGTGAAGTAGCGGGCGGTGGTCAACCGCAGCGCGCCATTGCCGGAGCCAAGCGGGATGATGGTCTGCACCGAACCCTTGCCGAACGAGCGGGTGCCGAGCAGGGTCGCCCGTTTATGGTCCTGCAGTGCGCCTGCGACAATTTCCGAAGCCGAGGCTGAACCGCCATTGATCAGCACGATCAGCGGCTTGCCGTCGGTGAGATCGCCGGGGCGTGCATTGAAACGCTGGGTTTCTTCAGGATTGCGGCCGCGGGTGGATACGATCTCCCCTTTTTGCAAAAAGGCATCTGACACCGAGATCGCCTGATCGAGCAGGCCGCCCGGATTGTTGCGCAGGTCGAGAATGTAGCCTTTGAGCTTGTCGTTGGAGGCCTTGGCCTTGATCGTGGCGATCGCTTTCTTCAGCCCGTCGGTGGTTTGTTCGTTGAATTGGGTCAGGCGGATATAGCCGATATCGTCACCTTCCATGTGCGAGCGCACCGATTGGACGTGGATAATGTCGCGAGTGATGGTGACTTCGATCGGCTTGTCGACGCCCTTGCGCATGATGGTGAGGTTGATCTTACTGTTCACCGGGCCGCGCATCTTCTCGACCGCCTGATTGAGCGTCAGGCCTTGCACCTGCTCGCCGTCGAGTTTGGTGATGATGTCATTGGCCAAGACGCCGGCTTTGGCGGCTGGCGTGTCGTCGATCGGCGCGACCACTTTGATCAAGCCGTCTTCCATGGTGACCTCAATGCCGAGCCCACCGAACTCGCCGCGGGTCTGCACCTGCATGTCCTTGAAGCTCTTCGGATCCATATAGCTGGAATGCGGATCGAGCCCGGCAAGCATGCCATTGATTGCGGTTTCGATCAGCTTGCTGTCTTCCGGCTTTTCCACGTAGTCGGCGCGCACGCGCTCGAATACGTCGCCGAACAGGTTGAGCTCCCGATACGTGTCGGAGGCGGCCGCCTTGGCGCTCGTGCCGGCGAATGTCAAATGCGGCTGTGTAGCGAGCAACGCCATTGCTGCTCCGCCTGCCGCGCCGAGTAGAATGAGTGAAGTCTTGCGCATCATCCGCGAACCTTTTCACCTTCGCCAGCCGCCCACCATGGGCCTGGATCGACGGGGACCCCGTCCTTTCGAAATTCGACGTAAAGCACCGGTTGGTTGGAACCAGCCGCGAGAATGGCGGCGATATGGGAGCCGTTTCCCATCACCGCAACGGGTTCACCGGTCAGCACGAACTGTCCGAGATCAACTGATATCCGTTCCATCCCAGCGAGCAAGACATGATAGCCGCCGCCGGCATTAAGGATCAAGAGTTGGCCGTAAGATCGGAACGGCCCGGCATAGACCACCCAGCCGTCGGCCGGGGAGGTAACCTGGGCGCCCGCGCGTGTTTCGATGGAAACGCCCTTTTCCTGGCCGCCGACGCCATCGGGGGCGCCGTAATCCTTGATTTTTATACCGTTAACCGGGATCGGAATTTGTCCTCGGAGGGATCTAAAAGCGACCGCCGGCGCCAACCGGCCGGGGTCGTGAAGCGCCGCTAAAGCGAGCCGCGAATCGGTAGGGGCGCTCTCGCGGCTGGCGCGGACTGCCGGGGCGAGGCTCTGCTCGAGTTTGGAGATCAAATCTTTGAGATTATCGACCTGTTTGGCGAGTTCGCTCGCCCGCGTCCGCTCCGCATCGAGCGCCTTCTCATGTTCTGTCTGCTGTTTCTGCCGCTCGGCGATCAGCGCAGTCATGCGCGTACGCTCTTTATCGAGCGAGGCAACCTCGCCTTTGAGCCGGTCGCGCTCGGCGGTAATTTTCTTGCGCACCGCCACCAGGTCGGTGAGGTTGTTGACGAGATCCTTTACTTGTTCGCGCATTTCAGGAACCACCGCGCCGAGCAGCATGGCGGTGCGCACTGCTTGCAGCGCGTCCTCCGGGCTGGCGATCAGCGCCGGCGGCGGCCGATGGCCGATCCGTTGCAGGGCGGCGAGCACCTCGCCGATCGCCTTCTGGCGACCCGCGAGCGACTTGTGAATGCTAAGTTCTTCGTCGTCGAGCGGCTTGAGCCGGTCCTCGGTCGCGGCGACTTTGTTTTCCGAATCGCGCAGGCGGTTGGCGGTGTCGATCAGTTGCTGGTTCAGCTTGCGCCGGTCGGCGCCGATCTCTTCGATCTCGCGTTTGAGCGCGGCCTCGTTTTCCGCCGATTGGCGCTGCTGCTCGCGGGTCGAGTCGAGTTCGCTCTTGTGCTGCTCGATGGCTTGCAGCTTTTCGCTCTTGTTGGTCGGCGGCGGCTTTTCGGCCGCAGCCGCAAGAGTGAGCGGCAAAGCGAGCGCCAGCCCCGCGACCAGCGCGGAGCGCGCATCGAAACGGCCCAAGGCCGTTGGGCAAATCATCGTGGCCAAGTTACGCCCGCATGCGGCAACAGCAAGGACATTGTGGCGGCGCTTTCTTGGGATGTGATTAAGACCAAAGCGCGACAATGCAAAAAGAAGGTCGCGCCTTGCCCCGTAAACGACGGATTGCCTTACCCGCGATGATAGGGGTGGCCGCTCAGGATCGTGGCGGCGCGGTAAAGCTGCTCCAACAGCATCACGCGCACTAACTGGTGCGGCCAAGTGGCGGTGCCGAATGCAAGGCGCAAATCCGCCTCCTCAAACAGGCTGGGCGCCAAACCATCGGCGCCGCCGATCATGAATACGACGGCCGGGCGGCTGTTGTCGCGCCATTTGGCGAGCTGCACGGCCAGGCCCGCGCTGTCGAGGTACTCCCCGCGGCCATCGAGCAGCACCACCACGGCGCCTTGCGGCACTACATTGGCAAGCGCGATCGACTCTTCGAGCCTGCGCTTGCCTGCTTCGCCGGCGCGGCTTTCCCTGATTTCGATGATCTCGACGTCGCGCAGGCCCAGATTGCGGCCAGTCTGCGCCGCACGCTTGGCGTAACGCTCGGAGAGTTCGGTTTCCGGCCCTCGCTTCAGGCGTCCGATGGCGGCAATGATGATGCGCATTGCGTCGCCGAGCGTATCAGCTTCACCGCCGCCCGTCGCCGCGCAAAGATCCCGAAAAGCGGCTACCGCTTCTCGGCAAAGACAGTGTGCGGCGGAATCATGCTCTTCCGCCCGACCACATCTTTTCCAGATTGTAGAAGGCGCGCACTTCCGGCCGGAACACGTGGACGATGACGTCGCCGGCGTCGATCAGGACCCAATCACATTGCGGCATGCCTTCAACGCGCACGCCCTGCAGGCCGGCGGCCTTGAGGTCCTTGACCACATGGTCGGCGATCGCGCCGACATGACGTTGCGACCGGCCGCAGGTCACGACCATGTAATCGCCTATCGAGGTTTTGCCGGAGAGATCGAGGGTGACAGTGTCCTCGGCTTTTGCGTTTTCCAAACACGCGAGGACAAGGCGCAACGTCTCCTCGGCATCGGGGCGGCGGGAGACGGGTTCGGGCAAACGACGTGGCGCCCGAGAGAGTGCAGGTGTGATCAGAGGCTGTTATCCTTTCCGTTCGTCGCACTCGCCCCGGCACCCGCCGAGGCTTCAATCAAGATAACTACTTCGCCGGTTTCTTGCCACCCCGCCGCTTGCTGACATTGGCGACGGCGGTTCCCGCCTGCTTGCGCAAGGCGCGCAGCGCAGTAGATGACAACGGCGATTTGAGACCGTGCAAAAAAGTCCAGACCGGCGCCTTGCGATAGGGAAGGCTGGCGGCGGCGTGTTCCGGGATGCGAGTGCGGGCGAGCGCCTGGCCTGCCGCGCTGGCAGCGGCATAAAGGCTTGGGCCGAGGCGGTCGATTACCACAAACGGCACCAGCTTCGCTATGCCACGCCATTTCTGCCAGCGGTGGAAACTCCGCAAATTGTCCGCGCCCATGATCCACACGAATCGCACGCGGGGGCAGCGGGTCTTGAGCCATTTTATTGTGTCATAAGTATATCGCGTCTTAATGACAGCTTCGAGACCGGTCACATCGATGCGCGGGTGATGTGTCAGCGCGCGGGCGGCAGCAATGCGTTGGCTCAAGGGAGCTAGTCCGGTGGTGTTCTTGAGCGGATTGCCTGGGGTGACCAGCCACCAGACGCGATCGAGCTTGAGCTTCTTGAGGGCAATGAGGCTGGCACCGAAATGTGCGCTGTGGGGCGGGTCGAACGTGCCGCCGAATAGGCCGATCTTCATGCCGGGCGCGTGGGGAGGGAGCACGCGCGCGGTGCGGGCGGGGAACTGCGGTTTCACGGCCGGATCTGACCGCTTCCGCGGATGCGGTATTTAAACGTTGTGAGCTGTTCGACGCCGACCGGACCGCGTGCGTGCAGTCGACCGGTAGCAATGCCGATCTCGGCGCCAAAGCCGAATTCGCCGCCGTCGGCGAATTGGGTAGAGGCATTGTGCAGCACGATCGCCGAATCGACTTGGGCCAGGAACTTCTCCGCCGCCGCCACATCAGCGGTGACGATAGCGTCGGTGTGATGCGAGCCGTAGCGCTCGATGTGCTCGATGGCGGCGTCGACGCCGTCCACCAGCTTAACGGCGATGATGGCGTCGAGATATTCGGTTCCCCAATCCTCTTCGCTCGCCGGCTTGACCCGCTCATCAACGGCGAGCGTCGCCGTGTCGCCGCGCACCTCGCAGCGGGCCTCGATCAGCGCCTCCACCAGCGGCTTGAGCAAGACGTCCGCCGCCGCGCGATCGACCAGCAGCGTTTCGGCGGCGCCGCAGACGCCGGTGCGGCGCATCTTGGCGTTGAGCACAATCTTTTCGGCCATGGCGAGGTCGGCCGCCTTGTCCACATAGACGTGGCAGACGCCTTCCAGATGCGCGAACACCGGCAGCCTGGCTTCGGCCTGCACGCGTGCGACCAGGCCCTTGCCGCCGCGGGGCACGATGACATCGATATTACCGTCGAGTCCGCCAAGCATCAGCCCGACCGCGGCGCGGTCGCGCGTCGGCACCAGTTGGATGGCGGCTTCCGGCAGTCCGGCGTCGCGCAAGCCTTGCGTCAGCGCGCCGTGGATGGCGCGGCTCGACCGCAAACTGTCGGAGCCGCCGCGCAGGATCGCAGCATTGCCGGATTTGAGACAGAGCGCGCCAGCATCCGCGGTCACATTCGGGCGGCTTTCGTAGACAATGCCCACGACGCCGAGCGGCACGCGCACCCGCTCGATGGTCATGCCGTTCGGCCGCGTCCAGGATTCGGTAACTTTGCCGACCGGGTCGTCGAGCGCGCGCACCACTTCGATGCCGGCGGCCATCGCTTCGATGCGGGCCTCGTTGAGCGACAGCCGGTCGAGAAACGCGCCGCTCACGCCGGTGGCGCGGCCCTCGGCCCTGTCTTCGGCATTGGCGGCAAGAATTAGTGGCACTTGCGCCCGGATCGCGCGGGCCATGGCGTCAAGCGCGCGATTCTTCTGCTCGGCCGGGGCAAGCGCCAGCATCCGGGCGGCGGCGCGGGCGCCGCGCCCAATCGCGCCCATAACCGCGGCGATATCGCTTGTTCCTTCAATGCTTTTCAGCGGTGCGCTCATTTAGGGCCTGCCAACCCATCAAAAAGTCGTACCGTTCCTAACACGTTGAACTGGCGGCGGCGAGGTCGCTTCATGCGTGCCGCCGACGCGCGGGGCGGGCGACCCGGTGCGTTTTTACCTGGGGATAGTGTGGATAACCTGGCTGGGGGCAGAACTGATCAATTGACGTACACATTGCGGTGTCAGGGTGGCGACTGCAGGAGGTATGCGTCATGGCGTCCAGTCTAAGTCGTCTGCCGAGCCGCTTCCCGGTCGGTACCAAGTTCGTCATTGAAGGCCGGCGCGCCGGCGAGGGCCAGGTGCAAGTCTTTAGCCGGTATCTGGAATTTCCCGACGGGACGTTTTTCCGCTTGCCGGTCCGCAAGGCGGCCGGACAGGCGGCAAGGCGCAAGCGGCAACGCCGTCAGCGCGCCCATTAGGGCCGCAGCGGCCTAGGTCACGGGGGCGCAGCGGCCGTCAGCGGCTACGCTCGGCCATTGGCCTAGCGGCGCCGGCAAAAAAAGAGGGGCCCGCAGGCCCCTTGGGGGATAGTCCAGCCTCTCCAGCACCTTAAGCGCCTTTGACCGCCCTCGGCTGCCCGCAATCAGAGACTCATGGGGGGAGACCAGAGATCCCGGGCGCCGCGGCGTTATGCCCGCACTCAACCCCGTCCGCCGCGCCGGAGCAATTGGCCAAATCGTCGCGTGGGCCAAATCGTCGCGGCTGCGGCGCCAAACATTTCGCTCCTCTCCGACTTCTACCGACAGATGTTCGCAAGCATCCACCGCATCTTGAGCGCAGATGCATTGCTCGTCCGGCTCACCCCCCGCCCAGCACCAGGTCGTCGCGGTGGATCATCTCGGCGCGGCCGGCGAAGCCGAGCAGGCCGGAGATATCGGCCGAGGAGCGGCCCTTGATGCGCTCGGCGTCGGCGGCGTCATAGGCGATCAGCCCGCGGCCGACCTCGTGGCCGTCCGGTCCGCGCACCACCACGGCGTCGCCGCGCTCGAAGGCGCCCTCGATGCGCTTGACGCCGGCCGGCAGCAGGCTCTTGCCCGAGCGCAGCGCGCGCACCGCGCCAGCGTCGATATGCACGGCGCCGCGCGGCTCGAGCGAGCCGGCGATCCACTTCTTGCGCGCGGTGACCGGATTGGCCGGCGTTGAGAACCAGGTGCACGGCGCCCCTTCGGCGATGCGCTTGAGCGGGTGCGCGACGCGCCCGGAGGCAATCACCATATGCGTGCCGGCGGAGGTGGCGATCTTGCCGGCCTCGATCTTGGTGCGCATGCCGCCGCGCGAGAGTTCCGAGCCGGAGGCGCCGGCCATCGCCTCGATCTGCGGCGTGATGCGCGCAACCAACGGCACCAGCTTGGCATCCGCGCTGCGCGCCGGCGGCTTGTCGTAGAGCCCGTCGACGTCGGACAGGAGCACCAAAAGATCGGCGCTCATCATGGTGGCGACGCGCGCGGCCAGCCGATCGTTGTCGCCGTAGCGGATCTCGGATGTCGCCACCGTGTCGTTCTCGTTGATCACCGGCACGCTGCGCCATTCCAGCAGCTTGTCGATGGTCTCGCGCGCGTTGAGATAGCGGCGACGCTCCTCGGTGTCGCCGAGCGTGAGCAGCACCTGGCCGGCGGTGAGGCCGCGGGCGCCCAGCGCCTCGGCCCAGGCGCGCGCCAGCGCGATCTGCCCGACCGCGGCGGCGGCCTGCGCCTCCTCGAGCTTGAGCGGCCCGGCCGGCAGCTTGAGCACGGCGCGGCCGAGCGCGATGGCGCCGGAGGAAACGACCAGCAGGTCGCGCTTTTGTGTGCGGCCGGCGCCCGGCGACTTTTCGGTTGAAGCGGCTAGCGCTTCCGGGGATTCAGCGGCTCGTCCCCGCGAAAGCGGGGACCCGGCAAAAGAACTGCGGGATTTGCGACCATGGCTCTGGATTCCCGCTTGCGCGGGAATGAGCGGAGTTTGGTCCTCATGCAGCGCGGCGATATCGGCGGCGAGCGAGGCGAGCCAGTCGCGCTTCAAGCCGCCGGCCGCGGCATCGACCAAGAGCGAGGAGCCGACCTTGACGACGATGCGGCGGAAGGCGGTGAGGGTGGGTGATTTGGCGGCGGCTTGCGGCATGGGCCCGGCGGCGGTTTTCGGCGCCGGGGGTTTAACATGGCTCTTGACGCGCCGTCACATCCAGGCCGGCCGGGCAAGCTGCCGTCCTGCGTCCCTCGCGACAAGAGATCAATCGATCCGCTGCGTATAGATGCCCTTGAATTTGATGGTGCAGCCGGTCACGTCGAAAAAGTTGTCGATCGCGCCGGAAATTTCGATCAGCGGCGTGCTCGTCGAAATGGCGGCCGGCGCGATCAGCAGGCTGTAGCTGCCGCCGCTATATCCGAAGCCGTTCGAGCGCACGTCGATGGCGACGCCGTTGTAGCTGCCGTTGCCCTGCATGTGAGGCGACGCCGTCTCGCTCGCGTTCAGCAGCGTCAGCCCGGCGCGCACAAAGATCAAACTCAAAGAGCTGGGCGAATCGAAGCTGTTCAGCTTGGGATGATAGACCGAGACATGGGTCGCGCCGACAGCCGTGCCGCCGACGCCGGCGCAAGCGCTCGATGCCGCGGTCGTGGTCGCGTAGCCTTCCCATACCGGGCCGCCCGAGCCCCAGTACGGGCCGCTCGGTGCCGCGCCGGCCGGCGTCGCGATAATCGCGGCCGAGATCAGGCCGGCCGCCAATGCGCTGCGTTGCCTCTTCGTCATGGTATCGCCCCTATGCCGTTTGCTCGTTGCTGGATCGTGTTCATCAGAAGGACGGCGGGCGCCCGCTCACTCCGTCGGCCGTCGCGTTGTGAGCCGGAAAAATCTTCGTGATCGCGCGTGAAATTGCGTGAGCTGTCTCGCTGCCGCTCGGCGAATTCGAACCGCGGTGCGGCGCGCGTCAGGATCATCGCCAGCAAACAAAAACGGCCGCCGGCGATGGCGGCCGTCTTCGAAAAGGCGACGAGCGCTCAGTCGATGCGCTTCGCGTAGATGGCCTTGAAGCTTACGTCGCAGCCGGCGACATTGGCGAACTTGTGAATGATACCCTTCATCTGCACCGCCGGCGTGCTCGTGGTGACGGTCGAGGGAGATATCGCAAAAGCGTAGCCGCTGCCGCCGCTCGTCTGCGTCTGCACGCCGACGGAGCGCGAAGTGAGCATGATGGACAGATAATCGCCGCTGCCGCGGAATTGCGGGGCGCTCGATTCGCTGCCGTTCTGCATGATCATCGCCGTGCGCAGGTGGAAGAAGCTGATCAGGCTCGGAAACGCAGGGGGATCGATGGTCTGCAGCGAGGGGCGGTAGATCGAGACATAAGTTGCCCCGACCAGCGCGCCGTCGACGCCGGCGCAGGCCGACGATGCGGCGGTGGTCGTGGCATAGCCTTCCCAGACCGGATGCGTGTCGGCCGCGAGCGCGGCGCCGGGGGCTGAGATCAATGCTGCGGAGATCAAACCGGCAGCCGCTAAAGCGATGCGTTTGCGTGTTGTCATGGCTGTCACCCCTTTTCCTCTGAATTGGTCCGATGGGCGGACTTGCGGGATTTTCCGTTTGCCTTGCCAGGAAGACGGTGCGGCAAAGTCGACTCCGGCGGCCGACCAATTCGCGCGTGTCAAAAACCTGTGACTATTGGCGTGACGGCGGTCACAGCGATTTTCGCACGGCTATGTGTCTCTGCGCTGCAAGCTGGCATACCGATCGTTGGGCTTTGTGGGTAAGGCTGACCGCGCCGCAACATATGACCGTCATCGCCGCAGACGGGACCGCGCCGAAATCGTTGATGTTAACGCTTCGGCAAATCGGCGTTGCCGGCTTGGCATATCCAAGAAATCAGAAAATCGATTGAGACGACGGACCGTGCACCCGATTCCATCTCAGCAGAACCATTCCGCCGCGCGCAGCTTGTTCGCGCAAACCGGCCGCCCTTATGGGCGGCCGATTTCGCAAATCGGCGGGCGCGATCAGTCGATCCGCTTCACGTAGATGCCGACAAAGTTCAGGTCGCAGCCCGTGACGTTGAAATAGTTATTGATGGTGCCTTTGATTTCGACGACCTCGGTGCTGGCCGAGACCACCGCCGGTGCGATCGCGAGACTGTACGATCCGCCGCTGTAGCCGAAGCCCTTGGCGCGCGAGTTGATCGCAATGCCGGTGTAAGTGCCGCTCCCGTGCATCTGATGGACGGTCGTTTCGCTGGTGTTGAGAAAAGTTATGCCCGCGCGCAGATACATGAAGCTCAAGTAGCTTGCGGTGTCCGTGGGGAGGATTTTCGGCCGGTAGATCGAAACATAGGTCGCGCCTTTGCCGGTGCCGCCGACGCCGGCGCAGGCCGCCGTGGCGCCGACATTGGTCGCGTATCCTTCCCAGACGACCTGCTGGTAAGCGGCTTTAGCCGCGCCGGGGGCTGCGATCAGCGCCGCGGAGATGAGAGCGGCGCTTGCCAATGCACTTTGCTTTGCTGTTGACATGGCAGGCACTCCTTCGGTTGGTTCGACGGCCGAGCTTTCCGTTCGTCGTAACCGGGAGGCGGCGCGAGCGAACGGACTCCGGCGGTCGGCTATTTCGTGCTTACGATAAATTCGCGATCAGCGCTGTGATGGCGGTCACAGTCGTTCGCGTCGGCGAATCGGTATTTTGGATCGTCCGATGCTCGCGGGACGTTTCGAACAGAGCGTGCCGCGGCGCGCCAAAGAATTGGCCACGCTTGACCCAAAACTCCGCTCATTCGCGCCCCCGCCTGCGCGGGGGGCAGGCTCCAGCGGGAATCCAGGGCCACAATGGCAATGCCGCAGCCTCTGGCCCTCGGTCCCCACTATCGCGATGCTTTTGCGGGGACGAGCGGGTGATTCAATGCAAATGGAATCCGCGCTAGCGCTCTGACAATCGCACGTTCCGGTGCTTCTTGTGCTCGCTGGTTTTGCGCTCGCTGGCTTTTAGCCCGCCCGACTGGTGCTCGTGGGCTTTATGCTCGCTCGATTGGCGCTCGCTCGCCGCAACGCGCATGTACGCCGCCTTGGGCCTATGGCCCTTCTCAGCGTTTGCCGCGCGCTCTGCATGCTGCCTCTCCACCCTTGCCGATTTGCTCTCGTGCTTGCCCGCATGGTGAGACTTGTCGCGGCCGTTGTCGTCGTCCTCTGCCTTAGCCGTTTTGCTCTCGTGTCCGTGCTTGCCCGTGTGACGGGTTGAATGGCGGGGCTGGGTGCTGTCGTCCTCGTCCGCTTTCGCCGTCTTGCGCTCGTGCGCGTGCTTACCGACCTGCGAACGGCGAGAGTTGCGGGCGCTCTCGTCCTCATCGTCGTCTGCCGTTTTGCTCTCATGCTTGCCGGCGTGGCGGTCCGCATGATGTTTGCCATGCGCGGCATCGTGCTGGGCAAGCTTGTCGGGGGTCGGCGGCTCGGGGGTGCGCGGATTGCGCAGCGGGATCGGGATATGTTCGGGGCCGTTCCAGGCGAGCAGCCCGGCCGCTTCCTGGCAGGGCGCGCGCTTCGGCAGCTTCACCGCCGGGCTGCCGGCTTGCGCCCCCGTCCAGTTCTCCGCCGGCCGGCCGGTGATGCGCTTGACGTAGCCTTGCGTCTCCTCCGGCAGCCTGACCTTGTTGGCGAGCCAATCGGCGATGCGCTTGGGCCCGGCGTTGTAGGCGGCGGCGGCGAGGCCGAGATTGCCGAACTGCTGGAACAGACTGCGCAGCAGCCGCGCGGAGGCTGGAATCGCCTGCAGCGGATCGAACGGATTGTCGAGTCCGACATCGGCGGCGGTTTCCGGCATGAATTGCGCGATGCCCTGCGCGCCGGCGCGGCTGATGATGCCCTGCTTGAACTCGCTTTCCTGGAACAGCAGGCGGATGAAGAAGGGAGCCGGCAGATTGTTGGTGTGTGCCGCCTTGGTGAGGGTCTTGCAGATCTCGGCGCGCGAGCGGGGCACGATCGGCTTCAACAGCGCATGCAGCGGGGCAAGCGGCAGCGCCACGGTTTCGAACGGCGTGACAAGCAGACGCAGCGGGGCGAGCGGTTGCTCGACCAATTCGAACTGCGCGACCAGCGGACGTAATGGCGTAAGCGGCTGCTCGACGGAATCGAGGGGGGCGACGAGCGGATGCAGGGGCGCGAGCGGGGGCGCGACGGCTTCAAAGTTGTCGCCCGGTGTTTGCGAGGCATTGCTTGGCAATGTCTGCAATTCGGAGGGAGTCTTGGAGGTGTCACTGGGCGAGGGTGATTCGGCGGGCTCTTCCGAATTATCGCTAGGCAGCGATTGCGGCTCGATCTCTTCCAGCGTTCCGCTCGCCGGTGTATCGAGCGTCAGCGGCTCGGTTTCCAGCGAGACCAGCCGCAGCTCGGGCGCCGATTTTTCGCGCGCGCTGAGGGCGATGTCGGCCGGCGCCTTGGCAAGCACTTCCGGCGCGACGAATTTTTCCGGCGCCAATTGCGGATCGGTCCCTGTCGTGGCGGACCATGTCATCAGGCACAGGCAAGCGGGCAGGAACAGATGCCGCATGATTTCCCCGAAACTCAAAACGAGCCGCGTGACGGCGCGGTCGCGAGAGACTGCATTTAGAAGGAGATGCCCCCTTTCGTCCCCTATTGGGGCGTCCAAAGGAGACATTTTTTGGGAGCCAGTGAGGCCGGAATGAGGGGGTTGCCTGCTGTTTGGGCGTCGGTTCCAGCGGTCATGCGGCGGTAACTCGCGCGGGCGGCGGAACGGAGGTTTGCGCTCGGCGTTGGGCTGAGGACATACCTCAAGGCGGGCCGAGCGATGTCGTTCGTGTTCTACCTTTCCGTTCTGCTGTTCACCGCGGCGGCCGCGCTGTTCGGGCTCGACCGCATAACGGCGCCGTTGCCTCCCAACCCGGCAGGTCGAATTGAGTACGTGGCCAAACCGGCTACGTCGGTTGAGCACGTGGCCAAGCCGCAAGCGGATCAAGCGAGCCTGGCGAACGCGCGTGATAAGCTGGCGCGGGGGATGAAGCAGGCAGCGGGCAAGGGCGATCCTGAGCACAAGCTGTCGCCGCTCTATCCGGCCAACCCGGGGGGCGTACCGATCGTGGATGAATCGACCGGCACGGTAACGCGGGAAACGACCGGCGCGGCAGGCGCGGATGACAAGCCCGCGCAGCAGTCGCAGCACGAACAGGCGCGGCAAAAAGAAAATGAATCGCCGCCGCAGAAAGAAAGCAAACAGGCCGTTGCATCCGACAATGCCGCCAAGGACAAGGCGGCGCAGGCGGACGCGAAGAACGAGGCCGCCGAACGGCCGCAGGCGCAGCCGGCCGAACAGCGCGCGCCGAACAGCTGCGACGTTGCGGCCTGCGCCGCCCGTTATCTTTCATTCCGCGCGTCCGACTGCACCTATCAGCCCTACGACGGGCCGCGCCAGGTCTGCGAGCCGTCGCGCCATTCCCAGCGATCGTCGGAACGGTCGCGTGAACGGGACGAGGCACGCGGTTCCGCTCGCGATGCCGAGCTGCGCGATCTGGCGCAGCGCCGGGATCTGCGAGGCGTCTACGATCGGGACGATGCGCCTTATGACGCGCCGGAGCATCGGCGCGAAACGCCGGCTTACCGGCAGCCGCGTCTGATCATTCTGCCGGGGAATTCGTCCTGGTGGCGCTGACAAGTTGGCCCCGCGGACATCCGCGGGGCCATCGCGTCTTGCCGAAACTCAGACCGCGTATTCCAGCGACTTGAAGCTTAAGTGCCGCACGCCCTCCGGCGCGTCGGCGAGCTTGCGGATCGCCGCCCAGGTCTGCTTGTAGTTGGGGATGATCAGCTCGTTCACGCCGGGCGAAACCACATTGCCCTGCACGCCGTTCGGGTTGGCGAACAGCATGAAAGCTTGTTTGCGCTTGGCGGTGGGCGTCGGATAGACCATCGCCTGGGTCGAGCCGTTGTCGTTGTAGATTTCGACCAGGTCACCCTGTTTGAGCTTGAGCTCGGCCGCGTCCGCCGGGTTCATCTGGATCAGCGGATAGGGCATGCGGTCCATGACGAACTCGTTGTCCTGGTCGAGATAGGCGTTCTGCCAGACCACATTGGTGCGGCCATTGTTGATGAGGTACGGCCACTTCTTGCGCTCGGCTTCCTTGCCGGGCGCCTCTAGCCCGCGCCATTTGGTTTCCATGAATGTGGCCTTGCCGTCCTTTGAGTTGAATTTGCCGTCGGCGAACAGACGCTTGGTGCCGACAAGCTTGCCGTCCTTGAAGTCGACCGCGGGCTCCTGGACCCCGTTGGTGCCCATGGCGCGCAGGCGCTCATAGGTGACGAATTGGCCGCCTTTCTCGTGGCCGTGATAGCCGTCCATGAAGGCGTCTTCTTCGGTCTTCCAATCGAAGCCTTCGAACTTGTCGGCCTCCTTGGCCTTGCCCTGCTCGCGCAGCACGCGCTCCATATGGTTGGCGATGCGTGCCGCGATCAGGCAGTCGGGCATGGCCTGGCCGGGCGGGTCCGTGTACCGCTCGGTGAGCCGCATGCGCCGCTCGCCGTTCATCGAAGTGAGATTGGCCTCGCCCGAGGTCGCCGCCGGCAGCCAGACATGGCAGGCCTCGCCGATCTTGGTCGGCACGATGTCGACATCGACGGCGAACAAGCCGCCACGTTTGATCGCCGCCATGATCGCCTTGACCATCGCGTCGCGATCGCCGTACGGCGCCGTCAACATGACGTCCTTCACCAGATCGGTGCGCTTCTTGTAGGCCTGCTTGAACTTGAAGGCATTGAGCGTGGTCTTGTAGTGGTCGCAGCCCCAGATGTGGTGCACGCCGCCTTTACCGCCGATTAGCAGCTTGTCGACATAGAAGGCCGGGCGCGGCCCCGGGTAGTCGGGCCGCGAATAGCCTTCCTGATGACCGCCCATGCGCACGCAGCCGCCGCCGGGCCGCCCGATATTGCCGGTCGCCAGCGCGACATTCACCAGCGCGCCATTGGTGCGGTAATTGTCGTTGCCCCAGATCAGGCCTTTTTCATAGGCGAACATTGCGCGGCGGCGGGCGCCGCCCTGCTTGGGCGCGGCGATCCATTCCGCCGATTTGGCGATGTCGCTGACGCTCAGCCCGGTGATGCGCGCCGCTTCTTCCAGGCTGGTCCGGTTCGCTTTGACCGCCTTGTCGAAGTCCTTGGTCGAAGCATCGATGAATGATTTATCGACCCAGCCTTTGTCGGCGATGTAGGTGAGCCAGGCGTTGAACAGCGCGAGGTCCGTACCGGAATTGATGGCAAGATGCATCACGCGGTCCTTGCCGGCCTCGACCTCGCAAGCATTCACCGTCACGGTCCGGCGCGGATCGACGATGACGATGCGGCCCCGCTCGACTGGCTCGGAACCGAACTCGGCCTTCTTCTTGTCGACCGAGGTGCCGCGCAAATTGGGGACCCAGTGATTGAGGAAGTAGTTGGTCTGGGTCTCCAACGCATTGGTGCCGACGGCAACGATGGTGTCGGCGAGCTCGGCGTCCGCGTAACAATTGTTGAGTTCGCCCACGCCCATGTCGCGCGTGGCATGCACCTCGGAATTGTAAGCGGGACGATTGTGGATGCGGATGTTCTTGACCTTCATGGCGCCGAAATAGAGCTTGCCGGTGCCCCAGGTATTCTCGTAGCCGCCGCCGGCGCCGCCGTGATCGAAGGCGGAGACGAACAGGCCGTCCTCGCCCATCTCGTTGATGACGCCGACGGTGACGCGGGCGACCAGATCGAGCGCGTCGTCCCAGCTCGTCGGCTGCATCTGACCGTAGCGCCAGACCATCGGATCGGTAAGGCGCTGCAATTGCGTATTGCGCTGGCGCGAATAGCTCATCTCGGCCATACGAGCGCCGCGCACCGAGCCGAGCCCGGAATTCACCACGCAGTCCTTGTCAGGCTGGATGACGATATGCACGTCCTCGCCATTCTGCTTGACGATGTTGTACATCGACGGCGCGTACCAGGCTGCGGTCTCGGCCGGTTGCTGCTTGCCGAGGTCGACGCCGAATTTGTTGTCGGCGGGCGCGCTGCCACCCTGCTTGTTGGTCGGCCAAGTGTAGGCGTGATAGCCGCAGCCGACGATGCAGTAATGGCAAGTGACGTTGAACTGCTTGGCGTCCTTGGGGACGATCGGCAGCCGGTCGATCTGACGTTTATAGGCCATGGTTTCCTCCCTCTAGAGCACGTTGGACAGCCGCCCGTACAAAAGCTCGTCGACGCCTTCGGCGTAGATGTCGCCTTTGGCGTCGACGCGCAGGACGTACTGCGGGAGGTTTTGGGTCGCATGGCCCCAGGTCTGCTGGCCGCCGGCCTCGCAGTCGAAGCGGGAATAGTGTCCGGGGCAATTCAGGGTGCGGTCGGACTTGTTGTACGACAGCGGAAAACCCTTGTGCGGGCAGGTGGTGGAGAAACCGACAATGTCGCCGTCCGGGCCGACACCTTCCGCCACGCGCGTGCCGAGCTTGACCAACACGCCAGGCGCATCGCCGTCCGGATAGCTCACGTTGAACGGCTCATTCACCTTGAGATCATGAATATTGGCCAGGCGATTGGATGGATAATCGACCCGCGCCGGACCGGGACCGGCCTTGGCTTGGGTCAGCGGGACGGAGGCGGCGGCCGCGCCGGCTGCTGCGAAGCTTGCACCGGCCAGGAACTTGCGCCGGCCGACATCGACCATAGCGTCGCATCGTTTCATAGGCGTTCTCCCTGACGAGCCGATCCGTCGACCAGCCCCATTTTTTTGTTCAGCCGGTACCACCTACCGGCCGGCGAGAGTCCCTTTTCCCTGTTGTCACAAAAGCTTCACTTGGCCCTGCGACCCGGGATCATTAGATTATGTCGAGACATCTCGACATAAACGATAATCCAAACTCTTCGGACTGTCACCTGGAGAAAAGACAGGCGGGAAAGTAAGACTGATGACCGGAGAGGTGATCAATATGCCCAAGAGCGCGTTTGCCGTGGCCAGTCATGCGGGGCGGGTGCCCCTCGGCGAGGGCTTTTTATCGCCGCACGCGATTTCCGTGCTGTCGGCACTGGCGCAACCAACGCGGCTTGAAATTTTCAGACTGTTGCTGAAGCACGAGCCGGTCGGCATCACCGCCGGGGTGATCGCCGATACCGTGGGCGCTCCGCACAACAGCATTTCCACTCATCTTGCGATCCTCGTCCGTGCCGGGCTGCTGCGAAGCTCGCGCGAGGGCCGCACCATCATCTACAGAGCGGACATCGAGGGCATGCGGTCGCTTATCGGCTTTCTCGTCAATGATTGCTGCGACGGACATCCCGAGCTTTGCAATCTTGTCGGCAGCTGCGATGAAAAGGCTTGCGGCTGCGGACCGGCGAAAAAACGCAAGGGCAAGAAGGGATAATCGTCTGATGCAGACTGCAGAAATCACGCCGTTCAACGTGCTGTTCCTATGCACGGGAAACTCGGCACGCTCGATCATGGCCGAAGCGATCCTCAATCGCGCCGGCCACGGCAATTTCCGCGCTTTTTCTGCCGGCAGCCATCCGAAAGGCAAGGTGCATCCCTACACGCTCGATCTGCTGCGCAAGTTGCATTACGACGTCAGCGGGGCGCGCTCGAAGAGCTGGCTCGAGTTCAGCCAAGCGGATTCGCCGAAGCTCGATTTCGTCTTCACCGTCTGCGATGACGCGGCGGGCGAGACTTGCCCGGTGTGGCCGGGCCAGCCGATGACCGCGCATTGGGGTGTGCCCGATCCGGCGGCCGCCACCGGCACGGAAGCGGAAATCCGCTACGCCTTCGCCGACACGCTGCGCATGCTCACCAACCGCATCAATATCTTTGTCAGCCTGCCGCTCGCCAAGCTCGACCGTCTGAGCCTGCAGAAGCGGCTCGATGAGATCGGCAAAACCAAGGACGCGGTGGACCGGCCGGAATCGACAGCGCCGACTGCGGCCTGATGATATCCGCAGCGCGATGAGCGACACGCAACAACCGCTCGGCCGTCGTCTCTTGGCGGAAGCGCTCGGCACCGCGCTGCTGGTCGCGACCGTGGTCGGCTCCGGCATCATGGCCGAGCGGCTTGCCGGCGGTAACCAAGCGATTGCGCTGCTCGGCAACACGATCCCGACCGGCGCGATCCTGGTGGTGATCATCACGATCTTTGGGCCGGTCTCGGGTGCGCATTTCAATCCGGCGGTCAGCTTGGTGTTTGCCACGCGCGGCGATATGCCATGGAGCGAGGCCTTTGCTTATGTCGTCGTGCAGTTCCTGGGCGGCATTGCCGGCACCGTGCTCGCGCATCTGATGTTCGATCTGGCGCCGCTCGCCATCGGCATCAAGCCGCGCAGCGGGCCGTCGCAATGGCTGGCGGAGGCGGTCGCGACCTTCTCGCTCGTGCTGACGATTCTCGGCGGCTTGCGCTATGCGCCGCAGGCGATCCCATGGCTGGTCGGGCTCACAATCACCGCGGCCTATTGGTTTACGTCGTCGACATCGTTTGCCAATCCGGCGGTGACGCTGGCGCGCGGCTTCACCACCACTTTTTCGGGCATCGCGATCAATCACGTTCCCGCTTTTATTCTCGCCCAACTGATCGGCGCCGGCCTTGCCGTTTCGGCAGCCGTGGTGCTTTTCCCCGTGCACCGAAGCTCCGCCATCCGCGCGATGGCGCCGGGCGAATAAGCGCCCGCGGACGTTCCGCACATGGACCGATTCGGCTTGTGGCGTTAGAATTGCCAAGACGTGGGGGCGCGCGCCATGCCGACAATGACACCGGAACCGATCATGAAGATCGCCATGGGGTTCATGGCGGCCAAGCATCTTTTCGTGGCGAGCGAAATCGGCTTATTTGCCGCGCTGGCAGATGGAGCTGCAAGCCTCGACGTACTGGCGCGGAACACTGGCGTTCCGCCGCGCACCTTAGAGATCGTCATTGCCGCGATCGTTGGCCTCGGTTTGATCGAGCAGGACGGCGGCAGCTACCGCAACAGCGAGGTAGCGGCTGCTTTCCTCGCCGGCAAGCCGGGGCCGGATCTGCGGCCGAACCTGCGCTTCTGGGACCAGATCAGTTATCCGGCCTGGCAGAAACTCGCCGACGCTGTGCGCAGCGGTCAGGGGCAGGTCCAGTTCGGCAAGTTCGATGAGAGGCAACAGCAAATATTTTCAGCCGGCGTGGAATCGTTTACCGCGCCGACGGCGGCCGCGCTCGCGGCAGCCTACGATTTCAACAACCATCGACGCGTTCTCGATGTCGGCGGCGGCACCGGCTCGTTCCTCATTCCCATCCTGAAGCGATACGCAAGCCTGAAGGCAACTCTGTTCGAACTGCCGGGCACCTGTGACGTTGCTCGGCAACGGCTGAGCAAAGTGCCGGAGGGCGCACGCATCGATATTATGGCCGGCAGCGTTTTCCAGGATCCGCTGCCCAGCGGCCACGATGCGCTGATCGTGGCGAACACCGTTCATGTCTTCTCAGCCGAGCACAACATCGAGCTCATGAAAAAGATGCGCGCGGCCGTTTCCGCGGGGGCGCGGCTGCTGCTGGTCGATTTATGGACGGACCCGAGCGGGACAGAGCCGCTCCCGGCGGCGCTGATCTCGGCCGAGTTCCTCGTCATTTCCGGCGAAGGGCAAACCTATCGCGAGCGGGACGCCGACGATTGGCTCGCGCAGACCGGATGGAAAAAGCTCGAACGCAAGCCGCTCGCCGGTCCATCGAGCTTGATAGTTGCCGCAGCAGTCTGAACCGGGCGGCGCGGGGGCCTGATTTTGGTCCGCGTCGCGCAATGGTTGCATGACACCTGCGACGCAGAGCCGCGGCTAACCATATTTGATCAGTCTTTTTGCCCCCGACCGGGAAAACCTGTATGATTAACGCAAATCTCGGGGGGGGGCGTGGTTTCCGCTCGAAACCCAGCGAATTGCGCAAGAGCCGATTCGTTAGTGCCCGGAACGGGTATCCGCGGCCAGCGTTGAATGGAAGCGCCCCGCCGAGCGCGCCCAGGCCGACATGCGGAACTGAACGATGGCAATGCTGCTTTATTTTGTTGTCGTGATCGTCAGCGTGTTCAGCGTCCTGCTCGAGATGGACGTTCTGGTCGAACCCGCTCAGAAAATCGAGCGCGCCAGCATCACGCAGATGATGACGCGGCCTGCGCCGCCGCCGGCTCAGGCGAAAGCTGCGCCGTTGCGGCACAAACCGGAAGGCGGCAAGCTGGCCGCACAGCAGCCGGTTAACCCGGTTAACACCGCCGCTACGCCGCAGCCGGTCAAGGCTGCCGCTACCCCCGCTACCCCCGCGACCGCTGCACTCGCCACGGCGCCCGCCGCGGCGACGACCGTCAATGCAATGGCGAGCAACAATCGGGCGGCAGCGAACGGCAGTCTTACAGCGCCGGCAAAACCCATCGTCGCGGATATGAATGCCGCCGAGGTGAAAGCTGCCGACAAGCCGGTCGCTTTGGCGGTGCAAGCCCTGGACAAGCCGGCATCCGAGCGCTGCGACGTCATCGCCTGCGCCAGCGCCTATCATTCCTTCCGTGAATCGGACTGCACCTATCTGCCGAGCAGCGGTCCGCGCCGCCTTTGCACCAAGGGCACGCCGCCGGAGGCTGCCGCTGCGGCAGCAAAAGCGGATGTTGCAACGACGGCAAGCGAGCCAACGACGGCCGCCGACAAACCGGTCGAGCCGCAAGCCGCCGACAAAGCGCCTGACGCGGCGGTGCAAGCGCCGGCAAAACCGGCCGTGTCGAATCGATGCGACATCGACGCGTGCAGCCGCGCCTATCATACGTTCAATCCTGCGGACTGCACATTTGCCCTGAGGATTGGCGTGCGCCGCCTTTGCACCAAAGGCACGCCGCCGGCCGCCGCCGCGGCCAAAGCGGAGGAAACGCTAAAAACAGCCGATGCGGCGAAGCCGACCGAGGCGGCGAAAGCGACCGATGCGGCGAAGCCGACCGAGCCACCGAAGGCGAGCGATGTCCACGCGGCCGCGCTGTGCAATGTGCGCGCCTGCGCCGAACACTATATTTCGTTCGATGCGCGCGCTTGCACCTACCAGCCGAGTGTCGGTCCGCGCCGGCTGTGCACCAGAAATTAGCTGGACACGGACCGAGCCGAGCGCCGTCACCAGTCCGGGTCGTCCTTCGCCCATGACCAGACCGGCTTGGTCTCGCTGATGTGGCTGGCATTGCGCATGGCTTCGCGCGTCGGCTTTTCGAAAACCTTGCCGCTGTCGCCGGTGAGCCGCACGGTCGCGCGAATCTTGAGATAACGATCGTCGGCGAACTTGCAGGTATAGGGCGCCACCCGCGCGCCGCCGAGCTCCTTCCAGCGGTTGCTGAAGCGCATGCCGGCGCAAATGATCCGCTCGGGCTTCTTGCCGGCCTTGGTTGCGGCCGCAGTCACTTCCCGCTTCAACGCTGGCGACTGGTCGATCAAGGGCGTGATGTCGTCCAGCGACAGGCTGCCGCCCTGATCGAGCTGGCTGGTGTCGAACGCCATCGCCGGCAAGGCGACCGCCGCAACGAGAACGCCGGCAAAGGCGGCAGCCGAAAGTCGCGGCAATCCCGATTTGAGCTCGATCTTTCCCTCCCTCGCAATACTTCGGATTCCCACGCGGCGGTCAGACGGTTACAGTGCGGCTAAAATTTGAACGATCGATATAAGCGGATTCAAACGGGAGCGGTATATGGTGGCCTCATCAAATTCTGGGAGCGGCCCACATGCGGCTTTTCTTTGACATCCTCAAGCAGCAGTCCCCGACCTACGACTTCCATGGCTACTATTTCCGCAGCAAGGAAGACGCCGCGCTGATGGCGGAGCTCATCGCTGCGGATCTCGGAATCTCCGATACCGATGACTGGATCGGCGCTCTTGTCGAGGTAAGGACCGCGGCGAACGAGATGCTGTTCTGCGTTCCGGTTCTGGCCGCAGCTTAAACGGCCGATTTCCCAAATTCGCCGGCAGGCTTAACGGGGGCTTAATCGAACGCCCCCGTGCTGGCCGGCTTGTGGTCCGCTCCGCCGTTATTGCGTCGCGGGTTCGAGCCCGGCCGCTTTGAACAGCGCGGCGGCAGCCGGGGTCGTCAAGGCGGCGATGAATGCCTTGGCGGCGTCTTGGTGCCGGCTAGCGCTTGCGACGCCTGCGGAAAACTCGGTATAAAGCTGCAATTCCGGCGGAAACGGGCCGACGAATTGCGCGCCCGCCACCGGCATTAGTTCGGGAATCTGCTGCACGGCAAGATCCGCATCGCCGCGCGCGACCAGCTCGGCGACGCGGCCGCTCGGTCCCAGCACGATCTTGCCGCGCATCGCTTCGGCAATACCGAGGCTGGCGAGCAGTTTCTCGAAATAGATGCCGCTGGTGCCTTCCGTGGAGCGCACCACCGATCCGGCGGCGATCAGCGCGCGCTTGAATGCTTCGACCGTGCCAATGTCCGGCTGGGGCGCCTCTTTGCGCACGGAGACGCCGAGCCCGCAGCGGCCGATCTCGCTTCGCGTTTCGGGCAGGAGATAGCCCTGCTCCGCCAGCGCGTCGAACACCGGCCGCGTGACGATGGCGACGTCGAATGAGGCGCCGTTCTCGATCTGGCGCCTGACCGCTTTGGCGGGGTCGTAGCTGATAGACAGCCGATTGCCCGTGGAGGGTTCGAATTGCGGAGCAATCTGCTTCAAGATCTCGAGCGCCGCATGCGTGCTGAAGACTTTGAGTTCGACGGCCACGGCGGCGCTCACCCGCGTCCCGCCGAGCGGATGCAAGTTTCCTCGTGCATCATCGGCCTTTCAGTGTGCTAGGGACCATTATCCGAGGAACGGAGCCTACGCGACGGTTGTGCGATGTCCAGGATTCTTATCGGCACCTCGGGCTGGAGCTACCCGTCATGGCGCGGCCGATTTTTTCCCAAGGAAGTGATGGTCAAGCATCACCTGCAATTCTACGCCACGCAATTTTCAACGGCCGAGCTCAACGGCGTTTTCTACCGTACGCCGACGGTCGAGGCGGTGCGCGCCTGGCGGGACGAAACGCCGGACGATTTTGTGTTCGCCTGGAAGGCCTCGCGCTTCATCACGCATTGGAAGCGCCTGACCGACAAATCGCGCAACAGTCTGGCGCTCATGGAGACGCGGCTGAAGATTCTCGGTCACAAAGCCGGACCGGTTCTGTTCCAACTGCCGCCGATGTTCGCCGCTAATCGTGAAAGGCTGGCGGGCTTCTTCAAGCTGTTGAAGAAGAATCGCCGCTACGCCTTCGAATTCCGCCACCCGAGCTGGTACGAGCAACCGATCCTCGACCTGCTGCGCGACCACGGCGCAGCGCTGTGCCTGTCCGATCACCACGACGCGCCGGCGCCCTGGGAGGTGACGGCCTCTTTCGTCTATGTGCGCGGGCACGGGCCGGGCGGCGCCTATGCCGGCAACTATCCGGACAAGACGCTGGGGGCCTGGGCGCGCGCGATCGCCGGCTGGAAGCGCGGCCGCCGCGACGTCTATGTCTATTTCGACAACGACCAGAAGAGCGCCGCACCATTTGACGCGAAGCGGTTGATGAGGCTCTTGAGTTGAAGGCGTTAGCGAAGCGGACTGCGGACACACGCTATCCTCAAGCTTGCCCAGCTAATTCTTTAGACACCGTCATATCCTTGCTCGCTTGCTCAACGACCTTAAACAGCGCGCGCAGCGCATCCTGCACCCCCTGGCCGGAATGCGCCGACAGCACGAGCGGCGTTTTCTTCGACGCCTTCTTCAGCCTGGCGCTCTGTGTCTTGATCGCCTCCGGTGTCATCGCGTCGGCCTTCGACAGCGCCACGATCTCCGGCTTGTCGGCGAGACCTTGGCCGTAGGCTTTGAGCTCCGTGCGCACGGTCTTGTAGGCCTTGCCGGCGTCCTCGCCGGTGCCGTCGACGAGGTGCAGCAACACATTGCAGCGCTCGGTATGGCCGAGAAAGCGGTCGCCGAGGCCGGTGCCCTCGTGCGCGCCCTCGATCAAGCCGGGCAGATCGGCCAGCACGAATTCGCGGTCGCCGACGCGCACCACGCCGAGCTGCGGATGCAGCGTGGTGAAGGGATAATCGGCGATCTTCGGCTTGGCAGCGCTGACCGCGGCGAGAAAGGTCGACTTGCCGGCATTGGGCAAGCCGATCAATCCGGCATCGGCGATCAGCTTCAGGCGCAGGCGGATGGTGCACTCCTCGCCCGGCTGGCCGGGATTGGCATGGCGCGGCGCGCGGTTGGTCGAGGTCTTGAAATGGGCATTGCCGAAGCCGCCGTTGCCGCCTTTCATCAGAGTGACGCGCTCGCCCACTTGCGTGAGGTCGGCGAGCAACGTCTCGCCATCCTCCTCGTAGACCTGGGTGCCGATCGGAACCTTGAGCACCACGTCCTTACCATTGGCGCCGTGGCGGTCCTTGCCCATGCCATTGCCGCCGCGCCCGGCCTTGAAGTGCTGCTGGTAGCGGTAGTCGATCAGCGTGTTGAGGCCATCGACCGCCTCGACAACGACGTCGCCGCCCTTGCCGCCGTCGCCGCCCGAGGGGCCGCCGAACTCGATGAACTTCTCGCGGCGGAACGCGACGCAGCCGTTGCCGCCGTCGCCGGAGCGCACATAGACCTTGGCTTCGTCGAGGAATTTCATGGTGCCTGGCTATATGGGATCGCCCGATTGAGTTCCACAGGCGCGGGAATAAATCATCTGCTTACCCGATCTAGTCGCCCGTAACCGCTCACGGGAGACGACGATGGCAGAGCAAGACGAAGGCCTCAGCCGGCGCAAAGTATTGGAATGCATGACCTGGGCCGGCACCGGGGTACTGTGGACGATATCCGGCGGGGTGCCGCATTCGCTCGGGCTGGTCGATGAGGCGCTCGCCGCCGAGCCGAAGGGTTTCACCTTCGTGCAGATTTCCGACAGCCATATGGGCTTCGACAAGCCGGCCAATCCCAACGCCAAGGGAACGCTGGAGGAGGCGATCGCCCGCATCAAGGCGATGCCGGCCAAGCCGGCCTTCATGATCCACACCGGCGATATCACGCATCTGTCGAAGGAATCCGAGTTCGACGACGCGGAGCACATCATTTCGCAGACGAGGCTCGATGTGCATTACGTGCCGGGCGAGCACGACATCATCGATCCCGACATCAAGCTCTATAAGGAGCGCTACGGCAGCGGTACCAAAGGCTCAGGCTATTACAGCTTCGACGCCAATGGCGTGCATTTCATGGGTCTCGTGAATGTCGCCAACCTGAAGGCAGGCGGGCTCGGCGCACTCGGCGACGAGCAGTTCGAATGGATCGAGGACGATCTCAAGGGCCGCTCCGCCTCGACCCCCATTGTCGTGTTCGCGCATATCCCGCTGTGGTCGGTCTATCCAACCTGGGGCTGGGGCACCGAGGACGGCGCCCGCGCGCTTGGGCTTATGAAGCGCTTCGGCTCGGTGACCGTGCTCAACGGTCACATCCATCAGATCATGCAGAAGGTGGAAGGCAACGTGACTTTCCACACCGCGCGCTCGACCGCCTTCCCGCAGCCGGCGCCCGGCACGGCGAAATCGCCCGGCCCGATGAAGGTGCCGGCCGAGCAACTGCGCAAAATGCTCGGCACGGCGAGCGTCACCTTCAAGCAGGGCGAACAGCGGCTCGCCATCATCGACACACCGCTGCAGAGCTGAGGCCGCCATGAGCTCGGGAAGAATCCTCGCGCTTGGCGCGATAGCGGGGCTCGTTGTCGCTGTCGCGGCGGCGAGCCAGGCGGCGGAAACGCAGGTGAAGATCGACAACTTCACCTTCAACCCCAGACAGGTCACCGTGAGGGCCGGCGACACCGTAACGTGGGTGAACGGCGACGATATCCCGCACACGGTGACCTCGAAGACGCTGGTCTTTCGCTCGCATGCGCTCGACACCGACGACAAGTTCTCGTTCACATTCACGAAACCGGGCACCTACGACTATTTTTGCTCCTTGCATCCGATGATGACCGGCTCGATTGTGGTCGAGGCGGGAAAGTAAGTGGGCGGCGTCGAGCGATACGCGTTTCCCGTAAAGAAAGCCGGGGCGGCAGCGATGGCGGGCGGCGCGGCTGATCGGAGCGAGGGCGACCGGGCTGAGCGTTTCAAACAGCTTGCCCTGCCGCACCTCGACGACGTCTACACGCTGGCGCGCTATCTATTGCGCAGCGCGAGCGATGCCGACGACGCCGTGCAGGAATGCTATCTGCGCGCCTTCCGGCATTTCGCCACGTTTCGCGGCGGGCCGATCAAGCCGTGGCTGTTCGCCATCCTGCGCAACGTGTGCCATGCCGCGGCCACCGGCAAAGTGCGGCTCGTCTATGCGGCGGATCAGCAAGACGACGCGGCGGCAAAACCGGTCTGGCATGAGGAAAGTGAGACGCCCGAGCAGGCGCTGGCGCGGCGCGACAACAGTGATTTGATGCGCCGTCTGATCGGCGAATTGCCGGCCGAATTTCGGGAAGTGATCGTGTTGCGCGAGATCAACGATCTGTCTTATCGCGACATCGCGAGCGTGATCGAGGCGCCGATCGGCACGGTGATGTCGCGGCTGGCGCGGGCGCGCGCACTGTTGCGCGAGGCCTGGATGGCGGCCGAAGGCGGGGGCCAATCGAAATGAATTGCGACGAAGCGGAAGTCCTGTTGCACGCGCTGATCGACGGTGAACTCGACGCCGGGCACGCGCGCGAGGTCGAGGCGCATATCGTGATTTGCGCGACCTGCGCGGCGCGCCTGCGTGACTTCCAGGAACTGCGCAAGACGACATCGGCTATGGACTTGCGCTACGCCGCACCGGCAAGCCTGCGCGCGAAAATCGAGACCGGCCTTCCGAAAGCGCCTGCGAGCGCGCCGACCCGACGCGCCGCCATCAAGGGCTTCGCCTTCGGCGCCGGATTGAGCGCGCTGGCGGCCTCCGGGCTGCTGGTCATGGTAATGCGCAATGACGACCGCCAACGCGTTCTCGGCGAGGTGGTCTCGGCGCATCTGCGTTCGCTGCAGGCGCAACACCTGATCGATGTGCAGTCGAGCGATCAGCACACGGTCAAGCCGTGGTTTAACGGCCGGCTCGATCTTGCCCCGCCGGTGGTCGATTTGACCGCGCAGGGCTTCACCCTGCTCGGCGGCCGGCTGGACACGTTCGATGCCAAGCCGGTCGCCGTCATTGTCTATCGCCGGCGCGTGCACATCATCAATCTGTTCTGTGCGCCGGCGCCGGGCTCGGCCGACCGCGCCGCGGTGATGGAGAGCCTGCACGGCTACAATGTGCAGCACTGGAGCGAGAACGGCCTGACGCTATGGGCGGTCAGCGATCTCAACGCCGAGGAACTTGCCGAGTTTGGCGACAAGTTCGAAGCCGCGCTGAGGCAGTGATACCAACGGCGTTGAATTTTGACTCATGAGGGATTCCGGACGCCGTACGGACATGATTCGCTGGCCTTGTTGATTCGCGAGGAGGCTAACATGACGGCGGTTTCGATCACCCGGAAGGATCACA